>Ga0160474_100012_pt1 | contig 437425 bp, 420 predicted proteins | sample HID1975K_E11MG_FD_108240 | JGI IMG/M metagenome (GOLD analysis project Ga0160474, IMG submission 108240) | Enriched soil microbial communities from UW Madison campus, WI, USA - HID1975K_E11 MG | ecosystem: Environmental > Terrestrial > Soil > Unclassified | place: USA: Madison, Wisconsin...
CCCGAACAGAGAAGTTAAGCCCGCCTGCGCAGATGGTACTGCATCATTGTGGGAGAGTATGTCGTCGCCTTTCTTTTGAAAACCCTATCCAAAACGGATAGGGTTTTCTGTTTTATAGATCTTCTGGAAAAATGGGTTCCGATTAAATGATGGCTCCGCATTGGCGATGTGCCGCGTTAGCGATGGAAGCGGCATCCTTTTGCGGGACACTCAAAAGCTCTTTCACCATTATCCTTCCCCCGCAAAAGATACAGCGGACAGCGCGGCCCGGAGGGAAACGCCATAAAAATATAATTGCCTACTATTTTAAGCTAAGTTTTCTGTTTTAATTCCGTTAAAATTTATCTATAAAGATTAGATTGTCAAACCCCAATTGTTAGGCCTTTAAAGCTCTTAAAATCTATTAAAACAATGGTTTGTTAATTTGGGTTTAGCTTTTGTCTTAAATTCGTTTTAAATTTGGCTATAATGAAATAAAAATTGATGGAAGAGCTAATTCAGATTATAAATAGTTTTGAGAAATTAGATTCGAAGACAGAGCTTGCTATTAAAGAAAGTTTTGTTGAGCTGACTTTTAAAAAAGACGAATTTATTATTGAAGAGGGAAAAGTTTGTAATAATATTTATTTTATAAAATCGGGTGCAGTTCGAAGGTTTTGCATCGAAGATGGAGAAGAAGTTACGAAGTGGATTTATACGGATAATCAATTTGTAACTTCAATGAGTAGTTTCTTTGAGCAGAAACCATCATTTGAGAATTTTCAAACTTGTGAAAAAACAGTTGTCTATTCGCTGTCTTATTCTGATGAACAGACTTTATTGGAATATCCGTTATTTATAAAATTTCACATAAAACAGCTTCGATATTATCTTTCTCAAATAAATGAGTTTAATCATTTATTTCGTTTAATGACTGCTGAGAAAAAATACTTATTTCTTTTAGAGTCATTTCCTCAAATTATTAAAAAATCCAAATTGAAACATATTGCGTCATTAATCGGCGTAAGCCAGGAAACGTTGAGCAGGATTCGGGCATCAATTATTTGATATTACATCAATAAAAAGTATTTAAACTTTTTTAATTTTTGTGACTAATTAATGACGTAAAAATTGAAAAATACTTTTATTAACAAAAATGCTGTTTTAGGTAATAACATTTGCATAGGAAATGGTGTAACTATTGAAGAGGATGTTGTAATTGGCGATAATACTCAAATAGGAAATCATGTAACAATTTTAAATGGATCAAGAATTGGAGAGAATTGTGAAATTCATTCGAATGCCGTTCTAGGCGGTATTCCTCAAGATTTGAAGTACAAAGGAGAATATACTCTTTTGGAAATTGGCGATAACAATATAATCAGGGAATTTGTAACAATTAATAAAGGAACAATTTCTAAAGGAAAAACATGTATTGGTAATTCTAATTTGATTATGTCCAATGCACATATTGGTCATGATTGCATTATTGGAAATAATTGCATTATAGGTTTTAGTGTTGGAATGGCTGGTGAAGTAACTGTTGAAGATTGGGTAAATATTAGCGGCCTAACAGCTATACATCAATTTTCAGTTATTGGCGAACATGCTATGATTAGTGGTTTAAGCCGAGTTGTTAAGGATGTTCCTCCTTATGTTGTTGTTGCTCATGAACCTTTAAGATTCGCAGGATTAAATACGGTTGGTCTAAAAAGAAGAGGATTTGATTCTCAAAAAATTGATGAACTTCGATCAATTTATAGAATTTTATTTCAAGAAAAGAGAAATACAAAATTTGCTTTGGAAATAATTAATGGAGAATTTGTGAAAACAGCTGAACGGGATAAGATTCTAAATTTTGTTCGTCGATCTAAAAGGGGAATTATTAGAGGCTTTGACATTTAAATATATAAAAATGCTAAATTTATATATTCAATAAATTAACTCGTCATGACAAAATATAGTACCAATTCTAAAGTTGATTTTTATTTCGAAAAAGCTGAAAAATGGAAAGCTGAAATTGAACAAATGAGAGAGATTGTTTTAGACTGTCATTTGTCTGAAGAATTGAAATGGGGATCTCCTTGTTATACTTTCGAAAAAGCAAATATTGTTTTGATTCATTATTTTAAAGAATATTGTGCTTTTTTGTTTTTCAAAGGCGCTTTAATGAAAGATCCAGATAATATCTTAATTCAACAATCAGATAATGTTCAGGCGGCGCGTCAAGTTCGATTTACAAATGTTGAAGATATTTTAGCTAAAAAAGAAATTCTGAAAAAGTATATTTTTGAAGCGGCCGAAATTGAAAAATCAGGACAAAAAGTAGAGTTGAAGAAAGTTTCTGAATTCGAAATTGCAGAAGAACTTCAGCACAAATTTGATTCTGATGTTGATTTTAAAAAAGCTTTTTATGCTTTAACTCCTGGAAGACAGCGAGCGTATTTGCTCCATTTTTCTCAACCTAAACAATCTAAAACTAGAGAAGCTAGAGTAGAAAAAAATATTCCGCGTATTTTAGACGGAAAAGGATTGAATGATTAGAAAAAATAAATAAAAATAAAAACTCCTTTTATGCAAAGGAGTTTTTTTTGTTTTTAAGAGATTTGTTCTTTGATGGTATTTTTCTTTCGAATAGAAATTACAGATTGGAAAAGAACGGAAGTCATGACTAAGCTTATTCCTATGTAAAAAGAGAAATTAACCGATTGGCCTTCATTAAAAAATAAAAAGGCTAATATTATGGAATAAATTGGCTCTAGGTTAAATGTTAGATTGATGGTAAACGCAGGAATCTTTTTGAGTGATTCTGCAAACATTACATAAAGAGCAACTGTACAGCATGAAGCTAAAATTAATAAATAGAAAATGTCTTTTAAGTTTGGAATAAAAACCTGTTCTGGAAAATTGTAAAAATAAAACGGAAGAGCAAGTCCTAAAACTAAAGTTCCTCCGAGCATTTGATAAAAATTAATGAGCTTGCTGTCGTAAAATTGTACAAGTCTTTCGTTGTAAATTGTGTACAAGGCAGCAAATGCTGATGAAATTACTCCAAGTAAAATTCCAAGTTGATAGGAAGAATCAAAATGAAAAATCAGACTTATTCCTAATAAGGTTAGCATGCTTAATAAAACTTGAACAAGATTGAATCTTTTTTTATTGAGTATAGGTTCAAAAAAAGCTGTAAAAAAACTGGTAAGGCAGTAGCAAACAACACCAATTGATATGTTAGAATATTTAATGCTGGCATAAAAGAAAATCCAATGAATGGTAATCAAAATTCCAGCTTTAGAAATTTTTACTGCTTCAGAAAATGACTTCAGCATTTTAAGATTATAAATTTTTAAAATGAAAAAGAGAATAATTGAAGCAAATAATACTCTATACCAAACTAAAGTGATTTCATTAAGAGAAATAAGTTTTCCGAAAACGCCAGTAAAACCGGCAAGTAAAACTGCAGCATGCAGTATCAAATAAGATTTTTTCATAAGAAGTTGTCTATCCTTTTTGAGGATATATATTGAAATTAATAATTGTTTGATTGGAGTAAAGACACAAGAAATCGGACTGAAAGCATTCAGTCAAGTGCCAATACTAAAGAAGCAATATTAATTTATTGGAGGAGGAAGACAACCTTTAAAACTCATGATAAAATTTGATTTTCGGTAAAATTAATAAAAAAGCATTCCGTGAAAAAGCATAAAAAGTTATTTAAATGTGAAACTTTAAACAATTTAACAGTTGAATTGAATAAATCTAATTTTGATTTGAATATTTATTTGTAGAACTTGCAACGATACCAAATTACCTAATTTATAAGTTTATTGCAATCTAATGAGTACAAGCCAGTCCACTACAGCAGTTCTTGAAACCAAACAACATTTTGAAATTTTAGACGGATTAAGAGGCATCGCAGCTTTTGCTGTTGTTGTTTTTCATTTTATGGAATGGATCTTTACCGATCCAAGTCAGAACTTTATTGGACACGGATTTTTAGCTGTCGATTTTTTCTTTTGCCTGTCGGGATTCGTAATTGGATATGCTTATGATGACCGTATTGTAAAAATGGGACTTCGCAATTTCTTTATATCAAGAATTATAAGATTGCATCCATTAGTAATTGCTGGATCTATATTAGGACTATTAGCATTTTTATTCGATCCGTTTGGCGGTCATTTAGAATTATACAGTACAGGAAAAATTATTTTGACATTTATCTGTTCTCTGTTTCTTATTCCACTTCCAGTTATTGCCGATCGCGGATTTAACCTGTTTAGTTTTAATGCACCTGCTTGGTCATTGTTTTGGGAATATATTGCTAATATTGTTTATGCATTTGTTCTCTATAGAATTAGCAGAAGCTTTTTATTAGTGCTAACTATAGTAGCAGCAATTGCGATTTGTTATGTCGGATATAATTCAGGAAATTTATTAGGAGGTTGGAGCGGTCCGACTTTATGGGATGGATGTGCTAGAATTTCCTATTCTTTTTTAGCAGGATTACTTATTTACCGTTCTAACTGGATTATAAAAAATAAACTTGGTTTTGGCGGATTGACTTTTTTATTACTGTTAGCTTTTATTATGCCATTTTCAGAATGGAACTGGATTTCTGAACCTTTAGTAGTTCTATTGTATTTTCCATTGCTGATTTCTTTGGGAGCAGGTGCTGTTTTAAAACCAAGATTAAAAAAAGCCTGCATTTTTTCGGGGAAAATATCTTATCCGTTATACATGACACATTATGCTGTTTTATGGATGTTTGGAAATTATTATACCAATTATAAACCCGATACAACACAATTGACTTTAATTGTAATTACTTCTGTAGTTCTACTTGTTGGTTTTGCATATTTAGTAATGGTGATTTATGATATTCCAGTGCGAAATTATCTTAATGATAAAAGAAAGAAAAACATAGTTTCAAATTAGATTGAAAATTATTAAAATGAAAAGGTTCCAAAATCAAATGACTTTGGAGCTTTTTTTATTATAAAAAACAATCTCTTTTACAAATTATCCTTAATACGTTTTGTTATTTCTTCAATTGTACCCATTCCATCAAAAGTTAAGACTTTGATTTTTGATTTCATATATTCAATTGCAGGTCTAGTTGAACTTTCAAAAACTTCGATTCTTTTAAGATGGATGCTGGCATCTTTGTCGTCTTTTCTATTAGAAGTTTCGGCTCTTTTTTGTGCTCTTTTTAAAAGTTCTTCTTTGGGAACATCAATATTGATTACTTTTCCAATTTCCAGATTTTTAGATTTTACGAGTTCCAATAAATCATTTACTTGTGGTTCAGTTCTTGGGTAACCATCTAAAATAATTCCTTTAGCATTTCTATTTTCATCCAATATTTTACTAAAAAGATCTTTCATTATAGAATCAGGAACTAGATCTCCTTTTTCTTCATATTGAGACATTATTTTTCCAATTTCCGTTTCATTTTGTTTTTCCAAACGGCATCTGTCTCCAGTTGAAATATGCTCAAATTTAAGTTCGTCTTTTAAAATTTCGCATTGTGTGCCTTTTCCTGAGTATGGAGGTCCTGTAATTATTAATATTTCCATTTATTTGTGATGTTTATAATTCTATAACATTCATCAAGACTATGAATGTTTTTTTCTTTCTCATAGGAGTAACTAATTTACAAGAAAAACAATTGCTATTTCCAAAGCTTAAAAATAAAAAAAACTCCATTTTGTTAAATGGAGTTTTTCATTCAAATATTTGCAATTACTGTAAACTGCACCATTTGATTAATTCAGGATACAACTGATCTATTTTCTTTTTCTTGTTTTTGTTTCTAAGACTTTTCAATTCTTCGTTAAATTCTTTCATTTTAATGAAGCCTCTGTCAATCATTACAGAATTTACCTCATTGTTGATTTCTTGAAGGAGTTTTGTGTCACTTTTGTAAATTTCTTCAGCATATAATATAAAGACACCATAAGTCATATATTCATTAAAAACTTTAAAGCCATCAGGATAATATTCAGTTCCATATGCTTTTGTATTCACCCATTTGTCTCTTTCTCTTAGCGCTATATTTAATTCTTCTTTATACTTTACACTCGGTTTTTCGACATAATTATGATCAATTTCAGTAAACATACTTCGTGTATTAAAAGCTTCACTATTTTTTTCTGATCGGCCTTCTACTTTTTGTATAGTTGGTAAAACCATTTCTATAAGATGAAAATTATTGTTTTCGTAGCCTCCAGTATAATTAAGACCATTTATTAATGCAGAAGTATAGACAATATAACTATTGATTTTTGTATCAAAGTTTTTTTCTAGCCAATTCCATTGTTTACGAAGATTTGAATATTTCTCATAATCAGAAATTATCTTGTCATAAAAAGGTTTTTCATATTTATAGAATTCATTAAAATGAGATTTTTTAGCAAAATCTTCAATCTCTTTTTTATAAGTCGTAATCGGATTTACTTCAATCTTAACATTAGCTACTTTATTGGCAGGCAAAATGTAGGCATTGTTCGGAATTAGAACATCATTTTTAAAAAAATAGGTTTGAGCATTTCCAGTAAAGAAAATATACTCAAGCGGATTTTTCATTAAAAGAGAATTCATTGTTTTAATGATTTCTTCCTCTTTATAAGGTTTGAAATGTTTGAGAACACGTTGGTAATAATCTCCTTTTTGTTCAAACATATCATCATTTTCCAAACCAAAATCAGTAATAGCTAACATGATTGTTAGAAGCTCTTTTACTTCGTTAATTTCAACAGTAGATTTTCCTTGGTTTTCTTTTTTAAATTCTTCTGTAAAGTTTACTTTATCTTGAGCGAATATGGTAATTGATAAAAATAAAAAGAAGGCAGATAAAATTTTTGTTTTCATAAAATGGTATTTGTTTTTTGAGTTCAATCAATTTACACTTTTGGCGACAATAATCAAATGGGTAAAAGAAATTAGCGCTGTAAATGTCTTATAAATACAAGTGTAATTCAATATATTTTTTGTGTTTTTTATGGAATTTTTATAAGTTTTTGATTTTAAATGGTTTGATTTATTTCTTCGAAAAATGAATTTCATAATTTTTAAAACATAAAAACAATTCATCTAGTAGAAACAACAATTCGGTCAGTAAAAATTGAATGTTTTATTGAATAAAAATACTTTTACATCAAATCAAAACAACCATAATTCAAAACCATGAAGAAAATTTTAAAATTTATCAAAATCACGTTTATTAGCCTTTTGAGTATTATTTTGCTTTTTATTGCCTATTTATTTATCAGCAATAAATTATTTTTAGAATCTAAAAATGATGATAATATTAGCTATTTATCAAAAAATAATGTTCAGATAGGAACTTCTATCGACGAAAAACTATTTGATGATGAGTTTTATAAATCGCAAGTTTTTTTATTAGGCGAAATTCATGGTTATGCAGATAATCAGAAAATAGATCAGGAAATGCTTTTTTTCTTGAATAAAAAAGTGGGAATCAAATATTATATTGCTGAAATGGATAGTTTGACAGCTAAAAAGTTGAATGCTTTTTTGTCTGAGAAACAAAAGAATAAAGCAATTTTGAAAGAAGTTGTTGCGTCTATTAAGAGAAGAATTCCGCAGCAAGCTAGCCAGGAATTATTTGATAAATGGAATGCTGTTTACGATTACAATCAAAATTTGGCCGATTCTCTAAAAATTACCGTAATCGGAATTGATAAAAATTTTGATGATGAATCTAAAGGTTCAAGAGATGAAGCAATGGTGAGTAATTTTAAAAATGCAATTCAGAAGAAGCATCTTGAAAATGAAAAATTCTATGGACTTTTTGGATGTTTTCATACACTGCAAAAGAAAACAGAATCGGGCAGAGCAACTTTTGCTGCAGGATTAAAAGACTCGGGAGTAAAAGTGACAAGTTTTGTAAGCTATACAATTGATAGCGAAATGTATCTTCCTAAAATTCCTCAGTTTCCAACTCCTGAAAATGAAAAAGTAGATTGGATAAATGCCGACGGACCATTAATGCTTGTAAAAGGAATTAATGATTTGAAAGAATTGAGCAAACCAGAATCAATCACACTTTTTAAACTTAATTCGAAAAATTCACCTTATTTGAAATCGCAAAATTTGATAACAGTAAAATCGAGAGCGTTTGGAGAAAATATTGTTCCTCTAAAAGATGCTGTTACGGCTGATTATTTTCAATATGTGTTTTTGTTGAGAAATTCTAAAGCGCTGACGAAATTGAAATAAAGATTTCTCTTTAATTTTTAAAAACTCCATTAGAAATAATGGAGTTTTTTTTATGTAAAATCTCAATTCTCGTGTTTTAAAATTTTAAAAGTAAAAACAATTAGTATATTTGCAACTGAAAAGTATAGACTATACTCTATGCTTTATTGTTTTTTCATCAAAAAAATAAAATTATGCTTGTAAACGAATTGTCAAAAAGAACCGGATTGTCAATCCACACGATTAGATATTATGAGAATTTAGGAATGATCAAGGGATTGACTGATGAAAATGTGACTTCTAATAACTATAAACATTACGATGCTAATACTATTGAGCGTTTAGGAATTATTATAGAAGCAAGAGAAGTCGGATTTACTTTAGCAGAAATAAAAAAAATATTGATAAGCTGGTTCGAGACAACAGACTCGAAACCAGAAACACTAGAGCTTTTTCAAGCCAAAATAAAAGAGATCGACGATAAAATGAAATATTTCAAACAAACCAAAAGTCTTCTTGAAAAAGTATGCGAGAAAATACAAAGTAATAATGATTGATTATTAAAGTTTAAAAGCGTATAGAGAACTCCTTAAGAAATTAAGGAGTTTTTTATGGTTCTTATTTTAACTATTTAAGAAAAGTTTTATGCGGAATTTAAGAAATTAATAAGAGATTTTGCAAATAGTCTTATATTCGCTTTTGAATTTATAGAGTTAAATAGCGTACTAAAATAAACTTCAAATAACAACCAAAGTTAAAACTAGAAAACTAAATTATGCAAGAAGAGATAACCAAGCATTCAAACAAAATTTACAAAGCTGTCAAAAAACCAGAACACACAGTAGGTGAGAAAGTAAAAGAAATCATAATAGAAATATTCATAATCGTTTTTGCTGTCACGCTTTCAATATGGCTACATAGTTGGAGCGAGCATAGACACCAACAAGAAGAAGTATCTGTGTTTCTTGCTAATTTAAAAAATGATTTAAAGAATGATATAGAAAGTATCGACAGAGAAGTGAAAGCATATCAAGATACAAACACTAGTTATGAAAAAATTTTGGCATTAACGTCTTCTCAGCTTGACAGTATTTATAAGTCTAAAAGTAAAGTTGATTTTCCAATTCATTCGCATGGACAAACATTGACAGTAGGTAATTATGAAAGTTTTAAGTCAAGTGGTAAACTTGGTTACATTGAAGATGAAAAATTGAAACAGAAAATCTTAAGCTATTACCAAATATTTGTACCGGCTGCAAACGATGTTGATAAAATGTACACTGAGTTTTTGTTTAAGTGTTTTGATAAAGAAATAGAAAATGCAGATAAGCCAGAAAAAGAATTATATTCTGATCCAAAATATAAAAAGACACTTTCATATCTTGTTAAACTAGGTAAAAATAACATAAGGGTTTATAAAGAAAACACAAAACCACTTGCAGTTGAACTTATTAAAGAAATTGACAAAGAGTTGGGTAAATAAAAAAGCGAAAGCATAAAAAAAAAACTCCATTAGAAGTAATGGAGTTTTTTTATGCTTAAAAAGGCTATTTTCCTTTTACTATTTTTTCGAGATATTCAACTTTGTCTTTTTCGGCTTGAACCAAACGTTCGTAAAGTTCTACAATTTTATCAAGTGGATTAAAAGTAGGTTGGAAATTGACGGCATTTAATGTTGAGCTGTCGTGACTATTAAATGTATTGTTAATGATGCTTAGTATGTTTTCGTCGCTGTAGTTTTTAATACCTTCAGCTGTAACGCCAAGTGCTTTTGCAACTGCTGCAAGCTTTTCTTCATCAATAGTTTCGCTATTTTCCATAGCAGAAATAGCTTGTTGATTTGTTCCCAAAGCTTGCGCCAAAGCTTCCTGTTTCATGTCGCGAAGTTCACGAATACGGCTAATATTTCTTCCGATATGTTTTGGTCTTGATAGTGTGCTCATAATTCAAAGATAATAATTAAGTGAATAAACCAGAACTGTAAAAAACAGATTTTAAATGTATGTTACAGATTTTCTTGGGGAGCGGTAAACAAAAATACAATTTTTATGGTAAGGATTTGGAATTCTGTTCCTCAGGATGACAATACTTTGCGTTTATAAAAAGTATGATGATAAAAAATAGACATAAAAAAACTCCTTAATTTCTTAAGGAGTTTCTTGGTGGGCGATGAGGGGTTCGAACCCCCGACCCCCTCGGTGTAAACGAGGTGCTCTGAACCAGCTGAGCTAATCGCCCTATTTTACTAGGTTGCTATCATTTCGTGATTGCGAGTGCAAATATACGCTAGTTTTTGAGTTCTGCAAAGAAATTCGAATAAAAAATAAAACTTTTTTAAAAATAGTTTATATCTCCTTGTTTATGAATTTGTTATTAAAATGATTTTTTTGAAGTTTTTTCTACATCAAAAGTATATTTTAGCTCAAAGGCAGTTCGGCAACAACAAAAGTGCTTCCGCCAACGTAAATAAAATCATTTTCCGAGGCATTTTTCTTTGCTTCCGCGAAAGCGATGACAACAGAATCGTATTTTTCTCCTTTTAAACTGAATTTTTCAGCTGCATTCTTTAAAGTTTCGGCTGGCAAAGCTCGTGACGAATCTGGATTACAGAAATAATATTGCGCATCTTTTGGGAAAAGTGGCAAAATAGAATCTAAATCTTTATCATTTACAACCCCCAAAACAATATGAAGTTTCTCGTATTTTTCGTTTTTCAGCTGATTCATCACAACCGATAATCCGTGTTTGTTATGAGCAGTGTCGCAAATGATTTTCGGGTTTTCTCCCAATTGCTGCCATCTGCCTTGTAATCCAGTATTTTTTACAACATGCAATAAACCTTCTTTTAATTGTTCAATCGAAACTTTAAAATCGGCTTCATTGTTCAAAATCGAAATCGTCTGCTGAACCGTTTTTTTATTGTGAAACTGATAATCTCCAATCAAGTCAGACAAATAAATCTGATCAATCAAATCTGATGCAAAATAAATTGGCGCATTGTTCGCTTCGGCTTTAGCCAAAAAAACAGGTTTAATTTCATCGGTATATTCACCAATAACAACAGGGACATTCGGTTTAATAATTCCCGCTTTCTCGCCAGCAATTGCCTCCAATGTATTTCCTAAAAATTGAGTATGATCTAAACCAATATTAGTAATTACCGAAACCAAAGGCGTAATAATATTGGTAGCGTCTAATCTTCCGCCAAGACCGACTTCGATAATAGCAATATCCACTTTTTCTACCGCAAAATAATCAAATGCCAAACCAACCGACATTTCGAAGAAACTCATATCATTAGCTTCAAAAAAATCTTTGTGTTTCGCAACAAATTCAATAACAAACTCTTCCGAGATTTCTTTACCGTTTATTTTAATTCTTTCTCTAAAATCTTTCAAGTGCGGAGAAGTATATAAACCTACTTTGTAACCCGCTTCTTGAAGAACAGAAGAAAGCATGTGAGAAGTAGAACCTTTTCCGTTTGTTCCCGCAACGTGAATACATTTCAGTTTCGTTTGCGGATTATCAAGATGAGCTGCCAACAATTTGATATTCGTTAAATCTTCTTTATACGCAGAAGCACCTTGCAATTGGTACATTGGAAGCTGATTAAACATCCAATTGGTAGTTTCCTGATAGTTCATTTGTTTAGATAAAATGGTTGTTGATTGAAATAAATTTCGATTTTTGTAGTTTAATATTACAGCGAAAATTATCTTTATTGCAAATTTCAAATATTTTTTAGAATTAATTATTAAAAACCAGAATTAATATATGTTTAGTTTTATTCAGTTACAAACAGATACAATCGCAAATGCTTCAAATGTAGTGATCGAGAAGGTTGCAGCACCGCAAAATGAAATTTCAATGTTTGGTTTCATCATGAAAGGGGGAGTGTTCTTAATTCCAATCGCGATTTTATTGTTTTATACGATCTACCTCATTTTTGAACGTTATATGTACATTAGCCGTGCATCAAAAATTGACAGCAGATTGATGCAGGATATTGGCGAAAAATTACATTCTGGAAATATTGAATTGGCAAGAACAATTGTAGAAAGAAATAATACCGCAGCTGGAAATATCTTAAAAGAAGGTGTTTTGGTAATTGGAAGGCCAATTGCCGAAATTGAATCCAACATGGATCGGGCAGCCGATATCGAGATTGGCGAAATGGAAAGACATTTAGGTCATCTTGGACTTATTGCTGGTATCGCGCCAACGTTAGGTTTTATCGGGACGATTTCTGGGGTTATCAAGATTTTCTACAGTATTTCGGTTACTGAAAATATTAGTATCGGAAACATTTCTGGAGGTTTGTACGAGAAAATGATCAGTTCTGGTTCTGGATTAATTGTAGGTATTATTGCTTATAGCGCTTACCACTTATTAAACGGAAAGATTGATAATTTCGCTTTAAAAATTCAGAAACAGATTTTAGAATTTGTCAATATAATTCAAAGAGCATAAGCCATGTCTATTAAAAGAAAAAGAAGATTTCACGCCGAAGTAGCGACTTCATCTTTGAGCGATATCATGTTTTTCCTGCTGTTGTTTTTCTTAATTATTTCAACACTGGCAAATCCGAACGTGATTAAGATGACATTGCCAAAAGCTAAAGCGAATGAAAAGACCAATAAGCAATTAATAAGTTTATCGGTTACCGAAGATAAAAAGTTCTACATTGACAAACAGGAAGTAGATTTCGAAAATCTAGAAACCAGTTTAATGTCAAAAATAGGAACAGATAAAGAACAAACTGTTGTAGTTCGAATTCCGTTTAATCTGCAAGTTCAAGACTTAGTAGATGTTTTACAGATAGGAGTGAAGAATAATTTGAAGTTTGTTATTGCAACTAGTCCGAAATAGTCATTGCGAGGAACGAAGTAATCACATTAAGGAATGTGTCACAATCTTGTCATTTCGACGGAGGAGAAATCTCCACAAGTAGCTCCGCAACGAAAATCCAATCTTTGTAGAGCTTCTCGCGAAGATTTCTCCTCCGTCGAAATGACAAACTAGGCGAAGTGAGCGAGTTGAAACAAAACGACATAGAAAAAGGCTTTCAGAATTTCTGAAAGCCTTTTTTTATGATAACAGATTTAGTGTAAATCTGTGACTCGAGCCCGAAGGGCGAACAGACGAAGTAAATTCGTGTTTTTTAATCCAAACTAAAATTATAAATAATTTTTCCAACTTGTTTTGCCGCAGCATTCGAATCAGCAGACCATTTGGTATTTAATGCTGCAATTTTAGCTTGCTCCAATAAACAACTTGCCGTATTGGTTGTTCCTTTTACTCCAGGCGTTGCACTTATGGTTTTTCCGTTTTGGTCGACCGTAACTTCAACCACTACTTTTCCTTCTTCATTACAAGTATATTTTGGAGCTGGTTTAGATAATGCTTTTCGTCCGTTCAAAGAATATCCAGAACCTCCGCCAGAACCTCCACCAGTTCCTGCTCCGTAACCGCTTCCGGTGCCAATGCCGTTTCCAGTTCCGTTACCGCCTCCGGTTCCTCCGCCAGAACCACCAGAACCATAATATCCGTTTGAGTTTAAACTACCGTTTGATTTTCCTTTATTTCCTGCTGCTTTATCATCTCCGTCTCCGCCTTTGTTTGAGCCTTTCATAATACTTGCTAAAGCATCGTTAGTAGAGTTAGAAACTTTTGGTTTTTCCGGTACAGGTTTTTGTATCGGTTTTTCAACAGGAACGGGCTTCTTCGGTTTTTCTTTTGTCGGAATTACAACATCATTTTCTGTTGTCGTGTTTTCCTGCGTAATGATCGATTCTTCTTCAGGAGTTGCTTTTGCAGGAGCTTGTTTTACATTGTTTTTTACATCCAAAACTTCGCTTTTATAATTGGCACCAGAACCTAAATCGCTATCTCCGAAATTTACAGTTACGCCTCCGCCACCTCCGCCGCCATCTGCAAGGGCAACATTATTTTCAGGATTATATGGAGGCCAAAAACGTATAAAAAATAGCAACGCAATAACGACCGCATAAATAGCGATTGTGAATAGTAATGATTTCTTTTGATCTGAAGAAATAGAGGAACTCATTTAAATTCTGAATTTTGAAATGTATTATTTTAAAAACGTTTAAAAGTAGTAAAAATTGTTTACAATGAAAGAGGGAATTTAACTGCAATCCCGATAGCCATCGGGATTGCGGTTAAAAAAAATGAGCCAAATAGAAATCTGGCCCGTTTATATATTAAAGTGTAGAATATATTACACTAACTGTTTCAATGCAATCTCAAAAGCAGTTGCACTAATATTTGTTTTAGACGAACTCAAAGCGTGAGCTTTAACAATCGCATTTTTAATTGTATCTGATGTGTCATTAAAAATAGCCTCGTCTGTCATTTGAACTTTTTTCTCCATGAAATAAGCAAAAACTCTTGCCATTCCGCAGTTTGAAATAAAGTCAGGAATCAAACTTACTTTGCTATCTACTTCTTCCATAATAGAACCGAAGAAAATTTCTTTGTCAGCAAAAGGAACATTGGCTCCACAAGAAATTACTTCCAATCCGTTTGCGATCAAGCTGTCAATTTGCGCTTGCGTAACCAATCTTGAAGCGGCACATGGAGTGAAAATTTCAGCACCAATAGTCCAGATTTTAGAATTGATTTCCTCAAACGGAATCATATTGTCAGCAACTAATTTATTTCCGTCTTTATTTAAAAACAAGCTTCTGATTTCTTCAAAAGAAAAACCTTCTTCTTTTATTAATCCGCCATCGCGATCAATGATTCCGATAACTTTTGCTCCCATTTCAGCTAAATAGAAAGCTGCTGCCGAACCTACGTTTCCAAAGCCCTGAACGATTGCTTTTTTACCTTTAATGTCTCCGCCGTAAGTTGCGTAAAAATGACGAACTGCTTCTGCAACACCAAAACCAGTAATCATATCAGCAACTGTATATTTTCTAGTTACGTCTGGTGAGAACTTAGGGTTTTCAATCACTTTAATCACACCTTGACGCAATTGTCCTATTCTATTAATTTTATCAGCTTCAGTTGGCTTAAAGTGTCCATTAAAAACACCTTCCTGCGGATGCCAAACACCACATTCTTCCGTCATTGGAATTACTTCGTGAATCTCATCAACATTTAAATCTCCTCCAGTTCCATAGTAGCTTTTCAATAAAGGAGAAACGGCTTTGTACCAACGTTGCAAAACACCTTTTTTGCGAGGATCGTTTGGATCAAAATTTATTCCAGATTTAGCTCCTCCAATTGCAGGACCAGAAACTGAGAATTTAACTTCCATAGTTTTAGCCAAAGACAAAACTTCGTTCATGTCTAGACCTTTTCTCATTCTTGTTCCTCCACCCGCAGCTCCTCCACGAAGTGAATTAATAACAGTCCACCCTTCGGCTTCTGTTTCTGAATCTTTCCAATTGAAAACAATTTCAGGTGCTTTGTTTTCAAATTGTTGTAATAAATCTTTCATTTTGTTGTGATATGTTTATTTTGCGTAAATGTATAAAATAGAATAATGCGAATAATGTATTTTGCAGCAAATTTATAAAACATAAAAGAAAAGCCGAAAACTATTTGGTTTTCGGCTTTTTGAATATTTAAAAAATTAAGAACTATTGTCCTAATAAGTGTTTTTTCAAAGTTTCGTCTACTGGTTTGTCAGAAAGCCAGATTCCGAATAATGCTTTTTTGAAATCGAATCCAGGAATTTTTCCTTTCAAAACTTCGTTTTTAGAAACGTAAACATTTTGGTCTAATGGGTTGTAGGCTAAAATGAAAACATCTTTTTCTGTAATGGCATCGCTTAGATAACTTTTTAACTGCTCGATTCTTGGACGTAACTGCTCAAGATTTGCACCCGCAGATTTTTCAAAACCTGTGTTCATAGCTTTTGTCAATTTGTTTGAAGAAACCATAGAAGAAGTAATTTCTATTCGAACCGCCATTTCAGTATCACTGTCAATAATGAATTGTGGGTCTTGAGTCAATTGAGATAAATACAATGCTTGAACATAAACTTCCAACCACATTTTTGATCTTCCACCTGCTCCATTTAATTGTAATGATTTGCCTTGAAAATCTATTTTTCTAGGTACGGTTACACCATTAACATCAATTTGGGTTTGCGCTGAAACAGTCGAAAATTGCAAGCTTAAAAGCATTGTCAGCAAAAGTAAAATCTTTTTCATGTTCTATCAATTATTTATTTTTTGGTCAAAAATAATGTTAATTTCTTAATATTTAGCTCATATTGGCAATGTTTTTTTCTTCTCAATTTGATGTTTAATTTTTGTATTACATTAGAAATCACTTTAGTAAGACTAAGTTTACGTAGTTTTACTCATTTTAAGAATTGTTTAATTTTTCTTCGATTTAATTGCCTTCATTTTTTTAATTAATAATGAAAATTTAAGCTAATTTGAATCTTAAATTTTAGAAAATTTGTTGCCAAATTGATGCACTTTTGAAAAAAAAGCTAAATAATAGCGAAAACGTTATCGTAATCTTTGCTGATCTACTAATTTTATATGCATGCATTGTAATTTACACATTTAAAAAGTATCTTTGGAAGCCTTTGAACTGAAAAGTTTAGGCACTGAAAAAAACAAAAACATAAAAAACCATCAACTAAAAAGCTCTGTTTGAAATTTGGTTGAAAAAACTTTAAAGAATACTACTATGGATTTTAATCTTACCGAAGAACATTTAATGATTCAGCAGGCAGCAAGAGATTTTGCTCAAAATGAATTATTGCCGGGAGTTATTGAACGAGACGAAAAACAAATTTTTCCAACTGAGCAAGTTAAAAAAATGGGCGAGCTTGGGTTTATGGGAATGATGGTTGATCCTAAATATGGAGGAAGCGGTTTAGACGCCATTTCTTACGTTATTGCAATGGAAGAAATTTCTAAAGTAGATGCTTCTGCTTCTGTTGTCATGTCGGTAAACAATTCATTAGTTTGCTGGGGATTACAAGAATATGGTACCGAAGAACAAAAACAAAAATACTTGCCAGGTTTAGCTTCGGGAGAAATTCACGGAGCATTCTGTTTAAGTGAACCTGAAGCAGGAAGTGATGCTACTTCGCAAAAAACTACTGCAATTGATATGGGAGACCATTATTTAGTGAACGGTACCAAAAACTGGATTACAAACGGAAACACAGCTTCTGTATATTTAGTAATTGCGCAAACACATCCAGAATTAAAGCACAAAGGAATCAATGCTTTGATTATGACGAAAGATATGCCAGGTTTCTCAGTTGGCCCGAAAGAACAAAAAATGGGAATTCGTGGTTCTGATACACATTCTTTAATGTTTTCTGATGTTAAAGTTCCAAAAGAAAACAGAATCGGAGAAGATGGTTTCGGATTTAAATTTGCTATGAAAACTCTTGCGGGAGGTAGAATCGGAATTGCATCTCAAGCATTAGGAATTGCATCTGGAGCGTATGAATTGGCTTTGAAATATTCTAAAGAGCGTAAAGCTTTCGGAACTGAAATCTGCAATCATCAGGCAATTGCTTTTAAATTAGCAGATATGGCTGTAAACATCGAAGCGGCGCGTCATTTATGTATGAAAGCAGCTTGGGATAAAGACAATCATAAAAATTACGATGTGAGTGGTGCAATGGCAAAATTATTTGCTTCGCAAGTTGCTATGGATACTTCAGTTGAAGCTGTCCAAATTCATGGAGGAAATGGATACGTGAAAGAATACCATGTAGAGCGTTTCATGCGTGATGCTAAAATCACGCAGATCTACGAAGGAACTTCTGAAATTCAAAAAATTGTAATTTCTAGAGCAGTTATTGCAGGATAAATAAATTTTAAAACCCTTTCAGCTTTTTGAGCTTTGAAAGGGTTTTTTATTTAGGTGTTAAAAGTACTACATTTACATCAAGAAAATTTATTCTATGTACGAAGATTTAAAATATTGGTACTTGCGGGATCATAAACTGTTTAGAACACTGAGTTATTCTCAGATTAAACAATTATGTATTATTACCGGTTTTAAAAAAGCATCTAAAGGAGAGATTATTTATTTTTCTTCTTCAGAAATACCTCGTATTTTTTTACTTAAAAAAGGAAATATAAAAATTGTTGCCATTGATGATGATGGCAATGAAACCATAAAAGATATTATTCAAAAAGGAGATTTATTTGGCGAACTGACTTTGGAAACTGACAATAAAACTGAAGAATATGCAAAAGTACTTTCTGATGATGTAGTAATCTGCAGTTTTTTAATGTCTGATTTTGAAAATTTATTGCTTCGAAATCCAACTCTGGCAATTTCTTACACAAAATTTGTTGGGTTAAAAATGAAACGTGTCAAAAATAGTTATGCCAATTTAATTTCGAAAGATGCCAAAACGAGACTCTATCAATTTCTTAAAGACTGGGCAGAACAAGAAGGTGTTAGAAATGAAAATACTGTAACAATCGAAAACTATTTGACCCAAAATGATATTGCTCAAGTTATCTGTACTTCGAGACAAACAGCAACTCAATTATTAAATGAAATGGAAAGCAATAAGCTTTTAAGTTATAACAGAAAAGAAATTATTATTCCTGATATCACCAAATTATAATTATTTTGGGCTAAGTGTAAATTAGCCGACATTTTGCTTTTTCATAGTACAATAATTTTACATCATCAAAAAGATGTAAAATGAATACACGATGAAAAAAATACTTTTAATTTTTGTAGCAGCGTTAACCTCGGTTGTTCACGGACAAAAGGAGATTTCAAAATCAGCGAACGATATTGCTCCTTTACTAATAGGCGAAAAAATTCCAAATGTTACTTTAAAAACATCTGAAAATAAAGATGTCAGTCTTTTAGAATTATTTAAAAAGAAAAAAACAGTTCTTGTTTTTTATCGCGGTGGCTGGTGTCCTTATTGCAATATTCATTTACAAGCATTGGCTGAAGCCGAAAAACAAATTATCAATTTGGGTTATCAAATTCTTGCTGTAAGTCCGGATTCTTTTAAAAATTTAAAAATAACAGAAGAAAAAGACAAAATAAACTACACCTTACTTTCTGATTCAAAAGTTGAATTAATACACGCTGTCGGGATTGCTTATCAAGCTCCTGAAAACTACAAAGATGTCATTAATGAATATTCTAATGGAATGAATGCTAGCTTACTGCCGGTTCCTTCTCTTTTTGTTGTGAATCCTCAGTCTGAAATACTTTTTGAATATATCTCAATCGATATCAAACAACGTATTACTCCAGAATTATTAATATCAGTATTAAAAAACTTAAAATAAATTAAAGATGAAAAAGCTAGTATTATTGTTATTGACTTTAGTTTCAGGTATTTCCTTTGCCCAAAATGATGCAAAAAGAATTAGCCAGTATAATTTAGAAAATAAATTAGGTATTCAGGGATATGATCCGGTTGGATATTTTAATGTGGGAAAAGCAATTAGAGGGAAAAAAGAAATTTCGACTTCGTATCAGGGAGTAACTTATAATTTTTCTTCAGTTGAAAATAAAAATACATTTTTAAAAAATCCATTAAAATACGAACCTCAATATGGTGGATGGTGCGCCTATGCAATGGGAACTGCTGGTAAAAAAGTAGAAATTAATCCAGAGACTTTTAAAATTAGTGATGGAAAACTATATCTTTTCTATAATGCTTATTTTAATAATACTCTGAAAAGTTGGAATCCAGAGGAAGCTGATTTAAAAGTTAAGGCCGATAACAACTGGAAAAAAATATACAAATAATCAGGAGTTATGAGAAACGAAATTGTACAATGGATTTTGAGAATAACGGCTTCGGTAATTTTATTGCAAACCTTGTTTTTTAAATTCAGCGGAGCAGAAGAAAGCGTTTATATTTTCTCTGCTTTAAGTGTGGAACCTTATGGAAGAATTGGTTCTGGAATTGCCGAATTAATTGCAGCAGTTTTAATCTTAGTACCTAGGACAACCAGGTTGGGTGCTATTGTCGCGATCGGAATTATGACAGGCGCTATTTTATCACACTTATTTGTTTTAGGTATAGAAGTTCAAAATGACGGGGGATTACTTTTTTCTTTGGCAGTCATTACTCTTTTATGCTGTCTGGGATTGCTTTACTTTAATAAAAACAAATTATCTAATCTTCTAAATTAAAAAAGATATGTTACTAAATTCAATACGTTACAGTTTAGATGAGTTAACGGATTTATTAAATCAATTATCAAACACAGAATATTCAAAATCCTGTAAGGCTTTAAGTAATGCTACTATTGGCGAACATACAAGGCATATTCTGGAAATGTTTCAATGCCTTCAAAATGGTTACGATTCAGGAGTTTTAAATTATGATAACCGCGAAAGAAATAAAAGAATTCAAACGGAAACTGAATTTACTAAACAATGTATCAGTGATATCAAAGCAGGATTGAAGACGAAGAATAAGATACTTTTTCTTGAGCAGTATATTGATGGACTTGGTATGAGAATTCAAAGTAATTATTATAGAGAATTGCTATATAATCTGGAGCACTGTATACATCATCAAGCTTTAATAAAGGTAGCGGTACTGCAATTTGAAAATATTTTAATAGATGACAATTTTGGTGTGGCACGTTCTACTATCGAATACAGAAAACAATGTGTACAGTAAGCTTTGTAAATAATAAAGGAGTTGCGATTATTACTTCAAATCGGGACGAAAAAGTAATTCGGCCCAATGCTGTCGCGCCTAGAAGTTACAGTCACAACAGAAAAAAGATTATTTATCCAAAAGATTCAAAAGCGGGTGGAACCTGGTTCGCCATGGATGAAAAAGGAACTGTTTTGGTTTTATTAAATGGCGGAATTACAAAACATATTCCGGTACTTCCATATCGCAAAAGCCGCGGATTAATCGTGCTGGATATTATTGAAGATGATTCGCCTAAAGATTTTTGGAAACGGATTGATCTCAATAATATAGAACCTTTCACACTGGTTCTGTATCAGGAAAGGTTTCTATACGAATTGGTCTGGGATGGTTGCAGCAAAAGGACAACAAAGCTGGATGAAACCCAAAATCATATTTGGTCTTCGGTTACTTTATATTCTGTGGAAATTAGAAAAGAACGCTCCTGCTGGTTTTTTGATTTTTTGAAAAATAAAAAGGAAATCTCAGCTCTCGACATGCTCTATTTTCATAAGAATACTCATAGTGATGATAAGCAAAATGGTTTAATCATCAATAGGGAAGATATTATGAAAACATTGAGTGTTACGCAGGTTGTAACAGAGCAAAATAAAGGTGCAATGAAATACTATGATTTAATTAAAATAGAAGATTTTTCAGCCTCTTTTATTCGAATTTAAAATGCAAAAAGATGAAGCTATTTTTTCACAAAGTTACCAAATGGGAATATTGGCCATTTCAGGTTTTATATTTTCCTATTTATTTTCTTTGGGCTTATTATGCTGTCAAAGCTAGATCAATCTTTTTCTTTAATGCCTCCAATCCCCAAATTAAAAATGGCGGATTCATTATGGAGAGCAAAAAACAGATTTATGATTTACTGCCCAAAAAATATTATCCAAAAACAATTTTAATTAAAGAAAGCTCTGATGTAAAAGACATCATTAAATTATTGGTCGAAAAACAAATTGATTTTCCATTAATTGCAAAACCAGATATTGGACTGCGCGGTTCTGGAGTAAAAAAAATTAAAACAGTTTCAGAACTGACTGATTATGCAAGTAAAGCAAATTTTGATTTTTTATTACAGAATTTCATTCCGTTTGAAAAAGAAGTGGGTATTTTTTATGTACGCAGTCCGCTTCAAAAAAACGGAAAAATTACCGGAATTGTTTCAAAAGAGTTTTTGATTGTAACAGGAGATGGCAAATCAACAATTGAAGATTTGATTAAACAGACTCCAAGATTCAAAATTCAGCTGAAAGTTTTAAAAGCAGAATATGGAGAACAACTTCGGCAAATTTTGAAGAAGGGGGAGACATTAAATTTAGTTCCGTTCGGTAACCATGCGCGTGGGGCAAAATTTCTTGATAGCAGCGATTGGATTACGCCACAATTAACAAAGACAATTAATGATATGGCTACTCAGATTCCAGGATTTTATTTCGGACGTTTTGATATCATGTATAATACTTTTGAAGAATTAGAGCGAGGAGAAAATTTTCAGATTGTCGAACTTAACGGAGCTGCTAGTGAACCTACACACATCTACGATCCGAAACATTCAGTATGGTTTGCATGGAAAGAATTGGCACGGCATATTACTTATATGTATGAAATAAGCGTTGAAAACCATAAATTGGGGGTTCCTTATTTGGATTATAAAGTTGGTATGCGCGAATACAAACTGCATTTGATCCAAAATAATAAAATTATAAACTTTTAAAAATGAAAAGTTTAAAAAACATAGGGGTTGGATTTGTGATAAGTTTTCTAGGATCAATTCCTTTAGGATATTTAAATCTTTTTGGTTTAGAAATTTATAGCAAATCGGGACTCCATGATTTAGTTTTCTTTTTATTCGGAGTTATTCTAGTAGAAGCTTTTGTTATTTATTTCACGCTTCTTTTTGCCAAACAGCTCATCAGCAATAAAAAATTAATGAAGATTATTGATTTTTTTTCAGTAGGATTTATGTTTGTTTTGGCTATTGGTTTTTATTTGAATTTTAATCAAATAGCAAAATCAAATTATACCTTACATAACTATCTGGTTTACCCGCCATTTATAATTGGTACTGTTTTAAACGGTTTTAATTTTTTGCAGCTTCCTTTTTGGGCAAGCTGGAATTTATATTTACTTAACGGAAGGTACATTACAATAGAAAGAAAGTTAAAATATTATTATATTGCAGGAACTTTGATTGGTGTTTTTTTTGGAATGTTTAGCTTGATTGTAATTCTTCAGAATTTTTTTCAAAAAGCAAATCAGTTATCAAAGTACATAATACCTGTTTTTATTCCAGCTTTTTTTATTGTTTTGGGAAGTATACAGGTATTTAAAGTGTATAAAAAATATTTTAAACCTGCAGCTTTAGAAACTTAAATTCTAAATTGCGATCAAATTTTCGTTTATGAAAAAACTATACTTTCTTCTTCCATTCGTTTTTCTGGCGTGTAAAACGAATAATTCTAATGTTAGCCAAAAGGAATCAAAATCAGAATCGATTGAGATAAATTATAAAGTAAAGGAATCTGAAATTTCAGATTTTCTAAAATATCTTTCTTCTGATGAATTGGAGGGGCGTGAAACAGGAACGAAAGGAATTGAAAAAGCGGCAGTTTTCTTGGAAGACTTTTTAAAGAAAAATAAAATTAAACCGTATTTTAAAACTTATCGTGATACTTTGACAAATTTCGAAAAGCCAGCGTTTAATATTGTTGGAGTTATTGAAGGAACAGATCCTGAACTAAAAAAAGAATTTGTTGTATTGAGCGCGCATTACGATCATATTGGTTTGGAGACAAAAGATCAGGCTGATAAAATTAATAATGGTGCCAATGATGATGCTTCGGGAGTAACTTCTGTAGCTGCAATGGCAAAATATTTTAGCACAACTAAAGCTAATAAACGAAGTATATTAATTGTATTTTTTGCTGGAGAAGAAAAAGGATTATTAGGGTCTAAAAGTTTAGTTGAGAAATTGAAAAAGCAAAATTTCAATCTTTACACGCAATTAAATATCGAAATGATCGGTGTTCCAATGAAACGCGATTATCTAGCTTATATAACAGGTTTTGATAAATCGAACATGGCGCAAAAAATAAATGAATATACAGGGAAAAACACCATAGGATTTTTACCGAAAGAAGCAGAGTATAAGCTGTTTTATAGATCTGATAATTATTCGTTTTTTCAAGCTTTCGGAAAACCATGTCAATCTCTAAGTACTTTTGACTTTGAGAATTTTGATTTTTATCATCATGTTTCAGATGAATTCAAATTAATGGACATTCCACATATTACGGCTTTCACGCAGGAATTATTGCCAGCGGTAACAAAAATTGCCGATTCTCCAACGCAAGAAATAACCATGAACAAATAAGAGGCTGTTTTCCACCATTTGATTATTTTTGCTCCATGAAAAATATTATTGTTACCGGAACAAGTAGAGGAATTGGTTATGAATTGGCATTGCAGTTTGCAAATGCAGGAAATCAAGTATTGGCCATTTCGAGAAAAATACCAAAAACACTTTTAGAACATCAAAATGTAACTTGTCTGTCGATTGATTTGGCAGACGAAACCGCTTTGCATGAAGTAGAAAGTTTTCTTTCTTCAACATGGAAAAAAGTAGATGCAGTAGTTCATAATGCAGGCGCATTACTTTTAAAACCTTTTGCAGAAACTACACAAGCAGATTTTGAAAGCATTTATAAAGTGAATGTTTTTGCTGTTGCTAATTTGACTAGAATTTGTCTTCCGTATTTAGGAAAAGGAAGTCACGTAGTTACGATTAGTTCGATTGGTGGAGTTCGCGGAAGTTTGAAATTCGCAGGATTAGCCGCTTATAGTTCGAGCAAAGGTGCTGTAATTACTTTGACTGAATTATTAGCCGAAGAATATAAAGAAAAAGGAATTTCATTTAATGTTTTGGCTTTGGGTTCTGTTCAAACCGAAATGCTAAACGAAGCATTTCCAGGATATCAAGCACCGATTTCAGCAGAAGGAATGGCAACTTATATTTATGATTTTACGCTTAACGGTAATAAATATTTTAACGGAAAGGTATTAGAAGTTTCTTCAACGAATCCGTAAATAGTTATGAATTATGAGTTTTGAATTATGAGTGAGAGTATTGTAAAAACTAAAAGTTTTGAGTTAGCTGTAAGAGGAGTTAATTTTTATAAATGGCTAGTTGCAGAAAGGAAAGAATTTGTAATGAGTAAGCAGTTTTTGCGTTCGGTTACTTCAGTCGGTGCCAATGTTCGGGAAGCAGTGAATGCTCAAAGCAAACCTGATTTTATTCATAAATTATCGATTTCTCAAAAAGAATGTGATGAATCAATGTATTGGTTGGAAATATTGATTGCTACGAATTATATTTCTAATGCGGAATTTGAATCAATGCACAAGCAATGTGAAGAAGTGCTAAAAATCATAAAAAGTATAATTTTAACGACAAAGAAAAAACTCATAACTCAAAACTCATAATTCATAATTAAATTGAGCGATACTTTAGCTAAATATATTCCAGAACATGCGGTAAAACCCGTTTTTGATTTGATAGTGGCCAATCAGGTTCACTTGAAGATTGTAAACGAACGTCAGACGCGTCACGGTGATTATAGACGCGGACCAAGCGGTAAGCATGAAATTACGGTCAATGCAAGTTTAAATAAATACAGATTTTTAATTACGCTGATTCACGAAATTGCACATTTAGTTGCTTTTGAAAAGTTTGGGCGTAATATAAAGCCACATGGAAATGAATGGAAGTATACTTTTCAGCGTTTAATGGTTCCGTTTATTCGACCAGAAATATTTCCGGGTCATATTTTACCTTTGTTAGCAAGACATTTCAAGAATCCTTCTGCAAGCAGTGATACAGATACTACTTTGTCTTTGGCTTTAAAGCAATACGACAAAGAAAATGATAAAAATTACGTTTTCGAAATTCCTTACGGAAGTATTTTTAGAATTAAGAATGGCAAAGTCTTTAAAAAAATAGCAGTTAGAACAAAGCGCTTTGAGTGTTTAGAAATCAGTTCTGGAAAGACGTATCTTTTTAATCCGAATGCTGAGGTTGAATTAATTACTTTGAAAAATTCCAATACCTAAATTTCAAATTCCAATTACTGGAGAAGTCAATAAAAAAATCCCAAATTCCAATAAGCAACTTGGAGTTTGGGATTTTTAATATTTTCGAATTTAAAGTCTATAGTCCTTTCAGATATGCTTCACGTACTTTCTTAAATAGGTTAGAAGAATATACGAATTTAACTATTGCTTCATTATCAGTTTTAAAGATTTCTTCTTTAGTTCCCTGCCAAGCTTTTAAGCCTTTCTTTAGAAAAACAATATTTTCGCCGATTTCCATCACAGAGTTCATATCGTGTGTGTTGATTACGGTTGTAATATTATATTCTTTTGTAATTTCCTGAATCAGGTTGTCAATCAAAGTCGAAGTATTTGGATCTAATCCAGAGTTTGGTTCATCACAAAACAAATATTTCGGATTGTTTACAATAGCTCTCGCAATAGCCACACGTTTTTGCATACCTCCAGAAATCTCAGAAGGTAATTTTTTGTGAGCGTCAACAAGATTTACTCTTTCTAAAACAAAGTCAACTCTTTCTTTAATTTGCGCTTTGCTATTATTGGTGAACATTTTTAACGGGAAAGCTACATTTTCTTCAACTGTCATTGAGTCAAATAAAGCAGAACCCTGAAATACCATTCCGATTTCAGTTCTTAATTCACGTTTTTCATCTTTATCTAAATCAGAATAAACTCTACCGTCAAATTCAATTGTTCCCGAATCTGGTGTATGAATTCCCAATAAAGTTTTTAATAAAACTGTTTTTCCAGATCCACTTTGTCCAATAATCAAGTTTGTTTTTCCAGTTTCAAATACCGTCGAAACGCCTTTTAAAACTTTACTGTCGCCAAATGATTTCTCTATATTTTTTACTTCTATCATTATCCTAATAATAATTGAGTTAATATATAATTTAGAAGGATAATAGTAACAGATGTCCATACAAATGACGTTGTACTTGCCTTACCAACTTCTAATGCACCACCTTTCATATAATAACCATGAAAAGATGGAATTGTTGCCAATAACATCGCAAATATTAAAGTCTTGATAAATGCATAAGTAATATGAAACGGTATGAAATCTTTCTGAGCTCCCATAATAAAATCTGCACCAGTTGAAAATCCTCCATAAGCACAAGCAAGCCATCCACCAAAAATTCCTAAAAACATACTAATTCCAATAACAAAAGGGTACATTAATAAAGCTATAATTTTTGGGAATACAAGATAATTTACAGAGTTAACCCCCATAACTTCTAAAGCATCAATTTGTTCTGTAACGCGCATTGTCCCGATACTTGAAGTGATGTAAGATCCCATTTTACCGGCCATAATTACCGAAATAAAAGTCGGAGCAAATTCCAAAACTACAGATTGACGTGTAGCAAAACCAATAAGATATTTAGGAATTAATGGGTTAGTTAAGTTTAAAGCTGTTTGAATGGCAACAACTCCTCCAATGAAAAAAGATATAAAGCAAACAATTCCAAGGGAGTCAATAATCAAATCATCGATTTCTTTGAAAATTAAATTTTTCATAACAGGCCATTTAGTCTGTTTATTGAAAATTTCTTTCAGCATTAAAAAATATTTTCCTATTTGGGATAAATAACGAATTAGCATCATAAGTTTTAAATATTGGCTAAGGTAAAAAGAAGTTATGAGTTATGAGTTATGAGTTCAGTTTTTTCGAGTGTTTTACTGATCAAATTAACTTTTCTTTCATTTTTTTTAAACGATAATTTTTAATAAACTTAGCTTGTTCGGGAGTTACTAATAAAGGAGTTTTTGCGCTTTTTGCTTTCATAAATCCTTTAATGTAATCTAAAAATAGAAATGGTTTTTTCTTCATCATTGCCAGTTTTGCCGAAGCAATCGCTGTGATCCAAAAACCATAACCTAAAGTATAAAAAGCTTCGCCTTGTTTGTAACGAGCTGTTTTGTTGTAGTTTGCACCTGTCGGTTTTAGGTGTTTTACATGTAAAGATTCGTCGGTAACTATTTTCCAATCGTAATACTTGCAAAGCAATTCGTCTACAGTATCCCATCCCATTGCTGGTCGTAAACCACCAATTTGTTGGAAAGTTTCTTTTCGATACGCTTTCAAAGCACCACGAATATGATCTTTATCGGTTAGGTTTTCTAAAACCCATTCGCCATTTTTATCAATATAGCAGAATCCGCCAGCCATTCCGATTTTAGGATCAGATTCAAAATGTTTGATTATGGTTTCAAAATAGTTTGGAGGAAAAATTAAGTCGCCGTCTATTTTTACAATAATATCATAATCAGAATCCAGAGTTTCAAAGCCTTTCTGAAAAGCCTGAATTACTTTACTTCCCGGCAAATGAATCGCATCTGAAGTTTTGTTTACAACAGAGATGTATGGGTTTTCTTTGGCAAAACCCAGTACAACTTCTTCTGTTTTATCTGTAGAATTGTCATTTACAACCACAACTTTTGTAGGCAAAACAGTTTGAGTAATTAGAGACTGTAATGTCAATCCAATTAAATCTTGTTCGTTATGTGCGGGAATGACGATGTAATATTTCATTTTAAGAATTTTAGATTTTAGATTTTAGATTTTAGATTGTATGGAAATCATCTAAAAATCAAAAATCAAAAATCGTTAATCTGCAATCTTAGTTCTTAACTTTTTCCGCGACAACAATATAATATCTCGGAGTGAAGTATCTTAATAATGGTCTGATTCCAAGTTTTTTTACTGGATGTGTAAATTGAAGACGATCTGTGATTTTCCATCCTGTTTTTTCTAAAAGCCAGTCCAACTGCCAATCTTCAAATTCATGATAATGTCTGTCCCACATATCAGTTTTAGAACGATAAGCAGGCGAAAACCATAAGCGTAACGGAATTGAAATTAACAATTTATCACACTTTACATTTTGCAAAATAGTGTACGGATTTAGTAAATGTTCGAAAATTTCAAAAGCTGTAAAAACGGTATAATCTTCTGTTTGTAAAGCCGTTTGGTCGTTGTCTAAATCTTCTCCTTTTGTATTTTTTACAGTATAACCGTTTTCTTCCATTATTTTTGAAAATGGATTTGGAACACCAAAATCAAAAATGGTTTCAGATGTGCTAACGTGCTTTTTTAAAAACTCTAAAGTAAGTTTGAATCTTTTATTCGGAAACGTTTTTTCGTACATATTCATTGTGAACGAATTAATCTCTCGTTCATGATTTGTTAATTAGGTCGCAAATATACTAAAAAAGTCCGCACTATAAGATGCGGACTTTTTTAAGTTTTCAGTCTCAGTCGCGGTATTCAGTCTAAGAAACTGAATACTGTGACTGTAAACTGCGACTAGTATCGGTAAACAAAAGCATTAATGTTCATTCCGGCTCCAACCGAAGCAAAAATAAGAACATCACCTTTATTGATTTCATGATTTTCAACTTTTCCCTGAAGTATTAAATCATACAATGTCGGAACAGTTGCAACACTACTATTTCCTAAATCGTGAATACTCATTGGCATGATATCCTTAGGAGCCGTTTTGTCGTATAGTTTGTAGAAACGTTCGATGATTGCTTCGTCCATTTTTTCGTTTGCTTGATGAATCAGGATTTTTTTCACTTCATCTATTGCAATTCCGCTTTTATCTAAACAGCTTTTCATCGCACATGGTACATTGCTTAAAGCAAATTCGTAGATTTTGCGACCGTACATCTTAATGTATTTCGTATCTGGATCTAAATCTTTATTGTATGATTTTCCGAAGAAAAGATAATTGGCTTCATCGGTTGCATAAGTCGCGCTTTCATAAGCTAATAATCCAGCGTCATCAGTTGAGGCTTCTAAAATTGAAGCACCAGCACCATCAGAATAAATCATTGAATCACGATCGTGATCATCAACAACTCTTGATAGCGTTTCAGCTCCAATTACCATAACTCTTTTTGCCATTCCAGATTTGATGAAAGCATTGGCTTGTAAAACACCTTCGATCCATCCTGGACATCCAAAAATAATATCGTAAGCCACACATTTAGGATTCTTGATGCCTAATTTGTTTTTAACACGTGTTGCTAAACTCGGTAAAATATCTGACTGAGTGGTTCCTGGTTTTACATCTCCAAAATTATGAGCGATGATAATATAGTCTAAAGTTTCCGCATCAATGGCAGCATTTGCAATGGCTTTTTCAGCAGCAAAAAAAGCTAAATCAGAAGCATTGTATTGCGGTTCAGCATAACGACGATTTTCAATTCCCGTAATACCTTTAAATTTTTTAATAACAACTTCGTTCGGATAACCAAAAGGAGTTCCATCCTCATTTAAAAAAACATGTTTATCAAAATCTGTGTTTTTTACTTCTAGATTAGGAATATAGCTCCCAATACCAATAATTTTTATTTTCATTTTTCCCTTTAATTATCCGATAAATTTAATGCTAATGTATAAATAATATTATGATAACTATCATAAAAAATACTATGCATGCATATAATTGTCAAAAAACGATTTTTCGGTTGATATATTGTTTTTTTTCTAATGATTTTTTAATATTTCCTAGATTTCAAACGATTGAAGACGATTTGGAGGCCAATGTTTTTTGACTATTATTTCGATTTTATTGAAATAATTTCACAAAAGATTAGCAGAAAGTTATGTTTCTTTAAATCAGATTTCTTCTTTGTTGTTTGGTTTAAAAAGGTTTCAGGTTTCAAGTTATGCTGAAACTTGAAACCTGAAACCTGAAACAAAAAAATAAACCCGACAAGTTTTTAAACCTGTCGGGTTTGGATATTTATAAGAAAACTAAATTTTAGCTTTCCATGTAAGCTTCAATAGGAGCACAGCTACAAACTAAATTTCTATCACCATAAGCATCATCTACACGACGAACAGATGGCCAGAATTTATTATCTGCAATGTATTCTAATGGATAAGCCGCTTTTTCTCTTGAATAAGGGAAATCCCAAGAATCAGCAGTTAACATTGCTAATGTATGAGGTGCATTTTTCAATACATTGTTTTTGTCATCAGCAGTTGCTGCTTCAATCTCTTTTCTGATTGAGATAAGTGCATCACAAAAACGATCTAATTCAGCTAAATCTTCAGATTCAGTTGGCTCGATCATTAAAGTTCCAGCAACTGGGAAAGAAACCGTTGGAGCGTGGAAACCGTAATCCATTAAACGTTTTGCGATATCACCCACTTCAATTCCGTTTTCTTTAAATGCACGGCAATCTAAAATCATTTCGTGAGCAGCTCTTCCGCATTCTCCAGTGTAAAGAATTGGGTAGTGTCCTTCAAAACGAGATTTCATATAGTTCGCATTCAAGATTGCGTGTTCTGTAGCACTTTTTAATCCTTCAGCTCCCATCATTGTGATGTAACCGTAAGAGATTAAACATACTAAAGCAGATCCGTAAGGTGCAGATGAAATTGCTGTAATTGCTTGTTCACCACCTACTTTTAAGATTGGATTTGTTGGCAAGAACGGAACTAATTTTTCATTCACACAGATTGGTCCAACTCCAGGTCCACCGCCACCGTGAGGAATAGCGAATGTTTTGTGTAAGTTTAAGTGACAAACGTCAGCGCCAATTGTAGCAGGATTTGTTAATCCAACTTGTGCGTTCATGTTTGCACCATCCATATATACTAATCCGCCGTTATCGTGGATTAATTTAGTGATTTCAATAATTGAAGATTCGAAAACTCCGTGAGTAGAAGGATACGTTACCATTAAACAAGATAAATCATCTTTGTGCTCAATCGCTTTTTCTCTTAAATCTTCTACGTCAATATTTCCTTCTGGAGTCGTTTTAGTAACAATGATTTTCATTCCGGCCATCGCTGCAGAAGCAGGATTTGTTCCGTGAGCCGATGAAGGAATCAAACATACATTACGGTGACCTTCATTTCTTGACATGTGGTAAGCACGAATAGCCATTAAACCAGCGTACTCTCCTTGAGCTCCTGAGTTTGGCTGTAAAGTTGTTCCAGCGAAACCAGTGATTACATTTAATTGCTGCTCTAATTTTTTAAGCATTGTAATGTAACCTTCAGCTTGCTCTACTGGTGCAAACGGGTGAATGCTGTTCCAGTTTGGCATTGAAAGAGGCAACATTTCTGAAGCTGCGTTTAATTTCATCGTACAAGAACCTAATGAAATCATCGAATGATTTAATGATAAATCTTTACGCTCTAATTTTTTGATGTAACGCATCAATTGACTTTCTGAATGATGATTATTGAAAACATCATGCGTTAAGAAAGAAGATGTTCTTTCTAATGAATCTGGCAATTGAGTAGTTTCAGTTAATTCAGAAACCGTAACAGTTTCTTTTCCTAAAGCCTCAGCAAAAATCGCAACGATTTGGTTAATGTCTGCAACAGAAGTTGTTTCGTTTAATGAAATCGAAACGGAGTCAGCATCAGGGTAGAAGAAGTTTACTTTGTTATTCTCCGCAACTGCTTTTACTTTTTGAGCATCCGCTTTTACTAAGATAGTATCAAAGTAAGCAGTATTTGTTTGGTATACGCCTAATTTATTTAAAGCTTCAGCAGTAGTGACTGCAGAGGCGTGAACTTTGTTTGCAATGTATTTTAATCCTTCTGGGCCGTGGTAAACCGCGTACATTCCAGCCATAACTGCTAATAAAACCTGAGCAGTACAAATGTTAGAAGTTGCTTTTTCGCGTTTAATATGCTGCTCACGAGTTCCTAAAGCCATACGTAAAGCGCGGTTTCCATTAACATCAATAGAAACTCCGATGATACGACCCGGCATAGAACGTTTGTATTCTTCTTTAGTTGCAAAAAAAGCAGCATGAGGACCACCGTAACCCATTGGTACACCAAAACGTTGTGAAGTTCCAACTACTACTGCAGCTCCCATTTCTCCCGGAGAAGTTAAAGTCGCTAACGATAAAATATCAGCAGCAAAGGCAACTTTGATTTCGTTTTCTTTTGCTTTAGCAACAAAAGCACTGTAATCATTTACTTGACCATATTTCCCTGGATATTGTAAAATCGCTCCAAAAAACTCATTTGAAAAATCAAATGTTTCGTGGTTTCCAACAACTAATTCAATTCCAATTGGAGTCGAACGCGTTTGTAAAACAGATAAAGTTTGAGGTAAAATTTCTTCAGAAACGAAGAATTTATGTGTATTGTTTTTCTTTTGATCTCTCGTACGAACGTCAAATAATAACGCCATAGCTTCTGCAGCAGCAGTTCCTTCATCTAGTAAAGAGGCATTGGCAATTTCCATTCCTGTTAACTCAATAACAGTAGTCTGAAAATTTAAAATAGCTTCTAGACGACCTTGAGCAATTTCTGCTTGGTAAGGCGTGTAAGCTGTATACCATCCTGGGTTTTCGAAAATATTTCTCTGAATTGGAGCCGGAACAATAGTTGGGTGATAACCCAAACCAATGTATGATTTAAATGTTCTGTTTTTCTTTCCTAATTCGCGAATATGATTTGCATATTCGAATTCTGTCATAGCAGGATCTAAATTCAAAGGTGCTTTTAAACGAATGTCATCTGGAAGGGTTTCATAAACAAGTCGCTCGATTGAGTCAACTCCAATAGTTTTCAGCATATGCTGAAGATCAGTTTCTCTTGGACCAATGTGTCTTAAAGCAAAAGCATCTGTTTTCATGTAGCTATCTAAGTTTTTTTAATTAATGTGTTCGTACACCATTTTATGGTACGAATCACATTTAAAAGTAAATGTGTTGTTTTTTTGTGGCGCAAAATTAAGTATTATTACTAATTTAATAGGTATTTTTAACTTCATTTTTTATCAAATTTATAATCAAAGACTTGGTTTGTTAATAAAATATTAGATTTGAGGTATGATAGTATCAAAACGAATCTTAGATTTTTATCTAAATAGCAGTATTCATGTGGCTTTATCGTGTTACGCTCTTGTGCGAATTACGTTTCATGTATTTCATATTCAATATGATGAGCCGATGGCACTTTTTGTTTTTTTTGGCACAATTGTAGGATATAATTTCGTAAAATATGATGCGCTGGTTCGCGTAAATAAAAATCAAATAGGAACGCAGCTAAAAATTATAGCCGTTTTGAGTTTTATTTCGTTGATTTTGGTTGGGTATTATTTTTTCCATTTAAAGCGAATTACCCAAATTGTCTCCGTTGGAATTTTTGCCATAACAGCACTTTATACATTACCATTTTTTCCAAACCGAAAAAATGCCAGGAATTGGGCTGGCGTAAAAATTTACATTGTAGCGCTTTGTTGGGTTGGTGCAACTTTGGTTTTGCCTCTCATAAATGCCGAAATTCCATTTACAACAGATTTCTTTATCAAATGTATTCAGCGATTTATATTGGTTTTTGTGTTGATTTTGGTTTTTGAGATTCTGGATCTCGCAAATGATGACCCGCATCTTCAAACCGTTCCGCAGACAATTGGCGTTAAGAAAACCAAACTTTTAGGATTTCTATTATTGATTCCATTTTGGTTTTTAGAAGTTTTTATTTCAACATTCAATTATCATGACGCGATTATAAATCTTATCATGGTCATTATGCTGATGTTGTTTATTGCATTTGCCAATCCAAATCGTTCCAAATATTATACTTCCTTTTGGGTAGAAAGTGTACCGATTTTTTGGTGGCTGATGATTCTTTTTCTATAAAATATTTAGGGCGTGCCCCCGATAATACAAGCGGGCAAAATTACTTTGCGCTTATTCGCCCGCCTGCATTATCGGGGTCGGGCTATCCGCGCTACTTCGGTAGCCAGCTCCTTTCCCTCACGCAACCGTAAAACGAGAAGATTCATTTTCAAAAGAAAATTTTATGAATTATTAAATTTTGGGTTGCCTCCAGCTTTAGCTGGAGGTAAAAGAACTCTTCAATAAGGGCTTTAGCCAAATGACAAAGTTCGGCTAAAGCCAAGAAACAATCTGTCATAATTTATCCTCCAGCTAAAGCTGTAAGCAATTAAAATGTTTTTTTGAAATCTGCTCAAATCTGCAAAATCTGCGTGAGAAAAATTATTTCGTTTTCTGTTCCGCCAAAGCCTTATTCAAATCTGCTTTTGCCTCATTTAGTTTTTTCCTTTTTTTGTCGATTTTTTCTTTGCTTTCATTGTCTTTAATAGCCTTATTCAACTCGGCTGTTCTTTCATTTACTTCTTGCTGTTTCTCTTTAACCTTTTTGTCAAGATCTTTATTTACTGTTTTAGTAGTGCAGTTTTTCTTGGTTTGCGCAATAGCCTCTTCAATGCCTTTTATCTGATTTTGATTTCCAGCTTTTTTTGCGGCAGCTAGTTTTGTGTTTAATTCACATAATTTTCTTTCGCATCCTTTTAAAGTGGTGCAATTACTTTGAGAAAATCCAACAAAAGAAATGGTAAAAAGAAGTAAAGTTAATATCGTTTTCACTTTCATAAGTATATTTTTTGATTTGTAATTAATTCGTTTTGAGAATAATACTTATAAAGTTAAATAAATTATCTAAACGTACTTCTCTGAAACCAATTTTAAAATTTTATTTCTTTCCAAAAGAAAATTCGTCAAATGTTTTTTCAAAAACAAAACATCAAACAATTTTCCAAATATCCCAAACGGAGTTTCATATTGCAATTTATCTTTCATGATTGTAACGCCATTTTCTTCTTCAAAAAAATGTTCATGTTTGAAGGTTTTGAATTTGCCTTTTTCCATTTCATCTACAAAACAATCATAAAAATTCATTGCAGTAATTCGGCTTTTGTGAGTGATGTAAAATCCAAAATGTTTGCCGCGCCAGGTTACTGTTTCTCCAAAATTTATTAAACCAGATGTTATTCCAGCAATCGCTTTTTCTTTTGAAGGACTAGCAGATTGCTGGTGAATATCGATATTTCGAGATGCGTCAAAAACGATTTGTTTTGAGGCTTTTATTTCGGTCGTGAGCTTTATTGTTGTCATTAAGTTTAAGTTTAGTTTTCCACAATCTTGTCATTTCGACGAAGGAGACCCGAGCGATAGCGAACAGACGAAGTAAATCTCCACAAGTAACTCCGCTCCAATAAGCTAATCTTTTTCAAGCTTCTTGCGAAGATTTACTTCGTCTGTTCGCTATCGCTCGGGTCTCCTTCGTCGAAATGTCAAAACTGTGTCAATTTGGGTTCTAAATTAAATCTCGCAAAGCCTCATCAATATCACCAAACTTAAATTGAAACCCATTTTCTAAAAGTCGTTTTGGAATCACATTCCTGCTTTTTAAAACCAATTCCGTTTCTGTTCGAATAAAGAAAGATCCAATTTCAAGAAAGAATTTGCTCAACGGAATTCCAAAAGGAAAACCAACAGCTTTTCGAAGTTTTTCCATGAAATCAACATTTCTAATTGGAGTAGGAGAAACAATATTGATCACACCAGACATTTCTTTTTCAATTATAAAATCAACAGCATTCGCAAAATCTTCTTCGTGAATCCAGCTTACAAACTGATTACCGCTTCCTTGTTTTCCTCCAAAACCCATTTTTGTCAAAGTCTTTAACGGAACAAAAGCACCGCCATTTTTGCCTAAAACAATTGAAGTTCGCAAAGCTGTTTTTAAAGTCTTTGGAGTTTCGGTTTTAAAGAATGCTTTTTCCCAAGAAAGCGCCACATTTATAGAAAAATCATTTCCGATTTCGCCGTCTATTTCATCCATTTGTTTGTCAAGTGAAAATCGGTAAATAGTTGCTGTTGAAGAATTCAGCCAATGTTTAGGAGGATTTTTACAATTCAAAACCGCTTTATTTAAGACTTTTGTACTGTCAATTCGTGACCAAAGAATCTCTTTTTTGTTCTCTTTCGTATAACGGCAATCAACAGATTTTCCTGCGAGATTGATTAAAACGGTTGCATTTTCTAATTCCTTCTCCCAGCCAGTAAAAGTTCTGGCATTCCAGTTCACATATTTAATTCCGTCAATTGTTTTAGATTTTCCTCGGGTGAGAATTACAATTTCTTCAAATTTATTTTTGAAATGATTAACTAAAACTTGTCCAAGAAAACCAGTTCCAGATGCGATTATAAGTTTGTTCATCTTGAGAGTTTTTTAGCCACGAATTCACGAATTTTTAAAATTATAATTCGTGAATTTGTGGTAAATTATAAAATAAATGATTAAGCTTTAAAAACTAATCTTTCTTCTCGTTGAGCTTCTTTAGCTTTTCTTTTTCCTCTAAAAAAGAAATACAAATTAAAGAACAACATAATACCAAGATAAATAGAAAATCCGCCGATTTTATAACTCAGTCTTTCAATTAATTCCTGATAACTGTCTTGATTTAATTGAAGTTCCAAAATCATTAATGCAAAACCAATATTTAAAAGATAGAATCCAGTTTCAAAAAGTTTGTTCGTCGCTTCAGCAATTTCCTCGCGGCCTTTAAATATATCTAACATAAAGATTTTTCCGTTTTTGAAAAGGGTTTTAGAAACATAATAAGTTAAAAATAAAGCGACCGGTAAATAAATTCCGTAACCAATTAAGATTTTTGTAGTTTCCATAATATTTGAATTTTAGTTGTTGTGAATTATTTTTTTAGCGTATTTGGTTATAATCAAAATGTTGAGGTAATGCAGAATTGAGATAATAAAAATTATGACAGCTGTTTTGATACAGAGTATTTCGACCAATTGAGACGAAGAAATAATTTTTTGCCAGGAAATTAAAGTCATTGCACAATAGCCAATGTTTAAAAGGTAATAGGCTAAAAGTAAAACCTGATTAATTTTTTGGCAGAGATCGGCGTGATTTGGAATTAGTTCTAAAACAAAAATATTTCCGTTTTTGTAGCAGATTTTCCCAACTTTTAGGATAATGAAAATGGTTATGCTGAGGTAAATAAAATACCCAATGATATTAAAATTCATGATTTCCCAATTTATGAGGTTAATACATCTCTTTCAGAACAGGAGGCATTTGTAATTTCCTTTTGTTCTTCACTGTAATTTTTGAGCCTTGAGCTAAGAAAACTGAAGTTGGTTTTTGAGTTTGAAGGAATCCAAAATCACTTCCATAATTTTTTTCGAAATCAATATCAATTTTATGATTTACAACTTCAAATTGTTTCCATCTCGGATGTGTCACTTCATATTCAAAAGTGGTTTCTTCATCGATTTTTGTATACCCGAAGTAATGCTCTGTAATGAATTCAGCTTCAGAATCGATTTCGATTATGCTTAAATCTTTTTTGGTTTCAATTTCGATTGTATTCCATTCTTTGTCATTTTTCCATTGATAGATAAAAGTATTCGTGTTTTGATTTTCTATTATTTCATGTCTCATTTTCTGAGTTTCATAATGTTCTTGATACAAAGTATTGGCGATAAAAGTGATGGCTTTTTTAGGAACAATTTCTTTAATGAAAACTACACCACGTTTCCATTCACCGTTTTCAAGACGTTTTACATAAAATCTCAGATTCACTTCTTCAAAATCGATATGAAACGGAACTTTCAATCCTAAAACTTTGGTGTTTTTAAACATAAATCCAACTAGACTGACATAACATTTGTTGTCCCAAATATCGATCTCAGTTCCTGCAGGAAGATATTTTTCTAAGATTTCAGCATCAATTTCATAATTGACAAGTGCTAAGTTTTTCCATTCTGCTTTTAAGAAGTTCATATAAATTGTTTTTAAAATTTTAAACTTTCAGAAAAAAATGAAAGTTTGGATTAAATTTTTTTATTTCATCATTTTCATGACTAATTTACCTAGCCAGTTATCATTGAATTCAGTCATTTTGTCTAACATATTATCTGCTTTCAAAACAAAATCGTATAATTTGGTGGTTTGATCTACAAAGTGTTTTTCTTCTGCTGAATCTTTCGCTTCAATTGTCGAAACTTCTTTTAAGATTTTCAGCGTTGGTTTAATTTCTCTTTTACTTCTTTCTCTGGAAATTTTAACTGCTAATTCGTCTAAATCTTTTTCTGCGGTGAAAAATTCTTTTCTTTCCCCAGCTTTAAATTCTTTATAGACAATTCCCCAATCCATTAAACTTCTTAAATTCATGCTTGCATTTCCTCGAGAAATTTGCAATTCTTCCATAATGTCTTCCATAGAAATAGGTTCGTTTGAAACCATCAATAAAGCGTGGATCTGTGCCATTGTTTTATTAATGCCCCATTGAGAACCTAATGCTCCCCAAGTTTGAACAAACTTATTTTTTGCTTCTTTGAATTCCATGAAACAAATGTATGTAAAAGTTTTTAAACTTTCAAAAATAATTGAAACATATTTAACGAATAATAAAGTTATGTTAATTCAACGCAGGAAATTTTTGATTAAATAATGGTACAGTTATTTTTGTAAAAATCACAATTTATGGAATTATACTACACATTTTCGGTGCTAATTGTATTGGCATCTTTCTTCGCCTATTTGAATTTAAGATTTTTAAAACTTCCTGGAACCATCGGAATCATGATTATTGCCATGTTGGTTTCAGTCGGAATTCGTCTTTTGGGAGATTCTTATTTTCCAGCAACTACTAAGCATTTTTTCGATCTGATAAAAGAATTTGACTTCAACGAAATCCTAATGGGAGCCATGTTGAATTTTCTTTTATTCGCTGGAGCATTGCACGTAAATATGGCTGATCTGAAAGAACAAAAAGTGCCTATTATGATTTATTCTACAGTAAGTGTTGTTTTATCAGCTTTGATAATTTCGATGCTTCTTTTTTATATCGCGCCACTTTTAGGGATAAAAATACCTTACATATTTTGTTTAGTTTTTGGAACTTTAATTTCTCCAACGGATCCAATTGTGGTCTTAGGAGTTTTAAAAGAAGCAAAAGTTCCAAAAAGAATAGAAACTAAAATTGTTGGGGAATCATTGTTTAATGATGGAGTAGCAGTAGTAATGTTTGCTGTTGTTCTAAAAATGGCTACCGATCCAACATTTGATGCAACTTTTAGCTCAATATCTTTGTTGTTTATAGAAGAAGGAATCGGCGGACTTTTATTAGGAGCGGTTTTCGGATTTACAGCGTCTAAGGTGATGAAGAAAATTGACGATTATAAAGTTTCTGTTCTTATAACACTTTCTATTGTAACAGGTGGATTTCTGGTAGCGCAGGCTTTACACGTTTCGAGTCCGCTTGCGATGGTTGTTGCCGGATTAATTATTGGAAATTATGGTAAAAAAGTGGCCATGAGTGAAGTGACCAAAGATTATTTAGGTAAATTCTGGGAACTTATTGATGAGATTCTAAATGCGGTTTTATTCTTATTTATAGGTTTTGAATTGTTGTTGCTTCCAAATTTAGACAAACAGTTATTGACAGGTATTGTTGCCATTTTTATTGTGCTGTTTTCAAGATTAACTTCAATAGTTTTACCATGGAAATTCTTTGACATCTTTAAGTTCTTCGGAATCAAATCAGCCTATAATAAAGGTTCTTTGATGGTTTTGGTTTGGGGAGGAATCCGTGGTGGAGTTTCAATTGCGTTAGTTCTTTCAATGCCAGAAAGTGAATATAAAAACTTGTTGCTTGAGGTAACTTATATTGTTGTTTTATTCTCAATTGTAGTTCAAGGATTAACTGTTGGGAAATTAGCTAATAGGGTTTTGGAGAAAGAGTAAGATTTAGAAATGGAAACAAGAACAAAGAAGCAAGATTTTTATTCTTTGTCATTAAAGTTTTAATTAAAAACCCTGCAGATTTTTTTGCAGGGTTTTTGTTTTTATCGTTTATCTTCTTTAGAATAATTAGATTCTCCATTAATATTAATTTCTCCGCCTAGAAAATGAGGTTCACGATTTCGCAAAACATCAAAAAAGGATTTGAAAGTCGAAAGATATTCTCTAAAACGAACATAATTATATCCAAGATATTCTCCTTTATTAGCAGAATATCCAGCTGATTTTATGCCCAATTTATTTCCAATATAAATGGCGCGATTTAAATGATATTCTTGTGAAATTAAAGTTGCTTTTTTAATCTTAAAAATATGTTTGGCGCGATACATTGTTGAATACGTATCAAATCCTGCATAATCAATAAAAATTTTTGTGGTGTCAACGCCATGATTGTAACAATAATTTTTCATTACTGTCAATTCATCATATTCGTCACGACCATTATCTCCAGAAAGCAGAATTTTATTGATACGTTTTGCTTTCCAAAGCATAATTCCTGCATCTAAACGATCTTTTAAATATTTGCTTGGCTGATTTCCATTAATTCCTGCGCCAAAAATAATTCCGACATCATTTTTTGGAAATTTTTTTATGGAATAATAAATGTTCTTTTTAGTCGAAGATTTAACATAATAGTTTACCGAAACAATGGCAATCAATCCGATAATTGAAAGATAAAGCACTATTTTAAAATATTTTTTCATGGCTTGTATTTGTAAGATAAGATTTAAAAATACGAAGGTAGTTAAAGTAAAATCAAATAAAAAACCGAAGTATTTCTACTTCGGTTTTAAAATTTAATTCTCTAAGAGACTTAGTATCTTAGAAGCTTTATAACAATCCAGCTCTTTTCAATAAAGCTTCTGGTTTCGGTTCTTGGCCTCTAAAGCGTTTGTATAAAATCATTGGGTGTTCTGTTCCTCCTTTTGAAAGTACATTGTCTTTGAATTTTTTAGCGATTTCTTCATTGAAAATTCCGTTCTCATGGAAATATTCGAAAGCATCCGCATCTAAAACTTCTGCCCATTTGTAGCTGTAATATCCAGAAGAATATCCACCTTGAAAAATATGTGAAAAAGCGGTACTCATCGCGTTTTCTTTTACGTCTGGATACAATTGTGTGTTGGCGAATTGTTCTGTTTCGAAAGCTTTTAAGTCAGTGATATTATTTGGATCTTGTCCATGCCAAGCCATATCTAATAACCCAAAACTTAATTGGCGTAAAGTTGCCAAACCTTCCTGAAAACTTGCACTTTCTTTAATTTTTTGAACATACTCAATCGGAATGATTTCTCCCGTTTCATAATGATTCGCAAATAAAGCCAAAGCTTCTGGCTCGTAACACCAGTTTTCCATAATCTGACTTGGTAATTCTACAAAATCCCAGTAAACAGAAGTTCCTGATAAACTTGGATAAACCGTGTCAGCCAACATTCCGTGTAATCCGTGCCCGAATTCGTGGAATAAAGTTGTGACTTCATTAAAAGTTAATAATGAAGGTTTTGTTTCGGTTGGTTTTGTAAAATTACAAACGTTGGAAATATGTGGTCTTTCGTTTACGCCATCTTTTACATATTGTGATTTGAATGAAGTCATCCAAGCGCCGTTTCTTTTTCCTTTTCTTGGGAAGAAATCAGCATAGAAAATTGAAACTAAATTGTTGTTTGCATCTTTTACTTCATAAGTGGTAACTTCTTCGTGGTATTTATCAATGTCAAAAACCTCTGTAAAAGTTAAGCCGTATAATTTTTTGGCAACTGTAAACGCGCCGTCTAAAACTTTTTCTAATTGAAAATATGGTTTAAGCTTTTCATCATCTAAATTAAAAAGCTGTTGTTTTAATTTTTCAGAATAATACGCTCCGTCCCATTTTTCTAATTGCTCAATTCCGTCTAGTTCTTTCGCGAAAGCAGTTAATTCAGCAAATTCTTTTTGAGCTGCTGGTTTTGCTTTTGCTAATAAATCATTTAGGAAAGAAAAAACTTTCTCTGGACTTTCGGCCATTCTTTCTTCCAGAACAAAATGTGCGTGCGTTTTGTAACCTAATAAATTGGCTCTTTCATGACGAAGTTTCGCAATTTTCAGAACGTTTTCTTCATTGTTGAATTCGTTATTTTGAAATGCTTTTGCTCCAAACGCAATTGCCATTTTTTTACGCAATTCGCGATTATCAGCATAAGTCAAAAACGGAACGTAACTTGGATAATCTAAAGTGAAAATCCAACCTTCTTTTTCCTGATTTTTGGCTAATAATCTTGCTGCTTCAATTGTTCCTTCTGGTAATCCAGCTAAATCTTTTTCATCAGTTAAATGCAATTCGAAATTATTAGTTTCTGCCAAAACATTTTCGCCAAACTGTAAACTCAATTTCGATAATTCTTTGTCGATTTCTCTTAATTGATTTTTCTTGTCTTCTGGCAAATTGGCTCCGTTTCTCGAAAAGCTTTTGTATTTTTTATCTAATAAAGTAGTTTGTTCTGGATTCAGATTTAAACTTTCTTTTTGATCGTAAACTGCTTTTACTCTTGCAAATAAATCTGCATTTAAGCGAATGTCATTTCCAAATTCTGAAAGTAGAGGCGAAACTTCCTGCGCAATTTTCTGCATTTCGTCATTCGTTTCAGCCGAATTTAAATTGAAGAAAATACTAGAAAGACGATCTAAAATATCACCGGAAAAATCCATAGCCACAATTGTGTTTTCAAAAGTTGGTGCTTCCGGATTGTTTACAATCGCATCAATTTCGGCTTTCGCCAAAGCAATTCCTTCCTGAAAAGCAGGAACGTAATCTTCGATTTTAATTTGCGAAAAAGGTGCTGTGTTATGTTTGGTGTTGAAATATTGTGTTAATACGCTCATAAGTAGAGTTTTTTAAAAGTAGTCAGTGGTCAGTTTTTTAGTATTCAGTTCTCATAAAGACAACTAGTGAACACTAAAAAACTGACCACTGATTACTAAATTTATTTATTAAGACTTTCAGCCGCTTTATTAACTGCAGCTTTTAATTCTTCTTTATAAGAAATAATAGTGTCTAAAACTTTTTTATCGTGGCTTCCGATGATTTGTGCTGCTAAAATTCCGGCATTTTTTGCTCCGTTCAAAGCTACAGTTGCAACAGGAACTCCGCCCGGCATTTGGAGAATCGATAAAACAGAATCCCAGCCATCAATCGAATTGCTTGATTTTACAGGAACTCCAATTACAGGAAGCGGTGACATTGAAGCTACCATTCCAGGTAAATGCGCCGCACCGCCCGCTCCAGCAATAATTACCGAAATCCCGCGAGTATGCGCATTTTTACTGAAATCGAATAATTTTTCTGGCGTTCTGTGTGCCGAAACGATATCTACTTCAACTTCTACATTAAATTGTTTTAATATGTCGATTGCATCTTGCATAACTGGCATGTCGGAGATGCTTCCCATTATAATAGCTACTTTGCTCATGTTTTTTATTTGTTGTGTTTGTTTCAGGTTTAAAGTTTCAAGTTTTTGGAAACTGTAAACACTGTTTGTTTAGTTTTAACTGAAAACTGACCACTAAAAATTACTGACCACTAATCACTTTAATCGTGTTCTTAACTTCCTGCGCGATTCTTCTAGCTTCAGCCATATTTTCATTTACGATTGTCACGTGACCCATTTTTCTGAACGGACGCGTTTGTTTTTTTCCGTAAATATGTGGTGTAACACCATCCCATCCTAAAATGGTTTCGATGTTTTCATAAATAACATTTCCAGAATGACCTTCTGCACCCACTAAATTTACCATAATTCCGGCAACTTTGCTATCTGTGTTTCCTAACGGAAGATCTAAAATCGCACGTAAGTGATTTTCGAATTGTGAAGTATAACTTGCTTCAATAGAATAATGACCAGAATTGTGTGGGCGAGGAGCAACTTCGTTTACTAAAATTTCGTCGTCCTGAGTTTGGAACATTTCAACAGCCAAAAGACCAACGTGGTTAAAGTTCTCTGAAACTTGCAAAGCAATCGCTCTTGCTTTTTCGGCTACTTTTTCGTCAATTCTTGCAGGGCAGATTACGTATTCAACTTGGTTTGCTTCTGGATGAAATTCCATTTCGACAACCGGATACGTTTTCATCTCTCCTGATGGATTTCTAACCACAATTACCGCCAATTCGTTTTTGAACGGAACCATAGTTTCGGCAATGCATTCTACATTTGGAAGATTATCTAAATCTGAAACTTCGCGAACTATTTTCACACCATTTCCATCATAACCAAATTCGGTACATTTCCATACAAAAGGTAATTTTAGATCGTTGATTTTAGATTTTAGATTTTCTAAATTTTCAAATCTTTTATATGGTGCGGTTGGGATATTATTTTTAGCGTAAAAATCTTTTTGAACGCCTTTATTCTGAATTCCTTTTAAGGTTTTTGGAGATGGATATACTTTTAAACCTTCATTTTCTAATTGCGTTAAAGCTTCAAGATTTACCAATTCGATTTCAAAAGTCAAAACATCGACTTGTTTTCCGAAATTATAAACCGTTTCATAGTCCATTAAATCGCCTTGAAAGAATTTGTTGCAGGCAATTTTACTCGGCGCTTCGTCGCTTGGATCTAGAACGTAAGTTTGTATGTCAAATTTTCTGGTGTCGAACAAAAGCATTTTGCCTAATTGTCCGCCACCTAATATTCCTAATTTAAAATCAGAAGAAAAATAATTCATTTTGTGTTGTGTTTTTGCAAAGATACCTTTTAATCTTTTTTTAGCCAAAATTTAGTTTTTTTCGCCACGAATTGATAAAGTTTTGCCACTCCCGATAGCTATCGGGATAAATGGATTAAAAAGATTTTTCTCTGTGTGGTTTTTTGGTTGCCACGAATTACACGAATTACACGAATTAACACAATTTTTTTCGGTTGAATTAAATAAGAATTCGTGGCAAAAAATAAATCCTTTCTAATCCTCTTAATCTGTGGCTAACCAAAAACTATTTAATTTTCTTCAAAACCTCTTTGGCAACGGCTTTGTAGGCTGCTGAATGATCTCCGAAATCTTTATCAATAATCACTTTGAGTTCGGGGTGAATCCAGTCGTAATGATTTCCTAAGACATATAAAGTTCTGATAGAATAGGCTTTTGTTGCCACTTTGACATCGTTTATCAACCAATCAAAAGAAGCTTCAATAATATCTTGTAAGTTGTTTTCGGAAAGGGAAATACTATTTTCGTTTTTTTTGTAATGAGATTTTACCAAAAGCTGCGTCACTTTTGCGATTGGACGCATGGAACTTTCGTCTTTTAAAATTTTTAGATTCGAACAGAAAAAATCTAAATGAGGCTGGAGCCAATGCAATTCTTCGTACGAAACAAATTCTAAAATCCAGCAGGCTTTATGATTGTTTTTATCTTCTGGTGAAAAGCAAATCGAAACCAATTCACTAAAAAGCGATGGGTTTTCTAAAACATCCTGCGCTGCTTTTAGACGATTTTCTCTATAAGCATTAACATAATCCAATTTTTTTTGCAATTCAGATGGCATTGTTTTTTGTATTTAGTACAATGCTAAAATAAGTAATTTAATGAGATAATTCCGTAATAGTTTATAGGCAATCCTGGATAATAGAATCGTGGTTGTGCATTTCCAACTCCGGTTGCATTGGTCAAAATCATGGAAGCGTATTTTTCGTTTGTAACATTATTAATTCCTGCATCGAGATGCGCTTTTAATCCAGACAAAATTTCAAATTGATAACCTGTTTTTAAATTTAGTAAAGAATAAGAATCTGAAAAATTGGTATTTGAATCATTCATCGGAATTTTATCTGTGAATTGAAAATCGGCTGAAAAATAAAAACCTGAATTGGTATTCAAATTAAAACCAGTACTTGCAGTATTGGCAGGAACTCCAGTTAGTTTGTTTCCTGAATAATCATTTCCGTTGTCGACAAATTCTTTGAATTCATAATTCCCGATGGAAGCGCCGACATAAGAGTTTAAATTGAAAATCCGATTTATCGGACAATTGTGATTTAACGAAATTTCGATTCCTTCATGAAAGGTTTTCCCAGCATTTACGCCTTCGTATTGATCATCGCCAATTCTCTTGGCAACTAATAAATCTTTAATTTCCATTCGGTAAATGGCAATTTGGGTGTACAATTTTTTGTTGAAAAAATGCAATTTTCCGCCCAATTCAAAATTATAACCTGTTTCTGGTTTAATGTCTGAATTGATATTTCCCGTGCTTGTTAAAGTCTCTTCAGTTGCAGGAAGAGAAAATCCTCGGCTTACAGAGAAGTAAAAAGTCTGAATTTCATTTGGCTTGAACAAAAAAGAAAGTTGTGGCGAAAAAATACCATCATAACTATAATGCTCCACTGGATTATTTGCGGAAGCGGGAAAATCATTCTGCAATTCAAATTTGGTTTTATTGTAATTTAATCCTGCCTGAATTTCAAATCGATCAGAAAATAAAGTTCTGATTTGCGAAAAAACATTATAAAAATGCCTTTTTTGATTCGTTGCTGTAAGCTGATCACCTTGCAAACTTCCATTTCCGTTATTTTGCTGATAGAGATTTTGAAAAGTATTTCCGCTATAATTATCTCTGAAATATTCCAGTCCAGTAATAAATTGATTTTTGATTTTTCCAATATTGAAATCTCCAGAAAACTGTGTTCTCACGCCCGAAGCAAAAGTATATTGGCGCAAAATATCAAAAGGTCGTGGTTCGTTGCTGTCTTTATAATTGATGAAAATTGAAGTTGAATTATTTAAATGATCATTAATTTTAAAATCATAAGCCAATCCGCCCAAAGTCGATTTGTATTCTTTAAATCCTTTTGAAGCCACCCAAGTTGGTGCACCCGCTTGTGGATTATTTTCGAAAGTGGTTTTGTTGATTGAACTCGGAATATAAGCTTTCAAATAAGTATAATTGGAGAAATAGGTCAGTTTGCTGTTTTTCTTTCTGAATAATTCTCCACCAAGCGTAATTCCTTCACGATTGTAGGCGCTATTTTCACGCCAGCCATTTGTTTTTAAATTGTGATAACTCAGATTTAAAGAAGCATTTTTTTCATTCAAATTAAAACCAACTCTGTTTTTCAATAATCCAAAAGAGCCAAAAACAGAACTTACTTCAGTTTGATAATTTCCGTTATTAAATGTTTTTGGCGAAATCAAAATCGCACCGCCCAAACCTGCGCCGTAAATACTCGAAAGCGGTCCTTTTATAACTTCAACTTGATCGATATTTTGAAGATCAATATCGTCAATTACGGTTTCACTGTTTCCAGAAGTTAATGGAATGCTTCCGTAAAAAGCTCTGATTTTATTGGTTCCGTATGGAGTTCTAGCACCAATTCCGCGAATAGAAATTCGGGTTGTAGTAATGTTTGATGATTGCATAAAAACACCAGGAATTGTATTGATGACATTACTGATATCTGTGGTGTTATTTCGAAGTAATTCTTTTTCGGATAAAATACCAATTGAAGCGGGACTATTTTGTAAATCACGATTAATGTGTAGCGGACTTATTAAAACTTCATTCAGTTTTTGGGTTTTAACTGAATCAATATTTTGAATTTTTTCTTGTGCTGAGATGCTCTTAGAAATAAAAAGAATAAAGAGAAGAAGAAAATATTTTTGGAAAGGCATAAAATGAGATGATTAAAAGGCAGTTTTATTTTAACACATAGAAACACAGCATTGATTGAGGCAAAAAAGGCGTTTTACTTGTCAAAAGCCACATAGTAACTATGTGCGAAAACTAATTTTCTTAATAACATCTTTTAAACAAAAATCTATGTCTCTATGTGTTTAAAATTTTCTTTTTATAATTTGTTCCGATAATTTACGGAATTGGACTTTATTTCTTTGCTGTAACCTTCCAAATGGTATTTCCGCTGTCATCATTTACCAAAAGCGATCCGTCATTCATAACCGTTACAGCAACTGGACGTCCGTAGACTTCGGCTTTATCTTCATCAGAAATAAAACCAGTTAAAAAATCTTCTGGTTTTCCTGAAGGTTTTCCATCTTTAAAAGGAACAAATAACACTTTATAACCCGAAATTTTAGATCGATTCCAAGAACCATGCTGACCTACGAAAGCGCCATTTCTGTATTTTGCAGGAAAAGCATCTTTCGTGTAAAATGCCAATCCTAAAGAAGCAGTATGAGCGCCAACAGGAACATCGGGAACAATAGCTTTTTTTATCAAATCTTTTCGTTCACCTTTCCCTTCCCATCTTGGATCAGGAATACTTCCAAAATAGGAGTAAGGCCATCCGTAGAAACCGCCTCTTTTTACACTCGTAATATAATCTGGAACTAAATCATCTCCAAGTTCATCTCTTTCATTTACCGCTGTCCAAAGTTCTTTTTTGTTGGCTGGATTCCAATCCATTCCCATTGGATTTCTAAGTCCGTCAGCGTAGATTTTTTCGCCAGTTCCATCAGGGTTAATTTCTAAAATGGCAGCACGGCGAACTTCTTTATCCATTCCGTTTTCTCCAACATTGCTTCCAGAACCAACACCAATATAAATTTTTGTTCCTTCGGGATTAGCAAGCAAACTTCTTGTCCAGTGATTGTTGTATCCGCCAGCTGGGAGTTCAACAATTTTAGTTCCTTGAGTTTCTAATTTTAATGGTGCGTTTTTATAAGGATAACGGTAAAGTCCGTCAGTATTGGCAATATAAAAAAAGTCTTTTAGGATTAACATTCCTAAAGGCCTGTTTAAACCAGAAATAAAAACTTCACGAGTTTCATATTTTCCGTCTTTATCATTGTCACGCAAAATTATAATTTGGTTTTTGCTTGTTCTGGTGCCGCTTTCAACAACAAAAATATCATTGTTTGGACCTATATAACTCCATCGTGGATTCTCAAATCCGTCAGCAAATTTAGTTACAGTAAAACCTTCAGGGGCTTTTGGTGTTTTGCCTTCTGGCCAGCCAATTACTTTACTGTTTTTGGTTTTAGATTCGGTTGCGTAGGGTGGAGGAAGCGTAATATCTCCAATGGCAGTTTTTACAACATTTGCTGGCTGTTTGGCAAGGGCTTCTTTTTCTTCTTTTTTAACTTGTCCGTTACAGGCAGTCATTAAGGCTAATAGTGGTATAGAAAACAGGGTTAAGGATTTTTTCATTGGTTTTTGGAGTTAAATAATTATATCACAACAATTTACTTAAAATTCCCATAGTGTCAAAAAATGATTTGTAAACATTAACTGATATTTAACATTCACAAAAAATATCTCTATACAGTTTATTTTGATAGAAGCAGTTAAGTTGTAATTCTGTATCTTTGTCCATTATTTTAAAAAGAAAAATAATGATACAACTTCACGATAAACAATTTGTTCCGTTTATTTCGGCTAAAGAAATTGATTTTGCTTTAACTAAAATAGTTGCTCAGGTAGAAGATGATTTTGGAGATGATACACCAATTTTTATTGGAGTTTTGAATGGTGCTTTTATGGTGGTGTCAGATTTTCTGAAAAAATATAAAAAACCATGCGAGGTTTCGTTTATCAAAATGGCATCGTATGAAGGAACTGAAACAACCAATGCCGTTAAGGAACTAATTGGAATTAACCAAGATTTGTCTGGAAGAACGGTAATTATCATCGAAGATATTATTGATACCGGAAACACAATCGAAGAATTAAAGCACTTGTTTAAAGCGCAGAATGTAAAACATTTTAAAATTGCGACATTGTTTTTTAAACCAGAAGCTTATAAAAAAGATATAAAAATAGATTATATCGGAATTAGAATTCCGAACAAATTTATTGTTGGTTACGGGTTAGACTATGACGGTTTAGGAAGAAACTTAACCGAAATTTACAAATTAGCAGAATAACAAAACACAACTATATATTCATTTAAAGACTTCTGAAAAAATAAGAAGTAACAACACTCATTTCAATTATGATTAACATCGTTTTATTTGGAAAGCCTGGTGCAGGAAAAGGAACTCAGGCAGAATTTTTAAAAGAAAAATACAATTTAACACACCTTTCAACAGGAGATATTTTTCGTTTCAATTTAAAAAATGATACTGAACTAGGAAAAAAAGCAAGAGTTTTTATGGACAATGGAGAATTGGTTCCTTGCGAAGTAACAACTGCAATGTTAATTGATGAGGTAAAAAAACACCCAGATACAGCAGGATTTTTATTCGACGGTTATCCAAGAACAATCAATCAGGCTGAAGCTTTAGATAAATTTTTGCCAACAATTGGATCAAGCGTAACAGCAACAATCGCTTTAGAAGCTGATGATGAGATTTTGGTTGCACGTTTACTTGAAAGAGGAAAAACAAGCGGAAGAGCTGACGATCAGGACGAAGAAAAAATTCGTGTAAGATATCAGGAATACAATGAGAAAACAGCTCCGCTTATTGGATATTATAAAGAACAAAATAAATTTCATGCCGTAGACGGTATCGGAACTATTGAACAAATTACAGAGCGCTTAACGTCAGTTATAGATAATTTGTAGAAGCTTTTTAAGCTGTACGTTACAACCTGATAATTATCGGGATGCAAAAAAAACTATTTTTCTAACTCTAAAACGGGCTTTTCAAATGTTTTTGACAATCAAAGTTTTTGGGTTAGAAAAATTAGTTTTTTAATTAACAGCCATTAATATTTAAGATTACAAATTACATTTAACGAGACCATTTTATAACGAATCCCCTATCAATTGGAAATACTAATAATATTTTTTCTAATTCTATTAAACGGAGTTTTCTCCATGTCTGAAATCGCCTTGATTTCGGCCCGTAAAAACAGGCTCGAAACAGCAGCGAAAAAAGGCAACAAAAGTGCTAAAACAGCGCTCGATTTAGCCAATTCCCCAAATAAGTTTTTATCGACAGTACAAATCGGAATTACCTTAATCGGAATTTTGACTGGTATTTATTCTGGTGACAAAATCACAGCAGATGTTGAGCTTTTTGTTGCAGGAATTGCAGTTTTTAAACCTTACGCACATTCAATTGCTGTTGGGATTGTAGTTGTAGTTTTGACTTTTTTCTCATTGGTTTTGGGAGAATTACTTCCAAAACGAATTGGATTAAATTATCCAGAAGCTATTGCTAAAATGGTTGCAATGCCAATGAAAGTGATTTCGATTATTACGGCACCATTTATTTGGTTGTTAACTTCTTCAACAGATTTTTTACTGAATGTTCTTCAGATAAAACCAACTGCCGACGGAAAAGTGACGGAAGAAGAAATTAAAGCTATTATCAAAGAAGGAACCGAAGTAGGAGAGGTTCAGGAAATTGAGCAAGATATTGTGGAGCGTGTTTTTCATATCGGAGATAGAAAAGTAAATTCTTTAATGACGCACCGCAAGTCGGTAGATATGTTGCCATTAAAAGCAGATAAAGAAAAAATCAAAGAATTAGTAGTTCAGGATTTGCATGCGGTTTATCCTGTTTACAATGATAATTACGATGATATTGTTGGAGTCGTAACACTTAAAAATATTTTTGCTAACATCGAAAGCGATAATTTTGATTTAGCGGCAATCATGTCTGACGCACCCTATTTAATGGAGCAAACAACGGCATATAAAGCTTTAGAGAATTTCAAAAAAACGGGTGTCCACTATGCTTTAGTTTCAGATGAATATGGAGTTTTTCAGGGAATGATTACTCTTAATGATATTTTGGAAGCTTTAGTTGGTGATGCTGCAGAATTTTATAAAGATGAATTTCAGCTAATAGAGAGAGAAGATGGTTCTTGGTTGGTTGACGGACATTATTCGTTACACGATTTCTTAACTTATTTCGAGTTAGATGAATTAACAAACGATTACGAAGTAAACACTGTAAGCGGAATGATTATGACTGAACTTTCTCATATTCCAAAAGAAGGAGAAAAATTAGTTTGGCAGAAATTCGTCCTAGAAGTTATCGACATGGACGGCGTTAAGATTGATAAAGTTTTGGTAAAAGCTTTAAAAGAGTAGAGAGAAAATTTGTTTCAAGTTTCAGGTTTCAAGTTTCAGGTTATTGCATTACGCAACTTGGAACATGAAATATGAAACATGAAACTTTACATAAACAAAGAAAATGACAGAAGGAAATTTTGTAGATTACGTTAAGATATATGTTTCTTCCGGAAAAGGAGGGAAAGGTTCTACGCATTTACATAGAGAGAAATTTATTGAAAAAGGAGGCCCCGATGGTGGAGATGGAGGCCGTGGAGGTCATGTTTATTTAGTTGGAAATAAAGGGCTTTGGACATTATTTCATTTAAAGTTTGCGCGTCACATTAAAGCTGGACACGGTGGAGATGGTGGAGGCGATCGCAGTACTGGTGCAGATGGAGAAGATAAAATTATTGAAGTGCCATTAGGAACTGTTGTAAAAGACAAGGAAACTGGAGAAACACTTTTTGAAATTACAGAGCACGGAGAAAAACAAATTCTGGCAAGAGGAGGAAAGGGAGGTTTAGGAAACTGGCATTTTAGAAGTTCGACAAATCAAACGCCTCGTTACGCACAGCCAGGTTTGCTTGGTGTAGAAATGGATGTTATTCTAGAACTTAAAGTTTTGGCTGATGTTGGTTTGGTTGGTTTTCCAAATGCTGGAAAATCTACTTTATTGTCTGTATTAACTTCGGCAAAACCAAAAATCGCAGATTACCCGTTTACAACTTTAAAACCAAATTTAGGAATTGTTGCTTATAGAGATTTTCAATCTTTTGTAATTGCTGATATCCCTGGAATTATTGAAGGTGCTGCAGAAGGAAAAGGTTTAGGGCATTATTTCTTGCGTCACATTGAACGTAATTCGACTTTGTTGTTTTTAATACCAGTTGATACAGCGGACATAAAAGGAGAGTATGATATTTTGGTTAACGAATTAACGAAATACAATCCTGAAATGCTAGACAAAGAACGTCTTGTCGTGATTTCAAAATGCGATATGCTTGATGATGAATTGAAAGCCGAGCTGAAAGCAGAATTAGATGTTTCTTTCAAAGATGTTCCATACATGTTTATATCTTCTGTTGCGCAGCAAGGTTTGACAGATTTGAAAGATAGACTTTGGAAAATGCTTAACGAATAGTAAAGCTTACTTAGATATTAAAAAGGTGTTCTGTTTTAAGAACACCTTTTTTGTTTTATAATGTTAAATTCGTAATAAACTGCTAAAAATCTAATGCCATTTTTAATTTTAAGATTGCTTAGGTTGAGATAATTGCTAAAATGACTTATATTCGCATCACTTAAACAAAATAACATGAAAAAAGTAATTTTATTCTTGACCATGTGCCTTATGGCTTTCCCAATGAGAGCTGATGAAGGAATGTGGTTTTTGATGTTTATCGAAAGATTGAACCATAGAGATATGGAAAAAATGGGCTTGCAATTGACAGCCGAAGAAATTTACAGTATTAATCATCATAGCTTAAAAGATGCAATTGTACAGTTCAATGGAGGTTGTACTGCAGAAATTGTATCAAACAGCGGATTGGTTCTTACAAATCACCACTGTGGATATAGCGCGATTGCAGAACTTTCGACTGCAGAACAAAATCATTTAAAAAATGGTTTTTGGGCAAAAAGTCGTTCTGAAGAATTAAAGCCTAAATCTTTATTTGTTCGTTTCTTCGTTCGTATGGATGATGTCTCTAAAAGAATCTTATCTAAAGTAAACGATCAAATGACAGAAACTGAAAGAAACAAAATCATTCAGCAAGAAATCGCTTTGATCGAAAAAGAAAACAGCGAAAATGGAAAATACACTGTTTCTGTTCGTCCTTTCTTTCAAGGAAATGAATATTACTATTTTGTTTACCAAGATTACACAGACGTACGTTTAGTTGGAACTCCTCCTGAAAGTGTTGGTAAATTTGGTGGAGATACAGATAACTGGGAATGGCCTCGTCAAACTGGAGATTTCTCTATGTTTAGAGTTTATGCAGATAAAGATGGAAATCCGGCAGCATATTCTAAAGACAATGTGCCATTACAGCCAAAACACCATTTACCTGTAAGTTTAAAAGGAGTAAAAGAAAATGATTTTGCAATGATCTTAGGTTATCCAGGAAGAACAAACCGTTGGATGCCAGCTGGAGGAATTGAGCAAAACATTAAATATGCTTATCCTGCATGGGTTGAAGGTGCAAAGACAGGAATGGATGTAATGAAAAAGTATATGGATAAAGATGCAACTGTTCGTTTACAGTATGCTTCTAAATATGCTTCGACTGCAAATTACTGGAAAAACCGTCAAGGTATGATCGATGCTTTAACAAAAGCAGGAACGGTTGATGCCAAAACAGAACAAGAAGATAAATTCTACGAGTGGGCTACTAAACCGGCAAACAAAGAGAAATACGAAAACGTAATTCCGACTATCAACGATTATTACAGAGAAACAAACTTAAAAGCACGTCATGATAATTATTTGACGCAACTTTTACGTACTTCTAGTTATGCAACTGGACCTGCTAATTTAGGAAATGCATTAATTGCTTACTATAAAGAAAATGATGCTAAGAAAGCAGAAATGCTTCCTAAAATCAACGCAATGGTTGAGAATATTTATGGTGAGTTTTACGCTCCATTAGAAAAAGATATTTTAACAGCTCAGTTGAATTTATATGCTTCTAAAGCTGCTGAATACGGTCTTGCTCCAGAAATTGCAAAAATGAAAACGGCTAACAATGGTGATTTTACTGCTGATGTAGCAAAAGCAACTGAAGTTAGTTATTTTACAACTAAAGAAAAAGTATTAGCATTCTTAGCTGATCCGAAACCATTAGCAATTGTACACGATCCTTTGTATATTATTTCTAATGATTTATTGACAAAATATCGTGCTAAAACAGACGACCAAGCAAAAGCTGATGATGGTTTTGCTGCCGCTTACCGTAAATTGGTTGAAGGTTTAAGAGAATCTAAATTGAATGCAATTAAATATCCAGATGCAAACTCTACTTTGAGATTGACTTACGGAAAAGTTCGCGCTTTACCTGCAGATCCTCGTAATGATGCTAAAATCAATAACTATACAACAATGGAAAGTATGGTTAAGAAATATAAAGCAGGAGATCAGGAATTTGATTTGCCAGCTCGTTTATTAGAGTTGAACAAGAAAAAAGATTTCGGACAATATGCTGATAAAGCAGGTTACATGCCAGTAAACTTCTTAACTGATAACGATATTACTGGAGGAAACTCAGGTTCGCCAGTTCTTAACGGAAAAGGAGAATTAATTGGAATTGCTTTTGACGGTAACATCGAAGCAATGGCTGGAGACGTTATTTTTGATTCTAAATTACAAAGAACTATCAACGTTGATATTCGTTATGTCCTTTGGATTATCGACAAATACGCTGGAGCTAAAAATATTATCGACGAATTGACGATTGCAAAATAATCTTCATTTCTTTATATAAAAATAAACCCGACAAGTTTTTGAAACCTGTCGGGTTTTTTAATTTTTCTGGATTAATTTATCTCCAAAAGCAAAGGAGGCATTCTAAAATATTTCCTTATTTTTGAAGAATAATTACAGCGTTTTATTAGTTATTTGCTATTTCGATTAACCGATGAAACAGTTTAACGATTAAACATTTTAAATGAAAACACATTTCATCGCAATTGGCGGAAGCGCTATGCACAATCTGGCATTAGCATTACATAATAAAGGATATCAAGTTACAGGAAGTGACGATGCTATTTTTGAACCTTCAAAATCAAGATTAGAAAAGAAAGGAATTCTTCCTGCAGAAATGGGTTGGTTTCCAGAAAAAATCACTTCAGATATTGATGCGATTATTTTAGGAATGCATGCAAAAGCAGATAATCCTGAATTATTAAAAGCGCAGGAATTAGGATTAAAAATCTACTCTTATCCTGAATTTTTATATGAGCAATCTAAAAATAAAACGCGTGTTGTAATTGGTGGTTCTCACGGGAAAACAACAATTACTTCGATGATTCTTCACGTAATGCATTATCATAATATTGCTGTTGATTATATGGTTGGTGCGCAGTTGGAGGGTTTCGATACTATGGTGCATCTGACCGAAGAAAATGATTTTATGGTTTTGGAAGGAGATGAGTATTTATCTTCACCAATTGACAGACGTCCGAAATTTCATTTATACCAGCCAAATATTGCTTTAATTTCTGGAATTGCATGGGATCATATCAATGTTTTTCCAACGTATGAAAACTATGTCGAGCAGTTTGAGATTTTCATTGAAAAAATTACAAATGGCGGAATTTTAGTTTATAACGAAAATGATCCAGAGGTAAAACGTGTTTCTGAAGCGGCAACTAATCCGATTCGAAAAATTGCTTATTCAACACCAGAATATTCGGTTAGTGATGGAGTAACTTTATTAAAAACTCCTGAAGGCGATATGCCGATTGAAGTTTTTGGAGCACATAACTTAAACAATCTTGCAGGTGCAAAATGGATCTGCCAAAATATGGGTGTTGATGAAGAAGATTTCTACGAGGCAATTGCTAGCTTTAAAGGAGCATCTAAACGTTTAGAAAAAATCGCTGAAGGAAAAGGAAAAGTCGCTTATAAAGATTTCGCACATTCACCAAGTAAAGTAGCTGCAACAACAAAAGCTGTAAAAGAGCAATATCCGAACAGAACTTTGGTGGCTTGTTTAGAATTACATACTTATAGTAGTCTAAATGCTGAGTTTTTAAAAGAATACGAAGGTGCTTTAGAATATGCTGATGTTGCGGTTGTTTTCTATTCACCAGATGCTGTAAAAATTAAGCAATTGGAGGAAGTGACTTATGAACAAATAGCGACTGCATTTAATAGAAAAGATTTAATCATTTATACCAATCCAGCTGAATTTAAAAAATATTTATTCAATTTGAATTTAGATAATTCTGCGCTTTTATTAATGAGTTCTGGAAATTACGGAGGCTTAAATTTTGATGAGGTAAAAGGTTTGATTAATTAGAAAATTAGTCAATGAGATAATTTGCCGACTGTTTATGCAGCCGGCTTTTTTTTTGAATTATTGTAAACAATCAATATATTATTTTGAAGGATTTTTCTTCTTTTTTTTGAATATCTTCGCATCTTAAAATTATAAGTATGGAAGGTGGGCATTTTGCTATAAAAAATTGGTCAGATGATGACAAACCTCGTGAAAAATTAATCCTCAAAGGAAAAGATACTTTAAGTGACGCCGAATTATTAGCTATTCTAATTGGCTCGGGAAGCCGTAACGAATCTGCGGTTGCGTTAAGCCAACGTATTCTAGCTAATGTTGGAGGACTAAACTCACTGGCAAAATTATCTATTGCTCAATTAATGAAATTTAAAGGAATAGGAGAGGCAAAAGCTGTTTCTATAGTTGCTGCACTTGAATTGTGTGCGCGCAGAAAATCAGAGCAAGCTAATGAAATGCTAAAAATCACTTCAAGTAAAAAGGTTTTTGATTTAATGCAGCCTGTAATAGGAGATTTATCTCATGAAGAATTTTGGGTGCTTTTTCTTAATAATTCTAATAGTGTAATTTCTAAGTGTCAATTGAGTAAAGGAGGAATTGGTGGTACAACTGTCGATGTTAGATTGATTTTTAAATTGGCGTTTGAGAAATATGCTACGGCCTTGATTTTGTGCCATAACCATCCTTCTGGAAGTCTGATTCCTAGTGATGCCGATAAACAAATTACTAGAAAGATTCGTGAAGCAGGAAATAAGTTAGATGTTAAAGTTTTGGACCATGTTATTATAACTGAATTAAAATATTATAGTTTTGTAGATGAAGGAATTTTTTAATACATGAACACCAATATTACCGACATTTTTTTTGATTTAGATCATACGCTTTGGGATTTTGATAAAAACTCAGAAATGGCTTTCGATCGTATTTTTAAAAGTAAACACCAAGAAATCGTTACTCAAGATTTTATTAAAGAATATATTCCGATCAATCAAGAATGCTGGAGATTGTATCAGAATGATAAAATTACACATCAGGAATTACGCTTTAATCGTTTGAAGTTTTCTTTCGATGCTTTGAATTATGTTATTTCCGAAGAAAATATTTTGGAAATAGCTAATGATTATATCGAGTTCTTGACAGATAACAATTATCTTTTTGACGGGGCAATTGAAGTTTTGGAGTATTTAAAGCCAAAATATAAGCTTCATATCATCACCAACGGATTTGCTCAAGTACAGGAAAAGAAAATTAATAATGCTTCGCTTGGAGGGTATTTTAGTACGATTACAAATTCGGAATTAGCAGGTGTAAAAAAGCCAAATAGTATTATATTTGATTATGCATTAAATTTGGCAAAAACTTCAAAAGAAAACAGTATTATGATTGGCGACGATTTTGAAGCAGATGTAAACGGAGCTTTGAATGCTGGTCTAGATGCTATTTTCTTTAATGAGAAAAAAAAGGCCGTTTCTGGAAATTATAAACAAATTAACCATTTATTAGAACTAAAAAAATATTTATAATGATGAGAATTAAATTTTTACTTGCTGCAATTTTATGTTCAGTTGTTGGATTTGCGCAGACTATTAATGATTACAAAGCTGTAATTATTCCTTTGAAATATGAGTTTATGAAGACTGATAATCAATATCGTTTGGCAACTTTGAGTAAACAAAATTTGACTAAAGCGGGTTTTGAAGCTTTTTATTCAAACGAGCAGCTTCCTGACGGTTATACAGATCGTTGTCAGGTTTTGTATATTGATGTTATAAAAGATAGTGCTTTCTTGGTAACTAAGCTTATAGTAAACTTCAAAGATTGTTTTGGTCAGGTTGTTTATACTTCAGAAGTAGGAAGAAGTAAAGAGAAGGATTATGAAGTAGCTTACAAAGAAGCATTAGATAATGCTTTTAAGTCAGTCATTGCTTTACATTATAAATATAGTGGTAATCCAGTTGTAACTTCAAAAACACCAGCTCCTGCGAGAACTGCTGTAGCAGCAACTGCAGTTACAACTGTGGCAGCAACTCAAGTAGCTACTGCATCTTCGCCAGATTTGAAAGATCCAAATTTATTGTATGCTCAGCCAACAGAATCAGGTTATCAATTGATCGATAAAACTCCAAAAGTGGTAATGAAGCTTTTCAAAACTTCACAACCAAATGTTTACATTGCGAGCAAAGATAATGTTCAGGGCTCTTTAATCTTAAAAGAAGACGGACAATGGTATTTTGAATCTTATCAGAATGATAAATTAGTTTCAGAAAAAATTGTAGTTAAATTTTAAATATAAAATAGGGTTTAATAAATTTTAAATATAAAATAGGGTTTAATAACCGTATTTATCTTTCCAACGGTTCTTTAAAAATTCGCGGGTACTGTTCTCTCTAGAATTGTTTCCAGGATTGTAAAGAACCGTTTTTTTTATGGCATCTGGCAAAAACTCTTGTTCAGCAAAATTATTTGCATAATCATGCGAGTATTTGTATTCATCTCCATATCCTAGTTCTTTCATTAATTTGGTAGGAGCATTTCGCAAATGGAGCGGAACAGGCAAATCGCCAGTTTGTTTTACTAATTGCTGTGCAGTTCCGATTGCCATATAAGACGCATTGCTTTTTGGTGAAGTCGCTAGATAGATTGCGCATTGGCTTAATATGATGCGACTTTCCGGATATCCGATAGTGGTAACGGCTTGAAAAGTATTATTGGCCATTATAAGTGCAGTTGGATTGGCATTGCCAATGTCTTCGCTTGCAAGAATCAGCATTCTTCTAGCAATGAATTTTACATCTTCACCGCCTTCAATCATTCTTGCCAACCAATAAACAGCTCCGTTGGGATCGCTGCCACGAATAGATTTGATAAATGCAGAAACAATATCGTAATGTTGTTCGCCAGTTTTGTCATACAGAACAGTGTTTTGCTGTACAAGTTCTAAAACGCGATCGTTGGTAATTGTAATTTCGTCACCTGCAGAAGCGTTAATAACAAGTTCAAATACATTTAGAAGTTTTCTACCGTCACCGCCTGAAATACGTATTAAAGCTTCTGTTTCTTTTAAATTTATTTTTTTTGTTAGTAAATAGGCGTCGGTTTTCATTGCGCGCTCTAAAAGTGCTTCTAAATCGGCTTTTGTAAATGCATTTAGTACATAGACCTGGCAACGTGACAATAATGCAGGAATCACTTCAAAACTTGGGTTTTCGGTTGTAGCGCCAACCAATGTTATCCAACCTTTTTCGACAGCAGCCAAAAGTGAATCTTGCTGCGACTTACTAAATCGATGAATCTCATCAATAAACAGAATTGGATTTTTAGCAGTAAAAAGTCCACCGCTTTGTTTGGCTTTATCAATAACATCACGAATGTCTTTTACACCAGAATTTATTGCACTTAGAATGTAAAAAGGTCTTTTTGATTCTTGAGCAATAATTTGGGCTAATGTTGTTTTTCCTGTGCCAGGAGGTCCCCAGAAAATCAATGAAGGAATTATTCCTTTTGAGATTTGCTGTGTTAAAGAACCAGTTGGCCCAACCAAATGCTCTTGGCTTATATAATCTTCTAATTTCTGCGGACGAATACGCTCTGCTAAAGGTGCTTCCATAATTACAAAATTAATATTTTAAGATTTAAATATCGTTCATTCAAAAGTTAAAACAGTTTGAAGAGATAAGGATTGTTATGATTTGAGACATTTTCTTAACTTGGTATGACAAAATATCAGTAAAATATTTTTGGATAGTTTTTTGAGTTCTTCTAAAAGTTATTTTGTAAATATATGAGCGATACTAATTTTAAGTTTTCAAATTCGGTTATTGGACTCCCATTATTTTTTGTCCTTTTTTTATGGGTTGTGTATTGGCTTCAAATCCGATTTGATTTTGATTTTTATCGATACGGAATTTATCCAAGAGACTTAATTGGTCTACGAGGTGTATTGTTTAGTCCATTTATTCATGAAAATTTAGATCATTTATATAATAACAGTATTCCACTTTTAATACTATTGGCTGCTATGCAGTTCTTTTATCCGAAACAGACTTTGGGTGTCATTGGATATGGAATTTTATTTTCAGGATTAATTACTTGGATTGTCGGACGTGAGAATTTCCATATTGGGGCAAGCGGGTTGATTTATGTTTTGGTGAGCTTTATTTTTTTTAAAGGAATTCAAACTAAATATTATAGATTGGTAGCTCTGTCCTTGACAGTTATTTTACTTTATGGCGGAATGATATGGTATGTTTTTCCAGATGTTGATCAGTCTATTTCTTGGGAAGGGCATTTGGCTGGGCTTATTACAGGATTTGTTTTAAGTTTATTCTATAAAGCTCCCGAATATGCAAAGCCAATTGTTTACGATTGGCAACGTCCCGATTTTGATCCCGACAGCGATCCTTTTATGAAGCATTTTGATGAGAAGGGAAATTTTGTTGTTTTTGCGAATGAGGAAGAAGAAGACGATTTAGGATATTTTTTGTCTAGTCATCCAGTAAATTATATTGTGACCAAAAAAGAAGCTCCTGAAGAAGATGTCACTCAATAATTTTCTTTAAGATAAAAAGATTAAATTTGTTAGGTAACATTTTAATTATTGGGCATTATGAGAAAAATCAGTTTTTTAGTTTTGTTCTTGTGTTTTGTATTTAATGCAAAAAGTATTGCTCAATGTGAAATAAAAAATAGGGTACAGGCGGACGGCAGTATGATATACTTTTTTGAGCCTGCCGTATTTTATACTACGAAATCAAAATCTTTAAAAATTAATATCGTTACTGACAAAGAGCATTATTTTGTTGCATTACAGCCTACGCCATTTCCCGAAAAGAAAGTCGGGAAAAAGATAAAGGAAGATTTAGTAATGCATCTTGCCGATAACAAAACCTACACTTTAGCGCATTACGATACACAATATCGACGCAACGATTCTATAATGCAAGTTCTTTATTTGATTGATGATAAAGATCTTGATGCATTTTCTAATTACGAAGCTGTTAGTGCAGAAATTAATATGCAGGGTACTGAATTTGTTAGGAGCTATAATTTTAAACTTCATAAAAATGCTATTGTCGAACAGCTTAAATGTTTTTTGAAGAAAGAGGAAAACTAACTTTAATCTTCGTCTTTTACTGGAGGATTTTTTTTAGCATCAATTTTCTTTTTAAGATTTCGAAAAAGATTATTGAAACTTATGGTAAGCGATGCCGCATTAGTTGTTTGATTTCCGCTGTTTCGTGGAAGATATTCGTTGCAATAAGTTAATTCTATTTGAAAGTCATCTGAAAACAAATAGCCTGCTCCAATATTGAAACGATTTCGGTCAAAGAAACTTTCTCCTGTAACATTGGCTCCAGACTTAAAATAAACTTCGTCTGATGCAATCGCATATACAACTCCGCTTCTTAAGAATTTACTGTTAATAGGCTGTATATACTTAACTTGTTGACGATATCTAAAAACATTTTCATAATCATCATCTTTATTTTTCATATGACGGAATTCAGTACGCATTCTTGTACTTAAAGTATATCCAGTTTTATGAAAATAGTAAATTCCTTGAAGAGCAAATCGTGTCTCGGGAGACTCAAATTGACCTATTTCAGGAACATCTCTATTGTTGAAATATGCTATAAAAGCAGAAAATTTCCATCTTGGAGAAAAATAATAATGTCCCCAGCCTCTAATAGATCTTTGTATGGTATTTTCGAATAAGTTTGGTGATGAGTCGGTACTACTGTAAGCAGCCGCAAAGTCCATTTCAGTAGCCCATTTTTTACTTAAAGTTTGGTTAAACTGAATTTCATTCCAAAACTGATTATATGTAGTATTTTGTCCGTAGCTGTTTGTAAGTAGTAAAATTACAAACAGACATCGGAGGACTATGATATTTAAATTTGAATTAGATTTTGAAAGCATTAATTAAAGGTATTTAATTATTCATTCTAATCTTAATCTCAAAGTGTTTTTTTTAGGTTCTTTGTCGAACAGCTTCGTATAGAAAAGCGCCACAAGCAACAGACACGTTTAATGATCCAATTGATCCAAACATTGGAAGTTTTGCTTTTTCATCTACTATTTTTAAAACGGAAGGATTTATTCCGCGATCTTCAGATCCCATAATAATGGCTAATGGTTCTGAAAGTGATACATCGTATATGTTTTGATCTGTTTTTTCGGTCGCGGCAACCGTTTTTATTCCAGAACCTTGTAGATAAAAGATAGCATCTTTGATGTGTTCAACTTTGCAAATAGGCACATTAAAAACTGCTCCAGCAGAAGTTTTAACTGTATCGCCATTTACTGGGGCAGAGCCTGCTTTTTGTATAATGATTCCGTTCACACCAGTACATTCTGCAGTTCTAATAATAGCGCCAAAATTTCTAGCGTCTGATATCTGATCCAAGATAAGAAAAAGTGGGCTTTTGCCTGACTCCATCGTAGATTCAACTAGATGTTCTAAATCTATAAAGCCAATAGGAGAGATGGTAGCTACAGCACCTTGATGATTATTTGGAGTAAGACGGTTTAGTTTTTCTACAGGCACATAAGAAAAGTTAACGTTTGCACGTTTCATTACCTTCATTAAATCTTTCATAAGCTCACTAGAAATTTCTTTCTGTATGAAAACTTTGTCTACTTCTTTTCCTGCCTGAATTGCTTCTATGATGGCTCTAATGCCAAATATTTGATGTTCTTTTTCCATGAGACAAATATAGGTAATATGTTTATATAAAAAAACCACCCCAAATTAATGGAGTGGTTTAATATTTAGACTACTTGAAAAAAAATTCTAGTATTCGTCTTCATAGAAACCAGTTCTTTTGTGACCTTCATAAAGAATATCATATCCAGCTGGGTCATAATCAAAATGAGCTCTGAATGAGATTTTGTCTACTTTATGTCCACCCTTTGATGTTGCAGCTCCCTTTTCAATTTTTCCATTTGTAATAGTAACTTTAGATCCATCTAATAGGTTGTCTGCAGAAGTAGCTGTGAAAGTACCTGCCTTAACATCAACAGTTACTTTACATTTAATCCAATATCCGTGTTTTACATCATCAATCCACATTGTATTGTCATTAGCTGCAGTATTATAAGTTTCATGTATTGCGTTAGCTACAACCAATTTTCCATCACTATCTGTAAGTGTTATGAACCAGTCACCTGACATAGATTCTACAGATGTTCCTCCTGGATCTGTATCTCCAACTTCATCACAAGCTACAAATGACGTAAGTACAAGCATTGCTACAAGTACACGTGTTATATTTAGTTTTAATTTTTTCATTGTAATGTGTTTTTATTATCGTTTAAATATTCTGTCTGCTGTTCCAAATACTGCTGAAGCATAGATAACCCATTTCCAGTTGTTTTTGTCAGTAATAGTTCCTATGTTGCTTTCTGCAGATATTCCCGATTCAGAAGCACTTGGATTGTAAGGAGCATAAACCTGTTTGTCATCTATATTGTAGAATTCCATAGTTAGATTATCTGCAGCAACATTGTAACCTGTTGCATTATCGCAGATATATTTTCTTCCCGCGTATCCGTCTAGTTTAGTTACCACGTTAGGGTTACTATTTCTAAAGAAAGTACCAGTCAAATCAATTGTAGTTGGTTTGTTACTTAAAACTACTATTGTACGAGTTAAGGAAGCAGGGAAACCATCACTATTTGTAGCAGAGTATTTAATTTTGTAAACAGTTGGTTTACTAGTATCTACTGCACCATCGATTTTCACTTCAAGAGCTTTTCCGTCAGCTTCAGCCTCTACTCCAGCTTCTGTGTATGTATCTCCTTGAGTAAGAACAACAAGAGCGTCTCCATGCATAGTCAGGTTAGCATAAGCTGTTACTCTTGAAACATTGTCAGTAGAATCTGTTTCGCATGAAGTAAACAATAGTCCTGAGACTATCATTAGGGATATATATATTTTTTTCATTGTTTATTTTTTTTTAGTTAACATCCCACCAAACTGGCGCAGTTATTTTTGCTAAAGCCGGAGCATTTGGATTACGTGTTTTTACAGTATTTGGTAAAACAAGTCTTCTTGGGAAAACATCACTTGTAACATTCTCAACAGATATTGCAAATTGTCCTGGGATGTAATCTTCATCTGTCTGAGGAACAGCTGATTCTTTTGGGAAACCAGTTCTGTTTTGTTCAAAGAAAGATTCGTAACCGTTTCCAGGGAAACTAGCAATCCATTTTTGAGTGATAATTGCTTCAATTTGAGCAGTAGTTCCTGTAGCTGGGAATTCATATTTTCCTCCCGCAGCTAAGAAAGCAGCAGGGCTTCCAACTGGACCAGTAATTGGAGCAACAGAAGTAGTGTTGTCGTATTTCTTGAAGTTTGCAGCAACCCCTAAATCGTATTTTTCTTTAGCTCCCGCACCTCCGTAATATCTAACAAGAGCTTCTGCTTGCAAGAAGTAACTTTCTTCTGCACTCATGAAATATAAAGGAGTTTTTGCATATAACGTTACTAATGAAAGTCCAGTAGCTCCATTTTCGAAATCACCTTGATTATTAGGTACTCCTGCTCCGTAATACTTATTCAAACGAGGATCTCCATTTGTTTGTAAATAAAGATATAAAGTTTTACTAGCTCTAAGATTTAATGTTGTATTTAACTGTCTTCTGTCAGTTTCATACAATGGATTACTTCTGTCAGCAGCATCTTCAAATTGAGTCATTGCAGCATCAACATCTAAGAATTGTGCACCAGAATCAATTAAAGTTTTAATACCTGATTGAGCCAATGTAGGATCTACTTGTGTTAATCTAAGATGTAATTTTAATAGTAAAGAGTTACCAAATTTTGTCCAATTAGACATTGTACCATTAAAGATAAAATCATCTTTTCCTGGCGCAGCTCCAACAGAAGAGCTTAGATCTTTAGATAAAGCTAATTTTAAATCAGCAATCATTAAAGCGTAAGTTTCTTTACCTGTATTGAATTTAGGTTGCAAGAAAGTTGGATTATTTGCTTCAGTATATGGAATTGCATCATACCAGTCTGTTAAAATTTGCGAAGCTTCAACTTCAAGAACAGTAGCAATTAAGTAATAGTTCCAGTTTCCTTCAGCTTCAGCTTGTTTTTTTACAGTTCTAATATCGTTAAGGGCATCATACATTGCAGTCCATGCAGTTTGGAAATCATTTGTTCCAAGGCTGTACTGGTCAATGTTTTTGTATTGATTTGAAGTAGTGTTTTGTGTCCAGAATTGAGACCAAAACCCTCCAATTAGAGCATAGTATGATCCTTGTGCACCAGCAAGACCAGCAATACCTGCAGGCAAAATAGTGCTATTAGCTTGTCCAGGAGGCAAAGCATCCGGGTCTCTATTAATGTCAAATGTTTCATCACATGACACTAATAAGAAAAGTGCTGTTATTATTGTTGCTATTTTTTTCATTTTCTATGAATTATATTTTTAGAATGATAATTTTAAAACTCCACCTACTGATCTTTGTGATGGGTTAGCTCCAAATTCTCCAAACTCAGAGAGTACTCCAGTTCCGTAAGTACTTACTTCAGGGTCAACATATGGATTTTCTCCAGGAGTCCACATGAAAAGGTTTCTTCCGTAAATACCAACTGTGATTTTGTTTAATCCCATGTTTTTAGTAAGTGTAGAAGGGAAGTCATAATTTAAAGCAATTTCTCTTAATCTTACAAAAGTTTTGTCAATTACATGTGTTCTTTCAATACCAGGGTTGTTTCCTGTGTTGTAGAAGTTTGTGTAAGTACTAAATGTAAGAGGTGTTGTGTTTTCTGTATATGTAACAGCTCCAGTTGTTGCATCTACGTGCTCATTAACAGAATTAGGAACAATAAATGCATTTCTATCATTAAATGTAGTTTCAATACCATTACCTACGAAATGAGAAAGTCTTTTAGTGTAAGAGTAGAATTCTCCTCCTTGTTTCCAGTCTAATGAGAATGATAAATTAAAGTTTTTGTATTTGAAAGAGTTTTGTAATCCCATAACAAAATCACGTTGCGCGTTTCCAACTTTTTGGATATCATCACTCACTTCATACATTCCAGTAGATGCATTTACAATATATTGACCTGCAGCATTTGTTTTTGGAACTTGTGAATAGAAACTACCAATTGGATCACCTTTAGTTGCTCTCATAGTTACACCATAAGCAGGAAGTAAATCAATATAATTTCCACCTGTGTTTAATTGCGTTACTTCGTTTAAGTTTTTAGTAAATGTGTAAGTTACGTTCCATGTAAAGTCCTGATTTTTAATTGGACTACCTGAAAGAGAAAGCTCAATACCTTTGTTCACAACATCTCCAGCGTTGATAGCTTTGATAGTATAACCTGTTGATGGGTCTAATGGTAGGTCTACAATAAGGTCAGAAGTCGTTTTGTGATACAATGCGATATCATAGCTAATTCTGTTTTTGAAGAAAGATCCTTCAGCTCCAACTTCATATTCTACTGTACTTTCAGGTTTTAGTTCTGGATTACCAAGTCTTCCTGATGCTTCGAAGAAACTTACTCCTCCAATTGGAGATGCAATTATACCAAAGTTCGCGTTAGCAGAACCAGAAATATATGAGTCTTCTGTTGTGTATACCCTTGTATCATTTGCAATTTTTGAAGCAGCTGCTCTTAATTTAAGGAAAGTGTTTCCGTTATCAATTGCAATAGCGCCTAATGATAAAGATGGATAGAAATATGAGTTATTTCCTATTGGTAATGTTGATGTAATATCTTGTCTAGCTGTAGCCGTTGCAAAATATCTGTTTTTAAATGCAAACTCAGCAGATGCGTAAACAGCTCCTGTTTTTCTAAGGCTGTTTGATTGATCAATTACTGGTCTTAAAGCTGAGTTTGAAAGCTCATAAAATCCTGGAAGACCTAAATTTGTTACAGTGTTTTTCAATATATCAGACTCTCTTTTGTTGTAGTTAAAACCTCCTAAAAGATTTAATGTCCAATCTTCACTTAAGTTTGTGTTATAATTAATATTGAAGAAAGTATCAAACTCACTGAATTCTGATCTTGATTCTGTTACACCTCCTACTACTGGATTAGCACCAGCAATTGCCTGAGGAGTACCTGCAGCATAATTTACAATTGCACCGTAGCTCTTAAGTCTTTCTGTTCTAACGTTACCACCAATTTGCCATGAAGCTGTAATCTTGTCAGTTATTTTGTAACTTAAATTAACGTTTCCGAAAAGGTTGTGTCCGTATACTTTTGTGCTGTTCTCGTTAATTGAAAAATATGGATTTGCAGCATATGGAGTAAAATAGTAATCTGGAGTATTGAAGACATTGTTTTTGTAATCTCTTAAATCTACAATACTAACGTCTCTAGGAATTTGTAATAAATCCTGTTGCAAAGTTGAACCTTGTCCAGCATCATCACCCTGACCTGTATTAACTACACTTTGGTCTTTGTAAACATAATTAAGAGAAGTTCTTAATGTGAATTTTTTACCTTTTAATCCACCATTAAATCCTAATGATTGCTTTTTGTATAAATCTGCATCAGTTGGTACAACACCATCACTGTTTACATTTGAAAAAACTAAAGAGAAATCAGAATTGTCTCCACCGCCACTTAGTGTTGCAGATTGTGTAGCTAGTGTACCTGTGTTGTAAAAATCTCTTACGTTATTTTTTAAACCAACATAAGGTTTGATTTGTTGAGTATTGTTGTAAACTGTTCCCCATGGTCTAACCTCTCCATTGAAAGCAGGTCCCCATGAACCGTTTTCGTTACTGTAAGAATTAGATCCTGAAAATCCTAATCCATTCCAACCTTCACCAAATTGATTTTGTAAATGCGGAACTCTTGCTACTTCGCTGAATTCTGTTGAAGCTAATAAATCAACTTTAATTCCAGAGTTAGCTTTACCTTTTTTAGTAGTAATGATGATTACACCACCACCAGCTCTTGAACCATATAATGCTGATGCTGCTGCTCCTTTAAGAACAGTCATGCTCTCGATGTTATTTGGGTCAATGTCACTGATTCCGTTACCAGTATCATACGATCTTGTTGATGTAGCAACTCCGTTATTACTAGTACCAGTTGGGGTATTGTTAATCGGTGTTCCATCAACAACATAAAGTGGGCCATTACTGTTTGTGATACTGTTTAAACCACGGATAACAACTTTAGTTGAAGCCCCTGGTTGAGAAGGTGCAGTAATGTCAACCCCTGCGATTTTACCAGAAAGAGTTTCAAATGGGTTAGTATTAACTACTTGTGTAAGTGCGTCCGCTTTTAAAGTTGTTGTTGCGTAACCAAGAGATTTTTTCTCTCTTTTGATACCAAAGGCAGTTACAACAACACCTTCTAGTTCTTGCGCACCAGCGTCTGCTAGTTTTACGTTAACATTTGCAGATGTAGCAGCTACTTCTTGAGTTTTCATTCCGATGTAGCTAAATACCAATACTTGGCTTGAAGAAGCTTTGATCGAGAATTTACCATCAAAGTCTGTTTGCGTTCCCGTTTTAGTTCCTTTAACTAATACACTAACACCTGGTAAAGGTATTCCTGCATTGTCAGAAACTGTTCCCGAAACAGCTCTTTCTTGCGCAAAAGAAAGTTGCGCAACTAGTACTAATAAAAGCACTAAGAATCCATTGAACTTTAGTTTCATTTTTAAATATTTTGAATTAGTCCGACAAAAATCTTAATAATTTGTTAATCTACCTAATTTAAAAAGCTTTTTTTTTAGTTAAATAATAAATTTAGGGTGCGATTTTATCTTTTTATAGATTAAAACCTTCTTAAAATTACAAATCCGCAATTTTTAGTGTTAAATTTGAGGATAATTAAAAATTTTGTCAAACGACGAAATGTTAAATTTATAGATGAAGGGTGATTAATTGTTTTTTTTATAACTTTTATCTTAAAAAAAACAGTCGGTCGAAGTGCTAAATTTTGTTAAAATAGTCGTGAATCTTTAATAGTCAACGTTAATAAGTGTGTAAACTATTTGTTTTGTAGTATTGCTTTTTGAAATTTAGCAAATTTTTTTATCCTATGAAAATATTAGAAATATGTCTTATTTCTAATGTCTTTTTTTGGTTTAGGACTCTGATAAGTGGGTTTAATGTAAAATTACGGTTAACTGATTTCTAAGAAAAAAAACGGTGTAGGTATTTTGTAGCTACTTTTATTTTTTAATAAACTGAAAAAATCCTAACATTTTGTTATTTTTTTTGTGCTAGACTAAAATTTAACATTATAGGAGATAGTAAGGATGCTGTTGTGAAATTTTATTTCTGAGTCATTTGTGCTTCCATTTGCTATTATTACTTTTAATAATCCGCTTTTTGTTAGTAGGCCTAAGCCTATTCCGGCACTGATTAAATTATTGAATTTTGTGCTATTTTTTATTGTAGTTTGATCTTGATAAATTCCGTAATCAAGAATGGTGTGTATGTATAAATTTGGAGAAAGCAGGTGTCTGTATTCGGTAATAAATAAATTTGCAATATTTCCTTGCAAGCTATTTTCCGAAAAACCTCGAATTGAATTTAATCCTCCAAATCTAAAAAGTTCATTTGTTATATAATTGTCGCTTTTTAGATATAGAATTTGAGGGTTGATGAAAACAAAGTTTTTTTTATTTAATTCGAAAGTATAAGACAGATTTAGGTTAGCGTAAAATTGATTAGTTGTTTCTGTGGTTTCGGGAGAGTTGTTTGTGCTTCTTTTTCCATAACCAAATAATAGATTTGCATACGATTTTCTTGGGAATAGATAGTTGGAGTAATTATTTTTTTTATATTCTAGAGTTGCTGTAATGTAGGAGTTTTTGAAATCGCTAAGTGTGGCACTGTTGATGTTTTGGATGTCACTTGATTCTGTTGATTGGTATCCAACATATATTTTAGAATTGTAATTTAAATAATAGCCAAGATCGATTGCTGTTTTTGTGTTTTGAAATGTGCTATCCTGTTTGAAAATATTTAGCTGAGCTTTTATTCCTAGTGCGGTTTTGAAAATATAAGGAATTTCAAGTTTTGTATTAAAGGTTGTTTGTTTGTTGCCGTCACTTTTCCAATATAGAGAAAATTGTTCGCCTGCATGAAGTGTATTTATTAATGAAATATCTAAATATCCATTAAGTCGTATTTTTTTACTGTCATCATTTGAAAAACCTATGTAGCCATCAAAAGTATTGGCTTTCCTTTTTTCTATATAAACATAGATTTTAGTTGAGTCGTTTGTGAATAAAATTTCTGGATATTTTAACTGATTTGCAAATTCATAATTGTTGATGTCTTGATAAAGTTCTTTTGTAATTTCTTGATTAAAGGTTTTGTTTAAATATTTTTTACGAAGTTGTTTTAGATGGCTATCTGGAAAAAAGTTCCTCTCATTTTGATTTCCGTAATTTAGAATAATTGAATTTATACTGCGTTTTTTTTCGGTTTTAAAGCTTAAATCGGCATAAACGATGGTGTCTTTTTTCTGAATATTTTCGAGTTTAATTTTACTCAGTGCAAAACCAGATTTTTCAGCCTCTAATATTTTTTGATTTAAGTAGTTTTCCACTTCGCTGTAAGGAATTATTAGGCTGTCATTTTTTGTTTTTTCAGTTTTGAAAAGAGGATTGTTTGTTCCTATATATATATGTATGTATTTTATTTTTTTATTTAATGATATAATGGCTGTATAGGAGCTGTCGTTTATTTTGTCGGTTTTTAGTATTTTGCTGTTGATGTATCCAATTTTAGAAAGCTTTTCGGTAGTGTTTGTTGTTTCGTTTAGTAGTGACTTTAGATTTGGATGTAGGTGGTTGTAGTTTAATGAATCGATGATTTTACTTTCGGTATTGTTGGTTCCATTTATTTTTAGGTAAAAATTTTGGGCATAACCAGAAATGCTTAAAAATAGAAAAAGAAATATTTGTATTAAGTGTTTCAAGGGCAGCTGTTTCATTTATTAAAAATATTGCAAATATCTATTGTTTGTTTGTAAAATCATAAGGCTAAATAATCTTATTGAAAATTAATGGTTTAACGTTTGTATAGTGAAAAATATTTTATACATTTGCAACCCCGTAAAAAGCGGGAATTTAATAAACATAATAATTTTTAGTATTAATTATGCCAACAATTCAACAATTAGTAAGAACAGGAAGAACTCAGATCACTAAGAAGAGTAAATCGGTTGCTTTAGATTCTTGTCCTCAAAGAAGAGGGGTTTGTACGCGTGTTTACACTACTACACCAAAAAAACCAAACTCTGCAATGCGTAAAGTTGCGCGTGTACGTTTGACAAATGGTAATGAGGTGAATGCTTACATCCCAGGAGAAGGACATAATCTACAAGAGCACTCGATAGTATTAGTGCGAGGTGGAAGGGTAAAAGATTTACCAGGTGTTAGATATCATATCGTTCGTGGAGCTCTTGATACGTCAGGTGTTGCAGGAAGAACGCAAAGAAGATCTAAGTACGGTGCTAAACGCCCAAAAGAAGCAAAAAAGTAATTTAAAAACTTTTAAGAAAAAGACATGAGAAAAAGAGCGGCAAAGAAAAGACCACTTTTACCGGATCCAAGGTTTAATGACCAATTAGTTACACGTTTTGTGAACAACTTAATGTGGGATGGTAAGAAATCTACAGCTTTTAAAGTATTTTATGATGCAATTGATATCATTGAAACTAAAAAGCAAAATGATGAGAAAACTTCATTAGAGATCTGGAAAGATGCTTTAACAAACGTTATGCCTCACGTAGAAGTACGTAGCCGTAGAGTTGGTGGAGCTACATTCCAAATTCCAATGCAGATTCGTCCAGACAGAAAAATTTCTATGGCAATGAAGTGGTTAATACTTTATTCTAGAAGAAGAAATGAAAAATCTATGGCACAACGTTTAGCTTCTGAGTGTTTAGCTGCTGCTAAAGAAGAAGGTGCTGCGGTTAAGAAAAGAATGGATACTCACAAAATGGCAGAAGCTAATAAAGCATTCTCTCACTTTAGATTTTAATTCATAAGAAATGGCTAGAGATTTAAAATATACAAGAAATATCGGAATCGCTGCTCACATTGATGCTGGTAAAACAACAACAACTGAGCGTATTCTTTTTTATACTGGAAAGTCACACAAAATTGGTGAGGTGCACGATGGTGCTGCAACAATGGACTGGATGGCTCAAGAGCAAGAAAGAGGTATTACAATTACTTCTGCTGCTACAACTTGTACTTGGAACTTTCCAACTGTGCAAGGTAAAGTTATTCCAGAATCATTACCATACCACTTTAATATTATTGATACTCCTGGACACGTTGACTTTACTGTAGAGGTAAATCGTTCTTTACGTGTACTTGATGGTTTAGTTTTCTTATTTAGTGCTGTTGATGGTGTTGAGCCTCAATCAGAAACTAACTGGAGACTTGCTGATCAATATAGAGTTCCTCGTATGGGATTCGTAAATAAAATGGACCGTCAAGGTGCTAACTTTTTAGCTGTATGTGGGCAGGTTAAAGATATGTTGAAATCGAATGCGGTTGCAATTACTTTGCCTATTGGTGATGAAGCAGATTTTAAAGGTATTGTTGACTTAGTGAAAAATCAAGCTATTGTATGGCATGATGAAACTCAAGGAGCTACTTTTGATATCGTTGATATCCCAGCTGATATGGTTGATGATGTAAAGCACTACCGTTCTATCCTTATCGAAGAGATTGCTACTTATGATGAAAATCTTTTAGATAAATACATGGAAGATGAAAACTCTATTACAGAGGAAGAAATCAACAATGCGTTAAGAGCTGCAACTATCGATATGGCAATCATTCCTATGCTTGCTGGTTCTTCTTTCAAAAACAAAGGAGTTCAATTTATGTTAGATGCTGTTTGTAAGTATTTACCATCTCCATTAGATAAAGAAGGTATTGAAGGAATTCACCCTGACGATGCTGAATTGTTAGAAGAAGATCAAACTAAAATCTTACGTCGCCCAGATGTAAAAGAGCCGTTTGCTGCTTTAGCATTTAAAATTGCTACTGACCCATTCGTAGGTCGTTTAGCTTTCTTCCGTGCTTACTCTGGACGTTTAGATGCTGGTTCTTATGTTTTAAATACTCGTTCTGGTAACAAAGAGAGAATTTCTCGTATTTACCAAATGCACGCTAACAAGCAAAATCCAATCGAATTTATTGAGGCTGGAGATATTGGAGCTGCTGTAGGATTTAAAGATATCAAAACTGGAGATACTTTGTGTGATGAAAAGAGTCCAATTATCTTGGAATCTATGAAATTCCCAGAGCCGGTAATTGGTATTGCTATTGAACCTAAAACTAAAGCTGACGTTGATAAAATGGGTATGGCTTTGGCTAAATTAGCTGAAGAGGATCCAACATTTACTGTAAGAACTGACGAGGCTTCAGGTCAAACTATTATTTCTGGTATGGGTGAGCTTCACTTAGATATCTTAGTTGATCGTATGAAACGTGAGTTTAAAGTAGAGGTTAACCAAGGTGAGCCACAAGTAGAGTACAAAGAGGCGTTTACTAAATCTGCTCAACATAGAGAGACTTACAAAAAACAATCTGGAGGTCGTGGTAAGTTCGGTGATATCGTATTTAGAATCGAGCCTGCTGATGAAGTTGATGGTAAAGTTCCAGTTGGATTACAGTTCGTAAATGAGGTAAAAGGTGGTAACGTACCTAAAGAGTATATTCCTGCTGTTGAAAAAGGTTTCCGTGAGGCTATGAAAACAGGTCCTTTAGCTGGATACGCTGTTGATAGTTTAAAAGTGACTTTATTAGACGGATCTTTCCACCCTGTGGATTCTGATGCTCTTTCTTTTGAATTAGCTGCTAGAATGGGTTATAAAGAGTCAGGACGTGCTGCTGGAGCTGTTATTCTTGAGCCAATCATGAAAATCGAAGTTATTACTCCAGAAGAAAATATGGGTGATATCGTAGGTGACTTGAACCGTCGTAGAGGGCAAGTTAATGACATGGGTGATAGAAATGGTGCTAAAACTATTAAAGCTGATGTGCCTTTATCAGAAATGTTTGGTTATGTAACTACATTAAGAACATTATCTTCTGGTAGAGCTACTTCAACAATGGAGTTCTCTCACTATGCAGAAACACCTTCTAATATTTCAGAAGAGGTAATCAAAAAAGCAAAAGGTAACGCTTAATTTTAAGAAAATGAGTCAAAAAATCAGAATAAAACTAAAATCTTACGATCACATGTTGGTAGATAAATCTGCTGAAAAGATCGTAAAAACAGTAAAAACTACTGGAGCGGTTGTAACAGGTCCAATTCCGTTGCCAACTCACAAAAAACTTTTCACTGTATTGCGTTCTCCGCACGTTAACAAAAAAGCGAGAGAGCAATTTGAAGTAATGTCATACAAGAGATTGATTGATATTTATTCATCTTCATCTAAAACTATTGACGCTTTAATGAAACTTGAATTGCCAAGTGGAGTTGAAGTTGAGATTAAAGTATAATTTTATTATATTTTTTTTATATAAAAAGCGAGGCAGTAATGCCTCGCTTTTTTTATTTATGAAATATGATTTTGAGATGTGTGTTTTGTGATTTTTTTATTTTTTTGTAATCTTGGATGTTTTTGTAAAAGCCTTTATTTAAAGGTGGTGCGTGTGTTTTGTGTCGCGATTGTATTATTTAATTGTTAAGTAAAAAGCCTTTTTATGTGATGAATAAGAGCTTGGGTTTTTGTGGTAAAAAAGTTTCTTTTGTTGGTATTTTGAGGCTTGGATTTTGATAATGAGCGATTTAATTTTTCTAACTGTTTGGTTTATTCAATTTTAATATCTACTTTTGCACTCCCTGTTTGGAAATTTCTGTTATTTTCAAATTGAAGGGAATTTTAGTAATTAATAATTAATATTTATGTCTGGGTTAATTGGTAAGAAAATCGGCATGACTAGTATCTTCGATGAAAACGGGAAAAACATTCCTTGTACAGTAATCGAAGCTGGACCATGCGTTGTTACCCAAGTCAGAACCAACGAGGTTGACGGGTATGAAGCGTTGCAACTTGGTTTCGATGACAAAAACGAGAAACATTCTACTAAAGCGGCTTTAGGTCACTTTAAAAAAGCTGGAACTGTTGCTAAGAAAAAAGTCGTTGAATTCCAAGATTTTGCAACTGAACAAAAATTAGGAGATCTTATTGATGTTACTATTTTTGAAGAAGGAGAATTTGTAGATGTACAAGGTGTATCTAAAGGTAAAGGTTTCCAAGGTGTTGTTAAACGTCACGGTTTTGGTGGTGTTGGACAAGCTACTCATGGTCAGCACAACCGTTTAAGAGCGCCTGGTTCTGTAGGAGCTTCTTCTTATCCATCTAGAGTATTCAAAGGAATGCGTATGGCTGGAAGAATGGGAGGAGAAAATGTAAAAGTTCAAAACCTTAGAGTTTTAAAAGTAGTTGCTGATAAGAATCTACTTGTTGTTAAAGGATGTGTTCCTGGACACAAAAACTCTTATGTAATCATTCAGAAGTAATGGAAGTAAAAGTATTAGATTTCAACGGAAAAGATACTGGAAGAAAAGTTCAACTTTCTGATTCAGTATTCGCAATTGAACCAAACAATCACGCTGTATACCTTGATGTTAAGCAATATCTTGCTAATCAAAGACAAGGAACTCACAAGGCTAAAGAAAGAGCTGAGGTGACAGGAAGTACACGTAAGATTAAAAAACAAAAAGGAACTGGTACTGCTCGTGCGGGAAGTATTAAAAATCCTTTGTTTAAAGGTGGTGGAACAGTTTTCGGACCAAGACCAAGAAGTTATTCATTCAAATTGAATAAGGGCTTGAAGAGATTAGCTAGAAAATCAGCTTTCTCAATCAAAGCAAAAGAGTCAAATATTGTGGTTTTAGAAGACTTTAATTTTGAAGCGCCAAACACTAAAAATTTCATTAACGTTTTGAAAGCTTTAGGGTTAGAAAATAAAAAATCTCTATTTGTGTTGGGTGAGTCGAATAAAAACGTATATTTGTCGTCACGCAATTTAAAGGCTTCAAATGTCGTAACTAGCTCAGAATTAAGCACTTACGCAATATTAAACGCTAATAATTTAGTGCTTTTGGAAGGTTCTTTAGAGTTAATTGAAGAAAATTTAAGTAAATAATAGGAATATGAGCATCATTATTAGACCTATAGTAACGGAAAAAGTAACCAAAGAAAGTGAAGTTCTAAACCGCTTCGGATTCGTTGTTAATAAAAAAGCAAACAAAGTTGAGATTAAGAAAGCTGTTGAGGCTGCTTATGGAGTAACTATCGTTTCTGTTAACACAATGAATGTGAGACCAGATAGATCTACTAAATACACTAAAAGTGGTTTAATCAGTGGAAAGACAAATGCATATAAAAAAGCAATTGTTCAAGTACAAGAAGGAGAAACAATTGATTTTTACAACAATATCTAAGATAGAAAAATGTCAGTAAGAAAATTAAAACCTATTACCCCGGGTCAGCGATTTAGAGTTGTGAATGGTTATGACGCTATTACAACTGATAAGCCGGAACGCTCTTTGATAGCGCCGATAAAAAACTCAGGAGGTAGAAATAGTCAAGGAAAGATGACCATGCGTTATACGGGTGGTGGTCACAAGCAGAGATATCGTATCATTGATTTCAAAAGAACTAAAGATGGAATTCCAGCTACAGTGAAATCAATCGAGTATGATCCAAATCGTACTGCATTTATCGCTTTATTAGCTTACGCTGATGGAGAGAAAACTTATATTATCGCTCAAAACGGATTGAAAGTTGGTCAGAAATTAGTTTCTGGACCAGAATCTCAACCAGAGATTGGTAATACATTACCTTTAAGCAGAATTCCTCTTGGAACTGTTATATCTTGTATTGAGTTACGTCCAGGACAAGGAGCTGTTATTGCTCGTTCAGCTGGAACTTTTGCTCAGTTAATGGCAAGAGACGGGAAATATGCAACAATTAAAATGCCATCTGGTGAGACAAGATTGATCTTGTTAACTTGTTCGGCTACAATTGGAGCTGTTTCTAACTCTGATCATCAATTAGTTGTATCTGGAAAAGCAGGTAGAACAAGATGGTTAGGAAGAAGACCTAGAACTAGACCAGTAGCGATGAACCCAGTTGATCACCCTATGGGAGGTGGTGAAGGACGTTCTTCTGGAGGGCACCCACGTTCAAGAAACGGATTGCCAGCTAAAGGTTACAGAACTCGTTCTAAGAAAAACCCGAGTAACAAGTATATCGTAGAACGTAGAAAGAAATAATAAGATATGGCACGTTCATTAAAAAAAGGACCTTTCGTTCATTATAAATTAGACAAGAAAGTTCAAGAAAACGTAGAAAGTGGTAAAAATGCAGTTGTTAAGACTTGGTCTAGAGCTTCAATGATTACTCCAGATTTCGTTGGACAAACTATCGCAGTTCATAACGGTCGTCAATTTGTACCAGTTTACGTAACAGAAAACATGGTAGGTCACAAATTAGGAGAGTTTTCACCAACTAGATCTTTTAGAGGTCATGCTGGAGCAAAAAATAAAGGTAAAAAATAAGAAGCAATGGGAGTTCGTAAAAGAGAAACAGCAGATGCGAGAAAAGAGGCTAATAAGTCTATTGCTTTCGCAAAATTGAATAACTGCCCTACTTCACCTAGAAAAATGCGCTTAGTAGCGGACTTGGTAAGAGGTCAGAAGGTAGAAAGAGCACTTAACATTTTAAGATTCAGTTCTAAAGAAGCTTCAAGAAAATTAGAAAAACTATTATTGTCTGCAATCAATAACTGGGAGCAAAAAAATAGTGAAGGTAATTTAGAAGAGGCTGGATTATTTGTTAAAGAGATCAGAGTAGATGGTGGAATGATGTTAAAAAGACTTCGTCCAGCTCCACAAGGTCGTGCACACAGAATAAGAAAACGTTCTAATCACGTTACAATCGTGCTTGGAGCTATCAATAACACACAAAGCAATTCTTAAGCAGCATGGGACAAAAGACAAATCCAATTGGAAATAGACTTGGTATCATCAGAGGATGGGACTCAAACTGGTATGGTGGAAATGATTACGGTGATAAATTAGCCGAAGATCACAAAATCAGAAAGTATATCCATGCTCGTTTATCAAAAGCTAGTGTATCAAAAGTAATCATCGAGAGAACTTTGAAACTTGTAACCGTTACTATCACTACTGCTAGACCTGGTATTATTATCGGAAAAGGCGGACAAGAGGTAGACAAGTTAAAAGAAGAACTTAAGAAAGTTACTGACAAAGAGGTTCAAATTAACATCTTTGAAATTAAAAGACCTGAGTTAGATGCTTATCTTGTGGCGACAAGCATCGCTCGTCAAATCGAAAGCCGTATTTCTTACAGACGTGCAATCAAAATGGCTATTGCTGCTTCTATGCGTATGAACGCTGAGGGTATCAAAGTTTTGATTTCTGGTCGTTTGAATGGTGCTGAGATGGCGCGTTCGGAAGGTTTCAAAGAAGGTAGAATTCCTCTATCAACTTTCAGAGCTGACATTGATTATGCTCTTGCTGAAGCTCATACTACTTACGGTAGAATGGGAATTAAAGTATGGATCATGAAAGGTGAAGTTTACGGTAAGAGAGAACTTTCTCCACTTGCTGGAATGGATAAAAAACAATCTGGTACAGGTGGTGGAAAAGGTGGAGATGCTCCTAGAGGCAAATCTAACTTTAACAAAGGTGGAAAACCAGACGCTCGTAAAAGAAAGTAAATTTTTAAACTAAAGAAAAATGTTACAGCCTAAAAGAACAAAATACCGTAAGGTACAAAAAGGTAGAATGAAAGGTAACTCTCAAAGAGGGCATGAGCTTTCAAATGGAATGTTTGGTATTAAATCTGTACATGAAGATGGAATGTTCTTAACTTCTCGTCAAATTGAAGCTGCACGTATCGCTGCAACTCGTTACATGAAAAGAGAGGGACAATTATGGATTAAAATTTTCCCAGACAAACCTATTACTAAGAAGCCTCTTGAAGTACGTATGGGTAAAGGTAAAGGAGCAGTTGAGTATTGGGCTGCTGTTGTTAAACCAGGAAGAATTATGTTTGAAGTTGGAGGAGTTCCATTGTCAGTTGCAAAAGAGGCTTTACGTCTTGCAGCTCAAAAACTTCCAGTAAAAACTAAGTTCGTCGTTGCTAGAGATTTCGAAGCATAATTTATATTTATTATGAAACAATCAGAAATAAAAGATCTTTCTGCAGCGGAGTTGCAAGAAAAGCTTAGTCAAACTAAGAAAGTATATGCTGACCTAAAAATGGCTCACGCAATCTCTCCAATTGCTAACCCACTTCAAATTAGAAGCGTTAGAAGAACAGTTGCAAGATTAGCTACAGAGTTAACTAAAAGAGAGTTACAATAATTGTATTCTGCTGAAAGATGGAAGAAAAAAGAAATTTAAGAAAAGAAAGAATAGGTGTTGTTACTTCAAATAAGATGGATAAATCTATCGTTATTTCTGAAGTAAGAAAAGTAAAACACCCATTATACGGTAAGTTCGTGTTGAAAACTAAGAAATATGTTGCACACGACGAAACAAACGACTGTAACATTGGAGATACTGTAAGAATTAGCGAAACGCGTCCTTTAAGTAAAACAAAATGTTGGAGATTAGTTGAAATCTTAGAAAGAGCTAAATAATTATGGTACAACAAGAATCAAGACTAAAAGTAGCAGATAACACGGGAGCTAAAGAAGTTTTAACTATTCGTGTTTTAGGAGGTACTAAAAGAAGATATGCCTCTGTTGGTGACAAAATTGTAGTTTCTATCAAAGATGCAACTCCAAACGGAAACGTTAAAAAAGGAGCTGTTTCAACTGCAGTTGTTGTACGTACTAAAAAAGAAGTGAGAAGAGCTGATGGTTCTTATATCCGTTTCGATGACAATGCATGTGTTCTTTTGAATGCTGCAGGTGAAATGAGAGGAACTCGTGTTTTTGGTCCGGTAGCAAGAGAACTTCGTGAAAAACAATTCATGAAAATTGTATCATTAGCACCAGAAGTGCTTTAATTCGTTTTTAAGATGATAAAGCTAAAAATAAAATCAGGAGATATCGTAAGAGTTATTGCTGGAGACCATAAAGGTGCTGAAGGTAAAGTTTTACGTGTTTACCGTGAAAAAAACAAAGCGATAGTTGAAGGTGTGAACTTGGTTTCAAAACACACTAAACCAAGTGCTAAAAACCCTCAAGGTGGTATCGTTAAGAAAGAGGCTTCTATTCAAATTTCTAACATTGCTCTAATTGATCCTAAAACTAAGGAAACAACTAGAGTAGGTATTAGAGTAGAAGGAGATAAGAAAGTAAGATTTTCAAAAAAATCTAATCAAGTACTATAGTAATGGCATATACACCTAGACTAAAAGAAGAATATAAGAGTAGAGTAATCTCTGCTCTTAAAGAAGAGTTCGGATATACAAACGTAATGCAAGTTCCTAAACTTGAAAAAATCGTTTTGAGCCGTGGAGTTGGTGCAGCTGTATCTGATAAAAAACTTATTGACTATGCTGTTGATGAGTTAACAAAGATCACTGGACAAAAAGCAGTTTCTACAATCTCTAAGAAAGACGTTGCGTCTTTTAAATTGAGAAAAGGAATGCCTATTGGAGCAAAAGTTACTTTACGTGGAGAAAGAATGTATGAGTTTTTAGATAGACTTATTACTTCTGCTTTGCCACGTGTTAGAGATTTCAGTGGTATTAAAGCTACAGGTTTCGACGGAAGAGGTAACTATAATCTTGGAGTTTTAGAGCAAATCATTTTCCCAGAAATTGATATTGACAAAGTAAACAAAATTTCAGGAATGGATATTACTTTTGTTACTACTGCAAAAACAGACAAGGAAGCAAAGTCATTATTGGCTGAATTAGGATTACCTTTTAAAAAGAATTAAGACATGGCTAAAGAATCAATGAAAGCCCGCGAGGTTAAAAGAGAGAAAACGGTAGCTAAATATGCTGAGAAGAGAAAAGCTTTATTAGAAGCTGGAGACTACGAAGGTTTACAAAGATTACCTAAAAATGCTTCACCAGTTCGTTTGCACAATCGTTGTAAATTAACAGGTAGACCTAGAGGTTATATCCGTCAATTCGGTATTTCACGTGTAACTTTCCGTGAAATGGCTAACAATGGGTTAATTCCAGGAGTTAAAAAGGCTTCTTGGTAATCTCGCAATAAGTTATTACTTTTGCAAACCAGAAAATAATTTTAATTGATTAAAGGTTCGGGAGACGGGTGTCTCCCGAAAACCATAATCGCAATCAAATACATATGTATACAGATCCTATTGCAGATTATTTGACTAGAGTTCGTAACGCTGTGGCTGCAAACCACAAAGTTGTTGAAATTCCAGCATCTAATCTTAAAAAAGAGATAACTAAGATCTTATTTGATCAAGGTTACATCTTAAGTTACAAATTTGAGCAGAACACTGTACAAGGTTCTATCAAAATCGCTTTGAAGTACGATAAAGATACTAAAGAGCCTGTAATCAAAGATATCCAAAGAATTAGTAAACCAGGTTTACGTAAGTACGCTGGTGCTGCCAAATTACCTAGAATCCTTAATGGATTAGGAATTGCTATTGTTTCTACATCAAAAGGTTTGATGACTGGAAAACAAGCTAAGCAATTAAATGTAGGTGGTGAAGTAATTTGTTACGTATACTAATTTTAAACACTAGATAAGATGTCAAGAATAGGTAAAAGCCCAATTGTAATCCCTGCTGGTGTAACTGTTGAAGTTAAAGACGGAGTTATTACAGTAAAAGGAAAAAGAGGTCAATTAGTTCAGGAGTTTTCGGACGTAACTGTAACTGTTGAAGGCGATCAAGTTTTAGTTGAAAGATCGTCTGATCATAAAGACCATAGAGCAAAACACGGATTATTCAGATCTTTGATCAGTAATATGATTGTTGGTGTTTCTGAAGGTTTCACAAAAGAACTAGAATTAGTTGGAGTTGGTTATAGAGCTTCAAACCAAGGCCAAAAATTAGATTTAGCTCTTGGATATTCTCACAATATTGTTTTAGAGATTGCTCCTGAAGTATCTTTAGAAACAGTATCTGAAAAAGGTAAGAACCCAATCGTAAAATTAACATCATTTGATAAACAACTTTTAGGGCAAGTTGCTGCGAAAATCAGAGGTTTCCGTAAGCCAGAGCCGTACAAAGGAAAAGGTGTTAAATTTGTGGGTGAAGTATTAAGAAGAAAAGCAGGTAAATCAGCTTAAAATATAAGATTATGTCATTAACAAAATCTGAAAGAAGACAGAGAATTAAATTCAGAATTAGAAAATCGGTTAGTGGTTCAGCTGCAAGACCTAGACTTTCTGTTTTTAGAAGTAACAAAGAAATTTACGCTCAAATCATTGATGATGTAAATGGAGTTACTATATTAGCTGCATCTTCGAGAGAAAAAGAAATAGGAAAAGGTACTAACGTTGAAATCGCTGCTGCTGTTGGAAAATTAGTTGCAGAGAAAGCGTTAAAAGCTGGGATAGATACCATCACTTTTGATAGAGGTGGATATTTATATCACGGTCGTATTAAATCATTAGCAGAAGGCGCAAGAGCCGCTGGACTTAAATTCTAATATATTATGTCTAAATACAAAAATGTAGAATTGGTAAAACCTAGTGGTCTTGAACTTAAAGATCGTCTAGTTAGTGTTAATCGTGTTACTAAAGTTACAAAAGGTGGTAGAGCTTTTGGTTTTTCTGCTATTGTAGTTGTAGGTGATGAAAATGGAGTAGTTGGTCATGGATTAGGAAAATCTAAAGACGTTTCTGAAGCAATTGCGAAAGCAGTAGAAGATGCTAAGAAAAACTTAGTTAGAATTCCTTTAAATGGACAATCTGTTCCTCACGAACAAAAAGGTAAATTTGGTGGTGCACGTGTATTCTTAATTCCAGCGTCTCATGGTACTGGAGTTATTGCTGGTGGAGCTGTTCGTTCAGTTCTTGAGTCAGTAGGTATTCACGATGTATTGTCTAAATCTCAAGGATCATCAAATCCACATAACGTAGTAAAAGCAACTTTTGATGCTTTATTGCAAATGAGAAGTGCTCATACTGTTGCAAAACAGAGAGGTGTTTCTTTAGAGAAAGTTTTTAAAGGTTAATTCAGGAAATTATGGCTAAATTATTAGTAAAACAAGTAAGAAGCAAAATCAACTGTCCTCTTTCTCAAAAGAGAGGGTTGGAAGCTTTAGGTCTACGTAAAATTGGACAAGTTGTGGAGCATGAGTCAAATCCTGCTATCCTTGGGATGATAAACAAAGTTAAACACTTAGTTTCTGTAGAAGAAGCTAAATAACAAATACTGTTATGAATTTAAGTAACTTACAACCTGCTGAGGGATCTACACACAATCAAAATAAAAGATTAGGTAGAGGAGAAGGTTCTGGAAAAGGTGGTACCGCTGCACGTGGGCACAAAGGAGCAAAATCTCGTTCTGGTTATTCTAAAAAGATTGGTTTTGAAGGAGGGCAGATGCCACTTCAAAGACGTGTACCTAAGTTTGGTTTCAAAAACATCAATCGTAAAGAATACGAAGGTGTTAATTTAGATACTCTTCAATTATTAGTTGATAACGGTGTAATTACTGATTCTGTTTCTATGACAGATTTCGTAGCAAATCGTCTAGCTACTAAAAATGAAATCGTTAAGATTTTAGGTAGAGGAGAATTGAAAGCAAAATTAAAAGTAACTGCCCACAAATTTACTGCTACTGCAAAAGCTGCTATTGAAGCTGCTGGTGGAGAAGCTGTAACTATATAACTTATCTATTAAGATGAAGAAATTTATTGAATCAATAAGTAATGTTTGGAAAATCGAAGAACTAAAAAATAGAATCTTAATTACATTAGGATTACTTTTAGTATATCGTTTTGGAGCACACGTTACGCTTCCTGGAATTGACGCAACGCAATTGACTGGTTTAGCGGGACAAACTAAAAATGGTCTAGGATCTATTCTAGACATGTTCACCGGGGGTGCTTTCTCTAAGGCTTCAGTTTTTGCCTTAGGTATCATGCCTTATATTTCTGCGTCTATTGTTGTTCAGTTGATGGGGATTGCGATTCCATATTTACAAAAACTTCAAAATGATGGGGAAAGTGGTAGAAAAAAGATTAATCAAATCACTCGTTGGTTGACAATCGCTATCACATTGGTTCAAGGTCCAACTTATATCTATAATTTATACAGAACATTGCCTAGTAATGCATTTTTGCTAGGCTTTAATTCTCCTGAATTTTTGTTCTCGTCTGTTATCATTTTGGTTACTGGTACAATATTTGCTATGTGGCTTGGTGAGAAGATTACGGATAAAGGTATTGGAAATGGTATTTCATTGTTAATTATGGTTGGTATTTTAGCTCGTTTACCACAAGCTTTTATCCAAGAGTTTACAACTCGTGTTACCAATAACAATGGAGGTCCAATGTTATTAGTTATTGAAATTATTGTGTGGTTATTAGTTATTATATCTTGTGTGTTGCTTACAATGGCAGTACGTAGAATTCCTGTACAGTATGCTCGTCGTACAACTACAGGAGATTACGAACAAGATTTGGCTGGAGGCAATAGACAATGGATTCCTCTTAAGCTTAATGCTTCTGGGGTTATGCCAATCATTTTTGCTCAGGCAATTATGTTTATTCCTGCTGCTGTAGCTGGATTGTCTAAATCAGATACATCACAATCTATTGTTGGTGCATTTAGTAATATGTTTGGTTTTTGGTATAATTTTGTTTTTGCAACTTTAATTATTGTATTTACATTCTTTTATACTGCAATCACTGTACCTACTAATAAAATGGCTGATGATTTAAAGAGAAGCGGTGGTTTTATTCCTGGAGTTCGTCCTGGAGCAGAAACTTCTGATTTCCTTGATAAAGTGATGTCTTTAATAACTTTCCCAGGATCTTTATTCCTTGCTTTGATTGCTGTGTTCCCAGCTATTGTTGTAAGTATTATGGATGTACAACAATCTTGGGCAATGTTTTTTGGAGGTACCTCATTAATAATTATGGTTGGAGTTGCAATAGATACTATTCAACAAATCAATTCATACTTGTTAAACAAACATTATGATGGTTTAATGAAGACTGGTAAAAATAGAAAAGCGGTAGCTTAATATATTTATGGCAAAACAATCAGCAATAGAACAAGACGGATCAATCATTGAAGCATTATCAAATGCGATGTTCCGTGTGGAGTTAGAAAATGGACATATTGTAATTGCTCATATTTCTGGAAAAATGCGAATGCATTATATCAAATTATTACCTGGTGATAAAGTGAAACTAGAAATGAGTCCTTACGATTTGTCAAAAGCAAGAATTACTTATCGATATTAAAGGATATTCACTATGAAAGTTAGAGCATCAGTAAAAAAGAGAAGTGCCGAGTGCATTATCGTGCGTAGAAAAGGGAGACTGTACGTAATAAACAAAAAGAATCCTAGATTTAAACAAAGACAAGGATAATTATGGCAAGAATAGCAGGGGTAGATATCCCAAAAAACAAAAGAGGTGTTATCGCACTTACCTATATCTTTGGATTAGGAAAAAGTAGAGCTATTGAGATTTTAGAAAAAGCTCAAGTTAGCCAAGATAAAAAAGTTCAAGATTGGAATGATGATGAAATCGGAGCGATTCGTGAAGCTGTTTCATTTTACAAAATTGAAGGAGAATTACGTTCTGAAATTTCTTTAAACATTAAACGTTTAATGGATATCGGATGTTACAGAGGTATTCGTCATAGATCTGGTCTTCCATTAAGAGGGCAAAGAACTAAAAACAACTCAAGAACAAGAAAAGGTAAAAGAAAAACTGTTGCTAACAAGAAAAAAGCAACTAAATAATAAGTAATATGGCTAAAGCAACTGCAAAAAAACGTAAAGTTATCGTTGAATCAACGGGTGAGGCTCATATTTCTGCCACTTTTAATAACATTATTATTTCTTTGACTAATAAGAAAGGTGAAGTTATCTCTTGGTCTTCAGCTGGTAAAATGGGTTTCAGAGGTTCTAAAAAGAACACTCCTTATGCAGCTCAAATGGCAGCAGAAGATTGCGCTAAAGTAGCACTTGAGGCAGGACTTAAAAAAGTGAAAGTTTATGTAAAAGGACCAGGTAACGGACGTGAGTCTGCTATCCGTTCTATTCATAACGGTGGAATCGAAGTTACAGAGATTATCGATGTTACTCCAATGCCACACAACGGATGTCGTCCTCCAAAAAGACGTAGAGTTTAATTTTTTATTTTTATAGTATAAACAAGGTAGAACATAGATTATCGAAGGATTAGACCTGAATTCATAATTTCTACCTTAAATTTTTTTTTAAAATGGCAAGATATACTGGTCCTAAAACCAAAATCGCTCGTAAATTTGGCGAGGCAATCTTCGGAGATGATAAATCTTTCGAAAAAAGAAATTACCCACCTGGACAACACGGGATGGCTAAAAAGAGAGGAAAAAAATCTGAGTACGCTGTTCAGTTAATGGAAAAGCAAAAAGCTAAATATTCTTATGGAATTTTAGAAAAACAATTCAGAAATTTATTCGAAAAAGCATCAGCTACTAAAGGAGTTACTGGTGAAGTTTTATTACAATTATGCGAAGCAAGATTAGATAATGTTGTTTTTAGAATGGGAATTGCTCCATCTAGAAGAGGTGCGCGTCAAATCGTTTCTCACAGACACATTACTGTAAATGGAGAGGTTGTTAATATTCCTTCTTACCACCTTAAGCCTGGTGATAAAGTTGCAGTTCGTGAAAAATCTAAATCTTTAGAAGCTATCGAACGTTCTTTATCAAATTCAAGTCATGTTTATGAATGGATTACTTGGAACAATGATCTTAAAGAAGGAACTTTCGTTTCTGTACCTGCGAGACTTCAAATTCCAGAAAACATTAAAGAACAATTAATCGTAGAGTTGTACAACAAATAATAATTGACTTAGTCGAAATTTATGGCAATATTTAATTTTCAAAAGCCCGATAAAGTTATCATGATCGATTCAACCGATTTTGAAGGTAAATTCGAATTTAGACCTTTAGAACCTGGTTACGGATTGACAGTTGGTAATGCACTTAGAAGAGTTTTGCTTTCAGCGTTAGAAGGTTATGCAATTACATCTGTTCGTATCGAAGGTGTAGATCATGAGTTTTCTACTATTTCAGGTGTTGTTGAGGATGTTACCGAAATTATCCTTAATCTAAAACAAGTACGTTTCAAACGTCAGATTGAAGATATCGATAATGAATCAGTTACTATTTCTGTTTCTGGTAAAGATCAATTAACAGCAGGTGATTTTCAAAAATTTATCTCAGGTTTTCAAGTTTTGAATCCAGACCTTGTTATCTGTAATTTAGATTCTAAAATCAAATTGAACTTCGATTTAACAATCGAGAAAGGTAGAGGATACGTTCCTGCTGAAGAGAACAAAAAACAGAATGCTGCAATTGGAACAATTTTTACAGATTCTATTTTTACCCCGGTAAAAAATGTAAAATATGCAATCGAAAATTTCCGTGTAGAGCAAAAAACAGATTACGAAAAATTAGTTTTTGAAATCAAGACTGATGGATCTATTAATCCAAAAGATGCTCTTACTGAAGCTGCTAAAGTTTTAATTCACCATTTCATGTTATTCTCTGACGAAAGAATTACACTTGAGGCTGACGAAATTGCACAAACAGAATCGTATGATGAAGAGTCATTGCATATGAGACAATTGCTTAAAACTAAGCTTGTTGATATGGATTTATCTGTGAGAGCATTAAATTGCTTGAAAGCGGCTGAAGTTGATACACTTGGTGATTTAGTATCGTTCAATAAAAATGACCTAATGAAATTCCGTAACTTTGGTAAGAAATCTTTAACTGAACTTGATGAACTTGTTGCAGTGAAGAATTTAACGTTCGGAATGGATTTAGCTAAATACAAATTAGATAAAGAATAATTTACTTCATATTTTGCTCTCCATAGTGGATTGTAGCAAGATGAAGATAAAAAAAACACGTCATGAGACACGGAAAAAAATTCAACCACTTAAGCAGACAGACTGGACATAGAAAAGCTATGTTGGCTAATATGGCTTGTTCTCTTATTGAGCACAAACGTATTAATACTACTGTTGCTAAAGCTAAAGCGCTTAAACAATTTGTTGAGCCTTTAATCACAAAATCAAAAGAGGATACGACTCACAATCGTCGTATTGTTTTTGCTTACTTGCGCAGTAAATATGCAGTAACTGATTTATTCAGAGATGTAGCTGCTAAAGTTGGTGACCGTCCAGGTGGATACACTCGTATCATTAAAGTTGGAAATCGTTTGGGAGATAACGCTGATATGGCGATGATCGAACTTGTTGACTTCAATGAACTTTACAACGGAGGTAAAAAAGAAGTTAAAAAAGCGAAAAGCCGTCGTGGTGGTAAAGCTAAAAAAGCTGAAACTGCTGCTCCAGAAGCTCCTGCTGCTGAAACAGAAACGACTACTGAAGCTTCTGAATAATTATGAAAGTAATCATTCTATAGAAATCAAGGATAAACTAATTTTTAGTTTATCCTTTTTTTTTGATTTTTTTGAAACGGAAGAAATGTAACTTATTTAAAATGATAGGTTTTATTTTTACGAATGAAAGTTTTAAAAAATCTTGGAAGGGCTATTTTAAAGAAGTAAATTTGCAAAATTCTAATTACACTTAAAACCTATATTTGGTTTTATAACTTGATTAAAAAACAATACAAATTAAATAATGAAATACACAACACGACAAAGCGCCATTTTATTACTTAGTGACGGGACAATCTTTCACGGAAAATCTATCGGAATTAGCGGTAAAACTTTTGGTGAAGTTTGTTTTAATACGGGAATGACTGGGTATCAGGAAATTTTCACTGATCCTTCTTATTTTGGGCAAATAATGGTTGCTACAAATACACATATCGGAAACTATGGTGTTAATGATTCTGAAGTTGAATCTGATAGTATTAAAATTGCCGGTTTAGTTTGTAAAAACTTTAGTTTTAATTATTCTAGAGAAAATGCTTCTGGAAGTTTAGAAGATTATTTCACTAAACAAAATTTAATCTGTATTTCTGATGTTGATACGCGTGCACTTGTAAGCTACATTCGTGACAATGGTGCTATGAATGCTGTTATTTGTACAGATGGGACTTCAATAGAGGATTTGAAGAAAGAATTGGCTAATGTGCCAAATATGGAAGGTTTAGAATTAGCGTCTAAAGTTTCGACTAAAGAACCATATTTCTTTGGTGATGAAAATGCTACTTACAAAATCTCGGCTTTAGACCTTGGAATTAAAAAGAATATTTTAAGAAATCTTGCTAAAAGAGATTGCTACATTAAAGTGTATCCTTTTAATTCTACTTATAAAGATATGTCTGAATTTAATCCAGATGGTTACTTCTTGTCAAATGGGCCTGGAGATCCAGATCCGTTGTTCGGGGCTATTCAAGTTGCTAAAGATATATTAGCAGATAACAAGCCTTTGTTTGGAATCTGTTTGGGGCATCAGGTAATTGGTCTTGCGAATGGGGTTGAAACTTATAAAATGTTTAATGGGCACCGTGGAATTAATCACCCTGTAAAAAATATTATTACAGGTAAAGGTGAAATAACTTCACAAAATCACGGTTTTGCTGTTAAAAAAGAACAGTTAGATAATCATCCTGATTTAGAAATTACACACGTACATTTAAATGATGGAACAGTGGCTGGAATGAGAATGAAGAATAAGAATTGTTTCTCGGTTCAGTATCACCCAGAGGCGAGTCCTGGACCACACGATTCATCATATTTATTTGATCAATTTGTGGAGAACATAAAAACTGCAAAAGCCTAAAACGATGTAGTTAATAAATAAACGTGTTTAATGACGAGAGTGCGTTTATAGTATTAAATATTTTTATAATTTCGAAAAAAAAATATAATTTATTAATAAAAAACAAAAATAATGAGTATTATAATTAAAGTTCACGCAAGACAAATTCTTGATTCTAGAGGTAATCCTACTATTGAAGTTGATGTAGTAACTGAAAATGGAGTTTTAGGTAGAGCTGCTGTTCCATCTGGAGCATCAACTGGAGAGCACGAAGCTGTTGAATTACGTGATGGAGGTAAAGCTTACCTAGGAAAAGGTGTTTTGAATGCAGTGAATAATGTAAATACTATTATTGCTGAAGAATTAGTTGGTACTTCTGTTTTCGAACAAAATACAATTGACCAATTAATGATTGATTTAGATGGAACTCCAAATAAATCTAAATTAGGAGCTAATGCTATTTTAGGTGTTTCTTTAGCTGCTGCAAAAGCTGCTGCTAACGAACTTGGTTTGCCATTATACAGATACGTAGGAGGTGTTTCTGCTAATACATTACCAGTTCCAATGATGAACATCATCAATGGAGGTTCTCACTCTGATGCGCCTATCGCATTTCAAGAGTTTATGATTTTCCCAGTAAAAGCAACTTCTTTTACACATGCAATGCAAATGGGAACTGAAATTTTCCACAACTTGAAAAAAGTATTACACGATAGAGGTTTGAGTACTGCTGTAGGTGATGAAGGAGGTTTTGCTCCAAACTTAGCAGGAGGAACTGAAGATGCTCTAGATACCATTAAATTAGCTGTTGAAAAAGCAGGATATTCTTTCGGTGACGAAATTATGATTGCTCTTGACTGTGCTGCTTCTGAATTTTATGTAAACGGAAAATACGATTATACTAAATTTGAAGGTGAAACTGGAAAAATTAGAACTTCTGCTGAGCAAGCTGAATACTTAGCTGAACTTGCTTCTAAGTACCCAATCATTTCTATCGAAGACGGTATGTACGAAGATGACTGGGATGGATGGAAAGCTTTAACTGAAAAAATCGGAGATAAAGTACAATTAGTAGGGGATGATTTGTTTGTTACTAATGTTGCTCGTTTGTCAACTGGTATCGAAAAAGGAATTGCTAACTCTATTTTGGTAAAAGTAAACCAAATTGGAACTTTGACTGAAACAATTGCTGCTGTAAACATGGCGAAAAACGCTGGATATACATCTGTAATGTCTCACCGTTCTGGAGAAACTGAAGATAACACAATTGCTGACTTAGCAGTTGCTTTAAACTGTGGCCAAATTAAAACTGGTTCTGCTTCTCGTTCAGATCGTATGGCAAAATACAATCAATTATTAAGAATTGAAGAAGAATTAGGAAGTACTGCTTATTTTCCTGGTTTGAATGCTTTTAAAATCAAATAATTGAACAAATTATATAATTAGAAAAAACCATCTGTTTTTGCAGATGGTTTTTTTTTGGAGTTTTAACAAATTCATAGCAGTATTCTTTTTTTAATTAGTCTTAAATTCATTAGATTTGATAAATTATTATTTAAAGAATTATTTCCAGTATATTATGTCAAAAATAGCTACATTAGAAATAGATGGTAAAAAGGTTGAGCTTCCAGTAATCACAGGAAGTGAAAAGGAATCAGCTATCGATATCAACAAATTACGTGATTTAACAGGTTATATTACACTTGATCCAGGTTATAAAAACTCAGGATCTTGTACAAGTGAAATCACTTTCCTAGATGGAGAAGAAGGGATTTTGCGTTACAGAGGGTATTCAATCGAAGATCTTGCTGAAAAAGCTAGTTTCTTAGAGGTTTCATATCTTTTGATTTTTGGTGAATTGCCTACAGCTAAACAATTAGAAGATTTTGAAAATGGTATTAAAAAACATTCTTTGGTAAACGAAGAAATGAAAAATATCATTGACGGTTTCCCTAAAACAGCTCACCCAATGGGCGTGTTGTCTGCTTTAACTAGTGCTTTAACAGCTTTTAACCCAAAAGCAGTTAATGTAGATAACGAGAAAGAAATGTACGAAGCTATTTGTAAAACAATGGCAAAGTTTCTTGTAATTGCTACATGGACTTATAGAAAATCTATGGGGTATCCTTTAAACTACTACGATAATACAAAAGGATATGTAGAAAGCTTCATGCAATTAATGTTTAAATTGCCTACTGGACCTTACGCTGCAAATCCAGTAATTGTAAACGCTTTAGATAAATTATTTATTCTTCATGCTGATCATGAACAAAACTGTTCTACTTCTACAGTTAGAATGGTAGGTTCTTCTCATGCAGGTTTATTTGCTTCAGTTTCTGCGGGAGTTTCTGCGCTTTGGGGGCCTCTTCACGGAGGTGCAAACCAAGCAGTACTTGAAATGCTTGAAGAAATCAACAAAGATGGTGGAGATACAGATAAGTTTTTGGCAAAAGCAAAGGATAAAAATGATCCATTCCGTTTAATGGGATTTGGACACAGAGTGTACAAAAACTTTGATCCAAGAGCTAAAATCATCAAAAAAGCAGCAACAGAAGTATTAGAAACTTTGGGTGTTGAAGATCCAATTTTAGATATTGCAAGAAAATTAGAAAAAGCAGCTCTTGAAGATGAATACTTCAAATCAAGAAACTTATATCCAAACGTTGATTTCTACTCTGGAATTATCTACAGAGCTTTAGGAATTCCAACAGATATGTTTACTGTAATGTTTGCTATTGGAAGATTGCCAGGTTGGATCGCGCAATGGAAAGAGATGCGTGAAAATAAAGAGCCAATCGGAAGACCAAGACAAATTTATACAGGACATCCTTTACGAGAGTTTAAGTCTAATAAATAAAAAACGAAAGCTTCACTTAACTGTGAAGCTTTTTTTATATTTGCTCAAAATACAATAGAGTTATGTTGCAATTAAATGTAAAGAACGAAACGTCTCGACTTCGTGCTGTAGTTCTGGGTTCTGCTGTTCATAATGGACCAACTCCAACTATAGAAGAGGCTTATGATCCTAAATCATTGGAACATATTAAAGCAGGAACTTATCCTGTGGAAAAAGATATGGTTGCTGAAATGGAAGCTTTTAATGCTGTTTTTCAGAAATATGATGTAACTGTTTATCGTCCGCAAATGATTGAAAATTATAATCAGATTTTTGCTAGGGATATTGGGTTTGTAATTGATGATATCTTTGTGAAATCGAATATTCTTCCAGATAGAGAACGTGAATTAGATGCTATTCAATATGTAATTGATCAGATTGATCCATTAAAAGTAGTTCGTCCTCCAGAAGAAGTTCATATCGAAGGAGGAGATGTGATGCTTTGGAATGACCATATTTTTATTGGAACTTATAAAGGAAGCGATTATAAAGATTATATTACTGCAAGAACAAATATGCACGGTGTAAATTATATTAAATCGCTGTTTCCAAATAAAATTGTAAAAGAATTTGATTTAGTGAAATCTAAATTGGAAGCAAGAGATAATGCGTTGCATCTAGATTGTTGTTTTCAGCCGGTTGGAAAAAACAAAGGCATTATTTATAAACGAGGTTTTCGTGAAGAAGCAGATTATCTTTATTTAGTGAAACTTTTTGGTAAAGAAAATCTATTTCATATTGAAAGAAACGAAATGTATAATATGTTTTCAAATGTGTTTTCAATTGATGAAAATGTGGTGGTTTCTGAAAAGAATTTCACAAGATTAAACAACTGGCTTCGTGAAAATGGTTTTGTAGTTGAAGAAATTCCATATGCTGAAATTTCAAAACAAGAAGGTTTATTGAGATGTTCGACGCTTCCATTAATTAGAGACTAAAAAATAATTTTAAATTTCAGGCTTCTAGAAAAACTTGAAACCTGAAACTTGAAACAAAAAAAATAAAGAATGAGACAGACTACTAATGCGATCGTAATGATTCGCCCAGTTGCATTCAGGATGAATGAACAGACGGCTGTAAATAATTATTATCAAAAAGTATTAGACGGACTTTTACCAAGTACCGTTAATGCAAAAGCGCAACAGGAATTTGATGCCTTTGTAGAAAAGCTTAGAGCGGTGGGAGTAGATGTAACGGTTGTCGATGACAATTTAGAGACTGATACTCCGGATAGTATTTTTCCAAATAATTGGGTTTCATTTCATGAAAATGGAGACGTTGCACTTTATCCTATGTTTGCTGAAAATCGCCGTCAAGAACGTCGTGAAGATATCTTGGATACTTTGGAAGAAAAAGGATTTGAAATTGCGAATATTATGGATTATACTTCTGCAGAAGAAGATGGCATTTTCTTAGAAGGAACAGGAAGTTTGTTATTAGATAGAGCAAACGGAAAAGCGTATTGCGCATTATCGCCAAGAGCAGATGAAGAATTGTTTATAGAATTCTGTGAAGATTTTGATTATGCTCCTGTAATTTTTGAAGCTTTTCAAACTGTTGATGGTGAGCGTAAATTAATTTATCATACCAATGTGATGATGTGTTTAGGTGAAACTTTTGCGGTTATTTGCGCAGATTCTATCGATGATAAGAAAGAACGTAAAATGGTTCTGGATAATCTTAAACAAGATCAGAAAGAAGTAATTCTAATATCAGAAGATCAAGTGAATAACTTTGCTGGAAATATGTTGGAAGTTAGGGGGAAAGATGATAAGAGATATATTGTAATGAGTGCGTCGGCACATCAAAGCTTAACTCCGAAACAAATTTCGCAATTAGAAAACCACGCAGAAATTTTAAGTTCGAGTTTAGATACAATTGAGGCTTGCGGTGGTGGAAGTGCCAGATGTATGATGGCTGAAGTTTTCTTGCCAAGAGCTTAAAAAAAGGATTCACAAAAAGAAAAAGGGATGAAATTTAAATAATTTCACCCCTTTTTCTTTTTATAGTAGAGTGATATTAGTTAAAAATTCCCTTTAATAATATTGATTATAGCACTTACTATATATTGAATTCCAATTGAAATAACTATAAAGCCAACAATTCTAGAAATTGCTACAATACCCGAGGCTCCCAATATTCTAGCTAAATAATGTGCGCTTTTTAGAATAGCAAAGATGGCAATTGCGATTGCAAGGATTGCAAGGGTTGAAATTATAACTTCATTTATTTCATGGTGTTCTTGATAAAAAGCAATTAAAAGTGACATAGATCCAGGACCCGCAAGCATTGGGATTGCGAGGGGTGTAAGTGCAATATCATTTCTGTGCTGTGCTTCGTTTTCAATTTTTTTATTGATTCCTCGTTTCTTGTTGAATTTCCCAGATAATAAAGAGAATCCAGAATTTACAATTACGATCCCTCCAGCAATTCTTAAAGCATCGATGCTAATGCCGAAAAAAGTTAGAACATATTGGCCAATAAAATAAGAAACCAATAAAATGATAAAAACATTAATCGCAGTCCAAAGAGAGATTCGAGATCTTTCTTTCTGAGAATCGTGTTGGGTTAAACCAACAAAAATTGGAACGGTGCCAATAGGGTTTAATACTGAAAATAAAGCAGCAAATAAGTAAATAAATAATTCCATATTAAAGTGGTTAGTGAAGTAAATGTAGTTATTTTTTGATGCTTTTGTATGAAATTATGTTATGATTATGTTTTTATTGCTATTGATTCTGAATCAAAGGCATAAGGTTTAATCGTTCTTTTTTGATTACTTTTGCAGTCTAAATAAAAACTATGAAAAGCAAAAAAACATTAGTTATAGGAGCTTCAACAAATCCAGAACGTTATTCATTCAGAGCTGTTAATATGCTTGTAGGAAAAGGGCACTCGGTGTTAGCAATAGGGCAAAAAGCAGGTGAGGTTGCTGGAGTGAAAATTCAGACTAAAGCAATACCGGTTAAAAATATTGATACGATTACATTGTATTTAAATCCCGCTCGTCAAAGAGATTATTATAATTATATTATTGAGGCACATCCTAAGCGTGTAATTTTTAATCCTGGAACTGAAAATCCAGAATTGTATCAATTATTAGAATTAAATAATATTCAAATTGAAGTGGCTTGTACATTAGTTTTGCTAGCTACAAATCAATATTAAATAAAATAATTGATAGCGATTTCCTACTATCATTAAGGTTTGAATTTAATAGTTGTAATGTAGGCTAAACCATTAAAAGTATTACTTTTGTCGTCATGGAATTTTCATCAAAATTAATCGAAAAAGCAGTAAACGAAATGTCGCAATTGCCAGGGATCGGTAAGCGTACAGCTCTTCGATTGGTTCTTCATTTGTTGAAACAGCCTAAAGAACAAACAGCCTTTTTATCTCAAGCGTTATTAAATATGCGTGAGGATATTAAGTTTTGTGAAAGCTGCCATAATATTTCTGATACTAAAATTTGTGAGATCTGCGCTAATCCTATTAGAAATCATGAAACGATATGTATCGTAGAGGATATTAGAGATGTCATGGCAATTGAAAATACTGGGCAATTTAAAGGAATATATCATGTGCTTGGTGGGAAAATTTCTCCTATTGAAGGCGTTGGACCCAATCAATTGAATATTTCTAGTTTGGTGACAAAAGTGAAATCTGGAAGTGTATCAGAGATTATTTTTGCATTAAGTTCAACAATGGAAGGTGATACGACAAATTTTTATATTTATAAACAAATTGCAGATTCTGAGATTATAATCTCAACGATTGCGAGAGGAATATCGGTTGGTGATGAATTGGAATATGCAGATGAAATAACATTAGGGCGAAGCATTTTGCACAGAATACCTTTCGAAAAAACATTTAAAAATAATTAACCAAACCCAAATAATAACTTGATTTTCCTGAACACTGTAAGGAAAGGCTATGTTTGCGATAAAATTGAACGAATGACAAAAAAAAGCTTTTTTCTGTTTCTATTAATTTCAATGTTGTTTACCTCATGTATTCCGATTAAAGATTTGGTTTATCTTCAGGATAAAAATAATTCTGGTGAACAATCAGCGATTGCAGCGGTGGAAGCAAAACCATATCGATTACAGGTAAATGATGTTTTGAGCATTAACATAAAAGCAATTGATCCTAAATTAGTTTCTATTTTTAATACCACAGAAAATCAATCAACTCAAACGGGTAAAAGCGAATCTAGTTTGTATTTTGATGGATTTACAGTTGACGATCATGGAAATATTAGAATGCCAATTTTAGGAGAAATAAATGTAATTGGTTATACTCTTGAAGAAGTTCGTTTAAAAATTGAAAAGAAATTATTAGAAGAATATTTTAAAAGCGAAGCTAATGTTTTTGTTACAGTGAAGTTGGCAGGTTTTAGATATACTATTAATGGAGAGGTCGGAAGTACTGGAACAAAAACATTGTTTAAAGATAATGTAACCATTTTGGAAGCTGTTGCAAATGCAGGAGATATTACGACCGTTGGCAATAGAAAAGAAGTAACGGTAATTCGTCAAACTCCGACTGGTGTGCAAATGCACGATCTTGATCTTACAGATGTGAATGTAATGAAGTCGCCTTATTATTATTTACAGCCAAATGATTATATCTATGTAAAACCGCTAAGGCAAAAAACGTGGGGAACAGGTCAGACGGGAATACAGTCAATTGGAACGATAATTACATTATTGTCTTTAGCTACAACAGTTTACCTAATTATAAAGTAAAAAATAGATTTTTAAAATGTTAGATATTAAAGACTTTGCCATTTTTGAAAATCATTCGCATTTTGATTTTAAAGGTTTTTTGTTAAAAATTGTAGGCTATTGGAAATGGTTTCTTGCAAGTTTGATTATTACATTCACTATTGCTTATCAGATAAACATTCGTAAAGAGAAAATTTATGAGATGCAGACTTTGGTTTCTATTAAAGAAGAAAACAATCCTTTTTTTACTGCAAATACAAGTTTAGTCTTCAATTGGGGAGGGATTTCTGATCAAGTAAATGGTATTTCGACAATCTTACAATCGCGATCTCATAATGAATTGGTGGTAGATAAGCTTCAATTTTATACTGATTATTTAGAACAAGGAAAATATAATTTAATAGATTCATACGGAGCTGTACCATTTTATGTTGACATTGATAAAACAAAAGGACAGCTTGCAAATACATTAATTGGCATAAAGTTTTTAAGTGAAAATGAATATCAAATCGAGATTCCATTTGAAAACAGCTCAGTTTCACTGATTACTTATGGCAATAATTCTTATAGTAATACTTCTGTACAACCGATAACTTTTATAAAGAAATACAAAGTAGGTGAGAGTGTTAATCTTCCATTTTTGAATTGGAAACTTCAAATAAATGACAATCCAGGATTTTATAAAGAAAAGGAATACTTTGTTAGATTTAATGATTTTGATGGAACTGTATCTCGATATAAAAGCATAAATGTTGATACTGGAAGAAGTGGAGGATCAATATTAACTTTGTCATTACAAGGAACAAACAAGGCAAGGTTGGTTGATTATTTGAATTCTACTGTAAAAATGCTTATTAAAATACAGCTTGATGGTAAAAATCAATTTGCAACAAATACTATTAGATTTATTGATAGTACACTTGTGGCAATGGAATCTCAGCTTAAACAAACAGGTAACGAATTAAAATCTTTTCAAAAAGATAAAAATGTTTACGAAATAGAAGGTGGTGGTTCTAAAGTCTCAGAGAAAATAATGGATTTCGATGTTGAAAAGGATCAGCTAACTAGAAAAATAGCTTATTATAATTCGTTAAAATCATATTTAAATAATAGTGTCGATTATTCAAGATTGCCAGCTCCTTCTGTTGCTGGAATTGAAGATCCAAATATTGTGGCAAATGTTTCTAAGCTTATTGCACTTTCTACTCAAAGATCTGAAATGGCTTATGCGGTAAAAAGCGAAAAAATATTTAAAGATTTTGACAACCAGATGGCAGCAGTAAAAAATGTTCTTCAAGAGAATATTATTAGTGCAAAAGCATCTCTATTGTATGATTTATCTTTGATAAATGCAAAAATTGGCCAGGCGGAAAGCACAGTGAGAAGACTCCCAGCAGAACAGCAGGAATTGCTAAAGATTAAAAGAAAATATGATTTAAATGATAATATTTATACGGAATTCCTTCAGAAGAGAAATGAAGCAGAAATTGTAAGAGCATCTAACCTGTCAGATATTCATTTTATTGATCCAGCAAAAGATATAGGAGAAGGTTTAATTGGTCCCAAAACCTCTGTAAATTATATAATGGCTTTGTTTTTAGGGGTTTTAATTCCGTTGTTATTTGTATTGGTAATTTTTTTCATTAATAATTCAATTCAAAATAGTGAAGATATTAGTAAGCTAACTCAGATTCCACTGCTTGGAGTTATTGGGTTTAATAAGGATTCTGGTAGTTTGGCAGTTTTTGACAAACCCAAATCGGCTCTTTCAGAAGCTTTTAGAGGGATACGTTCTTCACTTCAGTTTTTATATAAAAAACAGCAAGTTAGCGGATCAAAAACACTACTGATTACCTCTTCAATTAGTGGTGAAGGTAAAACATTCTGTTCGATTAATATTGCTACAGTTTTTGCTTTAAGTGAAAAGAAAACAGTAATTGTTGGTTTAGATTTGCGAAAACCAAGATTAGCAGATGAATTTCAAATAAAGTCGTCTTTGGGAGTTGTCAATTATTTAATTAAACAAAATGATTTGGAAGAGATAACTAATTCGACTCCAATTCCAAATTTAGATGTAATTCTTTCTGGACCAATTCCCCCAAATCCTTCGGAGTTAATTTTAAGCGATGCGATGAAAGAAATGGTTGATGAACTGAAAAAGAAATACGATTATATCATTTTAGATACTCCGCCAGTTGGTTTAGTGGCAGATTCACTAGAATTAGTTCAGTTTGCAGATGTAACATTGTATATAGTAAGACAGAATTATACTAAGAAAGATATGATAACGTTGTTAAATACCAGACTTAAGCGTGGAGAGCTAAACAATGTGAGTATTGTGTTGAATGGTTATGAAAATAAAGCAAAATATGGTACGGGCTACGGATATGGATATGGTTATGGAGCTTATTCAAATGGTTATCATGAAGAGGAAGTCAAAGTTGGTTTTTGGAAATCATTTATGAATCGGTTTAAAAAAAGCTAAATTTGAATAAATGGGAAAAGAAATGAAAAGTACAATTTTGATTACAGGAGGAGCTGGATTTATCGGTTCGAATTTGACGGAGTATTTTTTAGGTTTAGGTTACAAAGTTGTTTGTTTGGACAATTTTGCTACTGGACATCGTCATAATCTGAAAGATTTTTCGAATAATCCAGATTTTAAATTGGTAGAAGGAGATATTCGAAATATGTCTGATTGTGTTTTAGCGGTTCAAGGTGCTGATTATGTTTTGCATCAGGCAGCTTTAGGTTCTGTTCCAAGATCAATTAAAGATCCAATTACGACCAATGATGTAAATGTTTCTGGGTTTTTAAATATGCTTACGGCAGCGCGCGATGCCAAAGTAAAACGATTTGTATATGCAGCAAGTTCATCCACTTACGGAGATTCTCAAGGACTGCCAAAAGTAGAAGATGTTATTGGAAAGCCATTGTCGCCTTATGCAATTACTAAATATGTAAATGAGTTATATGCAGAAATTTTTAGTAAAACTTATGGCTTAGAGACAATAGGTTTGCGTTATTTTAATGTTTTTGGAAGAAAACAAGATCCAAATGGAGCTTACGCGGCGGTAATACCGAAATTTGTAAAACAATTTATGAATCATGAAAGTCCAGTGATCAATGGAGATGGAAATTATTCTCGTGATTTTACCTATATTGATAATGTTATTCAGATGAATGAATTAGCAATGACCTCAAAAAATCCAGAAGCGATCAATTCTGTTTATAATACTGCATTTGGAGATAGGAATACATTGAATGACTTAGTTAAATATTTAAAAGAATATTTGTCAGAATTTGATCCAGAAATAAAAAATATTCAAGTCATTTATGGAGAAAATAGAGCCGGAGATATTCCGCATTCATTGGCAAGTATTGAAAAAGCAAAAAAAAAATTAGGGTATAATCCACAGTATTCTTTGCAAGAAGGTTTAAAAGAAGCTGTTGGATGGTATTGGAATAATTTAAAATAAAATTTAAGATCAAGATAAAAGAGATCAAATGAAAATTACAAAAATTTGCTGCATTGGTGCAGGATATGTTGGTGGGCCTACCATGGCAGTTATTGCTCAAAAATGTCCGCACATTCAGGTTACAGTTGTTGACTTAAATGAACAAAGAATAGCTGATTGGAATGATCCAAATCCTGAAAATATTCCAATATATGAACCAGGCCTTTCTGAAATTGTGGCAGAAGCAAGAGGGAGAAACCTGTTTTTTTCGACAAATGTTGATGAAGCAATAGACGACGCTCAAATGATATTTATTTCAGTTAATACCCCAACCAAAACTTATGGTAAAGGGAAAGGTATGGCGGCTGATTTAAAATATATCGAGTTATGTGCTAGACAGATTGCAAGAGTAGCAAAACAAAATAAAATTGTAGTTGAGAAATCAACTTTGCCAGTTCGAACAGCTGAAGCAATTAAAAGTATTTTAGATAATACAGGAAACGGTGTTCAATTTCAGATCCTGTCAAATCCAGAATTTTTGGCAGAAGGAACGGCAGTTGTAGATTTATTAAATCCAGACAGAATTTTAATTGGAGGTGATACAACTCCAGAAGGAGAAGAAGCAATTAATTCATTGGTAGATGTTTATTCAAATTGGGTAAGCAAAGATCGGATTTTGACAACAAATGTTTGGTCATCAGAATTATCAAAACTTACTGCAAATGCTTTTTTAGCGCAACGAATTTCTTCGATTAATGCAATGTCGGAATTATGTGAACAAACGGGTGCAGATGTAAGTGAAGTAGCGAGAGCAATTGGAATGGACAGCAGAATTGGGCCTAAATTCTTAAGAGCTTCAGTAGGATTTGGCGGTTCTTGTTTTCAGAAAGATATTCTAAACTTAGTTTACATAGCAAAGTCATATGGATTGAATGAAGTGGCAGATTATTGGGAACAGGTTATTATTATGAATGATCACCAAAAAAGAAGATTTTCAAATAAAATTGTTCAGACGTTGTATAATACGGTAGCTGATAAAAAAATAACTTTTTTAGGATGGGCTTTCAAGAAAGATACAAACGATACCAGAGAATCAGCAGCAATTTATGTGGCTGATGATTTAATAAACGAACAAGCTAAAATTTCAGTTTACGATCCTAAAGTGTCTGAAAATAAAATGTTGAGTGATTTAAATTATTTGGAAACAAGATCTAGTCAGGAAAATATAAATGCATTAAATGTGTTTGAAAATGCTTATGAAGCATGTAAAGATGCTCATGCAATTGCAGTCTTAACGGAGTGGGACGAATTTACGACTTATGACTGGCAAAAGATTTATGATTCTATGCATAAGCCAGCTTTTGTTTTTGATGGAAGAAATATTTTAGATGCGAAGTTACTTGAGACTATTGGCTTTGTATATAAAGGAATAGGATCTTAAATTGATTTTTGTATTAAGTGAAGTGAAATGATGTAAAAATGTGAAGTAGTATTTGGGTTTTACTTCTTTAATAAATAAAAAAAATGAATTGGTACGTAGTTTATACAAAACCTAAATGGGAAAAAAAAGTAGCCGATAAACTCAATCAATTAGGAGTCGAATGTTATTGTCCGCTTATTACTCAGATTAAACAATGGTCTGATAGAAAGAAGAAGATAGAAGTACCGCTTTTTAACTCTTACGTTTTTGTTCAATTGCCAGATTCAGAACGAAGTTCTGTTTTTAATATAGCAGGAGTCGTTAGGTATTTGTTTTGGCTAGGAAAACCCGCAATTGTAAAAAATGAAGAAATAGAAACAATAAAGAAAAGTCTTAAGGCACCTAATATTAGTGATGTTTCGGTTTCTACTATACAGGTTGGGGATAAAATTAAATTAGAATCGGGGGCGTTTAGTAACCAAAGCGCAATAGTGCAAGAAGTTTCTAATAATTATTATACTCTAGTTCTGGAAAGTCTCGGATGTATTTTGAAAATAAAATATAAATAATAGCGTTATCCTAATAAAATTAACAGAAGAGAAAGTCTTTTTTTAGATTTTTTTCTTCTGTTTTTTTTATAAAGTAATTATTTACAGCCTGATTAATAAGGTATTGTAGTTAAGTGTTTTTTTATTGTCAATTAGTTTTTAAGTATTACGGGAAACCGTATTGAATAAGTAGACTTATTGTACTATATTTGCCGAAAATGATTAATTTAGGTAGCTGAGTCAGAGATATGTGACTTGGAACGGCGAAGCCGTGAATTTTAATGACCTAAATAAATTGAAGAAATGGAATTAGAAAAAAATGTGAAAATTGCGGTTATTGGTTTAGGATATGTTGGTCTGCCTTTAGCTCGATTATTTGCAACAAAATATGAAGTTGTTGGCTTTGATATAAATGAATCGAGAGTCAATTCTTTAAAAACAGGAATCGATTCAACTTTAGAAGTTGAAGATGATATTCTGCAAGAGGTTTTAGTTGATAAACTTAGCGAAAAAGGACTTTATTGTACAACTTCAATAGATGATATTGCAAGTTGTAATTATTATATTGTTACTGTTCCTACTCCAGTCGATAAAAATAATAGACCTGATCTGACTCCGTTATATAAATCGAGTGAGACAGTTGGTAAAGTATTAAAAAAAGGAGATATCGTAATCTATGAGTCTACGGTATATCCAGGAGTTACAGAAGAACAATGCGTTCCTGTTTTAGAGCGAGTTTCTTCTTTAAAATTCAATGAGGATTTTTTTGCGGGATATTCCCCAGAAAGAATAAATCCCGGAGACAAAGAACATACTGTTGAAAAAATCCTAAAAGTTACTTCTGGCTCAACCCCGGAAATAGGATTAAAAGTTGATGCTTTATATAAATCTGTTATTACAGCAGGAACTCATTTAGCTCCAACAATAAAAGTTGCAGAAGCTGCAAAAGTTATTGAAAACTCACAGCGAGATATTAATATTGCTTTTGTAAATGAATTGGCTAAAATATTCAATTTAATGAATATTGACACCCAAGAAGTATTAGCAGCAGCAGCGACAAAATGGAACTTTTTGCCATTTAAACCGGGTCTTGTTGGTGGACATTGTATAGGCGTAGATCCATATTATTTAGCTCAAAGAGCACAAGAATTCGGATACCATCCTGAAATTATTTTAGCAGGAAGACGATTAAATGACAGTATGGGAGAATATGTGGCTTCACAGATAGTGAAGCTAATGATTAAAAAAGGTATTTCAGTTAATGGTGCTGAGTTATTGATGCTTGGAATTACTTTTAAAGAAAATTGTCCAGATGTGCGAAATACTAAAATCGTCGATGTTGTAAAGGCATTGAAAGATTATGGAATAGTGGTTACTATTTTTGATCCTTTAGCTAATCCAGATGAAGTTGATAGAGAATATAAATTGAAGACAATTAACTCTTTACCTGAAGAAAAATTTGATGCATTAGTTTTAGGAGTAGCTCATTCAGAGTTTCTTCACGTAGATTTTTCAACTATACAAAAAGACAAAAGTTTAATTTATGATGTAAAAGGAGTTTTAGGATCTCTAGCTGATAACAGGCTTTAGACTTTAAACTTCTTTTTTTGCTTAAAAAATATGAGTTCAGATAAAACTATAACACATGTAATTCTTACAGGAGGAGTTGGAAGTCGTCTATGGCCACTTTCTCGTAAAAGTCGTCCAAAACAATACCTTGAAATATTTGAAGGGAAGTCTTTATTTGAAATGACAGTTGAAAGAAATAGTCATTTAGCAAATAAAGTAATGGTAGTTGGAAATATTGACAATCATCAATTAAGTGGAAAAGTGATGAGTAAAACCAATACTCAGTATATAAATATTATTGAAGCAACTCCACGAAATACAGCAGCAGCAATTGCCTTCGCTGCATTTGCATCAAATCCAGAAGATATTTTAATCATTACACCATCAGATCATATTATAGATCAAATGGAGAATTATGATCAAGCTATAAATGAGGCTGTTGCAAAAGCCAATGACGGATTTATAGTAACCTTTGGGGTTATTCCAACTAAACCAGAAACAGGTTATGGTTATATTGAAGCAGAAGGAGATAATGTAATTTCTTTCCGTGAAAAGCCAAATGAAACTACAGCGAAAGAATTTATTGCAAAAGGCAATTTCTTGTGGAATAGCGGAATGTTTTGTTTTAAAGCAAATGTTCTTTTGGAAGAACTGAAACAATTTCAGGCAGATGTTTATGAGAAATCAAAAGCAGCGTGGGAAGCTAGTAAAGAAGGTTTTTTAGATTTAAACTTATCGATGGAAATTCCTTCTATCAGTATTGATTATGCAGTAATGGAACGTAGTAAAAAGATAAAAGTTGTACCAGCTTCTTTCTCTTGGTCAGATTTAGGTTCTTTTGAATCGGTATATGATTATTTATATTCAAAAGGGCACTCAACAGATTCTAATGGTAATATGGTTATAGGATGCGATAAACATACTACTTTCTTAGGCTTAAAAAATACTATTTTTGTTTATACTGAAACTGCTAATTTAATTTTGCAAAAAGAAAATTCACAAGATGTTAAAGATATTTACAGTGAATTGGAAAAACAAAATTCTGAATTACTTAATTAGAAAAAATTAAAAATGAAAAAAATACTTATAACTGGTGGTGCTGGTTTTATTGGATCTCACGTAGTACGACGTTTTGTTAATAAATATCCTGAATATCAGGTTTTTAATTTAGATGCTTTGACGTATGCAGGGAATTTAGAAAATATAAAGGATATTGAAAATAAAGAGAATTATACTTTTGTAAAAGGGGATATAGTTGATGAAACGTTTATTAATGAGTTATTTGCCCTTCATAATTTTGATGGAGTTTTACATCTAGCTGCAGAATCACATGTTGATCGTTCGATTGAGGATCCATTAGCTTTTGTAAAAACAAATGTTATCGGAACAATGAATTTATTAAATGCTGCTAAGAATCAATGGAAAGGAAATTCTGAAGGAAAAAGATTTTACCACATTAGTACTGATGAGGTATATGGTTCATTAGGAGCTGAAGGACTTTTTACTGAAACAACTTCTTATGATCCAAATTCTCCATATTCAGCTTCAAAAGCCAGTTCAGATCATTTTGTTAGAGCTTATGGAGAAACTTATGGATTGCCTTATGTTTTGACTAACTGTTCAAATAATTATGGTTCATATCACTTTCCTGAAAAACTAATTCCTCTTTTTATTAATAATATTATAAATAACAAATCTCTACCAGTATATGGCGACGGTAATTATACAAGAGATTGGCTGTTTGTAGAAGATCACGCGATAGCAATTGATTTAGTTTTTCATGAAGGTAAGAATCATGAAACCTATAATATCGGTGGATTTAATGAATGGAAAAATATAGATCTTGTTAAGTTGCTATGTAAAATAATGGATGGAAAATTGGAAAGAGAGGCTGGTACTTCGGAAAAACTAATTACCTATGTAAAAGATCGACCAGGGCATGATTTGCGTTATGCAATAGATGCTTCAAAAATTAGTATTGAGCTTGGTTGGAAACCTTCTGTCACTTTTGAGGAAGGACTCGAGAAAACTATAAATTGGTATTTACATAACCAAGAATGGCTTCAAAATGTCACTTCAGGAGCTTATAAAGACTATTATCAAAAACAATACTCATAAAAACATAATAATTATATTAAATTAATTTTCTTTACTAATATGAAAAAACTAGGATACGTTCTTACAATACTTTTTACATTACTTACTTTTAATGTAAAAGCACAGGATATCCTGAAATCTAAAGACCTAAGTACGATTAATGTTGATTATTTATCAGACGATGATTTGTCAAAAATAAGTGCTCAACTAAAAAGCAATAATGCTACTATTGAACAAGTTGAACCAATGGCATTAGCGAAAGGTATGAGTCAGGCTAATTTTAATAAATTAAAAACTAAGCTTAATGATTATCAAAAGAAAAGTTCAGGTATTAGTAAAAATGCAGACAAGACTTTAGAAAAAAACTCTGATTCTGGAAGAAAACAAGAAAGTATCAAAAACTTGAAAGTAAAAGACTCAGCAAATGCCCTTATTTTTGGTTCTGAACTTTTTGATAATCCAACTCTTAATTTCGAGCCAGATTTAAAAATGGCAACTCCAATGAATTACGTTTTAGGTCCAGGCGATGAAATTCAGGTCACAGTATATGGCGTGCAGGAGTACAATGGGAATCTACCTGTAAGTGTTGAAGGGAAAATTTCAATTGAATATGTTGGTCAAATTGCTATTTCAGGAATGACGATAGAAGCGGCAACACAAAAAATAAAAGCTGCAGTAGCAAGAGTTTATAGTACTGTTAGATCTGGTCAATCACAAGTAAGTGTTAGTTTAGGCAAAATAAGGACTATAAAAATTACGGTAGTTGGAGGAAAACAGCCGGGTAATTATTCTATTTCTTCATTAGCTACAGTTTATAATGCTTTACATCTAGCTGGAGGACCAGGGAAAAATGGTAGTTATCGAAATATTGAATTGATAAGAAACAATAGGGTTTTTAGAAATATTGATATTTATCGATTTTTAGTAAAAGGGGATCAATCTGATAATGTTAGTTTAAAAGAAAATGATGTAATCCGCATTCCTGCATATACACAAAGAGTAACAGTGGAAGGGGAGGTAAAGCGTCCAGGTATTTTTGAAATGAAAAGAGGCGAGAAATTCTCTGATTTATTAAACTTTGCTTCAGGCTTTAATGAATTTGCTTACACTGCTTCTGTAAACGTATTGCAAAAAACAGGAAAGGAATTTAAAGTGCATGATATAAACGAAAACGAATATAATTCTTATCAACCACAGTCCGGGGATGTTTTTAGAATTACTAAAATATTAAATCGTTTTGAAAACCGTATTAAAATTGAAGGAGCTGTTTTTAGACCTGATTATTACTCTTATACAGAGGGGATGAGAATTTCTGATCTTATTACAAGAGCTGAAGGACTAAAAGAAGATGCTTACAGTAAAAGAGCAAGAATTATTCGTTTAAAAACAGATTTAACAACAGAAATTGTTAATGTAGATTTGGGTGCGGCTTTGTCAGGAGATTTAAACGCAGATGTTCAATTGAAAAGAGAAGATATTATTACAGTATATTCAATCTTAGATTTTAGAGAGGAATATAAAGTTACAATTGATGGCGAAGTTAAAAATCCTGGAGAATATGAATATTTTGAAAATCTAACTCTTAATGATTTAGTAGTTCAAGTAGGTGGTTTGACGGGTTCAGCATCTAAAAGAGTTGAAATCGCAAGAATGGTCAAATCTGACGTAATCGATGATGCTGATCCAAAACGTATTGAATTAGTAGAGCTTGAAATTACTGCAGATAATAATGAACAAATTAAGAATTTTGTTTTAAAGCCGTTTGATGTTATTAATATTCGAAAAATGGCAGTTTATGAAAAACCTCAGATGGTGACGGTACGAGGTGCTGTGGGTTATCCAGGTAAATACGTTTTAGCTAATAAGAAAGAAACTGTATATAATGTCGTAATGAGAGCTGGAGGATTGACTTCTATAGCAAATCTTGATGGAATGAAAATTAAAAGACCAATTAAACAAGAAGAGATTGAAAAAATCGAAAGCGTTGACTTGAATTTGGCCAAAAATGATACTCTTAAAGAAAAGCTTGCTAAAAAATTAAAGGAAGATTTAAAATTTGCGACAATACCAGTTGACTGGGAAAAAATTGTGAAAGATAAAAATCACTATTCAAATGTAACTTTATTTCCTGGTGATGAAATTGAAGTTGCGGTTTACAATGAAGGTGTTAAAGTGACGGGTAATGTTTTGTTAACTTCAGAAATTCCATATAGAAGTGGTAAAGGATTTAAATATTATTTAAGTGCAGTTGGTGGTGTTGATAGTAAAGGATGGAAAAGAAAAGCATATATAATATATCCAAATGGAAAGGCTGATGTAACAACTTCATTTTTATTTTTTAAGTCTTATCCTAAAGTGGAGCCAGATTCACAAATTGTCGTACCCGAGAAACCTGAAAAGAAAAAGATGAGTGCTGGAGAATGGGCTGGTCTAGGAACTGCATTTGCTAGTTTAGCATTGCTAATTGTAACTGCTTTTAAATAATTTTTCAATGGATGCTAATACACCTGTTAAAAACAACGAAATTTCGTTAAAAGAATTAATCGAAAAGATTAAAATTTGGGGACTTTATTTATTTTCACAATGGAAAGTTGTTTTTCTAGTAAGTTTTTTAGGCGCTGTTCTAGGCTTAACTTATTCTTTTATTAAAAAACCAATTTATACAGCCACACTCTCATTCGCCATTGAAGATGAAAAATCAGGAGGAGGATTAGGTGGGGCTTTGGGATTAGCGAGTTCACTGGGTATTGATGTTGGAGGCGGTGGTGGAAGTATTTTTAGTGGACCTAATTTAACAGAATTATTTAAATCTCGTTTAATGGTTGAGAAAGCACTTCTATCTCCTGTTAATGTAGATGGAAAAGTAATTTCGTTAGCAGAAATGTACATCATTAACAATGGATGGAGAGAAAGATGGAGCGAAAACTCTAAATTAAGAGAAATGAAGTTTTTACCAGATGCAGATAGAAAGAATTTTACGCGTTCGCAAGATAGTATCATGGGAAAAATATATGATGATTTATTAAAAAGTGGAAGTTTAGTTGTAGCTCAAAAGGATAAAAAAATGGCAATAATTAATATTGACGTTTCTTCTATCGATGAATCTTTCGCTAAATATTTTTGTGAAAGTTTAGCTAAAAAAGTTGGAAAATTTTATGTTGAAACAAAAAGTAAGAAGGCTAGAATCAATATGAATATTCTTGAGCATCAGACAGATTCTATTAGAAAAGAACTTAATAATGCAATTACTGGAGTAGCTGTTGCCAACGATAATACATTTAATTTAAATCCTGCATTATTAGTTAGGCGAACACCTTCTGCAAGAAGACAGGTTGACGTTCAAGCGAATACCGCTATTTTGACAGAATTGGTTAAACAAACAGAATTAGCAAAAGTTTCTTTAAGAAAAGAAACACCATTGATACAAGTTATAGATCTGCCTATATTACCTTTAAAAAAGGAAAAATTTGGAAAGACTAACGGAGTTATCTTAGGGGGATTCATTGGTGCGTTTTTATCAATTTTTATCTTGATTTTTAGAAAAGTACTTAAATCTATATTAGAAGTAAAATAAAGTAAGCAAAAATAATGTTTGATAGGCTTCTTATTTTTTTAATCAGTTATAATTGCAATTATGAAACCAAAAATAATTGAATTGCCAAAAATACATGACCCGAGAGGGAATCTATCATTTTTGGAGTACGAGAAACAATTACCTTTTAAAATTAGCAGAACTTATTGGATTTATGATGTGCCAGGAGGTGAAATTCGTGGTGGACATGCTTTTAAAAAACAGCACGAATTTATCATTGCATTATCAGGAAGTTTTGATGTTATATTGCATGATGGGAATGAAGAGATGAAATTCTCTTTGAATAGATCATATTATGGCTTATGGATACCGAATTTGTACTGGAGAAGATTGGAAAATTTTTCAACTAATTCTTTGGCACTAATTGTTTCTGATCAATTGTATGATGAAAACGATTACGTAAGAAATTTTAATGATTTTATAAATTACAAAAATGAATAATGTAGAAGATTGTAAAATTGTAAAATTACCTAAGATTCATAATCAGGCAGGTAATATCATAGCACTTGAAAACAATATAAGTATTCCTTTTGATGTAAAGCGTATTTATTATTTATATGATGTACCCATGGGGTCAGAGCGAGGAGGGCATGGACATCATAATTTGGAGCAATATATTGTTTCTGCAAGTGGTTCTTTTGTTTTTGTACTTGATGATGGAATCAATAAAAAAGAATTTTTTCTTAATAATCCATCAGAGGCACTCTATATAAAGTCAGGTATTTGGCGAGAAATCAAAAATTTTTCTAGCGGTTCAATTTGCCTAGTTTTAGCTTCAGAAGAATATTCAGAAGATGACTATATAAGAAACTATCAAGATTTTATAAAATTTAAGAAAAAATGAAAAAAATATTAATAGCAGGTGCTGGTGGAGCACCTTCTGAAGGTGTTATTAACTCACTGTTAAAAAGTAGAAAACAAGAACAAATTATTGGTATGGGAAGTGATCCTACTGATTTAGTTTTGTCTTCTGCTAAAAAGAAATACTTAGTTCCATATGCTGATGATCCTCAATATATAGAATCTTTATTAAAGATTTTGGAAGAAGAAAAACCAGATTTAGTGCACTTTCAAAACGATTTGGAAGTTTTTTATGCATCTCAATATCGTGATCAGATTCACGCGACAGGGACTAAAACATTTATGCCAGACCATGATGTAATTGATACTTGTGTTCATAAATATAAAACATATCTAAAATTGAAAGATGCTGGTGTAAAAGTTCCGACTAATATTTTGATTGATAATGAAGAGTCTCTTAAAAGAGCTTTTGCTGAATTAGGCGATGAGGACGGAAAGATATGGTTACGAGCGTCATCAATCGGAGGTGGAGGGAAGGGAGCTTTGCCGACGAATGATTTTTTATTTGCTAAAAGTTGGATTGATCGTTATAATGGATGGGGAGATTTCATTGCAGCAGAAATGTTGACCCCCGATACGGTTACATGGTTATCTATTTGGTATGAAGGAGAATTAATAGTGGGACAAACAAGAATTCGTAAAGGTTGGACTCATGGAAATAGAACAGTTTCTGGTGTAACTGGTGTAACTAAAATTGGTCAAACTTTTTCTGATAACTTAGTAGATGAAATTGCAATTAATACTGTGAAGGCTGTTTCGAACAAACCACATGGTATTTTTGGTGTTGATATGGCTTATGATAAAGATGGGATACCTAATCCAACAGAAATTAATATTTCTAGATTTTTTACTACAGTTTTATTTTTCACAGAAGCTGGATTGAATTTGCCAGAAATATTTAAAGATTTAGCTCTTTATGATGAAAAACCAAATCTAGATAAAAAGATAAATCCTTTAGAAAATGGATTGTTATGGTTAAGAGGGATGGATGTACTTCCTAAAATCTTCAAACCAAATGAAATTGAGCATGAAATCATCCAGCTTTAAATGATACTAGTTACTGGGACTTCTGGCTTTATAGGCTCAGCTTTATTAGACAAACTCATTAGTAGATTTGGTCGAGATTATATTATAGCCATGACATCTATTCCTACTGAAAAATGCCATTATTTATTCCATAATGATTATAATTTTGATAATGATTATATTGTAAAATCAGGTTATGAGGAGATTAAAATAATCATACATGCTGGAGCGTATACACCAAAAAATGCGAATCAAGCTAATGATGTTTTAAAATGTACTAGTAACATTTTAAATACGAATACAATTTTGAAAACTAATTTTCCAAATTTAGAGAAGATTATTTTTTTAAGCACTTTAGACGTTTATGATATTTGTGATGTTTTAACTGAAGAATCTCCAGTTGGACCAGTTTCTTTATATGGAGAATCAAAATTATATTGTGAGAAGATGATTTCTGCATTTGCTTATCAAAATGAAGTTTTGGGCCAAATATTAAGAATTGGCCATGTTTATGGACCTGGAGAAGAACGATATCAAAAAGTTATTCCGATGATGATAAGGAAACTCTTAAATAATGAATCTATTCAAATTTTTGGATCTGGAGATGATATACGTTCTTTTATTTATATAAATGATGTTACAGAGGCAATTTTATCTTCTTTAGATTTAGAATTTTATCATGGTCCTATCAATATTGTTAGTGAAAATAAAATTAGCATAAAGGATTTAGCATTATCGTTAATTAAAAATGCTGAATCTAATAGTACTATTGAGTTTCACCAATCGGAAAATTTGAAACGAAGAGATTTAGTTTTTGACAATTCAAAAATGAAAAAATATTTACTTCAAAATGAAGTAGATTTAGATTTCGGTTTAAAAACAGAGTTTAATTATATGAAAAATTTAATGTAATGAATGTATTTTTTGATTTAGATGGAACTTTAATTGACTCAAAACCGAGACTATATCATTTGTTTCAGCACCTTGTACCTCAATCTGAATTTTCTTTTGATGAGTATTGGAAATTGAAACAAAATAAAATGGATCATAAGGAAATACTTACTTTGTATTTTAAGTATCATGAAGATGATATATCAAAATTTACGTCTGAGTGGATGTCTTTAATTGAAACAAGTAAATGGCTTTCTTACGATAAAACGTTTGATGGAATAAGATCATTTTTAGATTTATTAAAACCAAACAATAATTTATTTGTGGTGACAGCTAGGCAATATGAATTGGTTGCAATAGATCAAATTGAAGAATTAGGAATAAGCGATGTGTTCAAAGATATTTTAGTGACTAATCAAACAACATCAAAAGAAGATCTTATAAAGAAATGTACAGTATTGACTAATGAGGATTGGGTGATAGGCGATACAGGCAAGGATATTGAAACTGGTAAAAATTTAGGAATGAAGACAGCAGCAGTCTTGTCTGGTTTTTTATCTGAAAAACAATTGGTAAAATATTCGCCAGATATTATTGTTGAAAATGTGACGCTTTTAAATTTATAAGCATGGAACAAAATTTAATAAATAATAGGGAAATTACTTTTAAACAAAAGTTAATGACTTTATTCCTAAGATTGAAATATAAAAACAAATTGCTAACGACGGGGCCAATAAGAATTCTTGGTAAATTGCCAGTTTTTAAATTACCAGGTGAAAGTAAAATTTTATTAGGAGAAAAAGTTGTTTTAAATTCAGATATGTTTAATACAAATACGGCTTTGACTTATAGAACAACTTTGGTTTGTGGTTTGAAAGGTAATATTAATATAGGTGATCATACTATGTTAAACGGTGTTTCGATTACGTCTTACTTGAAAGTTAATATTGGTGCAAATTGTCAAATTGCGTCTGGAACTTTGATTTCAGATACTGATTTCCATCCGATCAGTCCTGAAGAACGTTATAAAGAGTCGATGGGAAAAAAAATAGATCATTCAAATGTTAATAAAAAAGAAGTTAATATAGGGAATAATGTATGGATCGGCTGGGGCTCGATAGTATTAAAAGGAGTAACTATTGGAGATAATACTATTATAGCTGCGGGATCTGTCGTAGTCGATGATATTCCACAAAACGTTATTGCAGCAGGTAATCCTGCTATTGTTAAAAAACAAATTTGTTAATTTAAGTTTATATTAGAATGATTAAATTTTTAGACTTGCAAAAATTGAATGCAAAATATGCGGATGAATTAAAAGTAGTAGCTTCAGAAGTAATAGATAGTGGCTGGTATTTGTTAGGTGGTCGAGTACAACAATTTGAACAAGAGTTGGTTCGTTTTCAAGAAGGAGGTAATGCTATTGCAGTAGCGAACGGATTAGATGCATTAAGGTTAATTTTTAAAGCCTACTTAGAATTAGGTTTTATGCAGGAAGGAGACGAAGTGATTGTTCCTGCAAATACATACATTGCATCAATACTAGCAATAACAGATAATAGATTAACTCCAGTTTTGGTGGAACCAGACTTAGAATCATATAATTTAAATTTGGATTTGATTGAGAGTAAAATCACTTCAAAAACAAGGGCTATAATGCCAGTTCATTTATATGGAAAAGTTTGTTGGAGTGAAAACTTGAATCTTTTAGCAAAAAAATATAATCTGAAAGTGATAGAGGATAATGCACAGGCTATTGGAGCAAGATGGAATGGTATTAGAACAGGTAATTTAGGTGATGCTGCAGGTTTTAGCTTTTATCCTGGAAAAAATTTAGGAGCTTTAGGCGATTCAGGTGCTGTAACTACCAAAGACCCTGAATTAGCAAAGCTAATTCGTGCACTTGGTAATTATGGATCCTCAGAAAAATACGTTAATAAGTATCTAGGGTTAAATAGCCGTATGGATGAAATTCAAGCCGCATTTTTACAGGTAAAATTGAAATATCTTGAAGAGGAAAATAATTATAGAAAAAATGTGGCATCATTTTATTTAGAGAACATTAGAAATCCAAAAATAATATTGCCTATATCAAATAATTTTGATGATCATGTTTGGCACCTATTTGTTATTCGTATCAAAGAGCGAAACGAATTTCATTCCTATTTAAAGAAAAATGAGATCGAAACCTTAATACACTATCCAATACCACCACACAAGCAAGATTGTTATCCTGAATTAAGTAATGGGGGCTTTCCAGTGACAGAGCAAATACATAATGAAGTGCTTTCTCTTCCAATTAGTTCAGTAATAGATTTTAACGAATTGCATAAAATTTGCGAGATAATAAATAAATTTTAATGCAAGAAGAAAATAAAAGTTACACTTCAATATTTAAAGCCTCAGCCATTTTTGGTGGAGTTCAAATTTTTCAAGTTTTTATACAAATTCTTCGTTCTAAAATTGTTGCAGTATTACTTGGTCCGGCAGGAATTGGAGTTTTAGGTTTGTTTAATGTGACAATTGGTTTTATAGGTGGGATTACTAATTTTGGCTTAGGTACAAGTGCAATCAAGGAAATTGCTATTGCCAGTGAAGAGGGTGAAAGTAATAAAATATCTGAAACATTAAATGTTTTAAATAAGCTTGTTTGGTTTACAGGCTTGTTAGGAATGATAATTTCGATTGTTTTTTCATCGTTATTAAGTCAATTGACTTTCGGTAATACAAACTATACTTATGCTTTTATTTGGCTTTCGATTTCTCTTCTATTTAATCAATTAACAACTGGAAAACTTGTTGTTTTACAAGGATTTAGAAAAGTTAAAGATTTGGCGAAAGCTAATCTTTTGGGCAGTTTATTTGGTTTAATAATTGTTTTCCCCCTATTTTATTTTTTTGGCAATGATGGTATAGCGGCTTCAATTATTGTATATTCTATTACATTGTTTTTTTTTGCATGGTATTTCACTCGGAAAATTGAAATAGAACAAATGCATTTAAGTACTAGTGAAGTTTTCAAAAAAGGTAAAGTAATGCTAACCATGGGATTTATACTTGGAATAAGCGGTCTCATTACGATTTTATCTAATTATTTAACTAGTATTTTTATTGTTAAGCTTGGAAATATTGAACAATTAGGTTTCTACAATGCGGGAATAGCAATTACTACGAATTATACAGGATTGATATTTGCGGCTATTGCTACAGATTATCATCCGAGATTGTCAGCTTTATCAAATAATAGCCTTGTTAAAGAGGCAGTTAATCAACAAGCAGAAATTGCTTTAATAATTCTTACTCCCCTGATTCTTGTTTTTTTAGTATTTGGAGATATTCTGATCAGACTATTATACTCGAAAGATTTTTTATCAATAAAACCCATGATTAGTTGGATTTTGATTGGGACATTTTTTAAATTATTTAGCTGGGCCATATCCTTCACTTTTGTGGCAAGGGGAAAGGTAAAGTTGTTTTTTTGGAATGAATTACTTGCAAATGTTTATGTTTTGATTTTTAGTCTAGTAGGTTATTATTTTTTTGGATTAATAGGATTAGGTTACGCCTCATTGCTTTCTTTTATAATTTACTCAATTCAAGTCTATATTCTAGCCCAAAAGTCTTTTTCTTTTTCATATGAAGCAGTATTTATTAAAAACTTTTTAATTCAATTCGGAATTGCTTTGCTTTGTTACTTTGGTATGACCCAACTTGATAGTATATTTGGATATTTATTAGGATGTATATTGATTTTAATTTCATTTTTATATTCTTTACGAGAACTAGATAAAAAAATTAATTTAAGACGTTTCTTAAAGAAGTAATCTTAAAGTTATTATTTGGTTCAAAAATTTACAATTATAATTTATTAGTTATCGTGGATTTAAAAATTGATACATATAAGAACGCTCCTGTCAAGCATAGCATTGTAATGCTTACTTATAATCAGGAATCGTTAATTAGAAAAGCGCTAGATTCTATTCTGAGCCAAGATGTATTGCCGTATGAAATTTTAATTGGTGATGATGCTTCAACAGATAATACATATAAAATAATAGAAGAATTTAAAGTCTTATATCCTACAATTGTAAAGCCTTTTAGGCAGGACAGTAATCTTGGCGTATTTCCACATTTAAATTTTATAATGGGAAAAATTAATGGAGATGTTGTTTCTTTATTAGCGGGAGATGATGCATATAAACCAGGTTTATTGTATGAGCTTAACAAAATGGTCATTGATAATAAAGTCGATCTTGCAGACGATTTTGTGTTAGTTACAAATGCTTCAAGCATTGATACATTGGGTAATGAGGTAGTGTTTGATAATTTTAAATTTCAACATAAAGATCCTTTTAAACAAAGGTTGAGATACTCTTTAAGCTATAGGTCCGTTGGTATTTCAGCGAGTTTGATTAGAAAAGCTGGACCAATTTTGGTTGATGTTGGTTATCATGCGGATTGGCTATGGTCTTTAAAAATTGATCACTTAAGTAACAAGCATTTCTACACTAGTTTTGTTTCCTCTGAATATTATACTGGAATTGGAGTTGTATCTCAGACAAAAAGAAATTTGCTTGCAAATTCAATGTTTAAAGTTCTAGAACTTATTAAAGAGGAATTTTTTGGTGAATTAGATAAAGAAGATTTGTCATATTTAAAGCTTGTTTTTTATCATGAAAAATACCAAATTGAACCTTCTTTTTACAATTATATTAATTATTTGAGATTATTTATGTTTAACATTTCAAATCTTGGAGGAAATAATTATATGATGAATTATAAAAATTTGATTCCCAAACAAGTGCTTTCCAAATTAGTAATTATAAAATCCTTAATAAAAAAATAAATGAAAGTTTTATGGTTTTCAAATATTGAGATTAATGATAATATTAGTTCTACAGGGACGTGGATTTTTACCATGGCAAACGAACTTCTTGCATCTGGGCAAGTTGAATTAATAAATATAACCGAAGGTAATGTAGATAAATTTGAACGTAGGGATATTGGAAAGCTAAAGCAATTAATTATACCTAAATCAAAGTTAAAAAAAGGGCTTCCCAATAATGACATTATAGAAGGAATAGTTGAATGGGTTGAGGAAATCAAACCAGACATGATTCATATTTGGGGAACTGAAAACTTTTGGGGATTACTTTTTTCACGAGGTTTCTTACACCAAAAAGTCATCATAGATATTCAGGGACTTAAATATATCTGGTGCAAATATTTTTTTACAGGACTGACTATAAATAATATTTTTGGTTGTATTGCATTTAAAGATTTTATTAGACCTCAATTCTCAATTTTTGGCAGGGCGAAGAGTTTTAAAAAATGGGGAAATTATGAATTAGAAATTCTTAAAAAAATAAATAATATTGGAGTACAGTCTAAGTGGGTGCATTCTCATATGAAAATTGTAAATCCTCGCGCTAATCTTTTCGAATCTAAAATTCAGTTGCGCAAACCATTCCTAATTTCTGATAAATGGAATAAAAATAATTGTGAGCAATACAGAATTTTTACATCGACTTCTGCCGTTTTATCCTATAAAGGATTGCATATTTTAATAGAAGCAATTAGCCTATTGAAGAAAAATTATCCAAATATAAAACTTGCAATTGCAGGTCATATTTCGAATAAAGGGATCAGACAAAACGGATATGATAAATTTGTGATAAATAAAATTGAAAAAAATAATCTATCAGATAATATTATTTGGCTAGGATCTCTAGATGCAGAATCCCTAGCGAAAGAACTATTAAAATCTAATGTTTGCGTTGTACCTTCTTTCATAGAGTCATACTGTGTAGCGCTGGAAGAAGCGCTCACATTAGGTACTCCGTCTGTAGTGTCATTTTCTGGTGCTATGCCAGAACTTGCCAAACACGAATTTTCTGCATTATATTATTCTTCAACAGATGCTGTTGACTGTGCTTCACAAATTGAAAAATTATTTGAATTTTCTAGGGCTGAAACTATATCAAAAAATGCAGTTGAATCTAAAAAAGAAAGATTGAACAAAATTAATTTTGCGCAGGAGCAGTTAAATGTTTATAGGTCAATAATAAACAATGAATAAATTAGAAAATGATAACATAATGTTAGTAACTTATCATCCATTAAATGATCTTAATGGAGGAACAGTTATGTATAAAACATTGATTGAAAATTTTCCATCTAAAAATTTATTTTGGATTGGTACTGGTGCTTTTCTACAAAAAACTCCAGAATTTATTAAACAAAATTGCAAAGACAGTTTAATTGTAAGATCTTTTATTTTTTCAAAAAATTGGATACGCGTTTTCTCTAGATTTCCTTTTAATATAATAAATACTTTATTTATATACTTCTTTTATGCCCCTAGAGCAACAATTATTGTTCTTTATAATATAAAAAAGAATAACATTAAACACGTTTGGTTTGAATCTTTCAGACAAACATATTTAATTGCTTATTTTTTATTAAAGTTTACAAATGTTAAAGTTCATTTAAGTTTTAATGATCATTATTCTGCACATTGTCGTTGGCCCGAAACAAAAATTTTAAAAAAACTCTGTCAAAAAATTGTTTCGTCACAGAAGACAAGTTTCGACTTTATTTCCCGTGGAATGCTTGATTATTTTATAGAGCACTACAATTTTATTTCTAGTAAATTCATCTTTCTTTGGGTAGGAAATTCAGATGAAGTTGTCAAAAAAGCTGAAATTAATCAGGTAGTAAAAAAAATAATATTTTATGGAAGTATTCATGGATTAGATGTTTTTTATTCATTTTGCGAATTCATTGCTAGTCAGGAAAATAATATTGTATTAGATATTTACAGCGGATTTGATTATTCTTTTATATCTAATAGATATAAAAATGTAAATTTCTGTGGACAATTATCTCAAAAAGAATTGGGTAAAAAAATTCTGGATTATGATCTAGCATATGTTCCCATATATTTTGATGAAAAAAATAAAACTGTTATGCAAACATCCTTGTCCAGTAAAATGATTCTAGCAATTAATTCGGGTATTCCTATATTTTCTCATGCACCATCTAATTCCGCAAATAGCATTTTTATTAGTGAATTTAATTTGGGCTTTTTATGTCCTTCATTGCAACTTGAGAAAATAGCCTCAACAATGGGGCTAGCTAATAATTTTGATAATAGATTGAATGTAATTAAAGCGGCTAAACAATTTTCAGATTCAAACAACAATAATGCAAAAAAAGCTTTAGAACTTTATAATATTATTCTTTTATGATTTTTTATAGTGATGATTTGAAATTTAATTATTTGATATTTTTTATCAATATTATAATTTCATTGGGTATTTTTGCCTTTTTTTACAGAAAATTCAGAGGGTTAGATAAGTTGTTTGTAACAATATTTTCTATTTTATATTATCTATATTCAGGATTTGGAGCTTCTTTTGATGTCGTTCCGATGTATTATAGTTTTATGTACAATGTCTATTATGTTGTATTTCTTTTCTTTTTTTATCATACGCTATATTACGAAAAAGCATATTATGGTGAAATGAAAATGGAAACCCTCAAACAATATGCTAATTTATTTATCTTTATTTATATATTTTTCTCTTTTATAAATGCAGGTTTTCCAGATTTTAATTTAAAAAAATTATTTGTAATAGAAGCTCCAAACATTGGGGTAGAACTTTCCGACGCTGTAGATTTTAACCAAGGACCAGTCAAAAAGATTTTGTCATATGTTCTTCTAATTGTACAGCCTTTTTATTTGATATCTCTAATTAAATTTAAAACAAGACCGTTTAAGCTTTTTTTACTTCTATTTGCACCAATTTATTTCTATTATACTTTAGGAGGATATGTAGCGCGATCTTATTTACTACCATATTTAGCTATTTATTTATTTACATTATATAATTACAATAAAAATTTAAGGGTCTATATCAAATATGGCTTTATTATAATGGTTCCTTTTTTAATTATTTTTTCTTTCAGATTTTCTGAAATGAGAATAGGAAATGACATTGATATATCTTTAAGTTTTTTTGATTTATTTAAAATTTTATTTTTTCAGGAAACAACTTATCCTGTATTGTTTTCAAATATCTATGTGTTAGATTTAAGTAATAAAAGCATAGATTTTTTTCTATGGCTTATAACATTACCAATTCCTTCGTTTTTAAAAGGACCTCAATTTGGGCTGGAGGTAAATTACTATTTTACGGAGTTGTTAACTGGCAAAAATAAAACATCAGAAGGGTTATCTGTTTTTTTACCTGGAAATGTTACTGAGTCATATTTAATATTTGGCAAATACTTCTTTTTTTTGTTGCCAGTTTTCGGCGGAATGGTTCTGGGCTTTTTATATAGGTTAATTAGTAGCTCAAATTATTTTACTATTTTGAAAATTTATTTCATTTTTATGATGTTACCATTAGTTACAAGAGCAGGATTGAATTCTGCCATACCTGTTGCAATAAATGGATTTTTATTTTTTTATCTGTTTTTGAAAATTAGAATTAGAAATTAATGAAAGGTCTTTTTTTAAGTTACAACTCTCTAACGGGTAAAGCTACTGGAGGTACATTAATAGCATCAAGAAATTTAAATTATTTTAAAAGCTTAGATGAAGCATCTTTTAAAATAGATGTTTATGATTCCAATACTATATTATTAGAATCAGCAAATAGAACTACTGAAATATCAACCGTTCTAAAAAATATTCTTAATTTTCAAACACCATCTTTTAATAATTCTTTTCTAGAAATATTGTTCGCGAGAATAGCAAAAGAAGGTGTTAATTATATTTTTTTGGATTCAACTTTGTTTGGGGTGATTGCAAAAAAAATAAAATTAAAATTTCCTTCAATCAAGATTATCACTTACAGTCACAACGTTGAATTGACGTCGAGTTGGCATGCAATTAGATATGAATTTTCATTTAAGAAAATTTATACACTAATTTTTTCTTTTATAAATGAAAAGTATAGTATTAAATATTCTGATTATTTAATAGGTATTTCTAGTTACGATGATAAAATATATAAAAGAATATATAATCGTAATTTTGATTCTATTATACCCGTAACTATTGAAGATAAAAATAATATAGTTAACGAGCAATTTGGAAAAAATGAAAATGATAGATTACAGATTTTATTTGTGGGAAGCTATTTTTATCCGAATATTCATGGTATAAAATGGTTCATTGATAATGTTATTGACAATATTGATGCAGATTTAATTATTGTTGGCTCCGGAATGGGAGTTTTAGAAAAAACATATCCAAATCATGAGAAAGTTCAATTTTATGATTTTGTTAAAGATCTAGGTGAATACTATATAAAAAGTCATATAGTTATTTCTCCAATTTTTATAGGCAGCGGAATGAAAGTTAAAGTAGCCGAGGCACTTATGTTTGGTAAAATTATTGTAGGAACTCACCTTGCATTTCAAGGATATAATATTGATGAAGCAAACTGTCATATTTGCCAAAGTAAAGAAGATTTCATTAGAAAAATTAATGATTTGAAATATTTACTAAAAGATAAAATTAAATATTCTGAAAAGGCTCGTAAGACTTTTTTAAAGTATTATTCTAATTCGAATGAGACTAAATATTTCCTAGCAACTTACAACTTTCTTAATGAAAAATTGGCCTAATTTAATCCGTTTTACTGCAATTTTTTTTGTAATTCTTTTACATGTAAGTGCTGCCGTTAGTGTTGAATATGGAAAAGTTTCAAATGAAGATTGGTTAATCTCAGTCTTTTATAATAGTATTTCTAGATGTTCCGTTCCTCTTTTTGTAATGCTTACAGGAGGACTTATTTTGTCAAAAGAATTAGTATTGAAAGACTTTTTAAAAAAGAGATTTACAAGAATATTTTGGCCATGGTTATTTTGGAGCATCATCTTTATATCTTTTACAATCTATGGTATTTCTAGAAAAAATGAATTGTTAAATTTTGATAAACTATTCGAAATTTTTTTTAGTGGACTCGTAAATGGGAGTTCTTATCACCTATGGTATATTTATATGATTTTGGGACTTATGTTGTTTATGCCTATACTTGCAGGATGGATAAAAAATGCTAAAGATATTGATTTAATGTATTTTTTACTTTTATGGTTTTTAGTTGTTTGCCTAAAATGGTGTAATGTTTCTTTAATGCATTATCATCTATTCTATTTTTCAGATTATATAGGGTATCTTGTCTTAGGGTTTGTTATTACTAATAACAGAATTCCATCTTTTTTGAATAATAAAATCGTTTTTATTATTGGAATAATTTCATTATCAATTACTTTTCTTTTAACGATAAAATTTTCATTTATCAATGGCTTTTTTGTTCAAGAATATTTTGATTATTTAGCACCAAACGTTGTAATATATTCAGCTAGCATTTTTTACTTGCTAAAAAACTTGCAAAGTAAAATTCCAGCATGGGTTAATAAAACTATAAATGAAATAAGTGACTTAAGTTTCGGGATTTATTTTATTCATGTTTTATTTATATACTTTGTGTTCAAAGTATTTTTACCAACCGATTTTAGCGCTGTAATTTCGATACCTTTACTATCTCTAATAATTTTAGTTTTATCATTGGTTAGTATCAAATTAATGAGATTATTGCCTTTTGGTAAATATTATGTAGGATGAATTATTTTTTAGATGAATAGCAATAAAATTATAGAAAAAAAACGGACCTTGGTGATTGATGCTTTGGTTTACGAACGAAACAAAGCCTTTGGTTTTCAAGAGTACTTATTTAATCTTTTGAATTATTTTTATGCACATAGGGATTCAATCTTTTTTGAAAGAATTATCTTGATTTGTGATGAGAAGCAAATAGATGATTTTGCTCAATTTGAAAATAAGTTTGATATAATTGGTTATAAAGTTTCTAACTTATTCTTAAGATTTGTTATCCAAACTAAAGTGCCATTTGATTTGAAATTAAAAAAAAAGGATGTTGTCTTAAATTTATGTAACTATTCAGGCTTATTTAAACGGGCAAAAAGTGTATTAGTAATTCATGATTTACTTTACTTGCGTAAAGATTTACTCCAAAGTAGATTAATGAGACTTCAACGTAAATTTTACGTTCCGAGATCCATTTCTCTTGCTGATTTGGTAATTGCTATTTCTGATTTTACTAAAAATGATATTTTAGATAATTTTAAAAAAAAATCTGATGTGCCAATAATTAAAATTTATAATTATTTTAATTTTGATAAGTTTGGTGTAGATATTTCAGATTATGAAAAGAGAAATACAGATTCTTATCTTTTAAGTGTTTCTTCGTCGGCATTTCACAAAAATACAATAACTGTTCTAATGGCTTTTGAAAAATTTTGTCAATATAATGAAGATAAAAAAATGTATTTTGTTGGTTTGATATCAGAGCCAAGTGCATTAGAATATTATAATCAATTAGCTCCTGAAGTCAAAGAACGAATAAAAATATTCTCTTATATTTCTAATACAGAATTAGGAATGCTTTATAACGAATGTGATGCCTATATTTCTGCTTCATTATTTGAAGGTTTAGGTATGCCAATTATAGAAGCGATGTTTTTTAATGCCCAGTTAATTATTTCAGATTTGAAAGTAACTAGAGAAATTACTGCCAATAAAGCATTTTTCTTTAATCCCATTTGTTACGAAGAATTATTCGAAATTATGCTTAATATAAAAAAAGCCAAAACAGATACTCGTTCATATGTGTTAGATAAATTTTCATCTGATGAAACATCTAAAAAATATGTAGAAAAAATAAATGAAATTTGATTCTCATTGAGATATATTATATAAACAGATTAGTAAAAATTAATACTTAACATGTTAAAAAATAAAACACTTCTTATTACTGGAGGAACTGGTTCTTTTGGAAATGCAGTTCTAAATCGTTTTCTTAAAACAGATCATTTTAGTGAAATTAGGATTTTTTCTCGAGATGAGAAAAAACAAGATGATATGCGTAATCAACTTAAAAATGATAAGTTGAAGTTTTACATCGGTGATGTACGCGATTATAGTAGTATTGAAAGAGCTATGCATGGAGTAGATTACGTGTTTCATGCCGCAGCGCTAAAACAAGTTCCATCTTGTGAATTTTTTCCACTTGAAGCTACAAAAACAAATGTTTTTGGTACACAGAATGTAATTGATGCTGCTGTTGCTAATAATGTTTCAAAGGTAATCTGTCTTAGTACTGATAAAGCTGCTTATCCAATCAATGCAATGGGTATTTCCAAAGCTTTGATGGAAAAAGTTGCTATTGCAGCATCTAGAAACATTCGTGATAATAAGACTACGGTTTGCCTTACAAGATATGGGAATGTTATGGCGTCAAGAGGGTCGGTTATTCCTTTATTTTTAAATCAGATTAAAGCAGGGAACACGCTAACTGTTACAGACCCGAAAATGACAAGATTTCTAATGTCATTAGACGAAGCAGTTGAATTAGTCCTTTTTGCTTTTGAAAATGGAAACCAAGGAGATTTGTTTGTAAATAAGGCTCCTGCTGGAACAATAGGGGATCTAGCTCAAGCACTAAAAGAGCTTTGTAACGCTCAAAATCAAATTAAAGTTATTGGTACACGTCATGGTGAAAAGTTATATGAAACACTTTGTACTCGTGAAGAAATGGTGAAAGCTGAAGATATGGGCGAATTTTATAGAATTCCAGCTGATAACCGTGATTTGAATTATGCTCAATATTTTTCAGAAGGCGAACAAGATGTTTCTGTTATTGAAGATTATCATTCACATAATACTGAGCAATTAGGAGTAGAGGGGATGAAAAGCCTATTAAGTAAGTTGCCTTTAATTCGTAAAGAAGTTTTTGGTGAAAATGTTCCACAAATGCCTGGTTAATAAAAGACATTATGTTGCCAAAATTAATTGCTGGAAATGCTCATTCGGATACAAGAGGAAATTTATTATACAATAATATTTTTGATGCGTCATTAATCAAAAGAATCTATATAATTGAAAATAGAGATGCCAAATTTGTTAGAGGTTGGCAAGGCCATCAAAAAGAGAAAAGGTGGTTTTCTGCCATAACTGGATCATTTAAAATCCAGTTACTCCAAATTGATAATTGGGAACAACCTTCTAAAAATTTAGAGGCACATACCTTTCTCCTTGAAGCAGACAAACTGAATGTTCTTTATGTACCGAATGGTTATATAACGAGTATTCAATCATTGCAAAACGATTCTAAATTACTTGTGATGGCTGATCATTTACTAGGTGAAATAAACGATGAATTTCGTTTTGATATTAATTATTTCAAAATATAAATTTAATAATGCTAAAAATAGGAATTACTGGCCAAGCTGGTTTTGTAGGAAGACATTTATATAATACTATTGGACTATTTACAGAAGAATTTGTAAGGGTTGATTTTCAAAAAGACTATTTTGGAGATGAAAAAAAATTAAATGATTTTGTTTCACAATGTGATGTGATTGTTCATTTAGCTGCGATGAACCGTCATAATGATCCACAAGTAATTTATGACACTAATTTAGGTTTAGTACAGAAAATCATTAATTCTTTAAATAGTACAGGTAGTAAAGCGCATGTTTTATTTTCTTCATCTACGCAAGAAGAAAGAGATAATCTTTACGGGAAGTCTAAGAAAGATGGAAGAAAGTTAATGATGGATTGGGCTAATAATTCTGATGGAAAATTCACAGGAATGATTATTCCGAATGTTTTTGGTCCTTTTGGTCAGCCTAATTATAATTCTGTGGTTGCTACTTTTTGCTATAAATTATCACATAATGAAACACCAACTATTGATGTTGATGGTAATTTGAAATTGATTTATGTAGGTGAATTGGTTGATGCAATACTTTCAGAAATAAGAACAAGAAATGGAAATCCAGAAATATTGATTAAACACACTTCTGAATCTAAAGTTTCACAAATTTTAAGTTTGTTGGAACTTTATAAGTCAGAATATCAAGATAAAGGTATTATACCAGCCATTAATAATGCATTTGAATTAAATTTATTCAATACATTTCGTTGTTACATGGATATAAAGAATCATTTTCCTGTAAAATTTGCTGAGCACACAGACCCAAGAGGATCTTTTGTAGAAATAATTCGTCTAGGAGTTGGAGGGCAAGTGTCATTTTCAACAACCCTTCCTGGAATTACACGTGGTAATCATTACCATACAAGGAAAATCGAGCGTTTTGCTGTAATCAAAGGAAAAGCCTTAATTCAACTTCGACAAATTGGCACTAATGAGGTTTTAGACTTTTATCTTGATGGAAATGAGCCAGCTTATGTTGATATGCCAATTTGGTATACCCACAATATAAAAAACATTGGAGATGAAGTATTATATACTAATTTTTGGATAAATGAATTTTATGATCCAAATGATCCAGACACTTATTTTGAAAACGTTTAAAAAAAAAATATTATATATAATGAAATCACAATTAAAAGTAATGACTGTCGTTGGAACTCGGCCAGAAATAATTCGTCTATCACGAGTAATGGCAGCTTTAGATAATTCTGATGCAATCGAACATATTATTGTTCATACAGGGCAAAATTATGATTATGAATTAAATCAAATTTTCTTTGATGATTTAGGAATTCGTAAGCCTGATTTTTTCTTAAATGCAGCCGGAGCAACTGCAACAGAAACTGTGGGGCAGATTTTAATAAAGATAGACCCATTATTAGAATCTGAAAAACCAGATGCTTTCTTAGTTTTAGGAGATACTAATAGTTGTTTATGTGCTATTCCTGCAAAAAAAAGACATATTCCAATTTTTCATATGGAAGCTGGAAATCGTTGCTTTGATCAACGAGTACCTGAGGAAACTAATAGAAAAATAGTTGATCATACTTCTGATATTAATTTAACATATAGTGATATTGCTAGAGAATATTTGCTAAGAGAAGGTTTGCCTGCGGATCGAATTATCAAAACGGGTTCACCAATGCTTGAAGTTTTAAATCATTATTTACCATCAATTGAGTCTTCGGATATTTTAGAAAGATTAAATTTGGAAGAGGGCAAGTTTTTTGTTGTGTCATCGCATCGAGAAGAAAACATCAATAGTGAAAAAAATTTTCAGGGATTAATGGATAGTTTAAATCTCATCGCCGAAAAATATAATTATCCAATCATTGTAAGTACACATCCTCGAACAAGAAATATGATTGAGAAGAAAAATATTCAAATGCATAAAAATGTCCAATTTTTAAAGCCTTTAGGGTTTAATGATTACAATGCTTTGCAGATGAGATCTTTTGCGGTTTTGTCAGATTCAGGAACTATTTCAGAGGAATCTTCAGTATTAAATTTTAGAGCTCTTAATATTAGAGATGCACACGAAAGGCCAGAAGCTATGGAGGAGACCTCTGTGATGATGGTAGGGTTAAGTCCAGAAAGAATTTTACAAGGACTAGTTCAACTTCAACATCAAAAAACAGGAAAAGAAAGAAATTTTAGACCTGTTGCGGATTATTCAATGCCTAATGTTTCAGAAAAAATGGTTCGCATCATTTTGAGTTATACAGATTATGTGAAACGTGTAGTCTGGAGAGAGTTAAACTAGGATGAAAGTACTTTTTTTGACGATGGTTAAAATAAATTCATTTAGAGATAGGGGAATTTATAATGACCTTCTTCGTAAGTTTTACAAAGAAGGGCATGAAGTTTTTGCCATTTGCCCAACTGAAAGAAGAGAAAAAAAGAAAACAAATTTAAAAAAGGAAAAAGAAGGTACTATTTTAAATGTTAGAACTTTTAATCTCCAAAAAACTAATGTTATAGAAAAAGGAATTGGCACTTTAGCTATAGAGTACCAATTTCTTTCGGCTATTAAAAAAAATCTAGCAGATATAAAATTTGATCTTATTATATACTCAACGCCACCAATTACTTTTTCAAGAGTTATAGATTTTATCAAAAAAAGAGATGATGCTTATTCTTATCTTTTACTGAAAGATATCTTTCCTCAAAATGCAGTTGATATGAAATTGATTAAAAAAGATGGCATGCTACATAATTTCTTTTTGAAAAAGGAAAAAAAATTATATGATTTGTCTGATACAATAGGTTGTATGTCAAAAGCTAATGTGGATTATGTTTTAAAGCATAATCCGATAATTAGTGCAAAAAAAGTTGAAATAAATCCCAATACGATTGAACCAATTATTGTTGTTGAGGACAATTCTGAAAAAATCACGGTTAAAAATAAATATAATTTACCTCTTGACAAAAAGCTTTTCGTTTACGGTGGGAATCTTGGAAAACCGCAGGGAATAGATTTTTTATTAGAAACAATAGAATCAAATTCAAATCCAAAAGTTTTTTTCCTAATTGTTGGATCTGGAACGGAATATAAAAAGATAAGAGAATGGTTTAATATCAATAAACCTCAGAATGCTTTATTGTTAAATGGACTACCAAAAACAGATTATGATTTATTGTTAAATGCATGTGATGTTGGACTGATTTTTTTACATAAAGATTTTACAATACCTAATTTTCCATCAAGAATGCTGTCTTATCTAGAGATGAAAAAACCGATAATTGCTGCAACCGATCCCAATACTGATATTGGGGCAATAATTGAAAAAAATAATTGTGGATTTTCTATTATTTCTGGAGATATTTCAGCTATGAATAAGGCAATAGAAAAGATGGTAGATGGCAATAATTTTGTAAATATGAAAGAAAATGCATGGAATCTGCTTCAAAATGAATTTACTGTAGATAAGTCTTATTGTCAAATAATTAGTAAAATAAATGTATAGATTTTTTTTTAAACGTTCTATTGATATTTGTTTATCGTTGATCGTTTTAGTTGTTTTTTTGCCAATGTTGCTTATTCTGATTGTTTTTTTAGCTTTTGCTAATGAAGGAAAGCCATTTTTTATTCAAAGACGTCCAGGGAAGAATGAAAAAATATTTACGATATTAAAATTTAAAACCATGAATGATAAAAAAGATATTCATGGAAATTTATTATCAGATGAAGATCGATTGACTAAAATTGGAATGTTTGTAAGGAAAACATCTCTAGATGAATTACCTCAATTAGTAAATGTTTTAAAAGGAGATATGAGTCTTATTGGTCCGAGACCTCTATTGCCAGAATATTTGCCATTGTATAATGAATTTCAAAAAAAGCGTCACAATGTAAAACCGGGTATTACAGGATGGGCCCAAATAAATGGACGAAACGCTATTAGTTGGGATGAGAAGTTCAATTTAGATATTTACTATGTAGATAATATTTCATTTGCATTAGATATGAAAATTGTTTGGCTGACTATTAATAAAGTCGTAAAGAAAGAGGGAATTAATGCAGTAAATAATGTAACTATTGAACGTTTTAATGGAAGCAAATAGATATTTATACGGTGCAAGTGGTCATTGCAAGGTCATTATAGATATATTAAAAAGAAATCAAAAAGAGATTTCTGCTATATTTGATGACAAACCTTTAATGGATTGTTTAAATGGTATTCCAGTTTTGCAAGCATCAAAAATGAATATATCATCAAATGACGAAATGATTGTTTCAATTGGCAACAACAACATTAGAAAAAAAATTGCAACTAAGATGCAAGCGATATTTTTAACGGCAATACATGATAAAGCAATCATTTCAGAAAACTCAAAAATTGGTAATGGATCAGTTGTTATGGCTGGTGGGATTATAAATACAGACGTTGAAATAGGAAATCATTGTATTATTAATACTGGAGCGGTAATAGATCATGATTGCAAAATTGATGATTACTGTCATATTTCACCAAATGTATCTTTAGCCGGAAATGTAAATGTTGGGGAAGGTGCTCATATCGGAATTGGTGCTTGTGTTATACAGGGTATAAAAATTGGAAAATGGACAACAATTGGTGCGGGAGCAGTTATAGTAAAAGATATTCCGGATTTTGCAATAGTTGTAGGTAATCCAGGTAAAATTATAAAATACAATATAGTCAATGAGTAATTCAAAAATATGGTTATCCTCACCACACATGGGAGGCAATGAAAAAAAATACGTGCAAGAAGCTTTCGATACTAACTGGGTTGCACCTTTAGGGCCAAATGTAAATGGTTTTGAAAATGATTTAGAAAATTATTTAGGAGTTGATGTCCACGTAGGAGCATTAAGCTCTGGTACAGCTGCGATTCATTTAGGTTTAATATTACTTGGGGTTAAGGCCGGTGATGAGGTTATTTGTCAAAGTATGACTTTTTCGGCATCAGCAAATCCGATTATGTATTTAGGTGCAATTCCCGTATTCATAGACAGCGAACTTGATACGTGGAATCTTTGCCCCAAAGCTTTAGAAAAAGCAATTATTGAAAGGACTTCTAAAGGGAAAAAACCTAAAGCAATAATTGGAGTTCATCTTTATGGTATGCCATATAATATTGAAGAAATTAATAAAGTAGCAAAAAAATACGACATTCCTGTCCTTGAAGATAGTGCTGAAGCTTTAGGAAGTCATTATAAAAATCAAAAATGTGGTACATTTGGAGAAATAGGTGTACTTTCTTTTAATGGAAATAAAATTATTACAACTTCCGGTGGAGGTGCAATTGTAACTAAAAATAAAGAAACAAAAGATAAGGCTGTTTTTCTTTCAACACAAGCTAGAGATACAGCTGCACACTATCAGCATAGTCATGTAGGGTATAATTATAGAATGAGTAATATTTGTGCAGGAATTGGAAGAGGCCAAATGGAAGTTTTAGACGCTCATGTTGGGCTGAGAAGAAAGATACATGAATTTTATGTTAATTATTTCAAAGAAATTGATGCTGTAACTATTTTGACAGAACCGAATAATGATTATTTTTCAAATCATTGGCTATCAGCAATTGTTATTGATTCTGAAAAAACAAATGGAAAAACAAGAGAAGATCTCCGTTTAGCTTTTGAAGCGGAAAATATAGAAAGCCGACCTCTTTGGAAACCGATGCATTTGCAACCTATTTTTCAAGAATATCCATACTTTGGTGATAAAGTTGCAGAAAAATTATTCAAAGATGGACTATGTTTGCCTTCAGGTTCCAATACAACAGATGAGGAAATCAAGAGAATACAAGACGTTTTAGATTCGTTTTTCAAATAAACAATACAAATGAAAGTTGAAAAAACAGCTATTGAAGGTTTATTACTATTAGAACCAATTGTTTTTGGAGACGAGAGGGGATATTTTTTGGAAGCTTACAATAAAACGAAATTTAATGAGATGGGTATTAATATAGAATTTATACAAGATAACCAATCTTTTTCAAAAAAGGGAACTTTAAGAGGACTACATTATCAAAATCCTCCTTTTGCACAGACAAAGTTAATTCGCGTTCTACAAGGGGAAATAATTGATGTTGCTGTAGATTTAAGAAAAGATTCTTCCACTTATGGGAAGTCATATAGTGTTTTATTATCGGCAGAAAATAAAAAACAATTATTAGTGCCACAAGGATTTGCACATGGATTTTCTGTTATTAGTGAAACAGCTTTAGTAATCTACAAATGTGATCAATTTTATAACAAAGCAGCTGAAGGTGGAATTAAGTATGATGATCCATCTCTAAACATTGACTGGGGAATTAACTTAGATGAAGCAATTGTTTCTGAAAAAGATCAAGTACTTCCTTTTATAGAAAACTGTAATAGTTTATTTTAATGGAAAAAATTCTAGTAACTGGTGCAACAGGACAATTAGGATCTGAGCTTTTGGTTTTATCGTCTTCTTATCCTCAATATGACTGGGTGTTTGCAGATAGAATACAAGTAACATTAGATAATTTAGAATTGCTTGAATCTCAAATACAAGAAATTAACCCTAATATTATATTTAATTGTGGTGCTTATACCGCTGTTGACAAAGCTGAAATTGAAAGAGAACTGGCATTCAAAATAAATCATTTGGCAGTAAAATTAATTGCAACATATACGAAAGAAAACAATATTAAATTAATTCATATTTCAACAGATTACGTTTTTGATGGATCTTCTTCAATTGCTTTAAATGAAGAAGCAAAAACAAATCCTATAAATGTTTATGGAGAAAGTAAGCTGGCAGGTGAAATTGCTTGTGTAAAAGAAAATCCTGAATCAGTTATTATAAGAACATCTTGGGTTTACAGTAAATTTGGAAATAATTTTGTCAAAACTATGCAGCGATTAATGCAAGAAAGAGACGAAGTAGGAGTTGTTAATGATCAAGTGGGATCACCAACGCATGCTGCAGATTTGGCAAAAGTAATGATGACGATAGTTGAATCTTCAAATTGGATTTCTGGAATTTATAACTATTCTAATGAGGGTGAAATTAGTTGGTACGAATTTGCATTGAGTATTAAAGAGTTTGGAGAATATAAATGTTGCGTTAAAGGAATTCCTTCTTCCGCTTACCCAATGCCAGCAAAACGTCCAAATTTTTCATTGTTAGATAAGACGAAAATAAAAACAGTTTATAATTTGGAAGTTCCAAATTATAAAGAAAGTTTAAAAAAAGTATTCATATAAAATAATGATTTGTAAATCATTAGGTTTAATCTAAAATTTAAGATAGATGAAAGGAATTATATTAGCAGGAGGATCTGGCACAAGATTGCACCCATTAACATTAGCAGTAAGTAAACAACTGATGCCAGTCTATGATAAGCCGATGATTTATTATCCATTATCAACTTTAATGATGGCCGGTATAAATGAAATTTTAATTATTTCTACGCCTCATGATTTGCCACATTTTAAAAAACTGTTGGGAGATGGAGGCACTATTGGTTGTAAGTTTAGTTATGCCGAGCAGCCCAATCCAAATGGATTAGCACAAGCCTTCGTAATTGGAGAAAAGTTTATCGGAAATGATGATGTTGCGCTAATATTAGGAGATAATATTTTTTTCGGATCTAATATGCAGGAGCTCTTGAAATCAAATACAAAACCAGATGGAGGAGTTGTTTTTGCATATCATGTTTCAGATCCTGAACGATATGGAGTGGTTGAATTTGATGAGAATTTCAAAGCAATTTCAATAGAAGAAAAACCAGATGAACCTAAATCAAACTATGCGGTTCCAGGATTATATTTTTATGATAATTCTGTAGTAGAAATTTCAAAAAATATTAAGCCAAGTTCCCGTGGTGAATATGAAATTACGGATGTTAATAAAGTTTATCTTGAAAAAGGAAACTTGAAGGTCGGTATACTAAGCAGAGGAACAGCTTGGTTGGATACAGGAACTTTTAATAGTTTAATGCAAGCAGGGCAATTTGTACAAGTTTTAGAAGAGAGACAAGGTCTAAAAGTTGGTTGTATAGAAGAGATTGCGTGGAGGCAAGGATTCATTAACGATATGCAACTTGAAGATTTAGCTCAGCCTTTGCTTAAATCAGGATATGGTGCGTATTTATTAGATTTTCTTAAACAGAAGAAAAAAGGTGTTAAAGTTTAATTTGTACCTTTAAGTAATTATTTAAAACCTTTAATTTGTATTTTTGTATAAAGTTCAAATTTTACTGACTTAAAAAATGCTAAATTGAATACAGAAAAACCAAATAACATAACTTCTTTGTTATATAAAACCTTTTCGCCAAGAAATCTTAGGGCAAATATCAATAATTTAAGTTATCTGCCTAGGTGGATTATCATTGCTATTGATGTAATGGTTCTGTTTTTTTCTTTTTCATTTACTTATTTGCTTTTTGACGGAACTGCAATAGGATACATCATAACGTCCCATGATTTTTATTTTGTAGCAAGTTTAATAATAGTTAATATATTTTTCTTTTGGCTTTTTAGAACCTATTCAGGAATTATCAGACATTCTTCGTATATAGATGCAATAAAACTGCTTTTTTCACAAATGTCAGTTTTGGTTTTCTTCCTATTTATAAATTTAATTTTTGAATTGTATACAGGTCATAAAGCTTTTTTAAATACTGCGCTTTTTATCAATTTAGTTTTATCATTTTGTGGACTGTTTCTATATCGTGTAGTTGTAAAGCAGACATTTGAAATGTATTTTTCTGAAAAAGCGACGACTAAGCTTGTTAGAACAGTAATTTATGGCACAGATGCAAATGCCATTTCTGTTGCAAATGCTTTAAAATTTGAAACACCTTCGCGATTTAAAATTGTTGGATTTGTAGATAAGAATAATCAGAATGCATCTAAGCGTATGCTGGATCTTCCGATTTTAATCTTAAGAAAAAAGCTTCCGGCTTTAATGCGATCTGTTGCAGCGGAAGGAGTGATTATTGCAGATAAAAGCTTGACAAAAGATGAACAGCTTATTATTGTAGATCAATGTTTAGAGTTTAACTATAGAGTATATACGGTTCCTTTGATTTCAGATTGGGAAAATCAAAAAGAGATTTCTCAAAAAGTAAAGAATATTCAGATTGAAGATCTATTAGAAAGAAAACCTATAGTTCTAGATAGTAAATCAATTTCTAAACAATTAAAAGATAAAACAATTTTAATTACTGGAGCTGCTGGTTCAATTGGAAGCGAGATTGTAAGACAGGTCTTGAATTTTGGACCAAAAAATGTTATAGTTCTAGATCATGCTGAGACACCATTGCATAATTTGTGTTTAGAAACTCAAACAATGAGTTTTAACACTAAGATTGTAGCCGTAATTGCAGATGTCAGAAGTAAAAAAGCATTAGAAAAAGTCTTTAAAAATTACAATCCACATGTTGTTTTCCATGCTGCTGCATATAAACATGTGCCTTTGATGGAAGAAAATCCTGCTCAGGCAATTCAAACCAACATTAAAGGAACCAAAAACCTAGCTGATTTAGCGTGTAAATATCAGGTAAAGAAATTTGTAATGGTTTCTACAGATAAAGCTGTTAACCCAAGTAATGTAATGGGGGCCAGTAAACGTATTGCTGAGAAATATGTTCAATCCTTATTCTTGAAAAACCAACAAGAAAATGTTGAGGGGGGAACAAAATTCATAACAACTCGTTTTGGAAATGTTTTAGGTTCAAATGGTTCTGTTGTGCCATTGTTTACCAAGCAAATTGCCGAGGGTGGACCGGTAACTATTACACATCAAGATATTATTCGTTATTTCATGACAATTCCGGAGGCTTGCCAACTTGTATTAGAGGCAGGAGCTATGGGGAATGGTGGTGAAATCTATATTTTTGACATGGGTAAACCAGTTAGAATTATTGATTTAGCCAGAAAAATGATTAAGTTGGCTGGTTTTATACCAGATAAAGAAATTAAAATTAAAATTGTTGGTTTAAGACCAGGCGAAAAGCTTTACGAAGAATTGTTAAACGATACCTCTAAAACTCTTCCAACATATCATAATAAGATTATGATTGCTCAAGAAATTCAAGACGAATATGAAACTCTTCATAATGATGTTGATGAATTAATCGGTATCGCTGATTTTTATGAAAATGATGATATCGTTGCCAAGATGAAAAAAATTGTTCCAGAATTTAAAAGTATGAATTCTACTTTTGAAGTTTTAGATAAATAAGAATAAATAAAATATTAATTCAGATAATCAAAAGGTGTTTTTTTAAAACACCTTTTGACATTTTTAAACAAATTCTAAAATGTTAAAAATCTTGTTAATTTTTAAGGCAAGATTTTTTTAGTTCTTTTAAATGGATTCTAAAAACACAAATGACTGGCTGTTTGAAATAACACCCAAGAATAAAATTTTCTCACTCAACTTCAAAGAAATTTGGCAGTATCGAGATTTACTAATGCTTTTCGTAAAGCGTGATATAATTACAGTTTACAAACAGACAGTCTTGGGGCCACTTTGGTATCTAATCCAACCTTTATTTACTTCTATAACCTTTACTATTATATTCAATAATGTTGCTGGAATTAAGACAGGCTCGATTCCGCCATTTTTATTTAATCTTGCTGGAATAATGGTTTGGAATTATTTTACTGCCTGTTTGAGTGGAACTTCAGATACATTTAAAGCTAATGCGGGAATATTTGGGAAGGTTTATTTTCCAAGAATTATTACTCCTCTATCTATAGTGATTTCAAATTTGGTCAAATTCGGAATTCAATTTTGCATATTTATAGTCTTTTATGTCATCTTTTTTTTGCAGGGTGCTGATCTAAGCTTAAATATATCATCACTGTTTTTTCCTCTTTTAATTGTATTCATGGGAATTTTGGGATTGGGATTGGGAATGATAATTTCCTCAATGGTGACAAAATATAGGGATTTAAATAATTTAGTTGGATTTGGAGTGCAATTGTTAATGTATATTTCTGCTGTGATGTATCCAATGGAATTAATAAAAGAAAAACTTCCAAAATTTGGCTGGATAGTGCAGTATAATCCTTTAGCATATATAATAGAAACTTCTCGTTATATGCTTTTAAATATTGGTAGTATTTCAATTTTGGGTCTATTATATACAGCAGTAGTTACATTGGTTGTTTTTTTTGCTGGATTATTGATTTTTAATAGAACAGAGAAAAGCTTTATAGATACTGTATAGATGAAAGATATAATATTAAAAGCCGAAAATATTTCAAAACAATATCGTTTAGGAGAAGTTGGCTCAGGAACATTGAAGCATGATTTAAATAGATGGTGGTATAAAATTCGGGGTAAAGAAAATCCATATTTAAAAATTGGAGATGTAAATGATCGCTCTCGAAAAGGAAATTCAGATTATGTTTGGGCATTGCAGAATATTAATTTTGAAGTAGAAAGTGGAGAAGTTTTAGGTATTATCGGGAAAAATGGAGCTGGAAAATCTACACTTTTAAAAATACTTTCAAAGGTAACTGCTCCTACAACAGGAAGTATAAAATCTCGAGGTCGAATTGCTTCCTTATTAGAAGTAGGGACAGGTTTTAATGCAGAAATGACAGGAAGAGAAAATATATTTCTAAACGGAGCCATTTTAGGGATGACCAAAAAAGAAATTGCATCAAAGCTAGATGAAATTGTTGAATTTTCAGGCTGCGAACGTTATATAGATACACCTGTAAAGAGATATAGTTCTGGGATGACTGTTCGTTTGGCATTTGCTGTTGCTGCTTTTCTTGAACCTGAAATTTTGGTTATAGATGAGGTTTTGGCGGTTGGGGATGCTGAATTTCAGAAAAAAGCAATTGGAAAGATACAGGATATTTCTAAAGAGGGTGAGAGAACAGTTTTATTTGTTAGTCATAATATGGCGGCAGTAAAAAGTTTATGCACTAAAGGTTTAGTTTTAGTGAATGGTAAAGTCGCAATGAGTGGAAGTGTCGAAAATGCTGTTAATTTTTACTTAAGCCAAAGTTCCGATTCAATGAATAAAAAAGTCTTTTCTTCCGAATATGACAGAAAAGAGTTTAAGATTCATGAAATTAGTTTAAATCCTGTTGGTAAATCATCAGAGGATCCTCTTGATGAATATCAGAAAATTGAAATCAATACTTTATTTACTTTAAAAGATGATTCAAGAAAATTGCATTTAACATATGTTTTAAATAATGAGTTCGGAGAACCTCTTTTTACTTTCTCATATATTAGCAAGAATTTAAAGTTGAATACTGGTTTAAATAAGATTACTTGCAGTTTGCCGGAAGGATTTTTAAATGTAGGCACATATTACCTTTCTTTATATGTAATTGAAAATTCAAAGACAACATTGTTTGTCGAGAAAGATATTATGTCTTTTATTATACAGGAAGGAGAGAGACCAATTGGTTCATGGATGGGTAGGGAGCCTGGATTTATAAAGCCTAAATTTGATTGGTCAATCGAAGTTAATTAATCACATGAAAAAGAAAATTAAAAAAACAGCTAAAATATTATTGAAAAAATTTGGGTATAGTTTGAACAAAATTAATGCAGTAAAAAGTATTAATGTAGCTCATAGAAATGATAAAGATTATTTATTGTTTAATTTTTATAATACTTTAAAAACTTTAAACTTTTATCCGAAACACATTGTTGATGTTGGGGCTAATCACGGCACATGGACCCGTGAGGCGCTATTACATTTTCCAGATGCCTATTATACTTTATTAGAACCTCAGGAGTGGTTGAAAGAGTCATTTCAGGATATTTTAGATAATAATTCAAAAGTTCAGTTCTATCCTGTTGGTGCTGGAGAGAAGAAAGGGTCTTTTCTTTTTACAATCGTTGACAGAGACGATAGTTGTTCTTTTAGATATACAAGAGAAGAAGCTATTAAGTCTGGTTTTGAACAGATTGAAATTCCAGTACAGACCTTAAATGAATTACTTTCAGAAATAGAAATTCCTGTTCCAGATATTATAAAAATTGATGCAGAAGGACTAGATATTGAAGTATTGAAAGGTGCCAGTAATTATTTTGGGAAGACTGAAATATTTATGATTGAAGCGGGTGTTGTTAATAAAGAATTTGACAATAGCTTTTTAAATTTAGTAAATTTCATGGATGAAAGAGGTTATCGATTATTTGAAATAACAGATCTTAACAGACCATTTTCGGTAAAAATTTTATGGCTAGTAGAGCTTGTTTTTGTTAAAAAGGACGGATTTATTGACACACAAAGATTCATATAATGATCAATGTAACAAAAACCTTTTTGCCTCCAATTGAAGATTATAACAAACATTTAAAACGTGCTTGGAATAAACAATGGCTGACAAACCGTGGAGAACTTGTATTAGAACTAGAGCAAAAATTAAAAGAATATTTAAAGGCACCTAATATTATTGCAACAAATAATGGAACAGTACCATTGCAAATAGCACTAAAGTTATTAGGAAACCAAGGAGAAATTATTACTACTCCTTTTAGCTATGTTGCCACATCTGCAGCAATTGTTTGGGAAAATTGCACTCCAGTGTTTGTGGATATTCACCCAGAATATTTAACAATTGATGAAAACAAAATTGAGCTTGCTATAACAAATAAAACCACAGCTATATTAGCAACGCATGTTTTTGGGAATCCCTGTAATGTTGAAGCGATTGAAATTATAGCTAAAAAGTATAATTTGAAAGTAATTTATGATGCCGCACATGCTTTTGGTGTAACTTGTAATGAAAAATCATTATTTAGTTTTGGAGATATCAGCACTTGTAGCTTCCATGCCACAAAGTTATTTCATACAGGAGAAGGTGGTGCAATGTTTACAAACGATAAAGCTTTATATGAGAAACTTTTTAATAGCCATAATTTTGGACATAATGGACCTTTAGAGTTTTATGGATTAGGTATAAATGGAAAAATGTCGGAGTTACAGGCTGCTATGGGATTGTCTATTTTGCCGTACATGGAAAATATAATTTCAGAAAGAAAAGAAATCTGTAATTTTTATAATGATAACCTAAATTTTTCAAAAATTAAAACTATAAAAATTAGAGAAAATACTAATTGGAATTACAGCTATTATCCTGTAATTTTTAATAGTGAAGTTGAGCTTTTGGAAGTTCAAAAGATGCTAAATGAAAATCAAATTTTTCCTAGACGTTATTTTTACCCGTCTCTTAACACTATTGAATATTTAAAGCAATGTTCAATGCCAATTTCAGAGAGTATAGCCTCACGCATTATGTGTCTTCCTTTATATCTTGGTTTAGGAAATTTTGAATTAAAAAGTATAGTTTCATTTATAAATAGAAGTTTATAATGAAAGTAGCTATAATGCAACCTTATTTTTTTCCTTACATTGGATATTTTAGTTTGATAAAAAATACGGACAGCTTTATTTTATTAGATACTGTTCAGTTTATTAGACATGGTTGGATTGAAAGAAACAGAGTACTTAAGCAAAATGAAGGATGGTTATATATTAAGGTTCCATTATTAAAGAAACATAGAAAAGATTTGATAATGGATGTATGTATTGACAATAATCAAGAATGGAAAAAGAAAATAATTGCTCAGTTAGAGATATATAAAAAAACGGCTCCAAATTACTATAAAATAATATCAATGCTTAATCAAATATTTGAGAAAGATTATCATAATATTGTTGAGTTGAATGCAGAAATTTTAAAAGCAATTTCTAATTATTTGAATATAAAGTCCGAAATAAAAGTTTTTTCAAAAATGAACCTTAAGATTGACAAAACTAACGAGCCAGATGAATGGGCATTAAATATTTGTAAATCATTAGGGAATGTTACTGAATATTGGAATCCAATTGGAGGGCAGATTTTTTTTGATAAAAAGAAGTATGATAAAGAAAACATTAATTTAAAATTTCAGATAGTTTCTTTAAAACCTTATAATCAAAAAAGACAGAATTTTGAAGCAGGTTTATCTATCATCGATGTTTTGATGTTTAATACAGAAAGTGAAATAAATAAAATGTTGGATGAATTCGATTTGATATGAAGGCTATAGGAGGTTATTTTGAGTTAGAATTACATAAAAAAAAAGAATATCATCAGAATGCAATACGTTTAAATACGGGAAGAAATGCATTCGAATACATTTTATTAGCAAATAATTATACAAAAGTATACTTGCCTTTTTTTACTTGTGATGTTTTATTGGAACCTCTCATTCGAAATAAAATAGAATATGAGTTTTATCATATTAATGAATTATTAGAGCCATTGTTTGATTTTGAATTTATTCGTGAAAGTGAAGCTTTTCTTTATACGAACTATTTTGGATTAAAAGATGCATTCATTAAAAATTTTAGTTCTCACTGTAGAAATTTAATAATAGATAATTCTCAATCTTTTTTCTCAAAACGAATTTCTAGCATCGATACATTTTACTCTCCAAGAAAGTTCTTTGGTTTACCAGATGGAGCATATTTATATAGTAATAAAAAACTTGATCAATCATTTGAAAATGATCAATCATATGACCGGTTTGCTCATTTATTAAAGCGAATTGATTGTAGCGCAGAAGAGGGTTACAATGATTTTGTTTGTAATGATAAAAATTTGCAGAATCAAAATATTAAACAAATGTCTGCCTTGACTAAATCATTATTAAGGTCAATAAATTATGAGTATTGTGAAGAACAAAGAAAAAGTAATTTTATTTTTCTCCATGGAAAATTGAAAAATACGAATAAATTAATAATTGACAATTTTGCAGTAGGAATACCAATGGTTTACCCTTATTGGACTAATGATTTGTTATTAAGAGAAAGATTACTTAAAAATAAAATCTTTACCGCAAAATATTGGAAAAATGTTCTTGAGTTTACTGATAGTGAATCTATAGAATATAAAATGACGAACGAAATAGTGTATCTGCCAATTGACCAGAGATACAATGAAGAGGATTTGGATAGGATAGTAAAAATTGTATTTGATGTTTAATGTTTTAATAAGACCATTAGAAGTTAATGATGCTTTTCTTTCATGGAAATGGCGTAATGACTCTGATATTTGGTTGTTCACTGGAAAAAAACCAGACAGGCATATTACTTATGAAATCGAAAAAGAATGGATTGAAAAAGTAATTGAAGATTCTTCTTCAAAACGATTTGCAATTTTAGTAGATGATAAATATGTTGGCAACATACAATTAACAAATATTGTTGAAAATGAAAGTGCAGAGTATCATATTTTTATAGGAGATAAAGAATATTGGTCAAAGGGGATAGGCACCTTAGCAACATACCAACTTATTAGATATTCAAAAAACACCTTAAATTTAAAAGAGATATATCTATTTGTTAATCCAGATAATATTAATGCAATTAAATTGTATGAAAGATGTGATTTCAAAAAAGTAAATGATGATATTAAAATGTCACTAAACCTTTTAAATTCTTTCATGCCTACAGTTAGCATTTTTATGATGGTATATAATCATGGTGAATTTTTAGAAGATGCTTTGAAAGGAATATTATTTCAGAAATGTAGTTTTGATTTTGAAATAGTTATAGGTGAAGATAAATCTCAAGATAATTCAAAAAAAATATTGTTAGATTTTTCCGAGAGATTCTCAGGTAAATTTAAACTATTGCTTAATGAAAAAAATATAGGCCCGCAAAAAAATCAAACCGCTGTTTTAGAAAATTGTACAGGAAAATATATTGCAATGTGTGAGGGAGATGATTATTGGACAGATCCATTAAAACTACAAAAGCAAGTAGATTTTTTAGAGGTTAATCCAGAATACGTTCTTTGCTTCCATAAGGTTAATGTTCTAAAAGTGGATGGAGAAATTGTGGAGGACTTTATTACTAAAGTGCCTGATAATTACGAAAGCATAATAACATTAGCGAAAATGGGAAATTATATCCATACCCCATCTGTTGTGTTTAGAAATGTAATAAGAAAATTTCCATTTGAATTCGAGTTAAGCCCTGTCGGGGACTATTTTTTATACATGATGCTCGCCGAAAAAGGGAAATTGAAATACATAGATGAATCGATGGCTATTTATAGACATGGTGTTGGTATTCATTCTTCAAATTCTATAATAAAAAATGCAAAAAACAGTGTTAACTTTTTTATTTGCTTACTATCCTATTTAAAAGATGACGAGTTGAAAAAATATGTATTCGAAAGGCAAATTACAGCTACAAAGCATTTAGATGAGTTGATTGCGAGTGAAAAAGAAAGTTTTTTTTTACAGATCATTAAAAAGATAAAAAATTTTATAAAAATGTTTAAAATATGAATACTTTTTTAAATTATTTTAATGAATGAGTTAACAATGAGCATATTTATCTTGACTTATAATTAAGAATGGCTTATATCTCAAACGTTGAATAGTATTTTATTTCAAAAAACAGACTTTAACTATCATCAATTAGTAATAGGAGATAGTTGTATATATTTATTATAGCAAATCAGTTAATAGCAACTTCTTTATACCGAAAGAAATGTTGTGAGGAAGTAAGTGGGTATGATGAAAATATGAAAAAGGGATTTGAAGATTGGGAATTTGGGATTGCAATCATAAAGAAAGGATGGAAATATAAAATTATACCTGAGTTTCTGTTTTATTACCGAAAGGCAAAAAAATCCATACTTATTGATACGATTTCAAATCATGATGTTAGTATTGAAGAGTATATTTTAAGAAACATAAATATTGTTATATTGTTGATTTTTAAGTTTTTATATCTGTTGTTTTTTATAGGCAAAATGCAATTAGTATGGGGAGAAAAGAATTAAAAAATCATTGGAATATCAAATTAAAGATAATTTGCAAGCCTTACTGGATAATTCAAAAATTATGGGCACAAAAATAAATATAGGATGATTTCAGTTGTTATTAGGAATAAAAATCAATCAGAAGCTTTAGCTTTTTTATTGAAAAACTTAACAGGAAGATATTCTGAAGATATTGGTGAAATTATCGTTTTGGATAATATGTCCTTCGATTCTAGTAGAGAAATAACCGAACACTTTAATGCTCGTTTTGTTAGTATAGAAAAATTTAGCTACGGAGGGAGCGCTAATATATGCGCTAAGGAAGCTCGATATCCAATTGTGGTTATATTTAGTGCACATTCTTATCCAATTAGCCATGACTTTTTTAAACTGATTAAATTGAGATTTGAAAATAATTCTAATCTAGCAGGTCTAAGATGCCTTCATAGCAGTAATGATTATAAGAATTTCATCAATAAAATTCCGGCAAAAATAGATCCTAATAAATCGGGTTTGATTTTTTCTGGATCTGCTTTTAGTAAGAAGGTGTGGGAAAAATATCCTTTTAGAGAAGACGTAGCTACTTTTGAGGATAAAGAATGGACTAAAAGAGTCTTAGAAAAAGGTTATGATATCGAATTTGTTCCGTCAATTTTTCATTATGAAATAAAGCGAACACCGGAACAAAATTTTTTTAGATTTAAAAATGATGTTATAGGCAATTATCAATTATGGCATCAAGAAATCACTTTGTTGCAAATTTTTAAAGGATTTGTTGGGAGCATTTGGAGCAATTTAAAGACTTTTTTAATTGAGGCTAAGTATGCTTTCTTGCGTTTTCTGTTTTTGATAAAATTTACGAGTAATAAACCTAAGCAGTTTTAATTCTTACGTTAATTATAAATTTATTTCCATCAGATTGTGATTATGACGTATGAGGTTAACAAAATAGAATATTAATTAATGGAGGAAAAGAAAAATAGTACACATAATACCAAAGTGAGTATTTTCTTGCTTACATATAATCAGGAAAAATATATTGCTCAGACTATTGAAAGTATTTTAAGTCAACAAACAAATTTTTCTTTCCAATTGGTAATTGGTGAAGATTGCAGTTCAGATAGTACAAGAACTATTTGTGAGAGTTATGCCATCGAATATGGTAATAAAATTAAACTATTACCAGCATTAGAAAACAATATTGGTTTGATAAAAAATTATATGCGTACCATCAAGGAATGTGATGGCAAGTATATAGCAATATGCGATGGCGATGACTACTGGATTGACGAATTCAAATTACAAAAGCAAGTTAGTATACTAGAAGCAAATGAAAACTGTAAAATAGTCCATACAGATTTAAAAGTGCTCTGCAATGGAAAATTTGAGAATTTTTATAAACAGCAGAAGACGAATGAATTTTTCTTGTTTGATAATTTAATCGCCAGTAACCCGATCTCTTCTGTTACGGTAATGTTTCGAAACTTTCAACAACAGGAGCAATTACCATTATGGGTAAATAACCATCCATATGGAGATTACCCAACCTATTTATGGATTTTAAGAAATGGAGGCTACATTCATTATTTAGATGAGGTTACTTCAGTATATAGAAAGGATATTGGCGTGTCATCTAAGTTAGAGAAATCGAATAATTATGATCTGTCAATATTAAAAGATTTATATAATGATTCAAACTTTAGTTTACATAAACCCAAATTAAGAAAAAAAATTCTTCAGAAGTATTTTGAAGATGTAAATAGAAGTCATAATGAGTTTAAATATTTTAAAGGATTTATTATATTTTTTTCTTTATTTCTTAAAAATAAATTTAGTCACTATTTAGTCCAAATGTATTTGTCACTTATAAAAAAGGAACTTGGAAAGCATATAAAAATTTAAATCTCGAAATGTTAAAAATCGTTAAGAAGATACTAAGGAAGCTCTACAATACTTACCGCGCTTTAATAAATATTTTATCCTTTTTATATTTTGATTTATCCAAGATTAAAAAAGCTAAGCATTTATTTGTACTGCCTGTCTATCACACTGGAGGAGCAGAGAGAGTACACTTAAATATTATCAAAGGTTTAGAACGTGACGGAATTGTAATTTTGTTTACAGATTATTCAGTAACAAATAATTTTTTCGATTCATTTAAAATGTATGCTGATATAGTTGAAATACATAAAATCTTAAGACAAAAGAATCAGATAATTAATAAGTTACTTTTTAGGCTTTTAATTTCGGCTATAAATAAGAATAAAGAATTATCCACTGTTTTTGGTTGTAATAGCGTTTATTTTTATCGTTTGTTACCTGCTATAAAAGAAGAAATAACAAAGATTGATTTATTTCACGCTTTTGTACAAAATGATTCTAGGACAGAGGATGTAGTGAAATCCTCAAATTTTATCGATCATCGTGTAGTAATTAATAGAAAAGCTTTTGATGATTTAATTGAAATATACACAAAAGCAAAAGTTGAGAAAAAAGCCGAAAGAAAAATAAAAATTATTGAAAATGCTATTGATTATGCAGATTCTGTTTTAATTCCTAAAAATACCAAAGAAATTAAGATAGGTTATCTTGGCAGATGGGGCGATGAAAAAAGGCTTGATATATTCTTAGGAATTGCTAAAAAAATAATGCATAAACATAAGAATGTCTCTTTTGTTATGGCAGGAACAGGCATGAAGAGCAATTTGAGAAAAATTGAAGATGCTGGAGTACAATTTTTAGGAGAAATTTCTAATGATGTAGAAATTTGTAATTTGTATAATAAACTTAATTTTATTTTAATTACGTCGGATAATGAGGGGTTTCCAATGATATTGGTAGAAAGTATGTTTTTTGGAGTGGTTCCAATAGTAACAAATGTTGGAGGAATTCAAGAACATATTTTTAATTTAAAAAATGGTGTTTTAATAGAAAATTCATCAGATATTGACCTTCTAATTAATAAGTTTTCGTCCGAGATAGATTTTCTAATTAATGATTCTGTCAAGTTTAAAGAATTATCTAGAAATGCGGCAGAATATGCGAGATTAAATTTTAAAATAGATAAGTTTAATTCAAGTTACCGAAATTTATTCTTGTCAAAGTATTGAGGTAATTTAAACATTATGTTGTTTGTGCCAATATTAATAAAGAGCTTTTTTTGAAAGAATATAGTTTTTTTAATCTCAGACACGAGCCATTAAAAAAGAATTTATAGTTTATGATTACACTAGTTTTAACTAACAGAGATCGCGATTTAAGAATTGTAAATGCAAGCTTGAAATCTCTGAATTTACAGTCGGATAAAGAATTTAAAATTTTTCTGGTTGATTATGGCAGTGAACTCAATTATATTGTCAATTTAAAAGCGTTAGTTAAAGAATTTAATTTTGTAGAGTTAATAATTTGTCCAGTTCAAGGGCAATTATGGAATAAGTCGAGAGCTATAAATATTGCCTTAAAAAAATGTCAGACGGCTTATTTTTTAGTAGGAGATATAGATTTAATTTTTCATCCTAACTTCATTAAGAATGCAAAAAAAATGTCAAACCCGAGAGAAGTTCACTATTTTCAATATGGCTTTTTATCTTTCGATGAATCTTTAAAAGAGCAAGATTTTGATGCTTATGAAGTTGATTTCAAAGGAAACGATGAAGTTACAGGTACAACACTTTTCCCAGTAGAAGTATTAAAGTCGGTAAATGGATACGATGAATTTTATCATGGGTGGGGAGCAGAGGATACAGATATTCATATTAGGCTTAAGCAAGCTGGTTTATCGGTAATTTTTCAAGATTCAGAAATTTTGGTAAAACATCAATGGCATCCAAAAGCATATCGAAGTAAAAATAGCAGTAATCCGTTTCATTCGGTTCTAGAAAGAATTAATCACTCATACATGACTTTAACAGATCATTCAAAAAGATCAAAAGTTAACATCCAGAACGAATGGGGGAAGCTACCTCTAGAAACAGATTATCAGGAATTATTGCAAAATGCACCAGATCATAAATTTGTTTTAGATACAGAAGAAATCAAACTTTCTGCAATATTGATACAATTGGGAAATTTTCAAAATGAGATTGTAGAAATAACCATCAAAGAAGTGTTTTTAAAAGAAAAACTCAAACAGAATGTAAAAAGACTTTTAGGTAAAAAAAGTAAAAATTACCTAGATTTAGAAGTTATAAATGATAGAATATTAGAAGAAATTATTTCATCATACAGAAATAATTCGTATCAATATTCTTTTCAAAGAGAGAAAGGGGTAATTCAACTTAAAATTAAATTTTAGAAGTGAAAATTTTAATGGTTTCGATGGCTTCACAGCATTTTTTTGGTTGGGTAAGTCAACTTGAAGAAGCGGGTCATGAAGTTTATTGGTTTGATGTTTTAGATAGTAAAAACAAAGTTGAACGATTAAGTTGGGTAAATCAAATTATTAAATGGAAGTTGCGGTGGGATTATCCTGGGCGTTCCTTTTTAAAAAGTAAATTTTTAATAATTCATAATTTTTTAAAGCAATTTAATGACCGTAATACAGCAAAAGTTTTTGAAAAGAAATTATTAGAGATTCGACCAGATCTGGTGCATAGTTTTGAAATGCAGCTCTCATGTTTGCCAATTCTGAAAATAATGGAAAAATATCCTACTTTTAAATGGATGTTTTCTTCTTGGGGAAGTGACATGTTTTACTCTCAACAAATTGGAATTCCTGATTTATTAATGCATAAGACATTAAGTAGAGTAGATTTTTTAATTACAGATTGTTTCAGAGATTTTGTAATTGCAAAAGAGAGAGGTTTTAACAATAGTTTTTTAGGTGTATTTCCTGGAAATGGAGGTGTTGAATTTAAGAGCGAGCTAATTCTCCCTTTTTCATCACGAAAAATAATTCTAATAAAAGGTTATAATAACGAAATTGGCAAAGGAATTAGTATAGTGAAATCATTGACGGTTGAGGTTTTACAATTGATGAAGGATTACCAAATTATAGTTTTTGGAGCTGATTTAGAAATTAAGAATTATATAAAAGAAAATAGCAGATTTGCAGATAGTTTTATAACGATATATTTACGATCAGAGTTTGTAGACTATAAAAGCTTGATAGAGTTAATGGGGAAAAGCTATATTTATATAGGAAACAGTTTGTCAGATGGATTGCCAAACTCATTAATTGAAGCGATGGGAATGGGGGCTTTTCCTATTCAGTCTAATCCCGGAAATGTAACAGAAGAGATTATAAATGGGAAAAATGGATTTCTTATTCAGGATGCTTTAAATGTGGAGGGAATTGAAAAGCTCATTAAGAAAGCATTGTTAAATCCAGATATAATTGAAGAGGCTTTTTCATTTAACATTACTAGTATTAAAGAAAAATACAATAGAGAAAAAAACAGACTTGATATAATAAATTTATATAAGTCTATTGAAGAGAATAAAATTAAAAATTAAATCATACATAGTAAGTAATATCTTTCTTGTAAAAATATAATTTCGACAATGAAAAAAACTGCCATAATTCCGTTACGTAAAAATTCAAAAGGAATTCCCGGAAAGAATAAAAAGAAAATGCTAGGTCGTCCACTTTTTTCCTGGGCATTAACAGCAGCTATTTTTTCTGAATTAGATGAAGTATATGTTTTTACAGACGATCAGGAAATTATAGAATACATAAAAAGAGAATACTTTTGGACTTCAAAAGTAAAAGCTTTTTTAAGGAATGATGAAAATGCTTCTGATACAGCTTCAACAGAAAGTGTTTTATTAGAATTCGCAGAATGTATCCAATATCAATTTGACCTATTATGCTTACTGCAGGCAACTTCACCAACAACCACATCAGAAGATATTAATGCAGCGTTAAATGAAATTATAGTAAATAAAAAAGATGCTGTATTGACAGTGGTAGACACACATCGTTTTATATGGAATTCTGATGGAACTCCACAAAATTATGATGTTTTTAAAAGACCGAGACGCCAAGATTTTGAAGGATTATTGATTGAAAATGGGGCTGTTTATATTACAACGAAGGAAGCTTTTTTGTCTTCTAAAAATAGAGTAAGTGGCTCAATTGGTATAGTAAAAATGCCCGATGAATCACTTGTAGAAATAGATAGTTTAACAGACTGGGTAATTGTTGAAAGTTTGCTTGCTAGTCGTCAGAAAAAAAAGAAAGTTCATCAACGAATTGAATATTTAGTCTTAGATGTAGATGGTGTTTTTACAGATGGATGTGTATATTATGATGCCCAAGGCGAAATGGCAAAAAAATTCGATATGCGTGATGGAATGGGATTGGAGATTTTGAGGCAAAATAATGTTGAAGTTGTAGTAATGACTTCAGAAAATTCTGAGTTAGTTGCGCAGAGAATGAAGAAATTGCAGATTAAACATACTTTTTTAGGGATAAAAGATAAATTTTCTTTTTTAACACATTTTCTTTCAGAGAGAAATAGTAGTTTTGGCGCCGTTGCGTATGTGGGCGATGATGTAAACGATCTGGCTAATATTTGCAGTGTAGGCTGGTCTTTCACCCCAGCAGACGCAATTGATATTGTAAAAGCAAATGCCGATTATGTGCTGACACATAAATCTGGAGCTGGAGCAATACGTGAAACTTGTGAAATCTTATTAAAGTACAATAAACGTTATGAAGGAATTTAAAAAACCTTATGTGATTGCAGAAATTGGATGTAATCATAAAGGTGAAATGGAAGTAGCAAAGGAGTTAATTAAAATAGCCAAAATATTTGGAAACGCAGATGCTGTTAAATTCCAGAAACGTAATAATAAAGAACTTCTAACAGAAGAACAATACCATGCCCCACATCCTAATGCTTCTAATTCGTATGGAGAAACTTATGGAGCGCATAGAGAGTTTTTAGAATTTGATGTCGAACAGCATAAAGAACTAAAAGCATATTGCGATGAAATTGGAATTACGTACTCTACATCTGTTTGGGATACAACTTCAGCAAAAGAGATTACTTCATTAAATCCAGATTTCATTAAAATCCCTTCTGCTTGCAACAACAATTTTGAAATGCTGGAGTGGCTAAGCGAAAACTATTCAGGAGAAATTCATATTTCGACAGGAATGACAACAAAAAATGAAACGGATATTTTAGTTGATTTTTTTACTAAAAAAGGAAGAAATCAAGATTTAGTTTTATATAACTGCACATCAGGTTATCCAGTTCCTTTTGAAGATGTTTGCCTCTTAGATATTAATATCTTAAAACAAAAGTATGAGCATTTGGTCAAACATATAGGTTTTTCTGGACATCATTTAGGAATTGCTGTAGATATTGCAGCATATACTTTAGGGGCTAATATTATCGAAAGGCATTATACTCTAGACAGAACTTGGAAAGGTACAGATCACGCGGCTTCACTAGAACCTATGGGATTACGCAAACTAACGCGCGATCTTCAAGCAGTTTATAGAGCTTTAACTTTTAAATCTGCGGATATTTTGCCGATAGAACAAGTTCAAAGAGATAAACTGAAAAACAAAAAAGTGTCAGTCCTATAAGGATTTTTACTGAATTCATTTAATGGCTTAATTTTCAAAAGAGGCTAAAATGAAGATGTAAAAATTTCCCCTGTTAGATTCTACTTAAATTAAAATGAAAAAAAACATATTTATTTTTTTACCTGATGGTGTTGGACTTCGAAATTTTGCCTTAACCTCTTTTAAAGAAATCGGAGAAAAAAATAATTTCGATATTACATATTGGAATAACACGCCATTTTCTATTACTGAAAAGTTAGGTTTTAAAGAATTAAAAATTCAAGAAAAATCATTACATGCCTTAACGACAGTTTATAGTCGCGCGCGTAAGAGAATGGAATTGAATTTCTTTGATAAAAAGTTTAATGAAGTAGTTTACAATACCTATAATTTTCCTCAATCTTATAAAGGTCTTAATAATTTTGCTAAAAGTTTAATGGTTGATGCTTTAACAGCTTTTGGATCTAACGAAAAAGGAATCAAGTTTGTACGTGAGCAGATAAAAAAAGGAGAACGTACTACAAGTAAATACAAAGAAAGCAGAAGACAATTAGAAGAACATAAACCTGATTTTGTTTTTTGTACTAATCAGCGCCCAACTCAGGCAATTGCATCTATTTTGGCTGCACAAGATTTAGGAATTCCAACAGGAACTTTTATTTTTTCTTGGGATAATCTACCTAAAGCAACAACTTTAGTAGAGACAGATTACTATTTCGTATGGAGCGAACACATGAAAAGAGAGGTTCTCATGTATTGCCCTTACGTAAAAGAAAATCAGATTTTTGTAACAGGAACGCCTCAGTTCGAAAGTCATTTTGATAAAACGCTTTTACAATCAAAAGAAGAGTTTTATAACTCACATAATCTGGATCTTAACAAGAAATATATCTGTTATTCGGGTGATGATATTGTTACTTCTCCTTTAGATCAATATTATCTAGAAGATTTAGCAATATCAGTTAGAGAATTAAACCAAAATGGATATTCCTTGGGTATAATTTACAGAAAATGCCCTGTAGATTTTACGGATCGTTACAATGAGGTATTAGAAAGATATCAAGACGTGATTGTGAGCATCGATCCGCTTTGGAGCCCAGTTGGTCAAAACTGGAATGAAATTATGCCAACAAAAGAAGATTTTGCAATGCAGACTAATATTTGTGAACACACTGAGTTTGTAGGTAATATTGCTTCTTCGATGGTTTTTGATTTTTCTGCTCACGATAGATCATGTCTTTTTTTCGATTACGAGCAACCACAGCTTGAAAAAGGAATCCGTGATATTGGACAAAATTATAAATATATTCATTTTAGATCAAAACCTTCTGAAGCAGCGGCTCTCTGGATAAGAGATAAAAGAGATTTAACCTCTATGGTTAAAGATATTATTGACGGAAAAATTTCAAGTGTAAAAGAGAGTAAAAAATGGTTTGAAATTATCGTTGGCCCAAATCCAACTCAAGCATCAGAAAGAATATGGGAAAGTTTAAACAATATTTTAAAAAAGTAAAGATCTATGTTCTTTAACTCTTTGGCGTTTGCCATCTTTTTACCGATTGTTTTTTTTCTGTATTGGTTTGTTTTCAATAAAACAAAAAGCACGCAAAATGCTTTATTAATTGTTGCCAGTTATTATTTTTATTCTTGTTGGGATTGGAGATTCTTATTCTTATTGGTTTTTTCTACATTCTTAGATTATTTTACGGGAGTTCAGATTGAAAAAAGCAATTCTGATAAAGGTAGAAAGTTTTGGTTCTGGCTTAGTATTTTAGTTAATCTTGGATTTTTAGGCATTTTTAAATACTATAACTTTTTTGCAAGTTCATTTGCAGAAATGTTTACTTCATTTGGCTTTAAAGTAAGTCCATTTTTGCTAAATGTGATTCTTCCCGTAGGAATCTCATTCTATACCTTCCACGGTTTATCTTATGTGATTGATATTTATTATAAGAGAATAAAAGCCGAATACAATTTTATCGATTATTCTTTGTTCGTAAGTTATTTTCCGCTTTTAGTGGCGGGACCAATAGAAAGAGCAACACATTTGCTTCCAGAGTTAAAAGAAAAGCGTGAATTTAATCTTGAAAAAGCAAAAGAAGGTGTTTATCAAATTGTTTGGGGATTAGTCAAAAAAGTAGTTATTGCAGATACTTGCGCAGTATATGCGAATGCTATTTTTGATCATTATCCTTCTATGAATTCTTTTTCATTGATTTTAGGAGCAGTTTATTTTGCTTTTCAGATTTATGGAGATTTTTCTGGATATTCGGATATTGCACTTGGAGTTTCTAAATTGTTTGGTTTAGACTTATTACGAAATTTCAATTATCCTTATTTTTCAAGAGATATTGCCGAATTTTGGCGTCGTTGGCACATTTCGCTTTCTTCTTGGTTTCGAGATTATTTATACATTCCGTTGGGTGGAAGCAAAGGTGGGCTTTGGATGAAAATTAGAAATACATTCATCATTTTTATCGTTAGCGGATTCTGGCATGGTGCCAACTGGACATACATTGTTTGGGGATTTATTAATGCAGTTTATTTTCTTCCGCTATTATTATCTAATAGTAATAGAAATAATATGGATTCCATAGTTTTAAAATGGAATTTGGATTCTTTAAAAGTAGTATTTAGTATTCTAACTACTTTTCTATTGACATGCATCGCTTGGGTATTTTTTAGAGCAAAAACTATTACAGATGCAGTTTTATATCTAAAAAGAATATTCACTAATGGCGACTTTGGTTCTCAATATTTAGATAACGAAAGATATAATTATGAATTATTGCTTATGATTGGTTTATTTGTTTTAGTCGAATGGAATAATAGAACTAAAGTAGAACCAATTTCAGGAAAAAGAAGTTTACTAAAAATGGCACTAGCTATTATGGCTATTATTGCTTTTGGAACCTATTCAGATTATAAAGAATTTATTTATTTCCAATTTTAATGAAGAAGTTTTTATTGTACATCTTTGGAATTTTTGCTTTGACAATTCTTATCGCGGTTCTTTTAGACGGATTGTATACTTACATTTTTATGCAATCAAGAAATCGCGGAAAAATTGAAACTGTTTTTAATTCTACAGCAAAGAAATACGACGTGGTAATTTTGGGATCTTCGAGAGCTAACAATCACTTTGTTTCAAAAATGTTTGAAGATAAAGGACTGAAAACGTTCAACTATGGAATGAGTGGTGGGCATTTGTTTGAAGCTTCTTTAATGCTGAAATTGATGATTGAAAGAAAATACGAAATAAAGAATGTAATTCTAGAAGCCGATTTAAATCTTTCTAACGATCAGGAATCTGAAGGTGTCGCTGCAAAATTTCTACCATATATCCATTGTTCTAAAGTCATAAAAAATCATTTTTCCACAGAAAAATATTTTAATGAATTGTATTATATCCCTTTTTACAGATATGTGAAATTTGATTCTAAAATTGGTTTTAGAGAGGTTTATAAAATAGTAGCGAATGAAAAAACAAACGCACTAGATAATTTAGGATATTATCCTTTAGAAAAACATAAAAATGGCAATATGAAAAATAATATTGTCAATTTAAATCCGCTACCTCATAATAAATATTACGAAGAAATTAAAAGTATTTGTAAAAAGAATAACATCAATTTTATTGCTGTTATGACCCCGATGTGCGAAAATGTAGTGGGAATGAATTATTTTGATAAAGTTAAAAGAGCATATCCAGAAATTCATAATTATGAAAATGCAGTTATTGAGAATAAATATTTTTCTTCGTGTGGACATATGACAAATGAAGGAGCTAAAAAATTTACATCGGTAATCTTAAAAGATTTTTTCAATAAGTAAAGATTTTTGAACATTTCTAAAGATGATCACATTTAGTAAAATAGGAAAGAAAGGAAATTTAGGAAATCAACTTTTTCAAATTGCTTCAACTATCGGGTTGGCGAGCAAAAATAATCATGAATTCGCTTTTTTACTTTGGAAATATCAAAACTCTTTTAAAAATAAATTACCCCTTTTAGTATCAGATCTATCAAATTTTATATCTACTGATGAAGAAGAATATAATCATTATCAATGGAGTTTTGAAAATTCAAACTATGATATAGAAGGATGGTTACAAACCGAGAAATATTTTGATCTAGAACTTACCAAACATTATCTCCAGTTTTCAGATTCTTTAGTAGAAAAAGTAAGTAAACAGTATGCTAGTGCTTTTGAAAAACGTACAATTTTGATATCAATTAGAAGAGGTGATTTTGTTGGGCATAAGGATTATTTTCAAACTCCAATAAAGTATTATCTAAATAGCTTAGTTACGTTTTTTCCGGATTGGGAATCTTGTAATCTTATTATTTTGAGCGATGATATTAAGTACTGTAAGTATCATTTTTCTTTTTTAGAAAATGCATTTTTTGGGGATAAATTAAATGAAACTGAACAGCTTTGTTTGGGTACAATGTGTAATGATTTTATAATTAGTAATTCTACTTTTTCTTGGTGGACGGCTTGGCTTGGAGAAAAAAAAGATTCAAAAATTATACGGCCTCTAAAAAATTTTGACGGTCAGAAAAGCAAAGAATTAAACGATAAAGATTATTATCCAGAAAGATGGATAAAGTACAATCATTTAGATCAAAAAATTGAATTGAGAGATTTAGTGTTCTCTATAAATTCTAGCAGAAACAAAGAAGAAGTTAAGAGATATTTATCTAATTATTTTGAAACGGAATTTGTTTTTGATGATAATAAGATCGAGAACGAAAAGAATGTTTACGTAATAAATAAGGATTACATTATACCCCCAGTTTTAATTTATTTTACATGGCTCAAAATTAAAAAAGAGAGCACCAATTATGTGATTAACAATGCTGTTAAGAATTTTAAAGTTTCTAAGGCATTAAATTATAGTGAGTTTGAAGTACAGAAGGATTTTGGTTTTTTTTCTCAAGTATTTTCATTTTCAAAAGAATATAAATCAAATAAAAATTATAATAAAGAGATTTATTTAAAAAAAATGTCTCAATTAGACTCAAATAATAGTCATATAGAACATGTAATAGAATTCTCTGCTGGTAGATTTATTAAATTTGGTGGTTACAAGTTCAGTCTGAATAGATACCTCAAAAGAAAAGAAAATCAATTAAAGCGAAGGATAAAGAAAATATTGAATATTAAAAAATGAAAACAGACTTACATGTTGGTTATATAGTATCTCATTATCCGCACAAAGCTTTTGGACATGATGGGGGAATAGGTACAAGCGTTTATACTTTGGTTGAAAAACTTAGAAAATCAAATGTAGAAGTTTCTGTTTTTGTATACGGGCAAAAAGAAAATTTTGTAATTGAGGAAGAAAATATCACAATATATAGTTTAGAAAATAAAAAAGGTAAATTTTTTAAATTCTATTTTAATAGAAAAAAAATTGAAAAGTTTGTTAACGAAATTATTGCGGATAAAAAAATCGATATAATTGAAGCGCCAGATTGGACCGGTATTACGGCTTTTATGCATTTTTCAGTTCCTTTAGTGATCCGTTTTCATGGCAGTGATGCTTATTTCTGTCATTTAGACAATAGAAAACAAAAGCTCAAAAATTTCTGGTTTGAAAAACTAGCCATAGATGGAGCAAAAGCATTTATTGCGCCTACGAAGTTTGCAGGTGAAGTTTCAAAACGTCTTTTTAGCATAAGAAAAAAAGAGATTAAGACTATTCATTATGGTCTAAATCTTCAGAATTTTGAAAATGAAACACCAAGTGAATTTGAAAAAGATCTGATTTTGTATGCGGGTACTTTAATTAGAAAAAAAGGAGTTTTAGAACTTCCAGAAATTTTTAATAAAGTTCGTCAAGATTTTCCAAATGCTAAATTAGTTTTAATTGGAGGCGATTCTCCAGATTTGAAAACAGGATCCAAATCTACATGGGAACTAATGAAAACTTTGTTTGCAGAAAATGACTTAAAAAACATCACTTATCTAGGGAAAATTCCATATGATGAAATTCAAAACTATATCAAAAAAGCAAATGTTTGTGTGTTTCCAACTTTTGCAGAAACACTAGGAATGGTAACAATTGAATCGATGGCAATGCAGAAAGCTGTTGTTAACAGTGATATAGGATGGTCGAAAGAATTGATTTTAGATAATGAAAGTGGCTTTTTGGTTTATCCTTCCAATCATGATTTGTATGCCGAAAAGATCAAACAAATTTTGAGGGATAATGGTTTGGCAAAAAAAATAGGACAATCAGCGAGACTGAGGGTTGAAGAAAAGTTTGATATAAATAAACTTGTATTTGAAAATATCACTTTTTATCAAAATATTCTAAACTTAAAAACGTGATAGTTCTTTTTCATCAAAATAATAAAGTAATTGAGGTGAGTTTTGAAGGAGAAAGTATTCCATTTTCTCCCAAAACTATTGCTTTTAATTTGTTTGAAATAGCTGAAAGATATTCTGAGCAGCTTATAATTTGGTGTCGCTTAGATTTAAAACCAAATTTAAATATTTCAAAAGTTGAAGAAATTTTTCATCACAAAAAAATAGCAGCTTCTTACAGTTTATCGAATCCTCCATTTTTGTGTGAAACTATTGGTTATGTAGATGAATCATTATTCTTAAATGTTAAAAAAGACATTACTTATCCAACTTGGCAGATGAGTGAAGATGTTGGCGGAATTCATGCTGAAGTTTTAAACGCTTTAAAAAATGATATTAATATAGATTCAGATTTTAACTACTTTTTGCATTCAATGGCAAAATTAGCATTAGTTGGCGGGCTTTTATGTTATTCTGAACCTTTACTGGTTAAAGATTCGTCAAGAATTGAAGAAGCAGCTAAAAAAAATGATTTCTTAACTTTTCGTTTTGTAAAACAGCATTATAAGATGCGTTGGGTTTTCTTGCTGTTTTTAAATTTATTAATCTATGAAAAGAAATTTTTGATCTTTCCATTTTTGTCAAGTTTTGGTTTCAGAAAAAGGAATCTTAATAGAGATTTATTGGATGTTGTTAAAGTTCAAACTACAAGAAAAGTAATAGATAAAAAGACTATTGATGTTATTATTCCAACAATTGGAAGAAAGAAATATCTTTATGATGTTCTGAAGGATTTATCTAAGCAGACACATTTACCAGAAAATGTCATTATTATTGAGCAGAATCCTGATGTGAACAGTGTTTCAGAGTTGGATTATTTAAATAATGAAAGCTGGCCTTTTGTAATAAAACATTCTTTTACACATCAAGCTGGAGCTTGTAACGCTAGGAATTTAGCTTTGTCTGAAGTTACAAGTGAATGGGTCTTTTTAAATGATGATGACAACAGGTTTGAGTCAGATTTGATCGAAAAAACATTTGAGAATATTCAATTATATGGTTGTTTGACGGCTTTAACATTTTATCCTGTTTCTGGGCAGAAATTGGTGGAGAAAAAGATTTGTCAATCTTCGATTTTTGGATCAGGTAATAGTTTTATAAAAGCAACAGCTTTGGATAAAGTTAAGTTCAATATGAGTTTAGAGTTTGGCTACGGAGAAGACACTGAATTTGGACTTCAGCTTCGTCACAATAATTTTGATGTGATTTATTTTCCAAATCTGGTAATTAACCATTTAAGAGCACCAATTGGAGGTTTTAGAACGAAACCAATTTTAGCATGGAGAGATGAGGTAATACAGCCAAAACCATCTCCAACTATAATGTTCTTAAAATTAAATAACCTTACCTTACAGCAATTATTAGGTTATAAAATGATTCTATTTTTCAAGTTTTATAGAATACAAAGCATTAAAAATCCAATAAAATATCTTTTTAATTTTCAGAAACAATGGAAAGCAAGTATCTTTTGGGCTGAAAAATTGAAGGGGTAATTTTTATTTAAACAAAAAATGATAAAATCTATTTGCATTATTGTAAATTCTATAGAGCAGGATTATGTTTTTGATTTAGATCAAAAATATAAAACAGCAATTGATATAACTAAAATAGATTTGTCAAAAGTTAATTCTTTTGATATCAAAATTGTATTTAGATACTCGATTGAGGAATTTAGAAATCACGATTATATTTGGGTTAATTGTAAAGAAGATAGAATTGCAAATGAATTTTGCCCTAAAATCCTAAAATTGAAAAACGGACAATTGGTCCAATCAAATATTAATGCTGGAATATGGGAAATTAATAAAAAAAATAAAAACGTTCTCTTATGGCGTTTTAATCCCGAAGATGCAGAATCTATTACTAGTTACAGTGATCAAGAAAACAAAAAGAAGATAATAGCATCTAAGAAAAAGTTTTGTTTTCCAGAAAATCCTGCACTTTTGTTTCCTCAAAATTATGCCATAGAATTTAGTCGTTCAAAATATCCATTTACGGCAATTGCTTGTTTTACGGATCATTGCGATTTTGATTCAGTAGAGAATTTAATAATACAAAGGGAATTTTTTAAAGAAAATTCTATTAAAGTAACAAAAGGTTTTTTTCTTAATCATTTTTCAAAACGTACCGAAAACGCATCATTTGAAAATGATAGAGATGAACTAATGAAATGGAAACGGGATGGACACGAATTATGTTATCACTCATTATCTCAATCTATAAAGACAGAAAAACAGAGCTATGAAGATTTTATTCAATTTACACCGCCACTTGACGATTTAAAAGTTTGGATCGATCATGGGTTTCAACCTTACAATTTTTCTCTTTTAGAAAAGAATACTTTAAATCATAAGGAATATGAAAAAATTCTTGTTGATAAAAAAATTAATGTTCTTTGGAATTATATAGATTCTGGTACAGCTACTAATGGTGTAATAAATCAATTAAATACCAAGCATTTTACTTTAAGAAGTTTTTTAAACGGAAATAAAGATGTTGGTTTGATAAAAAAGATGCAGCTGATGATTAAGAATATTATTTTTCATTTTTATAATGATGAAAACATAATTCTGAAATATAAAAATTCTGCTGGAAATTTTAAAAAAGCCATTATTCAGAGACAATTTAAATTTATTTTTCCTTTTTTTAGAGATTTTTTGAGTCTTGGATTTTCTATTTTTTCAATATTGATATTTTGGAAAAAAGTTAAAAATAAGCCTTATAAATTGGCAAAATATTCACCGATTCTATTCAAACATATAATTGCTGAAAAAGAGTTTTATATTTTTCAAACTTTGGAGATGTTGGACTTTAAAAAATCTTTATCAAAAAGCAATTTAAATATTTTGATGAATGAAAAAGGTGTCTTTATAGCTCATACTTATTTTTCAGTTCCTATGGAGTATCATATTGGAAGAATGTTTTCTGATGATAAAAGAATTAATGCTGATGTGTCAGCTAATTTTAAATTTTTGGGAGAAAAGATAAAAAACAATGAAATTTGGAATCCTACACTTTCTGAATTAATTGAGTATTGGCAGAAATTTGAAAAAATAGTTTTAGATATAAAACCAGATCAGAGTTTATTTCTAAAGACGGATACAGACTTAATAATAAGAGAAATATACTAAATGAATTACAAAATAAAAACAGTATTGTTTAAATCACTGGCATTACTGCCAAATAAACTTGACGATTATTTTTATCATAAAATACAGAGTTTTTTTGATAAATCAAGTTTAGAAAGTCGTATTAAACGTACTGAGTCTACATATTTAAGACTGTTAAAAGTACTGACAGATCTAAATATTGATTTAAAGGACAAAAATGTATTTGAATTAGGATCTGGGTGGTTTCCTGCAATGCCTTATTTCTTTAAATACAAGCTACAAGTAAAAAAAGTAATTACAGTTGATATTAATGAACATTTTAAAAGAAAAACAGTTCTAAAATTAAATAACTTGTTCTCAAACTTGTATGCTTTTAGTGTAATAACTAACATGGAAAGTAAATATGGGCTTCCAGAAGGAATCGAATATTTCCCTAAAAAGAATGTCTTGGACAGTAACTTGCCAGACATGAAAATGTTTTTTTCAAGGTACGTTTTATCGCATATGAGCAAAGATGATGTTGATGATCTGCACAAAAAATTAAAAAAAGAACTTAAAAAAGACTCCTATATAATTCATTTTATTTCACCAAGTGATTTAAGACAACACAACGACAGTAATTTGTCGATGCAGGATTTTTTAAAATATAGTGAAAGGGAATGGAAAAAAATTCATACCAAATTTGATTATCATAATCGACTAAGATTACCGCAATTTTTAGAGATTTTTAAAAAGTACGATTTCGAAGTGCTTTATTTAGAATACGAAAGTTTGCAGAAAAATACAGAGAAGTATGATTTGTTTAAAAAAATTAAACTTCATGAAGATTTTGTTAATTACTCAGATGATGAGTTGACTGCAGGCAATATTTTAGTAGTTTTAAAAGTATAAGTAATGACGTATTTTTCATTAATTATTTGTACTTATATGCGTCCTACATCATTATTACAATTGTTAAAATCGATTCAGGAACAATGCTTATATCCTAATGAGATTTTAATTATTGATGGATCTTCAGATGACGAAACGGGTATTCTTTTAAAAGCTAATAATTTTAAAAACCTTCAATATTTTAAAGTTTCTGAAGAAGATAGAGGATTAACAAAACAACGTAATTTTGGTATTACAAAAATTGCTTTCGATTCAAAAGTGGTTTGTTTTTTAGATGATGATACAATTTTAGAGCCCGATTATTTTTTAGAGATTATTAAAACATTTCAAAATGATGCAGATGTTGGCGGTGTTGGCGGTGTAGCTATTAATGAAAACAAGTGGAAATTTCAGGATAAAAAACAATATTACAATCCTAAACAGTTTTATTTGTTTGAAGGATATTTTTACAAGGAAGGTCTGAGAAATGTAGCTAGAAATTATTTAGGACTTGCATCTAATCTTGGACCAGGCAAAATGCCATTATATTCACATGGAAGAACTTGCGGATTTCCGTTGACAGGAAAAATATACGATGTAGATTTGTTGATAGGAATGTCGATGGCATTCAGAAAAAACACTTTTGAAAAAATTAAGTTTTCAAAATTCTTTGAAGGTTATGGTTTATATGAAGATGCTGATTTTAGTCTTCGCGCATTACAATTTGGTAAAAATGTAATTAATACCAATGTAAAATTGAGTCACTTTCATGATCCTGCCGGAAGACCAAATCTATATAAGTATGGAAAAATGGTGGTTCGGAATGGATGGTATGTTTGGAGAATTAAAAATTCACATCCAAATTTAAATGCAAGAGTTAAATGGAATACAATTACTATACTATTAATCTTAATTCGTTTTAGTAATATTTTGACTGAAAATGATAAAAAACAACCTTTTACAGAAGCGATAGGCAGGATTTTTGGGCTGTGGAGTTTGCTATTTAATAAACCAAAATTCATTTCATGAAAACTAAAGTTTACATTTATGGGCTCTGTGATGTTTTTTATGATAGTTATTATATAGAAGGAATTAAAAAAATATATAAGAAATATACATTCAATACATCTAAATTTCCAAAATTTAATCAAGGTACATTTGCTGTTATAATTGAAGGTAAACATTTCTCTAAGAAGATAATTATTGATTCACTTGACAGAAATAGTGTTAATGATGAATTACTAAAATGGTGTGATGTATACGGAAAAGTGAATTATAATGAGAATAATTTACCTTCTATTGATCAGCATAAAATTATTGCTATCGGACCGAGTTTTGGTATTAAAATTTGGAATATCTATGAAACGCTTTTCTATACACTTTTAAATTTTATTAGATTTAAAAAATCAATTTTTTATCAAAGAGAATTTGTGGCCAACTATTGGAGGCAATATACACGACAAAGCTTAAAAAAATACAAGGTTTCGGAGTCCTCACATAATGAGGTTTTCTTTATGAATAGTATTTGGAAACAAGAAGAAAAAACAAATGCTAATAGAGCTATGTTTATTCAAATTTGCAAAGAGCTAAAAGGTGTAAATTTTGAGGGAGGATTTGCAGCAAGAAAGAATGGAGATAATTTGGGATTTGATAGTTTAGTGTATTCAAAGACTATGCCTTTGAAAATTTATTTAAATAAAATTAAAAATTCCGCTCTAGTGTTCAGTACTCCGGCGGTTTTGTTCTGTCATGGCTGGAAACTTGGAGAGTTTTTAGCTCTTGGAAAAGCAATTATTATGACCAATCACTACAATCAGCTACCAGAAAATTTAGTAGATAATGAACATGTAATTTATGCAAATAATGCACATGAAATTAAAAGTGCGATTAAGAGGTTAAAAAATGATATAGAATTTAGGCGTAAACTAGAATTTAATTCGCGAAAATATTTTGATGAGTATTTGGCTCCAGATGTAGTAATTTTAAAATTATTGAGTAGATCAAAATGAAATTTGCAATAATTACTCACGTTATTCACATCAAGGAAAACAAAGAATTCTTTGGTTATGGACCATATATTCAAGAAATGAATATATGGCTTAAATACGTTGATGAAGTAATTATTGTCGCTCCGTTAAAAGATGGAAGGCCAACTGCTATAGACGTCTCCTATAAGCATGATAAAATAGACTTTAGAAAAGTTGCCGATTTTAATTTTATTAATTTTGGCAGAACATTGAGTTCAGTTTTAAAATTGCCTTTAATTTTTCACAAGATATTTTTTGCAATGAAAGATGCAGATCATATTCATTTAAGATGCCCAGGAAATATGGGGTTAATTGGTTGTTTTGTTCAAATTTTGTTTCCTAAAAAAATAAAGACGGCGAAATATGCTGGAAATTGGGATCATAACAGTGAACAGCCTTTTACCTATAAAATTCAAAAGTGGATATTAAGTAATACTTTTTTAACACGAAATATGGAAGTGTTGGTTTATGGAAACTGGGAAAATAATTCTAAAAACATAAAGCCTTTTTTTACTGCTTCATACTCAGAATCAGAAAAAGGGCTTATCAATAAACCGAGACTAAACCCTGTTGCTGAATTTATGTTTGTTGGAAGTTTAGTATCCGGTAAAAGACCAATTTATGCAATAAAGCTTATAAAAGGATTAGTGTCAAGACAAGTCAATGTTAGTTTAAATATATATGGAGACGGTTCTGAAAGAGAAGAAATTCAAGATTATATTGAAAGAAACAATTTAACTGATTTTATTTATCTACATGGTAATCAAAATCGGAACAGTATTAAAAAAGCATATCAAAAGAGTCATTTTGTTATTCTGCCATCAAAAAGCGAAGGCTGGCCAAAGGCTATTGCAGAAGGGATGTTTTGGGGATGTGTCCCGATAGCTACAAAAGTTTCATGCATTCCTTATATGCTAGATTCTGGTAAAAGGGGTATCCTGCTCGAAATGGATTTGAACAAAGATGTTGAACAGATAAAGGATTTAATGGTAAACCAAAATACTTTTTTGAAAAAAAGCCACAAAGCAATGGAATGGTCACGCAATTTCACAACAGATGTTTTTGAAAAAGAGATTGCAAAATTACTAATGAAATGAGAATTGTACAGATTATAGATTCTTTAGAAGTTGGTGGAGCAGAACGTATGGCTGTAAACTATGCAAATTCTCTTGCTGACAAAATGGAGTTTTCTGGATTAATTGCAACAAGAAATGAAGGCTTGCTTTTAAACTATTTAGATCAAAAAGTCAATTATTTATTTTTAGAGAAAAAATCTGCTCTCGATTTAAATGCAATTTTTAGATTAAAAAATTATATCAAGAGAAACAAAGTCGATTTAATTCACGCACACAGCTCCTCTTTCTTTATAGCTATTTTAGTAAAGCTAACAATGCCTAAAGTAAAGGTAATCTGGCATGATCATTATGGAATTTCACAGAACCTCTCTTCGCGGAAAAATTTGACGTTAAAACTTTCTTCCTATATGTTTTCTGGGGTTATTTCTGTAAATGATGCTCTAAAACAATGGGCAGAAGGTTATTTGAACTGTAAAGAGATTACGTACTTTCCAAATTTTATAATTGAGTCGACCGTTTCTTTAAGTAGTATTCAATTAAAAGGGAAAGAAGGTAAAAGGATAATTTGTGTTGCAAATTTACGCCCTCAAAAGAATCATCATTTGCTTATTAATGGAGCAATAGAAATCGTTCAAAGTTATCCCGAATGGACTTTTCACTTAATCGGGAAAGATTTTGATGATCCTTATAGTAAGAATTTAAGAGAAAACGTAAAAGAAAGTGGACTTTGTAAGAATGTTTTTTTTTACGGAGCGGTAAATAACGTTCAAGATTTATTAAAACAGAGCGAAATAGCAGTTTTAACTTCTTTTTCAGAAGGACTGCCTTTGGCTGTTTTAGAATATGGATTGGCAAATTTACCTGTTGTAGCTACTAATGTTGGTGAAATTTCAAAAGTTATTCCTTCACCTGAAGAAGGTATGATAATTGATTCGAATAATTTGGGTCAGTTTGTAAGTTCTGTTCAAAAATTAATTGACAATCAGTATTTTAGAAGGTCGTTGGGACAAAATCTAAATCTTTTTATAAATGAAAATTTTGGTGAAAAATCAATTTTAAAAGAGTATATCAAGTGGTTGAAATCTTTAACTGCTTTTACAAAATAAATATTTTAGGATGAAGAGTACAAAAGTCAGTTATTTAGCAATGATAATTTTTCATGCATTAATTGCATTGATCATTTATTTTATTCCTTTTTTATCCAAAATTTATGCTATACTAATTTTTATTATAGGATTTATAATTGTTTATCTAAGCAAAAATAAAAATAATGAGGTGCTTTTTGTAAGTGCGTACTTAGTAGGGGCAGAAGTTTTGTTACGAATGACAGGAGGGAATTTGAACAATGAATATGTAAAGTTTTCGGTAATGTTTTTTATGATTTATGGAATGATTTATAGTAATTTTTCTAGAATTGCATTAATATATTTAGTGTTTATATTACTCTTAATTCCAGCTGTTTTTGTTACCGTTTTAGAAGCGGGAAATAGTATTGATATAAAAAAAGTTTTATTTTTTAATTTGTCAGGACCATTTTGCTTAGCTATTTGTTCGATCTACATGTACAAAAGAAAAATTGGATTTCATAAGCTAGGAAATATCTTAATAGTAATGGGATTTCCAATAATATCTACAACTGTATATTTGTTTTTGTATACGCCAAACATTAGAGATGTTGTAACAGGTACACAATCTAATTTTGAAACATCTGGTGGCTTTGGTCCTAATCAGGTTTCGACGATATTAGGACTGGGAATGTTCATATTCTTTACACGGTTAATTTTATTTTCAAAATCTAAATTGGAATCATTTATTAATGTTGTATTGTTCGCGTTTATTAGTTTTAGAGGGATTGTTACTTTTTCAAGAGGTGGTATTATAACAGGAGTTGTAATGATTGTTTGTCTTTTATTTTTGTTCTATTTTTTTTCCAATACTAGAGGAAAAATCAAATTAAAATTGGTTTTTGTTTTGACAGGGCTCTTAAGTGTAAGTATTTGGACCTATAGTTCTTTTCAAACAAAAGGGCTTATAGAGAAACGCTATGCTAATAAAGATGCTAGAGGACGCGAAAAAACTGATCGTTTAGGCGGTAGAGAACAAATTATGGATGCAGAAATTAAGCTTTTTATAGATAATGCTTTTTTGGGTGTGGGTGCTGGGCTTAGTAAATATAAAAGAGCACAAGAGTTAGGGGGAGAAGTTGCATCGCATAACGAAATAACTAGATTACTTGCAGAACATGGTGTCTTTGGTATTTTGGCTTTTTTGATATTATTTGCTACTCCAATTGTTGGTTATATTAATAATATACAACATTTGTATTTTTTCTCTTTTTTTCTTTTTTGGTTACTCACAATAAATCACGCAGCAATGCGTATCGCGGCTCCTGCTTTCGTGTATGCATTATGCCTGCTTTCTGTTCAACTAAAAAGTCCTGAAAAAAGCGAAAACTCCATTAGTTAAATTCTTTTTTTATAATACATTTGCCTCAAGTTTAAGCCCCTAACAAACTGAAAAATAATGTTGTCAAAGTCTAGAATGCATTTCGAAATTTCGGAGAGGAAGATATTACTCCTTGCTTTTGATGCTGTTTTTATTTTATTTGCTTTATATCTATTAAGCGCGATATTTGATTATCATTATTTCGCTTTCGATTTGAATAGCTCGTACAGTATACTTTTATTTGTTAGCTATCTTTATGTTTTTGGCGTAATTTTCGAAATCTATAATTTGCAGGTAGCAAGTAATCATCTACAGATTTTGCAGAATGTCATTTTTACTGCTACTGCCACTGTTTTGGCTTATTTATTTACGCCAATTCTTTCTCCTGTATTGCCCAAACAACGATTAGTAATTGCAATATTTTATTTTACAATATTAATTACATTGCTTTTATGGCGTTTATTTTATTGTTATTTCCTAGCATCTCATCGATTTTCTCAAAATGTTGTCTTGATTTGTGATCAAAGTGAAGTCGAAGACTTAGTTTTAGGATTGGAAAATGTAGATCCGCATTATAAAATTATTGGATTTGTTAACTCTGATTCTATTACAGATGAAAATTTAGATTTTCATTATGTAAGTGAAATAAAAAAGGAAGCTTTAGAACGTTTCGTGTATACGCATAATGTTTCAGAAATTGTAATTGCTTCTCAGAAAACAGATGGTATTACACCCGATTTATATCAGCAGTTGCTTCATCTTTTAGAATCTGGAAATAGTATACGCGAGTATACTCAAGTTTACGAAAGCAAAACGCAACGAATTCCAGTTCATCACATAGAAAGAGATTTTTATAGATTTTTTCCTTTTAGCAGAAGCAATAGCAATAAACTTTATTTGTTTTTCGTACGTCTTATAGAACTTATGTTTTCTGTTATAGGGCTTTTAATCAGCTTAGTTTTTATTCCGATAATTTTTATTTGTAATTTTTTTGCAAATAAAGGGAGTCTTTTCTACACTCAGGAACGAGTAGGGAAAAATGGAGCTATTTTTAAGATCTATAAGTTTAGAACAATGACTGAAAACTCAGAGACAAATGGAGCTGTTTTTGCCGTTCATAATGATAAAAGAGTTACTCCGTTTGGTAAATTTATGCGAAAGTCTAGAATTGACGAATTTCCTCAGTTTATTAATGTTTTAAAAGGAGATATGGGCGTAATTGGACCAAGACCTGAACGACCATTTTTTGTTGAAGAAATTGCTGCGGTAATGCCTTTTTATGAAACCCGCCATGTAATTAAGCCAGGGCTTACTGGCTGGGCGCAGGTTAATTACTCTTATGGAGAATCAATAGACGAGAGCTTGGTTAAACTTCAATATGATTTATATTATATCAAGCACAGAAGTATATTTCTAGATCTGAGTATTACTTTTAAAACCATTACCACAGTTTTATTTTACAGAGGTCAGTAAACTTTAGATTATAATCGGAATTGGTTTTTTGTTGCGAATTGCTGTTCGTACTAAAACCACCCCGCTTGTAATGATTAATGGTAAGGTGATAAAGAAATGTGCCTTGTTGATTAAAAACAAAAAGTAAATCACAAGCATTACAAAGTTGATCAACGAAAATCTATAAGTCCACAGTTTGTTTTTGAAAATTGAAAACAAAACTAAGACCAATAAAAGCGGACTAAAAAGCAGTACGTTATAATTCATCGCCAGTTCTTGGTGAAACGAATAAAATCCCATAATAACGAAGAATATTCCAATTAAAGATAGAATCAGAAAATAGATTTTATCGACTGTTTTGTTTTTGGCAAAAATTACAAAAAGCAAAATAAAAAGATACGTGTAAATGTTATTCCACCAAGATTTAGGTGTTTCTTTTGTAAACTCTAATAGTGTTTTGCTTTTAGCGGATAAAGGTCTGTTTTGGAAAGTAGTTTTGTCTAAACTGTTTTTTAATTCAAAAGGAAGAAAAATTCTAGTTCCCATTTGGTCCACTTTAGTTCCAAAAATAATGCTGGTGCCTAACTGATCGTAAAAATGACCATCAAAGTATGGAAATAAGATAGAACGATAGGTTTTGTCTGTGTCTTCTTTTTTTACAATTACATTTCCGCCTAGAGTTTTATTCACTACATCAACAACCATTGAAGTACAGTTTTTATCGATGAATTTATAAGTGTAATAACGCTCTTCAGAATCTAAAACAGCATTTAATTGGTTGAATAGCTTTTGTTTTAAATCTTGAGAGATCAGTAATTCCTGCTCATAAATACTTCTTTTCTCGTAAGTGTATTCATTAAAAAAATCAGCAAATGAATGCACAGTCGCAAAATATTGCAAATCTCCTTTAGCAAACTTCAAAACAAAATTAGGGGTTCTAAAATCAAAAGTTCCGTAATTGTAAACAACGTCAAAATTGTTTATAGGATCTAAAACTCTAATTCCGGTATGTCCAAAATAGGAATACGTTTCATTTCCAAGACCGCAAGTCAAAATGCTTATTTTTGCTTCTTTTGATAAAGCTAAACTTTGGCTGAAACCAATGAAGCTTGATAAGAAGAATAAAATAAAAAGTGCTTTTTTGAAAATGACAGTTTTCATGATTTTAAAATTTTAATTGTTTTATGGTTTCTAAATTATCTAAAGATACCTAAATCTACTTTCAGCGAAAAAATATTAGAATACAATGCAGTGCTTTGGTTTCCTAAATCAGTCAGTGCATAATCAATTTGTATGCCTTTATATCTAAAGCCTAAACCAATATTAGGCTGAAAATTTACTTTTTCGGTATTATCCAACTGCATTACATTCTGAAAATTCCCTGCGCCAGCTCTTACGAAAACCAAATCGGTATAACCAAACTCAAACCCTAGAGCTGGGTCTATACTTATAGCTTTTGATGAGATAATATCGTTTGTCTGTTCAAATCGCATATTTAAATTTGCAGAAGTTACAAGACTGCATTCATTATGAAAATCAAATCGTTTTGAAACTCCTAATTGCGCTTTTGGCAATGTAATTTCGGTGCTTTCTGGTAAAGTATTGTTTTCTCCTGGAATAGTGTTGGCAATTTTTTGATATTCTTCTTCATCAATATTCCAGACGTTGTAGGTTGTAGTGATGTCGCGAAGCATTAAACCAAACTTCCAGTCATTTCTTTCAAACTGAAGTCCGATATCAAATCCAAAACCCCAAGAATTGGCAAATTTTCCAATTACTCTTCGAATTACTTTGGCATTTACTCCATATTGAAATCCGTCAACAGGCAATTTACGCGCATAAGAAAAAGTAAAACCATAATCTGCAGTAGAGAAAAGACTGATTCTATTGTAATCAATATTCCCTTGGTTATCGATTAATTGCGTCGTGTCCATGATATCGTCTACTCCAAAACGAATCATCGAAATTCCCCAAGCACTTCTATCATCAATCGGGCTTGCGTACCCAATGTAATCATATTGTGCGATATTGGCAAAGTAACTGGCATGCATTAAAGCAATCTGATGATCTTCTAAATGTGTCAAGCCTGCCGGATTCCAGTAAACTGCATTTACATCATTTGAAGAAGCGGTTACGGCACTTGCCATTCCAAGAGCAGCGGCATCAACCCCAATATTCATAAATTCATTCGAGTATTTTCGAACGGTTTGTGCATATTGAAAAGTACAACTCCAAAGTAATAAAAACACTAAATATTTCTTCAACGTATATGTTTTTGCAGATCGAGGCCTGTTTTAAAATTTTCATCAAAAATATAATATTTTACTCATCTAATAAGTTCCTTTACTTAAATATTCCCAAAGTCCTACTTAGAAATAAAAAACTCTCAAAAAAACTCGTTTTTCATCGAGTTATTATGCTAAATTTGTTCTCTGCGATTATCAAAAATTAAAGCTATGAACATTAAAAAGCATATTCCAAATCTAATTACATTAATAAATCTTTTCTGCGGCTGTGTCGCAATAGTTTATGTTTCTCAGAACAATTATTTAATGGCTTTTTATATGGTTTGTTTGGGAATCTTTTTTGATTTCTTTGATGGCTTTTTTGCCAGATTATTTAAAGTGTCAAGTCCGCTTGGGTTACAGTTGGATTCTCTTGCAGATATGGTTACGAGTGGTGTAACGCCAGGATATGTGATGTATAGCATGTTTACTAATAGCGCTCACGAATTTGGAACACATCCAGCAATTCCGTTTTTAGGATTCATTATCACTTTAGGATCTTGCTATCGTTTGGCTAATTTTAATATCGATACGCGTCAGACTGATTCTTTCATCGGGCTGCCAACACCTGCGAACGCTTTGTTTATTTTAAGTCTTCCCTTGGTTATTTCGTTTTCAGATTCTTTGATGGTTTTAGAAATCTTAACCAATCAATGGGTTTTATTAGTAATAACATTATGCAGTGCATATATTTTAAACGCTGAAATTCCGTTGTTTGCTTTGAAAATTAAAAAATTCAGTTTGAAAGAAAATGCACTTCAAATTGTGTTTTTGATTATTTCTGTATTAATGATTGTTTTGCTTCAGTATGTGGCAATTCCATTAATTATTGCTTTTTATGTATTGCTGTCGATCATTAATAATCTTTTTTTGAAAAAGTAATTCTGTTTAATGGCAAGAAAAACGACTTATCGTAAAACATATTCAAGAAAACCAGTAGGAAGATCTTTTCTGAGTAGACTTTTTCGAGGACTTTTGCTGATTTTTTTCGGACTTTTATTCATTGCATTAATTTATCATTATCGCAAGGGACTTGCTTATTACTTAGGTTTTAAAACAGAAAAAGTTTTAGATGAAGATGAGGTAGACAAACATCTTTCTGATGTGCGAAATATTCGAGTTTTAGAAAATCATAAAGGAAAAGTAATTGGAATTGATGTTTCTGAATTTCAAGGAAAAGTAGATTGGGAAGAAGTTGAAATTTTGGACGAAAAATATCCCGTTCAATTTGTTTTTATTCGTGCAACTGCAGGAAATGATCGTGTAGACAGGCAATTCAAAAAAAACTGGGAAGGCGCAAAAGAGAATAAAATAATACGCGGTGCTTACCACTATTATCGTCCTAACGAAAATTCAATAGAGCAAGCTGATCTTTTTATCAAAACAGTAAAATTGCAGAAGGGAGATCTCCCGCCTGTTTTGGATATCGAAAAATTGCCTAAAAATCAATCTTTAGACAGTTTGAAAAAGGGATTAAAGCGTTGGCTCGTTAAAGTAGAAAAACATTATCAAGTTCGCCCAATAATTTATTCAGGAGAAAGATATTATTCTGATTTTTTAAAAGAAGAATTTGGAGATTATTTGTTCTGGATTGCCAATTACAACTTCTACAGAGAAAAAATTGAAGATGATTGGCTGTTTTGGCAGTTTACAGAAAAGGCTTCTTTACCAGGAATCAAGCATCGTGTTGATGTTAATATCTATAATGGTGATTTAGAACAACTGCATTTTATTACAGTAGAATAAAAATCGCTGTTCAGTTTCTGCTAAAATTATTTCAATAAAACTAAAATAACAATTATTATAAAAGGCAATAAAAGCATTACAGAATATGGATTGGCAAAATTTATAGTATAACCCATCCATTGAATCTTTTTAGGAGGAAGTAATCTTTTGTCTTTAGGGTTATAATAACAGGTATTGAAGAAATACCAATTCTTTGGGTCTTTATGCCAGTTGTCGTAATCTTCTTGAGTTGGTTTTTCTGATTTCATTTGCATCTGTTTAAGAATCTTAGATTTAAAAAAATGGTAAAAAGAAATTTACTTTTTACCATTCATATATAACTTTCTTAAAATTCCAATTTCTTTTTACGAAGCTCAAAGTTTTGTCCAAGATAAACGCGACGAACCATTTCGTCTTCTACCAGTTCTTCTGGAACTCCAGCTTTAAGAATTCCTCCTTCAAACATTAAATATGTTTTATCGGTAATTGCTAGAGTTTCTTGAACGTTGTGATCAGTAATTAAGATTCCAATATTTTTATTTTTTAATTGAGCTACAATTCGCTGAATATCTTCAACCGCAACTGGATCAACTCCAGCAAAAGGCTCATCCAGTAAAATGAATTTTGGATCGGTAGCCAATGCGCGAGCGATTTCTGTACGACGACGCTCACCTCCAGAAAGTAAATCGCCTCGGTTGGTACGAATATGTTCTAAACTGAATTCCTCAATTAAACTTTCCATTTTGGCAATTTGCTCTTCTTTAGAAAGTTTAGTTAATTGTAAAACGCTCAAGATATTGTCTTCAATGCTTAATTTTCTAAAAACAGAAGCTTCTTGTGCCAAATAACCAATTCCCTGTTGAGCACGTTTATACATCGGATAGTCGGTAATATTTAAATCATCTAGAAAAATATTTCCTTGATTTGGTTTTACCAATCCTACAATCATATAGAAAGACGTTGTTTTTCCAGCTCCATTTGGCCCCAAAAGCCCTACGATTTCTCCTTGATTTACTTCAACAGAAATTCCTTTTACAACGCTTCGTCCTTTATAGGTTTTGATTAAATTATCGGCTCTTAGCTTCATTTGTTTAATGTGAAAATTAGATAATTTGAAAATGAGATAATTTTTTTTAAAAAACTAAATCAGGATCAATTTTATAATTTGATTTGAAAGGCAAAATAAGTGTAAAATATTCAATAGAATGAATCAATTAACAAATTATTGCGTTTTCAAAATTTAGAACTTGTATTTCAAAATTAAATAATTAGCGCATTTCAAGAGAAATTATCTAATTATCAAATTGACACATTTTCTAATTATTTGCCTTGCTCTTCAAGCGCTTCCCAGAATTCGTAAGCTCTTCTTAAATGAGGAACTACAATTGTTCCTCCAACAAGAGTGGCAATTCCCATTGCTTCCATCATTTCTTCTTTAGAAACACCTTCTTTATAGCTAGTTTCTAAATGGTATTTTACACAGTCGTCACATCTTAAAACGGCTGATGCTACCAAACCTAAAAGCTCTTTTGTTTTTACATCAAGAGCACCTTCTGCATACGCATTGGTGTCAAGATTAAAAATTCGCTTTACAATTTTGTTGTTGTCAGCAAGCAGTTTTTCGTTCATTTTAGAACGATAGTCGTTAAATTCTTGAACTATATCAGACATTTTCTTCTTTTAATTTATTTTTATAAACAATTTTCGAAATTAGAATACTAACCTCGTAAATAAGCAACATCGGAATTGCAACAATAGTCTGGCTCACAACATCTGGTGGCGTTACGATTGCGGCAATAATTAAAATAATTACGACGGCATATTTCCAGTACTTTCTTAAGAATTCAGGAGTTACTAATCCTAATTTTGTTAAGAAATAAATAGCAATTGGAAGTTCAAAAAAGATGGCACTTCCAAGAATACTTGTTTTAACCATTCCCATATAAGATTCTAATGTAAACTGGTTTTTTACCACATCACTGATAGAGAAAGTAGCAACGAAGTTTACCGACATAGGAATTACAACAAAGTATCCAAACAATACTCCTAAGAAGAAAAGTAAGGAAGATACGAAGATGAATAGTTTCGCATTTTTTCTTTCTTTCTCATAAAGTGCAGGGCTGATAAACTTCCAGATTTCCCATAAAATATAAGGAAAACTCAAGATGAAACCTGCCAAAAGACACATCCAGACAAAAATATTTACCTGGCCTTCCATTTCAGTATTTTGAATAATGAAGTTCAGTTCTGTAATACAGATGCTGTCTGCAAATCCTAATGAATGAGATAAGTCGCAAAACCAAACATACGTAAAGAATGTTGGTCTAATTGGACCTAAAATAATTTGATCAAATAAATAATCACTAATAAAATAAGTAACAATTGCCATGATAATTGTTGCAAGTGTACTTCTAACCAATAACCATCTTAGTTCTTCAAGATGATCCAAAAATGACATTTCGCCAAGATTTTTCTTTGCCATTATACGATTCCTTCTTTTAAAATGTCATGTAAATGTAAAACTCCTTTATATTCTCCGTTATCCGCAACGATCAATTGTGTAATCGAAAAGTCTTCTAAGATGTTTAATGCATCGATAGCCATAGTTTCAGACGAAACTACTTTTGGATTTTTAGACATAATATCCCTTGCAGTTAAGTTGGCAATACTATCTACGTCATTTAGCATTCTTCGGATGTCTCCATCAGTAATAATTCCAACAATTTTATGGTCTTCAATTACTGCAGTAACTCCTAATCTTTTTTCAGAGATTTCAAAAATTGCTTTTTTGATAGAAGTTTCTGGAGTGACAGCTGGTTTTAATGAATGCTCGATCATGTCTTTTACACGAAGCAGTAATTTTTTTCCTAAAGCGCCTCCTGGATGATAAACCGCAAAATCTTCTGGTTTAAAATCACGCATTTCCATTAAGCAAACTGCTAAAGCATCACCCATTACAAGCTGTGCTGTTGTGCTATTTGTAGGAGCTAAATTGATAGGGCAAGCTTCTGTGTCAACAGTTGTATTTAAAACTATATCAGAGCCTTTTGCCAAAAATGAAGTTGTATTTCCTGTAATGGCAATTAAAGTGTTTCCGAATCTTTTTAATAAAGGAACTAGGACTTTAATTTCTGGACTATTCCCGCTTTTAGAAATGCAGATAATGACGTCATCATTTTGGATCATTCCTAAATCACCGTGAATAGCTTCTGCTGCATGCAAAAACATGGAAGGAGTTCCAGTTGAGTTAAAAGTAGCCACCATTTTTTGTGCAATGATCGCGCTTTTTCCAATTCCTGTAACGATCAAACGACCTTTAGATTCGTATATACGTTGGACAGCTTCGTAAAAATTTTCGTCCAAAAAATCAATTAGTTTTGTAATTGCTTCACTTTCAGAGAGTATTGTTTTCTTGGCAATCGCCAATATATTTTCTTTTGTGATCAAAACAGAATATTTAAAATTTGTATGTATAAAAGAAAGTTGTATCTTTATGTGTTGCAAATTTATACAAAATACAGTTAATATAGAGAATGAATTCAAATGAAATTGAAATACATAAAGAATTAAAGAAGTATTTCGGCTTTAGCCAATTTAAAGGCTTGCAGGAGCAAGTCATTACGAGTATTTTAGACGAGAAGAATACGTTCGTAATAATGCCGACTGGCGGAGGAAAGTCTCTTTGTTATCAACTGCCAGCTTTAATTCAAGAAGGAACAGCAATTGTTGTTTCTCCTTTAATTGCTTTGATGAAAAATCAGGTTGATGCAATTCGAAGCCTTTCGTCTGAAAATGGAATTGCACATGTATTAAACTCCTCTCTAACCAAAACAGAAATTGCTCAGGTTAAAAAAGATATTACGTCTGGATTGACCAAACTTTTGTATGTCGCCCCCGAATCATTAACAAAAGAAGAATACGTAGCCTTTTTACAAAGTGTTCCTATTTCTTTTGTTGCTATCGATGAAGCGCACTGTATCTCAGAATGGGGACATGACTTTAGACCAGAGTATAGAAATCTGAGAAATATAATAAAGCAGCTGGGTAAAGTTCCAATTATTGGACTTACCGCAACTGCAACGCCAAAGGTTCAGGAAGATATTCTGAAAAACCTTGATATGGCCGATGCAAATACTTTTAAAGCATCGTTTAATAGACCGAACTTGTACTATGAAGTTCGTACAAAAACAAAAAACATCGAGTCGGATATTATTCGATTTATCAAACAGCATAAAGGCAAATCTGGAATTATTTACTGCTTAAGCCGTAAAAAAGTAGAATCGATTGCCGAAGTTTTACAAGTAAACGGAATCAGTGCTGTTCCTTATCACGCAGGTTTAGATGCCAAAACCCGGGCCAAACATCAGGATATGTTCTTGATGGAAGATGTTGATGTCGTTGTGGCAACAATAGCATTCGGAATGGGAATTGATAAACCAGACGTTCGTTTTGTAATTCACCATGATATTCCAAAATCATTAGAAAGCTACTATCAGGAAACGGGTCGTGCAGGTCGTGATGGTGGAGAAGGACATTGTCTGGCGTACTACTCTTATAAAGATGTAGAAAAGCTGGAAAAATTTATGTCTGGAAAACCAGTTGCTGAACAAGAGATTGGTTTTGCACTTTTGCAGGAAGTTGTGGCTTACGCCGAAACTTCAATGTCACGTAGAAAATTCTTGCTTCATTATTTCGGTGAAGAATTTGACAGCGAAACAGGCGAAGGAGCCGATATGGATGATAACGTTCGTAATCCAAAACACAAAGTTGAAGCCAAAGAACAAGTGGTTAAATTGCTGGAAATTGTTCGCGATACCAAACATATTTATAAATCAAAAGAAATTGTATTTACTTTAATTGGCCGTATTAATGCGGTTATTAAAGCGCATAAAACAGATACACAGCCTTATTTTGGTTCGGGTTCAGACCACGATGAAAAATATTGGATGGCATTGCTAAGACAAGTTTTGGTTTCTGGTTATTTGTCTAAAGACATTGAAACGTATGGAGTAATCAAAATCACAAAAGCTGGTTTAGATTTTATTAAAAAGCCAGTTTCGTTTATGATGTCTGAAGATCATGAATATACTGAAGCCGATGATGAAACTATAGTAACAGGGGGTAAATCTTCTGGAACAGCAGATGAAGTTCTAACGGGAATGCTTCGTGAACTTCGAAAAAAAGTAGCCAAAAAACTTGGAGTTCCACCATTCGTAGTTTTCCAAGATCCTTCAATCGAAGATATGGCTTTAAAATATCCGATAACAATACAGGAATTATATAATATTCATGGTGTTGGTGAAGGAAAAGCAAAAAAATACGGAAGCGAATTTGTTGCTTTAATCAGCCGTTATGTTGAGGATAACGATATTATTCGCCCAGACGATTTAGTGGTTAAATCTACAGGAGTAAATTCTGCCAACAAATTATATATTATCCAAAATATTGATAGAAAGCTTTCATTAAATGATATCGCTTCCGCGAAAGGACTTACGATGGATGCCTTGATCAAAGAAATGGAACAAATTGTTTATTCTGGAACAAAATTAAACATCAAATATTGGTTAGATGATATTTTAGATGATGACCAGCAGGAAGAAATCCACGATTACTTCATGGAATCAGAATCTGATAAAATCGAAGATGCACTAAAAGAATTTGATGGCGACTACGATATTGATGAACTTCGTTTAATGCGTATTAAATTTATAAGTGAAGTAGCTAATTAGATATAAGTTAAAAGTGAGATGTGAAATGTGTTCTTTGATACACAAACATCTCACTTTTTTCATTTTACATCTTACTCAGAATAAATTTCTCCTCGGTGCGGTTTCAAAGCATCTCTTACCTGAATCATATTTTCATCTGTTACCACCATGAAAGCTATGGCGTACATTTCGTCTATGATTTTAAATCCAGTAATATTTAGAGGTAATTTTTCTATTGTAATATATTCTTTCAAATGAATTTCGTGATGCTCTGCTGTTTTTGCAGAAGCTGGTCCACGGAAATCCCAGATTAGTTTTATTTTTCGTGACATTTTTTTTAAAGGTGCAAAGGTTCTGAGTAGCAAAGGTACAAAGTCTCTTTTGAAAATTGATTTTTATCTTTTTGTCAATTGTCAGTTCGAGCGGAGTCGAGAACCAGGTATGTATTTCAAATTCGCTTAATGTGATAAAACGGGATTTGGAATGGGATAAAATTTACAATTGATAATATCTCATTTCAAAGTACTATTTTTGCAGAATATTTTAGGTTTCTCAAATCATAAAAAAAATAATTATAAATGGAGGATAATTCAGTTTCAGAAGAGTTGTTTTTAAGTGAAGCAGCAAAATTGCATTTACAGAAAGCAGGAAAATGGGTTTATGTAATATCTAGTATTGGATTGTTAATTATTGCTTTTTTTATTCTTCGTTTACTTTATGATTATATGTCGTTATCTAGTTGGGATGATGTTCCAACAGGAGGAGGGGTTGGTTATGCAATGATTATGTGGATATTGCCTATTTATATCTTAACCTTTTTGATAATTTTTTTTCCACTTTATTACTTATATAAATTTTCTTTAAATGTCAAAATAGCATTTAGAGATGATGATTCAGAAGCATTAGAAATTTCGTTTAGATATTTAAAAATGCATTATATGGCTTTAGGAATTGGAATGCTGGCATATGTTGTCGTGTATTTTTTAATGTCTAAATTCTTTTAATAATATTAATTACCTTTTTATAAAAATGCCTAAAGAACTTTTACTTCAAGTTACACCCGAAATTGCTGCAAACGAATCATTGCTAAAAGATTATTTGTCTAAGCAGATTAAAGTTTCTGCTCAAGAAATTCAGCACGTTTCAATTTTAAAACGCTCTATTGATGCACGTCAGAAAGCGATTAAAATTAATTTGAAAGTTCTTATTTATTTAAAAGGTGAACCTTTTCAAGAAACTAAAATTGAGCTTCCTATATATAAGGACGTTTCCAATGCACAGGAAGTTATTGTTGTCGGTGCTGGTCCAGCTGGACTTTTTGCGGCATTGCAATTAATTGAATTAGGTTTAAAACCAATTGTACTCGAAAGAGGAAAAGACGTTCGTGGCCGTCGTCGTGACTTAAAAGCAATAAATCGTGAACATATTGTAAACGAAGATTCAAATTATTGTTTTGGTGAAGGAGGAGCAGGAACATATTCTGATGGAAAATTATATACTCGTTCTAAAAAACGTGGTGATGTAACTCGAATTTTAGAACTTTTAGTAGCTTTTGGAGCTTCTGAAGATATTTTGGTAGAAGCGCATCCGCATATTGGAACCAATAAACTTCCTAAAATTATTGAAGATATTCGAAATAAAATTAGGGAGTTTGGCGGTCAGGTTTTGTTTGAAACCCGTGTAAGCGATATTTTAGTAAAGAATAATGAAGTTGAAGGAATCGTAACTCAAAACGGAGATAAAATTTACGCCAATAAGTTAATCTTAGCAACAGGACATTCGGCTCGCGATATTTTTGAATTATTAGATAAAAAGAAAATTTTTATCGAAGCAAAACCTTTTGCTTTGGGAGTTCGTGCAGAGCATTCGCAAGAACTGATTGATAGTATTCAATATAGTTGTGATTTTCGTGGAGAACATTTGCCTCCAGCACCATATTCTATTGTAAAACAAGTTAACGGTCGCGGAATGTATTCGTTCTGTATGTGTCCGGGTGGAGTAATTGCACCATGTGCGACAAGTCCGGGAGAAGTGGTTACAAATGGTTGGTCGCCTTCTAAGCGTGATCAGTCAACAGCAAATTCTGGAATTGTAGTCGAATTAAAATTGGAAGATTTTAAGCCTTTTGCAAAATTCGGTGCTTTGGCCGGAATGGAATTTCAAAAAAGCATCGAACAAAAAGCTTGGCATTTGGCTGGAGAAACCCAAAAAGTTCCAGCACAGCGAATGATTGATTTTACTAAAAGCAAAGTTTCAGCCGATATTCCGAAAACTTCTTATGTTCCAGGAACCACGTCGGTAGAATTGGGACAAGTTTTTCCAGGATTTCTAACTCAGATTATGCGTCAGGGGTTTCAGGATTTTGGAAAATCAATGCGAGGTTATTTAACTAACGAGGCAATCTTGCATGCGCCAGAAAGCAGAACTTCATCACCAGTTCGAATTCCGAGAGATCCAATGACATTAGAGCATTTGCAAATCAAAGGTTTATATCCTTGTGGAGAAGGTGCTGGTTATGCAGGCGGAATTATTTCAGCAGCAATTGATGGCGAAAAATGTGCCTTAATGATTGCGGAATCCTTGAAATAATTGACCTCAGGTTTTTTGGTGTAGTAAAAAGATTGCTATCTTAGTGGTTTGATTGTAATAGAATTTGCGCCAAAAGATGACAGTACAAGAAATAGAAACAAAATACGGATTCCATTTTCCTCTTTTATACAAACAATTAGACGCCGACGGTATGTTGGATGTCGGAGAATATGGCCCGAATTGGTATACAGAAGTTTATCCAACCTTAAAAGATAATCCACCTTTGCTTTTGCATTCCTACGATTTTGAATCGTTGAATTTGAAGTCGGTTGCCGAAGAAATAGAAGAGCTCAGAGATTCTGAGGATTATCGAAATATAAATCCAGAATTTAAATTTATTCCGTTTGCCAAAAGTGGCGGAGGCGATCATTATTGTTTTTTTTTAAATGAAGAAGATGATGGTGATGTTCCGATTGTTTTTGTTTGGCACGATTCCAACGAAGTCAATTATCTGGCAAAAAACCTTCAGGATTTTATCTTCAAAGTCTTGTTGATCGATATGTCGAAACAAGATGTCTACAATGAACTGACCGATGAGGAATTTAGAGATGATATCGAATCGGTTTTTAAATCGCACAAAAAATACCTGACTGATCGTCAGAATACTATTCTATCAGAAATTTTAAAGCGAAATATTATTGATTACGAAATACATGTTTCTCCAAAAATAGTAGAGTCGGCTAGAGGATTATTAACTGATTTCGAATTGGAATCTATTGTCAATGAAGTAATTCCTTTTGATAAAATGAATCAGAGTTTTAAATATTCAAACGATTAATTCTTTAGTACAAAATATTTCTCATGGGCTTTTTCTCCAATTTATTCGGTCGTAACAATAATCCAAAATCAATCATTTCTTTTGATGTTATTGATTCAATTTATAGCGGTTTATACAATGAATCTAAAAGTATAGAGTTCAGGATTAAAGGTATTCATGATACGGTTACTGTAAATGTATATTCTATTCCTTCTTCATTAGGTCATGATGAAGGAAGAGCCGAAATTAAAAAAGCAGGATTCAATAATGCTTATGAAGTTTTAAATGAATTGTATAAGAAGCTCAATATTGGAAGCTTATCAGAAGAAACAATTCAAGAAGAATTAGAATTTGATTTCATTCATGTTCAGTTTTACTCACAGCCAAGTCAGGAGTTGAAAAAACACTTTAAAAGCGTTATTAATAATTTCATGATTTTCTTTTGCTGTACCAACAGTTTAGAAGTGAACGATTTTAGAATATTATATTCTAGCAATCATTTTTCAGATTACACTAAAGGTTTACTAGACTCAGAATACCTAGATTTTAATAATCCTGGAAATGAAACCGAAGAAATAGGAATCAAAGACTTTAAAAAAGTTTTACAGGGAATCTGTCAGTATTTAAATATTGAAATCCCTGCTGGTGTTGAGCTTCCGTCTTCAGAAAATTTACTGTTGGACGAAAAAGCAACTGTAGAGAATTTTGAAGAATTTATAAAGTTGATTTCAAGAAACAGTATTGAAGAAAGTGATCTAAAAAAATATGCAGAAAAACTTTTTGAAAATTTCAACGATGAAACCAAAGAATATTACGAAACGACAGAAGATCATTTTAGTTTTTTTGAAGAAATAAATACTTGGCATAGCGATTGGAAATTTGATCCAGAAGATGCAGAATATTTTATTTCTGAGATGCTTGGCGAAGATTTCAAATTCGATTATCCAAAAGAAACCTATAGCCATGATTTGTTTCCGTATATTCAGTCAGAATTAGAAAAATCAAATCTGGAGCTGATGACTTATGAAACTTATGGAGACAGCTATTTGTTTTTTGTTGCGAACAAAAATGAAGTAGGAAGGATTTTAGAATTCTCTGAACTGACAAAAATTGAGGTTACTCAGTTGTAAAGTGTGGTTAATCGCCACGAATTCACGAATTTTATTTAAAAATTTTATGCATAGATTTTAAATAAAATTCGTGAATTCGTGGCGAAAATATTTTACGGAATCAGAATAATTTTCCCCGTGCTTTTTCTGCTTTCCAAGAAATCATGCGCCAGTTTTCCTTCAGATAATTTAAAAGATGTTGGTTCTGAAAGTTTTATTTTTCCTTCGATTATCCAACCGAATAATTGATTAGCTCTTTTGATTCGTTCTTCTTTAGAATTTAAATAACTCCATAAATCGCCTCCTGTTAAAGTTTTAGAACCGTCCATAAGCATTCTTGGATCTACAGGTGCTGGATCTCCGCCTGCCATTCCAAAGAAAACTACTTGTCCGCATTCTTTAGTGACTTCAAAACTTTCCATCAAAGTACTTCCTATACTATCGTAAACAACGTCGACACCGTTTGAAACAACTTTAAAAACTTGCGATTTCCAATCGTCGTTATAAAGAAAAACATGATCTGCACCTTGTTCAAATCCGATTTTTGCTTTTTCAGCCGATGAGGTTAATCCAATCACGGTTGCTCCAAGAAGTTTGCTAATTTGAGTTAGAATCTGTCCAACTCCGCCAGCAACCGCATGTATTAAAACGGTTTCTCCTTTGGTAGTTTTATGGCTATCTGTTGCAAGATAATGAGCAGTTAAACCTTGAAGTAAAACAGAAGCTGCAGTTTCAAAAGAAATGTTTTCAGATAACGGAATAATGTGGTTCACATTTACGGCAACCAATTCTGCATTGGCAAAAGGAGCATCGGCAAAAGCAACGCGATCACCAACTTTGTATTCCGGATGATTATTGGCATCAACCACAATTCCTGCGCCTTCATAACCAGCAATAAATGGTGGATTTCCTTTTAAATGATAATTTCCTTTTCGGCGATACACATCTGCAAAATTTAACCCGATGGCTTTCAGCTCGACTAAAATTTCCTCTTTTTTTAATTGCGGATTAGGGATTTCTATATATTCTAAAACATTTGAATCTCCGAAAGTAGAGAAGGTAAGTGCTTTCATTTTTAATTGATTTAAGAATGTAAAGTTCGGGAAAAATTTAAAAGAAAAAGCCTCAAAATATTGAGGCTTTATTTTTTCTTGGCCACAGATTAAAAGGATTTTCGCAGATTTTTTCACTTTTTAATTTAAAAATCTTTAGAATCCTTTTAATCTGTGGCAAAAAAACTAATTATATCTTAGGGAATTTCATGTCATTAAAAGTACTTTTTTGTTTAGCCAAAGCTTCGATGTCTTGCCATTTTCTTGGAGAATCTGCAGAAAGGTTTTCATAAGAATCTTTAAGCATCAAGATATCGTCTTCAATACGAACACCAATATTCCACCATTTTTTATCGCATTTACTATTTGCAGGAATGTAGATTCCAGGTTCTACAGTAAGAATCATGTTTTCTTTTATAAGAGTTTGCGGTCCGTTGTAAGTTCCTTTGTCGTGAACATCTAAGCCAAGAAAGTGTGAACATGAGTGTGGATAGTATAATTTTACATCTTTTGGATCTGTAATAATTCCTAATTTAATTAAGCCTTTTGCTATTACATCTTTTGCCGTTTCATTTAGGGCAACAAGAGGAGTTCCAGCTTTGCATATTTTAAAAACCGCTTCTTGGGCATCATAAACGATTTGATAAATTGCTTTTTGTTCTTCAGTAAATTTTCCGTTTGCAGGAATTGTTCTTGTAACGTCTGCAGAATAGCCATGATATTCAGAACCCACATCCATTAGTAATAATTGGTTATCAATTTTTGTAGCGTTGTTTTCCCAATAATGCAAGATGCATCCATTTGCTCCAGCGCCTACAATCGGACCATAACCTTCGGCTTCTGCGCCGTAATGTTTATGAATGTAAGCATGAATTCCATCAACTTCGTTTTCGCTCATGTCTGGGCCTACAGCTTTCATCACTTCATTGTGTGCAATGCAGGAAAGTTTGACCGTTTTGCGCATCAAAACAAGTTCTTCGGGAGTTTTTATCTCGCGAAGTGAACTGGTAATTTTATTGAATAATTCTGTTGAAGTTTCATTTGCTTGTGTAATTCCAGCTTTAGATTTAAATGATTTGAATAATGCATATAAATTATCAGGATTATTGTTCTCTGCTACATCTGTTGGAATTTTGTCATAAATTATTTTATCGAATTTTGAGAAATCAATGGCAAACGCATTAAAATCTTTTCCATTATAAACAGTTGTAAAACCTAGTTTCGATTTTGTACCTTCAACTCCTAAGCGTCTGCCTGTCCACATTTCACGAGTTGCATTTCTTTCTCTAACAAAAAGAACTTCATTATACTTTTCGGTTCCTTGTGCTTCTTTAAAAATTAGCAACACGGCATCTGGTTCTTTGTATCCTGATAAATAATACATGTCTGGATTTGCATGGTAATTATAATCGATGTCTCTAGAAAAAACTCTTTCGGGATAAGAAAAAACGACTGCGACAGAATTAGCAGGCATTAAAGCTCTAAAAGCTTCGCGACGTCCTTGATGAAATTCTTTTGTTAGGTAATCTGTTGGAAGGTTTTCTTGTGATTGAACAAACGGAGTTGTCAATGCAAACACAAACAAAAATAGAAATTGTTTCATTTTTTGGTTTTTTATTGATGATTTTGGTTTTTTGATCAATGCAAAGTACAAAAAAAATATCCTCGCTTGTTTTATTTTAAACTTCTGGTTGATAAAACTTTAAATAATTTGTAGTAACTTAGAGATAGAAAATAACAGCTTCGGGTTAGATTTAAACTTAAGAAATGCTGTAACTGGGCATGAATATTGAGAATAGGATTTTATAGAATTATTTTAGTTCAAAAAACAAAACAAATTATAAATCTTTAAAAAACATTTTTATGAAAAAATACGCATTTGCAGTCCTTTCAGTTTTAACGCTATTATTTGCTTCATGCAAGACATCAAAAACAGATAAAAGTGCCGATGATTTATTTGGTACAACTTGGGAATTAGAATATATCTCTGGACCAAGAATTGCTTTTCAAGGATTATATCCGCATAAAAAACCACAACTTACTTTCGATCAAAAAGAAACAAAAGTATATGGAAATAATGGATGTAACGGTTACAGTGCGCCTTATACTTTAAAAGGAAAGTCTTTGACTTTTGGAGAAGCAGGGCCAACTACAATGATGTTTTGTGAAGGTGGCGGAGAGCAGGAATTCTTAAAACAAATTAAATTAGTTACAAGTTATTCTGTTGATAAAGACGGAAAACTAAATTTAATTCATGATAACGTACCAGTGATGCGATTTAAAAAAGTGGCTAAACAATAGTATTCAAAATCAAAATATAGAAAAGTGAAATGAAGTTTATCATTTCACTTTTTTTATATTAAAGCGTTTCTGATTTTAATTTCAGTTGCTCAATGTTCTTACGAATAATATTTTTGTCAGAACTTGTTTTGGATAGATCTATTGCAGTTTCAAAATGTTTTAATGCCTTTTTGATGTCAATTTCAGAATAAAGATTTCCGAGTAAGGAATAATAAAAATGATTATCAGTTAAATTCAATTTTTCGGCTTCTTTGATTGCTTCTTCTTTACCTTTTACTTTAGATAGAGCATAAGTTCTGTTTAAGGCAACAATTGGCGAATATTCCAAAATGATTAGATTGTTGTAGAGTTCCAGAATATTTTCCCATTTTTCTATAGTTTCTGTTTTTATGGTGTGCCAATAGGCAATTCCAGCTTCTAAGTGATATTTTGAAAGTGTATTTCCGGTTGAGGATTGACTTAGGAAATAAGTTCCTCGATCAATTAATTCCTGATTCCAAAGCGATTGATCCTGATCTTCATACAAAATAATTTCTCCATTTAAACCAGTTCTGGCATCAAATCTCGAAGAATGAAAACACATCAGTGCCATTAGTGCATTGGTTTGTGGCAGATTTGTACTTTCATTCTGAATTAATAAATACGTCAGACGCATGGCTTCGGTGCAAAGGTCTTTTCGTAAAGTGGTGTTTTGCGAAATAGAATAGTAGCCTTCAGAATAAAGCAGGTAAATCGTTTTTAAAACTGTTTGTATTCTATCTTTTATTTCGGAGTTGCTAGGATTCTGAATTTTTATGTTTTCTTCTTTGAGCTTTTCTTTCGCGCGATTAATTCTTTTATAAATAACTTCTCTGTTAGATAAAAAAGCATCTGAGATTTCATTTACTCCAAAACCACATAATAAATTTAGAGCAAGAGCAATTTGGGCTTCTTCAGAATTACACGGATTGCAAACCGTAAATATCATAGCAAGCTGACTGTCTGCAATATTTTGATCCGATAAATCAATGTCGATTTCTGGATTGTTTAATGGAGTATTGTTTTTTATTTCGGTAACGATTTTGGTTTCAAAAACGTTGTTTCTTTTCAGGTAGTTTTTGGTTTTGTTTTTCGCAACCGTGTACAGCCAAGCAGTCGGATTTTCGGGAATTCCTTTAATTGCCCAAGTTTCTGAGGCAGTCAGAAAAGTATCGCTAACAATATCTTCGGCAATTTCGATATGATGATTGCCAAACAAACTGCAGAGAACCGAAACTATTTTTTGATATTCTGTTCGAAATAAATTGGGTATAAGTTCTTTTTGCTCCATATTTTTAAGAAAAAAATGCCTAAGTAAAGATACAAAGGCATTTTTATATGTTGGTTTAAAATCTAAACAGACATTCTAATTTCGACATTTCCGCCAAAATTTAAAACCGGACATCCTTGTGCAATTTCGGCAGCTTCATCATAATCTTTAGCTTTGATGATTATTAATCCGCCAATAGATTCTTTAATTTCAACAAATGGTCCATCGGTAATTCCTTTGTTTGAATTTACAAGTTTTCCCTGGCCGTCCCATTTCTGTAAAGGTCTTGCCAGTTTATCCTGAGCGGCAAGACTTCCAAACCAGTTTTGCCATTGCTGTAAATGCTGTTGCAATTCTTCTGGAGATGGTTGTGTTTCTTTTGTTTTAAAGTCTCTTCTGAAAATCAATAAAAACTCATTCATTTTTTTATGTTTTATAATTGAATAATTTGCTTTTAAGTTTTATAAAGTTAATTGTTTTTAGAAAATAAAAATCAATTATTGTTTATCCAAACTGTCCAACTCTATAAGATCCAGGCACATTGGAAAAAGTGATGTTAAGACGATTCCAAGCGTTGATTGCAGCAACTGCAAGCGTAAGATCTATTAATTCTTGTTCTGTAAATTCAGCTTTTGCAATTTCGTAAATTTCGTCTGGAACATCGCATGCATTTATTGCTTCTGCCAAAGCAAGAGCAACTCTTTCTCTTTTTGTATAATAAGGGGTTTCTCTCCAAACACTTAATCCAAATAAACGCTGTGCTGTTTCTCCAGCGGCTAAAGCTTCTTTTGAATGCATGTCTAAACAATAGCCACAGTTGTTGATTTGAGAGACTCTGAAATTTATTAATTCCATAAGAGATGCTTCAATTGTTCCTTTTTTCAAGTAACCGCTGATTCCAAATAATGTGCTAACTGCTTTTTGTCCTTGTTCGAATAAATTAAGTCTAGTTTCCATGATGTATATTTTTTAATTGTTTATACCCTAATGACAACTGAACTTTCAAGATTGGACAAAAAAAGAGAAAAAAAATAAAATTATTTTTCAATTAATAGGAGAACCCAATATTTATAAGGGTTAGTAAGCAAAAAAAAAGTATGATTAAATCGAAGAATTTATAAAATTATCTTGTTAGCAAGCCCCAGCGGGGTAAAATATTTATAGAATTTCATAAGACAAATAGAAAAAGCTCCAGAGGAGCGACATATATTTTTATAACCTAAATATATGTCGCTCCTCTGGAGCTTTGTATGGCAGAAACATTCTTGCTATAAATATTTCGCTTCTCCGAAGCTTTACAATACCAATTGTTACTATTTATTTCTTTTTCAGCTTATCTTTAAAAACCTTTTCAAACTTTTCTATTTTAGGCTGAATCACCATTTTGCAATACGGCTGATTTTTATTGTTGGCATAATAGTTTTGATGGTAATCTTCGGCTTTATAGAAAACTTTAAAAGGTTCCACTTTTGTTACAATCGGACTGTTATACACTTTTGCTTTGTTGAGGTCTGCAATAATGCTTTGAGCCGCTTTTTTCTGTTCTTCATTTTTATAAAAGATAACAGAGCGATATTGCGTTCCTACATCAGCTCCTTGGCGATTTAAAGTTGTGGGATTGTGAACTGTAAAAAAGACTTTGAAGATTTCGTTAATATCGGTTACATTTTTGTCGTAAGTAATCTGTACCACTTCGGCGTGACCTGTTTCTCCTGTGCAAACTTCTTCGTAAGTCGGATTTGCGACTTTTCCGCCAGAAAATCCAGAAACAACAGATTTTACTCCGTCCAGATTTTCGTAAACGGCTTCAACGCACCAGTAACATCCTCCGCCTAGTGTGATAGTTTCTAGATTTGCTTTTTTATTTTGCGAAATGCCATTCAGCGAAAGCGCAAAAAGACATATTAAAAGTATATTTTTCATTTTGTGATTATTTATTGTCAGGAATAAAATCAAGGGCAATCGAATTCATACAGTAGCGTTTTCCGGTAGGAGCAGGACCGTCGTCAAAGATGTGTCCTAAATGTCCGCCGCAGCGTCCGCAAAGAGTTTCGGTTCTTTCCATTCCAAGAGAATTATCTTCTTTAAAAACAATACTTTTTTTATTCTCTTGTTCAAAAAAACTTGGCCATCCGCAGCTACTCGAAAACTTAGCTGTAGATCTAAAAAGCAAATTGCCGCAAGAAGCACAGTAATAAGTTCCTTTTTCGTCAGTATTCCAATATTTACCTGTAAAAGGTCTTTCAGTATCGGCCTCACGCATTACGGCATAAACATCTTCAGGAAGAACCTTTTTCCATTCGGCGTTGCTTACGTTAAGTTTTGTGGTGTCGGTATTTGAATAATAAGGATTTCCGGGTTTACTGATTTTATTTTCCATAGCTGCAGTTTTTGAAGCTTGTTTTTTTGTGTTTTGTCCGCAAGCCTGTAAAATGAAAAGCGGCAACAAAAAACAAAGGCTGAAAATTAGATTTTTAGATTTCATAAGTTTTTAAGTGCATTAATCTGTATATCAAAGATACGTTGAGAATTAGCTTCAAATTACAGACTGTGTTATTATTGAGATTTTTTTAAGTGTGTTTTAACTTTTTATTAGTTACGTAAAAGAAGACAATGTAGTTTTTATGTCTTAATTTTAACAGCTTTTAAATTTTAGCATAAATTATAACACTGTAAATCAGGAAAATAGAAGCAAGGTAAAAAGCTTAGTTTTAGGCAAGCTTAATTAGCATTTTTAAGCCATTTCTTTTTTCGTATTTTTGTTTGCTTAAGAAGCCTTATGACAGAAGAAAACGTAATACTAGTTAATCAAAACGATGAACAGATTGGCTTAATGCCAAAATTGGAAGCACATGAAAAAGCGCTTTTGCACCGTGCCTTTTCGGTTTTTATTTTGAATAGTAAAAACGAAATTATGCTGCAGCAGCGTGCTCATCATAAATATCATTCTCCTTTGCTTTGGACAAACACTTGTTGTAGCCATCAGAGAGAAGGGGAAACAAACATCGAGGCAGGAAGCCGAAGATTGTTTGAGGAAATGGGTTTTAAAGCCGAATTGAAGGAGTTGTTTCATTTTATTTATAAAGCGCCTTTTGATAACGGCTTGACAGAACATGAACTGGACCATGTTATGATTGGTTACTATAATGACGAACCAAACATAAATCCAGATGAAGTAGAAGACTGGAAATGGATGAGTATTGAAGATGTTAAAGCAGATATTGAAAAACAGCCCGAAATTTATACCGTATGGTTTAAGATAATTTTTGACGAATTTGATCATTATCTCGAAGACCATAAATTATAGCCAACTAACCAGAAACATAAATGAGAGTAACCATATCAAGAAAAGCACATTTTAATGCTGCACATCGACTTTATCGAAAAGATTGGTCATTTGAAAAAAACGATGCTGTTTTTGGGAAATGCAATAATCCTAACTTTCATGGTCATAATTATGGTTTAACAGTAAGTGTTACAGGAAAGATTGACCCGGAAACTGGTTTTGTTTTAGATGTGAAAGTATTGGCGGATATTATACGAGAAGAAGTAGAGATTCCGTTTGATCACAAAAATCTCAATCTGGATGTTCCAGAATTTGCAGATTTGAATCCGACTGCAGAAAATATTGCTGTTGTGATATGGAATAAAATTAGACAACGAATTCATACCGACTTTGACCTTGAAGTCGTGCTGAACGAAACGGACCGAAATTTTGTAACTTATAAAGGAGAATAAAAAATGTCATTAAAAATAGGAGATATAGTTCCGAATTTTACTGCGAAAGACAACAATGGTGAACTTTTTGAAAGCCAAAGCGTTTTAGGAAGAAAGCCGCTGGTGATTTATTTTTACCCAAAAGATAATACGCCAGGATGTACAACCGAAGCTTGCAGTTTTCGGGATCAATACGAAGATTTTAAAGATTTGGGAGCTGAGGTAATTGGTATTAGTAGCGATAGTGTAAAGTCACATCATAAATTTGCTGCGAAACATGAATTACCTTTTATTTTGCTTTCAGATCAGGATAAAAGATTAAGAAAACTTTTTGGTGTCCGTAATATTTTATTTGGACTTCTGCCAGCACGTATTACCTATATAATAGATAAAAATGGTTTGGTAATTTCGATATTTGATAGTGCAAATGCAGCTAAACATATACCGAAAGCACTAGAAACCGTAAAGGAATTAGTATTATAGATTACCAAAATAGTATCAGAATAGAATTAATTAAACAAATATATTAGCCTAAAAACATGAGTCAGAATTTATACCCTTTGCAATTTGAACCGATTTTGAAAGAAAGAATCTGGGGAGGAGAAAAACTTAAAACAATTTTAAACAAACCAATCGTTTCTAAAATTACTGGTGAAAGCTGGGAATTGTCTACCGTGCAAGGAGATGTAAGCGTGGTTGCGAATGGAGTTTTAAAAGGAAAATCTTTAATGGATTTAATAGATGAAACGCCAGATGCTATTTTAGGTACTAAAGTTTATGAAAGATTTGGAAAACAATTTCCGTTGCTTTTTAAATACTTAGATGCGAGAGAAGATCTTTCTATTCAAGTGCATCCAAACGATAAATTGGCAAAAGAGCGTCACAATTCATTTGGTAAAACCGAAATGTGGTATGTAATGCAGGCAGATGCAGATGCTAGAATTATTGTTGGTTTTAAAGAAAATTCTAGTAAAGAAGAATATTTGAAACATTTACACGACAATACTTTGGGGTCTATTTTAGATGACGTAAAAGCAAAAGCTGGTGATGTTTTCTTTTTGGAAACAGGAACAGTTCACGCAATTGGAGCTGGTTTGGTTGTTGCCGAAATTCAGCAGACATCTGATATTACCTATAGATTATACGATTTTGACCGTGTAGATGCACAAGGAAACAAAAGAGAATTACACGTAGATTTAGCTCTTGATGCTATAAACTACAATAAAGTAGATACGCAAAAGAAATACGATTCAAAAACCAATACATCAAATGTTGTGGTAGATTGTCCTTATTTCACGACAAACTTTATTCCGTTAGAAGATAAAGTAGAAGTTTCGAAATCTGGAGAAACATTTACAGTTTATATGTGTATAGAAGGAAGCTTTGAAATCGAATATGACGGTTTTAAACATACCTACATTAAAGGTGATACTGTCTTAGTTCCAGCTGCAATAAATGCATTTAATTTGAGCGGAAAAGCTTCAATTTTAGAAATTTACATTTCTTAGCGCTTATTCTAAAGATAATATGTACTTTTGCAGACGCAAATTAAAATTAAAATAAAAATGGCAAACGTTAAAAATTTAAAGAAAGACATCAATTTTGTATTAGGAGATATTATTGAGGCAGTTTACTTGTTTGAGATGTCTACAACAGGAAATCCAACTCCAGAAACGAATGCTTTAATCGATGAAGCTATCGCTGCATTTGATACTTTGATTACAAAAGTGAACGCTAAGAACGTTGAAAATAAAAAAGCACACTTTAAACAAATCAATGTTGAATTAGAACAAACTGCTAATCAATTGATTGAAAAAATCAACGCGCTTTAAGCAAAAAAAAGTGTAAAAAAGTGCAAAAATATTTTGGGAAATTGAAAAACCGCTTTATATTTGCACCCGTAATGACGCCGATGTAGCTCAGCTGGCTAGAGCAGCTGATTTGTAATCAGCAGGTCGTGGGTTCGAGTCCCTCTATCGGCTCAAAAAACGGAAACCATCATAGAAATATGATGGTTTTTTTAATTATAGAGAGAGGTGTGAAATTTTTTTTGGAATATTAAAAAACATTTATATCTTTGCACTCGCAAAATAGGCCGATGTAGCTCAGCTGGCTAGAGCAGCTGATTTGTAATCAGCAGGTCGTGGGTTCGAGTCCCTCTATCGGCTCAAAAACCATCACAGAAATGTGGTGGTTTTTTTATGCCCGAAAATGAAAATCCAAGAATAAAATTCTAAAACTATAGCATTGTTTTGACTACGGGAAACGCATTGAAGGGATAAATCGTGTTGTGTAATTTATTTGCGTTTTAAAGATTGAAAACTACTAATGGTATATTTTGTATGCCATGCGGAAATTTAATCGATTTAAGCATAAAAAAAACGCCCTGATAATTCAGGGCGTTTTTTTGTTTTATTCAGCTGGAGTCGGAGCTGTTGCAGCTGCCGGAGCTTTTTGTTCTTTTTTGATTTCAGCTACATACTTGGTAAGCTTTTTTCCATAAAGTGATTGAGCTACTTTTGGAGTCATCGATTTTTGAATCGTATCTAAGAATTTGATATTGATGTCGTAAATCTCTGCTAAAGCAATGTAAGGCGCTACTTCGTGATCTTTATTGTTAATGGCGAAGTTTGTAGCGTACAAATATTTTCTTTTAATGTTTGAGTCTTGTTTTGCCTCAAGGCTATCAAGAGCTTTTTGATCTTGTCTTTTTAAAGCTTTAAACTTTGCTTCAACCATAGATAGGTTCTCATCTCTAAAACGAGTGTTTATTTTTTGATATTCTTCGTATAACTCCTGGTTTTTAGATCCAGTAATTTTTGCGCTAGCGATGAAGTTGTCTAAATTGGTTTCAATATTAATATTTCCTGGTTCAGCAAAGAATAAAATATTATTGTCTAATGAATTTGTTACGCCTCTGTCTAAATATAAATATAACATTTCAGGAGATTCTAATTTAATATCTCTTTCAAAGGCAGAGTTTCCATCGATTTTGATGCTGTCAATAGCAACAAGGGAAGTGTCAACAATTCTTTGGATATATAAAGTTCCGGTTTTTAAACCTTTAATGTTTCCTGTGATGTGTAAATTATCAGCAGCTGTTTCTTTTTTGCTGCAAGATGCTAATACTGCAAGAGTAACAAAAGCAATTAATGTTTTTTTCATTGGTTTTTGAGATTTTGGTGCAAAATAAAGAAAATAGTTTAAATGTAAAGAGGCAGATGTTTTATTTTTATAAAAAAAATAAATCCCAATCTATTTCTAAATTGGGATTTTAAAGTCGTGCAATAAAAGGTCTTACATCGATAAATTGAATGAAGAACCGTTTTCGTGTGTGTAAGTGTAAATTGCATCACAGTCATTGTTGCCGTAATCTACTACGCCGTTTAAAATGCCTCCTTGTACTTTTAATTGTCCTTTAGAAATAAATAGGCAAGAATATTTTTTGATCAATGGTTCTTTTACAGTCAAAGTAAGTGTTTCGCCATTCGAAGCTGTTACTGTATGCGTGCCTTCTGTAACTTCATATACATTGTCAGATAAAACAAAAGGAGTATCTGCGCCTGCAGTTTGTTTAGTAGTATAAATTCCAGAGTTGGTATAAACTCCTCCTTGCAAATCGGTTAATTTGCCGTTTGTGACTTTTCTAGTCCATTGCGGTACAGTAGCGACAGTTGTAGTATTGGTGTACTCGATAGTGCCTTCTAGTTTGATGTCTTTTATAGAATAATCAATTCTTTCAATTGTCATTTTACTTCCAGTTGCAGTAATTGGCCCGGAAAGTGTGACTTTTAGTTTTCCTTTTCGCGTAAGTTTGTTGTTGTCTGTACAGCCCGCTGTTCCGAAATCTGCGAGAAAAACTTTTGGATATTCTGTGCCATTTGGGGATGAAATGGTAATCGTTGCGCAAACTCCAGGTGCTGTCTCTGTAGTTTTTCCAGTTGTTGAGGTGGTCGTCGAGATTGAAAGACCGGTGTTAAGATCCATTTCGTTTGAAGTGTCAACAGCAATTGAGGCTCCAATGCTTGTTAGGTTTGTTGAGACTGTGTCTTCGTGATTGTCGCTTGAGCAAGAAACGTATAAAAGTGCTGTAGCGCAAATAGCTGATAGTAAAATAGCTGTTTTTTTCATAATGGGGGTGTTTTGGATTAGATTAATAAGGCAATCAAAAGTAATAAAAAAACGAATTACAATTAAAAAATCCTGTAATGGTTAGTTACAGGATTTTATAACGGTTTTTTGGTAAAAAAATTATGGTTGGTGTTGTTAGAAGTAGTTTAAACAGATTTGTAGTAATTGCTTTTGGCCTTTCTGATTTTTTTGTATTCTTCCCAGTTAAATCGGTTTAAGAAATCGGCCGCATTTTGAGCGCCACGAATAAACAGATCAATTTTTGCATCATCAGTAAGATTAAAGTTTAGCCAATTATGGCTTCCGGTATCAATATATCCGATGAGGTTTTTAAAATCTGGATTTTTCTGCAGGAATTCAGAATCGTAACCGTAGCGTGAAGTGTCAAACATTGAGCCTATTAAGTTGGAGAATTTTTCATTTTTATTGATTTCGCTTTTGTCGTAACCTAATTTGATTCCGAAAGTTGGAGAAGCCGGAACATTCATATTTTCATGAAAAATATCTATCGGGAAATTTGAAATAATACCGCCATCCATAAACATAACTTCCGAAGGCACTGATGTTCGTAGACAGGTTGCATCATTCCATTTGTTCCAAGCATCAATTCCGCTTGGGATATTTTTAATTTTAAAAGGGGTAAAAAATAAAGGAATCGACATAGAAGCGCGAACAAAATCGGCTGGATTTTGAACATCTGGGTTGGAGTAAAACAAATCGATCATTTTTGGAAAGATGATTTTGCTTTCGGTAGTAATATCGGCTGTAATTATAGCCATTTGGCTCCAATGATCTACCCGAGTATATTCTTCTTTGTCTCCATTATTTAATCTGTTTATTCGATATAGTTGATTTTTGTCTGAAACGCCTTTTTCTCTCAAAGCTTTCAAATCGGCATAATTTTTTATCCCTTTTTGAGAAAGCAGGTTTGTCATCCATTGATGAAAATTATTTCCAGGATTCAACCCTAAATCATCTTTAAAATTGTCCACCACTTGACAGCCTTTCATTATTAATTTCAGATTTCCGGCATCACTTAAAAGTGCGTCAATAAATTCGCGCGCATCATGATCGCCATCAACAAAATCGTATAAATTTTTATTGCATAAACAATCCAGGATCCATTCCGATTTTTCAATATCACAAGTTCCCGCAGCAGCCATCAACATAGTATTGATACTTCCTGCAGAAGTTCCTGCGAGACTTAAAAAACGAATTCCCATTTTTTCTAATACATATACATATCCAACAAGTGCAATTCCAAGCACGCCACCGCCTTCTTGTACAAGATCTACATATTGGCAATTATTGTTGTCGACAATGTCAGAGAATTTTTTGCCTTTAATCTGTTCTTTTAAATCCTTTATAATTGCTAGAATTTCTCCATTTTCTGTAAACTTTCTTTTATCCATGATTTCTAGAATTTTAGATTTGTTGTTTTGGTTTTAATTTATTGACTTTCAAAATTATGCAATCATGTTTTGCAAGAAAAGGGGAGAATAGCCCTTTTTTCAAGGGTGATTTTAGGGCAAAAAAAAATCCTGCAAAACTTAATTTGCAGGATTTTGGAAATATTTATTTTCGAATGATTATTTAATCATTTCAAAACTTCTTTTTACGAAAGCAGTAAGCGCTTCACCTTTTAAAAGGTTTTGAGACAATTTAGCTAAATCTAATGCTTGTTTAACCAAATGCTCTTGATGCGTTTTGTCTTCTGTATTTAAGATGCTTGAAGCCAAATCAGAATTGGTGTTTACAACCAGATTGTACATTTCTGGCATATTGCCCATTCCGAACATTCCGCCGCCTGTCTGGCTCATTTCTTTCATTCTTCGCATAAATTCTGGTTGCGTTATAATGAAAGGAGCAGCCTGAGAATCCATAGCTTCTAGCTGAACGCTGTATGCTTTTGGAATATATGCTTCTAATGAAGTTTTTAAAGTTGCTTTTTCGTCATCAGATAATTTTGAAATCGTATTTTCTTCTTTTTTGATTAAGTTATCAATATGATCAGAATCTACACGAACAAAAGTTACATCTTTATTATCGTTTTCAATTTTTTGAATCAAATGCGAAATAATCGGAGAATCTAAAAGCAATACTTCGTATCCTTTGTCTTTCGCTGCTTCAATATAAGAGTGCTGTGCATCTTTGTTTCCAGCATAAAGAACTACAAGTTTACCATCTTTATCAGTTTGGTTTTCTTTTAGTTTTTCTTTTAATTCTTCTAAAGTAAAATATTTATCGTCTACAGTTGGATACAAAACAAATGCGCCCGCTTTTTCGTAGAACTTATCTTCAGAAAGCATTCCGTATTCTAAAACGATTTTAATATCATTCCATTTTGCTTCAAAATCAGCACGGTTTTCATTGAATAAAGCTTTCAATTTATCGGCTACTTTACGAGTAATGTAGTTCGAGATTTTCTTAACCGCACCGTCAGCCTGTAAACCAGAACGAGAAACGTTTAATGGAATATCTGGAGAATCGATTACACCTTTTAACATCGTCAAGAATTCAGGTACAATTCCTTCTACGTTATCTGTAACGTAAACTTGGTTTTGGTACAGCTGAATTTTGTCTTTCTGGATCTGCATGTCGCTTCCTAATTTCGGGAAGTACAAAATACCAGTTAAGTTAAACGGATAATCTACATTTAAATGAATGTTAAACAACGGATCTTCAAACTGCATTGGATACAATTCTCTGTAGAAGTTTTTGTAATCTTCATCAGTTAATTCAGAAGGCTGTTTTGTCCAAGCTGGATTTGGGTTATTGATGATGTTGTCAATTTCAATACTTTCATTCACATAATCTTCTGGAGCATCTTCTGGTTTTGGAAGCGTTTCAGTTCTTGTTCCGAATTTAATCGGAATAGGCATGAATTTATTGTATTTGTTTAATAAGCCGCTGATTTTAGAATCGTCTAAGAATTCCAAAGAATCTTCTGCAATATGAAGAATGATTTCTGTTCCGCGTGAAGTTTTGTCAGCTGGTTCTAACGTGAACTCAGGACTTCCGTCACATGTCCAGTGTGCAGCTGGCTCATCTTTGTATGATTTTGTAATGATTTCAACTTTTTCAGCTACCATAAAAGCAGAATAGAAACCAAGACCAAAATGTCCGATAATTCCAGAATCTTTAGCAGAATCTTTGTATTTGTCTAAGAATTCTTCGGCACCCGAAAAAGCTACTTGATTAATATATTTTTCAACTTCATCAGCAGTCATACCTAAACCTTGATCGATAATGTGGATTTTTTTTCCTTCTTTATCCACTTTAACTTCGATAATCGGATTTCCGTATTCAACTTTAGCTTCACCAATGCTGATAAGGTGTTTTAATTTTAAAGTAGCATCAGTACCATTAGAAACAAGCTCACGCAAGAAAATTTCATGGTCGCTGTATAAGAACTTTTTAATTAAGGGAAAAATGTTTTCTACTGAAACATTAATTTTACCTGTTGCCATATTTTTTAATTTTTGATTTAATTTTATGATTTTCATTTGTTCAAATAGAATACCAATTGTTTTTTGGGTGACAAAATGTCGCAAATGTTAATTTTGAAAGAAAATAAATGGATTGTAAAACAAAAAATAACTGAACGAATCGTATATTTGTGGTACAATAATTGTTAAAAAGACAAATATTAATCTAAAAAAATTGTACAAAATGAAGAAGAGTATTTTAATGTGTATGATTGCCGCTCTGTTTTTTGCGTGTAAATCATCTTCGTCCACTGCAGCTTCATCTTCTGAGGCTACTACACTTTCAACTAAACTTGACAAGAAAACTCAGGTAGCTCTAAAAGGGAATTGGGTTTTAACTAATGTATCTTATCCAGGTTCAGATTATATCAAAGTAAATTCTTTTGATCTTGCCGATTCTAAATGTTTCATTGGAAGTACTTGGAGTTTTATTTCTAATAATAATAAAGGAAATATGGCTTTAACATCACCAAGTTGTACTGGATTTTCTTCTCCAATTGTATGGAGTATAAACAGCCAAGGTTTGTTTGTGCTTAAAATTCTTAACGCAGGTGAAAAAGCGAAAAAAGTAAGAGATGGATATTTACTAAAAGTTGCTGGGGTGACTGAAAGTTCATTTCAGTTAGTAGATAATATAAATGTTGGAGGTCAAGTAAAAGATGTGACTTACCAATTTCAAAGAGCTAATTAATATTTTAAAGGTATAAAAAATGAGAAAGATAAAGGTTTTAGGTTTAAGCAGTTTATTGGTATTAGCTAGCTTTTTTACAAGTTGCGATTCAGTAAAAAATGCAAATAACACGCAAAAAGGAGCAGGAATTGGTGCTGTCGCAGGTGGTGTTATTGGTGGTATTTTAGGAAATAATATTGGTCGAGGCGGTAACGCTGCATTAGGAGCTGTAATTGGAGCTGCTGTTGGAGGTGGAACTGGAGCTTTGATTGGTAATAAAATGGATAAACAAGCTCGTGAAATCGATCAGGCGCTTCCTGGTGCTGATGTTGAAAGAGTTGGTGAAGGTATTCACTTGACTTTGAACGAAAATGCGGTTCGTTTTGATACTAACAAATCATCTTTGACTACTCAGGCAAAAGCTAATTTAGATAAATTGATTCCTGTATTCACTGAGTACGGAGATACTAATATTGAAATTTTTGGTTATACTGACAATACAGGAAAACCAGAATATAACTTGACACTTTCAGGACAAAGAGCTGCGTCTGTTCAAGCTTATTTAGTTGCTAAAGGATTAAAAGCAAGCCGTTTCAAAACTTCAGGTTTAGGAATTGCAGATCCAATTGCAACAAATGATACTCCAGAAGGAAGAGCGCAAAACCGTCGTGTTGAATTCTCTATTACAGCAAACGACAAAATGGTAAATGACGCTAAAGCGGAAGCTGGAAAATAATTTCACAATAAAATAAAATATAAAAAAAGCTGCTTCATTTATGAAACAGCTTTTTTTGTTAATCATTCTTTTATTTTGATTTTTCATAAAAAGCATAAAGTTGATTGCAGTTTTCAAGGACATTTTCTAAATCATTTTCTCTTAGAAATTTTTCTACTACAACTGCCTCTTCGGAATTGCTCTTAATAGCTAAATACTTTAAAAACCAATATTGATAATCATTCAATTCGTTAATTTCTTCTGCTTTAATTGCTGAGATTTTTTTGTTTAGCTTTTCAAAATCAAAGCGATATGCTAATTCGTAAAGGACGAAAAGTTCAAGTTTTTGTTTCTTTTGCAAATAGTTTTCGTCACTTTTCTTTAATTCATCTTTAGCATCTTTTAAATATTCACTAGCAACACGAACTATTCTTCCTTTAATATTTTTATTTACTAATAGAGAATAATTGTAATATTTCTGTGCTATCCGAATAGCTGTATTGTATTTTTGATTTTGGTAGAAACCAATTAATTCTGTGGCTAAATATTCTGTAGATAAACTATATTGTATTAATTCTCTTTTTAAATCAGAGGCAGTTTGATAACCTGTAAATTGATGAATAATTTTTCCGTTAGGATCAATAATAAATATACTGGGAAGAAGCCTAATCTGGTATTTAAAAGCAATGTCCCCATTCACATCGACATCTATTTTTAAGGTTACAAAATCTTCAAGAATTGTTTGAATCTGGACATCATTCCAAGCATTTAAATCCATTTGCTTGCAAGGACCACACCATTTTGCAGTAAAATCTACAAGTATCAGTTTGTGTGTGCTTAAAGCCGCCTTTTGGGCATCTTCCATAGAAGTAAGCCACGCTGCCTCAATTCTATATGATGTAAAAAGCAATATTATTAAAGGGAGCAATTTTTTCATAAGTTATTATTAATTTCAAACAAATAAAGTAAAAAAAAGATTACAGATGAAATTATAGTGTTAATTTTTAATAATTTTTCTTACAATAAACTTACTAACGAAGAGTTTCATAATTGAAGCAGCTTTTTTTTGACTTTAGAAATTAAACATTGTAAATTTGACGTCTCATATTACAACTCATGCTCGACATACAAAATATATCTTTTTCGTACACCGAAAACCCTGTTATCAAAAACATCTCTTTTTCTATTGAAAAAGGTCAGAACATAGCCATTATTGGTGAGAGTGGCTGCGGAAAAAGTACGCTGCTCAAACTTATATATGGACTTTACGATCTAAACGAGGGAAAGATTTTTTATGGAGATAAACCAGTTTTGGGACCAAAGTTTAATTTGATTCCAGGAATGCCTTATATGAAATATCTGGCGCAGGATTTTGATTTGTCTCCTTACGAAACAGTTGCAGAAAATGTTGGTAAATTTCTATCCAATGGTTTTGCAAACATGAAAAAACTTCGTGTTCAGGAATTATTAGAGATGGTAGAAATGGATCAGTTTTCTAATGTAAAGACAAAATTCTTAAGTGGAGGACAGCAGCAGCGAGTCGCTTTGGTAAGAGTTTTGGCTTTAGAACCAGAAGTAATTTTATTAGACGAGCCATTTAGCCAGATTGATGCTTTTAGAAAAAATGCATTGCGCCGTAATTTATTTCGTTACCTAAAGCAAAAAGGAATCACTTGTATTATTGCAACTCACGATAGTACTGATGCTTTGTCTTTTGCAGATCAGGCAATCGTGATGCGAAATGGAGAGGTGTTGGTAAAAGATGATCCAGCAAAAATATATGAAGATCCACAAATTAAATATGTTGCTTCTTTGTTTGGTGAAGTAAATGAAATTCCGACTCATTTATTACTGTCTTATGAAGATGAAAATCATAAAACGCTAGTTTATCCGCATCAGTTTAAAATGGTTTCGGAATCAAAATTAATGGTAAAAATTAGAAGAACTTATTTTAGAGGAAGCCACTATTTAATTGAAACTGTTTATAAAAGACAGCTGATTTTCTTTGAAAGCGAAATAGATTTACCGCTCGAACAGGAAGTTTTTCTGGCATTAAATTATTTATAATTAGAGGATGTGTCAATTAGAAAATTAGATAATTTCTAATTAAAATAGTAAACCCGACAAGTTTCAAAAACTTGTCGGGTTTACTATTGGAATCAAATTATGAATTTAGTTTTTCAGATATTTTTCTAAAAATTGATCTTGTTCCCAAAGCAAATGAAGAATATTTTCTTTAGCTACATAACTGTGAGATTCTTTTGGTAGAATAACCATTCTTGCAGGCGCTCCTAAACCTTTTAATGCTTGAAAGTAACGTTCTGTCTGCAAAGTAAAAGTTCCAGGATTGTTGTCTGCTTCTCCGTGAACCAATAAAATTGGAGTTTTCATTTTTTCTGCATTCATAAATGGAGACATTGCATTGTAAACTTCTGGAGCTTCCCAGTAATTTCTTTGTTCAGACTGGAATCCGAATGGTGTTAGAGTTCTGTTGTAAGCACCACTTCTGGCAATTCCGCAAGCAAAAAGATTAGAATGAGTTAATAAATTTGCCGTCATAAATGCTCCGTAAGAGTGTCCACCAACAGCAACTTTTTTACGGTTAATATAGCCTAAAGCATCAACCGCGTCAATCGCCGCCTCCGCATTGTCTACTAATTGCGAAATGAAGTTGTCGTTTGGTTCTGTAGTTCCTTCACCAATAATTGGAAAGGCAGCATCGTCTAAAACAACATATCCTTTTGTAACCCAATATACAAACGATCCGTAATACGGGAATGTAAATTCGTTCGAATTTTGAGTCGATTGCGAAGCGCTGTTTCGATCTTTATATTCTGCAGGATATGCCCAAATTAATAGCGGCAGTTTTTCTTTTTTAGTTTTATCATAACCGGCAGGGAGATATAAAGTTCCCGAAAGTTCCAATCCGTCTTTACGTTTGTATTTAATAACTTCTTTACTAACGTTTTTAATGCTTTCAAATGGATTTTTGAAATCAGTAACTTGTGTTAGGCTGTTTTGTTTTTTTATATTTCTGAAAAAATAATTCGGATATTCACTTTTTGACTGAATTTGAACTAAGACTTTTCCAGACTTAAAATCTTCAATTTCTAAAATATCCTCTTTTTTACCTTTATATGGAGAAGTATAAATACGTTTTGATTTTAAAGTTTCCAGATTGAATTCGTCAACAAAAGGAAATTGTCCATCTTTGGTGTAACCTTCGCCAATTCTATACAAGTTGTTTTTTTCGACAGCTAAAACATATTTGTTGTAGGCATTTTTTCTTGTTTCGAAAACTCCAGGATCTGAATAAACATCCTGAGAATTTCTATCTGTAATCAATTTTGGCTGCTGGCCTGGATTTGATGGATTTATTAAAAACGTTTTGGTATTTCTAGTATCATACCATTCTTCTGAAAGAACCGCTAAATTGTCATTCCCCCAAGTAATATCACTGAAACGCTGTGGTGTTTTTGCTAATGAAGATGCTTCTTTGTCGAAAGGCGCATCCCAAAGAAAAACTTCATCTCTAAAATTAACTTTGTTAGCAGGATCTCCTTCATCTAAAGCTACAACATAAGATAATGTTGCAGGTTTGTCGTTTCTCCAAGCCATTTCTCTTTTTCCTTTTCGAACAGCCATAAAACCTTTTGGCATAATTTCATTTAAAGGAACCTCATTTACCGTTTTAATTTCTCTTCCGCTTAAATCATAAACAACGGTTTTGAATGGAAATCTATTCAAAGGAACTACATAAGAAAATGGTTTTTGAATTGTTGTCAGCATGATGTAATTGCCATCTGGCGAGATTCTTTCTCCTGCAAACATAGCAGCATCTTTGTACAAAACTGCGTCACCATTTAGTTTTACTTTGTATAATTCAGAAGTTATGCAGTTTTCAAAATTAGCTTCGTCATTTTTGTTTTTCAACATATCAGGATACGTTCTGTTTTGCGATTTCTCTCCTGAGGTATTCGAAATAATTGGCCCAGTAGGCAGATCCTTTTTAGAGTCTAAAAGCGGCTGTCTGTTTTTAGGAAGCATTTTTACTAATATAGTTTCACTATCCAAAAACCAGCTAAACGGATTTCCTAGATTTGCATTTACTCTAGCCTCTGTAAGTTTTGTTGATTGTGCTGTTGCGACATCCAAAACCCAAAGTTCAACGCCAGAATTTGTAGTATGAGAGAATAAGATTTTTTTGTCGTTTGGCGACCAAAGAATGTTTGTTATTTTTGGATTTTCAGGTAGTCCTTTAACTTGAATTTCTTCCTTTCCGCTTATTTTTCTTAGTTTTAGATTGTTTAGGTAGGTTACAGTGCTTGAAATATTAGTAACAGGATTAATTCTTAAACCTGCCAAACGAACTTCGTCTTGATTGAGATCATCGAGCGTTTTGTAAGTATTGCGATACATCAAGAGCATGTTTTCTTTTTTTGTATCCATAGACACAGAAGGCGCTCTTTGATAATCTGCCAAATCTAAAATGGATTTAGAAGGTTTTTGATAAGTTAGATTCTCTTGAGCAAAAGAGAAAAAACTTATATTTAAAAATATAAACAGCGTAACCTTTAATTTCATAGTTTAAATTTTATGGGTTCGTAATAGTATTCAAAATGTTTGTCTAAAATACTTTTATGTTGTTACATCTTGGGCCTTATTTTTAATTTTTTTCAATGTTTGTGTCTTAATATTGTCTTTTCAAGAAGTAAATGATCATAAGTCACTTTAGAATTAAAATATATTAAATTGCTAATAACGAAAAAAATAGTATTTTGTGTACGTATATTTTAAAGTATGCGTAAATTTGCAATCCAATTTTTTAATAAATAATAATAGAGTATGTATCATTCAAAAATAGCTGGTTTAGGATATTATGTTCCTTCCAATGTAGTGACTAACGATGATTTGTCTAAGATAATGGATACCAATGATGAATGGATTCAGGAAAGAACTGGAATTCAGGAAAGAAGACACATCATTCGTGGAGAAGACACTACGACTTCAATGGGAGTAAAAGCAGCTAAAATTGCAATAGAACGTTCTGGTGTTGCCAAAGAAGATATTGATTTTGTAGTTTTTGCTACATTAAGTCCAGATTATTATTTTCCAGGACCTGGAGTTTTGGTTCAAAGAGATTTAGGTTTAAGGACAGTTGGAGCATTAGATGTTAGAAATCAATGTTCTGGTTTTGTTTATGCATTATCTGTTGCAGATCAATACATTAAAACTGGAATGTATAAAAATATCTTGGTTATTGGTTCTGAGGTTCACTCTACAGGATTAGATATGACTACTCGCGGACGTGGAGTTTCTGTAATTTTTGGAGATGGAGCAGGAGCGGCAGTTTTAAGCCGTGAAGAAGATTTAACAAAAGGAATTTTATCTACGCATTTGCACTCTGAAGGAGAACATGCAGAAGAATTGGCATTACAAGCACCAGGAATGGGAGCTCGCTGGGTAACTGATATTATTGCAGATAACGATCCAAACGACGAAAGTTATTATCCTTATATGAACGGACAATTTGTATTTAAAAATGCTGTTGTTCGTTTTGCAGAAGTAATCAATGAAGGATTAGAAGCAAATGGTCTTCAGGTTTCAGATATTGATATGCTGATTCCGCACCAGGCGAATTTGAGAATTTCTCAATTCATTCAGAATAAATTTAAGTTGACAGACGACCAAGTTCACAACAATATTCAGAAATACGGAAACACAACGGCAGCGTCTATTCCGATTGCTTTGACTGAGGCTTGGGAACAAGGAAAAATCAAATCTGGAGACACTGTAGTTTTAGCAGCTTTCGGAAGTGGATTTACTTGGGCAAGCGCTATTATTAAATGGTAAATTAATTCATCTTACATTATATTTAAAACCTGCTTCTTATTGGGAGCAGGTTTTTTTTATACTTTAGTATTGAAAAATAAATTGCACAATTTTTGTTGTTCTTTGCAATAACAAAACCGAAGAAATTATTCTATTAAATGAAAAAAAATCAACTAGAAATAGCTTGTTTTAATTATGAATCGGCATTGATTGCTCAAGCAAACGGTGCAGATAGAATTGAGCTATGTGAAAATATGAAACTGGGAGGAACTACTCCAAATTCTATTTTGGTAGTAAAAGTTCGTGAAAGCGTAAATATAAAAATGCATGTTATTATAAGACCTCGTGGAGGTGATTTTGTTTATTCGGATGAAGAGCTTACCGAAATGAAACAAGATATTAAGCAATATAAAAAATTGGGGGTTGACGGTTTTGTTTTCGGAATTTTAAAAGAAAACGGAAAAGTTAATAAAAAGCAGAATAAAGAATTGGTGCATCTTGCGCATCCTTTATCGTGTACTTTTCACCGTGCGTTTGATGTAGTTAAAAATCCTGAAAAAGCACTTGAAGATGTAATTGACTGTGGCTTCAAAACCATTTTGACTTCAGGTCAAGGTGTAAATGTAGAAGAAGGAATTCTGGCTTTAGAAAGACTTCAGGAATTGGCAGGAGATCGAATAGAAATTATGCCGGGGGGGGGGTTACGATCTTCAAATATAAAATTATTGCAAGAGAAATTAGATCTTACTTTTTATCATTCGTCTGCAATTACAGATAACTCAGAAACTGCAAATCCAGAAGAAATAAAGGAATTGCGTAACTTTTTATAGGACTAAAAATAAAAAAGTCTGGAGGTGGCAATCTCCAGACTTTTTCTACAAGAAATTATTTAAAATAGTATTAAAAAAATCTTCTTAGGTGAGATTAGAACATTCCGCCCCCGCCTTTATTAGTATTGTCATCTCTTTGTTTACGCTGTAAATTTTTGATTTTTCCGCCTCCAAAGTTGTAAGTTAAACCAAAATAAACAGTTTGGCTTTCCCATTTAAACTGACCTGCTTGAGGATAAGGATTTAATGTGTCGAAAGCATATTTTATAGTATTGAAGACATCATTGAAACGAACACTTAAATTCATTTTGTTGTCTAGCAACGTATAACGCGTACCAATATCCATTTTGTACATTTCGTGGCTATTGTTCTGAAGCCCGTCAGTAGCGCCTCTATAGAATCCGAAAGCTAAGAAGCTTAAGCGTTTGTTTACTTTAAAATTAGAGTTCATACGTCCATTAAATGCGGCAACAGTAACGGTTTTATTTGTTGGTCCAATTTTATTTTCTTCTGGAATAAAGGCATATATAACTCCTGATTGATCAATGCTTGAAAAATCAATCGATGGCTGAATATCCCACCATTTTGTAATTTTATAATTGAATGACATTTCAAATCCGTAGGCAGTATTATGATCAAAATTTGTATAACTCATAATTTGCTTTTGCTCACTTGGATCGTTAGGATCTGGATATAAAATCCTGCTGATTTGATCATTAATGCTTCTCACAAAAACACCCGCTGTAAAGCTTCCTTTCTCAAGCGTTTTAGTATAATTTACTTCGATAGAGTTAGTAAATTGAGGTCTTAATTCTGGGTTTCCTATTGAAGTTACTAGTGGAGTTGCAAATTCACGAATAGGTTTTGTCTGCTCTAAACTCGGACGGTCTACACGACGGCTGTAGCTTAATTGCAAAGTATTTTTCTCAGTCAAATTATAGGTCAAATATGCCGATGGATATAAAGTGATGTAATCATCATCAAATTTCTCTTTTCCATAATTTAAATTTGCTTGTACTTTGTAGCTTTCAAAACGTGCACCTACTTGATAGCTTAGCTTTTTGAATTTCTGTCCAAATGTTACATAAGCAGAATAAATATCTGTGTCATAAGTATAGTGAGATGTTTGATCTGCTACAGGAAGTAAAGGATTTCCGGTAATATAATCGTTTTCTGTTCTTGTGATTCTTGCTTCAGCTCCAGCTTCAAGCGTTGTTTTTTCGTTTAATGGATTAACATAATCAATGTTTACAGTACTTAATTTTCTGGTTCCTTTTAAATAATCTTCATAGAAAACATTTCCAGCAGTATTGTCTGTTTTTGTTGTTTCTGTATCAAAAGAAGCATTTTGTGTTTCTTTATTATCACTATAATTTGCTTCAAAATCTAAAGTATGGCCTTCTTTTTTAAAGATGTGTTTGTAAGCTAAATTATAAGTTCCAACTCGGTCTGGTCCCCAATATTTTGACTTTTGCAAAATATTTGAAATGTCAGAACCAGTTACATTATTGTAATCAATATTAGTATCTACATAACCTTTTCCGTCAGATTTGTTTTGGTTGGTATAAATAGATAAAGTGTTGTGATCATCAATTAGATAATCCATACCAATCTTGTATAAATAAGACTCATTATCATTCAAAACATCTATATTTTGAGTAATATCTTCATCAAATCTTTGGATAAAACCTTTATTATGATATGTTCCAAAGTTTTGCCCCACATTTCCAAAGAAATTTACTTTCCCTGTTTTATAGTTCAAATCTAAAGACTGATTGTATTTTGCAGTTTCACCAAAAGTAATACCACCACTGTAGCTTCCATTAAAACCTGTGTTAGCATTTTTATGCAAAATAATATTAATGATTCCAGACATTCCTTCTGGGTTATATTTGGCACTTGGATTAGTAATTAACTCAATTTTTTTAATTGAAGTTGATGGAATCTGTTTCAATAACTGAGCAGGGTCAATGTTTGTAGGGCGTCCGTCAATTAATACACGAACATTATCATTTCCGCGAAGCGAAAGTTTTCCGTCTTGATCCACATTTACAGAAGGAATATTATTCATAATATCAGATGCCGAAGCTCCTGCAGTTGTTAAGTCCTTTCCAACTGTAACTACTTTTCTGTCAATTTTTTGTTCGATAGTAGAGCGTTCGCTAACAATGTTAACACCTTTAAGCTGAGTTGCTTCTTCTTCTAAAGAAACATTTACAGTTGCATTTTTTTTGTTTTCGCTCAAAAGGACAGAACCGATATATTTTCTAAATCCAATGTATTGAATTTCGATCGTGTAATTTTTTAAAGCAATGTTTTTAAATGAAAAGTCTCCGTTATCGTCTGTATTAACGCCTGAAACTACTTTTCCATTTTCTTTAAGCGAAACAGTGGCGTAAGAAATTGGCGCATTGTTCGATTTTTCTGTAATTTTTCCAGAAATACTTCCAGTATTCTGGGCCTGTGCAGTTGCGATTATACCTAATAACGCAAACAGAAAGAGTTTTAATTTCATGATTTTTTACTGATTATTTTTGATTTGATTGATGATGATGATTTCGTTTTGTTAGCTTTTTCTTTTTTGTTTTCCTGACTTCAAAAAAAATTAAAGTCTCTATTAAGACTCTTTTACGGTTGATATGTTACAAGAAATTCTATAAAAAAGTATATTTTTTTTCTCATTGACTGTTTTGTAAGAGATTACGCTTTTGGGTTTTTGATAATTTTAATAATTAATAACTATATCTTTTTGTCAAATTGAAACTCTTTTCTTGAATTTAATATGTTTTTGATTTTCTCTAATTGATGAATAAGCAGTATCTTTGCTCACTTTAAAATAAGTTTACATGTCATTATCACAAATTCTTACACCTTCTATACAAAAAGCAATACAAGCATTATTTGATGTTACTGTTGATAAAATCGAGTTTCAAACTACTAGAAAAGAGTTTGAAGGAGATATTACGATGGTAATTTTCCCTTTGCTAAAAGTGATTAAAAGTAATCCGGCTGAATTGGGAAATAAAATTGGAAATTATCTAGTAGAAAATGTTTCTGAAGTTGCTCGCTTTAATGTAGTTTCTGGTTTCTTGAATATTGTTATTTCAGACAGTTATTATGTAAATTTCTTTAACGGAATTAAAGACCAAAAACAGTTTGGTTTTGTGGCTCCAAATCCTGAAGAAAAGGCAGTTATGGTAGAATATTCTTCTCCAAATACCAACAAACCGTTACACTTAGGACACGTTCGTAATAATTTATTAGGATATTCTGTTGCAGAGATTTTAAAAGCTTCTGGTAAAAAAGTGTACAAAACTCAAATTATCAACGATAGAGGAATTCATATCTGTAAATCGATGCTGGCTTGGGAGAAATTCGGAAACGGAGAAACTCCTGAAACTTCTGGTTTAAAAGGGGATAAATTAGTTGGTAAATATTATGTAGAGTTTGATAAAGCTTACAAAGCTGAAATAAATGGTTTAATAGAAACTGGTAAAACAGAAGAAGAAGCTAAAAAACAAGCACCAATTATTATCGAAGCACAAGATATGCTGAAAAAATGGGAAGCTGGTGATGAAAAAGTAATTGAGCTTTGGAAAAAAATGAACGAATGGGTTTATGAAGGTTTCGCAACAACTTACACTAATCTTGGAGTTAATTTTGATAAATATTACTACGAAAGCAACACTTATCTTTTAGGAAAAGATGTTGTTCAGGTAGGTTTGGATAAAGGAGTTTTCGAAAAAGATCCAGATGGTTCTGTTTGGATTGATTTGACGGATGAAGGTCTTGATAGAAAAATTGTTTTACGTTCTGACGGAACAGCGGTTTACATGACACAGGATATCGGAACAGCAATTCAGCGTGTAAAAGATATGCCAGATGTGGGCGGAATGGTTTATACAGTTGGTAACGAACAAGATTATCACTTTAAAGTATTATTCTTAATCCTTAAAAAATTAGGTTTTGACTGGGCTTCAAGTTTATATCATTTATCATACGGAATGGTAGATTTGCCTTCTGGAAAAATGAAAAGCCGTGAAGGAACTGTTGTAGATGCTGATGATTTGATGCAAGATATGACCGATACAGCAAAACAAATCTCAGAAGATTTAGGAAAATTAGACAGCTATTCTGCCGAAGAAAAAGCAAAACTGTACAAAACAATTGGTTTAGGTGCGTTAAAATATTACATTTTAAAAGTAGATCCTAAAAAACGTATTTTGTTTAATCCAGAAGAATCTGTTGATTTTGCTGGAAATACTGGTCCTTTTATTCAATACACATATGCGAGAATTCAATCGATAATCCGTAAAGCCGATTTTGATTTCTCAAACAAAATCGAGATTGAAGAATTGCATGAAAAAGAGAAAGAATTGGTAAAACAAATCGAACTTTTCCCAGAAGTAATTCAGAATGCTGCTCAAAATCATAGTCCAGCGTTAATTGCCAATTATACTTATGATTTAGTAAAAGAATATAACTCTTTTTACCAGTCGGTGCATATTTTAGGAGAAGTTGATTTGACAAAAAAAATATTCAGAGTGCAGCTTTCTCAAAAAGTTGCCGAAGTAATTAAATCTGCATTTCACTTATTAGGAATTGAAGTTCCAGAAAGAATGTAGGAAAAAAGATTAAACAATTAACAGTGAAAAAAGCCAATAGTTTTAGACCATTGGCTTTTTTTATTACTTTTTTGGCTTTCAGGGGATAAAAGTAGGAATATACTTCTTTAATTTTGCTCCTGTAAAAATGATTATAAAAATAGTTTGTTACTTAAACTATGCTCAGTAATAGTATAGTTTCTTGTTTATGAGCTTTTTAAGATATATTTCCTATTATTATTTTTAACTATTTTGAATTAGTAAGCTTTTAGAAAAAAGTGATAAAGGAACAAAAACCGTATGGATTCATAATCTATGCGGTTTTTTATTTTGTAAGTAAAATATTTCATTTTAATATGTTAATTAGTGATTAATTCTTGTTAAAATTATTTTAATTTTTTAAGTTCGCCACCTAATAACTCAAAATGAAAAATAATGAAACAAAAATTAAAAGGATTAATAGTGCTTTTTTTTGTGTTTGCGTTGCAATTTACTTTTGCCCAACAGAAAAAAATTACAGGAAAAGTTTCAGACAATACAGGAATGCCTTTGCCAGGTGTTAGTGTTTTGGTCAAGGGGACTAAATCAGGAGCTCAAACTGATTTTGATGGAAAATATGTGATTAATGCCAGCTCGGATCAAGTCTTGGTGTTTAGTTACATTGGGATGAAAACGCAGGAAGTAGCAGCAAGTTCTTCTATAATTAATGTGAAAATGGTGGATGGAGGTGCGCAAGAACTTGAAGGAGTTGTTGTTACAACTGCTTTGGGTGTAAAAAGGGAGAAAAAATCTCTTGGATATTCTACTCAAGAAATTAAAGGAAGTGATTTAAACGGAGGTACTTCTGGTGCTAATTTCCTTAATGATCTTTCTGGTAAGGCAGCTGGGGTAAGTATTAGAAAAAACACAAATTTCGGAGGATCAACTAATGTTGTTTCAAGAGGAGTAAAAAACCTTACAGGAGATAACCAAATGCTGATTGTTATTGATGGTATGCCAATCAATAATTCTAATACCAATACAACTTCAAGCTCAGGTGCGCAGACTCAAGGTGCTCGTAATACTTACGATTATGGTAATGCTGGTATGGATATCAATCCGGACGATATTGAAACGCTAAACATTTTGAAAGGTGCTGCTGCATCTGCATTATACGGTTGGCAAGCGGGTAATGGTGTAATAATGATTACGACCAAAAAAGGAAAAACAAAAAAAGGAATGGGGGTAACCATTTCTAGCGAGGTTGTTGTAGGAACGATAGATAAAAAAACTTTTCCAGAGTATCAAAACAGATACGGACAAGGCTATGGACCAACTTATGATGCAAATGGTAAACCAACAGGTATTCCAGTGGGAGGAACCGGTGCATTTTTTACAATTGATCCTAAAGGGAATCAAGTAGCTACAACAATTGATGATGCTTCTTATGGAGTTGCATTTGATCCAAATCTTTCTGTTTTTCAATGGGATGCCTACTCACCGTATTCTTCTAATTATGGAAAAAAAACTCCGTGGCAAGCTGCTAAGAATGGTCCTATTACGTTTTTTCAAACATCCCAGACATTCAGTAATTCTGTCTCTTTAGAGGATGGTAATGATAAAACAAATTTTGTTTTGAATTACAATAACTTCAAAGAAAATGGAATTTTACCAAACAGTGAATTAAAGAAAAACACTGTGAGTCTTAAATTGAATCATAAATTTACAGATAAGTTATCTGCAAGTGTTTTTGCAAATTATGTGACACAGAAAACAGTTGGTAGAAATACAACTGGATATGGTGGAGATAATGTTATGGGCTTGTTCCGTCAATGGTGGGCTACTAACGTAGATATTCAGGGACAAAAAGAAGCTTACGAAAATTCAGGAGGAAAAAATATTTCTTGGAACATGGGTAATCCTGCTTACGGTGACACAAATCCAAAATATTGGGATAATCCGTATTTTACAAGATATCAGAATTATCAATCGGATGAAAGAGATCGTTTTATTGGTAATGTTCAATTAGATTACAAATTAGCAAATTGGATTTCAGCTATAGCAAAAGTAAGTACCGATAGTTATGCAGATTTACGTGAAGAAAGAAAAGCGGTAGGTTCTCTAAATTCTACATTTGGTATTACCAATCCACGACAAGCTGTGGGATCTGGATACCAAAAATATAATGGTATGTTTTCTGAGCAAAACTATCAATTCACTTTAAATTTCAATAAAAAATTTGGAGAAGATTTCTCTTTGACAGGCTTACTTGGTGTTAACTCTTTGAGAACAAGACGTACAACAACTCTTGGTGCTACAGAAGGGGGACTTATTATTCCAGGTATTTATGCATTATCAAATTCGCAGGCTGCTGCGCCTTATGCAATAGAAACAGAACAAAATTCAGGCGTAAATAGTTCTTATGCTTCTGCTTCTTTTGGGTTTAAAGATTTTTTATTCTTGGATGGAACAGTACGTCATGATGCTTTTTCTACATTACCATCAGGTAATAATTCAGTAAACACTTTTTCTGCTTCTGCAAGTTATGTTTTTACAAAACATCTTAAAGTAGATTGGTTAGATTTTGGAAAATTTAGAGCTAGTTATGCTGAAAATCCACAAGGAAATATTGACTTGTATTCATTGACTAATGTTTTTGATAAATTTAATCCTTTTGGATCAAATCAACTTTATTCACGTCCAAATAATGGAGCTAATCCAGATTTACGTCCTGTAAAAACAGCATCTGAAGAATTAGGTTTAGAGATGCAGTTTCTTCAAAAAAGAATTGGATTTGACGTAAGTGCTTATAAAAGTTTAAGTTCGGATCAAATATTTCCTGTAGACTATTCAACTGCAACAGGGTATTCTAAAAAATATATTAATGCTGGTTCAGTTGAAAATAAAGGTATAGAGGTTCAGTTTAATGCGGGAATAGTAAGAACTAAAGACTTTCAATGGGATGTATTTGTAAACTGGTCTAAAAATAAGAATACTGTAGTTGCTCTAGCTCAAGGTGTAGATGTTTTAACATTAGGTACGTTTCAAGGAAATGTAAGTATAATTGCAACGAAAGGGCACCCTTATGGAGACATAATTGGTAAAGATTATGTTTATTCAGCAGATGGTCAAAGAATTGTAGAAAACGGATCTTATAAGATGACAACAACAACTAATAATGTTATAGGCAATGTCACTCCCGATTGGATTGGTGGAATTCGTAATAAATTTACCTACAAACAATTGTCTTTAGGGTTCTTGATTGATATGCAAAAAGGAGGAGATATTTTCTCTCTTGATCAATATTACGGACAAGATTCTGGATTGTATAAATCTACTGCTGGTAATAATGAGTTAGGAAACCCAGTAAGAAATACAATCGCAAATGGTGGTGGAGTTATACTTCCTGGTGTAGATTCTGTTACAGGTTTGCCTAATACTACAAGAACTCCATTCCCTGAAAAATCAGGTGGAATTTATGGATATTCTAAGAACCCACAAAAAGCTTTTGTGTATGATGCAGGCTATATAAAACTAAGAGAAGTAAATATTACTTATAGCTTTCCTGCCCACTTGGTGAATAAAATGAAATTGACTGATATGAAATTTTCTGTTGTAGGGTCAAACTTATGGATTATCAAGAAAAATCTACCAGATGCTGACCCTGAAAGCGGATTGAGTTCAGGAAACTTATCTGCTGGTTATTCAGGAGGTTCACTACCTACCACTAGAAACATTGGTTGTAACCTAACTTTTAAATTTTAAATCATGAAAAAAATATTTTTATTTATTCCTGCTATTACTATGTTTTTTTCATGTAGTGATCTTACGGATATGAATGTGGATCCAAAAAAACCTGTTATCACAAAATCAGAATTTTTATTTTCTAATGCAGAAAAAAAATTAGTTGATCAAATGGTAAGTACCAGTGTCAATAATAATGTGTTTAGGATGTTTGCTCAACAATGGACAGAGACAACTTATCCTAATGAAAGTCAATATGATATTACTGGTAGAAAAATTCCTGATACTCATTTCTTAGTTATGTATAGAGATGTTTTGGCTGATTTACTTGATGCAAAAGAAATGATTAAAGCTCTGCCAGCTGCAACGGCTTCTGAGGTTGCAATCAAGGAGAATAAATTGGCAGTTATTGATGTTTTAGAGGCTTATACTTATAGTGTTTTGGTAGATACTTTTGGGAATGTTCCATATTCTCAAGCGCTTGATATTAATAAATATCCTTTGCCTGTTTATGATGATGCTAAAACTATTTATAAAGATCTTATAGAAAGATTAGCAGCTGATGCTGTTATTTTGAAAAAAAATTCTGCAGACCCTAATTTTGGCACAGCAGATCTTATTTATAGTGGAAACGTTGCGAGTAATGTAAAATGGGCAAAATTTGCTAATTCATTAATTATTAGGTTAGCTGTGAATATTTCTGATGTTGATTCTGCTTATGCAGCTACTCAAGTTCAAACTGCTCTTGCCTCAGGCGCATTAGCTGGTAATTCAGACAATACAAAATTGACTTATCTAACTTCGACAGGAAATCAAAATCCATTATTTGCCGATTTGGTAACTAGTAAAAGAGACGATTTTATTCCGGCAGAACCATTTGTTGCTGCTATGGATGCTATTGTGCCTGGAGGAGATCCTAGAATGCCGAAGTATTTTGTTAACGCTGCTTCTCCGGCTCCGGTTATTCCGGCAGGAAGGACTTTTGTAGGAGGAACTTATGGCGAACAAAATGTTTTTGCAACTTATTCACACATTACTGCAACTTTAAATAATGCGGCCTTCCCGGGAACTATATTTGATTTTGCTGAGTTAAACTTTTTATTAGCCGAAGCTGCTGAGAAGAATTTAATTCCAGGTGGCTCTGCAAAAGCTAAAACGTATTATGAGGCAGGAATCAAAGCTTCTATGGAAGATTGGGGAGTAGGTGCAGGTGCAATTGCAACTTATCTTACTAGCCCTAAAGTTGATTATACAAATACCCTTAGTGGGGCAACTTATAAAGAAAAAATAGGTACACAAGCTTGGTTTGCGCTTTACAATAGAGGGTTTGAGGCTTGGACATCCTACCGAAGATTAGATTACCCAATTTTAAAAGCTCCTGTTTCGGCTATAAGTAAAGGATTCAAAGCGGTTCCTGTAAGATACACTTATCCAGGAGTAGAAGCAACCATAAATGGCACAAATTATAATAAAGCGGCTACAGATATCGGTGGAGATTTGATGAGCACTAAATTGTTTTGGGATAAATTCTAAATTGTTTTAAGATAATTATAAAGTTATAATAATTGTAATAATAAAAAACCGATAGCCCTAAAGCTATCGGTTTTTTCATTAATCGCATAATGTTTTTATTTTTTAACGAACTTATCAATAATAGCATCAGATTCTGCTTTTGACGCATCTGGTTTCAAATCAAATAAAAGAGAATAAAGTGCTTTTCTATCAACTTTAGCCTCTAGATTTAAATCTTGGTGTCTGTCAAAAAGAGTTTGCCATTTGTCACGAACATTTTTCCAAAGAGCATTGTTTTCCTTCCACCATTTTTGCCCTGCAATACATTTTGAATCAGGAACTTTAGTGTAAACATCAAATCCTTTTTCTTGCGCTAATAAAACATCTTTTCCTGCATCATCGCGAACCAATTTGTCATTGTCTTGCTCGTGATTCCATCCTGTAGCAGTGATTTCGTGGATGTTTCTTCTTTTTAAAACATTATAATCGTTACGTTTTGTCTGTTCTCTTCTTGGAAGTGGTGCATCGGCAACGTTTGCCCAATAGTCTTGTCCATCAACATGTACCCAAGTTGAAGATCCTTCATATCTTGGACTATCGTCTACTTGATATACTTTTTGAGTCCACTGACCTTTAACCGCTTTTTTATCTAATTTCTTGTATTTCCAAGAATTGCCTTTGTCAAAAGTATATAAGTCTGTGTTTTCGTAAAGCCAATCTTGTCTCCAGTGTTTGATAATCATATCAGGACTTACAATAAGTAAATGCTGCATTACAATTTTGTTTGGAGTATCTTCTAATAGCTCAACCCATTCTAAAGCAGATTCGTGTTTAGTCTCAGAAGGTTTATAAGTAAGAGAATCTTTTGGGTACGAGAAAGTTTCTGTGAAATTGAACTTCACCTCATAACAACCGCACATCGATTTAATAGATTTTATGTCTTGTTGTTTCTTGTCCTGACTAAATCCAAGACCACATGTTAAAGCCATAGCGGCTGACAAAAAAAGGCTTTTTGAAATCATAACTTATTGTTTTGTTTTTAAATTTTTCGCAAATATATAAATTTAATTTAGAACAATTAAAAATAGTTATATATTTGCATCGATTATTAAGACTGAATAAAAATAATGAACTTTAAAATTACTCTTTTTGCTGTTGTGCTTTTTTGTCAAATTTCTGTTTCTCAGAATGTTAAAAAAGACAGTGTGGAAACAAATGAATTATCGGAAGTAAAAGTTACTACTGCAACTAGAACAGAAAGAGTGCTTTCATCTTTGCCTTTGCCAATGACAATTATTACGTCTGAAGCAATTATGAAGTCTGGTGTTACAAGATTAAATGAAATTTTAAGTGAACAAACCGGTATTATTTTAATTCCTGACGAAAGTGGTTTTGAAGGAATTCAAATGCAAGGATTGGATGCGGCTTATACTATGATTTTAATTGATGGAGTGCCGTTAGTGGGCAGAAGTGCTGGTGTTTTGGACTTATCAAGGGTTTCTGTGGGAAATATAGAAAGAATAGAAATTGTTAAAGGAGCTTCTTCAGCATTGTATGGATCTGAAGCAATGGGTGGAGTAATAAATGTAATTACAAAAAGACCAAAGAAAGATACGTTTACAGGAAGTCTTTCTTATAGATATGCGACTTTTAACACCAATGATGCTAACACGAATTTGTTGTGGAAGAAGAAGAAGTTTTCAGCTAATCTTTTTGCTAATTTTTATTCTACAGATGGTTATGATTTAGATAAAAGTACGCCACTAAAAAATGTGGAGCAATTTTATAATTTTACAATCCAGCCTAAGATATATTACGATTTTTCAGAGAATTTAAAGTTAATTGTAAATAATCGTTTTTATGATATGAAAATGGATAATGTGGCAATTATAGATTCTGAAAACTATAAGGGTGATGCAAAAGAAAAGGAATGGAATTCGCAAATTAAATTTGAACATAAATGGAGCTCAAAAGTGTATTCTGAATATGAGTTTTACACCACAAATTACAAAAATGATTCCTTTTTAAATGATAAGAATAACGCTCTTTATGAGAGTGCATATTACAATCAATGGTTAGTTCGACCAGAAATTCGAACAACGCTTTCATTAAAAAATGATAAACTAACAGGTGGAGTTGGATTAAATTATGAGACTTTAGATAGAACTTATTTTGAAAAGCAAGTAAATTTTAATTCGCAATATATTTACCTGCAATACGATTACAATCCAACTGAAAAATGGAACGTTCTTGCTGGATTTAGATATGATAATCATAGTGAGTATGCCTCACAGTTTAGTCCAAAATTAGCAGTCAACTATAAGGTTAATGAGAATTTTTCTTTAAAATCTTCTGTTGGTTATGGCTACAAAGCACCAGATTTTCGTCAATTGTACTTTGATTTTACAAATCCATCGGTTGGATATACAGTTTTGGGATATAATGTTGCAGAAGATCGTTTGAATCAACTTGAAGAACAGGGGCAACTTTTGTCTAGAGTAGATGGAGTAAATTTTGGTGAACCGTTGAAGCCAGAAAGTTCAATAAATGTCAACCTTGGAACTTTTTACAAAAAAAACAAATTAAGACTAGACGTTAATGCGTTCTATAATTCAATAGAAAATTTAATTGATACTCGAGTTGTTGCCCAAAAAACGAATGGTCAGAATGTCTTCAGTTATTTTAATATTAGTAAAATCTTTACTTACGGTCTAGAGTTTAATTCAACTTATGATTTTACAAAACAATTATCAGTATCATTTGGCTATCAGTTTTTAACAGCAAAAGACAAATCAGTTCTGGATAATTTTCAAGATTACCAATACATCCGTAACTCGGATTTACAAACGATTCAAATTAAAAAATCGGATTATTTCGGATTGTTTAACAGATCAAAACATACGGCCAATGTTAAATTCGCCTACACGATCCCTAAGATAAAAACCGATATCAACTTACGTGTTTTTTACAGAAGCAAATACGGAATGTTTGATACAAACGGTAATCAGATACTTGACAAATATGACAAATTTGTCGATGGTTACTTCTTAACAAACCTGTCAATTTCAAAATATATCGGAGATAAATTTATGCTTCAGGCAGGAGCCAATAATTTATTTGATTTTACAGATCCAAGCCAAATCAGCAACTTGGCAGGCAGACAGTTTTTTGCACGAATTCAATATAATTTTTAATCAATATTTATTTAAACCTTTTCAAAATGAAAACAAAATTCTTAAAACTTTCGCTTTTAGCATTATTTATTTTTACAGCATCTTGCAGCAGCGATGATGATAAAAATACAGTAGCACCTGTAGTAACTACAAAAGTTTCTAATATTGCTGCACCACAAACAGGAGGTCAAGGACAACCAGCTGGAGGAGCATTTGCAAAATTTAGTTTTTCTCAAAATAAATTAGTAACTGATAATAGCTGGGATATCGCTTTTCGCGGTACTACAATTATTGTAAATGGAGGAGCTAAAATTGGTCTTACAGATGAGCCAGAAAGAACAGGATCTGGTGCTGTAAGTATTGTGTCTGGTACATTTGCTAGTGTAACTGCATTCCCTGCGGCAAGTACTTTTGCTCAAGATGCGTCAACAGTTTATTCAATCCCGACAGGAAGCGGAAAAGGCTGGTATGCTTATAACGCTGAAACTCATATTATTTCTCCTATTGCAGGAAAAGTATTTGTTGTAAAAACACACGATGGTAAATATGCAAAATTTGAAATATTAAGCTATTATAAAGATGCACCTGCAAGTCCAACACAAACTTCGGAGTCGCCTTACTATACTTTTAATTTTGCTTACCAAGCAAACAGCACTACTACATTCTAATAAAAAATAATAATCTAGAATAGTTTATTTTATAAAATGTACTCTTAAATAAAAAACATCAAAAATCTAGTTAATCATTAGCTTTGTTTTTTTTATTTTTTTTTGATAAGGAGGTTAGAATTTTTCTAACCTCTTTTTTTGTTCTACTTTCTTGTTAAAATCAAATAGAAACAAAATGTTATTCTATCTTTGCACAAATTTTTTCTGCAGTAAGTTAACTAATATTGAATTGGTTTAATTTTTGAATGCAGTTCCTCATATTTTATTATAATTATTAAGTGAATACAAAGTCTTATTTTTTTCAGTCTTTTGCAATCGTGGCTTTAGCGCTGGTTGCTTTTATTGGGTTTAAACAAATCCTTCCAGATAAAATATTTTCGGAGACTAAATTAGATTCTAAAAATATATTGATAGATAGTATGCTTTTAGAATCTGTTGCCGACGATTCATTATCGCTAGACAAAGACAGTATTGCAAAAAGTGAGCAAGCGCTAAACGGGCAGAAAATTGTTTTTGATGAAACAGAAGGAATTGAATTTCCTGCAGAAACATTCGAAAACTATAAAGGATATCAATACCTGATTTCTTTCTATGAGAAGTTGTATCAGTTAGAAAAAAATCCGCAGAACAAAGTTCGAATTGCTTATTACGGAGATTCTATGACCGATGGAGATTTAATCGTTCAGGACGTTCGTACCAATTATCAAGAACGTTTTGGAGGAAACGGTGTTGGTTTTGTGCCTATTACTTCAGAATCTGCTGCATCGAGAGGATCTGTAAAATCAACTTATTCTAAAAACTGGAAAACGCAGTCTTATTTAAATGTAAAAAGACCAACGAGTCCTTTTGGAGTTAACGGACATGTGTTTTTTGCCAATGATAGATCTAATTCAACTTGGGTTCAGTACGAAGCTGGATTGAATAAATATTCGACTTCATTAGATAATGCAACATTATTTTATGGACGCTCATCTAAAGTGGGAAAAGTGAATTTCATTATAGGAAAAGATACCCTTAAGAAAAGTCTTTCTCCAAATAGTTTAGTTAACACATTAAAAGTTTCATCAGGAAGTTTAAAAGCCTTTAAAGCAAATTTTGTGCAAGCAGACTCTATTCCGATTTACGGATTTAATTTTGATAATGGAAGCGGAGTTCATGTTGATAATTTCTCTCAGCGAGGAAATTCAGGACTTCCAATTTCGACGTTTAATGCCGATGTAATGAGAGCTTTTAATAATAGCTTAAGATACGATTTGATCATTCTGCATTATGGAACCAACGTTTTAAATTACGGCACAAAAAATTATTCTTGGTATGAAAAAGGAATGACGAAAACCGTTAATAAAATAAAAGAATCATTTCCAGGCGTTTCGATTCTAATTGTTTCAACTGCTGACAAGTCAACAAAATATGATTTAGAAATGAAAACCGATTCGGCAGTAGTTCCTTTAATGAAAGCACAAAAGCATTATGCATTAGAAACTCATGCAGGATTTGTAAACCTATATACTTTGATGGGAGGAGATGGTTCTATGATAAAATGGGTTGATGAAACTCCAGCCAAAGCCAATAAAGATTACACACACTTTAACCAGCGCGGTGCAAAAGCAATCGGTAATTTACTTTATGGACAGTTAAATAAAGGATACGAAGAATATAAGGAACTCAGACAAAAAAGAGATGCTGAAGGGACTAAGCCAAAACCAGTAAAAAGAGCCAAACCCGATTCCGTTTCAGTAACAAAAGACAGTGTATGATAAATAAATTAATGGTTTTCTTTTGTTGTCTTTTTTTTACAACAAATGAAAAAACTCCAAAAACAGATGTACAGCCAATACCAAAAAGCATGATTCAAAAAGTGGATACCGCAGCAATTGATGCGCCTTCTGATGGTCAGATTTATAACGCAAAAGCGATAAGTGATTTTTTTCATAAACTGGAAAAAAATGAAGATCAGAAAAATCAGAAAATCAATATTGTACATATTGGAGATTCGCATATTCAAAGTGATTTGATGACGAATGAAATCAGAAAAAAACTGCAGCAGCAATTTGGCAATGCAGGACGTGGTCTGGTTTTTCCGTATCAATTAGCCAGAACAAACGGATCTTATAACGAACGTTTCAAATCGAACAGAACTTGGGAAAGCTATAGAAATATTTACCCAGTAAAGCAATGCCCTATTGGATTAAGCGGTATTGGTCTTTGGAGAGATTCAGGCGGATTTGTAATGGAGATGAACATAAAAGATCCAGCGTACAAATTCAATACAATAAAAATTATTACGCCTCAAAATCAGAATATGTTTGATTTGGCTATTTCTTCTAAGATCAATTCTATTCAGACAACAGAACGAAGAGTCATTACGCATAAAATTAAAAAAGGTGAAGTGCTTGGAAGTATTGCAGATAAATACAATGTTTCTGTTGCCGAGATTAAAAGAGAAAATCGTTTAAAGTCAAATAATATCCGTGCCGGAAGAACTTTAAAAATCTCAACAAATGAAACAAGACCAAAGACCATTTCAATGTCAGAGTTTGTTCCGTTGGCAATCGAATCAGATTCTTTCTCACATTATTATAATTCAGAAAATGCTTTAAGCCGAATTTTCTTGATTCCGAATAAAGAAGCAAAAGATTACGAATTAAACGGAATTGTTTTAGAAAAAGATGCCCCAGGAGTTATTTATAGCAGTATTGGAGTAAACGGAGCTAAATATTCAGATTACAATAAATATCCTTTATTTTTTGAACAGCTGAAATCGTTACATCCAGATTTATTGGTTTTTTCATTAGGAACAAATGAAAGTTACGAGAAATTGGATGCTGGAGGTTATATTAAAGAATTACGAGAATTTATACAGAATGTAAGAGCACAGAAAATAGATGCGCCAATAATTGTAATGACACCACCGCCATCTTTGCTAAGAAGAAAACCAAATACATATATTGATGATTACACTCGACAAATTATTAATATAGCCCAAAAAGAGGATTTTGCTGTTTGGGATTTATACGATGAGTTTGGAGGCATGAGCGGAATCAGACAATTGAAAGTTCAAGGATTAATAGGGCCAGATTGGGTTCATTATTCAAAAAAAGGATACGAGAAACAAGGAAATCTGTTTGCTCAAGCGTTTTTAAGATCATACGATAATTTTAAATTAAAGAAGTAAGTTGACAACAATAGATAGCATTAATAATTGGTTCATTCAAAATTTTGGTGCAATTACAATAGAACAAGTTAAGAGTTGGTTTGTTTACAACGAAGACGAAAAACTTTTATTCAATACCGGTTTATTCTTAGGTTTATTTCTGGTTTTCTATTTTGTGTATGGTTTTTTACGCAAAACATTTTATTTGAGATTAACGTATGTTATTCTCTTCTCATTATTCTTTTACTATAAATCAAGCGGGATTTATTTTCTGCTGTTATTGCTTTCGTCAGTCGTAGATTATGGTTTGAGCCAGATTATTTACCGAGAAAGCAGAGATGGAGTTAAGAAATTTTATTTGGTAATTAGTGTCATTTTGAATTTGGCACTTTTAGGCTATTTCAAATACATGAACTTTTTGATCGTGACGTACAACGATATGTTTCATGGTAATTTTGAACTTCATAATGTTTTTCTTCCTGTTGGAATTTCGTTTTATACGTTCCAATCTATGAGTTATATTATTGAGATTTATAGAGAAGAAATTAAACCGACAAAGAATTACATCGAATATTTATTCTTCGTGTCATTCTTCCCTCAATTAGTTGCGGGACCAATTGTTCGTGCAAAAGACTTTTTGCCTCAGATTTATCAAAAATTAAATCTGACAAAGCAAGATGTTAACAACGCCTTGTTTTTGATTATTGGAGGTTTAATCAAGAAAACAGTTATCTCAAATTACATATCGGTAAACTTTGTCGATCGTGTTTTTGATACGCCGATGAGTTATACTTCTTTTGAAAACTTAATGGCTTCGTACGGATATGCCATTCAGATTTACTGTGATTTCTCTGGATATTCAGACATGGCAATTGGTATTGCATTATTGCTTGGATTTAAATTGCCAGTCAACTTTAGAACTCCATACAAATCGACTTCGATTACCGATTTCTGGAGAAGATGGCATATTTCGCTTTCAACTTGGTTAAAAGACTTTTTATACATTTCTATTGGAGGAAACCGTAATGGATCTTTCGCGGGATATTTATTCCCAAGTTTATTTTTCTTCGGATTATTGCTTTGGGGAATGTCTTGTTATAATGAGAGTGTAATTCCGCTTATTATTGCAGGAGTCAGTATTTTAATTTTCGCTTTGTCATTTTTACTTTCAAGCAAAATAAAACAAACTTTAGTAACCAATTTCAACCTGTTTACTACAATGCTTTTAGGAGGTTTGTGGCATGGAGCAGGAGCACAGTTTATTGTTTGGGGGGCACTTCACGGATTAGCATTAGCAGTTCATAAAATATTTATGGAATTCTTTCCTTCGAAGAAAGATAAAAGTCCGAATTTCTTATGGAGATTTTTCTCAATAGTAATCACGTTCCATTTTGTAGTTTTCTGTTGGATTTTCTTCAGAGCAAGAGATTTTGAAACGGCATTACAAGTAATTAATAACATCGGTCAATTAACATTTGAACCAGAACTTTGGAAAACAATTGTTTTAGGATATAAAAATGTTTTCGGATTAATGTTGTTCGGTTACGTTTGGCATTTTTTACCAGAATCATTCACAAACGGAATGAAATCTATTTTTGACAAAACGCCATTATTAGTAAAAGCGATAATTCTAGGTTTTGTTTACTGGATTGTTTACGCAACTGCTGTTGCAGGTTCACAGCCATTTATTTATTTCCAGTTCTAGATTTAAGATTCAAAGGTTTATAGCTGCAAAGGCACAAAGGCGCAAAGATTTTATTCTTTGCGCCTTTTTTTGTTTTGCCACAGATTAAAAGGATTAAAATGATTTTTAAATCTGCATAAAAAAACTTTGCGACTTCGCTCCCGATAGCTATCGGGATTGCGAGCAAAAAAAACATAGCGTTCTTTGCGTAAAACTTCGCGTACTTCGCAATTAAATGCAGCTAAATAAAAATTGCCTGAAATATCTAATTAGATTATCTTTGCACTTCAAATAAAGAAAATGATATGTTTGATAATTTAAGTGATAAGTTAGATAAAGCGTTCCATATATTAAAAGGACACGGTAAAATTACAGAAGTAAACGTTGCCGATACTTTAAAAGAAGTTCGTCGTGCTTTACTTGATGCCGACGTTAACTTTAAAATTGCTAAAGATTTTACCGCTAGAGTAAAAGACAAAGCAATTGGACAGGACGTACTTACAACCTTACAGCCAGGACAATTATTAGTAAAACTGGTAAAAGATGAGTTGACAGAATTAATGGGTGGAGATGTTGCTGGTGTTAACTTATCAGGAAATCCAACTGTTATTTTGATGTCAGGACTTCAAGGTTCTGGTAAAACTACTTTCTCAGGAAAATTAGCAAACTTCTTAAAAACAAAGAAAAATAAGAAACCACTTCTTGTAGCGTGTGATATCTACCGTCCAGCGGCGATCAACCAGTTACATGTTGTGGGAGATCAAATTGGTGTTGAGGTTTACTCAGAACCAGAAAATAAAAATCCTGTAGAAATTGCTCAAAATGCAATTAAGCATGCTAAAGCAAACGGATTCAATGTTGTTATCGTCGATACAGCAGGACGTCTTGCAGTAGATCAGGAAATGATGGACGAAATTGCACGTGTTCACAAAGCAATTCAGCCACAAGAAACATTGTTCGTTGTAGACTCTATGACAGGACAAGATGCTGTAAATACAGCAAAAGCTTTCAACGATATCTTGAATTTTGATGGAGTTATCTTAACCAAATTAGATGGTGATACTCGTGGTGGAGCTGCACTTTCAATCAAATCGATTGTAAACAAACCAATCAAATTTGTTGGTACTGGAGAAAAAATGGAAGCAATTGATGTTTTCTATCCAGAACGTATGGCTGAGCGTATCTTAGGAATGGGAGACGTTGTGTCTCTTGTTGAAAGAGCTCAAGAACAATTTGATGAAGAAGAAGCAAGAAAACTTCAAAAGAAAATCGCTAAAAATGAATTTGGCTTTGATGACTTCTTAACGCAAATTCAACAAGTAAAGAAAATGGGTAACATGAAAGACTTGGTTGGAATGATACCAGGTGCTTCAAAAGCCATGAAAGATGTAGAAATTGAAGATGATGCTTTCAAACATATTGAAGCGATCATTTATTCGATGACTCCAGGAGAAAGAAGCAAACCAGCTATTATCGACGTAAAAAGAAAAGCTAGAATCGCTAAAGGTTCGGGAACTAAAGTCGAGCAAGTAAATCAGCTGATGAAACAATTTGACCAAATGAGCAAGATGATGAAGATGATGCAAGGCCCAGGCGGAAAAAATCTGATGAAAATGATGGGAGGTATGAAAGGGATGCCGGGTGGTATGCCAGGAGGAATGCCGAAATAATAAAAAGAGTTTCAAGTTTAAGGTTTCAAATTAAGAGACCAAAACTTGAAACTTTTTTAATTCAATAAAAATTAAGTTTCGCAAGTAACGTGAAACATGACCCGAGGCTAAAGCCGAATTGGCGAAGCAAACTTTAAACTTGAAACAACACACAATGCAGCTACTAGACGGTAAAAAAACATCTAACGACATTAAAAACGAAATTGCAATCGAAGTTCAATCTATAAAAGCAGCTGGAGGAAAAGTGCCTCATTTAGCAGCGGTTTTAGTGGGTAATAACGGAGCAAGTTTAACTTACGTGGGAAGTAAAGTAAAATCATGCCAAGAAATCGGATTTGATTCAACTTTAGTTGCTTTACCAGAAACCATTACAGAAGACGAATTGTTGGCTAAAATTAAAGAGTTAAACGAAGACGACAATCTAGACGGATACATCGTTCAGTTGCCTTTGCCAAAACATATCGACGAGCAGAAAATCCTATTAGCAATCGATCCAGACAAAGACGTAGACGGATTTCACCCAACTAACTTTGGAAGAATGGCACTTGAAATGGAAAGTTTTATTCCAGCAACCCCATTCGGAATTATGGAATTGTTAGAGCGTTACAAAGTAGAAACTGCAGGAAAACACACAGTTGTAATAGGAAGAAGCCATATAGTAGGACGTCCAATGAGTATCTTAATGAGCCGTAAAGGAAATCCTGGAGATTCGACAGTTACATTAACTCATAGTAGAACTAAAGATTTAGCAGAATTCACTAAAAATGCTGATATCATCATTACAGCTTTAGGAGTTCCAGAATTCTTAAAAGCAGACATGGTAAAAGATGGAGTAACGGTTATCGATGTTGGAATTACGCGCGTAGAAGATGCATCAAACGCAAAAGGATATGTTATCAAAGGAGATGTTGATTTTGACGGAGTAAGCAAAAAAGCATCTTTCATTACACCAGTTCCAGGTGGAGTTGGACCAATGACAATTGCAATGTTGCTTAAGAATACGCTTTTAGCGAGAAAAATGAGAAGCGCAAGAAATAAATAAAATCGCGTCCAAACATATTATAAAGCCTGTTCGATTGAGCAGGCTTTTTTTATTCGTATATCTTAGAAAAACTATATAAAAGTGCCATTTTAATATATTATTAATAGATTAAAGTTTTGGTTCTTAAAAATAAAGGATACTTTTGCACCACTTAAAAAACACTTCTCCAAATGGACGATTATTATTATTCGTTAGTATTAAATTAAGCAGCTTTTGAAAATTTCAAAATGCTGCGCTAAAAACCTGTATTTTGAAATGAAAGCCTTTTACACAAACAACAACGGATTGGTAGAAATCCAAAAATGGACTTCAAATTGCTGGATTCACATCGAATCTCCAACAGAATCAGATAAAAATTACTTATTAGAAGAACTTCAACTTCCTGAAGCCTTTTACAATGATATCGAAGATATCGACGAAAGACCTCGTATCGAAATAGAAGACGGCTGGACGCTTATCATTATGCGTATTCCGATTAAAAGCGGAGACGTCAAAATTCCATTTCATACCGTTCCTCTAGGAATCATTTTTAAAGACGATATCTGTGTTACCATCAGTTTTTATAAAACGGAAATAATAAAAGATTTTGTCGCCTATTCGCAGCGTAAAAATATCGAAATTGAAGATAATTTCAATTTAGTGCTCAGATTACTTTTATCGTCAAGCGTTTGGTATTTGAAATATCTAAAACAAATCAATCATAAAATAAAACTGGCAGAAGATAATTTAGAGAAATCGATCAAAAATGAAGAATTGCAAGCGCTACTTCAAATCGAAAAATGCTTTGTATTCTTTATAACCTCTTTAAAAGCAAACGATGTTTTGTTTCAAAGAATTAAAAATCTTAAAGCACATAAAGCCAGTTACGATCCAGAATTATTAGAAGATGTTGAAATCGAATTAAATCAGGCACAAGACACAGCCAATATTTACAACAACATCTTAACAGGAATGATGGATGCTTATGCTTCTGTAATTTCAAACAACATGAATAATATCATGAAACAGATGACATCAATTTCAATCATTTTAATGATTCCAACCCTAATTGCCAGTTTGTACGGAATGAACGTCCCAAACGGATTAGAAGAAAGTAAGTACGGAATCTGGATTCTGCTTCTAGTTTCAATAATTCTATCCACTTTTGGAGTATTTTTATTCAAAAGAAGAAGATGGTTTTAATTTGAAAACTCATTATAGTAAAAGCCTGTTCGTTAAGAATGGGCTTTTTCGTTTTTTTATTTTGGGCGTAACCCCAACCCGTTGAGAGGGCAAAAATACTTTATGCTGATGCGCCCTCTCAACGGGTCGGGGTCGGGCTATCCGCGCTACTTCGGTAGCTAGCTTCTATCCCTCACGCAATCATTTTCATAAGAAAGTTTCGTTTTTAAAAAAGTTTGCAGAATCCCAGAGGGCCGAAATATTAAAAATAAAATCACTTTTTAATTTGCCAATTCGAAATAAATAATAACTTTGTATTGCAAAGTACTTTAATTATGAATCAAAAGCACCAAGAAGATTTAGCACATATTCGTTCCATGATGGAGCGCTCTTCAAGATTTATATCATTAAGCGGGCTTTCAGGAGTTTTCGCTGGTCTTTCAGCTTTAATTGGCGGAATCTATGTATATCAGCTTTTCAAAGTAAACGGTATCGATTATCTAAATGATGGGCATAGATTATATTCAACCAATCTGGTTTCAGAATTATTCTGGATCGGCATCATAATTATGGTCGTTGCGTTGGTATTTGCTGCTTTTTTTACCATTAGAAAAAGCCGAAAATACAATTTGCCAATTTGGACTTCGGCAACAAAAAAGATGCTATTTCATTTGGCAGTGCCGCTTATAACTGGCGGGATATTTTGTCTGGCTTTAATACATTATGGGAACTTTGGTTTAGTGGCTCCTGCAACATTAATTTTTTACGGACTTGCTGTTGTAAACGCAGAAAAATATACATTTTCGGACATAAAATATCTTGGTTTCTCGGAACTGATTTTAGGATGTATTGCACTTTTTAATATAGGTTATGGATTGATATTCTGGATTATCGGATTCGGAATTCTGCATATCATATATGGATTAGTGATGTTCAAAAAATACAAGTAACCCAATGGGAATTATTGATAAACTAAATAAAGATTTTGAAAGCCGTGTCAGACTGGGCATTATGTCCGTTCTGATGGTTAACGACTGGGTAGATTTTACCGAGATGAAAACGCTTTTAAATATCACCGATGGTAATTTAGCGAGTCATTCCTCTGCGCTTGAAAAAGCAGGTTATATAGAAGTAAAAAAAGAATTTGTAGGGAAGAAGCCTAAAACCTCTTATCAAGTAACCGATTTGGGGCGTGCTGCCTTCAAAGAGCACTTGTCGTACCTTGAAAAATTAATGAAATCGTAATAACGCTATTTTTTTATCTAAAAACTTTGAGTTACAAAGTACTTTTAAATTTATCAATCATGAAAAAACATCAAATTATCTTAGCTTGTACAGCGGTTTTTATACTGCTTTTTTACAACGAATCTGTTGGAATCAATATTTCTATTTTTGGCGTTTTACTCACGCTTTTAATTAGTTATTTCTTTCAGGAAAAGATGGTAGAGCGATCACATCTTGTTCTTGTAATGACCTCTATTTTGTCTTGTTTTGCTTTTGCTTGGTACGGAGATGCGGCATCATTTTTTGCTTTAGCATTATCAATTTTATTTTTGCAATTCAAAACACAAAATGATGAACTCAAAATAATTCAGGTTTTTCCTTTAATATTTTTAAACGGATTTACTTCCATCGGCCGAATTTTCAACTTTAAACAATGGCTTCCAGAACGAAAAATCCATAATGATTTTGCGAAAAAACTAGTAGCTTTTGTTCTTATTCCAGTTATCTTTCTCGGATTGTTTTTTATTGTTTATTCTTTCGGAAGCGATCATTTCTCTTCATTATTTACAGATTATGAACTAGATATCAATTTACCGCAATTAATCGCAATGTGTGTTTTAGGATTTTACATCTCGTTTAGTTTCTGGAATTATTGGGTTCCTGATGTTTGTTACGAATACAATCCGAAATTGAACAATGATTTCATAAATGTCTCTGAAGTAAAAAATCAAAGCACTTTTTCTTTTTTAGATCTTGATTTCGAAAGAAAAAGCGGTGAGATTACATTATTTCTTTTAAACATCATGCTTTTAGTTTTTATTGGAACTTACAATTATGAGCAATTTTTTGAAGTAGTCAAAAAAACAAATTTAAGCGCCGATACACACGAACGCGTAAATTCTGTAATTTTTTCAATTCTAATGGCGGTTGGAGTAATTCTGTTTTATTTTAAAGGTGGATTCAATTTTGATGAAAAAGCTAAAAATTTAAAGAATCTTGCGAAAGTTTGGCTCGCGCTAAATGTCATTTTAATTGTAAGTGCTATGATTAAGAATACAGAATATGTTTCTTTTTATGGTTTAACATACAAACGTCTTGGAGTTTATGCTTTTTTAATCTTAGCTATTATCGGATTAGCAGTTTCATTTCAGAAAATAAGAAAGCAAAAAACCAATGCTTATCTTTTTAACCAGATGGTTTGGTATTTCTACGGAACAATTCTTTTATGCAGTTATATCAATTGGGGAAACCTTGTTACGAATTATAATATTTCAGTTAACAAAGGAGTAGAACCTGTCTTCTTAAGCGGTTTAAATTTTAATGATGATGTACGTCGTGAATATTTTGAAAAAAATAATTTAAACGGAAAATATGCAGAAGCGGTAAGAGAAGAATTGATTTGGAATTATCAAGACGCCAGTTTTTTATCTAAAGCGTTGTATTATGAATTTTTGAATAAAGAAAAGAAATAGGATAAAATGAGAAATCCCATTCAATTGAATGGGATTTCTTTTTATTTATTATCTCCTCTTTTTTTAAAGCGAGGATCGTGTTTTGAAATAAATGTTGTTCTTCGGCTTGAATTTTGAGTCGAACCTTGAGTTGAGCTTCTGTTCGAATTTCTATTCGTATTTTCTACTTTCGGAAGACTTGCTTCTTCTGTTTTGCTAGAAGGTTCAATTAATTGGTTTAATTCTTTTATCTCAGCATCGGTTAAATCGCGATAACGACCAATCGGAACATCCAGAGAGATATTAATGATTCTAATACGTTTTAAGGCTGTAACTTCATAACCCAAGTATTCAGACATTCTTCTAATCTGACGGTTTAATCCTTGCGTTAAAATGATCTTGAAAGTGAATTTGCTAATTTGTTCGACTTTACATTTTTTAGTAACCGTATCGAGAATCGGAACACCATTTCCCATACGCTGAATAAAACGTTCTGTAATAGGTTTGTTTACTGTAACCGTATATTCTTTTTCGTGGTTATTTCTAGCACGAAGAATTTTGTTTACGATATCGCCATCATTAGTCATAAAAATTAATCCTTCACTGGCTTTATCCAATCTTCCAATTGGGAAAATACGTTTCGGGTAATTAATATAATCAACAATATTATTTTTAACTTCAAGGTTAGTCGTGCATTCAATTCCGACAGGTTTATTGAAAGCCAAATAAACTAATTTTTCATTTTTCTCTACGATTAATTTACCATTAATACGTATTTCATCATCTGGCGAAACTTTAGTCCCCATTTCAGCCACAGCGCCATTTATCGTTACGCGTCCTTCTTCAATCAATTTATCAGCTTCACGACGAGAGCAATATCCCGTTTCACCAATAAATTTATTAAGACGTTTTAAATTTTCTTCCATACTGCAAAAGTAGACAAAAGTTTAGACATCTTGGGATTTTAGATTTCAGACTTTAGATTATTGGGTTGTTTTGAATCTCATACCGTTTTGTCATTCTGAGGAACGAAGGATCACACTCGTAACTCGACAAAGATTGGCGATTTTGATTTCGGAGTTTCTTGTGTGATCCTTCGTTCCTCAGGATGACAAGTTTGTGCAAAACCTTTGTCTCTTTTTACGCTTGAATCTTAAGAATGAAATTCAGAACTATCACTTGGAGTTTCTTTTCGATCAAACATTCCATAATCACGAACCACAGTTGCAATTCGTAAATGATAATCTTTAAAAACTTCATTTCTACCTTTTGCCTGAGCTGCACGATGCATCTCTAGATTTCTCCACTGTTGGATACTTTCTTCATCTTTCCAAAAAGATAAAGACAAAATTTTTCCAGGATCAGCTAGACTCTGAAATCTTTCTATCGAAATAAAGCCATCAATGTGACTTAATTCGGGTTTTAAATTTGCAGCGATATCTAAATATTCTTCTTTCTTTCCTTCGTTGGGAATGACTTCAAAAATTACAGCAATCATCTTTTTGAGTTATGAATTATGAGTTATGAATTATGAGTTATGAATTATGAGTTATGAATTATAAGTGAAATAAAAAAAGCTTTGTTCCTTTGGATCTTTGTCACTTTGTGCCTAAGAGCTTTGCTCGCTAAACAAAAACTCAATCACTTTGTTATACAATTCATCATCATGCATTCCGTGACCTAAACCGCTAGTTTCAATAAACTGACTGTTTTTCCAGTTGCTGGCTATTTTTTTTCCTTCTTCAAAAGCTACAATCTTATCTGTCGTATCATGAGCAATAAAGCCAGGAATAGTAAATTGTGAGGCAAATTTTTGTCCCGAAAAATCTTCTAGTTTAAAATTGAAACGATTGACGAATTTGCTTTCCAAAAGATGTAGCATTCTTCTATTCAAACTAAGCATCGAAATATAATTGTTGATCAAAGTTTTTAAATCAGAAGGAGCGCCAAGAACAACCATTTTGTTAATGCTCGTGTTTGGAAACAAATATTGATGATAAACGCAGGCAGCTCCACCAATAGAATGCCCAATTATAATTTCGGGCTGATATTTTTCTACAGCTTTGTTGATGAATTCGGCGTAAAGCGGCACATTAAATTCTTTTCCGCTGCTTTGTCCGTGTGCAGGCGCATCAATTGCAATAATGGTGCTTCCAGATTTTTGAAGATGTGGTAAAGTTTTTTTCCAGCGTGCAGCATTGCTTTCCCAGCCGTGTACTAATAAAATTTTGGTTTCATTTCCTTTCCAGATGTAGGTTTGAAAATGATGTTCATTATGATGAAATATTTCTGTTTCTGTATGTCGCAAAACTTTTGGAAGTTCCTCTTTTTTTAATCGGCCAATTCGAGGCTGGCTAAAAAGAGCATAAGAAAGTTCCATCGCTTTTTGCGGGCGCACATAACTCAAAAAATTAATGTAAGATCCAACTGATTTTAATGTTATGAACCGAATTCCTTTTTTAATTCCCAAAACTTAAATTTTTTTCTAAAGGTAAAAAATGTTTTGCCACTCCCGATAGCTATCGGGAGAGAAAAAAAATAAGTAAAAAAAAAAGTCCCGATTAAATCGGGACTTGATATTTAGAATTTTGCGAACAATTGTTCCATTTTTTCTTTTTCTTCTTCAGCTAATTGTGTATCAACTAAAATTCTTCCAGAGTGCTCATCAGTAATGATTTTCTTTCTTGAAGCAATTTCAACCTGAGTTTGTGGTGGAATTGTAAAGAAAGATCCAGCAGAAGCTCCTCTTTCGATAGAAACTACAGCTAATCCGTTACGAACACTGCTTCTGATTCTGTTGTAAGCAGCCAATAATCTGTCTTCGATTTGTGCTGCAAATTCAGCAGATTTCTCAGTTAAGAAAGTTTCTTCTTTCTGAGTTTCAGCCATAATAGCATCTAATTCAGATTTTTTATGTTTTAAATGAGAGCTTTTAGCATCAAGTTTTTCTTTTAAGTTAGAAATAACTTCTTTTTTGTGCTCGATAGAAGCTTTCATTTCTTTGATTTGCTTTTCAGCCAATTGAATTTCTAATTCCTGAAATTCAACCTCTTTTGTCAAAGAATTAAATTCTCTGTTGTTACGTACTGATTCTTGTTGTTTTGTGTACTTCTTGATAACCTCTTTATGCTCCTCAATAGCAATTTTCTTTGCTTTGATTTGCTCCTCAATCACTTCAAGTTCACCTTTCAGTTTCTCTGAACGAGTGCTCAAACCTGCAACTTCATCTTCTAAATCTTCAACCTCTAAAGGAAGTTCTCCTCTAACGTTTCTGATTTCGTCAATTCTAGAGTCAATAAGCTGTAAATCGTATATTGCTCTTAACTTGTCCTCAACACTTAATTCTTTCGTATTCGTCATATTTTATAAGTACTTAACTGGATTTGTATTTTCTTCCGATAAAATGATTGCAAAATTAAGAATTTTTTTTCGAAGATAATCAACAATATAATTTTTTGTATAGCGTTCGCTCTCAAAATGACCAATATCTGCCAAAAGTAACTTGTTTTCAGCTTCATAAAACTGGTGATACTTCAAATCGGCAGTCAAAAATGCATCTGCTCCAGCACCTATTGCGTTTCTAATTGCAAAACTTCCAGAACCTCCTAACACAGCAACTTTTTTTATTTTTTTGCCTAAAAAAGCAGAATGGCGAATTCCGTCAGCAATCATTTTTTCTTTTACGAAATGCAGGAAATCTTTTTCATCCATTTCAGTTTCAAATTCGCCAATCATTCCTAAACCAATATTCTGATGTGAGTTTTCAAGATTATATATTTCATAAGCTACTTCTTCGTAAATATGATTGGCAAAAAGCGCTTTTAAAACTCGGGATTGCAAGTGCTTTTCAAAAGTAACTTCAATTTTTATTTCTTCAGTTTCAGTTAGTTCATGACGTTCACCAATTACAGGATTACTTTCAGAATTTCCTTTATATGTTCCAATTCCGTTTGAGTTGAAACTGCAATTGTCATAATTTCCAATTGTTCCTGCGCCAGCTTCAAATAATGCATTTCGAACTTTATCTGCATTGTCTGGAATGGTATAAGTAATTAGCTTTTGAATGAAATTCTGTTTTGGAACTAAAACTTTGGTATTCACTAAACCTAATGCATTACAGAAAATTTTATTAACGCCATGAGAATGATTGTCTAATGCTGTGTGAACAGCATAAATAGCAATGTCATTTTTAATTGCTTTTAAAATTGCACGTTCAACATAATTTTTACCAGTGATTTTTTTAATTCCAGAAAATAAAATTGGATGAAAGCAAACTACCAGATTGCAGTTTTTTGCAACAGCTTCGTCAATTATATTTTCTAAGGCATCGTGGCAAACTAAAACACCAGTGCTTTCGGTTTCCGAATTTCCAACTAAAAGGCCAACGTTGTCAAAATCTTCGGCGTAAGCCAAAGGAGCCATTTCTTCAAGAACGGCTATTATTTCTTTAATTTTCATTCGTGTTTCAAAAAGTTAAGGTGAACAACAAAAGTAATCCAAATTCTAAACTATTACAATCAAAGAAACAATGTCATTGTTGTCAATTGCGATTTCTTTTAAACTTCAGTCTTAAATTATTTTCTATTAGTAACATAAATCAAAAATGATTTTTTCATCTGGTAGAATAAAACTATTATTTTTCCAAAAATCTAAATTTTCCTGAACAGAATTGTTTAAACCAATTTTTAAAAGTGGTCGATTAAGTTTTTGGGTATTTATCGTTTTTATTTCTGTAGACATTAAGTTGCTGATGTTGTAGGTGTCATATAAATAAGAATTATCAGCTGTCGAAGTAATAATCGATTTGTCTATTACATTTAGATAATTGATAAAATATTTTCCTTCTGATAGTTTATAAGTTATTGTGATTTTATGATTCATTTGCGCCGTTTTACCGGGCTGACTTTTTACTTCAAATGGTTCTCTTGCAACGCAATGTTCATATTTTAATACAGCAAATGTTTGCGTGTCTATGTATAAAATTCCAGATGATTTTTTTGGAGCCGGATATCCATAACCTGTAGAATACGCGCCAGGTTCGTTATTTTGGAAACTTATTTTGTAGACTTTCTGGTTGTTGTAAGGGATAATTCCTTCTTTTTTTAACGTGTAAGAAGCTGGTTTATATAACACATTGGCTTTGCTTAGAATAAGATCACGATCAAATAGAAATGCAAAAGTGTTTAGGTTCCCGAATTTGTTTTGCGACGTATTTTCTACAATTGCACGGCTTTGCTGTATTTCACCAAACATTTTTTCATCAGGATTATTACTCCCTTTCATTCCTATTGAATTATAGGTATTTATAATTGATTCGTCATGTGAAATAGTTTCATTGTTTTTAACCACTTGATTTCGGAAGAAAAATGTCTGATTGTATGGATTTTGATCGTAATTAAGTTCAATATTGAGCTGAGCTTTTGCGACTATTTCTTCTGCAGATAATGGCTTTGAGGTCGAACTTACTACAACTTCATTTAAATTAATGGTTTGAAAATGAAAAGGTTTTAATTTTACTTTTACAAAATGTTTATTTCCATCAACAAGATTTTTAATTGAAATCGTGTCTGAAATATATCCAAAAGCCGATATAATAATTTTGTTGTTGAAATTCGTTTTATCTATCAGTAGGGAAAATACACCTTCCTTATTTGCTAGAATATTTTTGTTTGTTTGTAGTATTGAGATGTCAGCATTTGCGATTATTTTATAATTTTTTAAATCGTTTATTCTCCCATTTATTACAAATGTATCGCTTTGAGCTTGTGCATAATTTTCTTTTTCAAATAATCTAGCTTCAGGTTGGTATGATTTTTTAATGAAAAAAAGGCCGTCAAAAATAGCATTCCATCTTGCTTTTATTGGCATATTTCCTAATGCAGAGCAATAATAAAGATTTGTGTTTTTCTTGTCAAATTCGAAAAAGGCTTTGCTGCAACCTTTATTTATGCTTTGAAGCTCAATGCTATTTTCAGGGGGAGTAAGAATAGGGAAAGATCTGCTATCGACGCGTCCGTATAAACCTTCATAAGAAGAGAATGCGATGCTGTAAATTTCATCTTTAAAATATTCTTTTAGAAGACCGCCCATTGGTAATGCGCCTTCAAGGAGTTTCGCTCCTTCGCCGGGAATATAATCTGTAAAACCAGTGGTTTTAAGTTCAATATCCGATTGTTTTTGTAAATAACTTTCAGTTACTTCAGTAAATTCTGTTTGGTCAATGTTTTTTGAAAAATGATAAGAAGCTCCCCAGCAAATTATTCTGTCATTTGGATACATTTCAGATAAGAAAATTAAATTTTTTGACATTTGCTCGTCTCTCGGATTTTGAACCGCTATTTTTTGGTTTTGCAATTGCATGACTTCAAAATCGATATCTGAAATTTTGCTAATAATGACCTGTTTCATCATTTTTTCATGAAAAGTTGGGGCTTTTATTTCGTTAAGGGCGTTTACAAGAATATTAAAATCCTGATATAAATTGGTAGAATCTTTTTTGCTGTTGGCAATGCTTTCCAAATCTCTGAAAACAAAAGCCTTTTCTATTCTTGTTAGGCTGTTTTGTGTAATACTGATTTTTCTGTTTTTAATCAATTCAGTCAGGTCATTCATAAAATGATTCGAAAAAAGCATTCCTTCTTGGCTATCAAAACCTAAAATTTTTATAGTGTCTTTTTGTTTGGCGCGTTCTTCAATATAAAGAAGTAAATTTTGAAATGCTTTGGTATCAGACCATAAATCTAAAATACTTTGGTCAAAAATCGCTGTTGTAGCCTTCTTTTTAGAATATTCTTGAAAAGCTTTGTACTGGTCATACATTCCACTTTCAAAAGCAATAGTATTGTATTTCTGTTTTTCGTGCAGATATTTTATGATATTCACTTTTTCATCAAAAGTGGCGCCATCACCATGTGATTGTTCTCCAAGTAAAACGATTTTTTTATTTTTAAGGATAGTGTCTAAAAAAGAATAGTCATTATTATCGACTTTGGAATATTTGCCTGATATTGTATTTTGTGAAAAGGTTAAATTTAAAAATAAAACGCAGAATAACGTAAAATAAAATTTCATGATTTATTGGTTTTCTTATCAAGATCCTCTTGAATAGATTTTAATTTGTTAAAGAAAATTCGTTCTAAAAATAGTATAATAATTGATTGTTTTTAGATTTTTTTCGGACATTTCTTTTTCATGTTTGCAGGAACAGAAAAGCTTCTTTGCTTAGAATTTTATGAATTTTTATATTTTTATAACTTTTAATAATAGTATAAAAAATTATACTTTCGTAGAATGAACTTACTTCGAAAAATACTTTTCCCATTTGCTATTTTATACGGATTCATAACTTCAATCCGAAATTTTCTTTTTGATAAAGGAATTTTAAAATCGACTTCATTTGATCTTCCTGTTATTGCTGTTGGAAATCTAAGTGTTGGCGGAACTGGAAAAACACCACAAATAGAATATTTAATTCGATTATTATCTGATAAATATAAAGTGGCGACTCTAAGCCGCGGTTATAAAAGAAAATCAGAAGGTTTTGTTTTAGCGGATGAAAATTCGAATGCTGAAATTTTGGGTGACGAACCTTTTCAGTTTTATCAAAAATTTCCAAATGTAATGGTGGCTGTAGATGCCAATCGTACAAATGGGATTCAGAATTTACTTTCGCAAAATGAGAAACCGGAAATTATTTTACTGGATGATGCTTATCAGCACCGAAAAGTTAAAGCAGGTTTTTATATTTTGCTGACTTCTTACGGAGATTTGTATGCAGATGATTTTATGCTGCCAACAGGGAATCTGAGGGAAAGTAGAAGCGGAGCAGAAAGAGCCAGTATTGTAGTCGTTACAAAATGTCCAAGTATTTTAACTGAAGAAGAGCAAGCAATAATAAAGTCAAGATTAAAGCTTAATTACAAACAACAGTTGTTTTTTAGTTTTATTGACTATGATAATGTGATTTATGGTAAAAACGAAAAAATTACTGTAAGCGAAATTAAACCAGAATCAAAATTGCTGCTGGCAGGAATTGCAAAACCAAAACCATTTTTTGATTATTTAAAGAATGAAAATGACGAATGTCTAACTTTTCCAGATCATCATCATTTTTCGGATAATGATTTAGATGCAATTCATAATAAAGCAAACGGAAGAAAAATCATTACAACTGAGAAGGATTATGTTCGATTAAAAGACTCAAAGTTAGTTTCGCAATTATATTATCTTCCAATTAAAAGTTCATTCATCAATCATCAGCAAGACTTCGATGCTACGATTTTAGAGTATGTAAAAGAAAACTTAGAACCTTAGTATCTTAGTATCTCAGAACCTTTTTTAATCAAAAAACTTAGCAATCGTAGTATAGAATTCATCTGGAACAAAAGGTTTTGTAATCACATCATCCATTCCATAAGAAAGCAGCATGTCGCGATTTTCATCAAGCGAAATAGCTGTTAAAGCTATAATTGGTGTCGTCTTGTCAAATTCACGAATCAGTTTAGTTGCTGTAGTTCCGTTGATGCCAGGAAGATGAACGTCCATTAAAATCATATCAAAACGTTTGATTTTTAGAAGTTCAACAGCATCTTCTCCATTGTCAACAATCTCGCAGGTAATGTTTTTGTTTTCCAACATTTTGCGAGTGATCATTTGATTGATCTTGTTGTCCTCAATCAATAAAATAGATTTGTTTTTCAATTGTTTGTCATTATAAGGTTTTACTTCTTCGATTACTTCTAATGGCTCGTTGTTGATTTTAAAATTTAATTTGAAGGTAAACGTAGAACCTTTACCAACTTCACTTTTTAATTTTATTTCGCCTCCTAAAAGTTCGATTAATTTTTTTACAATAGTAAGGCCAAGACCTGTTCCGCCGTATTTTCTGTTTACTTCGATAGAGCCTTGAGAGAAGCTTTCAAAAACAGATTGAAGTTTGTCTTCGGGAATTCCAATTCCAGTATCGACGATTTCAAAATAAACTGTTGCTTCTTCTCCTTCTTGCGAGTATAATTTAGCAATAACATTTACATGTCCGTTCTGAGTAAATTTTAAAGCATTGTTGATTAAATTAAGTATGATTTGAGATAGTTTTGTTGGATCGCCAATTAAATTATCAGGAATCGCTTTGTCTATTTCTAAGTTGAAGTAGTTCTTGTTGGCTGTAGCTAGTTCTTTTAATGAACTTTGAATATTAAAAAGCAATTCTTTTAAATTAAAGCTAATATTTTCAACTTCAACTTTAGTCGAATCAATTTTATTAATTTCTAAGATTTCATTGATAAAAGTAGTCAAATAGTTTCCAGAGAATTTTAAAGATTCTAAATATTTGAGCTGTTTTTTCTTTGGTTTGTCTTCGAGCAAAATATGCGTAATTCCGTTAATAGCATTCAACGGTGTCCGGAGTTCATGACTTACGGTAGATAAAAACTCAGATCTTGCTTTTGATGCTTTTTCTGCTTTGTTTTTGGCTAAAATTAATTCTTTGTTTTTTTCGCGAAGCAGTAAATTGTTCTGGTTTCTTATAATGTTGTTTTTGTATAAAGCCAAACTCAAAAGTGACAAAATCGAAATTAAGGCAATGGCCAAAATGCTGACTAGTTTAGAATAACGATAGGTTTTAAGCTGAAATTTTTCTTCGCTTTCTCTTTTGATTGTATTGTTTAAAGATTGATTTTTTTTAAATTTTTCATATTCATTCAAATCAATTTTAGCATTTTTTAATCTTAAAAGATAATTTTCCAGCTGATAATGTTCGTCAAGATAAGAATACGCCAAATCATAATTTTTATTCTGCTTATAGTATTGGCTTATTGCTAAAACGATTTTCGATTTTTTAGGGAAATCATTAATTTTAGAATTGTAATCTAACGCTTTGTCAAAATATATAATTGCTGAATCATTTCGTTTAAGCTGTCCTTCAATTAAACCAAGCTGATAATAGGCGTCTACTTTTGTTTTTATATTTGCACTATTATCGGGTTTTTTAGCAATAGTTTTAAATGTTTTTACAGCAGATTTAAGATCGTTGTTAGTCTTAAATGCCAAAGCTTTTTGATAATCTAATACCTCTGCATTATCTTTGATGTTTAGCTGTTTTAATAAATCCTGAGCTTTTGTATAATAAACAGAAGCTGTTTTATAATCTCCTTTGGCAGTATTGGTTACCCCAATATAATGCAATGCTAAAGCTTTTGTGCAGCTAGGTTTTAGGGTGTCAAATAAAGAAACTGTTTTGTGGAAGTTTTTTAAAGCGTCTTCAAATTTTTTCTGGTTGTAATAAATTTTACCGAGTTTAAAAGTCTGATTGGCCAAATTTTCTTTTTTGCCATTTTCTTCGCAAAAATTAATTGACTTCTCTGTATAAAAAATTGCCTGATTGTATTTTTTATTGTTAAGATTGGTGTTGGCCAGCTTGTTATAATAGGTCACGCTATCCGTATTCTTTATGGTTTGAGAATACAAAAACGAGTTAAAAAAACAAACAACAATAAAAAGACAGTATTTCATGTATGGCAATGCTATTACAATGAATCTTATTTTTTTCTTATTAGTAAAATTAAATCGATCAACCTTGATGAATAGCCAATCTCATTATCATACCAGCCTACAACTTTTACCATTTTATCGATAACCGATGTTAGCTGAGCATCAAATAAACAAGAATGTGTGTTGCCAATTACATCAACCGAAACAATCGGATCTTCGGTATAATCCAATATTCCTTTTAAATTTGTTTTTGAGGCTTGTTTGAATGCTTTATTAATTTCTTCAATGCTTACAGCTCGTTTTACATTGAAGGTTATGTCTGTTAATGAACCGTCTGGAACTGGGACTCTAATGCCACAGCCACCCATTTTATTGTGCAATTTAGGAAAAATTTTTGTTAATGCCTTAGCTGCACCTGTAGTTGTTGGAACAATCGACTGGCTGGCACCTCTCGCACGGCGCAAATCCTTATGTGGTTGGTCATGAAGACTTTGGTCTGTCGTGAAAGAATGTATAGTCGTAATGTACGCTTGTTCAATTCCGCAAAGTTCTTCAATGATTTTAATCATTGGGGCTGCGTTGTTAGTGGTACAGCTTGCATTTGAAACTATGTCTTCGTTTCCATCCAAAATATGTTCGTTTACACCAAGAACTACCGTTTTTATGGTATCAACTTCTGAAGGAGCAGAAAGAATAACTTTTTTTGCTCCTGCTTCTAGATGCGCATTTAATTCTTCGTGCGTTTTATATTTGCCTGTCGATTCGACTACAATATCAATCGAATGCGATTTCCAGTCTATGTTTGCAATGTTTTTTTCATGAAAAAAGAAAAAATGCCTTCCATCTACAATAATGCTATTTTCATCGTGACTTACTTCGGCTTTCAAAACGCCGTGAATACTGTCATATTTAATTAAATGCGACATGGTTTTGTTGTCTGCAATGTCATTTATAGCAACGACTTCGATTTCGGGGTGATCTAAAAGAAGACGGAATAAATTTCTCCCGATTCTTCCAAATCCATTAATGGCAATTCTTGTTTTCAATGTTTTATTTATTCGTTTAATTGTTTAACCGTTTAATCGGTTTTACAATTAAACGATTAAACGGTTAAACTTTTTTTATAAAATATGTTTTTGTGCTTTGTATGAAGAACGAACAAGAGGTCCGCTTTCTACATGTCTGAAACCTAACTCAAGACCAAATTTTTCATATCTGGCAAATTGTTCAGGCGTGATAAATTCTTTTACAGGAAGATGTTTTTTACTTGGCTGAAGATACTGTCCAATTGTTACAACATCAACATTTGCATTTTTTAGATCGGTCATAGTCTGGAAAACTTCTTCTTCTGTTTCTCCAAGACCAAGCATAATTCCAGACTTAGTTCTGTTAATTCCTTTTTCTTTCAAATAGCGAAGCACTTCTAAACTTCTGTCATATTTTGCCTGAATACGAACCTCGCGAGTTAAACGGCGTACAGTTTCCATGTTATGAGAAACCACTTCAGGATTTGCCTCAACAATTCTATCTATATTTCTTTCAATTCCTTGAAAATCTGGAATTAAAGTTTCAAGAGTAGTTTGCGGATTCATTCTACGGATAGCTCTTACAGTTTCCATCCAAATAATAGAACCACCATCTTTCAAATCATCTCTGTCAACACTAGTAATAACAGCATGTTTGATATTCATGATTTTAATAGAACGAGCTACTTTTTCAGGTTCGTCCCAATCTACCGTTTCAGGTCTTCCGGTTTTTACACCACAGAATCCGCAAGAACGAGTGCAAACATTTCCTAAAATCATAAAAGTCGCTGTTCCTTCGCCCCAGCATTCTCCCATATTTGGGCAGCTTCCCGAAGTACAAATGGTATTTAAACTATATTTATCAACTAAACCTCTAAGCTCAGTATATTTTTGTCCGATAGGTAATTTTACTTTTAACCACTTTGGTTTTGTGGTAGGTATATTTTCAGCGACTGTTTCCATATATCAATGTTCAAAGTACAAAGATACGGAATGTAGTTTATTTTGAGATGTTTATTTGCTTTTCGTTTGCATATCTTGTTTGTGGTTAATATTTAAGATAATTTAATTCAATTGTTAATAGTTTGTTTTTAAGCGTGATTTTAGGCTTGTTTTTTAATTTATGCTTAAATTTTTAATATTGAGTTTCGTTTTTACGGATTATAAAAGTTCAGTCTTAATCTGTTACAAATTTGGCTTCTTGGGATTTTGTAAAATTATTTATGTAGTAATTTTGCTGTTAATTTAACAGTTTTAAAACCATGAAAAAGAGAATTATTGTATTAGGAGTTTTATTTGCAATTTTAAGTTTAACCAAAACAAATGCGCAGATACTTTCAGATAAATCGATGGGGGCTTTAGGAAAAGGTGTTTCAGGATTTACTTTTAGTGATGCAGATGCAGCCGCTTTAGCTAAACAATCTATTGCAGAATTGGATGCAAACAATCCAGTTGCCGATCCAAAAGATGGATATTCAATTCGTTTAAATCGTTTGTTTGGAAAGCATACTACTAGCGAAGGAGTTGCTTTAAACTATAAGGTGTATCTAGTAAAAGATATAAATGCTTTTGCATGTGCCGACGGAAGTGTTCGTGTATTTGCAGGTTTAATGAATATTATGGATGATAACCAGCTGCTAGCTGTTATTGGTCATGAAATCGGGCATGTTGTTAATCATGATACAAGAGATGCTATAAAAGCGGCTTATAAAAAAGAAGCTTTGCTAGATGCAGCGTCATCGCAATCAGGAAAAATAGAAACTCTTACTCAATCTCAATTGGGGCAACTAGGAAGCGCTATGATAGATAGCAAACACAGTAGAAAACAAGAGTCAGAAGCAGATGATTTTTCTTATGATTTTATGAAAAGAAATGGCTATGATGTGAATGCAGTGGAATCGGCTTTTAGAATTCTTCAAAATTTAAGTGAAGGAGTAGAGGCATCTTTTATGACTAAGATGATGAGTTCTCATCCTGATTCTGGAAAAAGAGCAGATACAGCAAAAAAGAAAGCAACAAAAGATGGATTGTATCATGCTTACGAACAGCAGAAAATTAATAATACAGCTCCTGTAACACAAACGAAGAAAGCAACTACTACAACAAAGAAAAAAAGCACAGCAAAAAAGAAATAAGCAATACATGATTCAAAACCGGTAAACCAAAAAAGTTTACCGGTTTTTTCTTTTTACGATAGAATCAAAATCCACTGTAGGTTGATTATCAGCTCATAAAAATGTTTTATCTTTATTTGTTGAAAAACAAGTTTTGTGTGAAATTAAAATAGCATTTTGTTATGCTACATTTGTTGTTAAATTGTAATTATAAAAAATATGAAAAAGAAATTTATAATAGTAGGACTTTTATTTACAGCATTTGGTTTAACTAAAATGACTGCACAGATTAATTTTGGCGATAAAGCAATTGGAGCAGTTCAAAAAGGAGTTACAGGTTTTACTTTCAGTAATGCCGATGCGGCAAAATTATCTAAAGAAGCAGTAGATAAATTAGATGCAGAGCATGAAATTGCTGGACCAACCGATGGTTATACTTTAAGATTAAATCGTGTTTTTGGAAAGCATGCTTCTGGAGACGGATTTACTTTAAACTATAAAGTATATAAATTGAAAGAAGTGAATGCTTTTGCAACCGCAGATGGAAGCGTTCGTGTTTATTCTGGATTAATGGATATTATGGATGATAATGAGCTCGTTGCGGTAATCGGACATGAGATTGGGCACGTAGCAAACAACGATTCTAGAGATGCTATTCGTGCAGCTTATCAAAAAGAAGCTTTAATGGATGGAGCGGCTTCTCAATCGGCGACTGTGGCAACTGTAACAGACAGTCAGCTTGGGAAAATTGGAAGCGCAATTATTGATAGTAAGTACAGCCGTAAACAAGAGTCGGAAGCAGATTTGTTTGCTTACAACTTCATGAAGAAAAACGGTTATGATGTAAATGCTGAAGAATCGGCTTTTAGAATTTTGGCAAAAATGAGTGAAGGGTCTCAGGCTTCATTTATTGATCAGATGATGAGTTCGCACCCTGATTCTAAAAAAAGAGCAGATGATGCTAAGAAAAGAGCAGAAAAAGATGGTTTGTATAAACCGTATGTGCAACAGAAAATTGTAAATACAGTTCCTGTAACTACCACTAAAAAAGCAACTACAACCACAAAGAAAACAACTACAACGAAAAAGAAATAAGAGTTGTCTCTTAAAGTATAAAACCCAGCAAATTTCTGTTTGCTGGGTTTATTTTTTTTATCCTAATACATGAAAAGCAAGAATCTTTTGCACTTCATAAACATTAACCGATTTATTGAATTGTTTTACAATGCTTGGGTGTTGTTCGCTTGAAATCCATATTTTTAGTTCGGCATCCAAATCAAAAGTTCCTGCAGTTTCTACGCTGAATCTCGTAATGCTTTTGTAGCCAATAGACTTATATTCTGTTTTGCTTCCTGTGATTCCTTGTACATCTACTAAGATTAATCTTTTATTGGTAAAAATGAAGGTGTCACGAATAAGTTTGAATCCCATTTCGATTTCTTCATTTGCAGTTAAAAGCTGTCCGTATTTTTTAATTAAATCTTCTTGGCTTACTGAACCTGCATTGCCAAGAATGGCTGAAAATATTCCCATTATTCTGTTTTAATTTAGTTAAAATGATTTCTGTTTTGAAGGAGTAAATGTAGTGGATTTTGTTATTTTTTTTGAATTGATTTGAATTTAATTATTAATGGAATCACTGTTATTGAAAGTAAAAAAGATGCTATAAAGGACACAACTAAATTTCCAATGTTCAGAGCTTTTGGATTTATTATGAATCTCGTGAATAAAATTGCTATTGTAAACAAAATCGCAGAAATCCAATAAAGTTTGTTGATTGAGGTTTGAGAAGTAAATTTTGTTGGAAGCTTAATGAAAATTATTAATAGGATAATAGTTCCAATAAGGGTGCTTGAATGCTGAGCTATTTTCCATAGCGGAATTTCATTTCCAAAAATTGGAATTGTGTTTTGTAAAGTTTCAATGTGGTTGACAAAAAAGCCATGTTTATGTGTAAAAGCATCCCAAAAAATATGAGAGAATATTCCAATTAATAAAGAAATTAAGACGATAAGCCAATTTCTTTTAAAATAAATATTCCAATTAAAATCTGTGAAAACTAGAATTCTGTTTTTTATGAATGACGGTAGATTTTCAAATAAAAGATTTCGGGTTAGATTGTGAAAGAGAAAAGTTAGCAAAAGGGCAAGAGGTAAATCAAACCAAAAAATACCATTTAAAGTATGACTATAATCGCTTTTAACTTTCATTCGGAGAAAATATTCAAAATCAGGAGTTAAGCTTCCGATTATTAATGCTGTTATTGAAAACCATGATTTTGGTAAATATCTCAAGGGAAGAATTATTGCAGGATGGGAAAAAGTGAAGGGCATTGAGTTGGTTTTTTAATTTTGATTAATAAATTAAATGTAACAAAAAAAGCAGAACCTAAGTTCTGCTTTTACTTTTCAAAATATTTATATTATTCTACTTCTGTTTTTATTGTGATAGGAAGGTTATATGCCGTTCTCACTGGTTTTCCGTCTAGAATTCCTGGAGCCCATTTCGTTTTTAATGATTTTAAAACTCTAATGGCTTCTTTTCCCATTCCGTAACCTGGATCATTTTTAACAATAATGTCGGTGATCGATCCGTCTTTTTCAACGACAAAAGAAACATACACTCTTAGTGTTTTTTCTACGTCAAGTTCTGGTCTATGGAAATTGTTTCCAACGTACTTGTAAAACTGAGCAATTCCACCTGGGAATTCTGGAAGTTTATCCAAAATCGCAGTAGAAACAGGATCATTGCTTGGTGGTGCAACCGAAGCAACTTCGCCATTTCCTCCGCCTCCTGTTGTAGGTAAGGTATTAGTGGCAGTTCCTGTTCCAGAAGCATTTTCTACAACTGGTGCATTTTCTGTATTAGGAGCGATTTCCTTAACAGCTTCTTTTGTTGTTACTATTACAGGATTGGTTAGTTGAACCGCTTCTGTTTGGCTTGCTGCAGTTTGTTCAACCATAGGCGCAGGCGGGACAGGTGGCGGCGGTACAACAGTTGGATCAACGTGTACAATTGTAGGTTCGTAAATCCTAGGTTCTGGTTCGACTTCAACAGACGAAGTCTTTAATTTGCTAATAAGTACGGGTGCACTTCCTAAAGCCGTTATTAACAATAAACCCATAAAGAGAGCTGTAACAGAATTTTTGGAATTCTCCTGGCGTAATTGATATGCGCCATATTCTTTGTTTTTGTTCTCGAAAACAAGATCGGTCCACTTGTTTTCATAAATGCTTAATTTAGACATAATTTTTGGGTTTTAAGGTTAAGTAACTTTAAATCATACGCAGAAAAGGTTTAGGTTTGAGCTAACAACGTAAATGTTGTAGTTTTTAATGTTTGTTAAAATGTATTATTTTTAAGAATAAATATGAGAATAATTTATTCTTTGATTAAAGATAATAAATTATCTATTACGTTCGATAATTTCGGCTAATAATTTTTTAGCGCGCAAAAGTTTTACTTTAACGCTGCTTAATGGTTCGTCAATCTTAGCAGCAATTTCCTGATAAGACATTTCCTGAAAATAACGAAGCTGAATTACTTCTTGATAATGTGGTTTGAGTTCTTTGATGCATAAGAGCAGACGGGAAAGATTCTGTTCTTTAATTAAAGCATCTTCTGCAGATGGAGTAGGATCGGCAATGTTGTATGCCTGCTGATCTTCGTTGTCTGTGATTTCTATAAAAAGATTGGTTTTCTTTTTTCGAAGTAAATCTATATAGACATTTTTTGCAATGGCAATAAGCCAGGTGTTAAACTGAAATTCTGAGTTATAAGAGGCTATTTTGTCAAAAGCCTTAGAGAAAGTTTCTATTGTAATATCTTCTGCGGTGGTTTCGTTTTCGGTACGTTTGAGCATAAAAGCATACACCTCATTCCAATAATGATCTAATAAAAAAGTAAAGGCGATCTGATCGCCTTTTTTTGCTTTTTCTATTTTAGAATTTATTTCCAATATACCGGTTTTGAAAAGATATTAGTTATAAAGATATTAATTTGCGTTAATATAAGCGCTATCTCAACAACTGGAAACCAAATTTTAATATCTTTTTCTTTTAATTTTCCTGCTGAACATCCAATTACGATCCATACAACAGTATAGCGAGTTGCTAAAATTGCCAGTACAGCGATCCATTGAAATTGAAATGCTAATAATATAATAACTAATATAAAGAAGAATAATTGTGAAAGGAAGAATAATCCCAGTTGCATTTTATCAAAAAACTTATAATGCTCTGCAGTAGAAATATGTCTTCTTTTTTGAGTAAACCATTCTTTGTATGTTTTCTTAGGTTCTGAATAAGTAAAACTCTCAGGTGTATAAGAAATAGTAGTGTTGGTTTTATTGGCTGCCTGATTAATGAACAAATCGTCGTCGCCAGAACGAATCTGGATGTGGTCAATAAAGCCATTTACATTAAAGAATTCTTCTTTTTTATAAGCAAGATTTCTGCCGACTCCCATGTATGGAAGACCCATTTTTGCCCACGAAAAATATTGAATCGCAGTTAAAATTGTTTCGAAACGAATGATTTTGTTTAGGAATGAACGCTCTACTTTTTCGTAACCTCCATAACCTAAAACGATTGTTTTATTCATGGTAAATTGCGAAGCCATAGAAGTAATCCAATCTTTAGAACTCGGAAAACAATCAGCATCTGTAAAAAGTAAATAATCTTTTTTAGCAGCTTTTATTCCAAGTGTTAAGGCGTATTTTTTGTTTCCCCAAAATGCTTCGTTATTTTCAACTTTTACCAAACGGATATTAGAAAATTCTTTTTCAAATTCTTCAAAAACCTCAAGAGTTTCATCGCTGGAAGCATCGTCAATTAAGACAATTTCAAAATCAGGATAATCTTGCTGTGCCAAAAGCGGAATATATTTTTTTACATTCTCTTCTTCGTTTTTAGCGCACACAATTACAGAAACAGGAAGATTTTTAGGCTTCACATGCTGAGGTTTGGCAAATGCAAATTTTCCAAAAACTCCGAGATAATAAAAAAGTTGAACTGCAACTACAGCAATAAAAAAGTAAAATATGTATATAAGCATCTGATTTATTTGATTCTATTAATTTCACGTTTTGCGACTGCAAATGTACTTATCAATTCGCTAAATTCAATAGCTAAAACCGATTTACTTTCGGCATTTTGACATTTCTTTTGCAACAGCAATAGACTGAGGGTTTTCGGTTTTTTCCAATTCCGAAATTATATTTTTGTAATTATGGTCGTCTCGATTTTGGGAGAGTTTTTTGGTTGCTTGAATTTCTTCAATTTCTATTTCAAAACCAAATATTCCTCGGGCTTCACGCATTGTTTTTTCAGATAAATCTTCAACACGTACAGGATTTTTAGAATTTACTTCGTATTTGTCTACAAGCTTTTTTAATTGTTCTACTGAAGTTTCGTAATCAACAATCTTGATTTTTCCATAAACATGTACGGCTATATAATTCCAAGTCGGAACATTTTCATGATCGTACCAAGAGGAAGAAATATAACTATGCGGACCTGTAAAAACCGCCAAAACCTGATCGTTTGCAGCAAAACCTTCTGCTTGCGGATTCAATTTTGAAATATGCCCTTGCAAGATTTCTTTTCCTTCAGCATTTATTTCCAGTTCTATCGGAATATGCGTTGCACATAATTTTCCGTTAGTTTGATTAATCAGGATTCCGAAACTATTTTCTTTTAGAAAAGCTCTTATTTCTTCCTGATTTTCGTTTTTGTATAAATCTGGTGTATACATTTTCTGATGTTTTATTTCGTTTGTCACATTGAGCGTAGTCGAAATGTTTTACTCTTTGAATGGACTTCGACTCCGCTCAGTCTGACAATGAATTCCAAATTTGTCAGAGTTGGTGAAGTTTATGTTTTAAATCACATTCACTTCCGCTTCGATTTGAATGCCGAATTTTTCAAAAACTGTTTTCTGAACTTCTTTAGAAACGGCTAAAATTTCTTGCCCTGTTGCGTTTCCGTAATTTACCAAAACTAAAGCTTGATTTTTATGAACTCCTGCATCTCCAAAACGTTTTCCTTTAAAACCTGCTTGTTCAATTAGCCATCCTGCTGGAACTTTTACTTCAGTTTCTGAAACTTCGTAGAATTTCATTTCTGGAAATTTCTGGTGGATTTTCTCAAAATCAGATTTCAATAAAATCGGATTTTTAAAGAAGCTTCCGCTATTTCCTAATTCTTTCGGATCAGGAAGTTTGCTTTGTCTGATGGCAATTACAGCATTGCTAACATCTTTTAATGTTGGCTCTGTAATATTGTTTTTAGCCAATTCTGCCAAAATATCTCCGTAAGAGGTGTTGATTTTATGATTACGCTTAGTCAGTTTAAAAATAACCGAAGTAATGATATATTGATCTTTTACTTCATGTTTGAAAATGCTTTCGCGGTAGCCAAAATTACATTCGACATTGTCGAAAGTTTTCATTTCCTGAGTTGCAATATTCATGGCTTCGCAAGAAACAAAAGTGTCTTTTATCTCAGTTCCGTAAGCGCCAATATTTTGCACTGGAGTTGTGCCGACATTTCCTGGAATAAGAGACATATTCTCTAATCCTCCAAAATTATTGTCAATGGTCCAAAGTACAAAATCATGCCAAGTTTCTCCAGCTTGACTTTCGACCCAAACAAAATCGTCGTCTTCTTTAATTATTTTTTTGCCTTTTAAGTCGATATGAATAACCAGCGCCTCAATATCTTTTGTTAAAAGCATATTGCTGCCACCGCCCAAAATGAATTTTTTCTCGTTTTTGTTTGCTGTTAAAACTGTTTTCAATTCATCAATCGAATGAACTGCAACAAATTGTTTAGCACTGGCTTCAATGCCGAAAGTATTATATTTTTTTAAAGAAAAATTGGATTGGATTTCCATAAATAAAAAGGCTTTTTAACTTCCGAAACTTCGGAAAAATTCTGAGATCAAAAGTAACGATAATAATTTATTTGAGTAGATTTTCTATAAAAAGACTTTTCTCTAGATTTTATTTTATTGCTTCAATAAATCGCTGCATTTCTTTCATTGTACCAATGGTAATTCTGGTCCATTTTCCGTTTTCTTCATAGATTTTTGTTCCTTGTATATTGTGGGCTTCCAATTGCTTGAAGAAATTTTTTTTATAATTGTCTAAAGAAAAATAGATGAAGTTTGCGTGCGAAGGAATGCACGTTAAATTAAGTTTAGTAAGCTGGTCGATGGTATATTTTTTTACTTCTTCATTTGCCGCGTGTACTTGTTGAATGAATTTATCATCATTCAACGACGCCATCGCCGCAGCTGTTGACACTACACTGATAGACAAATTTGGAGAAGATTTTAAAGCGCTAAGTCCTTCAATTGTTGCCGAAGATGCAACGGCGTAGCCTATACGAGCACCGGCCAGACCATACATTTTTGAAAAAGTTTTTGTAATGATTAAGTTTTTATTTTCAATTACGAGATTACTTAATGATTTTTCTTTTGTGAAATCAAGATACGCTTCATCCACAAAAACAATTGCTTTTTTTGAAGCCTCTTTTACAAAAGAAACTAGTTGCTCATAATCGCAAATTGTTCCTGTCGGGTTATTGGGATTACAGATATAAATCATTTTTGTATCAGAATCAATTGCTTTTAGCATTGCTGATAAATCATGCTTTTTATCGACAGTTAGCGGAACTGTGATTTTTTTCAAACCTAATTTCTCAGAAGGAAATGCCCAATAATTAAAGGTTGTTTCGGCCAGTATAAAATTGCCTTTTTGTAAAGCAGTATATTGAAGAACTAAGTCTAGAATTTCTGTTGAGCCAGCGCCAAGTAAAATATTCTGGTTTGAAACATTGTTTTTTGTAGCAATAAGTGCAATTAATTCGTCTGAGAGATTCCAGCCATATCGATTACTTTTATTGATGCTTTTTTGCATGGCGGTACGAGCAAGTGGAGAAGGTCCATAAGGATTTTCATTTGATCGTAATGATACGGGTGATTCGTCTAAATCTGGAAGAATATATGTTTCTGATGGAGTATTTGCAAATGTTTCAAATTGGCAAAAGCCTAATCCAACTGCACCTAAACCTATTTGTTTTAACCAGTTTCTTCTATTGCTCATATTACTCAAGAATTAAATTAGGCAATTTATTTTAGTAATATGTCGTTGAGTTTCAATAAAAGTTACGATGTAGTTTTTACCGCAAAGACACAAAGTTTACGCAAGGTGCGCTAAGCTTTGTGTTCTTTGCGTAGATCTTAGCGAACTTTGCGGTTAAATTATTTCCTAGAATCAATCAATTTATGATATCGATCAGCAATGATTTTCATATTGATATCATAATTAGCATTTTCTTCCACAAATTTTCTATTTAGAATAATAGCCTGATTTCGATATTCAGAATTCTCAAAAGACCAAATTAATTCTTCGGCCAGCATTTCTGTATTATCAATTTCAATCAATTGCCCATTCTCTCGATGAGTGATCCAGCTTTGGTTTCCTGGAATGTCTGAAACTATAGGATAACATTTGCATGCCATTGCTTCAAATAAAGATGCCGAAACGCCTTCGGTAATTGGCATACTAATATAAATATTCGATTGCTGTAACAATTTTGGAAGTTCTGTGTTTGGGATTCTTCCTGTAAAAATCACTTTCTTTTCTATATCTAATTCTTTAGCCAAATCTTTCAAAAATTGCAGTCTTGTTCCGTCTCCGACAATTGTAAGCGTGAAGTCAATTCTCTTTTGATGTAAAATTCCAAAAGATCTTAAAATAGAATCGTGTCTATATTCTGGCATAAGCGACCGTGTTACGATTGCTTCAATTTTGTCTGAGGTGTTTGTCGAAGGTGTGAAAAGCGATAAATCAATTCCTTTTGGAAGGACTAGAACCTTGTTCATGTCAACGCCAACTTCTTTCATGTGAATGGTCATAACAGGTCCCCAAGCATGAATTAAGTGCGCTTTTTTGAAAGAATATTTCTGAATGAATTTTTTAAAAGGGTATAATTTAGATTCCTCTGGCCATAAATCGGTTCGGCCTTGCTGTGCAATCGCAATAGTTTTAGATCCAGATAATGCGGCGAGAAAACCATAACTGGTGGTTCTTTCTGCAATCACCATGTCTGGTTTCTCTTTTTTAATGATTTTTTGAATAGAAAGAGGAGAGAAAAGATACTCTAAAATACGTTTGAATCTATAATTGTTTGATGTTTGAAGTTCCCAAGTGATAATTTCAAAATCGCCCAACTCCTTTAAACCTTTTATCCAGGTCATAGCATCGGCACGGTAAGATTCTCCAAGAAAAAGTATTTTCCTTTTCATTATAAAAGTTTTTTCGCCACGAATTCACGAATTAATTTTGAATAATTCGCGAATTCGTGGCGATTTTTTTATCTCTAAAATTCTTCAGTATCTAAAGCTCGGTTTATAAAATCATTTAGAGGTTTTAGGGCAATCAATTTCTGGCTTATCTTTTTTACGAAGTCTTTCTGAGTAACTTCGGAGATGTCGTATTTTTGAGTTGCGGTGAAACTTTTCAGTTTTAAAAACTCAATTGCAGGATGATCTTTTTCGTAACCGCGAGGCATGCTTTTAAGCGAATTGTTTTCGTTGATGTCTAAACTTCCGAATTCTTTTTTGAAATCCTTATTATTTAAGATTTCCTGCAAATCATCATAGAAAAAAGCAATTTCTTTACGAACTTTTTTCAAATCTTCAGATTCAGGAGAATAAAATCCGCCGGCAATAAAACTTGCGCCTTTTTCAATATGTACATAATATCCGGCGCGGTTTAAACCTTTGGTTCCGCCAGACATCCAGATTCCTAAATGTACTTTATAAGGAGATTTATCTTTAGAAAAACGAATATCACGATTAATTCTAAAAGTGCAATTTTTAACTTCTAATAATTCTAAAGAAGGATCAAGCGGTTTCATTGCGTCTAGAAAATCGCTTACCAATTGATGGTAGTCTTTCTTGAAAACTTCATATCGTTTTTTGTTTTCCTGAAACCATTCTCGGTTATTGTTCTTTTTTAAATCGTCTAAAAATTGCAATGATTCTTTGGCTAACATATTCCTTATCTATTTATTGCAGTTATTTTTTAAGTTTTTTGTTTAAGCTAATTTAATGATTTCTATTTTGGAATTGATTCTAAAAGTTGATACAAATTATATCAATTTTTAAGGAATCGGATAAAATCATAAATTAAATATCTTATAAGTCTGATGCGTCGATTTCACAATTGCTTCAGTTCTTTCGGGATGAGTGTCTGAGATGAAAAGCTGTCCAAACGTTTCGCTATTGACCATTTCGACAATTTTGGCAACACGGGTTTCGTCTAGTTTATCAAAAATATCATCAAACAATAAAATAGGTTTTACGCCACTTTGCTTTTTTAGAAATTCAAATTGGGCCAGTTTCAGAGCAATCAAAAAAGATTTTTGCTGTCCTTGCGATCCGAATTTTTTTATGGGATGCGAATCAATTTCAAAAGACAAATCATCTTTATGAATCCCTACACTAGTATATTGAAGTGCGCGATCTTTATTGATGGTTTCCTGTAAAAGCACTAAAAGGTCTTTCTCAAACAAATGACTTTCGTAAACCAACTGTACACTTTCTTCCGATCCCGTTATTACTTGATGGTGCTTATTAAATATAGGTATAAACTGTTCGAGAAAATCTTTTCGTTTTTCAAAAATAGACTTTCCGTAACCGTTTAATTGTTCATTATATATAGATAAGGTATCGTTGTCGAAAACATGATTTAAAGCAAAATATTTTAAAAGAGCATTTCGCTGGGTAATCACTTTTTGATATTGAATGAGTTCGTGCAGATAAGTGGAGTCTAATTGTGAAATTACACTATCCATAAATTTACGGCGCGTCTCGCTTCCTTCAATAATCAAATCTCTATCGGCGGGCGAAATAATAACTAGCGGAATAAAACCAATATGATCTGAAAATTTATCATACGCTTTTCCGTTTCGTTTTAGCACTTTTTTTTGCCCCTTTTTTAAACTGCAGACAACTTGTTCTGTTCTCTCATTTTTTTCGAGTTCAGCATCAATAACAAAAAACTCTTCACCGTGTTTGATATTTTGCACTGCCAACGGATTAAAATAGCTTTTGCCATATGCTAAATGATAAATAGCATCGAGCACATTGGTTTTTCCAATGCCGTTTTTTCCAACAAAACAGTTGATTTTGATATCGAAATCAAAACTTGCCTCTGAAAAGTTTTTGTAATTGAATAATGAGATTTTGTTTAAATGCATTTTTTAGAGACTCCAAGTATAAAAATTGCTGTTTTTGAGCAGTAAAAATTTGAGGGTGCAAATTACCGAAAATTATCGATATAATTGGCTTTGGAGGTGTTTCAAACTGATTTATTTTAGCGCTTTCGCGAAAGGACAAGCGAAATGCAAAAATATTTTTTTTAAAATAGTGATAAAATTGAAATTTTTTACCTCAGTTTCAATAAAAATTTTATTTTTGCCGTTCACTAAATAAATTTTAAATGGCAACTTACAATAAAAGAGGATATAAGACACCAAAAGAAAAGGAAGTAAAAGAAGTTACTGAAGAACAACAAGTAATTATTGACGAAAAAGACAGTACTACAGCTGGCGTTTTCTCAAAATTAGATGAGACAGCTTCAAAAACTGAGGACTGGGTGGCTAAAAATCAAAAAATCATTATTGGTTTAGTTGCTGGTATTGCAGTTGCAACAATTGGATATTTGGCTTACCAAAAATTCATTGCAACTCCTAAGCAAGAAGAAGCTGCAAGTGAAATGTTTGTTGCACAGCAAAACTTTGAAAAAGCTGTAAACGGTGTTTCTAGCGATTCATTATTCAAATTATCATTGAATGGTTCTGAAGGTAAATTCGGATTCATTAAAATTGCTGACGAATATTCTGGTACAGATGCTGGAAACTTAGCAAACTACTATGCAGGTATCGCTTACTTAAATACTGGTAAATTTGATGAGGCAATTAAATATTTAGGTGAATTTAAATCTGAAGATGTAATCTTAAGTGCTTTAGCAAAAGGTGCTACAGGAGATGCTTACTCTCAAAAAAATCAGCAAAAAGAAGCTTTAGATTTTTATGTAAAAGCTGCTGAGTCTAACAAAAACGATTTTACAACGCCTCGTTTCTTATTAAAAGCTGGAAAAACTGCTTTAGCTTTAGGACAAAAAGAAGATGCATTGAAATATTTTAATGACATTAAAGATAATTACGACAGTACTCCAGAAGCAGCATCTGTTGATGCTTTGATTGGATTAGCACAATAATTATACTATTTGAGTTCAGTTTTTAGATTTTAGATTCGTATTTTAGCAGTCTGAAATTTAATAACAAAAATAGTACAGATGGCTACTGAAAATAAAAATCTATCAGAATACGATAAAAACACAATCCCAAACGCGAAAGACTTTCGGTTTGGGATTGTTGTTTCTGAATGGAATGATACTATAACAGAAGGACTTTATAATGGTGCTTTTGATGCTTTAGTTGATTGCGATGTTCCCGCTCAGCAAATTATCCGTTGGAATGTTCCTGGAAGTTTTGAGCTGATTTATGGAGCTAAAAAAATGCTTCAGACTCAAAATGTTGATGCGGTTATTGTAATTGGATGTGTAATTCAAGGAGAAACAAAACATTTTGATTTTGTTTGCGAAGGTGTTACACAAGGAATTAAAGATTTGAATGTTCAAACTGATATTCCTGTTATTTTCTGTGTTTTAACAGATAATAATATGCAGCAATCAATCGATAGAAGCGGCGGTGCCCATGGAAACAAAGGAACCGAAGCAGCAATTGCAGCTATTAAAATGGCTTACATTCGTCAACAAGCTTCAATAGCGCACGTTTTTAATCAGCCATTATTGACTTCGGGTGCGATTCAAATTGAAGATTCGCCGAAAAAAATAGAAAACGAATAAGCACGTTTGTTTTAAAAATTATTAAAACCTATACTGTTAAATGTATAGGTTTTTTTTATGTTTTTTTTGTGATTGTCTTAAGTTATGTCAAGTTCAGAATTATATTACATTTGAGTTGATCTTTAATTTACTTTCTATGAAAAAATATTTACTTTACGCTTTTGTTTTATGTTTTGTTCAAAGTTATGCTCAGAAAAAAATCAATGAAAATTTGAAAAGGGAGCTCGATTCAATTATGAAATCTGATCAGATTCTTAGGGAATATATCAATTTTGATACTTCTGAGGGTCGAAAACAAGAAATAGTAAAAGAACTGGGACGTGAAAATGATCCGAATTTTAGAAAAGGAATTTGGCTTGAAATGAAAAAACGTGATTCTCTTAACTTGATTAAGATTGAAGAAATTATTAAGCAGTATGGTTATCCAGGAAAAAGTTTAGTTGGCGAACCAACCAATATTGCGGCGTGGTATGTTATTCAGCACAGTTCAAAAATTGGAGAATATTTGCTAATGATTGAGCAGGAAGCTAAAAAAAAGGAAATCCCTTTTACCTACTTTGCTAAAATGCAAGACCGCTATCTAACACAACAAGGAAAGGAGCAGATTTATGGAACGCAGGGTCAGATGAAACAAATAACAAATAAAGAGACAGGAAAAAAAGAGTTTTTCAATTATGTTTCTCCAATTCAAAATCCTGCTAAAGTTAACGATCGTAGAAAGAAAGCAGGTTTTACAACCACAGTTGAAGAAAATGCAAAAGAAATGGGAATGGAATACAAGGTTTATACCTTAGATGAAATCAAGAAGATGGACTAGTTTTTTTGTGTCTAACCCGCAATCATTCTGTTTTATAGATTGTTGTGGTTTTTGTTTTTTTTATGATTGTTCTTGTTCTAAAAGCCAATCAAAATTCACTAAATTTGTACTTCTTGGTTTGCAAAAACCTAATCTAAACTTTAAAACTATTATTGCTTAATGTCGAGTATTATTCAATTGCTTCCTGATCACGTTGCTAACCAAATTGCTGCTGGAGAAGTGGTTCAAAGACCAGCTTCAGTTGTAAAAGAATTGTTAGAAAATGCTGTTGATGCCAAAGCAACTGATATCAAATTAATTATAAAAGATGCTGGTAAATCGCTGGTACAAGTTATCGATAATGGAGTCGGAATGACCGTTACTGATGCACGTTTGTGTTTTGCGCGCCATGCAACTTCCAAAATTCGTCAGGCCGAAGATTTATTTTCGCTTGGTACAAAAGGTTTCCGTGGAGAGGCCCTGGCTTCGATCGCTGCAATTGCGCACATGGAAATGAAAACAAAACAAGATCAAGATGAACTAGGAACGCATATTGTAATTGAAGGAAGTAAATTTGTTTCGCAGGAAGTGGCAGTTTTGCCAAAAGGAACATCATTTGCCGTTAAAAACTTATTTTTTAATATTCCCGCTCGACGTAATTTCTTAAAGTCAGATACAGTTGAATTTCGTCACGTAATGGATGAATTTCAGCGTGTGGCATTGGCGCATCCAAATATTCATTTTAGTTTTTACCATAACGGAAGCGAAATGTATAATCTACCAGCAGCAGGATATCGTCAGAGAATTGTTGGTATTATGTCAGGGAAAACAAATGAAAAATTAGTTCCAGTAAATGAAGATACAGAAATTATAAATGTTCAAGGATTTGTTTGCAAACCTGAGTTTGCAAAGAAAAATAGGGGAGAGCAATTCTTTTTTGTAAATGACCGATTTATAAAAAGTAGTTTTCTGCATCATGCGGTTATGTCTGCTTATGATGGATTGCTGAAAGATGGTTCTCAACCAAGTTATTTTTTATATCTGCAAGTTCCGCCAAATACAATTGATATCAATATTCATCCAACTAAAACAGAAATTAAGTTTGACGATGAACAAGCGCTTTATGCTATTTTAAGAGCATCAATAAAACATAGTTTAGGGCAGTTTAATGTTGCTCCAGTTTTAGATTTTGACCGCGATGCTAATTTAGATACGCCATATCACTATAAAGATGTAGAAGTGGGGATTCCAACCATTCAGGTTGATGGAACTTTTAATCCTTTTACAGATGATAAAACCAATCAGCATTATAGCAAAGCGGCTTCGGGATCATCTGGATATAGTTCGGGTTCTTCTTTTTCGTCTTCATTAGGATCATCATCTTCTGGATCGTCGTATTCTGGTTTTTCTAAGAGAGTGGAACCAACTGCAAGTTGGGAAAGTTTGTATGTTGGGTTAGATGTTGAAAATCCAGAAAGCATAGAAAGTTCGCCTTTTACATTTGAAAATGAAGAAGTGACTTCTTCTTTATTTGATGATGAAGATGTCGAACAAGCAACGCAGAAAACGTATCAAATACATAAAAAATATATTGTATCGCCAATAAAATCAGGAATGATTATTGTGGATCAGCAGCGTGCACATCAGCGAATTTTGTACGAACAATTTTTGTTGAATATGACCGTAAATCAAGCTTCTAGTCAGCAGTTGCTTTTTCCTTTAGATTTGTTTTATTCGGCTTCAGAAATGAAACTGATTGAAGAATTGAAACCTTCTTTGGAAACTACTGGATTTGTTTTTGATGAAAGTAAAACAGATCACGTTGTAATTTCTGGAATCCCTGTAAATATTACGGAAAGTGAAGTTTCGCAGGTAATCGAACAATTATTAAGCGATTTGCAAGACGGAATTCCAGCAAACAGCTACAGTCAGAACGATACAATTGCCAAGTCGATGGCTAAAAGTTTAGCGGTTAAAACAGGATCTTATTTAACCGAAAAAGAACAAGATAATTTGGTAAACGGTTTGTTTGCCTGCAAAGATCCAAATATTTCACCTTTTCAAAAACCTACCTTCATTACCATGCGTGTTGAAGATATAGATAAAAAGTTTGCTTTATGATGAATATCACGCCAGTAGTTAAACAACTGCTAATTATTAATATTATATTTTTTATTGGCTCTCAGTTAGTGCCAGTTTCTTATGACTATTTAATGTTGTATTATCCTGAAAGTGATAATTTCAGGCTTTGGCAGATTATTACGCATATGTTTATGCATGCGCCATTGCCAAACTTTGCTCATATTCTATTTAATATGTTTGCATTATACAGTTTTGGTTCGGCTTTAGAGCATTTTTGGGGAGGAAAAAAATTCTTGTTTTTCTATATCTCTTGTGGTTTAGGAGCGGCATTGCTTCATACGGGTGTAAATTATTTTCAATTGCAATCTTTTTTAAGTTCGGTTTCTGATTTAAATTTATCTAAATCGGAATTGCATACGATTTTGAATGCGAATTATTCTTCTTTGTTTGACGCTAGCGGAAGAATGGTTCAGGGTGAAGTTGCAACAATCTTAAATAAAGCGCATTGTACACAAGAACAGTTTAATGCTTTGGCGCAAGCTAGTGGTATTGTTCAGTCACCTGTTTTGGGAGCTTCTGGCGCAATTTATGGTTTGCTTACAGCTTTTGCATTTATGTTTCCAAATGCTCAGTTGGCGCTATTGTTTATTCCTGTTCCAATCAAGGCCAAATATTTTGTTCCTGGAATTTTAGCAATCGATTTGTTTTTAGGTTTTAAAGGAAGTTCTTTGTTTGGAAGCGGCGGAACTGGAATTGCACATTTCGCACACGTTGGCGGTGCAATTGCTGGCTTTTTAATGATGTTGTACTGGAAAAAAAATCAGTTTAATAACAACCGTTGGAATTAATTTTTAACTTTAAAGTACGAATTCTAAAATAGAAGAATTTTTATGAATATTCTAGACGATTTAAAATTACAGTATAGATTGGGTGGTATCGCTATGCGAGTTATGTATTGGAACATAGCATGTTTTATTGTATCGCTTATCTTTTTCTATCAATTTTCAGTAGGTCAGTTTGCTTTTCCGAACTGGTTGGCTTTGTCGTCAGATCCTCAGGTTTTTATGTTTAAACCTTGGACTTTTTTAACGTATGCGTTCTTTCATGACGGATTTTTTCATCTGTTATTCAATATGATGGTGCTTAATTTTGCAAGTACCTTATTCTTGACTTATTTTACTCAAAAGCAATATTTAGGATTATATCTTCTAAGCGCTCTTTTCGCAGGAGTAGTTTTTGCGCTGAGTTTTTATTTTTCTAATATCAGCGGTTCCATTGTTGGAGCTTCTGCAGCTATTATGGCTATTTTGGTGGCCGCAACTACGTATTCCCCTTTAATGAATGTGCGTTTGTTTCTTTTCGGAAATGTAAAACTTTGGCACATTACTGCTGTTATTATAATTTTAGATTTAATGCAGTTTCGTCTTGGAAATATGGGCGGACACATTTCACATCTTGCTGGCGCTTTCTTCGGATTTGCCTATATTAAATTGCTTCAGAATGGCACTGATTTAAGTATCATTGTTTCTAAAACGTTAGATTTCTTCGTAAATCTTTTTAAAAAATCTCCTACGACCCCATTTACAAAAGTTCATAAAAATTACAGAAAACCTACAGAAAAAACTACGTCAAGAATTGTTACGAAAGATAAAACGCAACAGCAGATTGATGAGATTTTAGACAAAATAAGCCAGTCAGGATATGATTGCCTGACAAAGGAAGAAAAAGAGTTTTTATTTAAAGCTGGAAAATAAACTTGTAGGAGACTAAATATGAAAAACCTTTCTTGGTTTAATAAAATAATGTTCTTTTTGAACATAGTGTTGACTGTGCTTACATTTAGCATTTATGTTTTACCTTTTTTAGCACCTAAAAGTTTTCCGCTTTTATCGGTGCTGACCTTGTTTATGCCTGCTTTTTTTGTGGCCAATATACTTTTTTTTGTCTATTGGGGAATTCAATTTAAAAAACGTCTTATTTTGTCTGGTTTGGTTCTACTGACCGGAATTACATTTATTAGTAAATTTTATAAGTTTTCTGGAAAAGAGTATGTCAAAGACGAAAAGGATTTCTCTGTAATGAGTTATAATGTGCGTCTGTTTAATGTTTTTAAATGGTTGGATAGAGATGATATTCCGTCAAACATTAAAGCTTTTATAGACGAAAAAGATCCAGATATTCTATGTATTCAGGAATACTCAAATTCGGCACATTTAGATTTAAAAGTATATCCGCACCGTTATATTTTTATTGATGGCAAAAAAATTAAAACAGGACAGGCCATTTTTTCTAAATTTCCTATTATAGACGAGGGAAAGATTATTTTTCCTAAGTCGGATAATAATGTAGTTTATGCTGATATTAAGCGTGGAAAGGATATTATTCGTGTTTATAATATGCACTTGCAATCCATTAAGATATCTCCAGACGTAAGTGAAATTTCAGATGATATTGATAATGTAAATCAGAAGAAATCACAGCGTATTTATGCTAGAATTAGCAAGGGATTTACACAGCAGCAAGAACAGGCAGAAATTTTTAAAGAGCATATTAAAAAATGCAATTACCCAATTATTATTTGTGGAGACATGAATAATAGTCCGTTTTCTTATGTTTACAGAAACATAAAAGGAAAGCTTAAAGATGCTTTTGAAGAGGCTGGAGAAGGTTTTGGTGCAACTTATAAGTTTAAGTATTATCCAGCTAGAATTGACTATATTTTTACAGATACTAAAATGAAGGTAAAAGAGTTTGAAAGTTTTCCTGATTTCGAAAACTCAGATCATTATCCTATTATGACTAGACTCTCGATAGACCAGTTTTAGATTATTTTCTGTGTTTTTAAATAATCCATTGCAAATTTACCTTCGTTAAAAAGTAAATCCAAAACACTTAAATTGTTGATGAAGCCATGTTTGTCATCAAATACTTGAGTGTATTTCTCGAAAGAATTAGTGTCTTTTTTTCCATTTGCTAATTGTCTGAAATCGGTAAAATCAGCAACTTCATGAAAATATTCTGTTGTTTTTCCAAATTCCAGTTTCATTCGAAGGCATTTCGTAACAATGTCTAAAACTTCGAAGTTTAAATCCATTAAAAATTGATGTTTTTTCTCGAAAATAGGAATAATGTCATCTTCGAAATACTCAAAGAAAGGAGAGCTTCTATATGCTGCTTCAAGCGATTTAAAATGCTGTTTCTGCCAATCAAATTCATTTTCGATCAAAATATCTTTTGTCTTCTGATGCGTTGCTTTAGAATGCTTAACAGGAATATTTAATAATTGAATTCCATTTGGACTATAAATATAAGTTCTATTTCTATTTGTCTGTTTTTGGAAATTATCTTCCATTTCAAAAGTAATACTGTCAGATTGCGCTATTACAGCAAAATGACTAATAGAAGGGAAATAAGTTGGAAGTATTAAGGAATTCATGATATTAATTCTTGTTTAAATGTTTCAGGTTTCAAGTTTCAAGTTTTGTGTGAACTTGAAACTTGAAACCTGACTCAAGAGCTTGCTCGAACAGGCGTAGCAAACAAAAATAACTTTTTTTTAATTACGCTTTATTCTCTCTTCTTTTTTTCCAAATAAAATCTCCTACAAAGTAGATAGCAAGAAGTATTAGGAAGTATTTAAAGTAAGAGTGTGGTTGGCCTTCACCATCAACAGTTGTAAATACTCTGTTCCAGCGAATTTTATTGATGCCTTTTCCGTTAGTATCCCAGCTCATCCAGATGAAAACTGGTTTTCCTACGATATGATTTTCTGGAACGTAACCCCAATAACGGCTATCTTCAGAATTGTGACGGTTGTCTCCCATCATCCAATAGTAGTTTTGCTTGAAGGTGTATGTTGTTGCCGGTTTTCCGTTGATTAAGAATTTTGAACCTTGCAATTCTAATGTGTTTCCTTCATAATTAGTGATAATTTCTTTATAAAAAGGAAGGGATTCATTTGTTAGCGCAACTGTTTTTCCTGCCTCCGGAATATAAATTGGTCCCATGTTGTCTTGGTTCCATTTATTAATGTGAGGGAAAATGTCGTTGTTGTTTCCTGTGTCGATTTTTCGGATTACTGCAGTAACACCAGGAGTGTTTTTAAATCTTTCTGCTCCAGCTTCTGTTAATGCACCTAAATAAAGAGTATCTCTTTTTTCGGTTCTAAAACCAGCAGGATCTGTGATGTCTAATTCTTTGAAAATTGTTTCAAAATCAATCGGTGTTTTTCCGTCTAAAGCTACAGCGTATGAATACTGAGGTTTAGCTCTTTCTGGTAAAACTAATTTTTTTCCGTTAATGAAAACATATCCGTCTTTTATTGATAAACTGTCTCCAGGAATACCAACACATCTTTTTACGTAATTTGATTTTTTGTCAATTGGTTTAATAACACCAGGTCTTCCTTTTGGCTCAAAGAAATAATGAACCGTATCGACAGGCCAGTTAAAGACTACAATGTCGCATCGGTTTATTTTTTCGAATGCAGGAAGTCTAAAATATGGCAATTGTGGCCAGCTTAAATACGACTTACTTTTTGTCATAGGGATAGAGTCGTGAACCATTGGTAAAGCAACAGTTGTCATCGGAACTCTAGGACCATAGTTTAATTTACTTACAAATAAGAAATCGCCAATTAGCAAAGATTTCTCTAAAGATGATGTTGGAATTGTGTAAGGCTGTACTACATAAGTGTGTACTAATGTTGCCACTATAATAGCAAACAATAGAGAGCTAACAGTATCTGCTGCTTTGTTTTCAGGCGTTAATTTACGGTCTTTATGATACTCTAATTTCTGAGTGTAATTAACTACGTAGATATAAAAGCCTAAAGTGAAAAGTCCTAAAATAGTATCTAAAGTTGATTTTTTACCAAAAGTTCTTAATGTCTCAATCCATACAACTGGAAACATGATTAAGTTGATAATCGGAATAAAAAGCAAGATAGTCCACCAGGTAGGACGCCCGATAATCTTCATTAAAACGATAGAATTGTATACCGGAATTGCTGCTTCCCAGCTTTTTCTTCCCGCTGCCTGATACAGTTTCCAAGTACCAAGAAAATGAATAATCTGAACAGCTAGAAAAAATACGAACCAAGAGTATAAAGTCATAATATTGTATTTTAAGTTTCAAATTTAGGAGGGAATGTAATCCTAAATTGTATCGATTTATTGTAAGTTTAAAACGTCTTTCATTGTGAAAATCCCTTGTTTTCCTGCAAGCCATTCGGCAGCAATAACAGCACCAAGGGCAAATCCTTCGCGGTTATGAGCAGTATGTTTAATTTCGATACTGTCAATTGCAGAGTCGTAAGTTACAGTATGTGTACCAGGTACTTCTCCAATTCTTTTTGCTTCAATATGAATTTCATTCTTTTTTACTTCGTCCATTGTCCAGTTTGCATAGCCACTGTTTTCGATAACGCCTTGAGCTAAAGAAATAGCAGTTCCGCTTGGTGCATCTAGTTTATGGATGTGATGAATTTCTTCCATCGAAACTTTATAAGAATTAAATTGATTCATGATTTTGGCTAAATATTCGTTTAGTCCGAAGAAAATATTTACTCCTAAACTGAAGTTTGAACTAGAGATGAATCCTCCTTTTCTCTCGTTGCAAAGTGCAATCATTTCGTCGTAATGTTCTAACCAGCCAGTTGTTCCAGAAACTACAGGAACATTGGCATTAAAAGATGCAGAAATATTGCTAACCGCTGCTGATGGAACGCTGAAATCAATGGCAACATCGGCTGTTGAAAGTCCGTCATAGGTGTTAAATTCATCTTTCTTTAAAACTATTTCATGACCTCTTTCTAAAGCAATTCTTTCGATTACTTTACCCATTTTTCCGTATCCTAAAAGCGCAATTTTCATTATGATTTGTTTTTTGATTTTTTAAATAGAGGATGCTCTATTAAAACTTATAATTAAAGGTTAGTCCGACGTTTGGTTTAAATGTTACATCATCGGGATAAATTTCTGGACGCATTGAAAGCCTTTCGTTTACATTAAATTGTATCAGTGCAGCGTCAACATTGGCATCGATAATATTTAAGACATAAAATCCGACAACAAACAAAGCAGATAAATCTCTGTTTCTTTGGTAGAATTTTTGTCCGTCAACAAGACGGCTGTCGTCCAAAAATTGATATTTATCATCGTTGTAACCTTCTAATCTTCGTTTGTAGGCGTCACGATAATCGTGGTATTTTTTATTGTTATCTATATAGAAATACAAACTGGTTCCGATTGCTCCGTAGACCAATGGAATTTTCCAGTATTTTTTGTTGTATGCTTGACCTAAACCAGGTAAAATAGCAGAGTAAAAAGCTGCTTTTGCTGGTGTAAGCGGGTCTATTTCTTGTAATGCGGTAGTGTCTTTTACGACTAAAACCGTGTCTTTTTTTGCTTGGGCAAAAAGAGAAACGGTTCCTGTTAGAAAGAACAATAGACCAATGGGGACAATTTTATTCACTATCCGTTTATTAATTTTATAATTCTGTTAAAGTCGGCTTCAGAATTAAATGGAATTGTAATTTTTCCTTTTCCATTACCAGCGACTTTTATATCAACTTTTGAGCCAAAATAATCGTTGAAAGTGTGTTTTTGTGTTTCTCTAACTACAAATCCAGCATCAGCTTTAGGTTTGCCATCTGCTTTTGGCTGCTGGCCTTCATGATAATTTTTAACTAAAGCTTCTGTTTCACGAACGGATAAATTTTGACTAACGATTTTTTGATAAATATCAGTCTGAACGTCTAAATCTTCAATGTTGATAATTGCTCTACCGTGCCCCATGCTAATAAAACCATCGCGAATACCTGTCTGGATAATCGGGTCTAATTTTAAAAGTCGTAAATAGTTGGCAATTGTTGAGCGTTTTTTTCCCACTCTTTCACTCATTTGTTCTTGAGTTAATTGAATTTCGTCAATTAAACGCTGGTATGATAAAGCAATCTCAATAGGATCTAAGTCATGACGCTGGATGTTTTCAACCAAAGCCATAACCAAAGATTCGTTGTCATTTGCAATACGAATATAAGCAGGAACATGAGTAAGTCCTACTAATTTAGATGCACGAAGACGACGCTCTCCAGAGATTAACTGGTATTTATTAAAATCTAATTTACGAACAGTAATAGGTTGAATTACACCAAGTTCTTTAATAGAAGTGGCTAATTCGCGTAACGATTCTTCATTAAAATTGCTTCTAGGCTGAAACGGATTTATTTCAATCGCACTTATTTCAAGTTCAATGATATTTCCAACAACCTTATCAGCATTTTTGTCTTCTACTGATTTAATGTCGTTTTCCGGATCTTTTAATAAGGCAGATAATCCTCTTCCTAAGGCTTGTTTTTTAATTACTTTTGTCATAAAAACTATTTACTGTTTTTCTTTATAATTTCTTGTGCTAAATGAATGTAGTTTACGGCACCTTTACTTGTTGCATCATAATTGATAATGCTTTCTCCAAAACTTGGAGCCTCACTTAATTTTACATTTCGCTGAATTACAGTATCAAAAACCATATCATTAAAGTGTTTTTGAACTTCTTCTACAACCTGATTAGATAAACGTAATCTTGAATCGTACATTGTTAGCAACAAACCTTCAATGTCAAGATCTGGGTTGTGTATTTTTTGGATACTCTTAATAGTGTTCAGTAATTTTCCTAATCCTTCAAGTGCAAAATATTCACACTGAATAGGAATAACTACAGAATCTGCTGCTGTTAAGGCATTTAAAGTTAACAAACCTAAAGAAGGAGCGCAGTCGATAATGATATAATCATATTCTTCTTTTGCTTCTTCCAATGCTTTTTTAAGCATGTATTCGCGGTTTTCTTTGTCAACCAATTCAATTTCGATAGCAACAAGGTCAATGTGAGCTGGGATCACATCTACGTTTGGAGCTGTACATTTTAAAACGGCTTCTTTTGGTGTTACAGTGTGCTCAAGTATTTGATAAGTTCCGGTTTCAACTGTTTCTACGTCAATTCCAAGACCAGATGTAGCATTGGCCTGTGGATCAGCGTCGATCAATAATACTTTTTTTTCTAAAACACCTAATGAGGCAGCAAGATTTACTGATGTAGTAGTCTTTCCAACGCCTCCTTTTTGATTAGCAATAGCAATGATTTTGCCCATTTATTTTCTGAATTTTGAACCGTAAAAATACAATTATTTATGGTTTCTGAAAATCTATTTTGTTAACATTTGTGAAAGTGTGCTTAATCGGGCTTTTATGGGAGTTTGATTGAAAATAATTTTAGTTATGAATAAAATTATTAGTAAGTTTTTTAGATAATTTAGCATTTGTTTCGCTGCAAAAATACAAGAATCTAAATTTGAAGTGAAAAAGTTTTTTATTTTAAAATTTCAATAGTCACACAAACTAAACCGCTTTTTTTATTAGATGTGATATCCATAAAGGCTCTTTTGCTGAGATCTATTTCCCTTCCTTTGACAAAAGGCCCCCGATCTGTAACTTCTACAATCACAAATTTTTTGTTCACTTCATTTGTAACTTTTAATAGAGTGCCAAAAGGAAATTTTTTATGCGCTGCGGTAAAATCGTTGTTATGGAATCTTTTGCCACTCGCTGTTTTTCTTCCATTAAATCTATCATGATAATAAGATCCGTGTACGTTTTTCTTGTATAACATGCTTTTTTGGGTTATTACGTATGGATCAATAAGTAGTATGTTTTTTTGTTGTGCGAATGTAGTGACAGAAAAAACTAATACAGTAAATAGTATGGTTTTATTCATTTTATTTTCTCTTTTTTTTTGCGAGCAAAAAAACGCTATAAAAGAAAAAGAGATATGCCCAATAGGGTTTATTTATGTTGTAAAAAGACAAGATTTAGTGATTTTGTAGTGTTTTTGATAAGAAAATTGAGTCCCAAAACGGACTTGATGGTTAGAGATTATTGCTATTTTGGGCTTTCTTAAAATTACAATTATTACAATCTATCAAACCACAAAATGAACATTCTTATGAGTAAAAAAGCAATCTCATTATTGACAGTATTTACGTTTATGATGTTTTTAGGCAGTTTTGTTTCGCCTTATTCTTCTAGAGAAAAAATAGAGGGGAATAAAAAAATCGAGCGTAAAATTGTTTACAACAAGCAGAGACATAGTATTACGTTGTCATGGTCAGCTTTTGGTTCTTCTGGAAATTATATCATTACAAGAGGAGGCAGTCGTTTGGCATCTGATTTTGTATCGGTAGGATCAACTTCTAAATTGGTATTTATCGATAATAAACCTAGCAGAAATAAATACGAGAACTATTATAAAGTAAGCCGAAATAATATTACGATTATAATTTCGCTCGAAAATCAGATTTTTGGCGATAATATGTATTTCTATGACAGAAAATATGAAAAAGCTGAAACGGCTAGAAATGATATCAATTCGCAATTTGGCAGCATTGGTTTGGGGGGAGCAAATGGCGAATGGACAACAAAACGTCAGGCTTATTATTTTAAGCCAAATGTAAATGGACAAACTTACGATATTGGCGGATCAGGTTCTGCATCGTCTGTAGAATCAAATGCAATAGAATTAGGGTTTTATTCTCATATTGGAGGTTTGGGAAAAGTTCCGTCAGATGTTAAAATAGGTGCGATATTTACTAGACCTCATCTTTCGGGTGGAGCAAATGCGACTTGTACATTTTGGCGTTCTGTAGAAAATGTAGAAGTAATGCGTGATTTTTCGTGGACTGTTTCCCAATCAACAAGCGCAAGAAGATTATTGATTGAAAGTACTTCAAAATATATTTCAGATATTGGGAATACTAATTTTTGGGGTAGTGGTGGTTTTATTGCCGATACTCATTATACATCATCAAGGCCAAATTGGGGCGGACAGCAACAGTGGTACACAAGAAATACTATTTTTCCTTCTGGCTCTGGGGCTATGGGAGGTTCTTATAATATGGTTTGGCAGGGATGTGTAAATCCTCCACAAGCAAATGATGCTAATTCGCCTATTTCGACAACGCCTATTATTAGAGAAAAGCCTTTTCTTTTTATTGATAATGATGGAGAATACAAAGTATTTGTTCCCGCATGGCAAAAAGATCGAGTAGGGGTTTCTTGGTCAGCAGTAAATATGGGAGAAGGTAAAGTTCAAGATTTGATTGCTAACTGGTACGTGGCTAAAGAAGGAGATACCGATGTTGAAATAAATACTGCATTAAAAGCAGGTAAAAATATATTTTTTACTCCTGGACATTATGCATTGAATGCTCCGATTCAGGTAAATAGAAAAGACGCCATACTTCTTGGTGCTGGTATTGCTTCTGTAACGCTAGAACCGACAGAGAAAAATATTTGGGGATGTATTTATGCTGATGATAAAGACGGAATTATCATTGCTGGACTTTTAATGGATTCATTAAATAGCACTGCTTATCAGGTTAGAATTGGTAATGAAGGGGCGAAAGCAGATCATGCTGTAGATCCTATTTTGCTTAGCGATATTACGTGTCGAGTAGGCGGAGTCCAATCAAAAAATATACAGATTGAGGCTTCCATGCAGATTAATAGCAATAATGTTGTAGGTGATCATTTCTGGTTATGGCGTGCCGATCATGGTTCGCAAAAAGGTGGCGATGCTCGCTGGCAAAGAGATAGATGTAAAAACGGACTTATTGTTGCTGGTAATGATGTAACGTTATATGCATTGTTTGTTGAACATTATCAAGAATATGAAGTCTTATGGTTAGGAGAACGTGGTAGAACTTTCTTCTTTCAGAACGAACCTCCGTACGATGTGCCAAATCAAGCAAGTTGGAGTAGTCAAGGAGGAAGAGTTGATGGTTATGCGGCTTTTAAAGTAGCAAATACTGTAAAGGAACATCATACTATAGGAATGGGATCTTATGCTGTTTTTACAGGAACTGATGGAAATGTAAATAAGAAAAATGGTTTTGAAGCACCTAATAGTCCAAATGTAAAACTGGAAAAAATGTGTATTACTCGTTTTGCAGGACCAGGAAATATTCAAAATGTTATAAATGGTACGGGTGGAAGCACAGCAACTGGTGCAAAACGTGTGGCATCATATAATAATGCAGAAGGCGTAGAGCCTTTTGATGAGGAATTTATTTTGCCTAATAAGGAATCCTATCCTTTTTATATAAGTATGGAAAAATAGTAAGAACGTTTTTTTTTTTCGCCACGAATTCACGAATTTTCTTTTTAAATACTATATCTAATATTATTCGAATTAATTCAAATAAATAATCGCAAAGATTTGAAGAAACAATTCGTGAATTCGTGGCGGATACTATTTATTTCGTTTCTAGTATGTTTACGAATAGCTAACAGAGTTGCAAAGTTTTTTATTTGAGTTTAAAGCAAAAAAAAAGTCTTTTCAAAATTGAAAAGACTTTTGTCGGGGTGGCAGTCCCGAAAGCTTTCGGGAGAAACTGCGGCCTTCCCGATTTTCAACTGGGACACGATAACCGTTCGATTATATAGGTTTTAGTTTATTGCAAAAAAAAAGTCTTTCCAAATAAATGAAAAGACTTTTGTCGGGGTGGCAGGATTCGAACCTGCGGCCTCCTGCTCCCAAAGCAGGCGCGATAACCGGGCTACGCTACACCCCGAAGATGTAATTTTGTTGTAGTGCCCGAAAGCGGATGCAAAGATATAAATAATTTTGATTTGTAAAAGGAAAAAATGAAAATAAATAAAACTTATTTTGATATAGCTATTTCAGATTTATTTTCGGCGTTATTTTTTATAATAAAGTTTACATTTGCAACTCAAAAAAACTATTACTATGTCAAATACAATCGAAAAAATTAAATGCCTTATTATAGGTTCTGGTCCTGCAGGTTATACTGCGGCTATTTATGCGGCTAGAGCTAACATGAATCCAGTATTATATCAAGGAATGCAGCCTGGTGGTCAATTGACTACAACTAATGAGGTTGAAAACTTTCCTGGTTATGTTGATGGAGTGACTGGTCCTGAAATGATGATTCAGTTACAGGAACAAGCAAAACGTTTTGGGGCAGATATTCGTGATGGATGGGCTACAAAAGTTGATTTTTCTGGAGATATTCATAAAGTTTGGATTAACGATACTATCGAATTACACTGCGAAACTGTAATTATTTCGACAGGTGCTTCGGCTAAATATTTAGGATTACCATCAGAACAGCACTATTTAAATATGGGTGGTGGAGTTTCTGCATGTGCTGTCTGCGACGGATTCTTCTATAGAAACCAAGAGGTTGTGATTGTTGGAGCAGGAGATTCTGCATGCGAAGAAGCACATTATTTGTCTAAACTTTGCAAAAAAGTCACCATGTTAGTTAGAAGTGAAAAATTTAGAGCTTCTAAAATTATGGAAGAGCGCGTTCGTAAAACTGAAAATATCGAGATTTTAATGAATCACGATACTGTTGAAGTTTTGGGAGATAACAATGTAGTTCATGCTATAAAAGCTTTAAACAAAACAACTGGCGAAACAATCGAAATTCCTGCAACTGGTTTCTTCGTGGCAATTGGCCACAAGCCAAATACAGATATTTTTAAAGATTATATTACTCTTGACGAAACAGGGTATATTGTAAATACTCCAGGTACATCTAAAACAAATGTTGAAGGTGTATTTGTAGCAGGGGATGCTGCAGATCATGTATACCGTCAAGCAATTACGGCTGCGGGTACAGGATGTATGGCGGCTTTAGATGCTGAAAGATATTTGGCTTCAAAGGAATAAGTTAAAAAGTTTGAAGTTTAAGGTTTCAAGTTGTTGTAAAGCTGAAATCTTTTGTAATAAAAAATCCCAGTCTAAAATTTTAGACTGGGATTTTCTTTTTCGTTATATTGATTTTTAAACTTCAAAAAGCTTACAATGTTGCTGCTTTTGGCTTTGCTGCACCTGGCTTTTTTATCAGTTTTGCTTCTTCGCTAAAGCGTGTAAGTTCTATTTTTGGATCACCATATAATGAAATTTCAGACTTGTCTCCAGCTGCTATTGCAATAGTGGTATCGGCTAAAATTGTAGCAACGGCAGAACCTTCAGCTGTAACATTTGCATCTTTTAAAGTAAATTTTGTTCCTGTAAACACAGAATTATTGTCTAAGCGAATAGTTGCTTTTTCGGCAATTCCTTCAATTGCTGCGGTTGCTTTTTGATATAAATCACATTTGAATTTTATAGCAGAGACCAATGTTTTAACGCCAGCATATTTACTCAATTGCAAACTTCCGTCCTCTGCTTTTAAGTTTAATTCTGTTCTAGACTTATCATCGGCAATTAAAGTAAACTTCTTTGAGTTCACATTCAAATACAATTTAGAAAAGTCCATGCAATTCATTGTAATGTCGTCTAATTGTAGCTCTTGAATAGCATAAACTATAGCTTCGTTTTTAGTGATTACTTTATTCAAAGATTTAGTATAAGTAACCTTAACAGATAGTTTCTTAAAAATAGTAGATTCCTTATTAGTGTATAAACGAAGTGTTTTTTCTCTTAAATCCATGCCTACAATATCGTGCAGGTTATCATCGGCTTCAATTTTAATTTCGTTTTTTTCTCCTTGTTCCAAATAAACTTCTAGGTTATCATCGACTTCAAGGGCATCAAAACTTCCAACTTCTTTTATTGAGGTAGTTACAATTTTAGAACCTTTAATTTTTTCTCTTTTTTGAGCGAAAGTCAGAGTCGTAACAAATAATAATAGGAGTAGGGCGGTACTTTTTTTCATTAATTCTAGATTTGATTTTGACAAATATAAAAAAATCATCCACTTTTGGTGAATGATTTCGTTTATATTTAACAGTTATGATTTTAGCTTTTACTTACACTTCCTCCAGATGTTGCAGATTTTTCAATTGTTTTTGGAGTACCACTATAATTGATGTTTCCGCCACTAGAAGCATCTGCTTTTAGGCTTAAGATTGGGCGTACAGAAACTGTTCCACCGCTAGAAGCATCTGCGTGAATGTCATTAGCCATTAATTTTTCTGCATCAATACTTCCTCCGCTTGAAACTGAAGTCGTTAGGCTTAAAGCTTTACCTTCAATATCTATAGAACTTCCGCTTCCAGCATCTATAGCAATTCTGTCCGATTCGATTTTGACATCCATAGATGCTGCACTCGAAGCTTCTAAAGTAACATCTTCGCCTTGAACAAATCCGTCAGTTTCAACAGTTGAAGCACTAGAAGCTTCAATTTTATGGACAATCGGCATTTTTACTGTTACTTTTTTTGATGTAATGTTACGGAAAGAGCTGTATTTGCATTCAATAATAAGCGTTCCATTTTCTACTTTAGTAACAATTTCTTTTTGAAGATTATCATCAGCCTCAACTGTGATTTCTGTAGCATCAGACTGTACAATAACCAAATCGATAGCATTACTTACAGAAATGTTTTTAAACTCTCCTTGAACAGTTCTTTTTTCTGTTGTAACATTCCCGCTTCCTTCAATTGCATTCATATTAAAATTACATGAAGCAAACAATAAAGCTGTAACAGTTGCAATTATAAATTTCGTAATATGGATGATTATTTTTATCATGGTTTAGTTAATTTTGATTATCACTCCGTTTTTATCAGTAGTTAGTTTTCCTTTAGTTTTTTTTCCGTTTAAAACTTCTTTTCCATTAATTTTAACCGAAACTTCTTTTATAGTATCATTGGTGCTGCCAGTATTGTTTTCATAGTCATTTTCGTTGTCGTTCTCATAATCATTTTCATAATTGTTGTCATTGTCCTCATCAGCAGGACAGTTTAAACATTTTACTTTAGATCCGATAACTTTGTAATTGTAATCTCCTTTATAATTAAGTTCAAAGAAATTGTCATCTGAGTTATAGTAATCTCTAACTGAAGAATCTGGTTTAACTAATTGCCCTTCTGGTAAGTAAAGATAGATGTCAACTTCTTGCCCTCTAAATTTATTTTTTACATCTGTCAGAAAATAGTTATCCAAAATTAAATGATTTCCACTAATTTGAAACTTATAATTAATTTTTTCTGCTCTTTTTTTAGCGTTTGTAAAAGAGTTTCCTCTTGCGCTTTTTTCGATCTGAATGAACGGAGCTGATTCATCTGTGTGTAATACATGTAAACGTACATCGTTAGAATAAATCAATTCGTTGTTTGCAGAATCTTGTACAAATTCGAATTCTCTATAGTGGTTCAAGCTTTTTGTATAATAATCATTGTACTTAAACTTTATGAATAAAGTATCAGCAGGTTTGATTGCCAGAACTTTTTTCTCTACTATTTTATTGTCGTATGAAATTTCAGTTGCCTGTTTGATTCCAATACTTGTAAGAATTGCAATAGAAATAATCCAAAGTGCTAAAAGCGTATATTTTGTAATGTTTCCAATTGATTTTAAGTTTGGAGACAACAGTTTAAATCCTAATAATGTTAAGAAGAAAAACGGAATTCCAACAGCAAAGAACATTAACAATCCGAATGACCATAGAGGATATTCTGTAAAGTTTCCGGCTTCAACAAAATTCTGCCAAGGGAAATCGATAAAAATATTAGTTCCTAAAGTAAATACGCCAATCAATAACATAATTAAGGTAGAAATCCCTGAGATAATTAGAATTATTCCTAAAAATTTAGCAAAGATTTTAAAAACCGTCATGACAAAGTCTCCAAATGAACTACTTATTCTCCCAGCTCCCGACTTTACCTGGTTTCCCATTTTGTCATAATCTGCATTTTTGAATTTTTCAGAAAGTGAATCAATTTCTTCGCGAACTTTTTTTTCGATGTTCGAAATAGTCACTGGTTCTCCTGTCATTTCCAATTTTTCAGAAGTTGTTACCGCTTCAGGAGTTACAATCCAAAGAACGAAGTAAGCTAAAATTCCCGTTCCAAAACCTGCAAAAACGAAGATTAAGAATATGATTTTAATCCAAACCGCATCAATTCCAAAGTAATGTCCTAAACCTGTTGCTACACCTCCAATCATACCATTTTCTTTGTCACGATATAATTTTTTGTGTTTTCTTGCAGTATAGTTATTGAAAGATTGATTTGCGTTTTCTTCGTCTTCAATTCTATAATCTTCTGGCTGTCCCATCACTGCAATCACTTCGTCAACATCTTTCAGTCCAACAACATGTTTTTCGCTTTTTTGTTTTTCTGTCAATAATTCAGAAACACGCATTTCGATGTCTTTAATAATTTCATCCTGACCAGATGAGTTGTTAAGTGATCGTTTTATAGCGTCAAAATAACGTGTCAATTTTAAGTATGCATCTTCATCGATGTGAAAAAACATCCCGCCTAAGTTAATATTTACTGTTTTGTTCATGACTTATTGATTTTGATTGGTGATTAGATTTACGGCGTCGGATAATTCTGTCCAAGTACCGCTAAGTTCGTTTAAAAATGTTTGTCCTATTTCGGTTAATCCATAATATTTTCGTGGTGGCCCAGAGGTCGATTCTTCCCAGCGATAATTAAGTAAACCATCGTTTTTTAATCTAGTTAACAACGGGTAAACGGTTCCTTCTACAACTAGTAATTTTGCGTTTTTTAAAGTGTCTAATATTTCAGATGTATATGCGTCTTTTTCTTTTAATACAGATAAGATGCAAAACTCAAGAACACCTTTGCGCATCTGTGCTTTTGTGTTTTCAATGTTCATAATTTCATTTTGTTTTTTTTTGATTGAACAATTCGTTTTTTGATTGATGATGATTTGATTGATGATTGATTTCGAAACTTTTTGATTTGATTGATGTTTCGACTATAACTTTTAATTTTTCAATGTCACTTTATAAAAGGAATCGTAATCGGATATTTGTATAATTCTCCGTTTGAAGCTTTTATTGAAGCATAAATCACTAAAAAGAACTCAACAAATTTTAATAATCCGAAAAGGATAACAGCTGTAATTCCGACACTTAGCAGTCCAATATTTGCTTGAAAATTAAAGTTTCTAATTACAAAATCGTCGTTATTAAAAACTGCTTCTAGTGGAAGATTCTGCAAGAAAACTGTAACGAAAATCGGTATTGCGATAAGTGCTAAAATCAATGAATAAAGCAAAATGCTTAATTGAAAGTTCAAAGCTTGTTTTCCGTGATGATCTGCAAATTCAGACTTGTCTTTATAATTTGTCCAAATGATTAGCGGAAAAATATAGTTCCCAAACGGAATTATATATTGGCTTAAAGTACTCAAATGAGTAAATGCTGCTGTATTCTTTTCTGATGTTTTTTCCATGATGAGTGGTGTTGTTGTTTCCATGATTAAAAGTATATAGTAATTTCTTATGCAAATATATGTCTAAAAGACAGTATCTTGTTTTACATAGTACTAATTATTAACAAAAATTTAACAAATTAAAAATTATGAAAATACGTTTAAATTGTTGAAAATCATTCGAAACCCGCATTTTTGTTGGCTTTTTTCTGATATGATAATAATTTATTGTGCATGCATAGTTTTTTTGTATTTTTACATAAAAAATATATTCTATGGCACTTTCGGTATCAAAACTTAATAAGTTTGTCTTCTTCAAACTTCCTTCGGCATACTTTTGCGGAGTTCGCGTAAAGGACATAAATGAGAATAGCTGTACAGTAACAGTAAAACACAGATGGATCAATCAAAATCCATTTAATTCAATGTACTTTGCTGTTCAGGCAATGGCGGCAGAGCTGACAACAGGTGCTCTAGTTATTTCGCAGATACAGCAAAGTGGCAGAAAAATCTCTATGCTGGTTGCCAACAACAAAGGAAATTTCACTAAAAAAGCAACAGGCCGAATTACTTTTGTCTGCAATGATGGGCATTTGATTGCCGATGCTATTAAAAAAACTATAGAAACCGGAGAAGGACAAACGTTCTGGATGAAGTCTATTGGAACAAATGAAGAAGGTGTTCAAGTTTCTGAAATGGATTTTGAATGGAGTATTAGAGTGAAATAGTTTTTTTGTAACGAATTCATGAATTGCAATTTTTCAGGAACTTTGTCAAAGTTTCGTAACCGTATAAAAAAAAGCCTCAAATATTTTTGAGGCCTTTTTAATGAAAGTCGAATTTCATTTATTTTTTAACACAGCAAGATTTTGTGTCTTTTTTGTCTGTTGTTTTTTTACAGCACGATTCTTTTTTGGTTTTGTCTTTTGTTGCCGGTTTTGTGTCCTGAGCCATTACGCCAATAGAAAAGAAAGCAACTGTTACTACGGTGATTACTTTTGTCATTTTGTTTAAATGTTTTTTCGTGTTAGAGATTATAATTGGTTAATCAAATATAATTCGAATTCTTATAGCTGATTCTTACAAATTGTTAATGTTTTTGTAAAATCTGTTAATGACTTGTAAAGCCTGTGCAATTGTATTTAATAGTTAAGATTAACTCCAAATCCAATTCCCATATCGCTGTCATAATGCGTTGTAATTCCAAAGTTTCGGGCAACAATATATTTCAACCCTGCCATATATTCCTTGTCTGTATTCCACATTAGATTCATTCGCAATCTTTGTGAAAGCGGAATATCTTTTCGTTCAAATTGTATTCTCACATTTCCATCTGTATAAACCTCAACCTGTGCTTTTATGAGCATTGGTAAAGTATATTCAACACCTAAACTAAAAACCGAACGATTGTCTTTGGTGTTTTTCTGTCCAAAAAGATTCTGTTCTTGTTCGTCTATTCCCATTTTTCGGTAACGCCAGTCAAAACCAATAAAAGGCATCAACCACTGATTTTTTCCTATATATCTTCCAATGTGAGTTTCCGTTTCATAACCATGTTTATCATTATAACCCAATCTCCATTCGGTTCCAATACTCCATCTGGTATTGCTAAACATGGCTTCACCATCATTTCCGTTAGTTGCAAAATCATTTTCTGCTCTAAAATGAAACATACGGTCATCCATTTTTAGCATTTTAAAGGCCATTTCAGGATGATGTATTAATGGATTTGGCGCTGAATTTTCATAACTAAAAATCCTTCCCATTCCCGCCATCATATGATATAAAATGTGACAGTGAAAGAACCAGTCGCCATCAGCATTTGCCTGAAACTCGATCGTATCGGTTTCCATTGGCATAATGTCAATCACATTTTTGAGAGGAGAATAATCGCCATGTTCATTTAAAATTCTAAAATCATGTCCGTGCAAATGCATTGGATGTCGCATCATCGAACCATTGTATAAAACGATACGAACATTTTCTCCTTTTTTAATTAAAATTTTATCCGTTTCAGAAACCACTTTATTGTCCAAACTCCAGACATAACGATTCATATTTCCAGATAAAGTAAAACGCAATTCTTTTACTGGAGCATCTTTTGGAAGATTGGTTTTGAATGGAGATTTCAACATTCCGTAATTCAAAGTCACAATTTCGGATGTTTCGGTGCTATCGTTTTCCATTTTCATCTCTTCCATATTATGATTCGAATGATCCATTGCAGGTTTCGAATTTTCATCTTCGCCCGAAATTTCAGGATACATTACGGCATTCATGTCCATTTTGTTCAAAGACATATTCATGCCCATATCATTCATTTCGCCGTTCATTTTCATCATGTCGTTCATCATTTTCATTCCCTCAAAATATTTTAATTTCGAAATATGATGAACAGATTGTTTCTCTCCATTTCCTAAAAACAAAGCTGCAGATCCCGTTCTGTCTTCGGCTGTAGCCAAAAAGGCAAAAGATTTGTTATCTTCTGGAATAGTAACCACAACATCATAAGTTTCAGAAACGGCAATAATCAAACGATCGACTTCTACTGGTTCGACATCGTTTCCATCACTGGCAACAACGGTGATTTTCCCTCCGCCATAAGTCAGCCAAAAATAGCTTGATGCACCGCCGTTGGCAATTCGTAAGCGGACTTTTGAACCTGGTTTGAGATCTGAAAACTGCTGTTCATTTTTACCATTAAGCAGAAATTTTTCATAATAAACATCGCTGACATCCATTGCATTCATTCGTTTCCATTCGTTGGTCACCTTTGTCGAAAAATGTCCTTGTTTTACAGCTTCGGCATAACTTTGGGTTGTTCCTTTTTTAATTGCAAACCAATCATTGGCATTGTGCAGCATTCGCTGAATATTCTCTGGTTTTAAATCAGACCATTCACTTAAAATAACTGGAATAGTTGGCAAATCATCAATGCCTTTTCGAACAGTTGAATCGTCTTTTTTCTTATTGATGATAAAAAGTCCGTACAAACCAATTTGTTCCTGTAGACCCGAATGACTATGATACCAATACGTTCCGTTTTGAATAATAGGAAAAGTATATTTATGAGTAGTTCCAGGCTCAATTGGCATTTGAGTCAGGTACGGAACACCATCTTCCTTATTTGGCAGAAATAATCCGTGCCAATGCATCGAAGTGCTTTCTTTTTTGAGTTCGTTATGCACGTAGATTTCAGCAATATCGCCTTCAGTAAAAGTCAGAGTAGGCATCGGAATTTTTCCGTTTACCGCAATCGCACGTTTTTCTTTACCCGAAAAATTGACAATCGTATCACGAACATGCAAATCGTAACGCACCACTTTTTGCGCCTTTAACTGAATAGCGATAAAAAAAAGCACAAGTATATATTTTATTTTTGTCATCGATTATAATTTTAAAGCGTTGGATTAAATTGAACAGAGTTTAATTTTAACACATAGAAACATAGATTTTTGTGTCTAAAAAAGAGCATAAAAGAAACAAGTTTCCACACATAGCTAAACTATGTGCATTGAAGCAAGTGAAACGCCTTTAACCGCAAAGCAGAACTATGATTCTATGTGTTAAAATAATTTCGCTCCAACTTACAATTTTAAATTTCTCAATCGTAAAGCATTTACGATTACGGATACAGAACTCAAACTCATAGCAACCGCAGCCAACATCGGCGAAAGCAATATTCCTAAAAACGGATATAAAATTCCTGCTGCAATTGGAACGCCCAAAGTATTATATATAAAAGCAAAGAATAAATTCTGTTTGATATTTGACATTACAGCATGGCTGAGGTTTTTAGCTTTTACAATTCCGTTTAAATCGCCTTTTACCAAAGTAATTTTAGCGCTTTCAATTGCAACATCTGTTCCTGTTCCCATAGCAATTCCGATGTTAGATTGCGCTAAAGCAGGTGCATCGTTGATTCCATCTCCCGCCATGGCAACAATTTTTCCTTGAGCTTGAAGACGTTCAATTTCTTTTAATTTATCGTGTGGAAGACAATCTGCTTTAAACGAACTCAAATGCAAATGTTCGGCAACTGCTTTTGCGGTGTTATGATTATCTCCCGTCATCATGATAACCTCAACACCTTGATCGATTAATTCTTTGATCGCTTTTGCACTGTTTTTTTTAATGGCATCAGTAATGGCAACATAACCTAAAACAACATTTTCAATTGCGATGTACGAAATGGTTTTTCCTAAATTTTGTTCAGCAGTTACTTTTTGTTCTAAATCACTAGAAACAGAAACGCCGATTTCTTGCATTAATTTTTTATTTCCTAAAGCTACTTTCTTGTTTTCGATCGTTCCTAAAACTCCTTTTCCAGCAATAGTTTCAAAACCTTGAACTTCTTTTAAAGCACTATTTTTTGCTTTCGCGAAATTAACTACAGCCTGTGCCAATGGATGCTCACTGTGCTGATTTAGCGAAGCAATATTTTGAAGCAGAAAATCTTCCTCATTAGTAACCGAATAGACTTTTTCTACAGATGGTTTTCCTTCTGTAATGGTTCCTGTTTTATCGGTAATTAAAACATCAATTTTATTCATGTTTTCTAGAGCTTCAGCATTTTTGATCAGGATTCCGTTTTGTGCTCCTTTACCGACCCCAACCATAACCGAAATGGGAGTTGCTAACCCAAGCGCACAAGGACAGGCAATAATTAAAACAGCAATAGCATTGATTAATCCGTAAACATAAGCAGGTTCAGGACCGAATTTCGCCCAAGCAAAAAAGGTTAAAACCGAAATAATAACAACGGTTGGAACAAAATATTTAGAAACACGATCTGCTAATTTCTGAATTGGAGCGCGAGATCTGCTAGCGTCATTTACCATTTGAATAATCTGCGAAAGCATGGTCTCTGAACCCACTTTTTCGGCAATCATTACAAATGACTTTGTTCCGTTTATAGTTCCAGAAATTACAGCATCGCCTGTTTTTTTATCAACAGGAATAGGTTCTCCAGTTATCATCGATTCGTCGATACTGCTTTCGCCAGTAGTTATTTTTCCGTCAACCGGAATTTTTTCTCCTGGTTTTACACGAAGTAAATCGCCCTTTTTAATGTTATGAATAGAAATTACTTTATCAATTCCGTTTTCAACCAAAGTAGCCTCAGTTGGGGCTAATTTTAATAGTTCTTTTATGGCTCCATTAGTTTGTCCGTGGGCTTTGGCTTCCAATAATTGTCCTAATAAAACTAAGGTGATAATTACGGTTGCGGCTTCAAAATACAAATGGATGGTTCCGTGATGTGATTTAAATTCGGCTGGAAAAATATCTGGAAAAAACATTCCGACAATACTGAAAAGGAAAGCAACACTAGTTCCTATTCCAATTAAAGTAAACATATTTAAGTTCCAAGTCACAATAGATTTGTAGGCACGAACGAAAAACATCCATCCTGCGTAAAATAATACTGGAAGCGAAAATAGAAATTGAACCCAATTCCATTTTTCGATAGACATTATATTGTAAAGCGGATTATTTGGAATCATTTCTGACATGGAAATAATGAAAATAGGAAGCGTAAACAAAATCGCAATTTTCATTTTCTTCAATAAATCAGTATAAGTTTTGTTTTCCTCACTTTCAGAAGCTTGCATTGGAACCAGATCCATTCCACAAATCGGACAATCTCCAGGTTCGTTCGAAACGATTTCTGGATGCATCGGACACGTAAATTGTGTTGCCGTTATGGCAACCTGAGGCACTAAATCCATTCCGCAAACCGGACAATCTCCAGGTTTGTTATACGTTTTGTCACCTTCGCAATGCATTGGGCAGTAATAAACGCCATTTGCACTGTGCACGTGTACTTTTTTAGTTTCTGTTTTATGATGGTCGTGATTATGACCGTTATGTTCTTTTTTATGGATAGAACAGCAAGATTTAACGGCTGTTTCTCCATGGTTTTTAGGAGAATCCATTTCGATAGTATAATTTCCTGCAGCAGACAAAACCTCTTGAAATTTTTCTGTCGGTACATGTTTGTCCATTGTGATCGTAGCAGTCGGCGGATTTAGAGTTACTTCTGCCTGAACGCCTTCAACTTCATTTAAAGTTTTTTCTACTTTTTTGCGGCATCCGTCGCAAGACATCCCTGAAATTATATATTGATGAGTCATTGTATTGGTTTTTAAGTATTACAATGCAAATTTCTGAACTATCTGTGAGTTCGGTTTGTAGAATTTTGGGAATGATTTGTAAGATTTACAAAATGCTGTTTTTTTAACCGCAAAGGGCGCAATGATTTTTGAAATACTGGGTTTTATAAAAAGCGCAAGGTTCGCAAAGCTTTGCGAACTATAAAAATTTACCCACAGATTAAAAAGATTAACACAGATTTTTGAAATCCTTTTAATCCTTTAATCTGTGGCTAAAAATCTTTGCTCCCGATAGCTATCTGGATTGCGTAAACCTTAGCGTCTTTGCGGTTTAAAAAAACTACAAATTCTTGACCTGAAATGCTGTTTTTTAACCGCTAAGCACGCAAGGATTTTTGATATGCTGGTTTTTATAAAAACGCAAAGCTTTGTCTTAAAACATCTTTGCGAACCTTGCGTTCCCGATAGCTATCGGGATTGCGTGCTTTGCGGTTAAAAAAAGCTACAAATTCTCGATTTGAATACGTTTATTATCTTTCAATTGTTTAAATGAAGTAGGAGTGTAGCCCGTAATTTTTTTGAACTGATTACTCAAATGCGCTACATTACTGTAATTTAGGATATCAGCAATTTCGCTTAATGAAAGCTCATTATAAATCAATAATTCTTTTACTTTTTCAATTTTCTGATTGATAAAATACTTTTCGATTGTTGTGTTTTCGATTTCAGAAAATAAATTGCTTAATGAATTATAATCTTGATTTAAGTTTTCTGCGAGATATTCTGATAGGTTGATTTTTAAATCATTGTTTTTATGATGAACCAAATCTACAATCAGGTTTTTTATTCTTTCGACTGTTTTTGTTTTTTTATCATCGAGTAGATCAAAACCCAAAGATTGCAGGTTTTCTAATAAAATTTCTTTTTGCAAATCGTTGATTTCTTGCTGTAGTTCAACTTCTCCTAATTCTACAGAAATAGGTTGAAGTCTGAGTTTTTCAAACTCAGACTTCACCACCATTTTGCATCGGCTGCACACCATATTTTTGATGTAAAGCTTCATATTTATTTGATCGTTTCTACCACATTTCCGCAAGTCAGCATCGAAGAACCATAGTAAGGATTCTTAACTGCTTTTTCTTTGCTTAACCAATCTGCGTCTGCCATTGGGCAATATTGTTTATAGATTGGCTGTTCTGGACTTGAAACTTTTATTAAATCGTAAGTGCTTTTAGACAATGATTTAAAAGTCTCGCGCTGTTTTTTAAGATCTGTTGTAGTGGAAATACTTTTGGCATCGGCGGTTAATTTCTTTACCACTTTCATCCAAACAGTATGTTCGTTGCTTTTTAATTTGTCCATTTTTACGGCAGTAATAGCAGTCAATAAAGTTGCAGCTTTCGCCGAAGTTAATTTGCTATCACTTTTAATAAGCGCATCTTTTACCGAAAAATAAGCATCGTAAACAGATTGCAGCTGACTTGCATCTGCAATTTCTGTTGTTCCTGATTCAGCTCTTAATGTATTTGCCTGAATATTATTTGCACTAAAAAATAATGTTAGTACAGTTGCTAAAGCTATAATTGATTTTTTCATTGTATATATTATTTGATTAAAGGACTTTAAATTTCCCTTAAAGTTAATTAAAAATTCGTTTCAATAAGACCCAATATGGGCTGTCAACAATTCAATAATTATATTTTAGGCTTAAGCCAGATAGAAGTGAATCCAGAAGAAATATCGGATTCGTTATAAGAGGAGATAGTGTTTTTTAAAGAAAAATTGAATACATCGTTTTGCAGATCAAAATTATTTGAATCTAAAATAACAAATTGTAGCACAGAGGTATTGCAGCTAGAATGACGGCATTTACCATCACAATCTTGTTTTTCTTTTTTAGAAGTCTTCTTTTCACAGCACTTTTTAGAGCAACTGTCAGTTTCTTTCGAAATTTCTTTATGATGTCCCATGTTACATGCGTAATTAACGCTAGGATTCAGAAAGAAACTCAGCGTTAGGAAAAGCATTATTATGTGGACTTTTTTGGTCAAAGAAATTGTTTTATGAATACAAATTTAGTTAAAAATATTCGCAGAAATTATTTTTTAAGATTTCGATAACTAGAGTTTTTTGAAATCGGTTGGTTTCATGTTTCTGCGTTTTTTGAAATAATTGGTCAAATGGCTTTCGTCTGTAAAACCAAACTCGTAGGCAATTTGCTTAATGGGCAATTGATTATTGTGAAATCTCTTTTCGATTAAAGTCATTCTTAAATTATGAATGTATTCGCGATAACTAATGCTGAAAGTTCTTTTAAAATAAGCACTAAAATACGTTTGAGCAATATTGAAATGTTCTGCAATTACTTTTATCTGAACCAGTTTTGGCTGATAAATATTCTGATGAATATAATTGGCAATTTGTTCATTATCCAAATGTTTCGATGTCATCTGTAGATTCATACATCGTATGGTTTCTTTAATAAGTCCAAAAATCGAAAGGATCTGATAGAATACAATTGGAGAATTGGTAACATCAATATACTCTCCGTATTTTGTAATGTTCTCGACAGTATTTTTTAGGATAGTTTTGCAAGGTTCATCAAATTTTAAAACCGTTTCTTTTAAAATTTTATCGCGCATAAAACTTTCAGGTGTATGAATCAAAAATTCGTCACAGGTTAAGTTTTGTTTTGAATTAAAATAATTATCTGTGAATTTGATAAAAATAAAACGAGTACTTTTTTTAATGTCGAAGTAATGTTCGTCATCAGGAGAGATTACAAATAGATCGCCTGCTTTATAATGAAGGAGATTATTATTTATGTGATGAATGCCGCTTCCTTTCTTGATATAGATGATTTCGTAATAAGTATGAGTATGTGGAGGAAGATGAAATTTTTCTTCTTCAAACTCATCCAGAACAAGCGTTTTAAACTGATTTAATTTAGGCATAACTTAATTATACAATTTTATGTCGCAAATATACAATTTTTAATTCGCTTAATGGTCTTAATTTTGCCCCGTAGAAATCTATTCCTTTCTACATTAAATCAAAATGAAAAAAAGTCTTATTGCACTCTCTTTAGGAGGGTTAACTATTGGGATTACAGAATTTGTAATGATGGGATTACTCCCAGATATTGCTTCAGATATGAAAGTTTCAATTCCTGTTGCTGGATATTTAATTTCATCTTATGCACTTGGAGTTGTTATTGGAGCACCTTTATTAGTAATCGCAGGAAGAAATTATGCGCCAAAAAAAATGCTTTTGATTTTAGCTTTAATGTTGGCCGTTTTTAATGCTTTATCAATTATCGCACCTAGTTATAATATTTTATTTGCTTCTCGATTTCTTTCAGGTTTACCGCATGGAGCTTTCTTTGGAGTGGGAGCGGTAGTCGCAAGTCGTTTGGCAGACAAAGGGAAAGAAGCGCAGGCAATTTCTATAATGTTTGCTGGTTTGACTATTGCTAATTTAATTGGTGTGCCAATTGGGACTTATATCGGGCACCACTTTATTTGGCGTTATACTTTTGTATTAATTGCTATTGTAGGTCTGTTGACATTTTTAGCTATTTATTTATGGATGCCAAATCTAGAGAAAGGAGAAAGCGTGAATATGAAAACGCAACTTCAGTTTTTTAAGAAAACAGAAGCCTGGCTAATCATCGGAATTACAGCAATTGGTTTCGGAGGTTTATTTGCATGGATTAGTTATATCGCACCTCTTTTGATTAATGTTTCTAAATTTTCGCCAGAAGACGTTTCTTCTATCTTGATTCTGGCTGGGTTAGGAATGGTCGTTGGTAATTTCGTGGGAGGTAAATTGGCAGATCGTTTTTCGCCAGCGCCAACAACGTTGGCTCTACTGCTTGTTATGTCAACTGATTTGATTTTGGTTTATTTCTTCTCATTCAATCAATATGTTTCTTTATTTCTAACTTTCTTAACTGGTGCCATTTCGTTCTCGGTTATTGCGCCAATTCAAATGTTGATGATTAGAACTGCAAAAGGAGCGGAGATGATCGCTTCGGCATCTCTTCAAGGAAGTTTTAACATTGGAAATGCCTTAGGGGCTTTTCTAGGCGGTTTACCTTTAGCGGCAGGATTTAGTTATTCTTCTCCTAATCTTATCGGAGTTGTAATGTCGGTTATCGGAATGATCATTACATTCATATTGATGAGGTTACATCAAAAGCAAGTTCAGGTACAAGCTATCTGATTTTAAAATATTCAATTTTCTTAGCCCTTAACTTTTGTTTAAGGGCTTTTTTTGTGCTTATAAAGACGCAAACTTATAGTCAAAATTACTTTTTCCTTCATTTTGTCGACTTCATTTATAGGTAAAATCATTGTAAATTTTAAAATATAAATGTAATCACGCTAATTTTTTTAGCTTGATTTTAACTTTTTAAGTGTAAAAATAACACCTAATAATTTCGTAATAGTTATTGATGTAATCGATTGTTTTTTTTATAAAAATCGAATCAAATGCATGAATAATAAAAATATATTTAATATTTTATCTTGAGATAAATTAGATATGTCATAGAAAAAGTCGCTATATTTTTTAATATGTAATTTTTTTTATGAAATTTTTATGAAATTTTATTTTTCGTTTTAAAAAAATATCTATGTTTGTGTAATCGATTACAACTTTATTTTTAATCTTCGAAATCGATTAAGTTGTATGATGGAAAACAGAGCAAAAATAAAGCTTTGGGGGAGAGGTAAATAAATTACTGTTAAATAAAAACCACAAATATTAACTATAAAATGAATTGAAAGTAACCACAAAAAACCACTTAAACCAAAAAGAAAAAACTTTTAATAACTTAAACAATCAACCATGAACTTTAAAGAACTATTAAACAAAGGAGCAAATTTTTGCTTTAAACTTGTTTTCTTACTGTGCTTATTGATCGGTAGTCAAGTACACGCTCAGGGCACAACGATAGAGGGAACCGTGAAGGATGCCGCGGGACTTTCTCTTCCTGGGGTAAACGTCTTAGAAAAAGGAACTAAGAACGGAACTTCTACCGATTTTGACGGGCATTACAAAATAAAACTGACTAATCCGAAAGCAGTATTAAGTTTTTCATTTATAGGTTTCCAGAGCATTAATGTTCCAACAGAAGGAAAGACAAAAGTGAATGCAACAATGATTGAAGATTCTAATAACTTGAATGAAGTTGTTGTAATTGGATATGGAACTGCTAAGAAATCTGATTTAACAGGTGCTGTGTCAACTATTTCAGGAGCTGATTTAAAAAAGGTACCAGTAGCAAATGTTGCTGAAGCTTTAACAGGTCGTATAGCGGGTGTGCAGGTAACTGCAGCAGAAGGTTCTCCAGATGCAGATATTAAAATTAGAGTTCGTGGAGGGGGATCGCTTACTCAAGATTCTTCGCCATTGATTATTGTGGATGGTTTTCCGATTAATAATATGAATGATATTTCTTCATCTGATATTGAAACAATGACTGTTTTAAAAGATGCCGCTTCAACTGCAATCTACGGATCACGTGGTGCAAATGGGGTAATTCTTATTACAACAAAAAGCGGAAAAGATGGGAAAATAGCAGTAAACTTCAATATGTTCTATGGTATGAAAACGATGGCCAAAGATATTGATGTTTTGTCGCCTGAGGATTATACGAAATGGCAATACGAGTATGCTTTGCTTTCTCAAAGCGGAACAAAAGTGCCTACTAATCCAGATTCATACACTAAGTATTTTGGAAATTGGGAAGATCATGATATGTACAACGGTTTAAAAGGAGATGATTGGCAAAAACAAATCTTTGGACGTACTGGTGAGGTGCAAAGCCGTGATTTAGGAATTAGAGGAGGAACAGATAAACTTAATTATAATTTTAATTATGCGCACTACGATGAAAAAGCTATCATGGTAGGCTCAGATTACAGAAGAAATAACTTAGCATTAGCTTTAAAAAGCAAATTAAATGATAAGATTGATGTAGCTTTTACAATGCGTTATTCAGATACAGAAATTGATGGTGGTGGTGTAAACGAGCAAAACGAAAAATCTTCTTCAGATTCTCGTATGCGTACTATTGTGGGTTACGCACCGCTTCCTGTACAAGGTTTGACATCAGATGATACTACTGGAGACGGAACAGATGTTTTAATAAATCCTTTTACAGCTATATCAGATAATAACGCACAGCAGTTTCGTAAAAACTTTAATATGTTAGGAAGTTTTGGATGGGAAATTGTTGATAATTTGAAATTGAAAGTAGATTTAGGTTTAGATAATTCTAACATTACAGATTATCGTTTTTACGGAAGATCAACTTATTACGTAAATAATTCGCCAACAGCTACTTTACAAGGTTTACCTGCAATGATTATGTCAGATGGTAAACAAAAACGTTTTAGAAATGCTAATACATTAAATTACGACTTCAAAAAAATAATGGGAGAGGATCATCATTTGACTGCTCTTGTTGGAGAAGAAAGTATTACCTATACTACAAATACAGTAACAAGTACAATACATGGATATCCAAGTTTCTTTGATTTTGAAAAAGCAAAAACTCTAACCACACAAGGTACTCCTCAAGCAGTAGATAATTATTACAGCCCTGATGATAGATTATTATCTTTCTTCGGACGTGCAAATTATGATTACAAAAATCGTTATTTACTTTCAGCTACATTCCGTGCAGATGGATCTAGTAAATTTTTAGGAACAAACCGTTGGGGATATTTTCCAGCTTTTGCAGCAGGATGGAAAATGTCAGAAGAAAATTGGCTAAAAAATAAATCTTGGTTAAGCCTTTTAAAGTTAAGAGCAAGTTATGGTGAAGCAGGTAATAATAATATTCCTGTTGGACAGCAAATTCAAATTTTTCAATCGACACCAACAACATGGCTTAATGGGGTTACTAGCGTTTGGGCACCTTCTAAAACAATGCCTAATCCTGATTTGAAATGGGAAACAACAGTTACTCAGAACATTGGTTTAGATTTTGCATTTTTCAAAAATCGTTTAAGTGGTAATTTTGATATCTATAAAAATCTAACAAACGACTTATTGCTTAATTTCCCAGTTTCAGGAGTTGGATATGATTTTCAATACCGTAACATGGGACAAAACCAAAATAAAGGTTTCGAGGCTACTATAAACGTTGTTGCAATTGAAAAAGCGAAATATGGATTGAATTTTTCATTCAACATGGCAGTAAACAAAAACCGTATTAACTCATTGGGTATTATGAGTGATTTTGGTGCAGCTACTAATTGGGCTTCTTCACAAATTGGAGATGATTATCTTATAGCGGTTGGTTCTTCTTTAGGAAGTATGTACGGTTACAAAAATGATGGAAGATATGAAGTTTCAGACTTTGATTATGTTGGAGGAAAATATGTCTTAAAAAGCGGTGTAGTGAATACTTCTACTTCTTTGGTTGGTGACGGAAGTTCTCTTAAACCTGGAGACATGAAACTTAAAGATGTTAATGGAGATAACGTAGTAGATGGTAAGGATAAAACAGTTATTGGTAATGTTAATCCTAAAAGTTCAGGAGGTTTTGTTATTAACGGTAACGCTTATGGTTTTGACTTAATGGCTGCTTTTAACTGGAGTATTGGTAATGATGTTTATAATGCGGATAAAATTGAATTTTCTACAGCGACAGCATCAGGAAAATATAAGAACTTAAATTCTACAATGGCTGATGGAAAAAGATGGACTAACTTGGATCCTGCAACGGGTCAATTAGTAACAGATCCTACAGCATTGGCAGATTTAAATGCAAATACAACTATGTGGTCTCCATACATGAGACAAGCTATCTTTACTGATTGGGCAGTTGAAGACGCATCGTTTTTAAGATTAAATACTTTAACATTAGGGTATTCAATGCCTGAGATGTTTACATCTAAACTTGGAGTTTCTAAATTGAGATTTTACTTGACAGGAAGCAATATTTTTGTTTGGACTAACTATTCTGGCTCTGACCCAGAAGTTTCAACAAAAAGAAAAACTCCACTTACTCCTGGGGTTGATTCGAGTCCTTATCCAAGAAGCAGACAAATGATTTTTGGTATGAATCTTAATTTCTAATTTAAACGATTACAAAAATGAAACATAAAATAATAATAGCAGGATTGATCATTTCGGGTTTATTTAGTTCTTGCCAGCAATTTGAAGATGATTACCTAGATACACCTGCAAAATCGACACTAGAGCCATCTTTGATCTTTTCTGAAGTAGCACTTGCAAAAGGAGCTGTTGATGGAATAAAAGTGCCATTTGCTGAAACAAATTCTTATAGAGGAAGATTTTTGCCATATTACGGACTTAATACTGATGTAGAATGGTTTGCTGCTTCACAAACGGCAGGAGACAAAGCAGATCTTTGCGTTTATGATCCTAAGCCAACAAATACCGAAATGAATACTACCAATAATGCTTATGCAATGATGTATCAAGGTATTGAGCGTGCCAATATTTGTATTGTAGGTTTACGTCAATATGGAAACCCTGTGGCTGGTAGCGAAATGGGGCAATTACTAGGAGAGGCTTTAACTCTTAGAGCGATTTATTATGCTGATTTACTTAAAACTTGGGGAGATGTTCCAGCTCGTTTTGAACCAATATCTACAGCAACTTTATATTTGCCTAAATCAAGTAGAGATGTTATTTATAAACAAATAATTGCAGATTTAGGAGAAGCTTCTACATTGGTTGCTTGGCCTAATCAAACTTCATATACAAGTACAGTAGAACACGTTAATAAGGCTTTTGTAAAAGGATTTAGAGCACGTTTGGCTTTGGCTGCAAGTGGTTTCCAACAATATCCTGATGGAGTAAGAAGAAGTAATGATCCAGAACTTTCGGTAGCTTCAATGTATGCATTGGCATTAAAAGAATCTCGTGAAGTAATCCAAAGTGGCTCAGCTCGTTTAGAATCTACTTTTGAAGGATTATGGAGAAAATACAACGAAGAAGTTACTACAGCTGGAGGAGAATCTCTATGGGAACTTCCTTTTTCTGACGGACGTGGTAGAATGTTGTTTACGTTTGCTGTAAAACATACTGCTGCTGCAGATCAATTTCAAGCTAATGGCGCTAACCGTGGAGGTGTAGCTGGACCATTGCCATTTGTTTTCTACGATTACGATCAAGCAGATACTCGTAGAGATGTTACTTGTGTACCTTATAAATATGGTGCAGCAGTTAATGGAATTGCAAAACAAGAATTAGGTTCATTAGATACGTGGTATTTTGGTAAATACCGCTACGAATGGATGAAACGTTATGTGACATCTACAAATGATGACGGAGTTAATAAAATGTACATGCGTTATGCAGAGGTGCTTTTAATTGCTGCTGAAACGGCAAACGAATTAGAAGGACCAAGTGCAGCAGCTCCTTATTTAAAAGAAATCCGCAGAAGATCATTTGCATCAGCTAATCAGGCTGTAAAAGTTGACGCTTATGTAGATGGTTTAACTAGTAAGGATGCAATGTTTAATGCTCTTGTTTTGGAAAATAAATATGAATTTACAGGAGAAATGGAGCGTAAACAAGCGCTTATCCGTTGGAATTTGCTTAAAGTAAAATTAGACGAAGCAAAACAAAAAATGACAGAACTATCAGCTCGCTCAGGACAGTATGCTGATGTGCCAGCAACTTTGTATTATAAATATAAAGCGGATAATGTAAGTTTAGATATTTACGGGCTTAATCGCGGAGAAACTACAAATCCGGGAGTATTGTATTCATCTACTTCATGGACTTGGACAGGCACAGCAGCTGATGCTAAGATAGCTTCATTGTACAAACCAGGAGTTAATCCTGATAACAGACAATTTTGGCCAATATGGCAAGTGTTTATTAGTGCAAGTAATGGTCAATTAAAAAATGATTACGGTTATGAAAATCTTTAGAAATTAATAATCAATTAGAAGTTATTATGATGAAAACAATAAATATATTTAAAGGATTAATAACCGTATTACTTCTTTCTGTAGCTGTTTCTGGCTGTGAAAGTTATAATGAAGCGTTATTAGACGATATAGGAAATACAAGAGAATTTTCTCCAATTGGACTTAAAGCAACAATTAGAAATAAAACTATTGTCGAACTAGATTGGACGGTTAAAAAAGGTGAAAATGCAGATCATTTTGTAGTAGAATTTAGTGCCGATGACCCTAGTTTCAGTACAATTTATAAAACTATTAATGTAGCACCAAAAGAACTTCCTATACAAGTGCCTCTAGAAGGAGAGACAGTTTATTCTATTAGAGTAAAATCTGTTACTTCGGGATTAGAAGATTCAAAATGGTCAGTTATAACTGCCACGACATTATCAGAACAAATAATGTTTCCTGTTCAAGATGCAGATATTGAAGCAACTCAAGTTACATTAAGATGGGTTCCAAATAGCGCTGTGACACAAATTACCGCTATGCCTGGAAATATCGTGCATACTATTACAGCTGCTGAAAAAACAGCTGGAGTAGCTACTTTAACAGGCTTAACACCTGAAACCGCTTATACAGCAATTTTATACAACGGTACGAAGAAAAGAGGTGATGCAACATTTACAACAGGAATAGATATTGGAACTGGAATATTAGTTAAATTAGGAGATGATGTGCTTCAAAAAATTACTAACGCACCTTCTGGATCTGTTTTAGTTTTCATGCCAGGTGATTATACAGCTCAAACAGGGACAATTGCAGTAAATAAAACATTGACATTAAGAGGTTTGAGACCAGGCGATAAGCCAAAACTTAAGTTCAATTTCACTCTTGCTAACAACCCTAATAATGCAAGCGAAGTAGTTAATTTCTCTTTAGTTGATATCGATTTAAGTGGAGCAGGAACGACTGGTGGGGCGATTGCAATTAGTTCGCCAGCTACAACACAATTAGGTGATGTATTAATTAGTGGCAGTTATGTTCATGATTTCCCATCTCAATTAATGTATGGAAATGCATCGGCAAAACTAAAATCGTTCACTGTAGATAATAGTATTATTAAAAATGTAAATACTGCTTCTGGTGCTGATTTTATCGATTTCAGAACTACTTATGTAGCAAATGTATCTTTAACAAAAAGTACATTTGACACTTGTTCATCTCGTGATTTCATACGTTTAGATGCAGCAGCAGGGCTAACAGGAACAGGATTAACAAGCAATGTGCTAATTGATGGATGTACAATTTATGCTCCAACACTTCCAGCTGCTAGTAGAATCTTGTATGTACGCTTTGTTACAAATGCTTTAATAGTGCGTAATACGATATTAAATGTTGGATCAGCAGTTTATACAAATACTACTGCAACAGCCGTTCCGACGTTCTCAAATAATAATAATTTCAATTCGCCTAATTTACAGTCTACAGCAAGTAACAATAGACCAGATGCTTCTGCAACTGTATTAGATCCTCAATTTACAAGTGCGTCAACGGGTGATTTTACTATTAAGAATCAAACATTAATTGATAGAAAAGTAGGAGATCCACGTTGGATAAAATAAAAAATCGTGGTTGATTAAATAGAGAAAAGCGGGATACAATTTACTTTGTAATCCCGCTTTTTTAGTTTTCAGTCTCAGTCGCTGAAAACTGTGACTGAGACTGAAAACTAAAAAATCATTCAATAGATAAATCAAATTTTTCTAATAAACCTGCAAGCGCCGTATGCGAAACCTTTGTTCCTTTAATCTTATTTTCTGACGGATCAAAGGCATAGTTTCTGGAAGTTCTAAAATCGGTTTTCTCTAAGATACTTTCCACGAAAGTGGCGCCAGAAAGATCACAATTTTTAAAAACGGCAAAAGATAAATCGGTATTTGAGAAATCAGTTTCTTTTAAAAGGCAATCTGTAAAATTGGTTTTCTTTAGTTTTTTGTAAATGAAAGTAGAATAGTCTAGAACGCAATCTTCAAAATTCATTGAAAACAAAAAACTATTGCAGGCACTAAAGTCAAGTCCCATTAATTTACAGCCAATAAATTTGATGTTTTTCAATCCCGTATTTCGCAAAGTTGTCAACGAAAGATTGCAGTTTTTAAATGTGCAATCTAGAAAGTCGTTATGGCTCAAATCACTTTTAGAAAAGTTGCAGTTTATGAATTCGCAGTTTACAAATTCGGTATTGGCTAAACTTTGATCCGAATAATCAATCGTTTCAAAAGTTCGGTTTTGGTATAATTTTGATTCCATATAAATTTAAAAAGGCATGTAAGAGTTATTCTAATTCGATACAATCGAATACAGGATTATTTTCAAGTAAGGCTGCAACATTCAATTCGCTGTCGACTCTCAGAATGTTGTCGCAATCTTCTAGGTCAAAATTCCACAAAGAATCAGGTAATAATTCATTTAGAAGCGCAGAAGCCGATTCAAATTTGGCCTCGCTATCAACGGAAGTTTTAAAAACATAAATCATAATTTGCATTTTTGAGGTAGCAAATTTCTGAAAAACGTCTACATATTTGTTAGGATTCTCTAATCAATAATTAGGACTTATCAATCATTTTTCGATAACGAATAGGAGAAATTCCTTCTGTTTTTTTAAAGAAACGACTAAAGTAAGATTGATCTTCAAAGCCTACTTGCGTTGCAATTTCACCTACAGAAAGTGTGGTTTGAAACAATAAATATTTAGCTTCAAGCAATATGTTTTCGTCAATCCATTTAACAGCAGATTTTCCTGTTATGGTCTTAACACATTTATTGAGATGGTTTGGAGTAACATTTAGTAGAGATGAATAATAATTAACCTGATGCTGTGTTTTTATATGATCATGAATCAGCTCTTTGAATTTTGCTGTAATAGCTTCAGCAGCCGAAATATTTTTCACAGTTTTCACAGCATTTTTATTCATCTCATAAAACAAAGTAATGAGATAGGATTGTACAATATTCAAATCTGCAATTGTAGTTTCTGAATATTCCTTTTTCAATCGTTCCAGAATATTGGTTATGGCGCCAACATCTTCAGTTGCTAGTTTTATTTTTGGATCTCCTGAAATTTTTAAAAAATCAAAATCGTTAAGAAGTTCGCGACTGCCGTACTTTCGAATCAAAATATCAGGATGAAATTGGCAGATAAATCCTTTATGAATATTGTTAACATTATCAAGAGAAAAAATCTGACCAGCCGGAACCATAATAATTTCGTTATCCGTCGTGACATATTCTTGATAGCCCAATTTCATAACATGCTGACCAGAAGAAATAAAAATCAAAGTGTGGCAAGAATGTTTAGAAGGAGGAACAGGATGCTGCATCTGCATCATTTCTTCGATTTCGAGACAGAAAAAATGATCCGAATTCGATTTGAAAAGTAAGTGAATAGGATTGTCTTCTCCCAGAAACTTTTCTCGAAATCCTTTTGGATTATAGGTTTTTATTTTCTCTGTCTGCTTTTTCATTTTAATAATATAATCTAAAATCAAGCAGTTTGCATAGATTGTAATGTTTGGCATAAAGATCTTCAACGACTTCAATTAAGTTGTCGTTTTCCTGATACAAACTAAAAAAAGCTTTGTCGATGGTACTGCAACTCGCAATTTTATTATACGTAGAACCATAGCCAGAAATAGCTCTAGCACCAGTAATATCTAAGAAATATTGTGCTTCTTCTTCGTTTAAATCTAAAACTTTCAGATTGGCAAAATGAATGATTTTGCCTTTCATTTTACCTTCAAACAATTCCGCAATTTCTTCGATGCTGTAGTAATAATCGTGAAGACAGATATTGTTTTCCTGACCTGGCATTGCCAAATAAATAATCTCATAATCTTTGAAATTATGATCTTCGTAAAGTAAAATATTCAGACTTTCTTCTAAACCTTCGATTGTATCGCAAGTTTTATGAATGCTCGAAATACCTTGGTCAATAGCCAATTCTTCCAGACATTTTACCACATTGGTCGGGGTATGATCGTCTATATCTTTAACGCCTTCAAGGCAGAAAATAAATTTTTCATTATCCATGCAGTTATTCTTTCTGGTTTTTAGACATTTTTTTCTGGTTGTAGCAAAAGTATTTTTTAAATCATAAAATCCAATAGAGAAAACAGACTTTAACGTCTTTTTTGGATTTTAAGTTTAGGTTACAGCGGCGTAAATTTTAAAACGTATTTTTGTAAACCGAAAATAAATTACACATGATACAAATTAACCAAACGGCATCATTTGCTGTTGAAGATATATTATTCTGCTTTGCGCTTGAATCTGAAGCAGCAGAAGTTTTTAAAGATCACAATGTCTTAATTACCGGAATCGGAAAAGTAAACGCAGCTTACGAGTTGACAAAAGCCATTCAAAAGAAAAAGCCGTCCGTAATTATTAATTTGGGTTCGGCAGGAAGTAGCTGTTTTCAAAAAGGAGATGTCATCTGCTGTACCAAATTTGTTCAAAGAGATATGGACGTTCGTGGTTTGGGTTTTGCTTTATACGAAACACCTCTTTCGGGTTTACCGCCACTTTTAGAATATGGTTTATTAATGGACGATCTTCAAGAAGGAATCTGCGGAACTGGAGATAATTTCGAAATGGGACATTGCTCAGATGCATACAATGTTGTCGATATGGAAGCTTACGCTCTTGCTATGATTGCCATGAAAGAAAATATTCCTTTCTTAAGCTTAAAATATATTTCTGACGGAGCCGATGATAATGCCGCCGAAGACTGGACGGTTCAAGTTCATAAAGCCGCAATTGCTTATGGTAAAATTTTAGGTTTGATAAAAGAATCAGAAGCCATTTCTTAATTGAAATGGCTTTTGTCTTTTTAGGAAGTTGCTCCGTAGGAGCGACACATTAATCTTTATCGAGACATATAGTTTTTAAACAAATACAGTCCACAAACAACAAGAATACTCATTCTAACATAAAACTGATAAGTATTTGATGGGTTATTTTGGCTAATCAAAGGACAGTAGTTTACCTCTGCATTTGAGAAACTTTTTAACTTTATGGTTTTCATTTTTTGATGAAAAACGAATTAACTATTGAAACCAAAATGATTTTTATTATGAAGAAAATTGCAATGCTGTGTTGTGCTTTTTTGCTGATGGGAAAAGCTGTGACGCAGGAAATCCCGTTAGTGTCTAATATTTCAGCTCGAAACAATATTACTTTAAATGGAAAATGGAGATATATTGTAGATCCTCTCGAAAACGGATATTTTAATTACCGATTAGAGCCTTTTAAAGACAACGGATTTTTTGAAAATAAAAAATGGAACACCACAGAACTGAGCGAATATAATTTTGCGACCTCAGCAGTAATGGATATTCCGTCTGATTGGAATTCGAAAGATGAAAGATTGTTTTTTTACGAAGGAACGGTTTGGTTTCAGAAAGACTTTAATTATAAAAAAGATGCAAAATCTAAAGGAATTCTTCATTTCGGGGCAGTCAATTATGACGCAAAAGTTTACGTGAACGGAAAATTGGCAGGAATACATATTGGAGGTTATACACCTTTTAATTTTGATGTAACCAATTTATTAGTTGATGGAAACAACTTCGTAGTAGTAAAAGTCGATAACAAACGCCATAAAGACAATGTTCCAACGGTAAATATGGATTGGTGGAATTATGGTGGAATCACAAGATATGTAACTCTGGCTCAAGTTCCAAATACGTATATTGAGGATTATCTGATTCAATTGGATAAAAAAGAAAAAGGAAAAATTTCGGGTTGGATAAAACTAAACAGCGAATCGGCAAATCAAACAGTTTCGGTTTCCATTCCAGAATTGAAAATTAAAAAAAGCGTTACGACCGATGCTAAAGGAATAGCGTATTTTGAAATCAAAGCCAATCCTGTTTTATGGACGCCTGAAAAGCCAAAATTATATGATGTAACCATTTCTAAAGCAGATGAAAATATTGCCGACCAAATTGGTTTTAGAACAATCGAAACCAAAGGCAAGGAAATTCTCTTAAATGGAAAAAAAGTCTTTTTACGCGGAATCAGTATTCATGAAGAAGCGCCTTCTAGATCTGGAAGAGCTTGGTCTGAAGAAGATGCAATTACATTGCTAACTTGGGCAAAAGAATTGGGCTGTAATTATGTTCGATTGGCGCATTATCCACACAACGAAAATATGGTTAAAAAAGCCGAAAAAATGGGATTGATGATTTGGTCTGAAGTGCCAGTTTATTGGACCATTTCGTGGACAAATCCGGATACGTATGCCAATGCCGAACGCCAATTGCATGACATGATTTACAGAGATAAAAACCGTTGCGGAATTGTAATTTGGTCAATTGCCAATGAAACGCCTCATGGCGATGATCGTGATGTTTTTTTAAGCAAATTAGCAAAATACGCACGCACACAAGATAATTCTCGTTTAATAAGTATGGCGATGGAAGTTACTTCGAGTTCCAATAATATCAATACGCTTCATGATAATATGAACGAATATGTTGATATTGTAAGTTTTAACCAATATTTGGGCTGGTACAGAGGAACTAATGAATCTTGTAAAGACATGCAATGGGTAATTCCGTACAACAAGCCTGTTATCATAAGTGAATTTGGTGGCGAAGCGTTACAAGGTTTACATGGAGATAAGAAAGAACGCTGGAACGAAGAGTATCAGGAAGAATTGTACATTCAAAACACGCAAATGTTTAATAGAATTGAAGGTTTGGCCGGAGTTTCACCTTGGATTCTCGTTGACTTTAGATCACCAAGAAGACAGCTTGCAGATATTCAGGATTTCTTTAATCGCAAAGGTTTAATATCGAATAACGGAATAAAAAAGAAAGCTTTTTATGTAATGAAAGATTGGTACAAACAAAAAGAGGAAGAATATAAATAAGATAAAGTTAGATAAAGTGAAAAATCTTCAAAGTCATTTTTGATTTTGAAGGTTTTTTTTATGTTTTTTCCTTAATTTTAATTTGAAAAATTAAAAGACATAAATGGAAATAGAAATTGTCATAAGATTACTTTTAGCCGCATTTTGGGGAGCGCTAATCGGAGCCGAAAGAGAGTATAGAGGAAAAGCTGCGGGTTTGCGAACTACAATAATGATTTCTGTTGGAGCTTGTTTCTTTACCTTAATGTCAGAATGGATTGGTGGGCCTGGAAATCCCGATAGAATCGCTTCTAATATTGTTACTGGTTTAGGATTTCTTTGTGCGGGAGTAATATTTAGATCAGACAATCATGTTTCTGGTATTACAACAGCAGCGACAATATGGTCGGTTGCGGCGGTTAGTATGGGAGTAGGAGCGGGTTATTATTTTGCTTCGGCTTGCGCGGCACTTATGATTCTTATAATTCTAACGATGCTAACTTTTCTTCAAGATAAAATTGACCTAATCAACGAACATAAAACGCTTCGAATAACCTTTAAACGTTCAGACGCAGGACACGCAAGATGCAAAGAACTTTTTTCTACTTATGGTATAAAATCTAAACTGTTAGTGCAACACCGTACTGTAGATCATATTATTTTAGAATGGCAGATACACGGCTCTAAACATGCTATAGAATCTTTGTATGCTTCGCTTTTGCAAGATCCAATTTTTGAAGAATTAGTGCTATAGTTTTAGATTAGTTTTTTCAATATTTCGACTCCTTTTTCTAATTCCTCTTTAGAAGAAGAAGCAAAACCTAGCCTAGTTCCGTTTTCATTATAATTTGAATATCGGTGCACTTTTCCGTCAGAAAAATACAATCCTTTTTTATAGGCCTCTTTTGCTAACAGTTCTAAATTAATTGATTTATCAAATTTAGTCCAAATCGTCATGCCTCCTTGCGGAATAGAAAAATCAACAGCACTTTTTAATTCACTATTTAATAAATTGCAGAACTGATTTCGTTTTTCTTCATAAATGGTTAGAGATTTTCGAAGATATCGCTGTACAGTTCCATCATTTATAATTTCCGCCATAGCATTATCAAGTATGTGATCGCCTTGTCGGTCCAAAAGTACTCGAACATTTGTCAAATGTTCAATTACATTTTCTGGAGCGGCCAAATAACCCATTCTGAAAGCAGGAGAAAAACTTTTACTAAAAGAGCCACAGTAAATAACCATTCCGTTTTCATCAGCGCTTGCTAAAGGGAGTAGAGGACGATTGTTGTAATGAAAATCAAAGTCATAATCATCTTCAAGAATAATAAAACCGTATTCTTTCGCGAGTTCTAATAATTCTAATCGACGGTCAATACGAAGCGCAACAGTTGTCGGATAATGATGATGAGGTGTAATATATACCATTCGTATTTTATTCTTCTGGCAGATCTTTTTCAATTCTTCCACAACCAAACCATATTCATCAACAGGAATTCTGATATGTTGGGCTTTTGCATGAAGAAAATTGTTTTCGGCACGACGCCATCCAGGGACACCAGATACAATAATATCGCCAGGATGTATAAGTGCATTACAGACCAAGTTAACTCCCATAACAGTTCCTCGTACTGATAATATATTTCGGGAAGTAGTTTTTAAACCACGTGTTTCATTTAAATATTTTGAAATAGCTTCTTTATAATAATCTGATCCATCGGGATTGCCGTAACTTCCAAATTTATCGTAAAGTCCGCTTCGAGTTAATTGATTGCGATAAGCTCGGTAAAGTTCTTTTAAAGGAGCCAATTTCGGGTCTGGAAAACCATCATCAAAATGGAGTTGAGCTGTGGAAACAAAATAAGAGTTTTCTAAATATTGCAGTTTTTCAACCGTAAAACCTGCTGTTTTTTGTGCTTTGTTAGATTTATCCTGAAGTTTTTCAGGTTTTATCTCAGGTATATGAGCAGATACAAATGTCCCACGTCCAGTAAAACTTTCAAGCCAACCCTGATTTTGTAATTCTTCAAATGCTTTAGAAACCGTAATTCTATTAATGCCAAGAAAAACTGCTATATCTCGAGAAGAAGGCAATTTTTGCCCTGTCTGAAGTTTTCCTCGTTTTATGGAAAGCAATAAAACTTCAGCTAATTGAAGATATATAGGTTTATCTCCATCTGAATTAAGATGAAGACCATTAAAAATTATCTTTAAAATTGGACTATTCATTTTAAGTAAATTGGACTACAAATATAATCCAATATAAGTTTAATTTTGAAGTTTAAAAGATAAAATAGTATGAATGAATTCAATATCATAATAAGAAAAGCTCTTGAAAAAGATGCTGAAAAAATTTGGGCTTTAATGCAAGATTTGGCAGTGTTTGAAAAGTATATTGATGTTTTTGCAATTACGCCGGAGATTGTCCGCGAAAGTGGATTTAGAAAAAGTCCACCCGATTTTTATTGTATTGTTGCAGAAGATGCAGAACAAATTGCAGGAATGTTAGTATACTATTTTCTACCTTACACTGCTGTAAATAAACCAGCTATTTATTTGAAAGAATTATATGTTGAAGAAAAATATAGAGGACAGAAGATTGGAGAACAATTAATGAATGCTTTATATGAAGAAGCTAAAAAGAGTAATTGTTGCCAAATTAAATGGACTGTTGCCCCTTGGAATGATGCGGGGAAAAAGTTTTATGAAAGGCTTGGAGCAAACGAAAACAAAGATTGGCTAAACTACGAATGGAATCTTTAAATATTGATTAATTTTAAAATTGAAAATTGAGCGTATGAATTTTAATTTACAACCCATTTTAGAAAATGATCTTTGCATTCTATCTCCTTTAGAAGAAAAAGATTTTGATGCTTTATATAAAGTAGCTTCCGATCCTAAAATTTGGGAACAGCACCCAAACAAAGACAGATGGAAAAAAGAAGTCTTTGAAAACTTTTTTGAAGGTGCCATGAAAAGTAAAGGCGCTTTTAAAATTATAAATAAGGAAACAGGAGATGTTCTTGGAAGTACACGATTTTACGATTTTGATCAAGAAGACGACAGCATTTTTATAGGCTATACTTTTTATGCTGTTTCGTGCTGGGGAAAAGGCGTGAATCAAAGTGTGAAAAAGACCATGCTGGATTATCTTTTTCAATATGTCTCGAAAGTGAAATTTCATATTGGTTCAGAAAATATCCGATCACAAATTGCAATTTCAAGAGTAGGAGCAGAAAAAGTGGCTGAAGAGGAGGTGGCTTATTTTGGAGAAAATCCAAAATGGAATTTTGTGTATCAAATAAATAAAGAAGACTGAAAAAGAGAAAAGCCTTAAACATATTGTTTAAGGCTTTTCTCTTTTTCCTACAATTGATTTTTTATTTCACCAAATAATCAACTTGATCTGCTTCGCAAAGTCTAAAATAGCCAAAGGCGAAATTATTAGCATCAGAAGTATTTACAATATTTCCTCTAATATTTCCTGGAGGTACAGAAAAAGGATTTGAATTTGAAGCTTCTAAAATTAATTTCCAGTAATTAAAGAAGTTTTTAGAAACGCCTCTGTGTGTAATTTTTACTGTATTTCCAGATTTCATTTTGTCTTCTTTAGAGTATCTCGTGCTAATTTCGTTTCCGTTATAAAACTCATCATTTGTAATTTCATATTCTGGGTAAATCAAGAATGAGCTTTGATAATCTGTTACGTAAAAATTGGTTTGATCTGCTGGGTCATTGTAATAAAAAGTCAATTCAATGATATCTGTTCCGTCAAAATCGGGAACGATATTTTGTTCGATTTTAGTGATTGGAGTTGTAGAAGTTAACTTTTCTGTTGCGGTAAAACTTTGTCCTTCAGCAGTAATAAATAATTTGTAATCCATATCAATTACAGGAACAAAATTAGTGCATTTGTAAACTCCAGCCTCGGTTTCGTTAAAGGTAAAAACATCTCCGTTACTGTTTTCTACTCGTACTTGCGCGCCAGAAACTTTTGGCGTAGAATTGTTGTAATAAGGAGCCGTTTTACTAATTTTTATAGTTTGTTCCTTTCCGTCAGTTCCTTTTTTCCAGATAATTTCGGCATCGATAACCAGTTTCGTTTCACCAGTTTCCAGGTCCAGATTGACCACATCTTCGCAAGAAGCAAAAGAAAAAACAAAAAGAAGACTTATTAATGCCAGTGCTCTGTTCATTATTGTATATTTTTTCAATTTATTCATAGCATTAAAATTTAAAATTATAAGAAACTCCAGGTACAATTCCGAAAATAGAAAGTCTTCTGGTTTCATTTGCTCCCGTATCTTCATTGGTTGTAAAACTCATAGAAGCAGCATTTTTTCTGTTGTAAATATTGTAAAGGCTAAATACCCAATAGCTTTGCCATCCTTTCTTTTTATCTGGTTTTGGCGTGTAAGTTGCCGCAACATCTAAGTGATGGAAAAGCGGTAATCTGTTTTCATTTCTCAAAGAATAATTCGGAATGTGAATGCCTCCCATTTCGTAGTATCCATTTGCGTACGTTACCGGCTGACCCGATTGTAAAGTGAAATTTCCATTAAAAGACCATTTCGGATTCAGTTCATAACTTCCTACAATGCTTAAATTATGCAGTTTATCATAACCTGACAAATACCAGTCGCCATTTGCAATTCCTGGTTCTTCTGGAGTTCTTCCAGGAGTTTTTTGTTCCGCTCTAGACAAAGTATAAGAAATCCATCCTGTGAAAACACCAGTATTTTTTCTAAACAATAATTCCATACCATAAGATCTGGCTTTTCCGTTTAGAATAACCTGCTCAATATTGTTGTTAGCCAAAACATCAGCGCCGTCAATATAATCAATACGATTTTGTACATTTTTATAAAATAACTCGGTTTCTAAAGAGTAATCTCCGTCTTTGAAATTTCTAAAATACCCCATTGCATACTGGTCCAAAAGCTGAGGTTTTGTAAAAGGTCCGCTTGGTGTCCAGATGCTCATTGGCAACGGAGACTGTGTGTTTGATAAAATATGAATGTATTGTGCCATTCGGTTATAGCTCGCTTTAATCGAATTTTCGTCATTAAAAGCATAAGAAAGAGCAGCTCTTGGTTCAAAATTATTGAACTTACTGATGGTTTTTCCTTTTCCGTAAGAGATGCTTCCGTTTGGTGTTCCTTCTTCATAAATTTTATATAAGGGATTGTATACTACAGCCTGACCATTCTCGTAAGTACTTATGGTTTCGTCGCCTAAACGATAAAACATACTGTAGCGAAGTCCATAACGAAAAGTAAGTTTCTCAGTAATCTGGTTTTCAAAATCAACAAAAGCAGAAGCTTCTAATGCATATTTTTTGTCCAGCTGCATATAATTAAACTGAGAATCTGGCGAAGTCGGTTTTACAACTCCAGGATTGAAATTGTAGTACAAGCCATCAATACCATAATTGATTTTAAACTTCTCAGACTGCTGGAAATTCCAATTATACTTCAAACCGTAACTTGCAATGTTGCTGTCCCATTTAAAACTTTCGATCGGAATTTCTAAATTAAATCTATAATCACTGTAGAAAGTAGATAGATTGCTGTTCAAACGATCAGAAAATTTATGTTTCCAACTTAAAATTCCCATTGTGCTTCCGTAAGTGCTAGCAAAACGATCATTGATATCGAATATATCATTTCCAAAATAACCAGAAAAAGACAATGTATTCTTAGCATTAAAACGATAATTCAATTTAGCATTCAAATCATAAAACATGGCAGAGTTATTATTGTCAGCCAGTTTCATGAACAAATGCGCGTACGAAGCACGTCCAGAAAGAATAAACGAACCTTTTTCTTTTTCTAAAGGACCTTGAACTAATAATCGGCTAGAGATTAAACCAATTCCTCCGTTTACTTTATATTCTTCAAAATCTCCCGTTTGTTGGGTAACATCTAGAACAGAAGAAACACGTCCTCCAAACTTTGACGGAATTCCTCCTTTATATAAATCTAAACCATTAACAATATCGGCATTGAAAATAGAAAAGAACCCAAACATGTGCGAGTCTGCATAAACAGGAGCGCCATCCAAAAGAATCAAATTCTGATCTGCAGCACCACCGCGGACATTAAATCCCGAAGAAGCTTCTCCAGCATTGGTAACTCCTGGCAAAGTTAAAATTGATTTTAACGGATCAGGTTCACCCATTGCAACAGGAATTTTTTTGATTTCCTGCATCGAAAGCTTATTAACACTCATTTGAGTATTTTTAATGTCAACCGCCTTATTATTTATGATAATAACTTCTCCCAATTGCTGGCTGTCAGAATCGATATTGAAATTGACTTTGGTATCATCGGAAACAGAAACACGTTTTTCTTCATTTTTAAATCCAACATAGCTAACCTGAACAGTATAACTTCCGTTTGGTACATCAATGCTATATTTTCCGTCGGGATCTGTAACAACACCAATCTCTAATTCTTTTATGTAAATGTTGGCACCAATAACAGGTTGTCTTTCATCGTCATAAACGTGACCGGTTAGCTTACTTTTTTTTTTGGCAGGTTTTTGAACTTGAGATTTCTGCTTTACAAAAATATTGCTGCCAACGATCGTAAATTGTACAGATGAAGTTTGATTTAATTCCGCAATAAGCTTGTTAACTTCGGTATTCTTAAAAGTGCTTTTTTTATTAAAATACTTTTTATTAGTATCAATCTGATCTGTAAAAGCAAATTTAAAGTCGGTTTGACTTTCGATTTGTTTGAAGAATTCTTTTAAAGTTACATTTTGATCTACAGTTACTGTGACGCTTTGAGCAGACATTCCTAAACTGAATAAAAAAAAGCACGCTGAAATTATATGCTTCATGAAATTTTGTATTTTTGAATATTATTAAACGGATTAACCTCGTGTTATCCTGAAAATTAGGAGGATGTGTAGTTTCGCGGCTTACATCCTTTCTTGTTTTTATTGAAAAGTGATCTGTTTTAAATCTTCATTTATTTCAAATTTTAGGTTATACATTTCTGATAATAATTGTACAATTGTTTTTAAATCTTCTTTTTTATTGATTCGAATCGTGATTTTCTGATTCATATTTTCTTTTGGAAGAATCACCTTGTAACCATAGTTTTCTTCAATATAAAGACTTACTGCAGAAAGGTTTTCGTTGTCAAAATCTACAAATCGGCTAAATTCTGTTACTGAAGCAATTTGGTTTCCATAAGTAAATTTTTCACCTGGTTTCAATATCCATTTTTGATCTTTGCCTTTCACATTCATTTGAACACTTCCTTCAAAAAGTTCAACGGTAACTTCTTTGTTTTCAGATTCTTTAACTGTAAAGGAAGTTCCTAAAACAGTAGTTGTTGTTTCGTTGCAGAAAACTTGAAAAGGATGCTGTTTGTCTTTTTTTACCTTAAAATAAGCTTGACCTACAATTTCTATTTTTCTGTTTGAAGCGAAATTTTGCCCGAAAGAAATTTTAGATCTCGGACTTAACTCGACTTTTGAGCTATCTGGTAAAACAATAAACTTTATTGCTGAGGTAGTATTTTCAATTACGTTTTCGGCAAGAACTATGTTTTCGGCAGTAGGTTCTTGGTTAAAGTAAATTCCAGTTCCAATAAGAACAAAAAGCAAAACCGAAGCAGCCGCATAAATACGCCAAGGCTTAAATTTTCTTTTCTTCTCTGAAAATGTTTTAGCATGAAATTGTTCCCACGAAGCTTCTTTTTCATTATCTGAATGTGCTGCAGGTTTTTCATTCCATAACTTTTCAAATTCCTCATCAAATTTTTCTTGATTCATTTTTTTTAGCTATTAAATGATTTGACACTGAAATCCGTGTTTATTAAAAACATGGTAAACCATTTCTTTAATGTCGCGGTTGGTTTCGATTTTCAAGATGTTTTCTGGTCCTTGGCGATCAAAATTTATAATACAGTCAGAAATAACAAACTGCAAAAGAGCTACAAGTAAACTTGCGTCTTTTTTTGTTCTAACATTAGTTTTATACGCTTCAATGTGCATTTTTAGTTCTTGTTTTTAAGTATAACAAACGAGAACTAAAAAGTTCCTAATGGTTTTCGATTTTTTTTCGAATAAATTTACTGGCGAGATAAATATGATTGGCAATGGTCTTCTCAGAAAGATCCGTTATTTCTGCAATCTCCTTATAGCTAAGGTTTTCCAGTTTGTGTAAAGTGAATATTTTTTGTTGCTGCTCCGGAAGCTGACTAATAAAATTTTGAAGCTTTTCTTGTCTTTCTTCAAAAATTCCGAAATCTGTTTCTTCCTCGGGCACGTCAACTTGAGCAGGATTAAGCTGTATTATTTTACTTTCTCTATTAACGTGATTAATAATGATGTTTTTGCAGATAACAAATATCTGTTTGTCGAACAACACTTCTTCGTTAAGTAGTTCTCTTTTATTATATAATCTTATAAAAGTCTCTTGAACAAAATCTTCGGGAGTAAATACAGAAGAGTTAAATCGTTTGGCAATATTTATAAGTTTATCGTAATAGCTGAAGTAGACTTCTTTGAAAGCTGCTTCATTACCTTTTTTTAAACTTAAAATAAATTTCTTATTGTCCATAACGAAAATATCGCGACTAGATTCCTAGTTCTAAACTCATTGGAGTCAATATTATTGTATTCAGAATTTGAGTAAACTCAAGTGAGAATGTAATAAGTTACAAAGAACCGTAATTTAATTCAAGATTTGACGCTGTTCTTAGAAAATGTTACACTTAATGTAGTATTTTTTTTAAATCTAGAGCGAAGATCATTTCAAATGTCATTTTATGAAATGGAGAATGATTTTCTTCCTTTTAAATGTTTTCTTTTAAAGTAAAATTAAACCAATAATTCCTACATTTACCCCAACCAAAATATAAACTATGGAGAATTTTATTCTTTTTGCCTTAATTGTAGGTATCGTTGTCTTGTTTAATAAGTTTAATAAATTAAAAGAAGAAAATGATCATCTGGATTCACTATACAGAAAAAATAGAGATGATTTTAATACTTTGAAAAATGAATTAGCTGAGATTAGAAAGCAACTTTCACAATCTGATTTTATTGTTGATGACTCTAAATCTGTGATTGAGAAACGCGAGATTATTTTAGATCCTGTTGAAGAAGTTTTCTCGCCAGTTGTCTCAGAATCATTTGCGGTTATTGAGGAAGTTCAAAACGAAAAAGAAGTTATTGAAGAGTCAATCGAGCCAGTTGTGAGTTTCGAATCTGCTTCACTTCCTAGATTGGATAAAAATGAAACTCCAGAACTGGAAGAAATTTTAGAAACCAGTTCATTTAATGCTCTTGAATCGCAATCTGAAACGCAAGTTCGAGAAGAAGAAGTTTACGTAGAAAGCGCTTTTTCGATTTTTATGAAAAAGCTCGAACAGCAGTTTGTCGAAAATTGGACAGGAATTCTTGGAACTGCAATTATGGTTTTAGGAATTGGCTATTTAAGCATTTACACAGCTTTGAAAGTGTCGCCAATGTTTAGAATTTTAATTCTTTGGCTTTATGCTGGAATTCTAGTTGGATCATATTACTTTCTTCAGAGAAAGGAAAAATGGTTTAAAACAGGACTTTGGCTGCGCAGTGCGGGAGCAAGTTTATTTCTGTTTGGTTGTTTTGGAGCTTCACAAATTCCAGCATTGACTTTTATTGCTAATATTCCAATTGCTTATTCTCTTATTGGAGTTGGAATTGCGCTCAATTTGTATGTGGGATATATTATAAGGCAACAGACTTTTTTATCGCTTCATGTGATTTTAAGTATTTTAATTTTATGCGTAATTCCTGAAAAACTCTTAGTTACTTTTTTATTAGCTTCATTAACTGCAACGGCAGGCATTGTTTTATCGTATAAAGAAAAATGGGAATATCATTTATTGACGGTTATTTCAGGCTTTATCATATTTGACATTTGGTTTACCCAGGGAGCAAATGCCTTGACAGCAACAGAAAATTTGTTTGCTATACTCGGAATTATTTTGGTTTCTGTAAGTTGTATGTACATGCAGTATCGCAGTATTTATGCAAATACACGTTTTGATAAAATTGCTTTTTTAACGCATCTCATCAATTGGGTTTTATTTGCGGCAGGTTTAATTTTGCATTCAACAGGCAGTAAAATCAAAATTTTTGTTTTGTTGGCAGCGGGAATACTTTGTCTTTTTGCTGCTCTTTTTGCAAGAAAGAAAAAAATCTTTTGGCTGTATCATTTAGACGGAATGGTTTCGTTTGTACTCTTCGCTTTGAGTATTATAATGCTTAATGATTGGAAAGTTGGCTTTGATATTATTATCTGCGGCTTGTATCTTCTTGTTCTGACTTGTTTGTTTATTGTTTATAAAAGCAAAGAAATTTTACTGCATAAAATATTTTTGGGCATCAACCATATTTTATGTTTGTTTGTTTTTGGTTTTTTTATTCTCAATGTTAATCCATCTTATAATCAGACCAATGTTACTAATGTTTTTGCGTCGATTATTGTTGTAATGTTTATGGCGTTAATAGTTCCTGTTTTTTGTGTCATAAAAAAAGAATTTTTAGAAATCGATTCTTTCATTGTCAAGAAGGATTTGAGTTTAAATGGAATTTTCTCTGTTTTACTTTCGTTTTTGTTTTTTATAAGCTGGTATCATACTATCGAAATTTCGTTTTATTATCCTTTAGTATTTCTGGCTTTATTGTGGTGTTCTTTACGATTCAAGTTCAAAATAGATACTTTTGATCTTGGCAGATTTGTGTTTTTGCTAATTTCGATCGGCGTAGGATTAACTTTGATTCTTATAGAGCCAAAATCTAATTTAGATATTCTTTTTGCATCAGGAATTATTGCTGTAACAACGCTCAACTGGTTTGCGAAGTTCTTTTATAAAGACAATTCTATTGTTAAGACTATTGGAATAATAGGGATTAATGCTTTGTTAATCTCCTTTTTGTATAAATATTTAGCCGCTTATTATATCGTTCAGATTTTCGGATTGTTTGTAATCGCTTTACTAAATCATGAATTTTTATGGATTCAGTTTAAACGAAAAACACTTTCTGTAGAAAATCAAACTTTATTATATGGGTTTTGTCTTGCTTTTTCTGTTTTTGGAAGTTTTGTGTTTTTGTATAATACGCGATTCTTCAATAATATCGAAATTGGTTTAATCGCAGTTGGACTTTCTGCAATTGAAATCTATATTTTCTTTGGAGAAAAAATCAGAAATAAATCGAATGAAATTATTTTAGGATGGAAAAATTTCAACGTTCTAAACTCTGATTTTGTTCTTTTTAATGCTTTGGTTTTTGGTTTTTCTTGTATTGAGATGAATTATATTCCTGTTTATTTAGGTATTTTGGCATTGGTTACTTTTTGGGTTTTTCAAAAAATGGAAAATATCAAGCGTTATAATATTTACTCTTTTGTACTCTTAATTGTTGCTGTATTCCTAACGATTTATTTAAGTGCTTTTGAGTTGAATAAAAACAATCAATGGACTCTCTATGTTATAGAAACTATAAGTGTTTTATTGTCTGCTGTATATGTATATCTGCAGACTAAAAGTCGTAAAGAAGAAGGTAGAATGTTTATTGCAGTTTTGCCAATTGTTCAAAATTTGTGGGTAATCGCTTTATTATTTATTCAGGTAGAAATGGCTTATCTGCCCTTGCTGTTTATGATTCTGGCATTAGTCAATTTTGGTTTGATTCTTTATAAAAAAATAGTATTAGTATCAGAATCAGTATTAGTTATAGGAGTTTTAGCTATTTTGGCTTCTGTTTTTTATAACATTAAAAACCTTAATGATTTCTCTTTACTGGATTGGATTTTGCAACTTTCGGCAGTAGCATTGTTGATTGTTTTAACTTTCCTGATTCACAAAAAAGAGTTTATAAAATCATTTCAGATCGATTATCAAATTGTGATTAACGTTTGGCTTTCTATTATTATGTTTTCACAATTGGAGCACAAATGGCTTCCAGTATTTTGGTCAGGAACAGCGATTGTAAATGCTTGGCTTTATTATAAAAAGATTAGCACTAAAAAAGAAATCAGTATTGTTTATTATTTATTGGCTAATTTTCATTTGGCCTTTGTTAGTTTCAACTATTTTGAATCCAAATTTGAGTTTGTGTATCTCATTATATTTGTACTTCTTGCTCTGTATATTTTTATCGTTTACAAGTTTATCGAAGATTTTCAATTCAAAAACAGTATTATTATTTATCCTGCAACTTTTAGCATTGGATTATTTTTATATCTCACATTCGACAAAGGAATCTTGACCTTCTTCTGGATTTTGGAATCTTTAGGATTGTTGATACTCGGAATTATTCTAAAAGAAAAATACTTCCGTTATGTTTCACTTTCCTTAGTAGGTGTTTGTGTCGTTCGATTAATGTTTTTCGATTTATCAAATGCCGATTTCTTAATAAGAGCCTTAGTTTTATTGGGAGTAGGAGTAGTGCTTTTAGTAATGAATACTTTGTTCAAAAAATATAAAGAGCGATTTGATTAAAGAGCGGATTTTGTTTAAAAAAAAGCCTCAAATTCATTTATTTGAATTTGAGGCTTTTTTTAATTTCTACAAAATGATTGGTAAAGATAATTTGCGGGTTATAAAAGCTATTAAATCTAAAAGGTAAGTGCAAGCATCATCTGAATATCTACTCTATTGTAAGACGAAGAAAGACCTTCTACTTCTTTAAAACCTAATTTTTCATATAATTTGATAGCAGGTTTCAGTTTGGTGTTGCTTTCCAGATAGATTCTTGAAGCGCCTTTTTCAGTAGCCCATTTTATTGCCGATTCAGCGAGTAATAATCCGACACCTTTTCCTTGCGCTTTCGGACTTACAGCCATTTTTGCCAATTCGTAATCATAACTTTTTCCGTCACTTTTAATTAAAGCACAGACGCCTAAAACTTCATTGTCTAAGATTGCAGAAAATATTTCGCCGCCTTTGTTTATAATATATTCTTCGGCATGATCGAGCGCTTTTACATCATTGGGTTCAACCTCAAAATAAGTTGAAATCCATTCTATATTTAAGTCCTTAAAACTTTTTTGATATTTGGGGTTGTAAGTTGTTATTTCTACTTGATCTTTATTCTTCATAATGCTGCTAAATACTGTTTTTTATTATTCTGCCCAATTTTTCCAAATCAGAATCTACTCGTTCATTCCATTCTAAGACATAGGTTAATCGCATGCAGTTGTTGTATTGATTGTACTGCGAAAAAATTCTTCCTGGCGCAAAGACGATTTTTTGGGCTAGGGCAGTGTTGTATAATTCTGTTGTAGAAATTCTTTCATCCAATTCCAACCATAACATAAAACCGCCTTTAGGTTGCGCTATTTTGGTGTTGTCTGGAAAATAAGATTCTACGGCACGACTAATCTGAAGGTAATTATTGTAAAGCTTATTTCTAAAAGACCTCAGATGATGATCGTAACGTCCATGCTCTAAGAAATCTGCGATAACATCTGAGTATAAAGATGAATTACAAACCGTTTGAACCAACTTTTGACGTATAATTTTATCTTTAAATTTTCCAGGAGCAATCCATCCAACACGATAACCTGGTGCGAGAGTTTTAGAGACAGATCCGATCCACAAAACCAAACCAGCTTCGTCATAAAATTTACAAGGTTTCGGGCGCTCTGAACCAAAGTAAAGATTACCGTAAATATCGTCTTCAATTAATGGAATATTATATTGTGTTATCAGTCGTACCAGTTCTTGTTTGTTTTCATCAGGCATTTGAAACCCCATCGGATTATTAAAATTGGTAACAAAACAACAGGCCTTTATTTCAGGTATTACTTTTTTTAAAGCGTCGAGATCTATTCCATACAAAGGATGGGTCGGAATTTCAACAGCTTTTAAACCTAATGCCTTAATGGCTTGAAGTATTCCAAAATAAGCAGGACTTTCTACAGCAACGCTATCTCCAGGAGATGTCGTGGCCATAAGCGCATTGTACATGGCGTGCATAGCGCCAGAAGTAATTACAAGATCATCTTCTGTAATTTTTCCTTCCATAACAAGTGCCCATTTTGCAATGGCACGTCGAAGTTCTTCAGATCCTTGAACGGGTTCATAGGTTGTGCCGGCGTCACTTCTATTTCGTACAGCATTGATGATTCCTTTGTTAAGTTTTGCAATTGGAAGAAAATTTTTCCCAGGTAATCCAAGTGCAAATTGTGTTACATCGGTTTGATTGATGGTACCGAAAACTTTATCAATAAGCTCCTCGGGTGTATTTTCTGTTTCATGATTGTTTATACTCGCAATTGTTGGAAGTGCTGTTGTGCGTTGTGAACTTTTGCTTACATAATATCCCGTTTTTGGACGAGATTCTATGAGAGAACGGCTTTCGAGTTCTAAATACGCTTGTTTAATGGTATTAAGACTAACATTATATAGTTTCTGTGCACTTCGTACAGAAGGCAGTTTGTCGCCAAGCATTAAAGTTTCAGTGTGAATTTGATCTTCAATGATTTTTGCAATTTTTAAATATAATGTTTCTTGATTCTTCATTGTGCTTTTTCTTAAGCGTTTAAAGGTTTAAATAATGAATAAAATGTTCGGTACTTTTTTTTAGTTGTTCAGCATTATTAAAATTGGCACTTCTTTTTTTCGTTAGAAAATTTTTGATGTATTCATTAAATGCTGCTTTGTCTTCATTTGTCAAACTTCCGTTATCATAAATTTTAAATCCGATTTCATTATTTTCATCCAATACTAAACTGGCAAACGAATTTATTTCATTGTCTTTTTCGCAGAGAAGAAAAGGCATTCCAAAAATCATTTTATCTTCAGCTTTTTCACGCATGTTCTGAATGAAGATGTTTTGCAGAATCTCCATATCAAATACATAAACTTCTCTAAATGTTGTTTTTTTCTGTGTTACTGCTTTAGGTTCCATATCTTTTTTAGCAAAATTATTGCTATTAAAAATTTGGGTACAGATACAGAAAATGCTTTTTTTATGGATACAGATAAAATTACTGCTTTTTGACGAGAAGAGAAAATAGCAGGAAAAAAAGAAAGTCCCTGAATGTTTTATTCAAGGACTTTTGGTATTCTTTTAATTAAGTATTAAGGAAAGGACAATAAAAACAATTATTGGTTTTCCTTTTCCAAATCTGCGGCAGAAATCTGGTCTAATATATTAGTCTGATTTGGCGAAATGTAATTTTTGTTTTCGCTAATTTGCTCTTTCTTAAAAAGAAGATCTAATGCATTGTAAAGTTTTAATAAAACATCTTTATCTTCTTTGGCAATATCCAAAGCAGTATTGAAATTAAAAACATAATTGTTAGAATTGCGTACTTCTACTTTGATCGTTTTAGATGTGATCTTAAATTTTACTATGTCCATATGTTATAAAATTGCATCTGCAAAATAACTATTTTAATGGGAGTTATTGCGGTTATTTTTTGATTTTTTAATTACAAAGAATTTTTACTTTCTTGTTTTAATTTCAGGAGTACTTCCATTGCTTTCACAGCATCATTCTCATCAACAAAGATATGGTCGTGTAAATATGCCGCGACAACATTGCAGCTAATATTTGCATTTCCTAATGCTTGAGAAAACGCAGCAGTTAAACCTACAGCGGCCAAAGAAGAATGAATTTCTAAAGTTATCCAAGAAGCAATATAAGAGAAAGTAAGATTTAGTTCTTCTGCAAAGTGTTTTTCTAATACTAAAGTGATTCCTTCTTTTTCTTTAAAGAGAAACAAAATTTTTGAAAAAGCAATGTGATCTAGAGAATCTACTTTTGTAAAAACATATTTCCCTTCATTAAGAACAGGATTAAGATTCTTTAAAATAGCATTCAAATTAATTTCTCCTTCCATAAATTAAGGCTGTTTTTTATTTAAAAATAATAAAAAATCCTTAAATATTTCTGTTTAAGGGTTTTACCTTCTAGTAGCGAGGACGGGAGTTGAACCCGTGTCCGCGTTGGCGGATAAGAATCCTGCTATAGATGTTGCTGAATCAATTTTTTTATGAACTCCCTTCCCATCCCAGTTTTTAGAAATTTCTCTGTTTTCATCGCATCACTCTTTGAATTGAAAAACTCAACATAGATTACTTCCCAAGGTCTAAACTTGATAGTGAAACCTTTTTTTGCCAAAAGATTGTGAGATTTAAATCTTTCTATCAAGTTGGAAGTGAATCCAGTATAGTTCTTTCCGAATTTTTTAGAATAAAGTATGTAAACCACAAATTCTTCCATAACTTTTAAGATGGTAATGGTAAAAAAAAAACACCACTTTGAAAAGTGGTGTTTTACCTGTAGCGAGGACGGGAGTTGAACCCGTGACCTCAGGGTTATGAATCCTGCGCTCTAACCAACTGAGCTACCTCGCCTGGACTGCTATCATGAATTCCTGATTGCGGGTGCAAAGATATAAATATTATTAAAGCATACAAGCATAAAATGAAGAAAAAAAAATATTTTTAAAAATGCATTGTTTTTGGACATATATTCTTATATTTCGAAAAAATTAAAAGTAGCACATGGATTCAAAAATACGTTACGAAATCGAGTTTCCGATCAATTCTTCGCCGCAATTATTGTATCAATATATATCAACTCCGTCAGGTTTACAAGAATGGTTTGCTGACAATGTTAATTCAAGAGGTGAGTTTTTTACCTTTATGTGGAATGATTCACAAGAAAAAGCACGTCTGGCTTCAAAAAAATCTGGAGAAAAAGTAAAATTTAAATGGGTTGATGACAGCAGTAAGGATACTGAGTACTTTTTTGAACTTCATATTTTAGTCGATGAATTGACTAAAGATGTATCGCTTATGGTAGTTGATTTTGCCGATAAAGATGAATTGGGTGAGGCTAAACAATTGTGGGAGAATCAAATCTCAGATCTAAAACATCTTATAGGATCTGTTTAGTAAAAGTCTATTTTATACCTTATATTTGCCCTGAACAAAATTCAGGGTTTTTTTATGATTAATTTTAACGGAAATATAGCGAAGGAAGATAATATACTAACTCTAAACCGCGCTTTTTTATATGGTGACGGAATATTCGAAACAGTAAAAATTGTCAACGGAAAAATCTTGTTCCTTGAAGATCATTATTTTAGATTAATGGCTTCAATGCGTGTAGTCAGAATGACGATTCCTATGGATTTTACAATGGAATATTTTGAAGAGCAAATTCTTAATTTGGTTAATCAATTAAATATTGCCTCTTCAGCACGTGCAAGGATTACTGTTTTCAGAAATGATGGCGGTTTGTATCTTCCAAAAAGCAATGATATTTCATTCTTAATCAACGCCATTTCTCTTGGAAATAAAGCCTACAGTATAAATACAAACGAATACGAAGTAGATTTGTATAAAGACTTCTATGTAACAAAACAATTATTATCATCTCTTAAAACAACAAATAAGATGATCAATATTACAGGAAGTATTTATGCAAGTGAAAATGATCTTGCAAATTGTATTTTACTGAATGATAGTAAAAATGTTGTAGAAGCACTTCAGGGGAATATTTTTATGGTAACAGGTAACAAGCTTATTACACCTCCAGTTTCAGAAGGTGCTTTAAACGGGATTATGCGCAAGCAAATTTTAGCATTGGCTAAAAAAGTTGAAGGCATAGAAGTTGTAGAAGACATAATTTCGCCTTTTGATCTTCAAAAAGCAGACGAATTATTTCTGACTAATGTAATCACGGGAATACAGCCGATAACTAAATATCGAAAAAAGGAGTTTACAACAAATCTGGCTCATTTATTAGTACAGCGACTAAACGAATCCATTTCTGAAAATTAATTCAGATATGGATTTTCTGGAGCATTAGACCAAATAAGATAATCGCCACCAAGCTCAATAATCTGCTCTTTCCAAAAATGGGTAGTCGATTTTCCGATAATTTTATTTTTGTAATTATTATCAGCAATAATCCAAGAGTTTCCTTGCATCTCATTCTCAAGCTGATTTTCTTCCCAACCGGTGTAGCCTAAGAAAAAACGAATATTATTTTTACTAATAGATCCGTTGTTTATTAAGTCTTTGGTTGACTCAAAATCGCCACCCCAATAAATCCCGTTTGAAATCTCAACACTATTTGGGATTAGTTCAGGAATATTGTGAATAAAATAAAGGTTGTCTTGTTCTACAGGGCCGCCGTTATATATCTTAAAGTTAGCATCAATCTCAGGGATTAAGTCATTAATGGTATATTTTAATGGCTTATTAATTATAAAACCTATTGATCCTTCTTTGTTATGGTCTGCTAATAAAATTACCGATCTATTAAAAGATAAATCTCCAATTATTGAAGGCTCGGCAATAAGCAGGTGTCCTTTTTTTAATTTTTCTGAAATCATACGGTTACAATTTTTATTAAATTTAATCATAAAAAAATTAAAATCACAAAAAAAATCGTTAAACCGCATAAAAAAACCTTCCAGAAGGAAGGTTTTAATTATATTATAAGTTTAGAGAACTTTCTTACTTAGTTCACTGCACCTTCTAATTCAGCACCAGCTTTAAATTTTACAACGTTTTTAGCTGCGATTTTGATAGTTTTTCCTGTTTGAGGGTTTCTACCGTCTCTTGCAGCTCTAGAAGATACTGACCATGATCCGAAACCTACTAATGAAACTCTTCCTCCTTTTTTCAAAGTAGTTCCTACATTACCTAAAAAAGACTCCAAAGCTAATTTAGCCGCAGCTTTTGTAATTCCTGCATCAGCAGCGATAGCATCGATTAATTCTGATTTGTTCATAATAATTAGTTATTAATTGTTGGTTAAAAAAAATTGTTAATACACAAATTTAGTAGGAAATCCGTTGCGTGCAAGTGTTTTCTTTATTTTTAGCAAAAATTGTTAATAACTTGCTTTTTTTGTTCATAAAGAGTGTTGTTTGTCGATTAAAAACAGGTACAAACCCCTGTTTTACTGACCTTAATACACTTTTGCAGCATCTGAAAAACTCACTCCATTTAATAATTCTGAAGCAAGCATTCTCTTTTTTCCTGGAAATTGTAGACTTAATAACTGAATAAAGCCCTCTTTTATTGCAATCTTGATTTCTTTTTTACTGCTAATTAACTTTCCAGTCTCATAAGAATGTGATTCCGAGAGTAGTTTTGCCTCGTAAATTTTGATGTTAAGTTCTTCATTTTGGTCTTTTAAATAACACCAAGAAGCTGGATATGGACTTAAACCGCGAATCAAATTGTTGATTTCTGCGCCAGATTTTGTCCAATCAATTTTACAGTTTTCCTTATTTAACTTATAAGCTGTTTTAATATCGTCGCTATCTTCTTGGATTGTTGTGGTTACATTTCCGTTTTCAATAATTTTTAAAGTATCAATTACAGTTGTGCTTCCTAAATGCATTAAACGGTCATGCAGTTGTCCTGCCGTTTCTTCTGGTTCAATATTGATTTCAGAATTTAAAATCATAGCTCCAGTATCAATTTTATCATCAATAAAGAATGTGGTAACACCAGTTTTGGTTTCTCCATTAATAATAGCCCAGTTAATAGGAGCAGCTCCTCGATAATTTGGCAATAAAGAAGCATGAAGATTAAAAGTGCCTAAGCTTGGCATTTCCCAAACTACTTTTGGCAGCATTCTAAAAGCAACTACGATTTGTAGATTGGCATTTAGCGCTTTTAATTCTGCTAAGAAATTTTCGTCTTTTAAATTGGTTGGCTGTAACAGAGTAAGATTGTTGGCAAGCGCATATTCTTTTACAGCCGAATATTTTATTTTTTGTCCGCGTCCCGCTGGTTTGTCTGCAGCAGTAATTACGCCAACAACGTCATAGTTATTTTTAATAATGGTATCCAAAATGCCAACGGCAAATTCTGGCGTTCCCATAAATATAATTCTCAATTTCTCCATTATGATTTTAAAGTGTATTTATTATTCGCTTGTATAATGATATGATTGTTTTCGAGCAATTCTTGAAGAACCGTAATAATGTCTTTTGTGTCCATTTTGATTTGATTTTCAATTTCTCTCGAAGTCAACGAAGTTGTTTTGAGCAAAAAAAGGATTTTGTCTGCAATCGAATCGGCTTCAGTGATTTTTCCTTTTTGTGTAATGCAATAAGAACATATGCCACAATTTTCAGTTGTTTCTTCTCCGAAATAATTCAAAACCAATCTGTTTTTACAGGTTTTGTTATCCTTTATATAATGAAGAACCGACAAAAGCTGTTCTTTTTTAACCTCGTTTTGTTTCTCTAAATATTTAGAGACTCTATTTATAGTAAGATCATCCTCGCGGATTTCATTAAATAATATAGTAGCGTCGTTGTTTTTAGACTTGTATTCTATAATTTCTTTCTCTCTTAATTTCTCTAAAAGTGCTGTAACTTGTTCTTCCGAGTGATGAGATTTTTTAGCAATTAAACCAAGATTCAGATTAGATTTAACGTCATAAATTCCAGGATAAGTTCTCAAAATAGCCAGTATAATCTCTTCGTCATTCGGATTCAAACTTATGTATCGAATGACTTCTTTAGATTCTATTAAAAATTGAGCGCTAATCTTTTCTGAGAATTCTTGAGACATCGTAATAATTCCCTGCTGATTTAAAAATTGTAAAGAATTGTACGTTTTAAGAGTAGGGAAGTCGTATTTATTGCAAAAGTGATTCAACTTGAATGAAAAAGATTCATCAAGACCTTCGCCATATGCAATCTGAAAATAATTGCAGAGTTTGATGTACATAGTTTTTAAAAACTTCTTATCGGGAAGAATGTTTATAAACTGCTGTTCGGTCTGAATCATGTCTGAATTATTGTAAAGCAAAACCGAAAAAGCTTTTTCGCCATTTCGTCCCGCCCTGCCAGACTCTTGATAATAGTTTTCTATGTTTTCTGGAAGCTGTGTATGAATAACGGTTTTAACATTGTCTTTGTCAATTCCCATTCCAAAAGCATTTGTTGCCACAATAACCTGCGCTTGCTGTGACATCCACAACTGCATGTTTTTGTCTTTTTCTTTAGACGAAAGTCCGCCGTGATAATACGTTGATGTAAAACCTAAAGATTGCAATTGAGAAGACATGTTCAAACATGCTTTGCGATTTCGTACATATATAATAGAAGGCTGCGGATTCTTTTTAAGGATTTGTTCGGTACGATATAATTTATCTTCGACTTCAAAAACCATGTACGCGATATTTTTTCGCTCAAACGACTGCTGAAAATGTCTCGGATTTTTTAATTCTAACTGCGTTCTGATATCTTCAATAACTCTCGGAGTTGCTGTAGCAGTCAGAGCTAAAAACGGAATTTTAGGGAAGAACTTTTTCAGTTCCGAAATTTTAAGATATGCAGGCCTAAAATCATGACCCCATTGCGAGACACAATGCGCTTCGTCAATAGCAATTAAATTTATAGGAAGGTTTTTAATGCGCTCCAGAATCCAATCTGACTGCAAACGCTCTGGCGATAAGTAGAGAAATTTATAGTTTCCATATTGGCAATTGTCCAAAAGATCAATCAATTCTTCGGTGTGAATTCCGCCCGTAAGAGCAATTGCTTTAATATCTCTTTTCTGCAGATTGGCAACCTGATCTTTCATTAAAGCAATCAGAGGAGAAATAACAAGACAGATTCCTTCCTGCATCATGGCTGGAACCTGAAAACAAATCGATTTTCCTCCGCCTGTCGGAAGTACTGCAAAAGTATCCTGTCCTTCAAGAACCGAATCGATAATTTCTTTTTGCAACGGTCTAAAACTGTCGTGTTTCCAGTATTTTAGAAGAATATCCTGCGCTCCGAGCATTGCGTAAGTTTTAAAGTTAAAAATTTAGAAAACAGCTTCTAGTTTTGCAACTTTAAAACCTTTTGCTAAATTTTGTCTAAGATATAAAGAATTCTGTTTTCAACCGTATCTTTTGGAACCTCAATTAGTTCGTAACCGTATTTTTTATAGGTCTCAACAAGATGTTCCTGAATTTTAACTGCCTGTTCAAAATTTTCATAACGCTCTGCATCGCTTTGGTAAATTTCTTCCCATGGCGGCAGAATAAAAGTTTTAGAATATTTATAGTCCTCGCAAGCCTTAACGAAACTTTCCGGATATTCGTCGCCAATATAATCCATATAAGCAACAACATCTGGAATTCCTCGGTCAATAAAAACCACATTGTCAGGTTCTTCAAGAGCATTTTTGTATTGTTCAATACGACCTTCAAGCAACATTTGGCTAAATAAAAGAGGTTGTTCAAGAAACAGCTGCTCAATGCCTTCCTGTTGTGCTTTCATGGTAACCTGTCTAGAGATTTCTGGATAGCAGCAAAAGCCACGAGCTACCAATTCGTTAATAAGTGTTGATTTTCCAGTACCAGGTCCGCCAAGCAGGACTATAATTTCTTTTTGCACTATTCTAAAAATAAAGCGCAAATTTACCTAAACTTATTTATAATTAAAAAGAATATTTACTTGAAGCGAAAGATTTGGCATTTTTTGCAGTCATGGGTTCCTGCTGTCCGCTCCAATCTTTTGCTTTTTAAAGAAAAAAGCAAAAGGATTTCCGCTTCCATCAGGGCTAAAAAGGAGTGATGGTTTTGTTTTTGGAATTATTTTAAAAGAAGAAAGTCCCAGCGGGAAATTTATTTTGCAATAAATATTTTGCTCCGCTGGAGCAGTTTTTATTTGAATTGCCGTTGGTTTTAACCCAAATGATTATTTAAATCTTGGCTTTAGCCAAATAAACTATTCACAAAACAAATACTTTCCAGAACTTTTTCCTTTTTTAGAAGGAACAATCAAATGCGATTGGAATTTTTTACCATTTAAAACATCATTCACAAAATCTAAGACATATTGCTGACCTTCATGGAAAAGGTAACCAGAGAATTCATGTCCTCCGCCGCAGAAAGTAATTAGTTCTATGTCTTTATGTAAATCGTTCATTTGATTGTAAACCGCATAAGAGCCAAAAAGAATCAGCCAGCCAGAAGCATTTGTTGGGCAAGAGCGATGTGAGCCTGCAGCGTATGGAACCGTGTCGTCATCGCTTCCGTGAGCCAATAACATTGGAATTGCTTTTTCTTTTGTAATCAGATTAATATCCTGAATCGCTCCCGAACCTCCGATGAAGCCTTTGTATTTAAAATTTTCAGGAAGATTGCTTTTGTATAAGTTCATTAATTTATAATCCCAGAACGAAGCATGAAAACCAATTTCAGCACCAGCGCTAATTCCAGAAATGAAGATTTTTGAAGTGTCAAGATTGTATTTATCTGCATTTTCAACTAAGAAAGCTGTCGCTTGCCACATGTCGCTTACACCAATTTGGATTGCTTTTATTTTTTCGGTTAAAGTTCCTTTGCATCCAAAATCTTTTCCTTTCATATATAAACTATATGAAATGCTTGCAACAGCATAACCATTTTTTGCCATGAATAAACCAAAATCTTTTTCGCTTGTACGCTCTCCGCCAGAAAATCCGCCACCAAAAGCAAACATAATCAGCGGAATTTTTTCACCAGCTTTTTTCTTTGGCAGATATAGATCTAAATCTAGTTTTAAAGTGTCGTTTTGGAAATAAGTCAGTGTTTTGACTTCTTGTGCTTGAATATTGTTGAATATAAGGACGATAAAAAGTAAAAGGAGTTTTTTCATTGCATTGTGTTTTAATCTCGCAAAGTCGCTAAGACGCAAAGTTTTAAACTTAAAGAAATCTCTTTGCGACTTTGCGAGAGATTTCGGCAGATTATTTTCTCAAATATAGCAGTAAATTTTACAAAGAAATAATCTTCGATTGCTTTTTTCTCTGCACCTTTGCGCCTTTGTAACTTTGTCCCTTTAAAACAAAGTTTTAAGCCTCAAAAAAATCTAAAATCTAAACTCAAAAGTCTAAAATCAAAACCGTATATTTGCGTTTATTTTTAATTACGAATGGAGAACGATAAAGAAAAAAATACCGCCGAATTTTACGAAAGATTAAAAGTAGAGCTAGATAACGCAAATACTTGGCCAGCAGAATATTTATACAAATTTATTGTGCCTTCTGTAGCAGACAATGTAGAACGTGTCGAAAAAGCTTTTGATCGAATGGGTGCGGTAATTAAAACAACAAAATCTAAAACAGGTAAATTTACCAGTGTTTCTGTAGACGTTACGATGCACAGCTCAGACGATGTGATTAGTAAATACAAAGAAGTTTCTACAATTGAAGGTATAGTTTCATTATAAACTTATGATCGAAAAATATAAAAGAGAAGCAGCAAGCGACGTTGTGTATAATTTAGAATACAATTCTGAAAGACAACGTTTGATTATCCCAGAATATGGTCGCCATTTACAAAAACTGATTGATCAGGCAACTGCAATCGAAGATGATGAAACGCGCAATAAAGCCGCAAAATATATCATTCAGGTTATGGGAAGTCTGAATCCGCATTTGCGTGACGTACCAGATTTTCAGCATAAACTTTGGGATCAGCTTTTTATTATGTCTGATTTTAAATTGAATGTAGAATCTCCGTATCCAATTCCGTCAAGAGAAGTTTTGGAGTTAAAACCGGATGCTTTGCAGTATCCACAGAACTTTCCAAAGTATAGATTTTATGGTAACAATATCAAATATATGATTGATGTTGCTAATAAATGGGAAGAAGGCGAAATGAAAAATGCATTGGTAATGGTAATTGCCAACCATATGAAAAAATCTTTCTTAAGCTGGAACAAAGACACCGTAAAAGATGATGTGATTTTTGAACATTTATATGAATTATCTGGAGGTAAAATTAATTTATTACACAGTACAGAAGAGCTTTTAAATACGACAGACTTAATGCGTACAAACAAACGCATGTCTAATAAAACAGCTTCTGGTGCTCAGCCAAAAATTCAGAACAACAAAAATAACAACAACAAAGGCGGTCAAAAAAAGACATTTCAAAAAAATAATAATCAGAAATAAAAAAGGGTCTAAGATGCTAAGTTACTAAGACGCTAAGATTTTAGCTCAGAACCTTAGAATCTCAGAACCTCAGAACCTAAACAAGATCTATGGGAATTTTTAAAATCGAAGGAGGAACTCCTTTAAAAGGAGAAATCACTCCACAAGGAGCAAAGAATGAGGCATTACAAATTTTATGTGCCGTGCTTCTAACAGGAGAGAAAGTAAAAATTAATAACATTCCTGATATTATAGACATCAATAAATTAATCACTTTGTTGGGGAATTTAGGGGTGAAAATTCAACGTAACGAACCAGGTTCAATTACTTTTCAAGCAGATGAAGTTAATGTTGGATATTTAGAAACTGAAGCTTTCAAGAAAGAAGGTGGAGCGCTTCGCGGTTCGATTATGATTGTTGGTCCGCTTTTGGCTCGTTTTGGAAAAGGATATATTCCAAAACCAGGAGGAGATAAAATTGGACGTCGTAGATTAGATACTCACTTTGAAGGTTTTATTAACCTTGGTGCAAAATTTAGATACAACAGAGAAGATCACTTTTATGGAGTAGAAACTCCTAAGGAAGGTCTTAAAGGAACAGATATGCTTTTGGATGAAGCTTCTGTAACTGGAACAGCAAACATTGTAATGGCTGCAGTTCTAGCAAAAGGAACAACTACAGTTTACAATGCTGCTTGCGAACCATACTTACAGCAGCTATGTAAAATGTTGAACTCTATGGGAGCAAAAATCACAGGAGTTGGGTCTAACTTATTGACTATCGAAGGTGTTGAAAGCCTTGGAGGTTGCGAGCACAGAATTCTTCCTGATATGATTGAAATCGGTTCTTGGATTGGTCTTGCGGCTATGACAAAAAGCGAAATTACAATCAAAAACGTAAGCTGGGAAAACTTAGGTTTGATTCCGAATACGTTTAGAAAGCTAGGAATTACAGTTGAAAAACGTAATGATGATATTTATATTCCTGCTCACAAAGACGGGTATGAAGTAAAAACAGATATCGACGGTTCTATTTTAACAATTGCTGATGCTCCATGGCCTGGATTTACGCCTGATTTGTTAAGTATTGTTTTGGTTGTAGCAACTCAAGCTAAAGGAGATGTTTTAATTCACCAAAAAATGTTCGAAAGCCGTTTATTCTTCGTGGATAAATTGATTGATATGGGAGCAAAAATCATGTTGTGTGATCCGCACAGAGCCGTGGTTATGGGACATAATTTCGAATCTCAATTGAAAGCAACAACAATGTCTTCTCCTGATATTCGTGCGGGAATCTCATTATTAATTGCAGCACTTTCAGCAAAAGGAACAAGTACAATTCAGAATATCGAGCAAATCGATCGTGGATATGAGCGTATCGATGAGCGTTTAAGAGCAATCGGCGCAAAAATCGTAAGAGCTTAAAAAAATATTTGCCACGAATTCACGAATTAAACTAATTCAAAATTTTTAAAGTCAAATTAGACGAATTTCATTTTAAAAATTAGAGAAATAAGATAAATTCTAAATTTCGTTTAATTCGTGAATTCGTGGCTAAAAAAAATGTCTTTAAATGACAAACGAACAAAAAGCTGTAAAAGCTACTATTTTTAGTATAATAGGAAATACCTGCCTGGCCCTTATAAAAGGTCTCGCAGGTTTTTTTGGCAATTCTTATGCCCTAATTGCTGACGCAATTGAATCAACGACGGATATATTTGCGTCATTTTTGGTGTTGTTTGGAATTAAATATTCGAATAAACCAGCAGACGAAAATCATCCTTACGGTCATGGCCGTGCAGAACCTCTAATTACCTTTTTAGTTGTTGGGTTTTTAATTACTTCGGCAACAATTATTGGTTATGAAAGTATCGCCAATATTGGAACTTCACACGATTTACCTAAATCTTGGACTTTGTATGTTTTAGGTGCAATTATTATTTGGAAAGAATATTCTTTTCGCTTGGTAATGAAACGTAGCCGACAAACAAATAGTTCGTCTTTAGCAGCCGACGCATGGCACCATAGAAGCGATGCTATAACTTCTGTAGCAGCTTTTATCGGAATTTCCATTGCTTTGGTCATGGGAAAAGGCTACGAATCTGCAGATGACTGGGCAGCACTTTTTGCAGCTTTTTTTATCCTTTATAATAGCTATAAAATTTTCAGGCCAGCACTTGGCGAAATCATGGATGAAAACCTAAACGATGATTTAGTAGAAGAAATCCGAATCGTTGCTTTGACAGTTCCAGGGATTCTTGGAACAGAAAAATGCTATATCCGAAAAGCAGGAATGCGTTATCATGTTGATCTTCACGCCATAGTTTCGGCTAAAATTTCTGTAAAAGAAGGACATGATTTATCTCATAAATTACAAGATAAATTGAAAGAACAAATTCCACAGTTAGGAAATGTTTTGATTCATATAGAGCCAGATGATTATCATTGAAAGAGGTTCTAAGGTTCTGAGATGCTAAGATTCTAAGTTTTTTTTCTTTGTCAAAGTTTTAAACTTTGACAAAGATTAATTTAAAAAACTGCTTGATTTACAATCTAATTGAAACCAGATTGTAAATCAAGCAGTTTTTTTTGAAGTTTAAAAAGCTACACTTGGGTTTTGACTTCGCTTAGCCGGGCAAAAAATACTATTAAGTACTAAAAGAAAACTTAGAATCTTAGCATCTCAGAACCTTAGTGTCTTATTAATCCAACGCATTCAAAATCTTCAATCCAAATACAACACCATTTTGTTGAATACCGCCTTGGTAAGAATGAACATAATCAATTCTAAATAACTTGAATTTACCAAAACCTAAGTTGTCTAAACCGACTGTGAATTCGGAATATGGTTTTCGATCTGGAATTGCAAGGGAATGAAAGCCAATATTCATAGTTGACTTTAAAAGATTTAGTAACGGAATTTTATTCATGATAAAACCTGTATCATTGTATTCTGTATGCATTTCAAAGTAGCTATCGTTTGTGCTGTTTGAATAATACGGCATCATATTAAAAACATTCAAATAACGTTCACTTGTTCCAATATGAGTTTGGTTTCCGTTAAAATGTCTGTAATCTATAAACGAAATGTTTTCGGCATTAAAGAATTTTCCACCTCTAAAATTGGTTCCTAAAAGACCTTTGTTCCCAAGTGATAAATCATATTGAATAGAAGCTCCAATTCTTTCATACTCATACTTTTTTTCGCTCGCCGCGAATGTTTTTTCAAAAGCTAGGTAAACCGTCGGATATTTATCGTTTTTGAAATTAAATCTTCCGTCAGGTCTCGAAATATATTTGTTGCCAAAATTGATTCTAGTTGTTATAAGGGCTTTAAACAAATGATGCTGATTAAAAGCGGGTGTTGTAAAATCGTCTGGTGCCAAAGGATTATTAGAAGAATAGATATCATCTTTTTTAAAGAAAGAATAATCAGTTGTGTTGAAAAGTGGTTTTCGTTGTTCGTAGCCAATTTTTCCGGTAAGATTCATTCCGTTTGCAATATCTTGCCCATAATTAATTTCAACATATTCTAAATTATACAATTTCATATAATTGTCTTTGAAAAATAAGGAACTTACAGAATTGATAAGTTTAGAAATAGGTTCGGCACTATTAAACTGAGCCGTTTTTGTTCCTCCCGCAACCCAAATTGTGGCATAATTTATAGTATTGAATCTATGGCTGAATTCGCCAATAACGCGAAAGCGTTCGTCTGAAAAACCATAGTTAAAAGTTGTGCTTATAGAAGTGTTTGTTCCTTTTTCTTCATCCCATTTTCTAAAAGAGAAACCCGAATCCAGATTAAAACCTTGTACAGTATTAAAGCTTAAAGAAGCAACATTCAATAAACCTTTATAATCAAAAGAATATTTCTTAAAAGTATTTTTATAGTCGTAGCCCATTAAAATATCCCAAACTTTAAACTTATTGTTTTTGGCATCTATAGAATCGGTATATTTTTTTGATTTTCTAATGGTTTGCAAACTGTCTTTTTTAGCATAATCATTACTTTCTTCAATTGTTAATGGAATGGGACGGATTTCATTCCAGAAAGCATCATCTTTTTTGTTGGCATTAAGTTCAAAAGCTACAAGTTCATTTCCGAAAGTTTTCTTGTCGAAAGAATCAGGAAATTCATAATTCGAATAAACATAATTGAAATTTCCAGAAAACTTTATTCCAAAAATACCAGCATTAAAAGAAAGAGTCTGAGCATTTTTAGACCAGATTTTATTTTTAGTATTGTAGCTAAAACTCTGTTTTAGATTCATTACCTCTGTAAATTCATTTTTCATTCGATACCCTTTGATATCTAAATCAACGGCATAAATAGCAAAACTGTCGTCTACAATATAAATATAGCCTTCAAAAACAGGTTCTTTGTCTCGTTTCGGAATAACTTTTATTTTATTAATCTGCTGGTTATTGTCATCATAAAAAGTGCTTTCCAGTTTGTATTTGTAATAATTGAAAGCATTATCGGCAATAGGAGAGATGAGTTTTACATCAAAATCTAAAGTGTTGTCGTAGAAGTCGTAATTAGATAGAGCAGCCGTGTTATAGCTGTAGCCGCGATTGTTGCCAGAAATTTTTGAAGCAATAATTTTTTCTTTTAGTTTGTCTGGTTTTTCAAGAGCAACTTTTGAAACAGTTTCAGACAAATATAAAATACCAGTTCCTGTAGAATCTAAATTTGAGCCCATGTCATTGCCAAGTTCTACTTTTTTACCGAGAATTTTTTTTGGAAGATCTTTGACTTTAAACATTCCTTTTGAATAAAAATCGGCGGTATAACGTCCCGTTTTACCTAGATTTTCTTTCTTATGCGCAATAGCACTTTTTATGATAGCGTTTGCAGGATTGTTTTTAGAATCAATGATAACTTCATTTAATGCGAAACTTTCTTCCTGAAGTTTAACATCTAAAATGACAATTTTCGTTGCTGCTAAAACGGTTATTTTTTGAGTTTTATAGCCTAAATATTGAAAAGTGATTTTGTTTCCTCCAACTTCTTTTACATTCAGCTGATATTTTCCCTGTTCGTTTGTGGTAGTTCCAGAATAGGTGTTTTCTTCAAAAACGGACACAAATGGAAGCGGATTTCCTTTGTCATCTGTTACAGTTCCTCTTATTTGAGCAAAATTGGAAAGATAAAAAAAAAGAAAGGCAAATAAAGTATAGTTTCTCATATAGGTGTGGTTATCTTACAAAAATATAATAAGTTAAATCTGAGCTTATTAATAATTTGTTAAATTGAATGAGAGAGTTTGTCTGATTGAGCAAAGTCGAAGGCATTCGTCTTACAGGCCTTCGACTTCGCTCAGGATGACATTATATTATAGAAAAGATTGTATAGCCAATTCGTAGCTTTTTAGGCCGAAACCTAAAATAACGCCTTTTGCATTTCCAGATAAATAGGATTGATGTCTAAAACTTTCGCGCGCGTAAGTATTTGAAATGTGCACTTCAATTACGGGAGTTGTAACGGCTTTCATAGCATCGCCCAAACCTATAGAGGTATGTGTATAAGCACCAGCATTCAGAATAATTCCGTCAAAAGTAAAACCGCATTCCTGAATTTTACCAATCAGTTCGCCTTCAATATTGCTTTGGTAATAAGAAAGTTCGATGTTTGGGAATTTTTGTTTCAACGTTTCAAAATAATCTTCAAAAGTCTGGCTTCCGTAAACTTCTGGTTCGCGTTTTCCTAAAAGATTCAAGTTCGGTCCGTTGATAATGCAGATTTTCATAAAGTAATTTCGTTTTTAATTAAGTAATGTGATGCATTTTACATTTCATAAATGACATTTCACACATAAGTGTAAAAATAAAAAAACCGCACTAATAATTAGAGCGGTTTTTATAAAAGTATGTGATATTCTTTTAGAACATGAATCCAGCTGAAAGCTGAACTACTGAGTTTCTAATGTCTGCATTTGAAGAAGCGTCTGTTAATCCTAGACTGTAACGCCCTTGAACAAAAATGCTTTCTGTAATTTTTAAACCTAAACCAGCATTAAGAGCAAAATCAAATGTATTTGCATCGTCAAATCTTACATCATTTTTTTGACTTAATAAAAATGAAGCTTGTGGTCCAACCTCTAAGCTTAATGATTTAGTCATGTAGATTTTTGCCATTACAGGAATCGATAAATATGCTAATTTATTTTCGAAATCTTTTTGAGCATCAGAAAATTTATAAGTTGCTCCTTGAGTAGAATACAAAAGCTCTGGCTGAATTGCGAATTTTTCTAATAATTTTACTTCAGCTACTACACCAGCATGAAAGCTTGTGATTCCATCTTTATCAAACGCTACACCATTTAATGTTGCATCACCAGGCTGGCTTGCAAAGTTAACTCCGGCTTTTACCCCTAATTTCAATAATTGTGCTTGTACTGCAGCCGATGTTGCAATAAACAAAACAGCTGCTAAAAGTATTTTCTTCATAAAAAGGTTTTTAAAAATTGGTATTTTAAAATGTTATTCAAAGTTCAAAACTACATATTTAGCGTTTTATTGCATTATAATTTGGATTAAATAATTAATAAAATTCCCACCCAAATTGATTTTTAATTTATAAAATTCTTCTTTTTCTCATCTAAAGTTTTGATTTTGAGTAAGTCTAAGTCAATTTTATTTTTGTCCTATTTTGATACTTTTTAGACTTTCTGTGGCGTTTATTTTGTAGGTCTAATCTTAGTTTTGTCCAATATTTAATCAAATAATATTTTAAAAATTATGAAAAAAATTGTTTTAGCTGCTATTGCAGTATTTGGTTTTACATTTGCTAACGCACAAGAACAAACAGCAAAAGGAAAATGGTTAATTGAGGCTAATACTGCTTTTGGTGGAGCTGATGCAAATGTTGGCAATACTAGTTTTAATTTGTCATCTAGAGATGGAGAGACTGAATGGGGGTTAGGAGTTGAAGGTGGTTACTTTGTTGCCAATAATTTAGCTGTTAAGGCTGGTTTAGGTTATAATGACTTTGGTCATAGCTCAAATGCTTTTTCTTATAAAGTTGGAGCGAAATATTATTTATTAAACAAGTTTCCTTTAGAGGCTTCTTACACAGGAGCAAGTATTAAAGATGCAGATGAAAACCCTTCTTACGTAGGATTACAAGGAGGATATGCTTGGTTTGTTGGAAAAAACATATCTATTGAGCCAGGACTTCGTTACAATATTTCTATGAACGAAGATTATGGAAAAGATGTTTTCCAATTAAACATTGGTTTTGCATTACACTTCTAATATTTAGTTAATAGTGTTTTTTTGAGAGCCTTACCAGAAATGGAAAGGCTTTCTTTTATTCTGATCTTTTGATAAATTCATGATCTCTTAACAATTAGTATATTAGTTACTATTTTATTTGTTAAATTCCTAATATAGATTTATGAAGAATATTTTTATATTTGGACTCATTAATTTAACCCAAAACAAATTAGAATGAAAAAAATTATTTTATCTGCCATTGCAATTATGGCTTTTGCATTCTCAAATGCTCAGGAAACAAGATTTGGAATAAAAGGAGGTCTTAATATTTCAAGTATTGTTGGTGGTGATGTGAGAGATGCTAATTCATTAGTAGGATTTCATATTGGTGGTTTAGCTGAAATCCACGTCGTGGAAAAGTTTTATATTCAACCAGAGCTTTTATTCTCTACTCAAGGAGCTAAATTTGATGGCCCTTTTGGAACTAATGAAGATGTAAAATTAAACTATTTAAATGTTCCAGTTTTGGCGAAGTATTATATTGTTGACAAAAAATTTAGCGTAGAAGCAGGCCCACAACTAGGTTTTTTGCTGTCAGCTAAATCTGATAGTTTTGATATTAAAGACGATACGAAATCGGTGGATTTTGGATTTAATTTCGGAGCAGGTTATAATTTTACTGATAATTTTTCAGTTGGTCTTCGATATACTGTGGGATTATCTCCTATTTGGGATGACAATATTGATGATTCAGAAGATTTGTATGATAGTGCGAAAAATGGTAATTTCCAGATTTCTTTGGCTTACAAATTCTAATCTGAATTTTTAAATATTTAAAGAACCTTCCCGATAACGGAAGGTTTTTTTATGCCAAAAAATCACTTACTTTGTAAATATGAATTGGAGCAGATATATAAAAGATTATCAGTCGTATTTGAGGATAGAGAGAGGTTTGTCTAAAAACACGATCGAAAATTACGGCTTTGATATTGAACGTTTATGTCTGTTCTTAGAAACCAATCAGATTGATGTTTCTCCAATTAAAATTTCCGACGAAACTTTACAGCAATTTATTTATACGGTAGCCAAAGAAGTTAATCCAAGATCGCAGGCAAGGATTATTTCTGGACTCAAAAGTTTCTTTAATTATTTGGTTTTTGAAGATTATCGAAATGATAATCCTTTAGAATTAATTGAAGCGCCAAAAACGGGCCGCAAATTACCGGATACTTTATCGCTTGAGGAAATTGATGCTTTGATTGAAATAATCGATTTAAGTACCAACGAAGGCGAGCGAAATCGCGCAATGCTCGAAACGCTTTATGGTTGTGGACTTCGTGTTTCTGAACTGATCTCACTTAAAATTTCGGATCTTTACTTTGATGAAGGTTTTATTAAAATTACAGGTAAGGGAAATAAAGAGCGTTTTGTTCCAATTGGGCCTTTAACTCAGAAATATATTAATTTGTATAGAAATGTTGTGCGCTGTAATCTTAATATTAAAAAAGGAGCCGAAGACACCTTATTTCTAAATAGAAGAGGAGGTCAATTGACTCGAGCTATGATATTTACGATTATTAAAGATCTAGCTCAGAAAGTGGGTTTAAAAAAGAGTATCAGCCCCCACACACTACGTCATTCTTTTGCAACTCATCTGCTAGAAAATGGTGCCGATTTGAGGTCAATTCAATTGATGCTTGGGCACGAATCAATTACAACAACTGAAATTTATGTGCATCTTGATCGCAGTTTTTTAAAAGAAGTAATGCATAGTTTTCATCCAAGAAAGTAAATTTTTTGCGGTATGATATATTTTTGATTTGAAAATTTATATATTGTGTTAAAATTTTGTTTTAATTTGAATAAAAAGCACTAAAACGTTATAGTTTATCTTTGCTTTTTCTGAATGAGTTCTGAATATCTTATTTACATAAAAGAAGTAGTATATGGTTTTTGATTTATATGGAAATGACGATTGCTTAGAGGTAAATAATTTTTATAAAAAATTGTTGGCCGAAATGCCCGACCTGCTTTTTCAGTTTGTTATTGATGCGGATAATAATTACACATTTCCTCTTGTAAGTAAATCGGCAGATGAAATATTTGAACTTTCTGCGGCAGATTTTAATAATGATATAAAGTTTATAGTTTACGATCGAATTTTACCTCAGGATCGTGAGCTTTTTTTTCAATCTTTGGTCAAAGCCAGAAAAGAAATAAGACCTTGGGAAATTGAGTTTAGAGCGACTCTTCCTAAAAAAGGAATTCGCTGGTTCAGGGTATCTTCAAAAACAGAATCTTCCACAAATGGGAGTGTGATTTTTTACGGACATGTTTCAGATATTACTGAATTGAAAGATAAGGAAGAAAAGCTTAGAATTTCTGAAGAGCGTTTTCAATTTGCTCTCGATGCTTCTACCGCTGGAATCTGGGATTGGGATATGGTCACAAATAGTGTTTTTTATTCTTCTTTGTCTCTTAAAATCTTGGAGCTGGAATCTACTGATATTTTTGACGATCCTGAGCGATGGGATAAAATTGTGCATCCAGATGATCTTCCAAGATATTATTCAGATATTCATGATCATTTTGATAATAAGATTCCGTTTTACGAAAATTATCATCGTGTAATGACTTCTAGTGGTAATTATAAATGGATTTTGGACCGTGGAAAAGTGATTAAACGCGACGAAAATGGAAAACCTCTGCGTGTAATTGGAACACATACCGATGTTTCGGCTCAGAAGGAAAAAGAACTTGAGCTTATGAAAACCATGAAGCTATATAGCGATCAGAATAGCCGTTTGTTGAATTTCTCGCATATTGTTTCTCACAATTTAAATACACAGGCAGGAAATATAAAATCGATTTTAGACCTTATTGATGCCGATGTTAGCAAGCAGACTGTGGCAGAAATGCTGGAATATTTGCGTGCCGTTTCTAACGATCTGAATGAAACTATTTCAAATCTGACCCAAATCGTTAAAACACAGAGCAATATTAATATCGCTGTGGTTCCGTTAAAGCTATGTGAGTATATAGAAAAAACTATTTCGACGATCAAAGGCTACGATAAACAGCGTAAAGTGACTATTATAAACAATGTTCCGAAGTATTTAACGATTAATTTTAATCCGGCTTATATGGAGAGCGTTTTGTTGAATTTTACCACAAATGCAATTAAATATGCGCATCCAGATCGTAATCCCGAAATTACTTTTGATTTTGCAATCGAACCGGAAGGCTTTAAGTCACTTAAGATTACAGATAATGGACTTGGAATCGATTTGAAAGTCTATGGCGATTTGTTGTTCGGTATGTATAAAACTTTTCATAAACATGAAGAAGCGCGAGGTATAGGATTGTATATTACAAGAAATCAAATTGAAGCGATGAAAGGAACTGTTGAAGTAGAAAGTGAAGTAGGAGTAGGTACAAGTTTTAAAATCATTTTTAATGATATGTAGAACTTTAGATCATAGATAAAAAAAAGGCTGTCAATCGACAGCCTTTTTTTTATTTATTGTTTCTTGGATTATTTAGCAATATTTACAGCTCTCGTTTCTCTAATAACTGTAACTTTTACCTGTCCAGGATAAGTCATTTCTGTTTGGATTTTTTGTGAAATTTCGAAAGATAAGTTTGCAGCATTATCATCAGAAACTTTTTCACTTTCTACAATTACACGAAGTTCTCTACCAGCTTGGATTGCATAAGCATTTTTAACTCCGCTGAATCCGTAAGCTACATCTTCAAGATCTTTTAGACGCTGGATGTAAGAATCAAGAACCTGGCGTCTTGCACCTGGTCTAGCTCCAGAAATAGCATCACAAACCTGAATAATTGGAGACAATAAAGATTTCATTTCAATCTCGTCGTGGTGCGCTCCAATCGCGTTGCATACTTCTTCTTTCTCGCCGTATTTCTCAGCCCACTGCATACCTAAAAGTGCGTGTGGTAAATCACTTTCTGTATCTGGCACTTTTCCGATATCGTGTAATAAACCAGCTCTTTTTGCCAGTTTTACATTCAATCCTAATTCTGCAGCCATAATACCGCAAAGTTTAGAAACCTCTCTTGAGTGTTGCAATAAGTTTTGTCCGTAAGAAGAACGATATTTCATTCTACCTACAACTTTGATTAATTCAGGATGTAAACCGTGAATTCCTAAGTCAATAACAGTACGTTTACCAACTTCGATAATTTCATCATCAATTTGTTTAGCCGTTTTAGCAACAACTTCTTCGATACGTGCCGGGTGAATACGTCCGTCAGTTACAAGTTTGTGTAGAGACAAACGAGCAATTTCTCTGCGAACAGGATCGAAACAAGAAAGGATAATTGCTTCTGGTGTATCGTCAACAATAATTTCAACTCCAGTTGCAGCTTCTAGTGCTCTAATGTTACGTCCTTCACGTCCGATAATTCTACCTTTTACATCATCAGATTCTATGTTGAAAACAGATACACAGTTTTCTACTGCTTCTTCTGTTCCAACTCTTTGAATAGTGTTGATAATGATTTTTTTAGCTTCTTGCTGTGCGGTAAGCTTCGCCTCTTCAATAGTTTCTTGAATATGAGACATTGCTTTTGTTTTAGCTTCAGCTTTTAAGCCTTCTACTAATTGTTCTTTTGCTTCTTCTGCAGAAAGACCAGAGATTACTTCTAATTGCTGTAATTGGCTTTTGTGAAGCTTTTCAACTTCAGCTTGTTTTTTGTCTAAAACTTCAATTTTGTTTTCGTATTCAGCTGTTCTTGCTTCAAAATCGTCGTTTACTTTTTTAGCTTTAGAAAGTTCGTTAGAAACTTGAGATTCTTTATCGCGAACACGTTTTTCTACTTCAGCCACTTTTTTGTCACGTGCTAAAATAACTTGTTCATGTTCTGATTTTAGTTCGATAAAACGCTCTTTTGCTTGAAGAATTTTATCTTTTTTGATGTTTTCTGCTTCTAAATTAGCGTCTTTTAAAATAGAAGCTGCTTCTTTTTTAGCGTTTTTAATTAGGTTTGAAATATTACTTTTCTCGATAATTTTAGCTATTGCAAATCCTGCCGCAATACCTACAATACCAATAATGATCGTTATGATGTCCATGTTTGTTAGGGTTTATATATAAAAAAAGCCTACATTAATTGCTTGTATAAACTCGTAAAGACAAGTTTTGAGCTAACTCACTGTTCAAGTTTCCCAGCCAAAAGGAGGGCATACTATAGTAGCGACGATTTGCTCATTCTAAATTGTTAGTGTTGAGTTTACCAATTGTGAACTAATGTAGGCAGTATCTTAGTTTCTGTAAAGAACGTTTAATTTTCGAGATATTGATCTAAAAGCGTATTTAATCTTTTAATTCTTTCGATAGTTTCTTCTCCATCGATTGCATTATCAATTTGTTTTTGTTCTACTTGCGATGCAAATTGCAATGCACACATGGCTAGAACATCTTGTTTGTCACGAACCGCGTAATTTTCTTCGAACTGCTTGATCATGGCATCAATTTTTTTAGAAGCACTTCTAAGTCCTTCTTCCTGAGCGGGTTCAACCGTAAGTGGGTAAACGCGGTCGGCAATTGATATTTTAATTCTAAGCTTTCCGTCCATATTATTAATCTGATAGTTGCGCTATACAGTAATCAATTTCGCGAATTAATGAATTTATTTTAAGCTTTGTCTCTCTCTTGTTATTGTCGCTGCCAAGCAACGAATTGGCTATCTTAAGTGTTTCATTTTGCTTTTTCAAAGCTTCCATTTCCTCAGATTGTTTCTGGATAATTTGCGCAGCTTTGGCTAGTTCTAATCGTAATACTTGATTGTTTTGTTCAAAAGCTTTTGATTTTTCAAATAGCTTTTCAACTTTATATTCAAGAGTATCAATTATTTCTGCAATTACACTCATTATACATCCTATTCATTACTTAATCATACAAAGTTAGTATTCCTTTTTATTAATGCAATTTTTTATCGATTTTTTTACATTAAAAATAGACAAATAAATGAAATTCAAGTTATTGTGTTTTTATGGGGATTTTCCTCGGTTTTACCCTGTTAATTTTTTATCTTAGCAAAAATGTTGTTTATGAGATTTTCTGTACTTACCCTTCTGTTTTGTAATTTTATATTTGCTCAAGCACAATATCCAAAAGATTATTTCCGACCTCCATTAGATATTCCAATGCAGCTTTCGGGCAATTTTGGAGAACTAAGGCCGAATCATTTTCATGCGGGCTTTGATTTAAAAACAAATCAAAGAGAGGGCTTAAGTGTACACGCAATAGCTGATGGATATGTTTCTAGAATAAAAATTTCGACTTTCGGGAACGGAAAATGCATTTATATAACTCATGCAAACGGCTATACATCTGTTTACGGACATTTGCAAACGCCAGTTGGACCAATTTTGGATTATGTAAAAAAAACGCATTACAAGGAAAAAGCGTATGAAATTGAAATGTTTCCAAAACCAGATGAGCTTCCTGTTAAAAAAGGTGATATAATTGGACTTTCTGGAAATACAGGTTCATCAGAAGGGCCGCATCTTCATTTTGAAATTCGAGATACCAAGACAGAATTTGTGATCAACCCGATTTTCTTTGGCTTTGATCAAAATATTAAAGATACCAAAAAGCCAACTTTGTCTAGTTTGTATGTTTATCCATTGGACAATGCTACAGTAAATCAGTCTAAACAGCCTTTGCTGGTAAATATGGCGCTTCAAAAAGACGGAACTTATCTAGCTTCAAAAGTGAAAGCAAACGGAAAAATTGGTTTCGGAATTAATGCGGTAGATACAGATGATGTATCGCATAATAAAAATGGGGTTTTTAATGTGTCGACTTTTTTAAACGGAAATCAGAATTATAACTATCAATTTAATACCTATTCTTTTGATGAAATGCGTTATGTAAATGCATTGATAGATTATTCTCGTTATAAAAAATCGGGACAGCGCGTGCAGAAACTTTTTATGAAAACGCCTTTTGCATTAAGCATTATCAAAACAGATTCTCTTCGCGGTATTGTAAAAACAGAGCCTAATTTAACTTCAAATTACAAAATTGAAGTATCGGATTATTTTGGAAATATGAATTCGATTACAGTTCCAATTGAATATGATGCTGCGATACCTCTTGTGGAGTCAGAGTCGGTTAATGGAAAATATTTTATCAAATATAATAGAGATGCTAATTTTGAGAAAGATAATATGTCGGTTTTCTTTCCAGCTGGAACTTTTTACGATGATTTTAATATGAATTTTGATGTGAAAAATAACAAAGTTTATATTCACGATGATACGGTTCCTGTGCATTCTAATTTTACTATTACCATAAAAGACGATACTTATCCAGAATCTCTAAGAGATAAGCTTTATATTGGTAAAGGAACAAGTTTTAATGGAACCATTAGAAAAGGTGATGTTTTTACTGCGAAAGCAAAAATATTGGGAACGTACGGTTTAGTTCTTGATACGATTCCGCCAGTTGTTAAAATTGCAAAACCAATTGAAGGAAAATGGATTAGTGATCAAAAGAAAATTGATTTTACAATAAGCGATTCTCTGTCTGGAATAAAATCGTATAACGGTTATCTAAACGGAAGCTGGGTTATGTTTGAATACGAAAATAAAGCCAGAAGAATTACGCATACTTTTGAGGATCAATATTTAGCAGAAGGTGAAAATGTATTAAAGGTTGAAGTTGTTGATAATGTAGGAAATACTACTATCTTTGAAACTCGTTTTTTTAGAAGTCAACAAAAATAAAAACCAAAATCTTTGAGTTACAATAGGTTTACATTCGCTTATCTTTTTTTATTTTTCAGCTGTATTGCTTTGGCTCAAAATGCTCGCGTGAAAGGGCTGATTTTAGATGCAGAAAAACATCCTGTTGCGAGCGTAAATATTTCTTCGCAGGAAACTTCTGTGCAGTCTGATGCAAATGGATTTTATGAAATTGCAATTCCATCAAACAAAAAAGTTTCTCTGATTTTTACTCACCTTTCTTTAAAAATGATGAGTTTGACTGTCAGTTTAAAAACAAATGAAGTTTTTGTTTTTAATCCGATCATGAGCAATTCTGAAGAACAAATGGGAGAAGTTTTTGTTTCTTCTGGAAATAGAAAACGAGTTCAGGGAATAACATCAATTGATACCGAAACTATAAAGAAAATTCCAGGTGCCAATGCTGGAATCGAAAATATTCTAAAGACACTTCCTGGAGTTAATTCAAATAATGAATTGAGCACACAATACATGGTGCGTGGTGGAAATTATGACGAAAACCTAGTTTATGTAAATGAGGTAGAAGTGTACCGTCCGTTTTTAATTCGTTCAGGACAACAGGAAGGATTAAGTTTTACCAATACCGATTTGGTTCAAAATGTTGAATTTTCTGCTGGTGGATTTCAGGCGAAGTTCGGAGATAAATTATCTTCGGTTTTAGATATTAACTATCGAAAGCCAACTCAGTTTGGTGCTGCCTTTGAGGCAAGTTTTTTAGGAGGAAGTGCAGCTGTTGATTTGGTTTCGAAAAATAAAAAATGGTCAGCCGTAACAGGAGTCCGCTACCGAAACAATAGTCTTTTGGTAAATAGTCAAGATACAGAAACGAACTACAAACCAACTTTTGCAGATATTCAGACCAATATAAATTATGATATTTCTGAGAAATGGCAAATGAGCTTTTTAGGAAATATTTCTCAGAATAAATATTCGTATCAACCTTTAGTCCGCCAAACAAATTTTGGAACAGCGGATCAGCCGATGGCACTGGCGGTTTATTATGATGGACAAGAAAAAGATCAATACGATACTTATTTTGGTGCTTTAAAAACTACTTATAAAGCATCGCCTTCACTGACTCTTAAATTGATTAGTTCTTTATTTCATACTACAGAACAAGAGCATTTTGATATTTTGGCACAATATCGTTTAGGAAATGTAAATGCCGAAGATCCAGAAAATGCCTCTGCAGTTGATTTTACACGCGGAATTGGTTCTCAGCTGAATCATGCTCGAAATGATCTCGATGCTTTAATTGCAAATATCGAATTAAAAGGAATTAAAGATTGGAAAGAAAGCCAATTGGAATTTGGTTTAAAATATACCAGAGAATCTATTCGAGATCGAGTAGTGGAGTGGGAAGTTATTGATTCTGCTGGTTTTTCTATTAATCCACCTTTGGTTATTCTTCCAAAAAATAATCAGCCTTATACACCTTACACGGGACCGCTTTTGCCATATCAGAATATTCGGGCGACCAATTTTAATACCATAAATCGATTCTCGGGTTACGCGCAATGGAACAAACAATCAGAAATTGGTTCGAGTCAGATCTGGTATCATTTGGGAGCGCGTTTTCAAGGCTGGAATGTTGCAGGAGCTCTAGAAGAAGGAAAAACACAATTTGTAGTAAGTCCGCGTGCGCAATTTGCTATAAAACCAGATTGGGATAGCGATATGGTTTTTAGAATTTCGGGAGGATTGTATCATCAGCCGCCATTTTATCGAGAATTACGAGATTTGGAAGGAGTTGTAAATCCAAATGTAAAAGCTCAGGAAGCAGTTCATGTGGTTTTGAGTAATGATTATAATTTTAAAATGTGGAACCGTCCATTTAAATGGGTGACTGAACTATATTATAAATCACTTTCAGATGTCAATGTTTATTCAATAGATAATGTTCGAATTCGTTACGTTGCCAATAATAATGCAAAAGCTTATGCACAAGGTCTTGATTTTAGACTAAACGGAGAATTTGTGCCAGGGACAGAATCGTGGATAAGTTTTGGATATTTGAAAACCGAAGAAAATTACGAAGACAAAGGTTATATTGCCCGTCCGACAGATCAACGCTTGAAATTTGCGATGCTGTTTCAGGATTATATGCCAAATATTCCAAGTGTGAAAGTATATTTGAATTTGGTTTATAATACCGGTTTGCCTGGTGGTGCGCCAGCATATTCAGATCCGTATTTATATCAAAACCGATTGAATGACTATAGAAGAGCTGATATTGGTTTTGCAAAAGTTTTTGTAGATGCTAGTACGCAAAATACAAAAAAAGGCTGGCTGAAAAACTTTAAAGAATTAGCAGTTGGATTGGAAATTTTCAATCTTTTCAATAATCAAAACGCTATTACGAATACTTGGGTTCGTGATGTGTATTCAAAAAATCAATATGCGATTCCAAATTATATGACTTCGAGGGTTTTTAACGTTAAGATAAATGCGAGGTTGTAATCTGCTTCGCAATTGTTCAGTAAAATTCAATAAAAACAAAAAATACAATCAAAAATAGTATATTTGATAATCGTATATAATCATTGTAGATGAAAAAGTATTTTAAATATATCGCCCTTATACTTATCGGAACAGTAATAAGCTGCCGAGAAGAAGTTCAAAAACCCAAAGTAAGCTACGGTGCTTCAAATAAAGTAAGTATTACCAAAACCGATACGACCCAAATTGAAATTGCAGATCTTCCTATTCAGTTGGAAGGCACTAATTATTTAATTCATCCGGTTGGAGATTTAAGAGTTTATGAAAGAGGCTCAAAAGCTCGTTATGGTTCTTCGAGTGTTAATGATGTGAGTTTTACAATTTCTAATTTAGGCGAATTTGAAATTACAGGATATCTTCAGAATTTAAAATTCCAAAAAGTAGATTCTGATTCTATCCGACCATTATCTGACAAACCAGTTTTGATTTTAACAGCAACGTATTTAAAAACGGTTGCAGATAGAACACATAATAATGTTATGGTGTACACGCTGACAGATTCCGATACCAATAAAGATGGTAAAATAGATACTAGCGATATTAAAACTTTATACTTGAGCGATATAAGCGGAGAGAATTTCACGAAAGTTTCAGCAGATTTACAAGAATTGGTAGATTGGAACTTAATTGAATCTAAAAACCGTTTGTATTTTAGAACAATTGAAGATACTAACCAAAATGGTCAATTCGATAAAAATGATGTTTTGCATTACAATTATATAGATTTGGCGTCTAAAAAATGGGAAGTGAAGAGTTATAAACCTATTTAAAAGGTTCTGAGGTTCTGAGAGGCTAAGATTCTAAGTTTTTTGCCACAGATTAAAAGGATTAGAAGGATTTTAAAAAAAAAGAGAGGCTGTTTCAATAAGTTGAAACAGCCTCTCTTTTTTTAAATTGTTTTCATTAATGAAAACAGCATTTTTTCATTTTTATACGTCAAGTTGTCATTCCGTAGGAATGTCTGGTTGGTAGAAAAAAAATGAAGATCAATCAATTTTCGTTCCGTAGGAACGTTTGAAGTGTTGCATTGCTAAAAAAAAATATATCGAAATCAAACGTTTCTATGGAACGTAAAATCAACCAAAACAATATAATTTTTTCTACCGATGAAATGTTCCTACGGAACATAATCAAATCAGAAAAAGGAAAAAATCTTTCTAATCCTTTTAATCTGTGGCAAAAAACTTAGAATCTTGGCATCTCAGAACCTTAGCAACTTCAAATCAATATATCACTTTCTAGATCCGATTTTTCGATTTCAAAACCAAAACCAAGGCGTTCTACTAATTCTATGACCAGTTTTTTGTACCAGTTTTCAGATTTTGGATGAATGTATATTTTTTCGATTAATTGGTTGATATCGACATTGATTTTTAATCCGTCGTTTAATTTGATGTCGCTTTTTGAAGTATCACTCAGAATTCTAACTTCTCTTTCGTATTGAAAACTTTTTCGTTTAAATAAAAACGGAAAGAATAAATCATCAAACGGAATATATTCTTTTTTGTAATCAATGTAGTTTACTTCGCCTATAAACTGGTCAAAATTGTTTTCAGGTTTTACTGCTTTCTGTAGCCTTCGAATGGTGGACTGAATGGCCAAACCTTCATTGTTTTTGGTAAAAATCTGCCACATGGCAAAAGATTCATATTCGTTAATATGCCAGCTGCTAATGGCTACTTTTTCGCGATGTGTTTTGTAGTAATTTAAAAACTCAGGATTGTTTGCGGCAAGTTTTTTTATCTCTTCATAAGTCGGTTCGCTAAAAGTGCCTTCGTATTGGTCTTCAAACTTATCCGAACGCGACATGAAAAGCTTCTTAGAAAGTAATAAATCAAGAAATTTAGATAAGTCTAGATATTTCCAAACAATAGTATCGGGATCGTCGGGAAGTTTTATGTTGGGGTTGTTAAGATACATTTTCTTTAGATTAAATGATTTCAATCTTTAACTAACCTAAAGTTATAAAAATAAACACAGATTAAAGAAATTAAACTGAGTTTTAATATTTCCTTAATCTGTGCATTATTAATTTGGTATTAATGATTTCTTACGATTCGAAAGACTGCATTGTTACCAGTTTATTGTAAGTTCCGTTTTTTGCAATTAATTCATCGTGTGTTCCTTGCTCAACGATTTTTCCTTTCTGCATTACGACAATCACATCTGCTTTTTGAATGGTAGAAAGACGGTGTGCAATTACAATTGATGTTCTATTCTGCATCATGTTTTCAAGCGCTACCTGAACAAATTTTTCGCTTTCTGTATCCAATGCCGATGTTGCTTCGTCTAGAATCATAATCGGAGGGTTTTTTAGTACTGCACGAGCGATAGATAAACGCTGTTTTTGACCTCCTGAAAGTTTGTTTCCGCTGTCTCCAATGTTGGTGTAAATACCTTTTGGAAGATCTTTGACAAATTCATAAGCATTGGCGATTTTTAAAGCTTCGATAATTTCATCATCTGTAGCGTCTAATTTTCCTAGAGAAATATTGGCTTTGATAGTGTCATTGAACAAAATGCTGTCTTGAGTAACCAATCCCATTAAACTGCGAAGCGATTGCAGATTTATGTCTTTAATATTGATTCCATCTATAGAAATTGAGCCTTCGTTTACATCATAAAAACGAGTCAATAAATTTGCAATTGTACTTTTTCCGCTTCCAGATTGTCCGACAAGCGCAACTGTTTGTCCTTTTTTAATTTCAAGAGAAAAGTCTTTTAATACATTTTCGTCTTCATATTTGAAATTGATATTTTGAACAGTAATGTTATCATCAAACGTTGTTTTTTCGATTGCGTTTTCTTTAGAAACAATAGTGTTTTCTTGGTCTAAAACTTCAAGAACACGTTCTGCAGCAGCGTTTCCTCTTTTTACTCCGTATGAAGCTTTAGAAATTGCTTTTGCTGGTGTAAGAATGTTGTAAGCTAATCCCATATAGGCAATAAAAGAAGCGCCATCTAATGTTTTGTCAATTAAAACCATTTGACCGCCATACCAAAGCAAAATGGCAATAACTGTAATTCCCATAAATTCACTGGCAGGAGAAGCTAAGTTTTGACGGTTTCCAATTGTGTTTGATAAACTAAAGAAACGATCTGTAGAATCTTGAAAAAGTTTATTAAAATAATTTTCCGCATTATATCCTTTTACAACTTTAAGACCTCCAATTGTCTCTTCGATGGTTGATAAGAAAGTTCCTTGTTCTTCTTGGGCTTTACTGGACTGTTTTTTTAATTGTTTTCCAATTAATGAAATGATATAACCGGAAACGGGAATAAAAATAAATACAAATAAAGTTAGTTTAGCGCTGATTATCAGCATAGCGATAATAGTAAAAACAATTGTTAAAGGTTCTTTTACAATAAGTTCCAAAATTGCTAAAAACGAAGTTTGAACCTCATTTACGTCTGCTGAAATCCTTGAAATCACATCTCCTTTTCTCTTTTCAGAATAGAATGATAAAGGTAATTCAAGTGTTTTTTTGTACATCGCATTTCGCATATCTCTTAAAACGCCATTTCGTAAAAAAGTGACAAAAAACATGGCTAAATAATCGGCTAAGTTTTTTAGTAAGAAGATCGAAATAATAATGGCCACCATTATAGAAAGCACATAACCTGGGTTATGAGTGTCGGTATTTGTAGTGATGTAGTAGCTTAAATAATTTTCTCCGTAGTCTTTTATGTGCGCAATTCCTTCATAAGTTGGCATCACTGTATTTTTTTTGGTTTTGTCAAATAAAACCTGAATCATGGGAATTAATGCCATGAACGAAAGTGTGCTGAAAAGTGCATATAAAATATTAAAAAAGATATTTAAGAATGCATATCTTTTATATGGGTATATAAAAGGAAATATTTTTTTGAAATTACTCATTTATTTTCGGATGTTATTTTTTTGCTGTGGTAATGTTCTTTCGAATTTTGGGAATATTTTTTTGTTATGATGAATCCGTTTTTGGTGGATTTTTACTGCACAAAAATAATCCAATTGGATTATTTTCAATTTCTTTTAGGTTTTTTTTATAAAAAAAACTCTGATTTTGCATCTTTAATAAATGCAAATCAGAGTTTTAAATGTTGGAACTCATTGCTTTTTAAAGGCTATTTGCAAATGGTTGTACTTTAAAAAAATGAGTTTATTTAATTCAACTTCATATCTGCGATAATGTTCTGAATTTTTCCGTCTAAGAATTTTTCTGCTTCGTCAAAATCTGAAACTGATTCTATTTCTGCATTTACACTGATATAGAATTTGATTTTTGGTTCAGTTCCGCTTGGTCTTGCGCAAATTTTAGAACCATCTTCAGTATAATAAATTAATACATTCGATTTCGGAATATCCATTGTCGATTCTGAGCCGTCCAATAAATTTAAAGCGATAGAAGATTGATAATCTTCAACCATAATTACACGCTGGCCATTGATTTCTTTCAAAGGATTTTCGCGTAAATCGATCATCATTTGATTGATTTCCTGTAATCCTTCCATTCCTTTTTTAGTTAAAGAAACTAAGAATTCTTTATAGAAACCATTTTCAACATAAAGTTGTAAAAGTTCTTTGTAAACTGAGCTTCCCGTTGCTTTAGCTTGAGCTGCAACTTCGCAGATTAATAAGGTTGCGGCAACAGCATCTTTGTCTCTAACGGCGTCACCAACCATAAATCCGAAACTTTCTTCACCTCCTCCGATAAATTCAAGTTCAGGAAAATCTTTAATCATTTTTGCAATCCATTTAAAGCCAGTTAACCCAACTTTACACTCTACGCCATAACTTGTTGCCAATTCCATCATCATTGGAGTTGAAACAATTGTAGAGCCAACGAATTGTTTTCCGTTAAGTTTGCCTGCTTTTTTCCATTGTTTCAATAAGAAAGAAGTCATTAAAACCATGGTTTGGTTTCCATTCAATAAAATCATTTTGCCGTCATTGTTACGAACAGCAACTCCTAAACGATCGCAATCAGGATCTGTTCCTACTACAATGTCAGAATTTGTTTTATCTGCTAAAGCCAAAGCCATAGTCAAAGCTTCTGGTTCTTCTGGGTTTGGAGATTTTACTGTAGGGAAATCTCCGTCTGGTACAGCTTGTTCTGGAACGATATGAACATTTTTGTATCCAGCTTGCGATAAAACATCAGGAATTGATTTTATAGAAGTTCCATGCAATGAAGTAAACACAATATGAAGATTGTCTTTAGCTTCAGCTGGAGTATTAAAACTTGCGTTTTCGATAGATGATTTTATAAATGCTTTGTCAAGTTCTGTATCAATGTACTCAATCAAACTTTCGTTTGCATTGAATTTGATTTTATCATAACCTAAGTTTTCAATCACATTAACAATCTCTTTGTCTTGTGGAGGAACGATTTGTCCTCCGTCTTGCCAGTAAACTTTGTATCCGTTGTATTCCGGCGGATTGTGAGAAGCTGTTAAAACAATTCCGCACTGGCATTTTAAATATTTAAGAGCAAAAGACAATTCTGGTGTTGGTCTCAAATCAGAGAACAAATAAACTTGAATTCCGTTTGCTGAGAAAACATCAGCAACAACTTTTGCTAAAGTATTACTGTTGTGGCGACAATCGTAAGCAATAACCACTTTTAAAGGTTCGTTTGGGAAAACTTTGTGCAGGTAATCAGATAATCCCTGAGTGTTTTTTCCAAGCGTATATTTGTTGATTCTATTGTCACCAACACCCATAACACCACGCATTCCTCCAGTTCCGAATTCTAAGTTTTTGTAAAAACTCTCTTCCAGTTCTTTTGGAGAAGTTGTCATTAATTCTTTAACTGCAGCTTGCGTTTCTTGGTCAAATGTTGGTGTTAACCATTCATTGACCGCGTTTAGTATGTTTGGTGCTATATTCATTTTTGATTTCGTTTTTGTTTATTTAAAAATAGATTTTTACAGAGAGTTAACGGTGCTGTATACAATATTTTTATGCCTTAATTAAAAATGGATTATAAAATACTGCATAAAGACAAAAAATTAAAAATTAACTTCTCTTGCTACTTTATATCTTGCTTCGTTATTTTTTGTTCTTAAAATAATTTCACCCAAGAATCCTGCTAGAAATAACTGAGTTCCAAGAATCATGGTAGTTAAAGCGATATAAAACCATGGATTATTGGTAACCAGACTGTATTTCATTCCAGTATACATATGGTATAGTTTAGAAACTCCAATATATCCAGCTGCTAAAAATCCTATAATAAACATTAAGGAGCCCATAGCGCCAAATAAGTGCATTGGTCTTTTTCCGAATCTTGACAAAAACCAGATAGTAATTAAATCTAGAAAACCGTTTATAAAACGCTCCATTCCAAATTTAGTCTCACCATATTTTCTAGCTTGGTGAATGACTACTTTTTCTCCAATTTTTCCGAATCCGGCGTTTTTTGCCAAAACAGGAATATATCGGTGCATTTCGCCAGAAACTTCAATGTTTTTTACTACAACATTTTTGTAGGCTTTTAATCCGCAGTTAAAATCGTTTAATTCAACACCAGAAGTTTTTCTGGCTGCCCAGTTAAATAATTTTGAAGGAAGATTTTTGGCTACAACAGAATCGTAACGTTTCTTTTTCCAGCCTGAAACCAAATCGTATTTCTGAGCTGTAATCATTTCATACAATTCTGGAATTTCGTCTGGGCTGTCTTGCAAATCGGCATCCATTGTAATAATAACATCGCCTTTTGCTTTTGCAAAACCAGCATGCAAAGCTTGAGATTTTCCGAAGTTTTTCATGAAACGAATTCCTTTTACATTTGGATTTTCGTTAGAGAAACCTTCAATAATCTGCCAAGAATTATCTGTACTACCATCATCTACAAAAATGATTTCATAAGAGTAATTGTTAGACTGCATCACTTTAATGATCCATGTGTAGAGTTCTTTAAGTGATTCCTCCTCGTTTAGAAGCGGTATAAGTATAGATAAATTCATTTATATTTTTATTCTTGTGTAGATTTGCTTTTAAAAAATGCTGCGAAAATTAATCCGAAAATAGCGCTTACAACCATTGCAAAAACAGATCCTTTTAATAATTCAAAAGTAGAATACGGATTGCTTTCTTTCATTTTGGCAACAGCTTCATTAATAGAAGCGGCTGGTGCGCCAAATTTCTGCATCATACCAATAGTATATTTGATCATAATTTCGCTCAAAGTATCTTTTGCGCCTGGATCAATTACATTAAACAATACAATGTTAAAGGTTGTAGATATTAAAATACCAATTACTGCCGCTATAAAATAAGTAGTAAAAGCGTCTTTAAAAGGAAAAACACCGTTTAAATCTCTTTTGGTTTTAGAAAGTAAAATAATACTAAGTGTAAGACTTATTACGATTCCTATTATTCCCATCCACCAAGCTGTAAATAAGTTTAAATCAACAGCATAGATCGTAGCAGTAACCAAAGCCGACGCAATTCCGATCATTACACCATACGTAATACCGTTCTTTTTTATAACTTCATTAATCATATTTCGATATGTTTAAAATTAATCCACAAATATAGTAATTCCCACTATAATCGGATATAAAAAAAGCTTTTCGAAATAAACTAAAAAAAAGTAGGCTAACTGTTTGTTTATTAAAAAAGAATTGTAAATTTGCACACTCAAAAATAATTAAATTTTTAAACAAAAAAGAGTATTATTTGTTTACACCTTTTTCTAACCATGAAAAAGCTTCAAAATAAAAGTGCTCCAAACAATAAATAAAAGAAAAGATGAAAAAAGGAATTCACCCAGAAAATTACAGATTAGTTGCATTTAAAGACATGTCGAATGATGAGGTTTTTATCACTAAATCTACTGCAGATACAAAAGAAACAATTGAAGTTGACGGAGTTGAGTATCCAGTTGTAAAAATGGAGATTTCTAGAACATCTCACCCTTTTTATACTGGTAAATCTAAACTTATCGATACTGCAGGACGTATTGATAAATTCAAAACTAAATATGCTAAACACGCTAAAAAATAATAGCTGTTTTAAATTATACAAAAGCCTTCCAATTCTGGAAGGCTTTTTTTATGGAATTGTAAAATCTAACCGCAAAGTGCGCAAAGATTTTACCTGACATTATGTTTAGAAAACACAAAGTTCGCAAAGTTAGCATCTGTACAAATCTTTGCGAACTTTATTTTTTATAAAAACTTGATAATATAAACTTTGCGCACTTTGCGGTTAAATGATTATCGATATAAAAAAAAATGTTAGCCAAAAAGCAATTATTTTCTTATTTTGAATGAGAGTACTTTTAATCAAACACATAAATATTTGTAACTTTGAAGCCAGGTAACCAAATCAAATTTTAACAAACACTCAATTATTTATGAACTACATTCTTTTCGACGGCCCCGTTCGGAATGCTTTATTACCCTTTACTTTTACAAGACCAGTAGCGGATATTTTGGTTGGAATTATGACAATCCGCCAGAAATGGGAAAAATATTTAGGTTCTACAATCACTACTATAACCGAAGAATATTTGTCTGAAAAATTTCCAATGGTTGAAATGGAAGAAAACGTTATGATCAACGCAGCGTATTTGCCAAATGATACTCTTGCTGAAATGGTTTCTAATTTAACTGAAAACCAAGCGATTTTTAAAGGAGAAGATGTAATAGCATTTTTTACGAACGAGAATCAGGAAGAAGTCGATTTTGATTCTTATGAAATTATTCAGTACAATGAAGATTGTATTACAATAGAGCATACTTGGGATATTTTCTCTAAAAATGATGCAGCAATTCGTCAGGATTTTAAATATCTAACTGAAGATCGTACATCGCAGCCTATTCCAAAAAGCGTAAATGTAATTTCGCCAGAAAATATTTTTATTGAAGAAGGAGCAAAACTAGAGTTTGTAACTTTAAATGCATCAACTGGTCCTATATATATAGGTAAAAATGCCGAAATTATGGAAGGAACCGTAATTCGCGGACCATTCGCTTTGTGTGAAAATGCAATGGTAAAAATGTCAGCCAAAGTTTATGGAGCAACAACTGTTGGGCCTGGATCTAGAATAGGAGGCGAGGTTAAAAATTCAGTTCTTTTTGCAAATTCAAATAAAGGACATGAAGGATTCTTAGGGGATTCTGTTTTAGGTGAATGGTGTAATATTGGAGCAGATTCTAATAACTCAAACCTAAAAAACAACTACGAAGAAGTGAAATTATGGAGTTACGAAACAGAAGGTTTTGCTAAAACGGGACTTCAGTTTTGCGGTTTAATGATGGGAGATCACAGTAAATGTGGAATCAATACCATGTTTAATACGGGAACAGTGGTTGGTGTAAGTGCTAATATTTTCGGAAGCGGATTTCCTCGCAATTTTGTTCCAAGTTTTTCTTGGGGAGGCGCTGCAGGATTTACGACTTATATAACCAAAAAAGCTTTTGAAACAGCAAGGTTAGTGATGAGTAGAAGAAATATAGAGTTCGACGCAACGGAAGCTGCAATTATGGAGCATATTTTCGAAGAAACTAAAAAATGGAGAAAAGATTAATGAGGTAATTAGTCAATTTGAAAATTAGATAATTTTTATAACCCGACAGGTTTTTGAAACCTGTCGGGTTTTGTTATTTTATGGTTTTGAGAATTTTCTAATTTCCTAATTGACACATTCTCTAATTTTACTTATTTGTCAATCTTAATAAAATCTCCTTTTAAATTGAATTTTAATTCTAAACCATTGGTTAATTTTGTTTCGTAGTCAGAACTTCCAAGTTCGATTTTGGTTACATCTTCTTTAGGGAAATTTGATTTTATATAAGAAGCAATTTTTTTAGGAATAATAGATTTTGGAATTTTTCCAGTTTTAGCATCCACTTCTTTCCAGTTTCCTTTCTTGTCAAATTCAATTTCAATTTTGTTGTCATATTGTACTTTGTACTCTGTAGAAAGAATTTCTTTGTCTTCTAATATGTAGCTTGGCTTTTTTGATCCGAAATGTGTTTTTAGGAAGGTTTGTGCATTTCCTGGTAAAGCTTCCTTCTTAATTACGGTTTTTTGAGCATTTGCAGTAAGTCCAAATAGTAATCCTGCAATTAAGTAGACGATCAGTTTTAATTTCGTTCTCATATTTTGCTGATTTTTAAAATTATAGGACAAGTTAAGACTAAAATTTTGAAATTGGAAAATCTGAGCAGCTTTAAAAATCAATCAAGCTTCTTTTTTTTGCCACAGATTAAAAGATTAAAAAGATTTTTTAGAATATGTATTCTCAGTAAAAAAAAATAATCAGTGAAAATCCTTTAATCTTTTAATCTGTGGCAAAAAAATATATTTAATTGTCACATTTTCAAAATTATCTAATTATCAAATTGGGACATTATCTAATTAAATCTATCTTTGCAGCACGAAAAAAATGGGTTGTCAGTCAAACGATTAACCGATTAAACAAAATTCACAAACACAAATGATTACAGTTAACGATATTTCGGTTCAATTTGGTGGAACTACACTTTTTAGCGATGTTTCTTTTGCTATTAATGAAAATGATAAAATTGCCCTAATGGGTAAAAATGGTGCGGGAAAATCTACACTTTTAAAGATTATTGCAGGAGCAAACAAACCTTCAACGGGAAGTATTTCTGCTCCGAAAGAAGCTGTAATTGCATATCTGCCTCAGCATTTGCTTACCGAAGATGGTGCTACTGTTATGGAAGAAGCATCAAAAGCCTTCAGTGAGATTTTTAAAATGAAATCTGAAATCGATGAGATCAATGAGCAACTGACAGTTCGTACTGATTACGAAAGTGACGAATACATGAAATTGATCGAAAGAGTTTCTGATTTAAGCGAGAAATTTTATGCTATTGAAGAAGTAAACTACGAAGCAGAAGTTGAGAAAATATTAGTTGGTTTAGGTTTTGAAAGAGAAGATTTCGCACGTCAAACTTCAGAATTTTCAGGAGGATGGAGAATGCGTATTGAGTTAGCGAAGATTTTATTGAGAAAACCAGATTTGATATTGCTGGATGAGCCAACAAACCACATGGATATTGAAAGTATTCAATGGTTAGAAGATTTCTTATTGACTCAAGCAAAAGCAGTTGTGGTAATTTCGCACGATAGGGCGTTTGTAGATAATATTACAAATCGTACGATCGAGGTGACAATGGGAAGAATTTACGATTACAAAGCAAAATATTCTCATTACTTAGAATTAAGAAAAGATCGCCGTATACATCAGCAGAAAGCGTATGATGAACAACAGAAAATGATTGCTGAAAACCGTGCTTTTATTGAGCGTTTCAGAGGAACATTTTCTAAAACAGATGCTGTTCAATCTCGTGTCAAAATGCTTGAGAAACTAGAAATAGTGGAGGTTGATGAAGTTGATACATCTGCATTGCGTTTAAAATTCCCACCAGCGGCACGTTCTGGTCAATATCCAGTTATTGTGAAAGAAATGTCTAAAGCATACGGAGATCATGTTGTTTTTAAAGATGCAAATATTGTAATCGAACGCGGTCAGAAAGTAGCTTTTGTTGGAAAGAATGGTGAAGGAAAATCAACAATGATTAAAGCCATCATGAAAGAAATTGGTGTTGATTCTGGAAGTGTTGAAATCGGACATAATGCTCAAATTGGGTATTTTGCTCAAAATCAAGCGGCGTTATTAGACGAAAATGCGACCATTTTTGAAACTATTGATAGTATTGCTGTTGGAGATATCAGGACGCAGATTAAAAATATTCTAGGAGCTTTCATGTTTCAAGGAGATGATATTACTAAAAAGGTAAAAGTGCTTTCAGGAGGTGAAAAAACGCGTTTGGCAATGATTAAATTATTGTTGGAGCCAGTTAACTTGTTAATTCTGGATGAGCCTTCGAATCACTTGGATATGAAAACTAAAGATATTATTAAAGATGCTCTACGTGATTTTGACGGAACTTTAATCTTAGTTTCGCACGATCGTGATTTCTTAGACGGTTTGGCTACTAAAGTTTTTGAATTTGGAAATAAGAGAGTAAAAGAACATTTTGAAGATGTAGCTGGTTTCTTGGCTCATAAGAAAATGGATTCTATGAGAGAAATCGAAAAATAAGTATTTTAAATATAAAATTCTAAAGGGCATAAGTTTAATTCTTATGCCCTTTTTTTATTGCTGTTTATTTTGATAACAGTATTTTAATGCAATTTTATTTACATAACGAATCTTTTTTTGTTATTTTAGTATTCTCATTTCGTGTTGACTAATAAAGAGTTAATTTTTTTTGCCTAAAGACTATAAGTCGATTTTTAAAATCGCTATAGAGATTAATATTTCATTTATTTTAAGCCTATGAATAAAAGTCTACTCATACGAATTCTTTTTATTATAACCCCATTTTTTTTACATGCCCAAGATAATGTCAGTCAAGGAACTGATAAAAAAGAAAATGAAGAAGTAAAATATCCGCAGTTTCAATTAAAAGGACTTCTCCAAGCCAGATATTTGGAAAGTTTTGGCGATAATGTGGATGTTTTAGGAAATCAGCACTCAACTGGAGATGTAACCCAAAGTTCTTTTGATATAAAAAGAATGCGTGTTGGGCTAAATACCAAATTAAGCGAAACAACTGAAATTGTAATTCTAGTCAATCTAGCAGATTTTAAGTCAGATACAAAAGGCAAAGTTCTTGAGAATGCCTACGGGAAATATACTTTTAATAAATATATTGCTTTAACAGGAGGGCAATTTCGTCCTGCTTTTGGTATTGAGGAGCTTGTTCCTGTAGATATTATTAAATCTTTCGATTTTTCAAATCAGTATTATGAATTCGGAAAAAATGGATGGACAAGTTTCCAAATTGGTGCATCAGCAACAGGAGCTTTTGATATTGGAAAAATTCCTGTGAATTACGCTGTTTCAGTTTTAAACGGAAACGGAAAAAATCAAGAAATGGATAAAGACAACGGAAAACAATTTTCTTCTAGATGGGTTTTTGGTTTGTCAAAAGAACATAAAATAAATCTTGGTTTAAACGGCGGTTTCGGAAAAGTTTTTAAAGAAGATGTTTTTGCAATCGGTGCAGATATTACAAGCGATTTTAAGCTGACGGATAAATTTAGTTTTGATTTACAGATAGAATACAAGCAGGGAACAAACCATAATCTGTACTATTCGCTTCCAGTTACTGGCAGAACAGATAATGTTGCCGATTATCAGATGAGAGGAATTTATTTTCTTCCGAATTTGAGATATGTAGTAGATTATAAAAAGCTTACAGCACTTGAATTGTCTTGTCGTTACGAAACTTTCGATCCAAGTTATAAAATCAATTCAAACGTACGCACCACTTATACGCCAATGGTTAGTTTAGAATTCGGAAAATCGTATACAGGCCGTATTGAAATGGGATTTCAAATTGACAGATTTGATAAAAGTATTCCAGATACATTGAACTATAATAATGATTTGTTTTTGATTCAGTTGCAGCTCAGAATTTAATTCACCTTAATTTTTGTTTTTATGAAAGAAGTAAAAATTCCTCAGACTTTAATTACGCTGGCAGTTTTAGTTGCCATTTGGTTTATTCCAGCTCCAGAAGGTGTTGTGATAGAGGCGTGGCATTTATTTGCCATTTTCGTAGCTACGATTTTAGGAATCATCTTAAAAGCGGCTCCAATGGGAACAATGTGTATGATTGCAATTGCTTTAACGGCAATGTCTCAGGTTTTAGCTCCTGGAGATCCTGGAAAGTCGATTACATTAGCTTTAAAAGGATTTGGAGATAAAGTAATCTGGCTGATTGGAATTTCATTTTTTATAGCAAGAGGATTTATTAAAACGGGTCTTGGGAATAGAATTGCTTTTTTATTCATAAAAATATTCGGAAAAAGTTCTTTGGGATTGGCGTATGGCTTGGGATTGGCAGATTTGGTTTTAGCGCCAGCTGTTCCGAGCAATACTGCGAGAGGAGGAGGAATTGTTTATCCGATTATGAAATCAATGTCGATGAGTTTTGGTTCTATGCCAGACAAGCCTGAAACGCATAGGAAACTTGGAGCTTATTTAACTTTGAATAGTTATAATATGAATTTAATTGCTTCTTCCATGTTTTTAACGGGAACGGCAAGTAATCCGATGTGTCAGAAGTTTGCACTTAATTTAGGAATAAAAATCAGCTGGATGTCTTGGGCAGCAGCAGCGATTGTTCCAGGATTGTGTGCTTTTATTGTAATTCCGTTTGTGCTTTATAAAATTTATCCGCCAGAATTAAAAAAGACTGGAGATGCGCCGCAGATTGCAACACAGAAATTGAAAGAAATGGGAGCCGTCACGAGAGATGAATGGATGATGTTGCTGACCTTTTTTATTCTGCTTTTTCTCTGGATGACAGGGGATTTGCTTTCTATTGATGCTACAACGACTGCATTTATCGGATTGGTAATTTTGCTTTTAACTTCAGTTTTGACTTGGGAAGATGTTAAATCAGAAAAAGGGGCTTGGGATACTATTGTATGGTTTTCTGTTCTAGTAATGATGGCCAGTTCACTTAACGAATTGGGTTTTATTGCTTGGTTTAGCGACTTAGTAAAAGCTCAAATTGGCGGATTAAGCTGGCAGATGGCTTTTCCGATTATTATATTGGTATACTTTTTTAGCCATTATCTTTTTGCAAGTGCAACTGCGCACGTTGCGGCAATGTACGCAGCCTTACTTGGTGTTGGAGTTTCGCTCGGAATTCCGGGATTGTTATTAGCGTTTATGCTTGGTTTTGTCGGATCTCTTTACGGAACTTTAACGCACTATGGTCATGGTCCAGCACCTGTATTTTTCGGGAGCGGTTACGTTGACCTAAAGAGCTGGTGGGTCAAAGGGCTTATAACCGGTTTGGTTATGCTCTTGATTTATATGGTAATGGGAGGATTATGGCTCCGAATTATTGGATATTTTTAGATTCTAATTCCTGGAGGAAGTAATTCTTTATATCGAGGGTTTTTTTTGAAAAATGAAACAATCTTTGGATGGATAGGAACTACTCTATAGTTTTTTTCAGAACTTAAATCTAATATGTTTTTAAGTAGCGTATTAATTGTTTCTTCGTCTTCGTATGAATCTGGTTTGTTGATCTTGGTTAAAAAGATTTTTTTTTCTTGAAATGAATACTCAACTGCTAACATTCCTTCAGGGATGACAGTTTCAAATTGGCGTGCAAAAGTGTTGTCTTTGATTTCCATAGTTACAGAAGATTCCATAGTAATTTCTTGTTAGGTTATTGGTAAATAGTGAATTTGGGACTCGAAATTTTATTGAAAGAAAATTCTTTATAAGTTTTAAATTCAAGAAATATTTCGAATTGCAAAGGTAATCATTTGATTTTCAATATTAAATTATTTTTTGCAGCTATAAACTTTAAGTTTTTGTTTTGAACTTGGATTTTTTTTGAATTGCTATAAAATAGGTCTGAAATTTGATTATTATGACATTAAAAAAAGTAACTTTATTTTTTCCAATAAAGGTCTTAATGGTAATTTCATTTTAATGTTATGAGTAAAATTCCCGTATATTTTATGCCAGGTCTGGCGGCAAGTTCATCTATTTTTGAAAGAATAAAATTGGATGAAGATACTTTTGAAATGCATCTTTTGGAATGGGAAATTCCAAACCAAAAAGAATCTTTATCAGATTATGCACTTCGAATTAGCAAAAACATAAAATACGAAAATCCTGTTTTAATTGGGGTTTCTTTTGGAGGAATTCTAGTACAGGAAATTTCAAAGCATATAAAAACACGAAAAGTCATTATTATATCGAGTGTAAGAAGTAATCATGAATTCCCGAAAAGAATGAAAATAGGGAAGAAGACAAAAGCTTACAAACTAATTCCGATGCAGTTAATTCTTAATATTGAGAAACTGGCTAAATTTTCATTTGGCGAAAAGGTCAATAAACGCATTAAATTGTATGAGAAATTTTTATCTGTACGTGATTTAGGATATCTGCAATGGGCTGTAGAAAGTGTGATTTTATGGGATCGAGATAAAATTGACGAAAATGTAGTTCATATACACGGAGATCAAGACGAAGTTTTTCCAATTAAGTATATTGATAAATGCATTTTAGTCAAAGGAGGAACCCATATTATGATTCTCAATAAGTATAAATGGCTGAATGAGAATTTGCCTTCTATTATATTGGAAGACTAAAATTTTTGTTTAATGTTTCAAGTTTCAAGTTTTTGAACTTTCGTAAAGATCTACGTATCAGCTTGTCATTTCAACCATAGGGAGAAATCTTCGCATGTAACTCCACAAAGTAATTCAAGAAAAAATATGAGAATCAGTATAGTTTTGTCCTTATGAGCGAAGTCGAAGGATCTCATGGTTAATCCATTCAGTGTTTTCTTTCTTTGCATGTCCTTCGACTTCGCTCAGGAAGACATAAAATGAGCAAAATCTAAAATCTAAATTCAACAATCTACAATAAAAAAATCCCAAACTCTTTTGGAATTTGGGATTTATAATATTGTAATTTAGAAAATTAGATTTTCTTCATTTGTTCTTTCATCATAGAGATTTGCTCTTTCAGCATACCTTGTTTGTCTAATTTTTTAGCTTCGTTTAATAAATTAGTCGCTTCCAATTTTCTTCTGCGAGACATTGCAACTCCTGCAAGGTTTAATTTAGCTACAGCTAAATCCATATCCATTGATAAACCAAGTTCGATTGCTTTTTTGAAATGTTTCTCTGCTTGGTTGATATTAGTTTGAGATAACATGATGCCTTGTAAATAATTTAAGTATCCTTGTTGTTTTCTTACTAATGCACCTTCTGGGTTTTTGATATATGATAACCATTTATTAGCACCTTCAAAGTCTTGTTTTCTTAATTTAAGGAAGGCTAAAAGGATAAATTCGTTTTTAAAATAAAGAAAAATTGGAATTGCAGTCAATAAGATAAGGAATATACCATTCCCAATATTACTTTCTGTAAATTGCCAAACGCCCGCCACTACAAGAAGTCCGGCCAAAATAAGTTTAATATTCTTGTGAAACATAATTATTGTAAATTTGTGATTGCAAAGATAGTAAAAGGAATTAAAAATATTTTTATAAAAGTGCTTGCCAGAAAAAAAAGTCTTTGTATATTTGCACTCGGTTTTTGAACAACGATATCCAAAACCAAATAACGAGTTAATAGATACCATTTTTAAAGATACAAAGCAATGAGCAAAAGAACGTTTCAACCATCGAAAAGAAAAAGAAGAAATAAGCACGGATTTATGGACAGAATGGCTTCTGCGAATGGAAGAAAAGTTCTAGCGCGTAGAAGAGCAAAAGGAAGACATAAATTAACTGTTTCTAGCGAGCCTAGACACAAAAAATAATGTTTGTATAAACATACATAAGGCGATTACTTTTTTAGTATCGCCTTTTTTTATACCTTGTCGGTAAAAAATCTCTCAACTTTCTAGTTTATAGTGCACTAGAAAAGTTTTTTTAAATCGTAAATAACTACACAATACATACAAAATGCCTAAAGACACATCAATAAAATCAGTTTTAATAATAGGTTCAGGACCTATTGTTATTGGCCAAGCTTGCGAATTCGATTATGCGGGATCTCAATCTGCACGCTCGATTCGTGAAGAAGGAATTGAGGTTATCTTGATTAACTCGAATCCAGCGACGATTATGACCGACCCATCTATGGCCGATCATATTTATTTGAAACCTTTAACGACAAAATCGATTATTGAAATTCTTAAGGAACATCCACAAATTGATGCAGTTTTGCCAACAATGGGAGGACAAACTGCTTTGAACTTGTGTTTGGAAGCTGAGGAAAAAGGAATCTGGCAAGATTTCGGAGTGAGATTAATCGGTGTTGATGTAAATGCTATTAATATTACTGAAGACAGAGAACAGTTTAAGCAGCTTTTAGAAAGAATAAATGTGCCAACTGCACCTGCAAAAACAGCTACTTCTTACCTTGAAGGAAAAGAAATTGCTCAGGAATTTGGTTTCCCGCTTGTAATTCGTCCTTCGTTTACATTAGGAGGAACTGGAGCAGCTGTGGTTTACAAAAAAGAAGATTTTGATGAGCTTTTAACTCGTGGACTAGAAGCCTCTCCAATTCACGAAGTTTTGATCGATAAAGCTTTGATGGGATGGAAAGAATACGAATTAGAGCTTTTGAGAGATAAAAACGATAATGTTGTAATTATCTGTTCTATCGAAAATATGGACCCAATGGGAATCCATACTGGAGATTCTATCACAGTTGCGCCTGCAATGACATTGTCTGACACGACTTTCCAAAAATTACGTGACTACGCTATCTTAATGATGAGAAGTATCGGAAATTTTGCTGGAGGATGTAACGTGCAATTCGCAGTTTCACCAGACGAAAAAGAAGATATCGTAGCTATCGAGATCAACCCTCGTGTATCTCGTTCTTCTGCTTTAGCATCAAAAGCAACTGGATATCCAATTGCAAAAATTGCTTCTAAACTAGCTTTAGGATATAATTTAGATGAGTTGCAAAACCAAATTACAAAATCGACTTCGGCTCTTTTCGAACCGACTTTAGATTATGTAATCGTAAAAATCCCACGTTGGAACTTCGATAAATTTGAAGGTTCAGACAGAACTTTAGGTCTTCAGATGAAATCTGTAGGTGAGGTTATGGGAATCGGACGTTCTTTCCAAGAAGCACTTCACAAAGCAACTCAATCTTTAGAGATTAAGAGAAATGGTTTAGGTGCTGACGGAAAAGGATATAAAAATTACGAACAAATTATCGAAAAACTAACTTATGCAAGTTGGGATCGTGTATTCGTAATCTACGATGCAATTGCAATGGGAATTCCATTAAGCACAATTCACGAAATTACAAGAATCGACATGTGGTTCTTGAAGCAATACGAAGAGCTTTATACTTTAGAAAAAGAAATCTCAAACTACAAAGTTTCTAATCTTCCAAAAGAATTATTGCTTGAGGCAAAACAAAAAGGTTTTGCAGATAGACAAATCGCTCACATGATGAGTTGTTTAGAAAGTGAAGTGCACACTTTACGTATGAACATGAACATCAACCGTGTGTTCAAATTGGTTGATACGTGTGCGGCTGAGTTTAAAGCTAAAACACCTTATTACTACTCAACTTTTGAGGCAGAAATCGAAAAAGCAAATGGAGAGCGTTATGTAGATAACGAAAGTATCCTGACAGATAAAAAGAAAGTAATCGTTCTAGGTTCTGGACCAAACAGAATTGGTCAAGGAATCGAATTTGATTATTCTTGTGTACACGGAGTTTTGGCAGCTAAAGAATGTGGTTATGAAACGATCATGATTAACTGTAATCCTGAAACGGTTTCTACAGATTTCGATACAGCTGATAAATTATACTTCGAGCCAGTTTTCTGGGAGCACATTTATGACATTATCCAACACGAAAAACCAGAAGGTGTAATCGTGCAGCTTGGAGGTCAGACGGCTCTTAAATTAGCAGATAAATTATCTAAATACGGAGTGAAAATCATTGGAACTAGTTTTGATGCACTTGACTTAGCAGAAGACAGAGGAAGATTCTCAGATTTATTGACTGAATTAAACATTCCTTTCCCAAGATTCGGAATCGCTGAAACGGCTGACGAGGCTTCAAAATTAGCGGATACCTTAGATTTCCCACTTTTAATTCGTCCTTCATATGTATTAGGAGGTCAGGGAATGAAAATTGTAATCAACAAAAAAGAGCTTGAAGAGCATGTTATCGATTTGTTGAAAGCAATTCCTGGAAACAAATTACTTTTAGATCATTATTTAGCCGGAGCAATCGAAGCTGAGGCTGATGCAATTTGTGATGCTGATGGAAATGTTTATATCATTGGAATTATGGAGCATATCGAGCCTTGTGGAGTTCACTCTGGAGATAGTAACGCAACATTGCCTCCTTTTAACTTAGGAGAATTTGTAATGCAACAGATAAAAGATCATACGCATAAAATTGCTAGAGCTTTAAAAACGGTAGGTTTAATCAATATTCAGTTTGCGATTAAAGACGATACGGTTTACATCATCGAGGCAAACCCAAGAGCTTCTAGAACGGTTCCGTTTATTGCAAAAGCTTACGGAGAGCCTTATGTAAACTACGCTACAAAAGTAATGTTAGGTCATAATAAAGTAACTGACTTTGATTTCAATCCACAATTAAAAGGATACGCCATCAAACAGCCAGTTTTCTCTTTCAGCAAATTCCCGAACGTAAACAAAGCGTTAGGGCCAGAAATGAAATCGACAGGAGAAAGTATCTTGTTTATTGATGACTTGAAAGACGATCAATTCTACGAATTGTACTCTAGAAGAAAAATGTATTTGAGTAAATAATCTCAAATTCTAGTATAAAAAAAGCTCCAATGAAAATTGGAGCTTTTTTTATTTTAATTGGTTTTAAACTTTTATTCACTTTGACTAAAAGTCATATTATCTCTAGTATTTTTCTGAACTGAAATTGCACCGAACAAAGCTAATAGAAAAGCAAAAGCATAAAACCCTTTTTCGCTTGGCAGAATCGTTGCATTCCAAAGTCCAACAACTAAAAGAACGATTGATAGTAATGTTCCAAACCAGCAGATTCCGTAATATATATCAGTTACAGGAAGTTTTTCAAGACGGTCTCTTACACTTTTTTGCAATGAAACAACAGCAAAAAGTCCGAACATTAACACAGTGAAATAATAGCCTTTTTCGTTTAATAGCATTTCAGCTCTGGCAAGTCCAACAATAAAGCCGACTGTTCCTGCTCCAAGAGCAACCCAAGATGCCGCGATAAAGGCATTTGATGTTTTTTGTATCATAATTTATTATTTTGGTAAGAAGCAAATATAAGTAATATTGATGCACATCAAAGTGAAATACGAATAAATTATGCAGTATTACCTTTCAAATACATGTAAAAACATAAAATAAGTTTTGATTCTATTTTTTGTTGATTGGTTTAAATTATAAGTAAATTTTTTAATTCAATAATTAAAAAGTAAGAAAAAACGTATTTTATAGAATATTTGGTTTATATTTGAAGGATTAATCTTAAAAAAAAAGAAATTATGAAAAAGATCAAACAGATTGGATTGATGTTTGCTTTATTTTGTGTACTATTTTTTATTCAATGCAGTTCAGATGAAAATAAAGAAACGGTACAAAAGCCTGTAGAAAATTATAGTGAAGAAATTAATCTTTTACGTGAATTTCTTTCAACGAGTAGGCATTATAATATAAAAAAAATAGTTTACGATTCAGAGAGAACTGTATTTATAATAGACGGTGATATGTTAATTTCCTTAGAAGATGTTAGAAGTGATTATAATGAATTTAATGGAAAAAGCACTAGTAAAAGCAAACAAAGAGTTGCAAGTTATATAGTATCTCCAGAAATAGCAAAGGCAATTAAAATTTATGTTTATCCGGACGTGCCAACGGATTGGCAAATTGCGATTACGGAAGCAGTAAAGAACTGGAATGCCATAAATTCAAATATATCAATTACTATTGTCACTACTTTGGCGACTGCAAATATTAAAATAACGGCAGCTAATAAAGGCCGTAATGGAACAATTGCCGAAGCTTTTTCTTCAACTAGTACGGGACGACCAGGATCTAATATATACATAAATTCTGCTTACAATACTTTAGAAGCTCCAAATAAGATTTTTACAATTGTACATGAATTAGGTCACACTTTTGGACTTAATCATACTAATGAATTGGATGGTTCTGTGATATCATGTACGCCTGTTTCAGATCCCTCTTCTGTAATGAATGCAATAAATAATGCTTGGAGAGGTTTTTCATATTATGATAACGTTGCTATTAGTACACTATATCCTGTTGAAGTTGGAACAAAAAAAATATATAGATATAAAAAAAATGAGTATTATTTTTATTCAATAAATCCTTGTGAAATAATTCCAGGTAAAGATGGATATGTTTTTGACGGAGATGTAGGCTATTTATATACAACACAAGTTGCAGGAACTGTGCCATTGTATAGATCAATTAATGTACTTTCAGTAAACGATCATAGATTGAGTACTACACGTTTATCCGTTAATGATATAATTTTAGGGTATTTATATCCGACGCAACAACTTGGAACTACAAAACTTTATGGGTATAAGTTAAGCAATAGAAATCCTCCGTTTAATAATTATTATTTATATACAAAAATTGTGGATAGCGAATATCCATCTAGTTTAACTCTTAGTCTTGGTTATGTCTATAACAATCCAGTGTATGCTACCTCTCCTAAAGGTCCTATAGTATTTTAATAGTAAAAAAAATATAAAAAGCTCCAGTTAATGGAGCTTTTTAAGTTGTAAAAAGTAAGAAGTTTTTATTTTTTCAGCAATTGTTCTAAAGGTTTTAACTGTTCCATGTCTATTTTAGATTTCTGTAAAACAGACATTAAAGTCATAATGTTATTTGGGTTCATATCTTCGCCTAACACACGAACTACTGCAAAACCATTTTCTTTTCTGTTGGCAAAAATGACAAACTCTTTTATATTGTCATCACTTCCAACATAGCTTACAGAGGCACCGTCTTTTCCAGATCCAATCTTCATCAATTCTTGATATTTCGGATCTTTTAATATGGCTTTTACTTTGTTTCTTTCTGTTTCAAACTCTGCCTGATTATTTTGATCCGCTTTAAAAGCTAAAATATTCATTTTGTCAAACGAATTTAAAGCCTCGCTTTGTTCTGCAGATAATTTTGTTTTATCAACATTTAGAATAGTTGGTGAAACATCTAATGAAATGAAATCTTTTTTCTCTGAATTTTCGACAAAATATTTTTGAAGTGAAGGTTCAGAATTACAGCTCCCTAAAGTTAGTAGAGCTGTAAGTGCTATGATGAAGATATTTGTTCTCATTTTATTTTTTGCCTTTTGAAGCTTTTTTTAAGTCTGTTCCTCCAGGAAGCTGCATCTTATCTGTTAATACTGAGATTTCGTTTAGATCAAAATTACCAGTTAAAGATAATAAAACAGTTTCGTCATTTTTGGCACCATCAACATACATTAAAAGTTCTTTTATCTGTGTATCAGTAGCACCAGATTTTACCATAATTCGAACGTTTTTTCCGCTGTCATTTACTCGCATTAATTCTTCTAGACCGGCTGTTTTTACATATTTGTCGGCAGTAGCTTTCATATCGGCTTCGATTTTTGGATTTTTAGTGGTAAACACTTTTAAATAATCCAGTTTTTTAATTAAAGCAATATATTGCTGTGTCTCTTTATCAGACGGGTCAGATTTTACTTTGCTCATTAAATCGAACATTTTTTTGTTTACAATTACAGAAGTTACATCGTCTTGACCGTCAAATTTGTCAAAAGCACCTTGTGCATAAAAAGTGGTAGAAACGAATGCGAAGACTAAAGTTATAATGAAATTTCTCATGATTATTTTTTTGTTTAATTACTGTTTAAAGATTTTGTTTTTTGATTGTTCGTATTCTTTAATGTACTGTACACTTTCAATACCTACATTAACATTGTTTGATAATAAAGCCAAAGCCTTTTGAGTTGCTTTTAAGGCTTCTTCGGGATCATCGTAAGTTCCTAATTCTGTTTGCGAAGCTACTGCAGTAGTGTCATTTTTTTCGCTAACAAAAAAATAGGTTCCGATGCCCAGCAAAACAACAGTAGAAGCCACAATCGATAACCACGCTACGTTGCGTTTTTTAGATTGTAGTGGAATCTCATACGTCGATTTCTGTTCTTTTGCTTGAGAGAAATAGCCAAACATAGGTTTGTACTGCTCCAAATGCTGCGCAACATTTGGTGAAGAAAAATATTCTTTTAATTGATTTTCTTCGGCAATAGAAGTTTCTCCCTGAAAGTATTTTTCTAATATATCTTCTATTTTATTTAGTTCCATAAAGGTGTGTATTTGTCATTGATTCTCTAATTTTTTTTCTCGCTCTCGAAAGTGCCACGCGTATTGCGGTTTCGTTCATATTTACGATTTTGGCTATTTCTTCAAATTCATATTGTTCAACATCCCGAAGCTGAATTAAAAGCTGCATTTGTTCGGGCATCTCGTTTATAATTTTTTCGACCCATTCTAAACTATCTTGATCCTCTAATTTTTTGTCCAATTGTGGCTGCCGATCCGTAAAATTATTATGGACAATCTGTAGATTGCTAGCTCTTTTAGATTTTAACTGGTCGAGACAATAGTTTTTAGTCATAGTCATTGCCAATGCTTCAACACTATTGTAACTTTCTAGATTGTCTTTTTTGTTCCATAATTTTACCATTACTTCCTGAGTTGCATCCTCTGCTTCTTCAGTACTTGTAAGCAATCTTTTTGCCAGACGAAAAACTTTGTCTTTAAAAGGATTTATTAATTCTATAAATACAACTTGGTTCATTAATCTGATGGTTAATCGTTAGCTTATATATTCAAGACGAGGTACAATTATGTTTGTTACAAGAAAAACTAAATTTTTTTATGTAAAAAAAACTGCTTTTTAACGAAGCTAAAAGTAAAGATGCTATTTTTACAGTTATACTACTAAGATACTTAAACGATATGAAAACAACTTTAAAGGGTGTTCTTTTTCTCTTTTTATTCGCTTTTTCTTTACAGTCTTGTGAAGATCAGGATGATGTAGCTGCTCCAGCTGACCTGCAGATTAATAATTTTATATGGAGAGGATTAAATGAAGTTTACTTATGGCAACAAGATGTTCCAAATCTAGCTGATGGCCGTAATTTACAACCAGATTTTAATCAGTTTTTAAGAGGATATTCTCATCCCGAAGATTTATTTGAAGATTTATTAAACAGACCAGTTAGTAAATATCCTAACGGAGATGCTATTGATCGTTTTAGCTGGATTGTTGAAGATTATACTGTTCTAGAACAGGAGTTAAGTGGTGTTACTAAGAATAACGGTGTCGATTTTAGGTTAAGCCGAGTATCTTCGACATCAAATGATGTGGTGGGTTTTGTGCGATACATTATTCCAAATTCTGATGCCGCTACTAAAGCAATTAAACGTGGCGATTTGTTTACTAGTGTAAACGGGACAAAACTTACTGTTTCTAATTATCAGCAGCTATTATTAAATCAAGATAGTTATACTTTAGATTTGGCAGATTATAATGGAACGAGTTATGTTCTAAACGGAAAATCGGTTGCCTTAACTAAAACTGTTTTAGAAGAAAATCCTATTTTCATTAATAAAGTGATTACTTCTGGAAGCCATAAAATTGGTTATTTGATGTATAATGGTTTTTATTCAAGTTATGATAGTAGATTAAATCAGGTCTTTGGAGAATTAAAATCGCAAGGAATTACAGATTTGATTTTAGATCTTCGATATAATGGAGGAGGATCGGTGCCTTCTGCTATAAGACTTTCTAGTATGATCACAGGACAATTTGATACTCAGGTTTTTGCAAAAACGCAATTTAATACTAAGTGGATGAAAGATATGACTGCTGACGATTTAGAAAGCTTGAATTATAGATTTGTAAATAATATTGACGGGACAGCATTAAACAGTTTAAATTTAAATACAGTTTATATTATTGCTACTGCGAGTACAGCATCTGCCAGCGAATTGGTTATAAATGGCTTAAAGCCTTATATTAATGTAGTTCAGATTGGAGAAACTACTATAGGTAAAAACGTTGGCTCTTATACCATTTACGATTCAGAAACTTTGTTTTCTAAAAAAGGAATCAATCCAAATCATAAATATGCGATGCAACCTCTAGTTTTTAAAATCTCAAATTCTGCAGGTTTTGGTGATTACCAGCAAGGTTTGCAACCTACTTATCCGCAGCTTGAACATGTGAGCACTTATGGTGTTTTAGGAGATGCCTCTGAGCCTTTGCTTAATCTGGCTATTTCTAAAATTACTGGATCTACAGCCAAAAGAGCTCTTAATGATAATTCTGAGCCGGATACCCCTTATTTGACAGATTCAAAAATCATTAACGGATTAAGACACGGAATGTACATTCAAAATCCATTAAAAAACTAAAATACAATAAATAGAAAAGGCTTTCAGAAATGAAAGCCTTTTCCATAAAAAAAACAAAAACTAATTCTAAAGTTTAAAATTAATCGTTAAAGTAGAATCCGTTTGGACCAACACCAACAGTTAATTCTTTTAATAAACTTCCGCTGAAGTTATAAATATAGGCTTTGCTGTCTGTTTTAAAGTTTCCTCCATCTGAAAGGAAAACGCGGTTGCCTTTAACTGCAAATCCGTAAAGGTATCCAATATCTGAAGTAGCCGTGAAGAGTGGGCTAGCAGAAGCTGTTGTTGCAGCCGTGTTAATTGAGTATACTGAGTTTCCTACTGTATAATAAACTTGGTTGTTTTCGATGTCTAAATATCCGGCAACTCCTTGAGATTCTGGAATTTCAATTTTAGAAACTGATTTGTCAGAGATTTTAACTTTTATAATTTCGCTGCTTTGTGTAAAAGAAGGACGTAAGATATAAAGAGTTCCATTTTCTTCTTCAATAGAATCTGAACCAGAACCAATTGTTATTGGAGCTTCTAAAGCTTTTGTGTTGATATTGTAAATTGAAAGCTTGTCACTACCGATAGGATCTGTAATGTATAATTTTCCGCTTTCTTCAACAATTCTATTTCCAGTTGTATTTAGGTTAATTTTAGATTCAACAAGATTTGTTGCTAAATTAATAATAGCAATATAATCATCTGTAACAGAATCATATGAGTTTGCATTTGTTACATAAGCTTTGCCATCTTTTACAACACCATATCTTGGATTAGCCAATCCGCTGTCAACTTTAGCGATTAGCTTAAATGTATAACGGTTTACGATGTTTATCACATTAGATCCACCAGCAATTATATACGCTCTGTCTCCGCTGAAAAAGATGTTTTGAGCAAATTTCCCAAGTACATCAGATCCATTTTCTGCTTTATAAGCGTCTTTAGTAAAAATGCTGAAATCATCGCTAGAAAATGATACCGTTCCAGCATCTGTGCTGCCTTCATTTAAAATAAAAAAACCATTGTCGTAAGCACCTTTTGGACCATCGTTGTCATCGCTTGAACAAGAAGCAAATAACGAGATGCTTAACGCTATTAAAAGTAATTTACTAAACTTCATATATTAAAATTTTAAGGTTAAATACATATTGAAATTGCGACCTGGCATTGGTCTGTTTTCTAGACTTTCGTAGTCTTTATTAAAAAGGTTTAAGACCTGAAAACCTACTTTGAAAGAATCTAAAAATTTAAGATCATAATCGATTCCGATATTTGAAATCGTATAATCATTAATAATTTCATCTGGATTATTATCGGCTCTCGTATAGACAAAACCATTATAAAGAATTTGATAATAAGCACTTATTTTATTTCGAGAATACGAAAATGCTCCTGTTGCTTTATTAAATGGAACGAAAAAGATTTGATTTTTCGTTTTTTCGTCCTGTGAGATTGTATAGGCGTAAGTGGCATTTAAGGCAAAAATGTTTTTGCCATAACTTTTTTTCCAGCCTAGTATGGCTTCTGTACCATAACTATTTACTTTGTCTTGATTTTGTGGAGTCCAAATACCATTTGCGCCTGGAACCCATTGCAACATATCAGTAATTTTCATGTAATAAAAATTCTGCGTCCAAGTCAGATTTTTGAATGTAAAGACATTCCCAATTTCTCCTTGATAAGAGCTTTCAGGTTTTAAGTTCGGATTTCCTCCTTCGTCCCAATATAAATCGTTGTAAGTTGGAATTCTAAAGTTTCTAGAGACATTCAGTTTTAGATTGTACCAATCGTTGAATTTGTAAGAAGATCCTAAATTGAATAAAACGGGCGATTTGTAATTATTGGTAAATTCTTTTCTAACGCCTAATTCGTTTTTCCAATTAGTGCCAAAATCTTGTCTAATTAGCAAAGCAGCAGAACTTATTTCGCGAATATGGTTTCCAAAACTGGTTCCGTAACCATTTGTTCTACTGTAATCAACAATTCCGTTTACATGAGTTGCTTTAAATAAATGATAATCGACATCTAACTTCGTAATTAAATTTTCAGTCTTTCCGTAACTATAATTTTTTAAAGAGTTATCAGCAAAATATTGATAGTTTTCAAAAATGTAAGCGGTTTTGAAATTGGTTTTAAGTTTTCCGAAACTTCCATCGTATTCCAATAAGTTTCGGTTAAATCCATTTATGTATTTGCTTTTGGTTTCAGATTCTACTACTAACGAAGTATTACGGTCGGTGTTTGAACTTTGGCTGTAAAGCTTTAAAATATGATTTTGGTTGAATTTATATCCAGCATTAGCACTCAGGGTAATGATGTCATATTGTCCATTCTGATTCCATCTTTGGTCGCCTCTCCAAGTATATCGATTTAAATATTTATAATCGTTTGTCGAGCTATTTTTTGAAAGTCCAATTTGGGCGCTCCATTTTTTGTTAGAAATAGAAGTTTTATAATTAATCCCAATTGTATTAAAACTGCCGTAATCTAGTCTTAAGTTATTCTCAAATCGATTAAAAAATAACAAATCGTTATTTAAATGTACAGTACCTCCAACAGCCCCGCTTCCGTAAATAACGCTTCCACCACCTGCTTTAACGCTTATTGAATTATAATCGGAACCAGAAATTGTATTAAAATCGGTGCTTCCATTCATTTGAGAATTGATATTTATCCCGTTCCAAATTACTGCTGTTTGCGAAGAAGTTGTTCCTCTGAAAGAAACAGTAGAAAGCATTCCGCGTCCATATTCTTTAAAATATAAAGTCGAATTAAAATTTAATAAATCGGTTAGAAGAGCTTCGTTTTTATTGATTACAGAATCATTGAGTTTTAAAACAGACTGAGAAACTGAATAGGTTTTTAAATTTTTGTCTGAAACCAATACTTCTTTAAGACTGGTAATAGAATCGCTTTGCGCCGAAATAATCTGGCACATTATAAAAGAGCAAAAAGCAAAAAGTTGTTTTAAAGTCATAATTCCGTCACTCTTTTTCCCGAGAGTTCTATAAATTGTTACAAAGGCAGGTCTCCTGGCTTGCGTCTTGCTGTTTACCTTCCCATCGCGCCGGGCGTGACAGTGGTTTGTAGTTAACAGCAAGCATTCGTTTTGAACTTAGCTTACAGTTGCGGGTACAGCTCAAGAATTTACTTGATTCCCTTTTAATGTGTTTTTAAATCAAAAACACAACCTTAATTTGCTGCAAAGATAAAGTTAAAAATATTGATTATTCAAATTTGTTTTACGTTTCATGAAAAATTATAAATAATTTGCATTAAAAATCGATTTTTATAACTTCTCCGAAATCAACTTTATTATTGAAAGCGTCTTTTAAGGGTAATGAACTTTGATGACATAAAATGCTTCTGATGATTCCGGCATGAGCAACAATTACAATTGGCTGGTTTATTTTTGAAATTTTATCGGATAAAAAATTACCAACTCTTTCGTGTAATTCAATAAAAGATTCTCCGTTTGAAACTTTGATATTCACAAAATCTTCCATCCAAGGATTAAGTTCTTCAGACGGAATTTCGTTCCAGCTTTTCAATTCCCAATCGCCAAAATTCATTTCTTTTAAACGTTCGTCTTCCTGATACGAAATGGTTTTGATATTTTCTTGAATATGTTTTGCTAATGTAACGCAACGCTTTAGTGGACTCGAAAAAATAATTGCCTCAGAAGGAAGTTCAGAAATAATTCTGTCAAAGATTTCATTAAAAGGAACAGCAATATCAACGTCCGATTGTCCATAACAGATTCCTTTTTCGCAGACGGTTTCGGTATGACGAACTAGATAAATTTCCATAAGAATAAAATGCTTAAGTAAAATACCACTTCGCAAACCTGTTGTGTAGCTCCAAGACAATCTCCGGTATAACCGTCAATCCATTTTTGAAAATATCGCGCTAAAAAATATCGAGTTATAAAAACAGGGATTACGGCTAAAAGAAGTTTCACATCAAAAAAAGAAAACACAATTAACGGAATTAATCCAAAAAAGAAAGAGCCGAAAACCTCTTTCCAAGTATATTGCTTTGCAATTGGCTTGCTTTTGCTTGAAGCATCATCGCGAGAATATTCGTGTGTAAAAATAATGCTTATTGCTGCCAGACGACTTAGTGAATGAGCGGAAATGAATAAGAGGTAAATTTTAAAAACAGCTATAGAATCATAATCGTTGAATAATAAAATAGATTCTGAAAGCAGTTTGAATTTTAATAGAAAAAGTAAAACCAATCCAATTGCTCCGTAAGCGCCAATGGCGCTATCTTTCATAATCATTAAGATTTTTTCTTTGGTCCAGCCTCCGCCAAAACCATCACAGACATCGGCAAATCCGTCTTCATGAAATGCGCCGGTAGTTAAAATAGAAGCAATAATCGCTAGAATAACAGCAATTTCTGATGAAAGAAATAAGGCAAATAGAGAATAAGCAATAAAAGATATACTTCCGACAATCCAGCCAATAAAGGGAAAATATCTTGTGGCTTTATTTAAATAATCTGGATGATGTGTAATGTTTTTAGGGCATGGAATTCTGGTATAAAACATTAGACAGGTGAAGAATATGTGTAGTTCTTTTTTCATTTATATAATTAGTTTTCCATTTAGTATGTCATTTCGACGAAGGAGAAATCTCCACGAGAAGCTCGACAAAGTTTGGCGTCTGTTTGGACGGAGTTACTTGCGGAGATTTACTTCGTCTATTCGCTATCGCTCGAGTCTCCTTCGTCGAAATGACAAAAATGAGAATAAATCACCATGAAACATAATTGTTTTTTAGAAATGCAAAACTATTTCTTACTTATGCCAGCACTTTCAAAACTGGCCATTTCATTCAAAAAAGCTTCAGCTGATTTTAAAATAGGAAAAGCTACAGCGCAGCCAGTTCCTTCTCCCAAACGTAAATCAAGATTTAAAATAGGTTTTGCTTCTAAATAATTTAGCAATTCTGAATGTGCTTTTTCGGCAGAACAATGGCAAAAAACAGCATTTTGCTTGATGTTCGGATTTATTTTAAAAGCAATTAAATAGGCCACAGTACAAATGAAGCCATCAACTAAGATTAACATTTTATTTTCAAAAGCTGCTAGCATTCCGCCAGCCATTTGAAGAATTTCAAAACCTCCAAAATAGGAGAGTTGCGAAATTAATTCATCTTGACCAGAATAATTATCTAATGCTTTTTTAAGTAAATTTTGTTTTGAAAGCAGTTTTTCGTTTTCAACTCCAGTTCCTTTTCCGACACATTCTTCAATAGGAAAGCCTGTTAAAAGACTCATTAAAACAGAAGCGGTTGAAGTGTTTCCAATTCCCATTTCGCCAAAACCGATACAATTTGAACCAGATTCTGCAATATTTTCAACAATTGATTTTCCTTTATCAAAACACAATTGCACTTCAGATTCGCTCATTGCAGGAACGTGTAGAAATGACTGCGTTCCTTTTGCAATTTTCGCGTCAATTAAATTTGCATTGGTTGGAAAATCATAATTTACGCCTGAATCTACAATTGATAATTCGATATTATTCTGATTGCAGAAAACGTTTATAGCTGCGCCGCCATCTAGAAAATTATTGACCATTTGTCGTGTAACATCTTGCGGATAATCACTTACGCCATGATTTGCGATTCCGTGATCGGCTGCAAAAACTACTATATTAGGTTTTACGATTTTCGGATTTAAAGTTTCAAAAACCGTTGCCATTTGAAAAGCTAATGCTTCTAAAGTTCCCAAAGAACCAACAGGTTTTGTTTTCGAATCTATTTTGTCTTGCAAAAGAGTATAGAAATCGGCTTTATTTTGGATTTTGTTTTCTGATTTTAAATCTAAATCAGAAATATTTATTGACTTAATTTCTGTGATTTCAGTACAGATCGGAGCTTCCGATTTTTGTTTCCAATGCAATTGCTGCAACATTGGCTGATTGTTATAATTGGTTGCTGGTTTCCCAATGCAGAAATAACCAAGCGGTTCTATATTTTCGGGTAAATCGAGAATTTTTTTAAACTGATAATAGTTGAGAATCGAAACCCAACCCATTCCGTATCCTTGTTCCGTTAGCGAAAGCCAGATATTCTGTGCCGCACAAACCGAACTGAATTTTACGGCTTCGTTACTGCCAATTGTTCCAATAGTAAACTGATTTAGAACCGAACGATCGTAAGCAATAACAAGTCCAATTGGAGCTTCTTCAATTGCTTCTAATTTTAGGGATTTATATAATTCTTTCTGCTCAGGATTATCTGTAAGTTCTTCGGCTTTTTTGTTGTAATCTAAAAAGAGGTTTTTAATAGAGCTTTTAACTTCATGAGATTTAATGAGATAATATCTAGTAGCATCGGTTAGTCCTACAGAAGGTGCCCAATGCCCAGCCTGTAAAGCTTTCTGGATTACTTCATCCGGAACTTCATCTGCTGTAAAATGTCTTGTGTCGCGGCGTGATTTTAATATATCGTCTAAATTGCTCATTTCTTTAAATTCCAATTTTGTAAATTCCAAATTCCAAATCTGAAAATGGAAAGATTCTAGTAAAGGTAAAGCATAGCTTTGGAATTTGGAGTTTTTGTATTGGAATTTATCCTTTTATTTTAACCGGAATTCCAGAAACCATCAGCACAACTTCATTGGCATTCGCAGCAAGAAATTGATTCATCCAGCCTTGAAGTTCAACAAATTTTCTTCCGATATGCGTTTCTGCATGAACGCCCATGCCGATTTCATTTGTTACAATAATGATATTAGCATTTTCGTGCTTTGCAATAGCAAGAAATTCTCTTTTAGCTTCTTCCAAGCTCAAAGCCACATCATTTTTATTATCTATAAAAAAATTAGTTAGCCAAAGAGTAACGCAATCAATCAAAGCCGTTTTTCCGGAAAAATCAATTTCACTTAAGTATTTCTCTTTTTCAATATTTGTCCATTGTTCGTCTCTTTCCTGCTGATGGCGATCAATTCGATTTTGAAAATCAGCATCCCATTTTCGAGCCGTTGCTACATATATAGGAGAGTTGGAAAGTTCTAAAGCAAGTTTCTGTGCATAACCGCTTTTTCCTGAACGTTCACCGCCAGTTACCAAGTAAATCATTTTTATTAATTATTAATTATGAGTTATGAGTTATGAGTTTTGTTTGGCAATTTATAAATTAAATTATGAGCTACTCACTCATAACTCATAATTTATAATTCATAACTCTTTAATACGGGCAATGTCGGCAGTTATTCCCGCAGCAGGTTCCTCTTTTTAGATGAAACCAGGTTTTAAAAACATAATTGCCATTTTCGATATAATAGTCAATTCCCTCAATTAAATTATCAGTTTTGGGTAAAAGCATTGCTTTATTATTAAGAGCTTTTTTTGGAGTTACGGTTTCGATATAAGCATCAATTTTATCTTCGCAGGCTTCTTTAAAGCATACAGGACAAAGGCAGTCGCCTCCGTCTGAAAGATTGAAAATAGGCGGGTAATCATTGCACCAGCACTTATTTTCAGGTGAAGTGTCTCCGCATGAAAAAGCGGCCTCACAACTGGAGCAGATTTTTGTTTTTGGTACACTCATCAAATAAAAGGCTATTTGTTTAAATTTGTGCGAATAAAGGTAAACAAAAAAAATAGAAATTAATTTACCTTTGTGATCACACAAAACATAAAATATGAAATATTTTTTCCATAAATTACTTGTCGTTTTTTTGCTTCTTTTGTTAGTTGGCTGTAAAAAAAATGAAGCGCCAGATCCTGTAAAATCTACTGCTGCGAAGGAAAGCATCGAATTTGCTTCTGGTCTTTCGATTATAAAAAACGAAGGCTATTCGATTGTAAATGTGGTTAATCCGTGGCCAAATGCTAAGGAGAAATTTACTTACATTTTAGAGGAAAAAGACGTACAAATTCCAGACAGTTTAAAAAAATATCCAGCTATAAAAGTTCCGTTAGAAAGTGTTGTGGTAACTTCGACAACAAATATTCCTTTTTTAGAAATGCTGGAAGTTGAGAATAAATTGGTCGGATTTCCACACACAGATTACATTTCTTCAGAAAAAACACGAGCATTAATTGATAAAGGTTCTGTGAAAAACGTTGGACAAAATGAAAAATTGAACATCGAACAATTAATAGAATTGTCGCCAGATTTGATTGTTACTTTTGGTGTCGATAATAATAATCCGATGTTGGATAATTTGAAAAAAAGCGGTCTAAAAGTACTTATTCAAGGCGATTGGATGGAACAGTCTCCGCTAGGAAAAGCAGAATGGATTAAACTTTATGGCGCCTTATTTGGAAAAGAAGACAAAGCAAAAGAGCTTTTTGATAAAATCGTAGAAAGCTATAATCAGGCAAAAAAACTGGTTGAAGAGAAACCTGCAACATCAAAGGTGCTGTATGGTTCTATGTACGAAGATGTCTGGTATGTTGCCAAAGGAAATAGCTGGGTAGCGCAGTTTATGAAAGATGCAAAAGCTAATTATTTATGGGCAGATTTAAAAGGAACAGGAAGTGAAGGTTTGTCTTTTGAAAAGGTTTTAGACAAAGCGAAAACGGCTAATGTCTGGATTGCATCAGGATCTTTTAAAAGTTTAGAAGAACTGCAAAAAGCAAATCCGCATTACTCAGAATTTGATGCCTTCAAAAACAAAAGTGTATATAATTTTGAAGGAAAGATGGGAGCAACAGGAGGAACAGTTTATTATGAATTGGCACCAAGCCGTCCCGATTTAGTTTTAAAAGATTATATCAAGATATTTCATCCCGATTTATTGACAGGCTACGAATTTACTTTTGCATCAAAACTGAATTAAATTGGCGAATAAAAAAAGAAATACCATTTTATTTGTTGCCTTGACTTTAGGACTTTTTCTAATGTTTTTTGCGAGCATTAGTTTAGGATCGGTTACGATTCCGCTAAAAGATGTTTTTGCCAGTTTAACTGGAGGTCATGCAACAAAATCGACTTGGGAATATATTATCATTAATTATCGTCTTCCAAAAGCTATTACAGCCGTTTTGGTTGGAACCGGACTCTCAATGAGCGGACTTTTAATGCAGACTTTGTTTCGAAACCCGCTTGCAGGACCCTATGTTTTAGGCTTAAGTTCTGGAGCAAGTCTTGGAGTTGCTTTTGTGATTTTAGGTGCAGGATTTCTACCTTCTTTTTTAAGTGTAATTGCATTGTCTTCTTACGGAATTGTTTTGGCATCTACTTTAGGAAGTACATTGGTTTTATTTTTGGTTTTAGTCGTTTCGCAACGATTGCGAGATACAATGGCCATTTTGATTGTTGGTTTAATGTTCGGAAGTTTTACCACCGCAATCGTAAGTGTTCTGACGTATTTTAGTACGGCAGAACAGCTTCAGAAATTTACTTTTTGGTCAATGGGAAATCTTGGAAATCTCTCTTGGACAACTATTGTAATTTTAACTTTCTGTGTTGGAATCGGATTGCTTTTAAGTGCTAAAAGTATTAAACCATTAAACGCTTTGCTTCTTGGAGAAAATTATGCAAAAAGCATGGGATTGAATTTTAAACAAGCTCGATTAATAATAATATTTGCAACTAGTATATTATCAGGAGCTATTACCGCATTTGCAGGTCCAATTGCTTTTGTTGGTTTAGCGGTACCCCATATTGCAAAGCTGACTTTTCAGACGAGTAATCATACTATTTTGTTTTGGAGCACTTTGTTTTTTGGTTCGATAATAATGTTGTTTTGTGATATTGTTTCTCAAATGCCTGGCTTTGATGTCACGCTTCCAATAAATGCCGTTACGTCTATAATTGGTGCGCCAGTTGTTATTTGGCTTTTGGTTAGAAAAAGAAATTTTTAATGTTTTTTGCCAGAGATTATAAAGATTTACACAGATTTTTTTAAATCATTTTAATCTTTATAATCTGTGGCAAAAAGAAAAAAACTTAATTCCTCTAGTAATCTGGATAATTGAAACATCTTGAAAAAATGAAAAACATCTTATCAACATCGGATTTAAACATTGGATACAAATCCAAGAAAGGTGTTTCGACTATTGCTGAAAACCTTAATCTTAATCTCGAAGCAGGTAAATTAATCACATTAATAGGAGCAAACGGAATTGGGAAATCAACCTTATTGCGAACGATTACTGGAATTCAGAAACCTTTATCGGGAAATGTATATTTGAACGAAAGAAAAATTTCAGATTATCAGCCTTTAGAACTGGCACAAAATCTAAGTTTAGTTTTAACCGAAAAATTGCCGCCAAGTAATCTTTCTGTTTTTGAGCTAGTTGCTTTAGGACGTCAGCCCTATACCAATTGGGTCGATAAACTATCCGAAGAAGATGTTTTAAAAGTTCAGGAAGCAATGCAATTGACGCAAATCGAACATTTGGCTGCAAAAAAACATTTTCAGATTAGTGATGGTCAATTGCAGAAAGTCTTAATAGCACGAGCCTTGGCGCAAGATACTCCATTAATTATTTTAGACGAACCTACAACACACCTTGATTTACTGCATAAAGTTTCATTATTCAAATTATTGAAAAAACTGACCAAGGAAACTCAAAAATGCATTTTATTCTCGACACACGACATTGATCTGGCCATTCAATTAAGTGATGAAATGATTATGATGACGCCAGAAAGGATAGTGCAAGACCAACCGTGCAATTTAATCTCTAATGGAAGTTTCAGTAATTTATTCAAAGACGAACATATTATTTTTGATGCTGAAAAAGGGAAGTTTATTGTGAGTTAGTTTTTCAGGAGCTAATCCTGCTGTCCGCTATATCTTTTGTGGCGAACGCCGCCACAAAAGGATGCCGCTTCCATCAGGGCTAGAAGTCCCGTTTTCAGAAGAAGCTTTTTCGATTAAACAGTTAAACTTTCTTCAATCCAATCTGTCTTTTCGCTTCACCAACCACAAAAGCAACAGAATTAGCAATATTAAAACTGCGAATAAGCGGAGACATCGGAATCGTTAAATGATTTTCGAATCTTGCCATAAATGCTGCACTCAAACCAACGCTTTCTTTTCCGAAAACCAGCCAGTCACCATCTTGAAATTCGTTTTCTAAATAGGATTTATCAGAATGCGAACTCATTAAAAAAACACGAGAATGATCTGGAATCTGAGCAATCCATTCTTCCACATTTTGATATTCTGTTACATCAAGATGAACCCAATAATCCAATCCAGAACGTTTTAGGTTTTTGTCATTAATCACAAATCCGAAAGGATGAATTAAATGAAGACGGCTTTCTGTGCCTACGCACAATCTTCCTATATTTCCGGTATTATTTGGTATTTCTGGTTCTACAAGAACAACGTTTAACATCTTTTTTTAGTTATGAATTATGAGTTATAAGTTATGAGTTTCTAGAAATTTTCTAATTGAAAATCGGAAACTTCCAAAACTTCACCCGCTTTTAGGTTTTGCAAATATACATTTCCTATTCGAACGCGAACAAGACGCAAGGTTGGAAAACCAACTGCAGCAGTCATTTTTCTAACTTGACGAAATTTTCCTTCTCTTACTGTGATGGATGCCCAAGAAGTCGGACCATGACGCTCGTCTCTTATTTTTTTGGCTCTCGCTCCAAAATCTGGAATTTCGGTCACGATAGATGCTTTGCAGCGTTTCGTTTTGTATTTTCCACCGTCAAGTCCAATTTCGACACCATTTTGTAATTGTTCAATTGCTTCTGGCGTAATTAATCCATCAACTTGAACATAATATTCTTTTTCAACCTTTTTACTTCGAACGAGTTCACTCATATTTCCATCAGTCGTCAAAAGAAGCAAACCTTCAGAATCTTCGTCTAATCTTCCAATTGCCATTGTTCCTTCTGGGAAATCGTAAAATTCGCCCAAAAGCTTTTTCTTTCTTTTTAATTCATAAATAAATTGGCTTAAATAGCCGTAGGGTTTAAAAAGAATGAAGTGTTGGTGCATTTTTAATTTTTTGCAAAGATAGTTTCTTTCTTAGAACTAAATCTTATAACTGTTTTTGAGATTTCATTTTTTTTAACCATTGATAGACAAACCAAATTACGGTTATAGCAAAAATGACAATTAAAACAGGATAATAATTTTCGAAAAATTCATGAAAATAACTTCCGATAAAAATATAGGCAGAAGCCATACAAAGTTTAATCAAGATAAATTCTGAATTGGACCAGCTAGTTTTGATTTTGAAGAAATTCATACTAATTAAGGTTGTTAAGTTGCTTTGAATAAAGGTAATGAATAAAAAAATAGATGGCAATTATAAAAGAAAAGCAATATGAAGTCATAATTTATTCGCAATCAGAATTCGTAATATTATAAATTCAATGTAAAAAGAATAATGTCATGGAAACAAATAATTTAGGAACAAAAAAGATAAACGGGACGCAGAAAAATATTGATGAATCTAAAGGTAAAAACGTCTCACATGATGAAGAGTTAAAAGACGCAAAATTGAATAGAGAATTGGTAACCGATGCAGACGGCGATAAAAAGATTGTAGAACGCGCTCGAAATGAAAATGATGATATTAATAAAACGCTTCATCAGATAAGTCCGAATAACTCAAACGCAAATCGCGGAGTAGAAACAGAGGAGGAGGCAAAGAAAACAGTAGAGAATAAAGACCGCAATTCTGATATAACGCCAAATCGATATCCAAACTCACATCCTGATAATCATAAAGATCGTGGGAATATGAAACTAGACGAAGACGAATAGGACAATACAAAATTTTAAGTAAAATAGAGTCAATTTAATGTCAAATAACATAAGATTAGCGGTTCGCGTTAATGTTATTGTAAACTCCTTTTAAAGCTTCTGTATCGGTTGATATCTTCGTAAATTAGGTGTATCAATTTAAAACATATACAAAATGGCACTTTTAGAAAATAAAGTAGCTTTTGTATCTGGCGGAGGATCTGGAATCGGGCGCGCAGTTGCAAAAGCGTACGCTCGAGAAGGAGCAAAAGTAGTAGTAGCTGATATAAATGTAGAACACGGTGAAGAAACCGTAAAAATGATAAAGGAAAAGGGCGGTGAAGCTTTTTTCGTAAAAGGAGACTCGTCTAGCGCAGCCGACAATAAACACATGGTTGAGGTGACAGTTTCAAAATATGGTCGATTAGACATTGCCTGTAACAATGCAGGAATGGGCGGGCCGGCAAAACCAACTGGCGAATATGAGCCAGAAGCTTGGGATAAGGTTATTGCCTTAAACTTAAGTGGCGTTTTTTATGCCTGTCGTTACCAATTGGAACAAATGGAGAAAAATGGTGGTGGAAGTATCGTAAATATTGCTTCAATCCACGGACAAGTTGCCGCGCCAAATAGTGTGGCGTATACAGCAAGTAAACATGGTGTTGTTGGTTTGACAAAAAATATTGCAGTAGAATATGCGCAGAAAAATATTCGCTGTAATGCTGTCGGACCAGGTTATATTGAAACAGCACTTTTAAAAGATAATTTAAATAAGGAAATGATGCAGGCCGTTGCAGCAAAATCTGCGATGAATCGTTTAGGGACAGCAGAAGAAGTTGCCGAGCTAGTAGTTTTTCTAAATTCTGATAAATCATCATTTACTACAGGAAGTTATATTATTGCCGATGGTGGTTATACCGCGGTTTAATATTTGTTAGAGAATACTATTTTGAATTAGTGAAAAGCAGTAAGCGAAAGTTTACTGCTTTTTTTGTGTAAAAACCCTAGTATTTGTAGGAAATACGGAGTTTTTTTAATGTTGTTTGGATAGTTGTCTGTTTGAATTATGTGTGAAAGAATGTTCTTTTTATTGGTTTTATTTTATTATATTTAATGTAATGTTAAGTTTTGATGAATAATATTTATAAAATATCAAACATTAAGTTTATGGTTTTATAATATTGGCTTAACTTTAAAGAAGATAAATTTGAACTCTAAAAACTCTATTCTTTAACATATGAAAAAACTCTACTTTTCGCGCCATCTTTTGGCTCTTTTATGTTTTTTTTGCCTTTTTTCTGGTAATCTTTTTGCTCAGATTACGATAAGAACTTCACTTCCTATAAGAGAAGAATTTAACGATTTAAATGGTGGTACTTCTGTAGTATATCCACTTGGATTTCAAGGATGGACCGCAGGAAATACAAATGGTTCTGGTACTACAAATTATGTTACATCTGGTGTAATTATAGCAGATAAGGCTTTAACGGCTGGAGGAAAAGCGAATTCAGGTACAGGAAATGTTTATAATTATGATGGAAAAATTGGTTTTCTAAATTCTGGAACTAATGATTATGCAATTGGTCTTGCTTTTTCAACAGAACAAAAAGCAAGTATTGAAATTCAATATGATGCTTTAGTAATTCGTAATCCGTACGGTACAGTAAGTGGTTCAACTACAAGTTCTCGTATCAATGAATTTGCTTTACAATACCGAGTTGGTACTACGGCAGATTTTGTAACGTTGTCTGATACTTATTTTCGTAACAATACCACACCACGCATGGATGAAACTACGTTACCACAAAGTAGTCATATAACAGTAATGTTACCTGCGGAATGTAATAATCAACCTATAGTTCAAGTGCGATGGATTTCTAGACAAATTTCTGGAGGAGGCTCTCGTCCAGCTTTTGCCATTGATAATGTTGATGTAAAAGTTTTTAGCGATCAAGATGCGCCAATTAATGTTACCGGCTATCCAAAGGTTACTAATATCTTAGCTGATAGTTTTGACTTTATCAGTAAAATAAATGAGAAAGGAAAAACATATTATGTGTTATTGCCTAATGGTAGTGCAACGCCAACAATTGCACAGATAAAGGCAGGACAGAATGCGGAAGGAGCTTCAGCCTTACAGTCTGGCTTTTTAGATATTACAGATCCTACTCAAGAATATGTAAAGAGTTTTGCTGGATTGAATTTAAATACGACTTACTCTGTTTTTTCTGTTTCAGAAGATTCTTATAATAATACACAAATTGTAGTAAGTAAATTAGATGCTACTACTGCTATTGCGCCAGTTTTATCGACCACAATAGTATCTTTAGATTTAGGAGCATCAGAAGCAAATTATGATTCAAAAGTCTTAAGTTATCAAGTTGGAGCAACAGATTTAACACAAGATGTTGTTTTAACAGCATCAGCAAACTTTGCAATATCTAAAGATAATGCCACGTTTGGATCTTCTATTACTTTTGCATTAGCCGATTTTGCATCAAATGCAACACCAACAGTTTATGTAAAATTCACTCCAACTTCAGTTGGAAGTTTTACAGGTTCAATAACTCATGAAACAGCAGGAGGCACAACAAAAATAATTAGTCTGTCTGGAAGCGGAACAAACCCATATATACAAGGTTTTAATGATCCAAATGTTTTAGCAAATAGCGGATGGTCACAATACAATGAGGCGGGACCTTTGAATAAATGGTCACACACTATTCTGTCACGTAATGTTAATTCTGGAACTGGAGCAGTTTTAATAAACGGATTTTCAGAAAATGGAGCAAGCAAAGATTGGCTGATTTCTCCGAGATTACGTTTAGATAATTTTAGTCAAATTCCATTATTGTCTTTTTACTCTCGTCAATTTTACAATGGACCCTCTTTAAAATTAATGGTTTCTACAGATTATGATGGAGTAAGCGCACCAAATACAGCAACATGGATAGAATTAGATGGTAAATTCCCTGGAAATACAGGAACTTATACAAAATCTCAGTATATAAATTTAACAGCTTATAAAACAGATCACACTTATTTGGCTTGGGTTTACGAAACAGCTTCGGGAGGAAATGGTAATGCAGCAGAATTCTCTTTTGATGACTTTGCTATTACAAATGAATCGCAATACGTAGATTCAAATCCGATTTTAGATTTTGCAGATGTAAGTCCAAATTCAATTACTGCCAGTCAATCCTTTATTTTCAGAGCCGCAGGTTATGGTGATATTGCTATTGAGGCTCCAGGTTCGTACCAATTGTCATTAGATAATACTTCATTTACTTCAAGTATTGTTATTTCTTCAGCCGATGCTTTAGCAGGAAAAACAATTTATGCGAGATTTGCGCCAACCACAAAAGAACCAACAATTTCTGGATCATTAACAGTAACAGGAACGTCTCTGAATAAACAAATTGGTTCATTTACAGGATCTTCTATATTAAAATCAGAAACTTTTGATGTGGTTACTTATAATTTAGAGTTTTTTGGTTCAGATAATCCTAGTAACGGACCTACAGACAATGCATTGCAAATTGCAAATGTGGCAAAAGTGATGAATAAATTAAATGCCGATGTATATGTGGTTCAGGAAGTTTCTAGCGATACAGCTATAGACGATTTAATTCAAAAATTAAATATCAACGGAAAAACATTTGAGAAAACTATTTCGCCAATTTGGTCGTATTCTTGGGATCCAACTTCAGATCAAACTTTTCCGCCTCAAAAATTAGTGGTTATTTATAATACTCAAACGGCTACATTGAAAAAAACTCGAGTAATGTTTAAAGAGTTTTATGATGAATTGGTTGCAGGAACCAAAACTTTAGCGAATTATCCTTTGCCTGCAAGTAATCCGCCAGTACACCCAAGTTCAGGATTTTTCTCTTCAGGTCGTTTACCTTATATTGTAACTTTAGAGACTAATCTTAACGGAGTTAAAAATGAAATTAAGCTTATAGATGTTCATGCTAGAGCAAACAGCGGATCTGATATGACAACTTACACTAGACGTAAGTATGATACGCAAGTTTTTAAAGACAGTTTAGATGCACATTATCCAAATGATAATTTAATTATTTTGGGAGATTATAACGATGATGTGAAAAAATCAGTTTTTGGTACAAACAATCCTTCGACTTACGAAAACTTTGTAACAGATACAAGCAATTATAAAGCACTGACTTTAGAAATAAGCCAGGCCGGTGCTTTTAGTTTTTTAAGCTCAGGCGGGTTTTTAGACCATATTATGATTTCTAATGAATTATTTGATCAATATATAGATCAGTCAACTGCAGTTTACGATCCAAGAAATGATATTCTAAATTATACCACAACAACTTCAGATCACGGACCAGTAATTGCTCGTTTCCAATTAAAACAAGACGTGCTTTCTACACCAGATTTTGGAGCGAAAAATAAATATTTCGTAAAAGCTTATCCAAACCCTGCGACAGATGTTTTGAGTTTTGATATCAAAACAGCAACGCAAGGAAGAGATCTAAAAATTAGATTGTATGATTTTAATGGTCGTGCAATTGGAAATTCAATCAATGTTAAAAATGAATCTGAAGTTAGTACAGCAGTTGTTGCTGTTGGGAATCTAGTTTCTGGAGTTTATTTCTACACGGTTACAGAAAATAATAAAGTGATTTTTAAAGATAAAATCATCAAGAAATAAAATGGATTTTAAAACAGAAAAGGCAGTCATTTTAAGACTGCCTTTTTTTATATAAAAACTTTTTTCAATTCGTCTAAATCAATTTTACTTTGATCTGAAAAGTTAAAGAAATAATCCAATTGCCATTTTTGTGTTTTCTGAGCCTGTTTACTTGTAGTTTCATCCCAAGGAGGATAAACTCTTGTGGCTCTAATTCCCTCTTTACTTTGAGTAGAAAAAATGCCTTTTTCTAATAATGTTTTTTTAGGAAAAATAAACTGTCCCCAATTTTGGTCTTTTCGAACAGTCACAATTACAAAATCTATAGTATCTGAATAATCAAAAGGTTCAATCGTTCCCGATTGATTTCGTTTCCATAAAGTAACAAATTGGCCTGTTTTGGTTGGAGTAATTTTTGATTCTCTATAACAAATGTTTTTATTGTCTAACTGAAAACGAAATGCACTGTATTCTTCACTTTCGCGTTCCTTTTCTAAAGAAGTCATCTGCAAATCTGCTCTGTCAAAAATACTTTCTTTGCTCAATACTAAATCAGCTGAGCCAATGGCAAAATTCATAAAAATCTATTTTAAAAATAGTTTGAAAATTACTACAAATTTACTTTAGAAATTAACATTCAGTCCAAAATTTAATCCCCATTGGAACTGGTTGAAAGACTGACTGTTTAATGGATTGATGTAATAATTTACCGCAGGTTCAACAAAAACATTAGTCTTTTTGTAGACACGATATTGAACCGTACTGCTCAAAGTAGAACCATAAACATAGTCATTGGCATTTATATTTTCTCCAATTGAGTGCCCATCTAGAGCCACGTTGTTAGAAATTAATTTACCTACAAAACCTCCTGTATTTAAGTTAATGCTGGCTTTGTTTTTATTAAAAACAGAATACGAAACCTCAAGAGGCATTTCTACATATCTTAAATTCTGATCCAATTTACCAGTTTGCACGTTTTCATTTTTCAAAGCTTCTTTTGTGCTATTTGAAATAAAAAGATAACCTTGGCTTGACGGGTCTGCTGAAACAACGGGACTGTTATTACTATCGGCATTTAGAGTGCCAGGATTAAAAAAAGCATTGCTTTTGGCGCTTAAATACGATACATTGGCAACACTCTGTCCTAATTCACTAATTTTTAGCCCAGAACCTACGGCCCATTTTTTATTAATGCTATATTTTGTTTTTACTCCATAAGAATTAGACTGCTTAGAATCATTCACGTTACCTAAAGTTTTTTCGTTTCTAGTGTTTTCAGAACTCGCTACACCTGCAAAAACGGCAACTGCCCATTTTTCTTGTTTATTAAGCAATTTGTCTTTTTTCTCTTTTTCTTCTTTTTCCTTTTCTGGAGCTAAAATTCCTTTTTCTAAATTCTGAAGTTCAGCAAGTTGCATAGAGTCTGTTTTGCTCAAACCGTTAGTGATTTTCAGATCGTCTTTTATGATGACTGCTTTATCAGTTCGCTTATTCTCAGTTTTACCTAAAACGGCATTGTTTGAGTTAGATGCATTACTGTTTGTAAAAGGGTTATTATTTGTAGCATATCCTTGATTAGTGAAAGCTATATTTTTACTGTTTTTCGGAGTAAGCTGTTCTTCAAAAATAGAATTTGAAAGCTGTTTTTTTGCTGTCGAATTAAATTTACTTTGTTTTCCAAAAGCAATTCTTTCTTCGGAAATACCTTTATTTGAAGATCTTGTATTATTTCCTGAAATAGATTTTTTAGAAGATCTTACAATTGATTTTTCTTCTGATGAACCAGAGTTTTGATAAGCAACAGATTGGTTCGCCGTATTTGCTGGAACCACAACATCAGATTTAGAATCTCTTTTACTGGTTTTGTTCTCAGAGTTTGTTTCCGCTACAGAAGTTTCTTCAACTTGAATTTGCGATTCACTATTGAACTGATTCTTCGGGGAATTTTCATTTAATGAATCTATTGCTTTGTCAGTATTTTTATTTCGATTTAAATCTTTTCCAGTATGAACGTTATTTGTTTTTTTGTCAATAACAACGCTGTTTGTATTGTTTTCTAAATTGCCGTTGTTGAGGTTTGTATTTTCAGAAGAAGCAGTAAAATGTAAAATTGAAGGCAGAAGCAACCCTAATAATAAGCATGCAGCAGCCGACCACCAAAGAACAACTCTCTTCTTCTTTTTAGGTTTATCTAATTTTTCTTCAATCTGACTCCATAATTCTGGAGGCGGAACACTCGAAAAGTCTTCCATTGATGAAAAAATATCTTCTATTTTTTGCTTCTTCATGCTATCTTAAAATTTTTTATGCTCAAAATTCGCTTTTGTAATATATGTTTGGCGCGATTTAAATTTGATTTTGATGTTCCTTCGGAGATTTTTAATAGTTCGGCGATTTCTCTGTGTTTCATTTTCTCAAATACATACAAGTTAAAAACCGTTCGATATTGATCTGGTAAATCCCTAATATACTCCAGAAGTTTTTCCTGTTCGATCGGAATAGCCTCCAGTTCCTCTTCTTCAATAAAATCTGTATCGGGATCAAAAACATCTAAAAAGAAACTCTCCTTTTTCTTTTTGTTTAAAGTTTCAATGAGTTTGTTTATAAAGATTCGTTTTAACCAACCTTCAAAACTTCCTTCAAATTTATATTGGCTTATTTTCTGAAAGGCAATTACAAATGCTTCTTGAAAAACGTCTTTCGCATCATCTTCGTTCTTCATATATTTCAAACAAATACCATATAAAACAGGAGAGAACAACTGATAGATTTTCAGTTGTCCCTCCCTGTCATTTTTCATGCACAGTTTGATATATTTTTCTAACTCGTCTTTCAAGAAATGGTTCAAATTTGATTTTGCAAAAATAGTTTTAAATAGCTTACAAAACTATCTTTTAAAAATAGTTCGACTACCGTCTTGACTGTTGCTTACAATTGTTAGATTTTGATTGTCAAGGTTTTCTATTACGTAGGTTTTGCCTTCAAAGGTAATTAGATCATGTTCTGATTGATCAAAATATCCTTTTCCCTTTTCTATCTGATACGCACTATTTCTAATCTCTACATTGTTTTTATAAGTAATAACCCTTCCGTCTTGGGTGAAAATAATTTTCTTAGTAAATCCAATTGTTTTGGGTGTAGCTACATAAGGATTATTAGAACCCCCAATAGATTTTTCCCAAGTCCACGTATTTATAATTGATCCTGCAGCTTCTGTAGAAGTATTAACAGAAATCATTGATGTAAAAAGAAAGCAAATAATAAAAGATAAAAAGAGTTTCTTCATGATAGAATTATTTTAAACTTGTAATTTTTTCTTGAATTGTTTTTTTGAAAAGTTTTATCTCTGAACTTTGATCCTCAGTGTCATTGTTGTCGATATAAACTTTAGTGGTACTTGCGCCTTGACGAAGTTCAAAATAAATTCCGCCTTGATCTGTTGCATCTGGAGTACCATACGTTTTTGTTTGTCCTTTTAAAGCTAAAATTTCAGCAGGAACACTTTTTAATAATAAAGTATATTCGCCTCTCTTAATTGTTGGAGTATATCTATATTGTCCAAAATCATATTGATTAGCACCAACGTTTAAGAATTTTAAAGTATTAAAATCGTTAATCTGATAGAATTTTTGGCAGTCAGAGCTTAAACATTGGTTATTGAAACTTCCAATAACCATCGCGTCTGCAATTTCTACTGTTTTGTTAAAAATCATTCCTTTTGATGTTTTCGGAATCAAAACAAAATCATAAGGATAAGTAGGAGCTTGGGTTACGTTTTCACCTTCAGCAGGAGTTTTTTCGTAGTAATTAACAACGATCTCGCAATTGTTTTCTACAATCGAAGTAATTTTGATGGCATATCCGCTTGTAGGTTTAGCACCTGCAAAAATTCCAACTAGATATTCTTTTGTAAAATCAATATTAGGGTCACTTGCAACTGGACAGTTGTTCTCATGTTTTGTAAAAAACTCTTCCATTTTTTCTTGAGATACAATAACAACAGCAGCAGGATTATTAGGCATTGATTTTACATTATAATTACATGCGAACGGAAAGCCAGTAAAATTTACAGCTGTATTAGCTCCACAATCTACATATTTATTTCCGTCATTGAGAGAACAAGCACTGAATCCAAAGGCTACAAACAAGCCAAGCATTAATTTTTTCATAATTATTTTAATAGGTTTATATCTTAGTAGATAGTGCTTTTAAAAAAAGGTTGCGTTGAGGTTAAAATTTTTTCAAAAAAAATAAAATGTTGGTTTAGTTGGATTTGAAAATGAATTAGTGAAATTTCTATTTTAAAAACTAAGCACTACGTATTATTGCGTACTTTTACGTAAAATTAACTTAGTTATGTCTGATTATTTACCGTTTTTACTAGGCTTTGTTGTTGCACTTTTTGCTGGAATCTACGTAGGCAGAATGCTTTCTTCGTCAAAATTTAATTCTGAAAAGGCTATTTCTGAGGAAAGATTGAATGCTTTAAATGGGCAATTGCAAATATTGAAAGAGCAATTTGAAAACGAAAAAAATAATTTTCAGAAACAATTACAGTTGAGTATTTCCGAGAAAGAAAATATTAGGACAGAGAAAGACAGTCTTGCAATTCAGCTTTCTAAAAAAGAAGTGGATTTTGAAAATTTATGGGAACGTCATAAAGAACAAAAAAGCGAAATCAACGAACTTCAAGAAAAATTTACTAAAGAATTTGAAAACCTTGCCAACAAAATCCTGGAAGAAAAATCGGCTAAGTTTACCGAACAAAACACAGTGAACATGAAAAATATCCTGACGCCTTTGCAGGATAAAATTCTTGTTTTTGAACAAAAGGTTGAGCAAACTCATAAGGAAAGTATCGATTATCATGCAGCGCTTCGCCAGCAGATTATTGGTTTGAGCGAAATGAACGCACAAATGAGCAAAGAAACCTTAAATCTTACCAAAGCATTAAAAGGTGACAGTAAAATGCAGGGAAATTGGGGGGAATTGGTTTTGGAGCGTGTTCTAGAAAAATCAGGACTAGAAAAAGGAAGAGAATACGAAGTACAGCAGAGTTTTACAAATAATGAAGGAAACCGCGTTTTGCCAGATGTAGTGATTAATCTTCCTGACGGTAAAAAAATGATTGTCGATTCTAAAGTTTCACTTTCGGCTTACGAAAAATGGGTAAATGAAGAATCGGAACTTTTAAAAATAGAATTTCTTAAAGAGCATGTTATTTCTATAAAAAGGCATGTGGAGCAGTTAGGAAGTAAAAATTACCATGATTTATACCAAATGGAAAGCCCAGACTTTGTATTGCTTTTCATTCCTATGGAACCTGCTTTTGCTATTGCTTTAAACGAAGATCCATCTTTATACACCAAAGCTTTTGACCGAAATATTGTTATTGTAACACCAAGCACGCTTTTGGCTACATTGCGAACTATTGACAGTATGTGGACCAATCAGAAACAGCAGGAAAATGCTTTTGAGATTGCAAGACAAGCTGGAGCTTTATATGATAAATTTGAAGGTTTTGTGTCCGATTTAGTCCGAATTGGAAATAAAATAAAAGACACCAAAACAGAATACGAAAGCGCCATGAATAAATTGGTTGATGGAAAAGGAAATCTGATTTCGAGCGTAGAAAGATTGAAAAAAATGGGAGCAAAAGCAAAGAAATCGCTTCCAGACAATATTATTGCAAGAGCGATTAATTCAGATGAAAATGAATTATTGAATTAGAAGAGGAAAGAAGTAAGAGGCAAGAGAAAAAATATAGAATACAACTAATCAAAAAATACCAAAAACAAAAACATGAGTACAGATTTTAAACCCGTTTCATCATCAAAAGTTAGTATATCAGAATTAATGCTTCCTTCGCATACCAATTTTAGTGGAAAAATTCACGGAGGATATATTTTGTTATTATTAGATCAGATTGCGTTTGCATCGGCATCAAAATTTAGCGGAAATTATTGCGTAACGGCTTCTGTAGATACGGTAAACTTTCTAAAACCAATTGAAGTAGGAGAGTTGGTAACGATGAAAGCTTCTGTAAATTATGTTGGAAGAAGTTCGATGATTGTAGGCATTCGCGTAGAAGCCGAAAATATTCAGACTGGCGTAATCAAACATTGTAATTCCTCGTATTTTACAATGGTTGCCAAAGATAAAGACGGAAAAAGCGTTCAAGTTCCAGGATTGATTTTATCTAATTTAGAAGAAGTGCGACGTTTTAGAAAAGCAATAAAACATATTGAGGTTAGAAAAGAAGTGGAAGAACACGAAAAATTGACCAATATAAATTCGATTGAAGATCTAGCGAGTTTAGAAAAATATAATGTCCTTCTAGAAATTAGCTAAATTTTCTTATATTTATTTGATACACATTAAATAGTAGAAATTATGGTCAAGTTTGGATATACAATTTTATATGTTGAAAATGTCGAAGAATCTATTGCGTTTTATGAAAATGCTTTTGGGTTCTCGAGAAAATTTATCACGCCAGATGGCGATTATGGCGAATTAAGCACAGGAGAAACGACACTTTCATTTGCATCAAAAAAGCTGGCTTCTCAAAGTTTGAAAGACGGTTTTATTGAAAGCAGTTTAGAAAATAAGCCTTTTGCAATAGAAATTGGTTTCATTACAGATAACGTTCCAGAAGTTTTACAGAAAGCAACTTCTTTTGGTGCTGTTATAGTTTTAGAACCTGTAGAAAAACCTTGGGGACAAATTGTAGCTTATGCAAGAGATTTGAATGGATTTTTAATTGAAATTTGCACAGAGGTAAAAATGTAATCTTACAACTTATTTTACGTCTCAGAAATTCCAATTTTTATAATAAAAAAATTCACAAATATTTAGCATTAATCTCAGAACTCGGCGTTGAGAAATTTCGTAACTTTAAGTGTAATTATTGGGTTACGGAATTTTTTCACTGAGTATTGCCGTTCTATTTTTCAGATTAATTAAAAGCTGAATTTTTTATTTTCTGTTGGTCAGAATAAATGGAATGACATAATTGTTTAAATGTAGACGATTATGAAAACAACTACCTTACTTTTTTTACTTTTTACTGCTTTTTCTGTTATTGCCCAAGACAAATTTTTTACTAATACAGGGACAATTAATTTTGAAGCCTCCGTTCCTATGTTTGAGGAGATTAGAGCAGTAAATAGACAAGTAGCTATACTTTTAGAACCTAAAACAAGTACTTTTATCTGTACTGTTGTCATCAAAAATTTTCGTTTTAAATTGGATCTCATGCAAGAGCATTTCAATGAAAATTATATGCAAAGCGATCGTTACCCTAAAGCAGTATTTAAAGGAAAGATTGAAAAGTTTGATTTGAAAGATATTAATGAGGTTGAAAAGCAATATCAGATAAAGGGAAAATTGAATTTACGAGGCAAATCAAAAGAAATTATTGTGAATGCTTTGATTAAAAGAGTGCCGGAAGGAATTCAGGTTATTTCAGATTTCCCAATTGAAGTTTCCGATTTTAATATTCAGATTCCAACTCCTATAGCGGCCAAAATTTCAAAAACAGCTAATACAGAACTGACGGGCATTGTTCGAAGTGAAGATACTATGCTTACTTTAAAATAAAATTATTTGATACAGCTGATCAGTGTTTTTTCTAAATCAGTAAACTGAAATTCGAAACCTGTTTTCTGAATTTTTTCTGAAGAAACACGTTGTCCAGTTAAAACTGCTATGCTCATTTCTCCCAATAAAATCTTTAGTACAAAAGGAGGAACATTAGGAAGCCAAATAGCATAATCAAACAATTTAGCGAATGTTTTAGAAAATCGGGCATTAGTTGTATTATCGGTTATGCAAGCATTGTAAGCGCCTTCAAGTTTAGAATCTTCTAGACTTTTTAAGTAAATCTGGCATAAATCTTCAACATGAATCCAAGGGAGATATTGTTTCCCCGAACCCAATACCGCGCCAAAACCCGATTTAAAGGTCGGAATCATCTTTTTTATAAAACCTTCTTCTTTTCCAAAAACGATACCAGTTCTAATTTTGACAGTTCGAATGTTTAAAGAATTCATTTTATCAGCAGCATTTTCCCATTTTTGACAAGTGATGCCTAAAAAGTCATTTGCTGGAGGCGTGTCTTCGGTACAGATTTTATGACTGGTTACAGCACCATAAATACCAACAGCTGATGCAGAAACAAATGCCTCTAGTTTTTTATTGTTGTTTTCTAAAACCGAAAAAATCATTTCTATAGGTCTAATTCGACTTTCAAGAATTGCTCTTTTACGTCTTTTAGTCCATCTTTTTTCGACGATTCCTTCTCCTGCAAGATGAATAATGTAGTCGGCATTTAGGACAGCATTTTTATCAATGTAATTTTTTTTGATATCCCATTTGTAGTAAGTGACTCTCGGAGTATTTTCCCTGTCTGAGCGGCTCAAAACAGACACAGAAAATCCGGCTTCGATGAGAACATCTGTTAAATGTTTTCCAATGAAACCGCTTCCGCCTGTTAATAGAACATTTTGAGCCATAATAGTTTATAATATATTTAACAGTATATAGTGTTTAAGGATTAGTAAAGGTACTTAAACAATGTTTACCTTTATGGCAAATTCTAAATTTTAATAAAATGGCGACTAAAAAAAAGGTAATTACCAAAGATGATATCGTTTCAAAATATATGGAAGAGGTTCTGGAAAAAGGTCAAAAACCAAAATCGGTTTATCATTTTGCCAAAGAAAATGATTTTACAGAAGCCGAATTTTATGCTTTTTTTGGAACATTAGAAGGTTTAGAAAAAGAAATATTCCGATTGTTTTTTGAAAATACAGTTAATCTTCTTCATAAGAATGAGGAATATCAGGGATATGACATGAAGAATAAAATGCTGAGTTTTTATTTTACTTTTTTTGAAATCCTGACTGCCAACAGAAGCTATGTTTTGCAATCGCTTAAAATTGATAAAAATCCGCTTAAAAATTTAGTGCAGTTAACTACGCTTCGAAATAGTTTTAAAGAATATGTTGCTGAAATCCTGACAGATGATTACAGATTGGAACAGGAAAGATTTCAAAAATTTCAAGAGAAAGCCATTCAGGAATCTTCGTGGGTGCAATTAATGATGACAATCAAATTTTGGATGGAAGACGAATCTCCGGCTTTCGAAAAGACAGATATTTTTATTGAAAAATCTGTGAATGCTTCGTTCGAATTAATGAATGTTGCGCCAATGAATCATTTGATTGATTTCGGGAAATTTTTGTTTAAAGAAAAAGTATACAGCAGATAATGAAAACAATCGATTATATTCCAACTTCAAAAATAGAAAGAGCGGGAAAATTGGTTCAAACGGGTGCTAAAATTGGTGTAAACTATGTAAAACATTATGCCGAAAAAATGGTTAATCCAGATTTGAGCCGTGACAAACTAAACGAGAACAACGCCGAAGATATTTATGACGGACTAAAAAGCTTAAAAGGAAGTGCGCTTAAAGTCGCTCAAATGCTAAGCATGGATAAAAACTTTCTTCCGCAAGCTTATGTAGAGAAATTTTCGTTATCGCAATTTTCTGTACCGCCTCTTTCTGCGCCTTTGGTTTTAAAAACGTTCAAAAGCAATTTTGGAAAAACGCCTTATGAAATTTTTGACGAATTCAATCCAAATTCGGTAAACGCAGCAAGCATTGGCCAAGTGCATTTGGCAAAAAAAGGCGATAAAAAACTGGCGGTTAAAATTCAGTATCCAGGTGTTGCCAATAGCATTTCTTCTGATTTGGCTTTGGTGAAACCAATTGCAATTAGAATGTTTAATCTGCAGGGAAAAGATTCTGATAAATATTTTAAAGAAGTCGAAGATAAACTGATTGAAGAAACTAACTATTTGTTAGAATTGAAACAAAGCCAAGAAGTTGTTGAGGCTTGCAGTAAGATTGAAAACATCACTTTTCCAAATTACTATCCAGAGTTTTCATCAGAGAAAATCATTACAATGGATTGGATGACTGGAATTCATCTTTCGGAGTTCACAGCAAAAAACACCGACCAAGAAGCAGGCGATAAACTAGGTCAGGCGCTTTGGGATTTTTATATGTATCAAATTCATGTTTTAAGAAAAGTGCATGCAGATCCGCATCCTGGAAATTTTTTGGTTGATGATCAAAACCAGTTAATCGCTTTAGATTTTGGCTGTATGAAACAAATTCCAGATGATTTCTACACTCCGTATTTTGAGTTGATTAATAAAAATGTCATTACAGACGAGAAGCTTTTCAATCAGAAATTATTCGAATTGGAGATTCTTCGTCCAGATGATACGCCAGCAGAAATAGAATATTTCACCGAAATGTTTCATGATTTATTGTCTCTTTTTACGAAACCGTTTCAAAACGAAACTTTCGATTTTGCCGATGAAGAATTCTTTAACGCAATTGCCCAATTAGGAAAACGTTTTTCAGAAGATACAAATCTCAAAAAAATGAACGGAAATCGTGGCTCTAAACATTTTATTTATATGAATCGTACTTTCTTTGGTTTATATAATTTAATGTTTGATTTGAAAGCGAAAATCGTTGTGGAGAATTATTTGAAATATTAAAGTTTTTGTTTCAAGTTTCAGGTTTCAAGTTAACTGGACTTTAGGTATAGAACTTTGTCAAAGTTTAAAACTTTGACAAAGTTTTTTTTGTTTAGTTTGTCATCCTGAGGAACGAAGGATCACACTTGCAAATCGACAAAGGTTGGCGACATACTGTGCGGAGTTTCTAGTGTGATCCTTCGTTCCTCGGGATGACAAAAATGAGTATAAATCTACAAAATCTGCGTGAAACAAAACTAAGCATCCGGTGTAAACCTGAAACTTGAAACCTGAAACTTGAAACAAAAACTTTATTTCAAAATCCCAGCCTTGTAAGTCGCAATCGCACGATCTCCAGCAAAAGCATGATCAACCATAGGTTCGTTATAACCAAAATCAAATTCAGGAATCCATTTGCGGATGTATTCTCCTTTTGGGTCAAATTTTTGCTGCTGAATTTCGGGATTAAAAACTCTGAAATAAGGCGCAGCATCACAACCCGTTCCTGCCGCCCATTGCCAGTTTCCTACGTTTGAAGCCAATTCAAAATCTAAAAGTTTTTCTGCGAAATAAGCTTCGCCCCATTGCCAGTTAATGAGTAAATGTTTGCATAAAAAACTCGCTACCACCATACGCACGCGATTGTGCATATATCCAGTTTCATTCAGCTGACGCATTCCAGCATCAACCATTGGATATCCGGTTGTTCCAGAACACCAGCGCTTGAAATCTTCTTCATCATTTCGCCATTGAATTCCGTCATAATTGGATTTGAAATTATGATTGACACAATTCGGGAAGCTAAAGAGAATTTGAATAAAGAATTCTCGCCAGATTAATTCACTTAAAAATGTCTGATTTTTTCGGTTTGCCCAGTTCACTAATTTTCTAATACTAACAGTACCAAAACGTAAATGTGGTGAAAGATAAGAAGTGCTGTCCAAAGCTGGAAAATCTCTCGTTTCTTTGTAATTGGCTATTTGTGTTAAGTTATGTGGTTTTACTTTTATGGAACTTCTGTCAAAACCAATTTCTTTTAAATCAGGAAAGTTAAATTGGATTTTTGCAAAATTAGATTGAAAAGGCTTGATGTCATATTCAGGAGCAGATCCCGAAAAATGGTATTTCTCTAACCATTTGTTTTTATAAGGTGTGTAAACGGTATATGGAAGTCCGTCTGCTTTTGTAATTTCTTTTTCTTCGAAAATTACATGATCTTTAAAAGAAAAAGCTTCAATATTTTTTTCTTTTAATAATGCAATTATGTTTGCATCACGCTTGATGGCAAAAGGTTCATAATCTTTATTAAAGAAAACGGTTTGAATATCAAATTCTTCAATTAGTGATTTCCAAACTTCTTTGGTTTTTCCTTTTTTGATTAAAAAGGAAGAATCGAGTTTGTTTAATTCTGCGTTTATTTTTTGAAGTGAATCATAAATGAAAGTTACTCTGGCATCATTTTTTGGAAGATGTTCTAGAATATCATCGTCAAAAATGAATAATGGAACAACAGGAAAATCTGATTGCAAGGCATGAAATAATCCTGTGTTGTCTTCTAAACGCAAATCTCGTCTAAACCAGAATAAAGTAACTTTTTCTTTTGTCATTTTTGAGGATAATTTTTTGCCACAGATTAAAGGATTAAAAAGATTCTAATCTGTGAAATCTATGGCTTATTTTTTCGAATTAAATAATTCTTCAATTTTATTATATCGGTAGTCGAAAATGCTTTTTAGTTTGTTTCTTACGACCAAGCGATTCATGATTCTGCCTAGAATTCCAAATGGAAGAGCGTAATGAACAATATCTGTCATTTTGGTTCCTCCGTCTGGTGTTGGTTTAAAGAAATGTTTGTGATGCCATAGTTTATAAGGTCCAAATTGCTGAATGTCTACAAAATACTCGTTTTCTTGGCAAGCTGTAATTTCGGTAACCCAAGACATTTTGATTCCGAAAAGCGGTTTTAAAGTGTAGGTAATAATTTGTCCGTGATACATGCGCTTTCCGTCGTAATCCTGAATTTGGAAATTCATATTATCGAGTGTAATAGTTTGAAGGTTTTTTGGACTTGAGAAAAAATCCCAGCACTCTTCTATGCTAGCATTGATATGTTGTACGGTTACTATTTTGTATAATTTCATAATCAAATTGTTCTTGAAAAATGCTCAAATAATGCTACATTTTATAATACTTAAATGGTACAAACAGCATTCCGAAACATTCTCCTTTTTCTTTTTGTAAATGTTTGTGGTGTATTTTATGAGCTTTTCTAAGTCCGATGAGGTATTTGTTTTTGGTGTTTTTAAACCATTTAAATCGCTGATGAATTAAAACATCGTGAATTAAAAAATAACAAGCGCCATAAAGTGTAATGCCGCATGCAATAAAAAACAAGTAATTGAATCCGCCCTCGACACCAAAGTAGAATAAAATAATACTCGGAGTGGCAAAAATGACGAAGAAAATATCGTTGCGTTCAAAAGTGTTTTCGTATTTCGGCTGATGATGATCGGAGTGAAAATACCACATAAAACCATGCATAACATATTTATGCGTTAGCCAAGTCACACATTCCATAAATAGAAAAACGCCTAAAAAGATTAGAAAAGAAATCATTTTGTAATGTTGATGTTTTAAAATTATCGTTTTATTGTTTTTGAGTTTAGCTTTAGATTATAAAAGATTGACTCAAAAAGATTTACTATTTGGTTTTAAGTCTGCAATTCTCTCAATCTTGTCATTTCGACGAAGGAGACTCGAGCGATAGCGAACTGGCGAAGCAAATCTTCGTAAGTAGCTCCTCAATAGTATGCCAATCTTTGTAGAGTTTCTTGCGCTCCTTCGACTTCGCTCAGGATGACAAACTATATGATTTTATACCAACTTCAATTTATAAGTTACAAAAGATTGCGCCAAAAGCCCAGCTTTTGTATAATTAGAAACTCGAATCCGAGCATTTCCAATTTCGTAATATGGTGTGTTTTTTAACTTTTTTAATAGTTTTTTATAATAAACATAAGCGGTATAAACTCCAAATTTGGCTTCGATAGGCAACTTTACAATTCCTTGATAGGCAATTCTAAAATCTTGTTCAATTTCTTTTATAATCTGGTTTTTTGAATCTTCATTAAAGTTATTCAAGTTTATGCCTGGGAAGTAAGAACGGTTTAAGATGGTATTGTCGTCTTTCAAATCCCTCAGGAAGTTTACTTTCTGAAAAGCCGATCCTAATCGCATGGCTTCGTATTTCAGCTGTTCGTATTTGTGTTCTTTTCCAGTTACAAAAACTTTTAGGCACATGAGACCCACAACATCGGCAGAACCATAAATGTAATCGATGTACTCGGTTTGTGTTTGGTAATTCGATTTTATGAGATCCATTTTCATGCTTTTTAAAAATGCCTGAACCAAATCGTCGGTAATATTATATTCTTTTACCGTTTGCTGGAAAGAATTCAAAATAGGATTTAAGCTGATGCCTAATTCCATAGCTTTGTAATATTCTTTTTCAAAATCTTCAATCAGGTATTCTTTTTCGTAGCCATGAAATGAATCTACAATTTCATCGGCAAAACGTACAAATCCGTAAATGCTGTAAATAGCATCACGAATACTTGGCGAAAGCATTTTTACAGCAAGAGAAAATGAAGTGCTGTAATTTTTGGTAACCAATTTGCTGCATTTGAAAGAAACGGCGTCGAATAGTGATTTCATTTTTTAAGATCTAAAAGATTTTTGAATTAATTCAGCTGCTAGTTTTCCTGAAATTAAGGCAGGCGGAACACCTGGACCAGGAACGGTTAATTGTCCTGTAAAATATAGATTCCTGACTTTTTTGCTTTTCAATTTTGGTCTCAAAAAAGCCGTTTGCAATAAAGTATTGGCCATTCCATAAGCATTTCCTTTGTAGGCATTATAATCGGCAACAAAGTCGTTTTTACAGAATGATCTCTTAAAGATAATGTTATTTTTAATTTTTTGCTGGGTAAGTTTTTCAAAACGAGAAATGATTTTTTCAAAATATTCTTCTCTCAGTTCTTCCGTATCTTCGATTCCAGGTGCAAGCGGAATCAAGAAAAATCCAGATTCCATTCCGTCTGGTGCAGCAGTTTTATCTGTTTTAGATGGAAAGTTAGCGTAGAACAACGGAGCTTCTGGCCACTTCGGTTGATCATAAATAGTTGCTGCGTGCTGATTGAAATCGACATCAAAAAACAAAGCATGATGCGAAATGTTTTCTATTTTTTTATCAAAACCAATAAAAAATAGGAGAGAAGAAGGTGCGAAAATTCTATTCTCCCAATATTTTTCAGAATACATTCTGTGTTCGCTGTCAAGTAAAGTTTCAGAATGCTGATAATCTGCTCCGCTTAAAACAATATCGGCTTTTATAGTTTCGCCATTAATTACGATTCCAGTTGCAGTTTTATTCTCAACAATAATTTTTTCTATTGGTGAATTGGTTTTAATTGTAACGCCAAGTTCTAAAGCCAGTTTTTCGATTCCTCGAATAACATCAAACATTCCTGTTTTTGGATGCCAGGTTCCGAGGCCAAAATCGGCATAATTCATAAAATTATAAAATGAAGGGGTTTTGTTTGGTTTTGCTCCAAGAAATAAAACCGGAAACTCCAAAATCTGAATTAACCTTTCGTTTTTAAAATTTTTGCGAATATCAGCACTTACATTCTTGAAAAATTGATCAAGCTTTAATGCGGTTTCTTTAGTGATTAATTCGAGAGGAGAAATTCCAGGACGATAAACTAAATTTTTAATCGCAATATCATAATTGCTTTTGGCTTGATCAATAAAGTTTTGCAGTTTTTGACCGCTTCCTTTTTCTATGGTTTCAAAAGTGCGTTTTATTTCTTCTAAATTGTCATAAATACTGATAAAATCATTGATCCCAAAATAAACCCTATAAGCAGGATTTAATTTTATCAGTTCATAATAATCAGAAGGTTTTTTATCGAAATCCTGAAAAAAGCGTTCAAACACATCTGGCATCCAATACCAGCTTGGTCCCATATCAAAAGTAAAACCATCTTCTTTAAATTGTCTTGCGCGCCCGCCAATTGTATTGTTTTTTTCGTAAACAGTAACCGTGTTTCCTTGTTGAGCAAGGTAACATGCGGCTGCTAAAGAAGAGAAGCCTGAGCCTATTATTTGGATAGTTTTTCTCATTTGTTTAACAAATATAAGAAAAACTTAAACAAAAATAAATTAAAGCATGTTAATAGTTTCTTCCATGGAATCGAAAATGCGGATTCTGTCGCTAAGGACTTTTTGGTCAATGTGTTCGACCATTTTACCCATAAGCCAGATCTCGTTGTTTTCCTGCAATAATTTCTGGCCCATCGATTTAACATATTGATTGATTACGCTTCTGTCTGGCTGAACAGTCATAAAAGAAATAAACGTAATATTCTCAAAGTGTTTGGTTAAATCCTGAAGGTTTTCAATCGGCATGCTTTCTCCAAGATAAATGGTTTTGTAACCTTTATCAAGAATTTCATACTGCAAGTACAATAATCCGATCTGGTGAATTTCGTTTAACGGAAGTGATAAAACAAAAATGCGATCGGTTTTGATCGGTTTTCTGATCTGAAGACTCTCTGTGTAAATTAAGATTTTCTGTTTAATTAAATGACTCATAAAATGTTCATTTGCAGGAGTGATGGTTTCAGATTGCCACAATAATCCAAGCTCTTTTAAAAGCGGTAAAAAATGTTCTTTAAAAACTTCTTTAAATGTTTTTTCTGTAATAAGCCAATCGAATGTGTTAAAGAATAACTCTTGATCAAAATTCATCATCGCCATTTTAAAAGAGGTGATAGCGTAGTTTTGAGAGTTTTTCTTCGAGATTATTTCGCGTACCAGTTGTGGTATCTTTTCTTCAGGATATGTTGCAATTTTAGAAATCTTATATCCGTATTCGTGCAGTAACGTAATATTTAAAAGTTTCTGCAGATTATGAAGGTTGTAAAATCTAATATTAGTGTCGGTTCGCATTGGTTCAAGGATGTTGTATCTCTTTTCCCAGATGCGTATGGTATGCGCTTTTATTCCAGATAAGTTCTCAAGATCTTTAATACTGAAAACAGTTTTAATATTGTTTATCATTTTTCGCGATTAAGTCAACAAATGTAAAATAAAATCTTAGATTCGACCTTAAAACTACATTAAAAAGATAGAGGATTAGAGGTTTACGTATTTAAAATATATTTTTTACCTAAAATCAGGTATAAAATTTTTAAGAAATATATTACTTTGATAAAAAAGAACGGTCTGCATATTTTTGATATGCAGACCGTTTTTAATCTTTAGACGCTATTATTTACAAAAAGTAGCTTTGTTTTTTATAGCACTCTGACTTCCAAGCTCAATTGCTTTGCTGAAATCTTTGCAAGAGTTTTTCTTATCGCCAATTTTGTTGTAAGCCAAACCTCTTAGGTTGTAAGCAACGTAATCTTTCGGATTTAAACCTAAAGAAGCTGTACAGTCGTCAATAGTTCCTTGATAGTCTTGTAATTTGTAATTCACATTGGCTCTTCCTGTAAAGGCGTCGGCATTCATGTTGTCTAGTTCGATTGTTTTGCTAAAATCGGCTTGAGCTCCTTTTAAATCATTTAGCTTGAATTTTGCCACACCGCGATTCTGGTAAGCTTCGACAAATTTAGAATTCATGCTAATGGCTTTCGTGTAATCGGCAATTGCGCCTTTGGTGTTGCCAGCTTCAGCTTTTTTTATGGCTTTGTCAAAATAGCCAGTTGCAGATTGTGCCCAGATAGAGCAAGACATCATGATGAGTGATGCTAATAGTAGGTTTTTCATAAAACTAATTTGGGATTAGTGATTTAATTATTTCCCAACGAATTTATGAAAGTTTTTATTTTGTAAGAGATTTTCTTTTTTAAATATTGGTTAGGAAAAAAATGTGCTTTGAGATTTTGAGCATTAGACCGTGTTTTAGCGATAGTATTTTCTTGTGGTTACTTTGTTTTCATGATTCTCAATTTCTATAAAAATATATTTTTTAGTGGCTTTTTTTATTTTTACAACCTGATTTAGTTCGCTAACCATGCAGTCAATTACTTTTGATTGATTTAGATTCTCTATGAAATTGTCTTTCTTCTTTTCTATATCATAGAGCATCAAAGAATCGTAGCCTTTTGCATACAAAAGAAGCTCTGGATTCTTAAAACTGTCTACAATAAATCCTGATTTTATTGTTTTACCATTTTGTTTTTCAATTAGTTTAAAATCATGCGGATTTCCGCTTCCAAATGAATTTACAAAAGCGAAATATTTATTGTAGTCTGCGCCAATATATCCTAGATTTTTATGAGGCGCTCCATATCCCATAATGTTTAATGTGTCGATAGTTTTGTCTCCTTTTTTTAAATTTAAACACATTTCAATGGGGCTGTTTTTGTCTTCCTGAAAATATTTAAATTCTAAACTGTATCCATTGCTTAATTTGGTTTCGTAATCGTAAGGATTGTATTTATTAAGGTACTCAATGGTTGTTGTGTCTCTTTCTGGAGCTGCCTTTTTCTTGTCTGGTTGAGAATTGTTTTTTTTAGTAATGATATTAGTTGCCTTTTTTTCGTTGCTTTTTGTCTTTTCTTGGCAGGAGAAAAAAAGAAGGTAAAATATAGAAAATAGTAATGCTTTGGTTTTCATAGATGCTTAATTAATGCAATTAAGCTAATGTAGTTTATTTTATCATTGATTATATAGATATAAATTCTAATAGGAATAAATCTAAAACAAAAAAGGCCAAGTAAAATAATTACTTGACCTTTTGTGACCCGACTGGGGCTCGAACCCAGGACCCCATCATTAAAAGTGATGTGCTCTACCGACTGAGCTATCGAGTCTTCATTTCTTCAATGAGGGTGCAAATATAAGGACTTTATTTAGCTTAACAACCCTTTTTTTTAATGAATTTTTAAATAAATTTTTATTATAGGTGTAAGTGTTTGTTTTGTAGTTGAATATATTTTGATGTAATGGCGTTGATGGTGGAGAAATGTACGGTTTTTAGGTAAAATTTAATTATTTTAAAGGCAAAGATGGGAAAGAATCGACTTAATGGCTGTTGAAAAAAAATAAGAATAGCTTAGAAATAGTTTTATATTAGCTATTTAATTGCCTTTAATTTTTCAAAATAGAGAAGGTGTTCGGGTTGTATTATATATAGTAAGTTTGTTATATGCTAAAAACGGGAATGGGTAGGTTTTTTAAAAATCTAATAGTTATAATGGTTTTGACTAGTTGTCAAAATTCAAAAAAAGAAATCTATTCTTCAATTGAAAAATTTGATGGTTCTTTAGATTCGCTAATTGTTGGTAAAGTTTATGATAAACCGAAAATATTGGTTTTTCAAGCGGATACTTTGTATGGTGATCCAAAAGTTATTAAAGAAACTTGTTATCAGCTTATCGAAAATGATTCTATTAAGATAGATGCCAATTGTCACTTGTATCAATTTAGAAATAATGAATTGATAATAAATTCAACAGAAACAGCGCTTGGAGAAAAATTTGTGCAAAAGTTTATTTATTTCAAGGATAAAATTGATAATAAGTTAGTTGATGACTTGAGAAAAATCAAATCTGATACTGTTTATTTTGGATGTCTTAGAAAATATGATGAAGCAGGGAATTTATTGAAAAAAGTGAATAATAGTAATTGGATAGAAATTCAAAAAAATGGAGTGCCAGTTGCTGGTGAAAACCGTGTTTTGGAAGTTTATAAACATAATCGAGACAATACTATAACTACATGGAGAAAAGAATATTATAAAAGACAATATAATGTAGATAGCTTAAAGAGTGTTGGTGTGGAAGAATTTAATGTAAGTAAGTTTAATGCTTGGGATTTGGATAAAAAAAAATACTCGTATAAAATGGATAAATATGGCAACTGGGTAGTTAAAAAAAGCAATAGAAAAGAAAATCCAGATGTCTATTATAGAGAAATAGTGTATTGATTTTTATTTGTTTCCATTTTATATTTAGGAACGCAACAAAAAGGGAAACTAATAAAAAAAAACGTCTTTTAAAAAAGACGTTTTAAGTTTAAAGCAATATAAAAATGTGACCATGGAGGGATTTGAACCCTCACGCCCTTGCGAGCACCACCCCCTCAAGATGGCGAGTCTACCGTTTCTCCACATGGCCTAAAAAGAAAAAAGGTCGAGTAAAATAAATTACCCGACCTTTGTGACCCGACTGGGGCTCGAACCCAGGACCCCATCATTAAAAGTGATGTGCTCTACCGACTGAGCTATCGAGTCATTGCTTTCAAGAAATTTAATTTGTTAATCACAAAATTTGTGACCCGACTGGGGCTCGAACCCAGGACCCCATCATTAAAAGTGATGTGCTCTACCGACTGAGCTATCGAGTCATTTAATTTCTTGAATGCGGGTGCAAATATAAGGAGTTTTTTTTGAAGTTTCCAAGCTATTTTATCATAAATTTGTCTTTTTTTTGGAAAAATCTCCAATTGCTTAGTTTATAAGGTTTTATTAATATGAAAAAAATTGTACTGTTAGGTTACATGGGTTGCGGAAAGTCAACAATTGCCCAAAATTTGTCAAAAATTACAAATATTCCGTTCTTAGATTTGGATAAATGTATCGAAGAAAGAGCAAATTTATCCATAAATGAGATTTTTGAAAAGCACGGAGAAGTGTATTTTCGAAAATTAGAGCACGAAATGTTTGTAGAATTACTGCAATCTTCTGAAAATAATATTATCGGATTAGGTGGAGGAACTCCATGTTATGCCAATAATCATGAATTATTAAAAGGGGATGATGTTGTATCTATATATTTAAAAGCATCTATTGATACTTTATATAGTAGATTGGTGCATAATAAAAGCAAACGTCCTTTGATTGCTAATATGAATGAGGAGGAAATGAAAGAGTTTATCGCGAAACATTTATTCGACAGAAGTTATTATTACAATCAGGCAAAACATAAAGTTTCGGTAGATGATAAATCTGTCGAAGAAACGGTTCAGGATATTTTAGAAATCTTAGCTTAAAAAAGCATAATCGCCATTTTCTGAATTAAAAACTACTTGAACATGCTCTAATAAAGAAGTTGAAAGCGAAATTCCTTTAAAATCTGCCTTTACAGGATATTTTTTATGATTTCGGTCAACAAGTACTGCTGTTTTGAATTTTTTAAGCGGAACGTCTAAAAAATGACGAACAGCATATATTAATGTAGTGCCCGAGTTTAAGACATCATCAACCAGAACTAGTCCTTTGTTTTTGTATTCTTCAGGAGTTAATGAAGTTTGTATCGCTTCTTGCGGATTTTGTTTGTTTATTTTGACTTCGCAGATAGAAACTTTTAAAGTAGAGATACTGCTGAGCGCCGAAGCAACTTTTTCGGCAAAAACAAATCCGTTAGAAGCAATTCCGGCAATAACAACTTCCTCTTCGTCTACAAAAGTCTCGTAAATTTGGTAAGCGATACGTTTTATTTTATGTTCGATTTCCTGATGGGTTAGAATAATATTGTTACTCATGGTGTATTTTTTTTGCTAAGATAATTAATTTAAAATCCAATCCCGAAACCTCAAAATAAATTGCAAATTCCAATTGTTGAGGGAAGTTTGTTTTTATTTTAACTGTTTTGAAATTTGATTGTTTTTTTGAATTTGGGATTAAAAAAAAGTGAAATTTTAAAAAAGGAATTTATTCAGTTTCCTCTTCTTCGTCATCGTAAATTTCGTCTCCGTAATCATCAATGTCTCTTCGGTCTTTTTTAGTTGGACGTCCGGTACCGCTTCTTCTATAATGTTCTTTAGATAGTTTTAATAGCTCTAAATGTGCATAAGCTTCTGGCGGAGTTTCATTTTTTCGGTAAATATCAACCAATTTTGCTCCAACACGACTTTGCGGAATATCTAAAACCGTTATAATTTGCGTAATTTGATCTTTTCTAAAAGTAATTCGGTCCGTAGGAAAAACTTCTTTTGATGGTTTTGCAATCTGCCCATTTACAGTGATCTGATTCTTTTTGCAAGCTTCAGTAACCATGTTTCTGGTCTTGTAATAACGAACGCACCACAAGTATTTATCTATTCTCATAATTTTTCTAAAATCCAAGTTAAATTCTTTACAAAAATAAATCAATATTGTATCTTGCGCACCTAAAAAAATGATAATAATGAATAAATTTAAATATTATTTTGTTTTGTTACTTGTTGGCCTTGCCATCGTTTCTTGTAATAAAAAGGATGATGATGAAGTAGTAGTTGTTCCTTTGAAAGATTATCAAGAACAATTTAATATTGATAATGCTAACATTGAAGAGTATTTAAAAACAAATTATATTACTGTGACAGAAAATATGGATGTAACAATTTCGGCCATAACCGATCCTGCTACACAACCATCTATAATGTCCTATTTAAATAGTTCTACTTTTCCAAAATTGCTTTTAAGAAATATTGATTTGCATGGTATAACTTATAAAATGTATTATCTGGTTTTAAGAGAAGGTACTGGTGTTGCTCCAATGAATACCGATGGCGTTTTAACTGCGTACAGAGGGGAATATTTGAAACGTGTTGACGCGACAGCTACAGAACCAGAACATTTAACTACTACATTGTTTGATCAGGTTGTATATCCACAAGATGTTATGGATTTATATACAGTTATAATGGGATGGAGCGAGATTTATCCTCAGTTTAAAACTGGAACTACGACCTATAATACTGATGGAACTCCTAATTACCAAGATTTTGGGGCAGGTGTTTTATTTGTGCCTTCTGGGCTGGGATACTATGCTTCACCTCCAGCTTCAAGTAGTATTCCAATTTATTCACCTTTGATCTTTAGTTTTAAACTTTATGATATCAAAAGAATGGATCATGAGAATAATGGTTATTCTAATGGTGTTTTGATAACAAATCCAGATGGTGTATTTGATTATCAGGAAGATATAAATGGGGATGGGTATGTTAGAGATTATAGAAATACAACTTTATATCCAAATGCTCCTGTTAATCCAGATGATACTGACGGGGATGGAATTCCAGATTTTTTAGATCAAGATGATGATGGGGATGGATATCTTACAAGAATTGAAATTACAAAACCTAGCGATCAGGTGGGTTGGGGAACACTAGATGGAAATCCATTTAATTTTGGATTGAGATTATATTATCCTTGGGATCCAATGACTGATAATCCTGCTACGCCAAATGTTGATGAAACTGAACCGAGAGGAATTCCTAGTAGACCAAGCGGAGGTTTAACTGATCCTACAAAACCTGAATCAATAACAAATCCTGCTAAATTTGTTCCAGAAGATTATACGAAACCTGGAAGATTAAGAATTCATTTGGATAAAACATATCCTTATCAAAAGAATTAAATAAAATAATATTGAAAAATGAAAGCCTCAAAATGTGATTTTTGAGGCTTTTTTTATGAGTAAATCTAGAAGCTAGAAGATTTTGATCTGTCAGTTTGTTTGGAGAAAGACAGGGCAATAAAAAACCTCGAAACTTAAGTTTCGAGGTTTTTTATAAAGTAAGAAAGTTTAAGAATTACTTTCTTTTGATTACTCTTTCTACAGCTTCAACAATCGCTTGGTTGTTTAATTTGTATTTTTCCATTAATTGCTCTGGAGTTCCAGATTCTCCAAAACTATCTTTTACTGCTACAAATTCTTGTGGAGTTGGATTGTTTAATGCTAATACTCCAGAAACACTTTCTCCAAGACCTCCTAGGTAGTTGTGCTCTTCTGCAGTAACTACGCATCTTGTTTTAGCAACCGATTTAAGAATTGCTTCTTCGTCAAGAGGTTTGATAGTATGGATGTTGATTACTTCAGCAGAAATTCCTTTTTCTTCTAATTTTTCAGCAGCAATAAGAGCTTCCCAAACTAAGTGTCCTGTTGCAATAATAGTAACATCTGTTCCTTCGTTTAATAAAATTGCTTTTCCAATTACGAATGGCTCATCTGCAGAAGTAAAGTTAGCAACTACTGGACGTCCGAAACGTAAGTAAGCAGGACCGTGGTGGTCAGCTAATGCAATAGTTGCAGCCTTAGTCTGGTTGTAATCGCATGTATTGATTACTGTCATTCCTGGCAACATTTTCATTAAACCAATATCTTCTAAAATTTGGTGAGTTGCTCCGTCTTCTCCTAAAGTTAAACCAGCGTGAGAAGCACAGATTTTTACGTTTTTATCTGAATAAGCAACAGATTGACGAATCTGATCGTAAACTCTTCCTGTAGAGAAGTTAGCGAAAGTTCCAGTAAAAGGAATTTTTCCTCCAATTGTTAAACCTGCAGCAATTCCAATCATGTTAGCCTCAGCAATTCCGATTTGGAAAAAACGCTCTGGGTGATTTTTCTTGAAATCATCAAATTTTAATGATCCAATTAAGTCAGCACATAATGCGACAACATTTTCGTTTTTTTGACCTAATTCAGTCATTCCCGCTCCAAAACCAGAACGAGTATCTTTACTTCCTGTATTTTCGTATTTTTTCATAGCTTTAATTTGCTGTAATATTTTTGTTTTTAATGTCTAAGCTAAAATCTATTTCTTCAATTTTTAAAAGTTTTCGAAAATACATTTTCTTGCCTTTTTCAATAAAATAAGAGCTAGTTATAACTTCATTATTTTTTAATCTAAATTTTTGACACCACAAAGGGGTTGCTAGGATTCTGAAATTAAAATGTTGATTTTTTGAAATTTCAGATGGGGCAGTTTCATAAAATGATTCATTAATTAGCTCCCTTTTTCTATTGTTTTTGAATTGTTTGATATTGATGTTTTTTACATTGTCTTTCAAAGAATATAAAACTTCATAGAAATATCCATTTTTTTGCAATTTACAATAATCAGTATTGTAAGTAAACGAAATGGAGCTGGATAATAAACTTATATCATTTATTTTGTTTTTAGGAGACTCATCTTTGTATATAAAATTTTTCCCTCTCGCTAAATCAACCAATACGGCACTTGATATAGTATCTTTAATTTTGGTTATTTTAAGGATATATGTGCTGTCTTTTGAATTAGAATAATTGTATTCGAATTGACTATTATTGCCAATTAAAGAATCCTTGTCGAATTTGTAAAGGGTAAAATAATCAAAATGATATTCTTGAGAAAAAACATTTTGAAACAGAATTAAAAAAAATAAAGATGCAAAATGCTTTTTCATCAATCAATTAATTTAATAGTCTGCTAAAGTTGAAATGTTTTGAGCTAAAGCACTTGCCAATTGGTCATTGTTTGGTGCTTTACCGTGCCAAGCATGAGTGTGCATCATAAAATCTACACCATTACCCATTTCTGTGTGTAATAAAATGCAAACTGGTTTTCCTTTTCCTGTTCTTGATTTAGCATCAGTTAATCCAGCGATAATAGCATCGATATTGTTACCTTCTTTAATTTCTAAAACATCCCAGTCAAAAGCTTCAAATTTAGCGCGGATACTTCCCATTGGCAGAACTTCATCTGTTGTTCCGTCAATTTGTTTTCCATTAAGGTCGATAGTTGCAATAATGTTGTCTACTTTTTTAGCAGAAGCATACATGATAGCTTCCCAGTTTTGACCTTCTTGTAACTCACCATCTCCGTGCAAACTATATACGATGTGATTGTCTTTGTTTAATTTTTTAGCTTGAGCTGCTCCCAAAGCTACAGATAAACCTTGTCCTAATGAACCAGACGCAATGCGAACTCCAGGTAAACCTTCGTGAGTTGTTGGGTGTCCCTGTAAACGAGAATCTAATAATCTGAATGTAGCTAATTCTGAAACTGGAAAGTAACCACTGCGTGCTAGAACGCTATAAAAGACAGGAGAAATGTGTCCGTTTGAAAGGAAAAATAAATCTTCTCCAATTCCGTCCATATCAAAACCTTCTTTGCGGTCCATTATGTTTTGATATAATGTTACCAAAAATTCAGTACAACCTAATGAACCACCTGGGTGTCCAGAGTTTACAGCATGTACCATTCTAAGAATATCTCTTCTTACTTGGATCGTTAAATCGCTTAATTGTTGTGTGTTAGGCTTCATTTTATATGTAAAAGTTAAACTGGAGCAAAAGTAATCGTTATTTTGCGGGGAGACAAATGATTTTTTGCTTTAGTTTTATAGCAATTGTTAAATTTTACTATTTTTTTTACATTATAAAGAAAAATATAACGTGTGTTTTGCTTTTTAATCTTGTATAAATGTGGTTTTTACAATTTATGTTAAAGCACAAAAAAAGCCTTGTGAAATACAAGACTTTAGATATGTGTTATATGATAAATAGTGGTTTTTATTCAGTATCGCCTTCGCTGTAATAATTATTTTCTTCATCTTCCGAGCCTATTTCTTCTTGTTGGTCGTCTAGTTCAGCGCCAGGAATATCCAAATCATTTCCAAGTTTGTCACTGTTTTGTTTCCATTCATTGTCATTTTGAGTAATGGTTTGGTCAGTCGAAATGCTTTCTGGATCTATATCTTCTGATTTGTCTTCACGATTGTAAATGTCTTCATTTGCTGGATAATTTAGGTTTTCCAGATTTCTTTCGATCTCATTTTCTTTTGCTGTGTTTTTATCTTCTGAATTTATCATAATGCCAATCTTTAATATTGTTAAACAGATACTTTATCTATTATAAAGTTATGAAATCTATAGCTTTAATAGTTATATTTTTAAAATCAGTATGTTATAATATTTGCATAAAATAAATTATCTCATTTTCTAATTTGATAAATTATCTAATAGAAGCAATCTCTCGCCAAGTGACTAATTGAATATTATTCTCTATTAGTTTTGCTTTACATTTTTCACTTGTGAAAAAATCGAAATCTATTTGACGCCATTCTGAACCAAAATTTGGATGATTTATGGTAATGCCTTGCATTTCAAAATCATCAAACGCAGGATGAAGTAGGAAAACATTTAATCCAGAAATGGTACTGTCTAACGCTTTTTCATAAGATTTTTGAAGTTCTCCTTTTTCAAAATCATTATAATATCCAATTAAAAGTTTATCGGCCAAAAGTGTATCATCAAAATTATATTTTTCATTAGATAAAGAGACAGATTCTACAAAGTCTTTATTAATGAAAACAGGTAAATTGTATGTTTTTCCTAGCCCTTTATAGATTTCTAAAATTTCAGGAGTAACGCCAACACTGCACATATGTGAGTCGAGATGTGTAGGCTGAATGCCAAATTGCAGAGCTTTTTCGATTTGAGCGGTAAGTTCCTTTTTAATTTCAGATGGTTTTGCGTTGACTTTGAAGTCTTGTCTGGTTTTATAAAAATAACCATTTTGGTCTACTAGACTTGAAACTTCGGAAATGGGAAGAATTGGACCAAATTTATAATTTTCCCATTCGCAAGTCAGAGTTAAATGAATTCCGCAGTCATAATTCGGATTGTTTTTAGCAAAAGTTGCCATTTCAAAAAACCACGGACAAGGAACCATTATGCTGTACGAATTGACAGATCCGTTTTGAAGTGTTTTTATAGTTGCCTGATTTTCGGAATGTGATAATCCCGCATCGTCAGCGTGAATGATTAACAATTTGCTATTTTCAGGATATCCGAGTTTTCGAGCTAAGTTCATTTGTTTTTTTATTGTGAATATGCTGTGTGAGGGCTTTAACTTCATGCAATCTGACAGCACTACATTTCATTTTTAATAGATTTTATTCAAATTTAAAAATTTTTGAAGTTTAGGTTTTATGTTGATTTTGAATTAACTCAATTTTATAATTCACAAATTTTCTAATTAATTAAATTTCCCTGAAATTAGCTTATCTTTGCCGACTGAAAAAAGAAACAAATGAAGTTCGATTTATTACAAAAAGATCCGCAGTCTAAAGCAAGAGCGGGAAGTATAACTACTGATCACGGCGTAATTGAAACGCCTATTTTTATGCCAGTTGGAACGGTTGCATCTGTAAAAGGTGTGCATCAGCGTGAGCTTAAAGAAGAAATAAATCCGGATATTATTCTTGGAAATACATATCATTTATATTTACGTCCACAGACCGAAATTTTAGAAAAAGCGGGAGGGTTACATAAATTCATGAACTGGGATCGTAATATTTTGACTGATTCTGGAGGATATCAAGTATATTCTCTTTCTTCAAATAGAAAAATTAAAGAAGAAGGAGTGAAGTTTAAATCGCATATTGACGGTTCTTACCACTTTTTTACACCAGAAAATGTAATGGAAATTCAGCGTACAATTGGAGCTGATATTATCATGGCTTTTGATGAGTGTACGCCTTATCCTTGCGATTACCGTTATGCACAGCGTTCGATGCATATGACACACCGTTGGTTGGATAGATGTATCAACCATTTAGAAAAAGTGCCTTATAAATATGGTTACGAACAAACGTTTTTTCCGATTGTTCAAGGAAGTACTTATAAAGATTTGCGTCGCCAGTCGGCTGAATATATTGCCAATGCAGGTCAGCAAGGAAATGCAATTGGTGGACTTTCTGTAGGTGAACCAGCAGAAGAAATGTACGCTATGACTGAGGTGGTTTGCGAAATTCTTCCAGAAGATAAACCTCGTTATTTAATGGGAGTTGGAACTCCAATTAATATTTTAGAAAATATCGCGTTAGGAATTGATATGTTCGACTGTGTTATGCCAACGCGTAATGCAAGAAACGGTATGTTGTTTACGGCAAATGGAACTATCAATATTAAGAACAAAAAGTGGGAAGCCGATTTTTCTCCAATCGATGAAATGGGACACACTTTTGTTGACACAGAATATTCAAAAGCATATTTACGCCACTTGTTTGCGGCCAACGAATATTTAGGAAAGCAAATTGCTACCATTCATAATCTTGGTTTCTATATGTGGTTGGTTCGTGAAGCTAGAAAACATATCTTAGCAGGCGATTTTAGACCATGGAAAGAAATGATGGTTAAAAATATGAGTCAAAGACTTTAAAAGAGTTTCAAGTTTTTTTAGTTTCAGGTTTCAAGTTGCTCAGCGTAACTTGAAATTTGGAACCTGAAACAAAACAAACAAGTTTCTATATGCTGACAATAATAGATAAATACATTTTAAAAAGATACCTCGGAACTTTTTCTGTGATGCTTCTTTTATTTGCGCCAATCGGAATCGTAATTGACGTTTCTGAAAAGGTGAATAAAATGCTTGAAAACAAGATTCCGTTTGGCGATATTGCTTTCTATTATTACAACTTTACAATCTACTTTATTAATTCGCTGTTTCCGATATTTTTGTTTTTATCGGTAATTTGGTTTACATCAAAATTGGCCAATAATACTGAAATTATTGCCATTTTGAGTTCTGGAATTTCATTTACTCGTTTTCTGCGTCCTTACATTATTGGTGCAACAATTGTTTCGATTTTTGTATTGCTTATGGGATTTTTTATTGTTCCTGCGGCGAGTGAAGGCTATAATAATTTTAGATACACTTATTTAAAAGGAAATGGAAAAGAACTCATGCGAGGCGAAAACACTAATGTTTTTAGGCAAATTAACGATCATGATTTTATTTTTGTAAATAGTTTTAACGAAGAATCAAAAACAGCTTTCAATTTTTCTTTAGAGCATTTTGAAAAAGAAAAATTGACTTATAAAATTACAGCAAGCCGTATTAAATGGGATCCTAAAAAGAAGATTTACATTTTATACGATTATACAAAAAGAACAGTAGGAGAATTAAACGACGTACTTGAAAAAGCTCCTGAAAAAAGTGTTGCCTTCAAATTTGAATTGGCAGATTTAACGCCAGTAGTTTATATTGCCGAAACGCTGACCCTTGGTAAATTAATTGATTTTATAGAAAAAGAAAGAAAAAGAGGTTCAGGAAATATTAATACCTATTTGGTTGTTCTTTATAAAAAATATAGCATACCAGTTTCAGCATTTATTTTAACGATTATTGCGGTTTCAGTTTCTTCTATGAAACGTCGTGGCGGAATGGGTATGAACCTTGCAATCGGAATTGCAATTGCGTTTTCATTTGTATTCTTTGATAAAATCTTTGGTACGCTTGCCGAAAAATCTACATTTTCACCTTTATTAGCTGTTTGGTTTCCGAATATTGTTTTCGGAATTTTAGCAGTTTACCTATTACGTAATGCGAAACGATAATTTAAAAAGTTATTTAAATCTTCACTTAATTGTTTTTATCTGGGGTTTTACAGCCATTTTGGGCGCTTTAATTACAATTGATGCCGACAATTTGGTTTGGTACAGAATGCTTATTGCTATGATTTTTCTTGGCGGATTTATTGCATTTAAAAAACAGTCTTTTCAAGTTCCAATAAAAGAATTTTTCAAATTGATTTTTGTTGGACTACTGATTGCGCTTCATTGGATTTTCTTTTTTAAAGCAATTCACGTTTCCAACGTTTCAATTACGCTTTCTATATTTTCTTTGGGAGCCTTTTTTGCATCATTATTAGAGCCATTATTTTACGGAAGAAAAGTGCTTTGGTACGAAGTTCTTTTTGGACTTGTAATTATAGCTGGTTTAGGATTGATTCTTCAGGTTGAAATAAAATACCTTACTGGAGTTTACTATGCCTTGGCAGCCATTATTTTAGGAGTATTATTTACTTTGATGAATGGGAAATTAATTTCAGATCACGAACCTTCAGTTATAACATTTTATGAATTTGGTGCAGGAGTTTTCTTTATCACGATTTATTTTTTATTTCAAGGAAAATTTACGGCAGATTTCTTCCAAATGTCTTTAAATAACTGGGTTTTATTATTGATTTTAGCTTCAATTTGTACGGCTTATGCGTTTACCGCTTCAGTGAAAGTAATGCAGCGATTGACGCCTTATACCGTAATGTTAACCACTAATTTAGAGCCAGTTTACGGAATAGTTTTGGCTTATTTTATCTTAGGCGGAAAAGAAAAAATGAGTGTCGAATTTTATGTTGGAGCTGTTATTATTATCATAACAGTTATTCTAAATGGTGTTTTCAAACATTATCAGAATAAGAAAGAAAACTTGTAATAGTTTCCTTATTATTAAAATGCATTTTTATACTTTAAATAACAATTAACTTCGCCAATGATATAATATTTTTATATTTGCGGTTCGATTTACAAACAAAATTCAAAAATCCATGGAATATTTAGATTTTGAGCTTCCAATTAAAGAACTTGAAGAACAGTTAGAAAAGTGTGTTATTATTGGAAAAGAATCTGACGTTGACGTAACGCCAACGTGCAAGGAAATCAACAAGAAATTAGTAGAGACTAAAAAAGAAATATATAAAAACCTTACGGCTTGGCAGAGAGTACAATTGTCAAGACACCCAAATAGACCTTATACTTTAGACTACATTAGAGCAATCTGTGGAGATACTTTCTTAGAACTTCATGGAGACAGAGGTTTTAAAGATGATAAAGCAATGGTTGGCGGACTTGGTAAAATAAACGGGCAGTCGTTTATGATTATCGGGCAGCAAAAAGGTTTTAATACAAAAACACGTCAATACCGTAATTTTGGTATGGCAAATCCAGAAGGATACCGTAAAGCTTTGCGTTTGATGAAAATGGCTGAGAAATTCGGAATCCCAGTTTTAACTTTAGTGGATACTCCAGGTGCATATCCAGGACTTGAAGCAGAGGAAAGAGGGCAAGGAGAAGCTATTGCTAGAAATATCTTCGAAATGGTTCGTTTACAAGTGCCAATCATTACTGTTATTATTGGTGAAGGTGCTTCTGGTGGAGCTTTAGGAATTGGTGTTGGAGATCGAGTTTATATGTTAGAAAATACTTGGTATTCTGTAATTTCTCCAGAATCGTGCTCTTCTATTTTATGGAAAAGCTGGGAGTACAAAGAGCGTGCAGCAGAAGCTTTAAAACTAACTTCTTCTGACATGAAAAAACAAAAATTAGTTGATGACGTAATTCCAGAACCATTAGGAGGAGCGCACTACGACCGTGAAACAACTTTCAAAACGGTTGCAGAATACATCACTAAAGGATATAATGAATTGAAAGACTTATCAACAGCTGACTTAATTGCCCAAAGAATGGACAAATACAGTAATATGGGCGAGTATAAAGAGTAAATTCATAAAAAGAGACTTAAAATCCGAAGCCTTACAGTTTCGGATTTTTTTTTGGTTATGAACAAATCAAGATTATTTATAAACAATTATTAGTTATAACTAGATAGTAGAATTTTTTTAAATTTTGCTACTTTCGCTATATGGAAAATTTCAAAAACTTAAACCCTGTTAAGGTCGACAAAACCACGATTATCAACTTAGAAAAAGGAAAGTTGCCGCCGCAAGCTCTTGATTTGGAGGAGGCTGTGCTGGGTGCGATGATGATTGATAAAAAAGGGGTAGATGATGTAATTGATATTTTGCAGGCAGAAGCTTTTTACAAAGACGCGCACAAACATATTTTTGAAGCGATTTTACAGCTTTTTACCGAAACGCAGCCAATTGATATCTTAACAGTTTCGACTCAGTTAAAGAAAAACGGTAAGCTAGATTTGGCAGGTGGAGATTTTTATTTAATTCAGCTTACACAGAAAATTGCTTCTTCGGCGCATATCGAATTTCACTCGCGTATTATTCTTCAAAAATTTATTCAAAGAAGTTTGATTAGAATTTCTTCAGAAATTATTGAAGCATCATATGATGAAAGTGCAGACGTTTTTGATTTATTGGATAAAGCGGAATCTAAATTATACGAAGTTACACAAGGAAATATCAAACGTAGTTCTGAAACTGCGCAAAGTTTAGTTTTACAAGCTAAAAAGAAAATTGAAGAGATTTCTAAAAAAGAGGGATTAAGTGGTGTAGAGACTGGTTTTCATAATCTGGATAAATTAACTTCTGGATGGCAGCCGAGTGATTTGATTATTATTGCGGCCAGACCAGCGATGGGAAAGACGGCATTTGTACTTTCTATGGCTAGAAATATTGCTATTCAATATGGGCATGGAGTAGCTTTATTCTCTCTGGAGATGGCATCTGTTCAGTTAATTACCAGACTTATTTCTTCTGAGACAGGATTGTCATCAGAAAAATTGCGTACAGGAAAACTAGAGGCTCATGAATGGACAATGTTGAGTACTAAAGTTAAAGATTTAGAAAAAGCACCTTTATTTATTGATGATACGCCTTCACTTTCGATTTTCGATTTAAGGGCAAAATGCCGTCGTTTAGCGTCGCAACATGGTATTAAAATTATCATTATTGATTATTTGCAGTTAATGACCGCAGGAGGAAATGCTAAAGGAGGAGGAAACCGTGAGCAGGAAATTTCTACTATTTCCCGAAACTTAAAAGCTTTGGCAAAAGAACTTAACGTTCCAGTTATTGCACTTTCTCAGTTGTCGCGTGCTGTAGAAACACGTGGTTCTAGTAAACGTCCTTTGCTATCGGATCTTCGTGAATCTGGAGCGATTGAGCAGGATGCTGATATCGTTTCGTTTTTATATCGACCAGAATATTATAAAATTGAGGAATGGGATGATGAAGAAGCTTCGCCAACTGCTGGTCAGGCTGAAATTATGATTGCAAAACACCGTAATGGTGGTATTGAAAATATTCGTTTGAAGTTCTTAGGACACTTAGGAAAGTTTGATAACCTTGATGAATTTTCGGGTAGCTATGATGATTTGCCATCAAAAATGAATCACGATGATAATCCGTTTATTACTAATAATCTGCCTTCAGCCAACGAAGCCTTCGGAAGTAACTTAAATGACGACGACGACAGTGATGTTCCGTTTTAATAAAAATAAAAAGCCTTAATTTTTAAGGCTTTTTTTATGTTTTTAGGTTAATTTTCTAATAAAAATCAGTAGTTTAGCTAAACCAATTATAAACTATTAATTTTTTTTTAAATTATTAACCAATAACAAATTTAAATTATGAATGAAGAAACTTTTCCAGGACCTATCCAGATTCCTGTAGCAACTGCAAACGAGTGGGAGCAGAGATATCAAGACGATCAATCAGTCGAAGATTCTAAGAAAAAAGTAAAAGCTTTCTTAGTGCCCGTAGAAAGCTTAGAAAAAGTGCTAGCGCTTAAAACAGAAGCTGTTTGGGCTTATTTAGGAATAAATGATCAAAAAGAAAAGACATTACTTTTCGTAGGGGCCAATTATGATCCGGTAACTAAAAAATGGATTAATGTTTACGGTGTAGGAGAAAGTGTAGATGGTGAACTAGGCGGTGGAGATGTAGTGTATGATGGCGCACGCCCAAGCCCACCATATTAATTAAAAATTTTTTAGAATGGATGATTTTTTAATATATTCAAGTTATTTGATTTTATTGATTAATCTTATATTATATACATTTAGCTTTTTCCAAAAGGAAAAAGCTAATGTTTTTTTTGTTTCGTATTTGGCTTTTTCTACAGTGCTTCAGTTTTCAATGGAACTGGTGTATCATTTAGGTATGAACAATTTATTTCTTGTTAATATTTTTTTTATAGGACAAATGATTATACTAGGACTTTTTTACAATTCGCTATTTTATAATAAAGCTCAAAAAATATTCGTTAAGGCCTCATTAATAATTGCTTTATTGATTTTATTAATACAATTTGTGACAGATTCTAGTCAGTTTTTAAAATTTAATTTATTCGGAATCACATTAACTTCCTTGCTGATTGTTGTTTTTGCATTAGTGCATTTTTATAATATGCTGACAGAGAGCAAAAAATACTATTACATAAGTATGGGGATAGTATTTTACCTATTAGCTAGTACAGTATTATTTTTGATTGGTAATCTTTCTACAGGATTAAGTCCTGATTTAAAATATCTTAGCTGGCAATTAAATGCTTTTCTGCTTATTATTTATTATCTGGTTTTCTTGTTTGAATGGATAAAGAGCTTTTATAAAGTAAGTTTTTTAAAAGAATAATCTAAATAATATGAATGCAAGTCATATTTCTGAGAAAGAGCTCGTAGCCATAATATTATATATCTCTTTGTTTTTTATAATTGTTGCAGTAGCACTAATTATATTCTTTTATTTTTCTAGAAAAAAAATCATCCAAAAGGAACTAGAAAAGATAGATTTAATACTTCGATACCAAAAAGAACAATTGCACGCTATTATCGTAACTCAAGAAGAAGAACGCAAAAGAATTGCGCAAGATCTTCATGATGATATTAGTTCAAAATTAAACATTGTTTCTTTAAATAGTCATTTGCTTACGGCTCCAAACCTCACAGAAGCAGAAACTGCAGAAATTACAGAAAATATAATTGCTCTGACAACAAAGGCATTAGATAATTCTAGAAAAATTGCTCATAATTTGCTGCCTCCAGTTTTTGAAAAGTTTGGACTAAGCGCGGGTATTGAAGAGTTATGCGGAGAATTTGAAAGCAGTAAATCTGTCAAAACCTATTATGAAAATAAAATTGATTTTGATGAGAAAGACATTGACAGACATTTACATGTTTTTAGAATTCTACAGGAACTTATGAATAATTCCATCCGTCATGGAAAAGCATCCGAGATATGGATTTCGTTTGCTAATATAGATGGAATAAATACTTGTGACTATAGAGATAATGGTGTCGGGTTTGATAGCTCGAATGATGAAAATCAAAAAGGCTTAGGAATGAAAAATATTGACAGCCGAATATCATTTTTACAAGGAACAATAGAAATTAGCTCTGAAATTAATAACGGTATTGTTGTAAATTTTACTTTCTAGGTAAAATTATGTGTTTTATTAAGGTTTTTAGTCGATAAAATGGAGTATTTAGACTTTATCTAAATCATATTTTGTAATTTCGACAAACCAAATTAAACGACCAAAACCAAATAAGATGAATTCTGCTATTAAAATTGCTCTAGTTGATGATGAAATTTTGTTTCGAAAAGGAATTTCTTTTTTATTGCAGAGAGAAGAAAATATAGATATTCTCTTTGAAGCCGAAAACGGAGATGAACTTATTTCACAATTGAATGAAAGAGAAATAAAACCTGATATAATAGTGATGGACTTAAAGATGCCCGTCTTAAATGGAGTCGAAGCCACTAGAATTATAAGAAAAACGTTTCCCGACATTAAGATTATTGCATTAACCAGTTACGATACCAAATCGTTTATTGCAAATATGATTCAAGTTGGAGCAGTAGCTTACTTAATTAAAAATACTACTCCAAAAGATTTAATTTATACAATCAACGAAGTAGCAAAAAAAGGATTCTACTACAACGAGAATGTTTTAAAGACAATCCAAGAGACAATAGTTTCTCCTAAAAATACAAGAGGCGGTTTAGAAACTAATTTTCTTTCGCCACGAGAAATAGAAATCCTCCAATTGATTTGTCAGCAGAAAACTACTGCAGAAATTGCAGAACATCTTTTTTTAAGCCCAAGAACTATTGAGGGACATAGGAATAATCTATTGCTTAAAACAGAATCACGAAATATTGCTGGTTTGGTTGTTTATGCCATTCAAAACGAATTGGCAGTCTTAACAATTTAAAAAAATTATGCTGTCAAAAACTGTATTGACAATACATAATATAATATAATTGTTATTACAAGAACACATAATCCTATTTTCTGAATTACATTCAGACCCTTTTGTTGGTTATTACTATCATTAAACTTCATAGTGGTTGTTTTTACAGCGATTAGTTTTATGAACCTGGGATAGCAAATGTATAGAGAATATTTTATTAGAGTATAGGTGTTTTTACCTGTTTTTATAGTTGCAGAAAGTCGTTTTTTTTCAAGATTATTTATTTTAACATTCTATTGTGCTAGAAATGACTGTTAGCATTCTGTTTTTGTGACAGCCTTTTATATCTTTACTAAAATAATTTTCTGATGAATAAGGGTTTACTCTACTTTTTTATACTATTAGTTACATTTAGTTCAAGAGCTTCGTTTATCTTACTTCCGATGGACGAAACAACACAGCAAAATCATTTAAAAGCGTACGGAATTACTTATTGGTGCTTAAGTAGGGATTATAAAGCGAGTTGGCTTTTAAATTACCGTGGTGGGTCTTTTTTACTTCCTGATGCTGATGAGATTAGAAAAGAATGCAAAATACGGGGAGTAAGCTTTGAAGTAATCTCAGATAGTGAACAAGCTTCTATTTTAAATGAAATATCGAGTCCTTCTCAAAATATGGAATCGGTGATTTTAGAAAAGGCGCCAAAAATAGCAGTTTATACTCCAAAAGGAAAACAGCCTTGGGATGATGCGGTGACTTTGGTTTTAACTTATGCAGAGATTCCTTTTACCCCAATCTACGATGAAGAAGTTTTAAGTGATCAATTATTAATGTATGATTGGTTGCACCTGCATCATGAAGATTTTACTGGACAATATGGGAAATTTTATGCTGCCTATAAAAATACACCTTGGTATATTGACCAAAAAAAAGATGCTGAAGCCTTAGCGGCAAAATTAGGATATGCAAAAGTGTCTCAGGAAAAAGGAGCAGTTGCAAAAAAAATTAGAGATTTTGTGATTGGAGGAGGCTTTATGTTTGCCATGTGTTCTGCTACAGATAGTTTTGATATTGCTCTTGCGGCCGATGGAGTAGATATTTGTGAAGCTATGTTTGACGGAGACGCAAGCGAAGCTAATTATCAGTCAAAATTAAACTATAACAATTCTTTTGCCTTCAAAAACTTTACTTTGGAGCGAAGACCTGAGGTTTATGAATTTTCTGATATTGATATGACCACTAAAAGGAGAATATTGATGGAGAAAGATTATTTTACTTTAATGGAATTTTCTGCAAAATGGGATCCAATTCCGAGTATGTTGTGCCAAAACCATACACAGTTGGTAAAAGGTTTCATGGGACAGACAACTTCATTTGATACTTCATTAATAAAATCGAATATCTTGATTATGGGAACCTGTGAATTAAATGGTGAATCAAGATATATTCATGGAGAAAAAGGCAAGGGAATGTTTACTTTTTTTGGCGGACATGATCCAGAAGATTTTCAGCACCAGGTTGGAGATCCTCCAACAGTTTTAGATTTACACCCTAATTCGCCAGGATATAGGTTGATTTTAAATAATGTTTTATTTCCTGCTGCTAGAAAAAAGAAGCTTAAAACTTAACTTAGTTTAAAGAAAATTCAAACCAGATCGGAATGTGATCGGATACTTTTCTTGCATTCTGTAGTGAATCAAAATCTTCGTAAAATTTAATAATTCCAGAATTGCTAACTTTTAAGTTAGTGGTTTTGTAGAATATATTATCAAATTCAGATGCGAGACAGATACCATTTTTGCATTTATGTTTAAGAGTTGTCTTCTGATTTTTTAATACAGAAGCGTATCCCATTTTTTTTAACGGATTAAAAACGGTGTGTTTTTCAGGACAGTTAAAATCGCCTAAGAAAACAAGATTTAAATCGGGATATTGATTTGGTAAGAATTTGAAATATTTGATTTCTGTTTCGGGTTGCTTTTTTTGTGTTATTGCATGAAAATTGACAAGGGTGATGGTCTTTTTATTAATTTCAAACGTAGCAAAATATGGTTCCCGATCAATTTCTACACTAAATTTTTTCTCTAGCCAAGGTCTGTTTTTTAATTTGGCTTTGCGAGTTTTCCAAATAAATGCGTAACGTTCTGTTTTATAACTACTGCTAGAGGTTGGATCACTTATTGTGTAATCCCAATTATTTCCTGTTTGATTGAGTAATGATGCAAGTTTTGCAACACTTTGAGCGCCTCCACTTCCGGCTACTACTTCTTGAATTGCAACAATATCATAATTGGATATTGTTTTGGCAATATGATTTAAATGGATGTAAGATTTGGATTTGCCAAAGTTCTCTATATTCCAAGATAAAACCTTGGTTTGCGAAAAAGATAAAAATGTAAAGAGTAATAAGAGGAGGCTGAGATTTCTTTTCATACGAAATGTAATGGAACAAAATGTAAATCTTCTCTTCCAGCAATAATCAAGCCTTTCTTAAAATGATTTAATGTTTTTTATAACGGTTTTTTAAAGCAGTTCCTATAATTATAATTTGCAATACCAATAATGCTGGAATAAATATTATTTTCCAATCAATTTCTAGCCAGCCTGTTTTTTCAGAAACAAACGCAAAACTAATTGATAAAAATAAGCAAAGTAACATTGTTTTCATAATAATTTTATTTTGTGTAGTATTAATTTTGGAGAATATAATACTCGCTTTACTTTTCGGTTTCATGGTAGGTTAATAGATTGTCACAAATTTAGCGGTATTAAAAATGTAATCCTTACGGAAACCCGTAAAGTACTGTGAAAATTACACCAAGCCGAAATCTTTTGCGATTGCAATCAAATGCACATTGTTATTGGCTTTAAAGTAAATTTTTAGTTTATTTATTCTTTTTTCGATACTACTTGTTCCGTTGGGAGTTATCGATAAATCTTTAAATTCTTTAGAAATGCTTTCTAAAATGTATCCTTGTGATAAAAGTTTTAAGATTGAAATATCATAAGATTCAATTTCGATTAAGGATTTATCGTTAAAACTAAAAGACAAATCAGAAGAAAGTATTTTTTCTTCATTGTTAAATGTACTTTCAATTGCATTTCTTAGTTCTGAAATACTATTTCGTCCTTTAGAAACATAAGCATTGATGCCTAATTCGTTAAAAAGTGTTTTAATTCTATAACTTTTATCTTCTATAGAAAAAACAATTTTTTTTAGGTTTGGTTGCACTGTATTTATAGCCTCAATAAGTTCGTCTCCACTATTTAAGCTTACTTTTCTGTGATCAGATTTAAATGATAAATCTGTAATCAATAAATCATAAGGTTCTTTATCAGCCAATGCTTTTTTTATTTTAAGCAAGCCTTCGTCGCAATACTTCACATGGTTAATTACTGGAACCTGTAACTCTTCAAGTACTTGAATTACTGCAATGCTGATACTATCTAAATCTTCGGCAACTAAAACTTTTTTAAACATATATTGGGTTATATTGGGAATTTGAAATTAATTTTAAAACCTCTTTGCAAGCTTGTGTCAAAATTAAGAGTTCCTTTTATTGTTTTAATACGGTTTTCCACATTTTGTAGTCTTTTTTCTAAAATATTATTTTCTGATGTGATTTCACTGCTGTTGTCGGTGTAATAAATTATTAGGTTTTTATCTATTTCTTTAGCAACAATGCTTACTAAACTTGAAGTGTTAGATTTTTTCATATTGAATAGTAATTCTTGCAAAATTCTGTAGAGTATTATTTTTTTATTTTTGTCAATTTTATTCCAAGAAATGGAATCTAAGCCATTAAGGATAATATTTACATCTTGAGTTTTATATTCCGAAATCATTTCCTTCAAGATAGACAAGTATCGATCGTCAACAGGAACTTTGCTGTTTTCTCGCGATATATTTCGAGTTTTCGAGTAGATATTATTTAAACTATTCAATAGTTTTTCTTTATCTTCCTTGTTTTCTACATTGTTATGCTGAACAAATAATAATGTTTCATATATATTTGTGTTAAGTTCATTATGCAGTTTCTGAGATATTCTCATTTCACTTTTAAGGATGATGTCGTTCTTTTCTCGTTTGCCTTTAGTAGTAATATAAAATATTAAAAAAAGTATAATAAATAGACTTAAAGAAATTATGACATAAGAAATATAGCTTCTGTTTTTTTGTCTTTGCAATTGTAACTCTTTTTCTGCTTTTTGATTTTTGAGTTCAAAGTTTTCGTTTTTATCTTTCTGTGAGGCGTATATTAAATCAGCAAATTGATTTTTTGCCTTTTTTCTGCTTAAATAAAGGCTGTCATTTTTTCTTGTATAAATTTTCCAGAGTTTTTTTGAATTTTCAGCCTTGTCCACTTCAATTAGATCGGCTAATCTGTCGATCTCATTTCCAGCTGATTTTGCTCGTTTTGCAGCATAATATGATTTCTCTGCATAAAATTTTTTTAGTTCTGGATTATAGTATTTTGAGTAATATTTATAATAACCAAAATAGTTGGCAATTAGTTCAAAATCATTGTTATATGGAATAGTTAATTCCAAACTTTCGTCAAGGCACTTTAAAGCTTGCTCTTTATGATTTCCAAGGCCTATGTAGGAAAGAGCTAAATTATACAATATGGCCGAACGTACAATGTTTGTATTTGAAGGTGTAATTTTATCTGCAATTTTGCACTTGGATATTGGCTCTAATATATCTTTAGCTTCTTGATATTTTTCTTGTTGAACGTAAACAAATGCAATTTCAGATAATATTCGCGCTTTTCTAAATGTGGATATTGCTGTTTTTAAAGCTTTTCTATGATAGTATAATGCCTTTTCATTATTATAAGTATAAGAATAGTTGTAAGCCATAAACGTGTAAGCATTGATGGCATACTTTTTACTAGATGTTTTTTCTAAATAAGGAAATGCTTTTATAAGTGTTGTTTCTGCTTCGTAATATTTGCCATATCGTTGCAAGATTTCAACTATGTAGTTTAATGATTCAACATATGCATCTGCATAATCTTCTTTTGGCTCACATAGCAATTGCGTTTTGTTAAAGTAGAAATAAGCACTGTCAAATTTTCCATCATTAAAAAAAGTATGTGCTTTTTCTAATGTTTTTTTTATTTTAATTGTGCGGTCTACTTTTAGGTATTTCTTTTGTTGTTCTTCTGTTCCAGAAAACTGTACGAAAAAAAGAGTTGCTAGAATCAAACTAATGATTAGCAGGCAAAAAAGAATGATTTTTTTTTGAAAAAAGGGAAGCAGGTTTTTAATCATTACGCAGGAAATTTAATTAAAACCTTAAAACCTTTTCCAAAATCTGAATGAATTTCAACCTTGCCTTTTATGGCTAGAATTCTATTCTCAATATTATGCAAGCCATTTTTGTGAACCATTTTGTTTGAATCAATTCCTTTGCCGTTGTCTGTATAATTGATTATAATAGTATTGTCTCTTTTCTTAAAAGTTATGGCAACCAAAGTGGCGTTACTATGTTTTTTCATATTTACCAACAATTCTTGAATAGTTCTGTAAACAGATACTTTTTTAATTTCATCCAATTGATCCCATGAAATTTCATCTAATCCATTTATTAGGAGGTTCATTTGAGGCGTATTAAATCCAGAAATCATCTCTTTAAGTGAGATTGTAAAATTTTGGCTGCTCAAAATCGAATTATTTTCCATCGATACATCTCTTGTTCTAGAATAAATATCATCTAGCTTTTTCAGTAAATGATTTCGGTTTTCTTCGACAGAAAGATTTCTATTCTCAACAAAAGCTAACGTATGATAAATATCATTAGCTAATTCGTCATGCAGTTTTTTTGAAATTCGTGTTTCGCTTTGATAAGTTGCTTCAAATTTTTGACGATTATTTCGTGCAGTTAAATAATAGTAAATAAATACAATCAAGGATGATGCTAATATGATTATGATATATGAAATAATATTTTTGCTTTCCTGTTTTTCTAATTGAAGTTCGCTTTTGATTTTGTGAGCCTTTAGTTTTAAGTTTTCATCTTTTTCTCTTTTAGAATCATATTTCATTTTTGCAAATTGATTTTTTGCTTTTTGTCGGAAGGCATAAATGCGGTGATTCTCTTTTATATAGAGAAGTGCCTTTTCTTTTGTCTCTGAAGCAGAATTAGTGTTTTCTATAATAAATTTTAAAGCAAGCAAACGATTATTATTATTTCCAGACAAGGTGTAGTTTTTGTAGCTTAATTTAGCATACATCATCGATAAAGTTTTATTGTTGTAATAATATTGGGCAAGATTATAATACGTTTTGCCTAATCCATCTTCATTTTTTGATTTAGTGCTAATTTGTAAACTCTTTTTATAAAAGCTCAAAGCTTTCGAATCGTTGAGTTTGAAATAACAGTAACCTATATAGTCTAGTATTTTGGAATAATAAATTGGATTTTGCTGTACAATTTTTTCTTTACTAATGGAGAGAAAAGTTTGAAGCGCGTTATTATACTTGTGCTGTTTTATATAAATTGTGGCTATGTTATTTTTTGCTTCAAGTACGTTGATCCTGTCGATTTTTAAATTAAAGGCTTTAGAGTAATAGTAAATAGCATTTGGGTAATCATAAGTATAATAATAGTTTCTTCCTAAAACACTATAGATATTCCATATGTAATTTGGATCTTTAATTTTATTTAAATAAGGAATTACCTCTGTGGCAGTCTTCGTGCTTCCAATAAAATCTTCATGTGCTTGTTGGATTTCGGCCATATAGTACATGCAGTAAACGTAGTTTTTGGCATCTTCGTTTGGATTGCATTTTGTTCTCGCTTTATTGTAAAAGTAAAATGCACTATCTAACTCTTTATTCTTATAAAATGAATCAGCAGCATTTATTATCTTTCCTATTTCGACCTTGTTATTTGTAATTTTCTCTGTTAAATATTTTTTCTTCTGACAGGCAAAAAAGATTGTAAAAATTAAAATTATATATAGAAAAAATTGTGCTTTTTTTGTAACCATGCGCCAAAAATAAAAAAATCTAGATTTTACAAAAGAGTATAAATACGGTATTTTGTAAAAACTTAAATTTTCTGATTTCCGTATTCTCATTTACAGATATATACAAACAAGCCCTCTAGTTAGAGGGCTTGTCTTTAGATATTTGTTGTAAAATTTATCTTTATAAAATTATTGGGCACGCATTCCTGTTGCAATTCCTATTCTATTCCAAGCATTAATTGTGATAATAGCTAAAATGATTTCGGCAAGGTATTTTTCGTCAAATAATTTGGCTGCATTTTGATAAACTTCTTCAGAAACGTGATTGCTTATTAAAGTAATTTCTTCGGTCAAAGCCAATATTGCTTTTTCTTCTTCAGAATAAAAATCAGCCTCACGCCACGCGCTTAATAAATAGATGCGTTCTTCTGTAACACCTAGTTTTCGCGCATCAGCAGTGTGCATGTTGATACAATAAGCGCATCCATTTATTTGAGACGCCCTAATTTTGATTAATTCTTTGTGCACTGGAGACAATGATGTTGATGCGATATATTTTTCTAAGCCTAACATGGCTTGGTAAGCTTCTGGAGCAACCTGTGGGATAACAATCCTTGATTTCATTTTTATATGTTTTAAAAGTTCATTACAAAGGTCAGTAATCAATACTTTTAAAAACTTGAACTACTTCAAGAAATTCAAATCAAATTTTTCCGGCTCTTATTTTACTCATAAATTCCGCAGAAAAATCTAAGTAGGAGGCAAGCATGTATTGAGGAACGCGTTGTACAAAATCTGGAAAATTGTCATTAAAATGATGATATCTTTCTTCAGCAGACATCGTAAACAAGAATTTAATTCGCATTTGTGTTGCGCCGAAACTTTTTTGAGTAACGATTCTAAAGTATCTTTCAAGATTTGGAATTTCAATTAGTAATGACTCCAAAACGTTTTTATCAATAGCAATAACCTCTGACGTCTCTATTGCTTGCAAATAAAAGCTTGATGGGATATGATTGTGGTAACTCAAATAATCAGTAATCCACCAGTTTTCAATTCCAAATTGAAGTGTTTGCTCAGTACCTTTAGAATTGATTATATATTGACGCATACAGCCTTTTACAATAAAATACATTGTATTACAGATTTGGCCTTCTTGAAGTACATGTTCTTTTTTCTTAATCTGCGAAAGACTAAGACAAGATTCTAATAAATCAATCTCAGAATGTTCGAGATTAATAAACTTTTGAATATGAAGTATAAGTGCGTTTTGCATTTTTTAGCTACTTTAGAGTAAAAGTAATTCATTATTTGGTACTTAACCAAAACTTGTTGTAAAAACAAAAAAACCATTCGAGTTAACGAATGGTTTCTTTTATAATAAGTAAGTAATCTTAAATTGAGTTTATAAAACGTTTATTTTACTTTATTAAGAATAGCTTTGAAAGCTTCTGGGTGGTTCATAGCTAAATCTGCAAGAACTTTACGGTTCAATTCGATTCCGTTAGCTTTAACTTTCCCCATGAATTGAGAATAAGACATTCCTTCTAATCTAGCTCCAGCGTTGATACGTTGAATCCATAATGAACGGAAATTTCTTTTGTTTTGTTTTCTATCGCGGTAAGCGTAGCTCATCGCTTTCTCTACTGCATTCTTAGCAACTGTCCAAACGTTTTTACGTCTTCCAAAGAAACCTTTGGCTTGCTTCATTATTTTTTTTCTTCTTGCTCTTTTAGCAACTGAATTTACCGATCTTGGCATAATTTTAATGTGTTTTTGTAGCAGGCGTCCTGAATTAAATCAAAGGAACTTAAAGCCATACTCCAAGGTTATATAAATAATTTTTTAACCTAAAGAATTATTAGATAATTCTTAATTGTTGTTTGATGCTTTTCATATCTGTTGAGTGAACTAGCGCTGAGTGTGTCAAAGCTAATTTACGTTTTTTAGATTTTTTAGTCAAGATGTGACTTTTAAAAGCATGCTTTCTTTTAATTTTTCCAGAGCCAGTAACTTTAAAACGTTTCTTAGCGCTAGATTTTGTTTTCATTTTAGGCATTTTTCCTAGTGTTTTAATTTATTCTTACTTACTTATTTTTTTGTTTCAGGTTTAAAGTTTCAAGTTCTTTGACTGAACACTGAGACTGAAAACGGAACACTATTTCTTTTTCTTCGGAGCAATGAACATAATCATTCTCTTTCCTTCCAAAACAGGCATAGCTTCAACTTTACCATGTTCTTCTAAATCCTGAGCAAGACGTAATAATAGAATCTGACCTTGATCTTTGTAGATGATAGAACGTCCTTTAAAGAATACAAAAGCTTTTAATTTAGCACCTTCTTTCAAGAATTTCTCAGCGTTCTTTCTCTTAAATTCATAATCATGCTCATCAGTTTGAGGACCAAATCGAATCTCTTTTACAACAACCTGAGAAGATTTAGCTTTTAATGCTTTATCTCTTTTCTTTTGTTCGTAAACAAATTTCTTGTAGTCCATGATTTTACAAACTGGTGGTTCAGCGTTTGGCGAAATTTCAACCAAATCCAGCTCAAGCTGATCAGCTAAACGTAACGCGTCTGCTATTTTAAAAACCCCAGGCTCAATGTTTTCACCTACAAGACGTACTTCAGGAACACGAATAAGATTGTTTATTCTGTGCGCATCTTTTTTTTCTACTCGAGGTTGAAAACCTCTGTTACTTTTTATTGCTATGACTTTCTAATTTAAGTTAAACTGTAAATACTTTTAATGTCTTTTTTATTTCTTCGTCTACAATCGAAGCAAATTCTTCAATCGAAACTGTGATATTGCCTTTTCCTTCTTGTCCGTGACGACGAATAGAAATTGTACCGTTTTTCTCTTCTTCCTCACCAACGATAAGCATAAATGGAATTTTCTGCATCTCTGCATCTCTAATTTTCTTACCGATAGTTTCGTTTCGGTTGTCAATTAGGGCGCGAATTTCGTGATTTTCTAGCAAATCTAAAACTTTTTTAGCATAATTTTCGTATTTCTCGCTCAAAGACAAGATAATAGCCTGCTCAGGCATTAGCCAAAGTGGGAAATTTCCTGCTGTATGCTCTAGTAAAATTGCTATAAAACGTTCCATAGATCCAAAAGGAGCTCTGTGAATCATAACAGGGCGATGTAATTCATTATCAGCACCTTTGTAAGTCAATTCAAAACGCTCAGGCAAGTTGTAATCTACCTGAATTGTTCCTAATTGCCATTGTCTTCCCAAAGCATCTTTTACCATGAAATCTAGTTTCGGACCATAAAATGCGGCTTCACCATATTCTACAACAGTATTAAGACCTTTGTCTTTTGCTGCATTGATAATAGCATTTTCGGCTTTCTCCCAGTTTTCATCTGTACCAATGTATTTTTCTCTGTCTTCCTGATCTCGTAATGAGATTTGAGCTGTAAAGTTTTCAAAACCTAATGAACCAAATACATATAATACAAGGTCAATTACTTTTTTGAACTCTTCATCCAACTGTTCTGGAGTACAGAAAATATGTGCGTCATCTTGAGTAAATCCTCTAACACGTGTTAAACCGTGTAATTCACCAGATTGCTCGTATCTATAAACGGTTCCAAATTCAGCATAACGCTTAGGTAAATCCTTATATGACCAAGGTCTTACATTGTAAATCTCACAGTGGTGAGGGCAGTTCATTGGTTTTAATAAAAATTCTTCACCTTCTGCTGGCGTATGAATTGGTTGGAAACTATCAGCTCCATATTTAGCATAGTGACCAGAAGTTACATAAAGTTCTTTTTGACCAATGTGCGGACTCACAACTTGTTCGTATCCAGCTTTCTTTTGAGCTTTTTTCAAGAATTGCTCCAAACGATCTCTTAAGGCAGCTCCTTTTGGTAGCCATAAAGGTAAACCTTGGCCAACTTTCTGAGAGAAAGCGAACAGTTCAAGTTCTTTTCCTAATTTACGATGATCACGGCGTTTTGCTTCCTCAAGAAGTTCAAGATACTCAGTTAAATCTTTTTGTTTAGGGAAAGAAGTTCCGTAAACGCGAGTTAACTGTTTGTTTTTCTCATCACCTCTCCAGTAAGCACCAGCAACACTCATGATTTTTACGGCTTTGATAATTCCAGTGTTTGGAATATGACCACCGCGGCATAAGTCAGTAAAAGTAGCGTGGTCGCAGAATGTAATAGTTCCATCTTCAAGATTTGAAATCAATTCAGTCTTGTAAACGTTGTCTTTATACATTTCCAATGCTTCCGCTTTAGTTACTGGACGCATTTTAAAATCAAACTTTCCTCTTGCAATTTCAAGAATACGGTCTTCGATCTTTTTGAAATCAGCTTCAGAAATTTTCTGATCTTCAAAATCTACATCATAATAGAAGCCATTAGAAATTGCAGGTCCAAGAGTTAATTTAATTCCTGGGTACAATTCCTCAAGAGCTTGAGCCATTACGTGCGAAGTCGAATGCCAGAAAGCTTTTTTACCTTCAGCATCATTCCAAGTATATAGTATAAGATTACCGTCGGTCGTCAATGGAGTCTCGGTTTCAATAGTTGTACCATTAAAAGATGCAGAAATCACGTTTCTAGCAAAACCTTCGCTAATGTTTTTAGCGACCTCCATTGGAGTTACGCCTTGAGCGAACTCTCTAATTGACCCATCGGGTAAAGTAATCTTGATCATTGTTTATAATTTTGTGAATGCAAATATACATGATTACAAAAATACATACAATATATATATGTAGAAGATTGCTTTATTATGTGTAAGAGCGTTTCTCCTTTGTGGGCCTTCAGTTTTTTAAATCCTATCGGGTTCGCTTTTTGTACATATATAAGTATTGAAGCTTTGATATGATATATATGAGTCATGACTTGATGGCCGCGATTATTCTGTTAAGGGCGGCTGTAGCGTTTTTGAATTGTCGTATGTTTTAATAAGGAGCTATTTCCCGCTATCCGCTCCAATCTTCTGCTTTTTAAAGGAAAAAGCAGAAGGATTTCCGCTTCTATCGGGGCTAGGGCATGAGTTTTCAGAAGGAAAAAGGAGAAAACTTCACGTTCAGGCGTTTTTTCGGGATTAAAAGTATGGCAAAAAAAGGCATAGAAGATAAAAATCCGTAAAAATGGGAGAGGGAAGATGGCTTAAAATAGAGAAAAAAGAAAGGACTGCAGAAAAACCTCACAATGTTTTAGAAAAAGTCGGTCTGTAAAGATGCTGTTATCAGTGCGTTAAGAAAAAAGGGCAAAAAAGATGGAAAAAAGACGCATAAAAGTATTGGAAAAGCGGAAAAAGGTTCTACTTTTGCACCCGCAACAGCGAAAGGCGCTCTTCGAAATACTGGCAGGAAAGAAGGATTTAAGGGAAAG